>Ga0164243_10000010_pt1 | contig 550115 bp, 524 predicted proteins | sample OricompcompostOP_FD_108781 | JGI IMG/M metagenome (GOLD analysis project Ga0164243, IMG submission 108781) | Organic Plus compost microbial communities from Emeryville, California, USA - Original compost - Organic plus compost (OP) | ecosystem: Engineered > Solid waste > Mixed feedstock >... | reverse complement strand
TCCTTTTCCCTGACCTGCTTTTCTTCCAGTACCTTGCGGTAGTCGCCTTTTACATACTCATAGAAACCGTTGAATGACGGGTACACATCTGCCGTCTTGATACGCTCGATATAACCGCTTAACGCATTGGAAAGGGCAACTTCTTCAGAACGGGTTGGCGGCTCATCATCACGTTTCCAAAGCGTGAGTATCAAAGTCTTGATACTTTCCCTCTTTTCAATGTCGAACACACCATCATCGGTATAAAAAGGGTTAAAGGCAATCGGGTTATCTTCGGTGTAAGTGAAGTAAACACCGTCTTCGCCTTTGGTCTTTCCTTTGATGAGTTCGCATAAGCCCTGATAAGAGTTACCCGTATCTACCAACAGTACGTGTGCGCCCTGTTCGTAATACTGCCGTACCATATGGTTAGTGAAGAACGACTTACCCGAACCCGACGGACCAAGTATGAACTTGTTCCGGTTCGTGATGATACCCCGCTTCATAGGCAGGTCGGAAATATCCAAATGGATAGGTTTTCCTGTAAGCCTGTCAGCCATCTTGATACCGAACGGCGAGGGCGAATTGTGGTAGTTGGTTTCTTCCGTGAAGAAGCACAGCGCAGGTTCGATAAAAGTGTAAAAACTTTCCTCACTAGGAAAGTCGCCCGCATTGCCCGGCATACCAGCCCAATACGAGGTAGCCACGTCCGTTGTGTTGTGGCGTGGCTTACACTCCATCAGTGCCAATGCACTACCGCAATCGTTCTTTAGCTGCTTCAGTTCCGCAGGGTCTTCCGACCACGCCATAATGTTGAAGTGCGCACGGATAGAAGACAGCCCGAAGCTGTGGGCTTCGTTCAGGTACTTTTCTATCCACTCTTTGTTGATTTGGTTGGCACGGCTGTACCTCGCCAGCGAGTGCATATTCCGTGCGGACTTCTCAAACTTTTGCAGGTTGTCTTCGCTGTTATCCAAAAACAAATACTGGTTGTAGATGTGGTTGCAGCTTAACAACAAGCCCACAGGCGCAGCGAATGATAAACGGCAGTCGCTACGGTCGGTAGATAGCTTTTCAAAACGGGTATCTGCCGATACCGTTCCGGGCAGGTCGTCCGTATCGGAAAGCGTGTGCAGGCACAACCTTTTGTTGCCGATACGCACTTCTTCACCTCCCAATGCGATGTCCTGCATTGGAGTTCCGGCATCTCTTGACAGTGTTAGGTACTGTTCCAGCAATCCCTGGTTCCCATCCGCACCGATTATGTCCTCTTCCGTAAGGCTTTGCAACTTGATAAAACCGCTATCGTTTACGATGCGCTCAAACTGAGCAACAGCTTCCATAAAACGGTGAATGGCTTCCTTATCCCTGATTTCCTTTGGTATCAATACACCTTTGCATAGAGATGAGAAATTACTCTGCATACGCATACGCTCTTTGGTAGTTTTAGTCAGGAACAGGTAGCAATAGTGGTTAAGGAACGGTCGTTCATTGAAATGGCGTTGATAAGACTTTGCGAGAAAGCTTTGGTCTTCCTTCGCCATATCAGGTGCGTAGCTTTCTTTGATGTACCAATCCTGTTTGTGGATAACCGTAAAATCCGGCAAAGTCTTAATGGCCTTGTGCCAGGCAGAATGAATTGCTTCGTATTCTGCTGAGGCTACAGTAAACAGCTCCGGTAAACGCACTTCAAAGCAGGCGGTGATGTCCGCATCTTTGGAAAGGATGCAATTGTTTTCTACTGCCAGTAGCGGAAACTTGCTCTCCAGTGTTGTGGTCTTTGCTACATTTCTCATACGGCATTCGATTTACGGGTGAACTTTATGTAGCGGTGTACCGGCTTGCGACAGATGATGTAGCGGGGGTGCCTCTTATTGGCTGCTATCTTCATCAGCCCGTGTTCACCGTACTTGCGGTTCAGCGAAAAGGTCTGCCATACAATGAGCGAAGCACCGCCTGCTCCGAGGAACAGGCAGATGTAAGAGTTTACGCCTGCCATATACAGTATCATCACGAGGATAAGCGTACCGAGCAACCCGCCTGCGAAAATGAACAGGTATTGCGCTTTCAACCCTTTAAATTCCACTGTCCTTCCTATGCCTTTGTTGATATTGTAATTCATAAGGCAAGGGATTAAAGGAAGAATGAGCGCAGGATGGTAGCCGCAACAATCAAGAAGATACACGCACCAAACCACGAAGCTGCGGTCTTGCTCGTATCAGGGTCGCCGGAACTGAACTTGTTATACACCTTAACGCCCCCGATTAACCCAACTACCGCACCGATGGCGTAGATTAATTGCGTTGCGGGGTCGAAATAACTTGTTACCATTTGGGTAGCCTCGTTGATACCCGCCGAGCCGTTTCCCTGTGCGAACGCACCAATTCCTGACAGCATTGCCACGGCTGCCAGCAAAACTTTTTTTCTCTTTTTTTCCATAATTGAAACACATTAATTTGTTACTGTTTATCCCGCACCTTGCGAGCCTTCGGGACAAATGTCTTGTGGAAAAAGAGGCGTTATAAGAAAGTGGCAGTCAGAGGAAGTGTTTGGCGGTGAGTGGCAGTATTAGGAGGCATTTTTATAACTTAGCCACATATTTATTTTAATTAGCTAACACTATGATTGATTTTGAAATAGCCGAAATTGAGGCAGCTAATCAATTTGCCCGATTGCTAAATCCAAGGGTAGATTTTACAACACCATATACATTCTATTATGATGAAACCAATAATATCAAAACATTCTATGTAAGAGAAAATGATTTCAATTATACATTTACGGCAAACTTCGTTTTGGGAGGACTTCTACATCAAGGAGCAGTACCCGATGTACAGCCATTGATAGATAGTTTTAAATTGCAGAAAACAGCCGAGGAAGTGAAATTCAAACATATCGCATTTGGAGATTTTCTTGATTGTCTAAAATCCCAGAAATTGAATCTCTTCTTTGGCTTTCTAAAGGATAGCGATCTTTATGTCCATTATTCTAGCTTAAATATTCTTTACTGGTCAGTAGTTGATATCGTAGACTCTGCTATAATGAATTCTGACCAGGCTATGCAATTGGGGCATGGATTTGACAATCGACTAAAGAATGACCTGTACAAACTCTGTCGTCTTGAAATAGATGCCGTTATTCAGCTTTTTTATGGTTTCGAATATCCTAATGTTAAACCTGAGAATATTGGTAATTTCATAGAAGCACTGAGCAATCTTTTTGAACCATATCTTACGATACCAGAATTTCATTTTGGGTTAGAATCTTTGCGGCAGATATTGAAAGAGGCTAAAAAGAAAGGTGAGCTAGCTTTTGTTATGGATGAAAAAGATTATATTCTGCTAGCAGATCTAACACATTTTTACCTTAGACCTATTTATACTTTCAAAAATTCAACTCATATATTTGATAATGAAGATTCCATCCGAGAAGCTTTGAATGGCTACAGAATGCTAGATAAAGGAGTGGAGTTTAAAAACTATTCGTTTGTCGATTCTCAGGATAGCCAATTGACACAACTATCGGATATTTTCGTCGGTTTCATGGGTAAATATACCAATTACAGGAATACTCACAGTATGGATGAGATTAAAGCAGATCTCGACTCTTTCTCAGCGCTACAATTAGAAAACATGAAGCTATTTATTGATATTATTAATAAATCAGATCAGAAAAATCCTGCCTTTCTACACGCAATAGATAGTTATGAAGAGGTAATGAAATTTGGGGAACTATGCGAAATTATTGCAGGAAAATAACCTTAATTAGTATTAGATAAGCAAAAGATAATAAATGAATAAAGCCGAAGAATTACCTTCGGCTTTATAGAAATAAAAATCAAAGTTCTAAAATCGAAAGAATTTGGAGATTTTCTGCCAAATAGTGGATTTTTGACTTTCTTGAATAACTGGTTCTTCTTTTGGAATCTCCGGCATTTCAAAATACTCCGTCTTACGTTCTAAGTCATTTTCTCTACCTAGACGGATTTCCTTTTCTGTCCAATGACCGGCAAACTCAATCTTATTGTTCCTTATCCAATAATGAGACTGACATTCAAAATTCCAATTGCCTATAGACGGATGAAGCGTAATTGATTTGCCATTAAATGTCAACCTCCAATCTGTCGGAGATAATGGAGTCACTACTTCATTACCACAGCCACATACACATTTATGTATTGCAGTGCAGTATTCGATTGAGACGTATAAAATGCCCTCCTCAACCTTCTCAGGAATGAATTCAACGAACTTATGCTGTAACGACATCTTCATTAAAAATTTTAGATGTACTAATAGCATATGAGCTATGATGCTCATTTTCCAAATCAACATAAATTCCAGATAGCTTCTTCCATCTCAGGATAGCAAAAATTGCATTCAATGCATTTAATTCCGCAATCTGAATATTAGTAGCATATTCGTTATTATCGGAGTCTTCTGAAAAAATCCGAAGAGGTAAATGGTCATTCTTGTCACGGGTGGCAGAAGTAACTCTTACAGCACCCGTAAGCTTGTCATCAACGACATTCACACCTAAACCTACATCAGAGAACGGAATACCGATACTAGCCAAGTAATCTGTTATCATTTTCCTAGCTGCATTTTTATCAACACATACAAATACATAATCCATTTTATCTAATTCTAATAGATTCTCTTTTTTCACATAGTAGTCATGGATATAAATGTACTTGTGCATGTTAGAATACAACTTTTGATAATATGCAGCCTTTCTCGAATTTTCATTAAGGTCACTCATTGATGCAGCACCTGGCGAACGGAATGCATTGTGTTGGTCAAAGCTATCCCCATCAAAAAGATGGATTTCCTTCACCGGTGTTTTAGCAACCATATCTAAAATATATGCTCCAGTTCCTCCTAAACCAACAATTGCAATTTTCTGTCCTTCTAATTTTGCATTAATTACTTCTATGTTAGCTCGACTCGAATTGGTATCAATGTACTGGAATACTGTTTCATTAGCACTGTCTACTATCACCTTAAAAGTCTTTTCCGTTACTGAAGAATCCAGATATTTAGCCGGTGCCGAAATGATGTCTGCATACCTCTTGACCTTTTCATAGTAGTTCGGATATCCGGCAGGAGGCTTATTTGAAAAAGATCTGTTTACCGTAATCTGATGGTTCAGTACAGAATTAGAATTACTATGTTGAATGGCAGTGATAATTGTACCGTCAGAACCACAGGGATTATCCCCGATAAAATGTATAACATGATTATCCGGAGTTGCTGTCTTGTTATTATTGCTTAACGTGAGTGTACTTACTAACACTCCGTATAGTATCTGCCTGTTTTGATCGACATAGGGTATATGGTGGATAAGTAAATATCCACCACGTACCTCGATCTCATAACCTTCGTCTCTTAGACGCTTAAGGTCTGGACTATGATTTATCAGTTGCTGTGACATCGAAGATCATTTTATTTTTGACACGAACAACTGAACCTTTAACCATAGTGCCTTCTGGTTTAGGTTCCCAGCCTCTGCTATAAGTAACCGTATAACCCTTGTTTGGGTTATTATCGTATGATCCGAAAGCTAACACAACCAACTGCTCAAAAGAGATGTTTGCTTCTTTCCAAATATGTGGACGAGCATTGACAATAATTGTAAACTCAGTAGGTCTTGGTTTAGAGAAAAACTTCTCTTTACCCGGACGAGCTAAATCAACGACTTCATCATCTAATATTTGATCGTCTTGCCAACCTTCCTTGATGTCAAGGAAGATATCATCTTCAGCAGATATATTGCCCAGTTCTCTGATTTGAACACCTCTTATGTATTGCTTATACCAAGTAAAGGGTTTGTTATTAATGAAGAACTGAAGCTTTTTCTTTACGAAGAAATACTCGGTTTCAGGTCGAGCCAAGTTAACTTGTTTCTCATTTTCAATAAGCTCATCCTGATATGGTTTGCTAATTGACAAAAACAACTCGGTATCTAAAGGTATCCCAGCTAGTTGTTTTAATTCTGCCCCTGTTTTGTACTGATCAAATGTTTCATACTCTTTGCCTTCTATTACAAAAGTTAGAGGTACTTTTGAATTTTGGGAATGCGATTCCCCTTGATGATTATTTGAATTCATCTTGAATTTTAATTTGATATTAATTAATATTTAATTGCTTATTGCCTATCATTTCGACAATAAATAGAGCGTACCCTACGATAGTTTAATTCTGATGCAATTGAAATTTTATTCTATTAATACCAAGCCCAACTACCTGAATTGTACGGGTAGAAGGTTTAAAATCACGAAAAGCTTGTTTATTTCAAATAAAGGAGGTAGTTTTGAAGTGCGAAAACAATACCACCAAGAGCCTTGCAAGGGCTTTTGTTTCCTTTAAAGGAATTTGAAGCCAGGTGATTTAAGCCTGGTTTTTTATTTTCTTAATCTTTTTTTCATTAGAACTTAGTGTCTTTAATTGACTTTGGATCATTTCCTGGCTTTACAGTGTCGCTATCTCGTATAGGTCCACCATTTGGTCGGTGTATCCTAACTTCTCCGCCACCATTATTTGATGAAAACTGTTTTGCAAGTTGTTCCGCTTGCTTTTGAGTGCTAACAATGGCCGAAGCCTTTTTGCCACCCTCTTTTTGGACATTCCAACCTTCTTGTCCTTTCTTCTGTGTTACATGATAATTTGCCATAATAATATTTTTAGTTTTCGTAAATTAAACTCTTGGTACAATTCGAGCGGCAGTTTTAATATCAACAGCTTGAACTCCGAGTGATTGCAACATTTGTCGCATGTCATTAAATACCGGTTTTTCACTATTAGGATCTGAAATGGTTAATATCGCTGTAAATGGTACTCCTGCAGCAGGTATAGTTACACCATCTCTTGATAAGTACTCGACATCTAGCTTCCATTCTGTAGATGGTCCAACTCCACGGGGGAATGTTTTCTCATAAACTTTCACAGGACTCCATTTGAACGAATGTTCAATCTGATCCTTTTCATACAAACTACCATCACCATCTTCTGGCGTATAAATAGCATTTAATCTTCCTTTATAATTACCGTCCTTTTGCAACTGTCTTAAGGCTGCGTCAATATTTATTCTGACAAACTCAGAGCCAAATCTATAATCAAATCTCGGTGTGCTTACTATCGTGAGTTTAGCATGTCCAAAACATTTACCGTCTCTCACCAAACTTGAAGGCCAAGAAAATTTGAAACTCATTTTATGTCCACTTATAGCACGGTTTGCAAATACTAATGTTATTGCGGACGGATTTCCATTCAAAATATCTTCTGAACCATCAGGCATGCCAAATCCAACCAAATGTTTGGTAACATTTCTTAAGTTCTTATCATTAAGGGATTCAGGTAATACCGCATGATGAATACCAAGAGCTATTAATGTTTCCCTTGAAACGACACCTTCGATCGAATAGTCAAGACTAGCTAAGGTCTTTGCCACATTAGGTGCAGCATAACTGGTTCCACAACCATCGACAATTTTACTCGTAGGATCTAAAGATAGAAGGCCGTGTCCCAATGACGGATGAATAGTTCCTGACCCACCTATATGTGCAAAATCAGGTTTAAGGCCAACTCGTAAGCCGGGACCACGACAACTATAGTTGCTTAAAGCATATGGAACTACGCCATCCAAATGTGGCGGGTTTAATGCTGAAACGCTAATGTTACGACAGCTTTCAGCTGGTTTTTTAATAGCGTCATTTCTAGAAGATGCTAATATTTTCAATGCATCAAAATGATCAGAAGGCCATTCCTTTCTTATATCCCTTGGATGAGTATTACCTGCCGAAATAACAAAAACAACATCATTTTCTTCGGCAATTTTATCTAGAATTTGGGCTGGGACACTATATCCAGTTGTTGATGCGTGTTCTTCTATATTCAAGCTAAAGTTAAATATTCTAACTCCTGTTCTAGCTTTTAATTCTTGAACAGCAGTTTCAAGCTCATTGAAAAATTCTAAGGGTTTTGAATAGTATGAGCTATATCTATCTACACGAGGTAAAATATCAAGATCTATAATTTTACAACCATCAATTTCCCTGCAAATAGCATTTCCATTTAATTGTTGCCCAAATATTGCTAATCCTGCTATAAAAGTACCGTGATTTTCATCTTTGTCAGCATTGCTGATTAATCCCCAACGGTCCTCAATCCAGTCGCCATAAATATCTGAAACACCTCCATCTACAATACATACTTTAGGATATGAACCTTTATGGTCAGGGGCTGAAATAGTAAAGTTTTCACCTTTCAACTGAGACTTGACAGTTAGGCTTTGTGTAATGATTGGGGGAAGAGTAACCTTTTTTACCAATGGATGATTTCCCAAATATTCCAACAATTGGTTATGTCTTTCCAAATTTAAGTCAATTGATTTTCTCTCTCCCGATTTGCCAGCTGTTGATGATGAGTAGAGCTGTATTACGGGTGTTGAATCACTATTTTCTAATTTAATGCCGAACACAACCGCTGAACCCTGACCAGTCGTAATTCTTGAGACAAATATGCCTGTCCCTAAATTTGCAATACCTCCAAAAAAACTATCAAATAATTCAAATTTGTATTTACTCAGCAAATCCCAATCTTGTCTCACTGGCGGAGCTTCAAATAATTCCACCATATATGCTCCACCAGTTTGAGGGTTAGATAGCCAGTTTACAGCTTCTTTAACAGAAAAGCTTCTTTTATCACTCGCAGTGTAAGGTGCTATTTCTTCAATTGCACCGATTTCGCTCCTCAATCTTGAAGGATTAGGCTCATTCTTGCCGTTCTTTTCTTTATATCTAGTTTCGGTTTCAGCCTGTCCAACTTTATTATTTATTTTGTCTATACTTTCAGGAGTTAGCTCTACAAATAACTCTCCTAAATCACCTGCTCCAATTACTGGTGCAATATCTCTTTTAAAAACTTGTGAAGTTGGTCGATGACTTTTGGCTAATGCGGATTGCTTTAACGTAACTTTTGCATAAGAAACTCTGGAAAAGCTACTTACCAATTGCATGCTTTTAATCTCGTTGAGTTGATTTTGAATATTATCTCGATGCTCAATAAATTCATTATCATTTCCGGCAAAAAAGTCTTTTGAGCCGCCTCCGCCATTGTTTTCTAAAGCCTCAATAAAAGCGTCGCTATTTAATACGATTTGAACAGGACTATTTGCCATAACTTATATTTTTTCAGAATCTTTGAATTTTGACAACTGCTTACTTAAAGTTGATGGTGTCATCCCGAACAGAGAGGCAATATCTTTCTGTTTAAAAAAGTAAACTTTGTCATTTAATAACATATTGATAAAATCTTCATCACTATGAAGCATTATGTTTCTCTTTTTGGTGTCAACTCTCCCAGAATTGAGTAAGGCAAATTGTTTCATGACCTCTACGATATTGCTTTTTTTTTCAAGCACAAAAGCTCTTTTCAGCCATTTAGAAAGCATTTCAGCATCCGCACCGGATGAACCATCCAGGCACCATGCTAAAAACTTTATTTCGCTTTCATTGAATTCTAATGGTTTAATAAAACTGTTAAGCAATTGAATCATAACTTCAGGAGAAGGCTTGGGGATTTCAACCTGAATATCAAACCGTCTCCAAATAGCAGGATCTAAAAGACTTTCATGATTAGTTACCCCGATGGTAAAACCTTTTTCGTGGCGGGAATCAAGACTTTGTAATAGTGTATTAACTACTCTTTTGACTTCACCAACCTCTTGCGGGTCATTGCGAAGCTTAGCTATTGCATCAAACTCATCAAGGAGTAAAATGCACTTATATCTATTGGCAAATGCAAATAAATTTCCAATGTTACGAGAAGTCGTACCAAGATAGGAAGACATCAAACCTTCCAACCTTGCAAGAACTACAGGTAATCCAATTTGTTTAGCAATCCATTTGGCTAAATGAGTTTTTCCAGTCCCAGGTGCTCCATAAATTAAACAAGAACTTGCTGGTGTTGCATTGATTTCCATTAGTTGATCAAATTTCCTCCATTCATTTACAATTGATTGAATTGCAAGTTGAATGTTATCATCGAACATCGGAGCTGTTTCTGGAAGATTATCAGGAAAAAAAATCTCTGCTAATGGTGTTGATGTTTCCTTGTCTACAGGGATAGAAGTTTTAGTAGTCAATTCTTCGCCTTTTAATACCACAAAAGATCTTTGAATCTTACTAGGAGCCATGTCGAGTGCTGATTCGGAAGCAACTAACAATGCCTGCAATGATTTTGCCTCTTTGGTAAAGCCATCTTTTTCAAGACTTTCTTTCAGTCTTCTGATTTGATGCATGATAGCTTCGTTTGGTGTTGCTAGTGCGGATCTGCTTAAAGCTTGTATTATACTGAAGTATTTGAGCATTTACTTTGTTTATTTCTTGTTTACGAAAGCAAATATAGAAATAAATTTCCAATATTCAAATGTTATTTCCGTTTATTAATGATAAATTTCCAAAATAACGAAACAGTTTCCATATTAAGACTTAAGAGATTGATGTAAATAGGTGAATGTTAGTTACATTTGACGCATCTAAACCCTAATCAACGCAAAAGGGAGTTTGCCTACACAAACTCCCCAATGTCAAAATCACTCAAGTCATTTTTCCGCAAAGTGGAAGAACCGTCCTCCGTTTCATCAAAAAGGGTGCTATCTAAAAGCTCGGCAATTTTTCGGGAAGCACCCTCTATGGAATTTTCCAGTAAGCTGAATAATTCAGTTCCTTGTAATTTCTGAACTATGGCAACCGCTGTTTCCTTTTGGGATTGTTCCAAATTTTCTTTTTGGAGCAATGTTCCCATGGAGCTTAGTTCATCGTAGGTAACCCCTTGGGCAAGACTGTTATCGCCACCGGATATTCCGTAGCTGTTCCATTCTTCTTCCTCTTCGTCCAAATCAGGTATATTGCTGAAAACTTCGTCCAGTTCTTCCTGCGGAACTTGAATACTGACGTTTTCGTTCTCGTCGTATTCGATGTCTAAATTATCAGAGTTTATCTCCGGTTCCATTATTTGACGTTCATTGGCAGTTTTTGGCACTAATTGGCTCTTTATTGGCTTAGGCTGTCCCATAATATCGGGGAGGTTCGGGTTAACCTTTTCCTGCACAGGCTTTTCCTCCGAACTTTTTTTAATGACAATCTTGTCTTGCAAAAGCAGGGCAATGACGATGAGCAGACAAATCACAATTACTATTTCCATAACCAGGTGCTTTAAAAAATAGGTTTAAACTTTTCGTTGAAATCATCTGTGATTGCTTTCTCAAACATTTCAAAATGATGTTCCAGTATATTGTCAAGGTAAGCATACAGGGGTATGGCATCCTTACCAATAACCTGTACAATACGGGATAGCCGTTCGTGGTATTCCTGCCGGATATAAATGCTTTTATCGCCCCGTTTTGTCATTGTGTGGGTTTTCAAAAAGTGTTCGCCGTAGCTCCCGTCAAGGTTTTTCTTGGTGCGGTTCCGTTCCCTTTGTACTGGCTTGCTTCGAAGTAATTCTTCCTGTTTTGCTTCTTCTTTTACAGTTTCCTTTTTCGGTTCTTCAGATGGTTCGGGAGGAAGCTGTATGCCGTCTTTTTTAATGCCGTCTACCATCAGGTTCATCATCAACTCTTCGTTGATGTCTGGCGTGGCTTTCCTTTTATTATCTTTTTCCATAAGGCTATAATTGAACGATTTTTAAAAATTCATTGATGAACAAATCCAATTGGCAGGCTTTCATCAAGCGTTCATCGGGAGGCATTACAGTAGAACGGAAAACCACTTTGCTACCCGCTTCACTTTCTTTTCGAAAACGGGTACTGTTCTTCACTTGGCTTTGCATCAGGCTTAACCCCAGTTGAGCTATAAGCTGGTTGTACACGCCATATAATGGCGTGCTTTCCCTGCCATCCACCTGGTTCCAAAACAGGTTAATGGTCTGTATGGAAGTTTCGCCTTTTTTCATAATCACGTCCTGTAAAAGCTGTGTGAAGATGAGCGTACTTTCCATTACTACACGGTCTGCCGTGATGGGTGTAAAAATGTGGTGCATACCTGCTAATGCTTTCAGGATGCCGGGCGTGTTCACTGTTCCCGGCAGGTCGAAGAACAGCACATCAAGCGGGATGGGATAAGTGTTTACAAATTCGTGCGCCGCATCCAGTACGCTATCCGCTTTGTGCTGCATAATGGAATAGGCTTTTTTGTTGATGGTGGTAAATTGCTTATATGCCAGTTTTTTCAACGCCTCGTTTTCCATTACCATTGCCAAATCACGGGTTTTCATTTTCATCAGGCTATGCTGCGGAAAATCCGCATCAAATACGGCTACGTTGTAGCCCAAGCGATAGTGCATCGTACTGGCGACAAGCGTAGTGAATGTGCTTTTGCCAACGCCGCCTTTTTGAGAAGAAAAGGCGACAAACAGAGGTTTCTTTTTTGTGTCCATATTTTTAAAATTTAAAGTTTTCAAATTCCTGTTTTCAGGCTTGCAGGCGTTCCGGAAAGCCGTTCTGATTTCACACTTTCATTCAGGAAAGCTATCAGGGTTGCCTGCTTCCTTGCAGTACAGTAGCCTTGCAATCATTCCGGTAGCTTATCAGGCAGGCTTGCCGTCATTCTTTCATTCCGTCAATCAACCAATCATTCAGGCGAGCCGTATAGTTGGATAGCAAGTGTTCACGCTTTCGGGCAGTCGTGCAATCTTGCTTTCTTGCTTTCTTGCATTCCTGCAATCAGGGAGGCAGGTTTGCCTACGTTCCTGAATGCGTGCTGTCTGCTATTCCTGAAGCACGGGCTGCCTGTCTTCCTGCCATCATTCAAGAGCAAAGAACCAATCAATTTCATTCGATTGTACGCCTGTGGCATTGTTTGGCGGTGTGTTGCACTGTTTGGCACTGTGGCACAGTGCAACGCTATCGGGAACAGGGCTTTACTTTGTATTGTGATTTTTATTAACGGATTTATGCAAATGACTTTTGACATATTGGGAGGTAACGGGAACGGCAACAAGCCGTTTTTCCCTGTTACATCCAATCCGTCGCGCAGGGCGGATTTTTGTGTTCACCGGAACACGGCAAGTTGTGTTTTGAGGCACTCTAAACCGAGTTTAGTGCCTCAAAACAACTTGCCCTTTGCAGGGGGCAGAAAAAACCTCCGAAGTCGGCTTTTCGTGTAGATTATAAATGGATTAGTGATGAACGAGAACAATAACAGTAAACAGAACAAAGGCGGGCGCAAGCCGAAGCTCGACCCCAGCACACACCGCCACGTATTCCGATTGACAGATAAGGAAAATGCCAAACTTTTATCGCTTTTTGAAGCATCAGGAATGCCCAATAAAGCCAAGTTTATCATTTCACAGTTGTTCGGAAAGGAAATGAAGTCGGTTAAAATTGATAAAGGAACGGTTGATTTTTATATGCGGCTGACTTCGTTTCACAGTCAGTTCCGGGCAATAGGTGTAAACTATAACCAGATTGTAAAGCTGCTGTACCGCCATTTTTCGGAGAAAAAAGCCGCAGCATTTCTTTACAAACTGGAAAAACAGACGGCTGAAATGGCAATGTTGTGTCAAAAAATCATTCAGATAACCGAAGAGTTTGAAGCCAAACACCTCAAAAAACAGCCGTAGAAATGATAGCTAAAATCGGAAGAAGTGAAAATTTATACGGTGCGTTGGCGTATAACAACCTGAAAATCGAAAAGGAAAACGGGCAAATTTTGTTCGCTAATAAGATTATTGAAACCGCAAACGGACAATATACCGTCGCACAATTAGCCCAATCTTTCGCTCCGTATCTGCTGGCAAACCGCAATACGGAAAAACATACGCTGCATATTTCGCTCAATCCCGACCCGAATGATACCGTTAGTGATGATAAATTTAGGGAAATGGCACAGCAGTATATGCGTGAAATGGGCTACGGCGAACAGCCTTTTATCGTATTCAAACATACCGATATTGACCGTAGCCACATTCATATTGTTTCGGTTTGCGTGGACGAAAACGGCAAAAAGATTTCGGACAAGTTCGAGAAAATGCGATCTATGAATGTTTGCCGAGAATTGGAAAAACAGCACCATTTAATACCAGCCACGGACAAGGAGCGCCAGCAGAACGACAAGGTTTTCCGCCCCGTAAATTACAAAGCTGGCGATGTCAAAAGCCAAATAGCTTCAGTAGTGCGCCACCTGCCAAACTATTATCAATTCCAAACTTTGGGCGAATACAATGCCTTGCTTTCCCTGTTTAATATTACTACTGAAAAAGTGGAGGGAGAGTTACACGGCAAGGCACAGCAGGGTTTGTTGTACATTCCATTGAATGAAAAAGGAGAAAGAGCCGGACATCCGTTCAAGGCTTCTTTGTTTGGAAAAAGTGCAGGACTGGCAGGTTTGGAATTGCATTTTGCGAAATGCAAAACGGCTTTGAAAGACCACCCGACTAAGCAGACCTTAAAATCAGCCGTTACCATTGCCCTGCAAACCACGAGCGATGAGCAGGCTTTTAAAAAGCAGTTGGGCGAACAGGGCATTAATGTAGTGGTACGCAGAAACGATACAGGACGGATCTACGGTATGACATTCATCGACCACAATTCAAAAAAGGTATGGAACGGATCACGGCTGGCAAAAGAACTTTCTGCCAACGTATTTAATGATTATTGGAACAACAACATTAAGCCCAACATCAAAGAGCCTGATGAGTTAAAACCAAAAACAACAAGAACAAATTATGCAGATCTTCCTACGGAAGAACCGCACCATTTATTTGATTTTATTAATACCGATAAAAATGAAGACGGATTAGTTGAAGCGTTGGGCGGTTTGCTTATTCCCGAAGCCCAGGGCGAAGATTACGAGGAACAGGATTTTGCCAACCGAATGAAGAAGAAACGTAAACGCAAGCGAGGGCATTAATAGATTTTTATGTGCTTATTATGTAGCAACTCTTAGCCCCAAAGCATAACTCCACTGCAAAATCTTAGGTGCAGTGGGTGTTTTGAACTGATAAATACCGTAGATGTATAATGCAGAAAGTACGAACGCTCCCCAGCTTAGCCCGATACACAAGATACTTTCCCGTTCAGTAATACTGAACATTCCGGCTACTATTGATTTTATGATAAATGCAGAAACTATACAGCATAGTAGCACACAGATTGCCCAGGGCAATACCCATAGCTTCCGGTTCTTTCGCCGTAACCCGATAATGGTTCCTTTCAAAAAATAAACGATGCAGAAAATAAAGTAGGCAAATAAGATGGAGAACCCCCAAACTTTAAAGTTATCAGTTTCTTTGCCCCTTAGTTTTTGTGACAGTAAAAATCCGGCATAAAAGAACACACCGAAAATCGCCCCGATTTTTAGAACGAAAAAAAAAACTTTATTATTCCCGACATTAATCCGGTAGCAGCTTGACTTTCTTTGCTTTTCCGAATTTCATATTCGTCTTCAGTTTCTCCGGGATACGCATCTGGATTGTTCCAATTCATCGCATTCCTCTTTTAAATCTTGCTTGTTCCAACTAATGAGAAAAGCAAACTGATTTTCACAACTATAAATTTAAAAAAAATGATTGAATTATCTGCAAAGGATTAGAGCCACTTACAGCCAAACACTGCCATTTAATGCCACTGACTGCCACATTCTTATAACCGCACTATACAGCCCATAAATTCACGCCCGAACATTTAAAATTTTATAAAAATGCAGGGAGAAGACGATTTAAGAGGCTTAGCCAAAATAATGGCTTTTATGCGTGCAGTAAGTATCATCATAGTGTTGATGCACTTGTATTGGTTCTGTTACGGGTTCTTTATAGAACGTGGCTGGACATTAGAATTAATCAACAAAATATTGGGCAATTTTCAGCGAACAGCAGGGCTGTTTTCGCATACCCTTTATACCAAAGCCTTTGCATTAGTATTGCTGGCGTTGAGCTGTTTGGGAACTAAGGGCGTTAAAGATGAAAAAATTACGTGGAGCAAAATCTATGTGGCTTTGGGGATTGGTTTTTTATTGTTCTTTCTCAACACGCCATTGCTAAAACTATCCCCGGCAACAGGCACATTCCTGTATATGCTGACTATATCGTCAGGCTATATCGCCTTACTGATGGCTGGTGTATGGATGAGCCGATTGCTGCGCACTAACCTGATGGACGACGTTTTCAATAATGAAAACGAGAGCTTCCAGCAGGAAACCAAATTGATGGAAAATGAATATTCCGTCAACCTGCCCACCAAATTTTACTACAAAGGCAAATGGAACAACGGTTGGATAAACATTGTAAATCCTTTCAGGGCATCCATCGTGTTGGGTACTCCGGGTTCCGGTAAATCGTATGCCATCGTAAACAACTATATCAAGCAGCAGATTGAGAAAGGCTTTAGTATGTACATCTACGATTTCAAATTCGACGACCTTTCTACCATCGCTTACAATCATTTGCTGAAGCACAGGGATAAATACAAAGTTCAGCCAAAATTTTACGTGATAAATTTTGACGACCCACGCAAGAGCCACCGTTGCAATCCACTCAATCCCGATTTTATGACGGATATATCCGATGCCTACGAAGCGGCTTATACCATAATGCTGAACCTCAACAGGTCGTGGATACAGAAGCAAGGCGATTTTTTCGTGGAAAGCCCGATTATCCTGCTTGCTGCCATTATTTGGTTTTTGAAAATTTATGATAATGGCAAGCATTGCACTTTCCCTCACGCTATTGAATTGCTGAATAAAAAATACGCAGACGTATTTACAATATTGACATCATATCCTGAACTGGAAAATTATTTATCGCCCTTTATGGATGCGTGGCAGGGCGGCGCACAAGACCAATTACAGGGACAGATTGCATCGGCAAAAATTCCGTTATCAAGAATGATTAGCCCACAATTGTATTGGGTTATGACAGGCGATGATTTTTCATTAGACATCAATAACCCGGCAGCGCCTAAAATTTTGTGCGTGGGTAATAATCCCGACCGCCAAAACATTTACTCCGCAGCATTGGGTTTGTACAATTCAAGAATTGTAAAGCTCATTAATAAAAAAGGGCAATTAAAGAGTTCCGTTATCATAGACGAATTGCCCACGATTTATTTCAGGGGACTGGACAATCTTATCGCAACGGCGAGAAGTAATAAGGTGGCTGTATGTTTGGGCTTTCAGGATTTTAGTCAATTAATACGGGATTATGGCGATAAAGAAGCTAAGGTTATTCAGAACACGGTCGGTAATATTTTTAGCGGGCAGGTTGTGGGCGAAACTGCAAAGAGCCTATCTGAACGCTTTGGAAAAGTATTGCAGAAAAGGCAGAGTATGACGATCAACCGTAATGATAAATCCACCTCTATTTCTACACAGTTAGACAGCCTTATTCCGGCTTCCAAAATTTCAACCTTAACGCAGGGTATGTTTGTAGGTTCTGTATCAGATAACTTTGAGGAACGCATTGAGCAAAAGATTTTCCACGCCGAAATTGTAGTGGATAATGAAAAGGTAGCTGCCGAAACTAAAGCCTATCAGCAAATACCACAAATCCTATCTTTTGTAGATGAACAGGGCGAGGATAAAATGAAACAGCAAATTGAAAGCAATTACAAACAGATAAAATCAGACATCCTGACTATTGTTGTAAGTGAAATGGAACGCATCAAGAACGACCCGAACTTGCAGCATTTGGTGCAAGAGGGATAAAATCATTCATTTTGTAACAAAAGTTACTGTATATAGCAAGCAGATTGTGTAAATTTGCAGGTTGCGTATTTCAATATGGTAATTAGCAGATATATAACCGTATTATGAATAAGTAAGCCTTAAAAATTTGCAGATGGAACCATTGGAACAGATAACAGAATTTAAATCCTCTCCTGAATTGGTGGGGAAACTCTATGAAAACAGCATACGAAAAGAATATGAAGCAGGAAGCGTTATTCTGAATGAAAATTCATCCATTCGTTCTATTCCTATTGTTACTAAAGGAACCCTTAAAGTTATCCGAACAGAAGAAGACGGCAGGGAGATTTTGCTGTATTACATCAAAGCCGGAGAAAGCTGCATTATGTCATTTTTGGGTGGGATGCACAATGAAACAAGCAAGGTCAAAGCCGAAGTGGAAGAGGATGCAGAAATCCTTTTTTTGCCAATGGATAAAGTAGCCTTGTTCATCAAAGAGTACCCCCAATGGCTGGACTATATCTTCCGTTTGTACCACAAGCGTTTCGAGGAACTTTTAGAAATAGTCAATGCCATCACTTTTAAAAAGATAGATGAACGCTTATTGGCTCTGCTGCGCAAGAAGCAGGAACTTACCGGAAATAATATCCTGAACATTACCCACGAACAATTAGCCAATGAATTGGGTACTGCCCGTGTAGTCGTGTCGAGGCTGCTGAAACAGTTGGAAGAAATGGGGACGGTTCGATTGGGCAGGAACAAAATCACCCTTATGTAACAAATGTAACTGTACAGGTTTTTGGATTGGTGCAAATTTGTAGTATCAATTCAGAAATCTATGGATATAGCAGGGTATTCGGCATCAATTTTTATTGGTATTTCTTTAGGGCTAATCGGTGGCGGTGGCAGTATTCTGACTGTTCCTGTACTGGTTTACCTGTTTAGCCTTGATGCAGTATTGGCTACCGCTTACTCCCTTTTCATCGTTGGCTCAACGAGCGTTGTCGGTTCATTCTCTTATTTCAAAAAAGGATTGGTCAGTATCAAAACAGCACTTGTTTTCGGTATTCCGTCCATTGCATCTATTTTTTTGACAAGGGAATATGTACTTCCGGCTATCCCGCAAGAGGTCTTCACTATCGGGAACTACACCATAACCAAGAATATGCTGTTGATGCTGCTCTTTGCCATACTGATGATTGCAGCATCTTACAGTATGATAAAAAAAATCAGAAAGGAAGATGATGAAGCATTACAAAAGCAACAAATTAATTATCTGCAAATTCTATTACAGGGAATTTTTATCGGCGTGATAACCGGACTGATTGGCGCAGGCGGTGGCTTCCTGATAATCCCTGCTTTGGTAAACCTGCTGAAATTGCCGATGAAAACAGCCGTAGGCACATCATTGGTCATTATTTCCATCAACTCTTTAATGGGCTTCCTCTTTTCCCTGCCCCATACTTCCGTACAATGGGGCTTTCTATTAAGCATCGCTTCCATTGCCATCATCGGCATACTGATAGGCAGTTACCTTTCTACAAAAATAAAGGCTTCCAAGTTGAAGCCCGCTTTCGGATGGTTTGTGCTGGTAATGGGCATCTACATCATCGTTAAGGAAACATTGTTACACTAAAATCATTGTCATATGGAAAAGCATTTTCAAATACTCATTATTGGCGGAGGTACGGGAGGTATTATGGTTGCTGCTCAATTAAAGAACAAGCAACCCGGTTTATCCATTGCCATTATTGAACCGTCCGAAAAGCACTACTATCAGCCCGCTTTTACATTGGTAGGTGCAGGCACTTACAAAATGGAGAAGACCATCAGGGAAGAAGCATCGCTCATTCCCTCCGGCGTGGAATGGATTAAAGACAAGGCAACGATACTCCGCCCCGAAGAAAACAAGGTGGAAACAGAAAAATGCGGCAGCATCGGTTATGATTACTTAATCGTAGCTGCGGGGCTTGTGTACGACCTTTCATTGATAGCTGGCTTGGAAGAAGCCCTTGCCAAAGGCGTAGTTTGCAGCAACTACATAGACCCTGAATATACGTGGAAATGCTTGCAGGGCTTCAAAGGAGGCAACGCCATTTTTACACAGCCCACCACACCCATTAAATGTGGTGGCGCACCACAGAAGATTATGTATCTGGCGGCAGATTATTTCAAAAGGAAAGGACTGGATAAAAAAACAAATGTGGTGTTTGCCACGCCGGGTTCAGTCATTTTCGGCGTAAAGGTTATTGCCGAAACACTCATGAAAGTTATCCATCGGTATAACGTTCATTTCAAACCATTCTATGCCCCGGTAAAGATTGACCCCGACAAGAAAATTGCCTATTTCCAGAACATCGCACCCGATGAAAACAAGTGTGTGGTCAACGAGGGCAATGTTTTAGGAGAACGGGTACAGGGGCAGTCCGTCATTGAAATACCGTTTGATTTCCTGCATCTGGCTCCCCCGCAGGTTGCTCCCGGATTTCTGATAAAATCAGGTTTGTGCAATGAGGCAGGATGGCTGAATGTGGATATAAACAGCCTGCAACACAAGACATACCCTAACATTTTCGGATTGGGCGACGTAGCGGCATTGCCAACGGCGAAAACAGGTGCAGCCATTCGCAAGCAGGCTCCCGTAGTGGTGGATAATATCCTGAAACTACTTGCCCATAAGCCCGCAGACAATAAATCTTATGACGGGTATTCGTCCTGCCCATTGGTTACAGGGTACGGCAAAATGACACTCGCAGAGTTTAATTATAAGAATGAGTTTACACCCGACCCTATGCTGAAATTTATGCTGGTGTTCAACAGCTACAAAGAGCATTGGCGGTTGTGGCTGCTAAAGAAATATATGCTCCCCTATATGTACTGGAATAAAATGATGAAAGGGAAAATGTAGTCTTCCTGTCCTTATGTAACTAAAGTAGCTGTACAGGAAAAATAAGTAACGGAAATTTGCAGTAGTAAAAAGAATGATAACGATAAAAATAAATCAGTATGTTTTTTCAACACGTTTATGATAAAAGTTTGGCACAGGGCAGTTATGTAATAGGCTGTCAGGCTACGGGCGAGGCAATCGTAATAGATGCCCAAAGGGATATTGATGTATATCTCGAAATCGCAAAGCAGAATAATATCCGCATCACGCACATTGCCGAAACCCACATACACGCAGACTTTCTTTGCGGTTCAAGGGAACTGGCGGCAGTAACCGGGGCAACGATGTACCTTTCGGACGAGGGAGGCGAAAACTGGCAATATCAATTCCCGCACAAAGGGCTGAAAGACGGCAATATGATTAGAGTGGGCAACCTCACATTGGAGGTAATGCACACACCTGGTCACACGCCCGAAAGCATCAGCTTTTTACTGACCGACCATCCGGCAACGGACAAGCCCGTTATGGTATTCACAGGCGATTTTGTATTTGTCGGCGATATTGGTCGTCCTGATTTGTTAGAGAAAGCCGCAGGACTTATCGGAACAAAAGAAGCCGGAGCCAAACAGATGTTCCAATCGTTGAAAAAGTTTGCTGCGCTTCCCGAATACGTTCAGGTATGGTCGGCACACGGGGCAGGCTCCGCTTGTGGTAAGTCTTTGGGAGCGGTGCATAGCTCTACCGTAGGGTACGAAAAAATCCGCAATTGGGCGTTCCAGTATAGCGAAGATGAAAACGGATTTACCGAATACCTGTTAGCCGACCAGCCGGAGCCGCCGAAGTATTTTGCAATGATGAAGCATTTGAACAAAGTTTATCGTCCACTCTTGATAGAAGTTCCGAAACACCCGAAGCTATCCAAAGAACAATTTGTTTCTGCCTATGAAAAAGGCATCAGGGTAATAGATACCCGCAATAAGGCAGATTTCGCTAAAGGCTTTATTCCCGGTAGCCTGAACATTCAGGGAAATAACTCTTTTTCTACGTGGTGCGGTTGGTTGCTGAACTATCAGGAGCAGTTTATTTTGGTAGCTGATGACAGCCAGATGGAAGATTTGACCCGTAAGCTGATGCGTATCGGTTTGGACAACATCTACGGTTACATTTCGGATGTAAACGATATGGACATTGCACTCCAGAGCGCAGACGTGATTGCTTTGGACGAATTTAAGACCTACATCGGGCAGGATAATGTGCAGATAGTCGATGTTCGGGGAGCAACCGAATATGAGGCAGGACACATAGACGGTGCGGATAATGTTTTTGTCGGAACCCTGCCGGACAACCTCGATAAAATCAGTAAAGACAAACAGGTGGTCATCCATTGTCAGGCGGGCGACCGTTCGGCAATCGCTTATTCCATACTGGCTAAAAACGGCTTTGAAAACGTAAAGAATTTTTCCGGCGGTATGAAAGAATGGTTAGCAGTAGAGGGTAAAACAGTCGGGTGCAAAGAAGCATCGTGTACGAACGCTTAAAATAAAAAACTATGGGATTTTTTTCAGCCTTATTCGGCAACACGGATAACAACCGGCTTACCGAAGCCATAAAAGACGGGGCTTTCCTGGTAGATGTACGTACACCTGCCGAGTTTGCGGAGGGAAGCGTAAAAGGAGCCGTAAACATTCCGTTGGATAAAATACCAACAGAATTATCAAAATTCAAGGGAAAGGAAAATATCGTTGTGTTTTGTAGGAGCGGAAACAGAAGTGGACAGGCAAAAAGCATTTTGGAGCAGAATGGCTTTCATAATGTCATCAACGGCGGAACCTGGCAGAACGTAAATCAGCTGGTCAATGAGTAAAAAAGAAAAAGACGTACAATGTTGCCTAACGCAGTGCGAAAATCCACTTGACCAAAACTATTGGGACGAGCGTTGGCTGAAGAATGAAACAGGTTGGGATATGGGACAGGCTTCACCTGCCATTACCAAATATATGGAACAATACCCCAACAAAAATGCGGCTATTCTCATTCCGGGTTGTGGCAATGCCTATGAAGCAGAATACTTGCTTGTAAAAGGATTTATGAATATTACATTGATTGATATTGCACCCAAAGCCGTTGAAACGTTGAAAGAAAAATTTTCCGGTACGCCACAGGTAAAGGTGCTGTGCGGGGATTTTTTTGGTCATGAGGGCAATTACGATTTAATCATCGAGCAAACATTTTTTTGTGCCATCCCGCCGGGCAGGCGAAAGGAGTATGCAGAGAAAACGGCTTCCCTGCTAAACGAAAATGGCAAAATAATAGGCGTACTGTTCGACAAACAATTTAACCAATCGTTTCCACCGTTTGGAGGTTGCCCTTGCGAATACAAACCCATCTTTGAGCCACATTTTACCATTAAGACAATGGATGGCTGTTACAACAGTATTCCGTCAAGAACCAAATCGGAAGTGTTTATCAACCTGATAAAAAAACAGAAAAGATGAAAAAGAATATGGGAACAGCGGACAAAACCATCCGCATCGGGATAGCCGTTGTTATTGCAGTATTGTATTTCACCAACGTTATTTCGGGAACGTGGGCAATCCTATTGGGCATTTTGGCAATCGCCTTTATACTTACATCGTTTATCAGCTTTTGCCCCCTTTACTTCCCGTTTGGTATAAACACTTTTAAAAAGAAGAAAAGATGAAGCAAAGCATTTTAAACGGTTGGAATTTGATGCGTATAGTGCGCTTGGCATTGGGCCTCCTCGTTATGGTGCAGGGCTTTCAGGCAAATGAGTGGCTGCTCGTTGCATTGGGCGCACTGTTTTCATTAATGCCCTTGTTCAACATAGGCTGTTGCGGTGCTTCGGGCTGCAATACACCCGTTTCACGGCGAAGCAGTAAAAAAATAGAAGATACAACGTATGAAGAAGTTCGCTAAAAAACATTTGTTTACCCTAATCGGTATGGCTATCGGGGCAGTCGCAGGTTATTTCTATTGGAGATTTATCGGTTGCAGTACGGGAAGTTGCGCCATTACTTCCAACCCGGTCAACAGTACCCTTTACGGCGCAGCTATGGGCGGGCTACTGTCATCAACATTTAAAAAAAACAAAAAAGAGTATGACGTTTCAGGAGATAATAAACAGCGATAAGCCCATATTGGTAGATTTCTTTGCCGAATGGTGCGGACCCTGTAAAATGATGTCGCCCATTCTGGAAGAATTAAAGCAGCGTGTAGGCGATGATGCCAGCATTATCAAAATTGATGTGGACAAGAACCCCCAGGTGGCAGCAGCTTATCAGGTGCGGGGTGTGCCTACCCTCATTATATTTAAAAAGGGAGAAATACGCTGGCGGCAGTCCGGTATTTTCCCGGCGAATGAACTGGAAAGATTAATTAACGAAAACAGATAAAATCATAAATGTTAGAATTCTTGAAACAGCCCTGGGCTTGGTACGTTGCAGGTCCATTAGTCGGGTTAACCGTACCCTTGCTATTATTTATTGGCAACAAATCATTTGGCATCAGTTCCTCGCTACGGCATATATGTGCATCCTGTATGCCTGCGGGTATCCCGTTCTTTAAATACGATTGGAAAAAAGAAGTGTGGAACCTGTTTTTTGTGTTCGGGATATTTTTGGGCGGAGCTATTGCCGTTAGCCTGTTATCAAATCCGGCTCCCGTTGAGGTCAATCCAAAACTGGCACAGGAATTAGCGGGCTACGGCATTACCAACTATAACAATCTAATCCCTGAAGATATTATCAACTGGCAATCCTTACTGACCCTAAAGGGTTTTATCCTGATGGTAGTAGGAGGATTTTTAGTAGGCTTCGGCACACGTTATGCGGGTGGCTGTACCAGCGGACACGCCATTATGGGATTGTCTAATTTACAGTTGCCCTCGCTGATTGCCACCATCTGTTTTATGATTGGCGGTTTCATTATGGCGAACCTCATTTTACCGTTTATACTTTCATTATAACCCTGACAAGAAATGCAACAAAACAGAGATATAGAAAAAGATTTACAACTTCGTGAACTGGATGCGATGTGTGTCAACGAAAGCCGTTTGGAACACAAATGGTATCATAACATCAAATACCTGATAATCGGCATACTGTTCGGTATCGTATTCGTAAAATCGGAAGTCGTAAGCTGGTTCCGCATACAGGAAATGTTCCGACTGCAATCGTTCCATATGTACGGCATTATCGGGAGTGCGGTCTTAACGGGTATGATCTCCGTTTTCCTGATAAAGAAATTCAATATCAAAACCATTTACGGCGAACCTATTAAAATTGCTCCTAAAACATTCAATAAAGGGCAAATCTATGGCGCTCTGATTTTTGGTTTGGGCTGGGCAATAACCGGAGCCTGTCCGGGTCCCTTGTTTGCACAAATCGGAACGGGGGCTACCGTTATTGCCGTTACCCTGTTGAGTGCCATTACAGGTACTTGGGTGTATGGCTTGCTAAGGGAAAAACTGCCTCATTAATACCGTTTATGTATCGGTTTAAACGATTGCTGGCAACAGCAATGTGGGTTTTTATTGCCCAAACTTTACAGGCACAAAAACATTACAACGCTTGGTTTCGCAGTACGTTAAGCGTTCCTGTCGGCGAAAAATTCAAAGTAGATAATGAGTTTCAGCACAGGCGACAGAGCGGATTTCAAAACGGGAATATGCTGGATAACAACCTGATGTTTACATTCAGGAATTGGGTACACTACCAGCATAACCCCAACCTAAAGTTTTCCGTTTCGCCGTTTGCCTATTTTTCCCATTACCGCATTATTCAGGATAAGCCAGATAAAGAAGCTGCACCTAATAGTGAGGTACGGTTTTCAGTAGCAGAAGAATTACAGCACAAAATATACAAGCGTATTTACCTTGTGAACAGGAATGCTTTGGAATACCGTATTATCAATAACCAACAACCCAACGTTATAAGGTTCCGTACACGTTTCGGTGGTCGGTATGAATTGACCGAACAACTTAAACTTACCCTATTTGACGAGTTCTTTATCAACGTAACGGGAACTTCTTCAGCACAGTTTCCCGACCATAACAGGACAGGGCTGAACATTGAATACAGCGTGTTGCCCAATCTGAAATTTGATGTCGGCTACATATACCTTATCCGGTTTTCTGTCCCGTCGGCATCCGGCAATATCAGGTTATACGAAAACAATATGTTCCTTAATTTGACCTATCAACTGAAAAATAACAAATAACACCACCACAACATCATTTACCTTATGTAACAAAAGTTACAGTACAGGGAGGACAGATAGTCTAAATTTGTGGGTTACGAATTTCAAAAAGATGATTATGCTGACCAAAGCAAAGTTTACCACTACTATAGCTTTATTTATAATCTTGTTCTTACAAGGAAATCAATTACAAGCCCAAAGCTATTTTTTCGAGCGGGTATATGATGAAACATTGGCGCAGGCAAGTTTTGTGATAGGCGATTTAAAAACCAAAGAAGCTATTGTTATAGACCCGAAGCGGGATATGGATACTTACTTGGAAATTGCCAAAGCTAACCACCTCAATATAACCAAAGTAGCCGAAACACATATCCACGCCGATTTTTTAAGCGGTTCCCGTGAACTGGCAGCCGTTACCAATGCGGAGTTGCTACTGTCCGATGAGGGCGGAGCGGATTGGCAATATCAGTTTCTACACACCGGGCTGAAAGACGGCAGTATCATCTCTATCGGGCAGGTGGAACTGAAAGTAATGCACACGCCCGGACACACGCCCGAAAGCATCACTTTTTTGGTAAGAGATACGAAAGTTCCAGCCACACCACAAAGAGCCATTACGGGAGATTTTATTTTCGTGGGCGATGTTGGTCGTCCTGACCTGCTGGAAAAAGCAGCCGGGCAGGTCGGCTCACAGGAGCTTGGAGCAAAAAAGCTTTATGCTTCTATTCAAAAGTTTTCCCGATTGCCTGACGATTTGGAGATATGGGCAGGACACGGAGCAGGTTCATTCTGTGGCAAGAGCCTAAGCACCATTCCACATTCTACCTTAAAAGAAGAAAAGCAGAACAGCAAAGCCTTTCAATTTAAAAATGATGAAAAAGGTTTTGTAAAATACATTTTGGACGGACAGCCGACCCCGCCCAACTATTTTGCCGTGATGAAGCAACTCAACAAGGTGGAACGTCCGTTGCTTATTCAAGTTCCTGTTCATCCAAAACTCAACCAGCCAGCATTTCAAAAAGCCATTGACAACAAATTGCTGGTTATTGATACCCGCAGCAAAAACGAGGTTGTCAAAGGTCACATTCCGGGCAGCCTGCATATCGAAAACGGAAAATCATTTTCCACTTGGGTAGGTTCTTTGGTAGATTATCAACCTCAAATCGTATTGATAACCGATGAAAGCCACACGGAAGACCTGACCCGTAAGCTGATGCGTATCGGGATGGATAATATCTACGGTTTTGTGACCGACTTGGATAAGATGAATGTGGCACTGGAAAAATCCGACCTCGTTAGTATCGGGGAACTGAAAAAGCACCTGGATAAAAAAGACGTTCAAATCATAGATGTGCGAACCGAGAGCGAATACCATAACGGACACATCAAAGGCGTGGAAAATATGGTGCTGACCTCATTGGAAAACAACATGGACAAAATCAGCAAAGACAAACCTGTTATCGTGCATTGTCAAAGCGGGGTACGGGCAGCAATGGCATATTCCATACTGAAAAGGAACGGCGTGAAAAATCTTAAAATGTATTCGGGAGGTATCAACGAATGGACGGAACAAAAAAACGAGTTAGTGAAATAAGGGTTTCTTCAGATAGTGTTAAATCATACAAGGGGTGCGTGGCAACACTTCTTTTCCTAACGATAGTAAAAGCATATATAAGCAAACTGCATCGTATTTCACTGTTTTTCGTGTTAAAAAAGCATAAAACAGGCGTAATTGTTTGCGACCTTAATCAAATAAAACTATTTTTGTAAATTGATGAACAGGACTATACCAAATATTTTAACGAATTGCAAGCGATACTTTTTAGTATTCGCCACGTTCTTGTTGGTATTGCTTACATCCTGCTCGATCAAAAGCAGCATTAAAATTTTTGCAGGTCTGCCAACACAGACAGAAAGTGGTTTTCCTAAAACTCATCAGAGTTTCCCGACAAGCTCTCTGGAAAAATGTAGCAAGATTGAAACTGCCGACAACCAGATTGTCCAAAACTTTAATTTTAAGGCGAACGATTTTCTACCCGTTCTTCTTTTTACGGCTTCCTTTCTTTTCCTTATCGGCTTCTGCCCATTAAACAAAGAAAACAAACATCCACTTTATAGCGGTAGCAACAAAATCCGAAGTTCTATTCCTATCTTTTTGGAATACCGGAAGCTCATCATCCACTTTGCCCGCTAATTCTCTTTTCCTATTGACTGCGATGCGGTTTCAATAGGCTTTCTATTGTTTTCATTTTAAAATAATCTTAGGTCGTTTTAACCGACCTCTCCAAAATTGTATCGTAATATGATAAAACATATTATGGCAACCACATTATTATGGTTAGCCATTGTTGCTGCGCTTCCACTATATGCGCAGCAACAACAGGAATATACTTTAGGCAGCTTGTGGTCTAAAGTCGAAGAAAATTATCCCGGAGTTGGAGCCAAAATGTCGGCGATTGATGCTGCAAAGTATAACCAACGGGCGGTAAAAGGCAATATGCTGCCGCAGGTAAACGCACAGGCACAGAATACCTACGGTACTTACGAGGGAAGCGCAGGCGGATTTTTCCCACAGCCCGGCTTTTTCAATGTAAATGGTTCAGTGCCGTTAGACGGCAGTACCACCGCAGCTAATACCTTTGGCTCCGCCATTGTCAATTGGGAATTGTTCTCTTTCGGAAAGCTCCGTAAGCAAAACGAGGCTGCCGGAGCGTTGTATGATAAATCAGTGAGTGATAAAGATGCGTATGTCCTCAACCTTAAAAAGATATTATCTGAAAGATACATTACCCTTTTGTACAACAATGCCAAGTTGCAGTGGACAAAGAACAACGCCGAACGCCTGAACGATATTCGCAAAATCACTTCCGGTTTATCAGCATCAGGTCTTAGACCTGCTGCAGACAGCCTGCTTGCTTCATCGTCTTATGTACAGGCAATGGGCGAATACGATAAATGGAATGGCTTTAAAAATGCCGCTTACATCAAGCTGTTAGAACTGTACGGCGATGATACCGTTAATTATACAGCATCCGCTAACCGTTTCGACAATCCCGCCGAAAATAGCTTGAACAAGGTAAACACCATCAATCCCTCGCACCCCATTTTAGATGCTTTGGATAAACAGTCCGAGTATTACACGTTGAGCGGCGAGGCACAAAAAAGGTCTTCTTTGCCCTCTATCAATCTGTTGGGCGGTTATGCCTACCGGGGTACGGGCATCAGTCCCAACGGAAAGGTATCGGGAGCGTGGAAAGACGGGTTCAGGAATACCACCAATAATTTTTTGGCGGGTATCGGCATCACGTGGAATTTGACGAGCCTGCATACCAACCGGATGAAAGGCGAGCAACTTTTTAAAGAAGCCGAAAGTACCAAATTACTCCATTCGCAATACGAGCAGGCAATGCAGGCAGATTTGTCCGCTTCGCAGGCAAAAATCGTTCAGCAGTACCAGCAGCTTCAGAAAACGAAACTTGCCGTACAGCAGTCGCAGGATGCTTACAATATGTACCTCGCAAGGTATAAAAGCGGTTTGATCACGTTAAGCGAACTGTTACAGATACGCATTTTGCTGGAACAGGCAGAGAACGCCCACATCGAGGCTTCCCGTGAGTATTGGGTATTGCTGGCTTATGAAGCGGAGCTGACTGCCGATTTCGACTTTTTGTTTAACAACCTTTAAATAATCGTATATGAACATTATAAGATTTGCGTTAAGGAAACCTATTGCGATTATGGTTGTCGTACTGGCGATAGCTTTCTTTTCCTACAATACCATTAAAAAAATAAACGTAGATATATTCCCCGAAGTGGAATTACCTGCGATGTATGTGGCTATGCCTTACGGTGGTTTGTCCCCCGCCTATATGGACGGGTTTATGGCAAACGAGTTCCAAAAGGTACTCCTGTTTGTCAGTGGTGTAAAGAACATTGATTTTAAAAGTGTACAGGGTTTGACCCTGATGAAGCTGACCTTTTATCCCGGAACCGATATGTCGCAGGCTGCCGGAGAGGTATCTACTTCCGTTTCACGGGCAATGGGCTTCCTGCCGCCCGGAGCCGTCCCGCCGATGGTGGTACGCTTTGACGGTAGTTCGCTTCCGGTAGGAAACCTTGTGTTTGAAAGCGACCAGCGTTCCGTAAATGAAATACAGACATTGGCATTGACCAAAATACGCCCGATGTTCGTACAAATTCCGGGCATCACTTCTCCTGCGCCTTTTGGCGGTAACATCCGTTCCATTGTCATTAACATTGACCCCGAAGCAATGCAGGCGAACGGGTTAAGCCCCGAAGATATTACGGTAGCCATTACCAAAAACAGTCTTCCGTCGCCTGCTGGAAATATCCGCATTGGCGATGAAAACCTGATGGCTCCGATTAATTCTATTGCCAAAGGACCTCAAGAATTGTTGAAAACCCCTGTAAAAACAAGCGATAACCGTACAGTATATGTTGGCGATGTTGCCCGTGTAGAAGACGGCGCAGACCAGACCGTAGGCTACGCTTTGGTTAACGGCAAACGTTCGGTTTACCTGCCTATTATCAAGAAAGCAGATGCTTCCACATTGGATGCCGTGGAGAACCTAAAGGCAGCCATTCCGATGCTGAAAGACCAATTGCCGGAAGATGTAAAGGTCAGCTATGAATTTGACCAATCGAATTATATAGAGCGTTCTCTTTCCAACCTGATACACGAGGGTATTTTGGGAGCGGTATTTACAGGATTGATGATATTATTGTTCCTGGGCGATACCCGTGGAGCAATCATTGTGGTACTGACCATTCCGATTGCCATTCTTGCAGCAGTTACCACATTGTACCTTTTCGGACAGACCATTAATATTATGACATTGAGCGGGCTGGCTTTGTCCATTGGTATTCTCGTCGATGAAGCCACGGTAACGATAGAGAACATACACCAGCATATGGAAATGGGCAAGCCCAAACAGCGGGCGATTATAGATGCCCTGCTTGAAATCTCTATCCCCAAATTGCTGATTTTGCTGTGTATTCTTGCGGTATTGACACCTGCCTTTATTATGACAGGCATTCCAAAAGATATGTTTATGCCTTTGTCAATGGCAGTTGCCTTTGCGATGATAGCTTCCTTTTTGGCTTCGCAGACCTTTGTGCCTATACTGGCAAACTGGATGATGAAGAATAAGCACAACACGGAAGCCAACACACCGAGAAAGCGGGCTTTCTTCGATAAGTTCCGTGTAAACTATTCATTCAAGATGCGCAAATGGTCAACTAAAGCCATACCGCTTTTTGTGGTTTATGTATTGGTTGCAGGTGCTATTTCAGGCTTATTATTGACTGTTGTAGGTACGGATGTAATGCCCGTTTCCAATAACGGCGATTTTCAGATACGCATAGATGCTCCGTCAGGAAGCAGGCTCGAAAAGACCGAGCAGATTGTCAAAGATATTACCAATGATATTAAAGCAGAACTTCCCGAAAACGGATTGAATATTACTTCCGCATTTGTGGGGATGCACCCCGCAGGTTCGCCTATCAACCCGATATTCCTTTTCAGTAATTCATCAAACGAAGCGGTGTTGCAAATATCCGTCAATAAGGAAGTGTACGGCGGTTCGATGGAAGATTTTAAAGAGAAAGTCCGTAAAAAGATTATAGAAAAGCATCCCGAAGTCGCATTCAATTTTGAACCGATGGAACTGACCGAAAAGATTATGGGTCAGGGTGCGATGACACCTATCGAGGTTAAAGTCGGAGCAGGTCAGGTAAAAGGAGCTTATGCCCACGCATCAAAGATTGAGGCAAACCTGAAAAATGTTCCGTATCTGCGTGATGTACGCATTGCCGAACCTGTTGCTTACCCAAGTATGGAGATTGAAGTAAACCGTGACCTTGCCGGGCAGTTCGGTTTGACGATGCAGGATATTACCCGCAGCCTTATTACGGCTACTTCATCCACCCGTTTTACAGATAAAAACCTTTGGATTGACCCGAAATCGGGATTGGTATTCCAAACTCAGGTACAGATACCGGAGGGTATTATGTCGGAGGAAAGATTGCGCTCGCTTCCGTTGAAAGCCGGAAGTCTTCGCCCCGTATTGGAAGATGTGGCAACCATACGCAGGGTTACGGCTCCTGCACAGGTAAACCGTAAGGGACCGAACCGTTATGTTACCATTGTTGCCAATCTGTATGACAAGGATTTGGGTACGGCATCAAGGGCAGTAAAGCAGGCGATTAAAGATGCGGGCGAAGCACCTCGTGGTACTGTGGTATGGACAGAGGGAACATTACAGTTATTGGATGATACATTGGGCAGTCTTTTGGCAGGTTTAGGAGTAGCTATTATTGCCATATTCCTGATGCTTTCGGCTTATTACCAGTCGTTCAAAGTGCCTTTGATTATCCTTTCAGTATTGCCTGCCGTGATTGCGGGCAGCCTTATCATTTTATTCCTGACAGGCAGTACACTTAACCTGCAATCCTATATGGGTATTATTATGTCGCTTGGGGTATCGGTTTCCAATGCGGTGTTATTGGTCAATCAGGCAGAATATTACCGTACAAAAATGGCGCTAAGACCTGTTAATGCCGCAAGGCTGGCAGCTTCGTCAAGGTTAAGACCTGTATTAATGACCGCCGCAGCGATGCTTGCCGGGATGTTGCCAATGGCATTGGGCTTAGGCGATGGTGCAGAGCAGGTAGCACCATTGGGCAGGGCTGTTATTGGTGGCTTGATTGCCTCTACTGTAACCATCCTGTTATTGGTTCCGCATTTCTTTTCATCTATGATGTCAAGGACGAAAGTCATAAGCCCGTCATTAGACCCTGACGATTGCGAGAGCAGGTATTATGCAGAACAATCCGGTAAACAAACGATATAATAAACTTTAAAACAATCATTACAATGTATCACAGCATTTCAATAAATAGAAAATCAACAGTAGTATTGGCATTGGCTACCTCGCTGGTATTGCTGCTTTCCGCTTGTTCCCAAAAAGAAAAGGAAAAAGAGCAGGCTAAAACCGAACAGCCCAAAGCAGTGAGTTATAAGACGGCTCCTGTACAGTTCATCAATCCCGAATACGAAATTTCGGTTCCGGCAGAACTGAAACCCTACGAGCAGGTAGCCGTATTCGCAAAGGTTACGGGCTTTGTGCAAAAAATGTACGTTGACCGTGGCGACAGGGTTCGTAAAGGGCAGCTTTTGGCAGTTTTGGAAGCTCCCGAAATGCAGCAGCAATATCTTTCGAGCAAATCATCGGAGCAAAAAGTACATAGTGATTATCTGTATGCTAAACAGGCTTATGACCGATTGGTTACGGCTTCCAAAACAACGGGAGCCGTAGCGGATATTGAACTCGACAGGGCTAAAAGTGCGATGGAAAGTGCCAAATCCGCTTATGATGCTTCGAGAGCAGGTACAGCGCATTCTTCGCAGTTGCAGCAGTATTTACGCATTACAGCACCTTTCGACGGGATTATTACACAAAGAAATGTTTCCGTTGGTGCTTTGGCGGGTACAGGAAGCAATACGCCTTTGTTTATGATGGCGCAGGGCAATAAGCTACGCCTAACATTATCCCTACCGGAAAAACACGCAGCATCCGTAAAACAGGGTATGACCGCAACGTTTACCGTTAGCTCGCAGCCGGGCAAAACATTCGATGCCAAACTTTCCCGTACATCGGGATTGCTTGACCAGCAAGACCGCTCGCTTACATTGGAGTTTGACGTGAACAATCCGTCTGGCGAATTGCAGGGTGGCGATTACGCCCAGGTTAAGCTCAAATTACAGCGTAAAGCCCCGTCCTATTGGGTTAAGAGTAAGTCCGTCCTGAATACACAGTCGGGTATGTATGTTTTAACGATGAACAACGACGAAGTAAAACGGGTAGCCGTAAATGAGGGCATCCGTTTAGATACGCTGACAGAGGTTTTCGGCAACCTTTCTCCAGAAGACAAAATCATTATCAAACCTTCGGAAGAAATCAAAGAGGGTAAAATAAATAAATAGGATTATGAGCGCATACATCAAAAGAATTGCCTTGCTCCCGCTAATGGTCATTACGGGATGGGCATACGCATCAATGAACGGAAACGGCATTGACGGAAAGATGACCGTAAATCAAGGCACTAATGGCGAACGCCAATTAGTGTCCGATGAACAGCAAACACCTGATTTGAAGTTCAAGGACGAAAACGGTAAAACCGTTTCGTTACACTCGTTAAAAGGAAAGGTTGTCTTTATCAATCTTTGGGCAACTTGGTGTCCGCCCTGCATCCACGAAATGCCCTCCATCAATGAACTGCGGAAGACCTTTAAGGACAATAAGGATTTGGTATTCCTGATGGTCGATGTGGACGGGAATATAGAAAAGTCAAAAGAGTGGATGAAGAAGAAAAAATTTGACCTCCCTGTACACGTTCCCGATAGTGAAATACCTCGTGAACTATTTGCAGGTTCTATCCCAACCACCATTATAGTAGATAAGCAAAACAACATCATCGGTAGGCAGGTGGGCGGTGCTGACTATTCTTCAAAAGAAGTCATTAACCTATTGACAAAACTTTTAAACGAAAAATAGTTGGCAATAGATAAGAAAAATATTCAGTAACAATTAAATGGTAATACAATGAAAAAGACAATATTTTTTGTGGCACTCTTATTTATAAGTGCCGCATCATTCGGACAAATACTAAAGCCTGTAAAATGGTCTTATGCTTCAAAGAAAATCAACGACAAAGAGGCGGTGCTGCTTTTAAAGGCAACCATAGATGACGGCTGGCATATCTATTCGCAGACAGTTCCTAAAAATGGTCCGCAACCGACAAGTTTTTCGTTCCAATCGTCGAAAGCCTACCAATTGAGCGGAAAGGTAATAGCAGCTAAACCTATTGTCAAACACGACCCTACTTTTGATATGGAAGTGGGCTACTACAAAAAATCTGTGGTGTTCCAGCAAAAGATAAAATTAACGGGCAATGCGCCTACGGTAAAAGGGACACTTACCTATATGGTTTGTAACGACAAGCAATGCTTACCGCCTGAAGAATTGACGTTCAGCATTGCTGTGAAATAAAGTATATCTTATGAAATTAATAGCGAAAATAATAACGATACTGTTCATCAGCGGGCTGATGTCTGTTACTGCAAATGCGCAGACGGACAGCCTTGTTTCGTATGATGAGGTGGAGTTTACGGAAATAACGGGACAGCAAACCGTTCAGCAGGACAGTATCGCACCATCCGCAGATCCGAAGACTTCGGTAAGCGAGGGAAAAGAAGCTACATTACAAAAGAATGAAACCACAACAGATACAGGTTCATTATGGGCAATCTTTATTGCGGGCTTCATTGGTGGCTTTGCGGCATTGCTGATGCCCTGCATCTTCCCGATGTTGCCCTTAACCGTAAGTTTCTTTACCAAGAGCGGACACACCAAAGGCAGGGCGGTAACGCAGGCAATGATATATGGCTTATCCATTATACTCATTTATGTGCTATTGGGCATTCTCATTACCGTAATATTCGGTGCTGATGCGCTTAACAGCCTTTCCACAAACGGGATTTTTAATTTCGCATTCTTTGCCCTTTTGGTCGTATTCGCTTTTTCCTTTTTCGGGGCGTTCGAGCTTTCGCTCCCTGCTTCGCTTGCAAATAAATTAGACCGTAAGGCAGACCGTGGTGGTTTGTTGGGGCTTTTCTTTATGGCAGCAACATTGGCGGTCGTATCGTTTTCCTGCACAGGTCCGATTATCGGAACGTTACTGGTACAGGCTGCCACAATGGGCGAGCTTTTAGGTCCCGCTATCGGGATGCTGGGCTTTGCGTTGGCTTTGGCAATACCGTTTACACTTTTCGCAATGTTCCCAAGCCTTTTAAAAAGTCTTCCGTCTTCGGGTGGCTGGCTAAACAGTGTAAAGATTACGCTCGGCTTTTTGGAGCTGGCACTTGCTTTGAAATTTTTGAGCAATGTTGACCTTGCCTATCATTGGAACTGGTTTGACAGGGAAGTCTTTTTGGCACTCTGGATTATTATTTTCGGGTATTTGGGCTTTTATTTATTGGGCAAGCTCCGGTTTCCCGGCGACAGCCCTGCTGTAAATATAAGCCTGCCAAGAATGGTGCTTTCAATGGTGGTGCTTGCCTTTACCCTGTATATGGTTCCGGGATTGTGGGGCGCACCCTTAAAATCCATTTCGGCATTTTTACCGCCACAGGCAACGCAGGATTTTGACCTGTACACGCCCTCATTGAGTGGAACACAGGCAAGCCATTCAACGGGCAGTAAAGCTCATAAATATTCAGACATATTCCACGCTCCGTTAAACCTGAACGTATTTTTTGATTATGACGAGGGAATGGAATATGCGAAAAAAGCGGGTAAGCCAGTGATGCTCGATTTTACAGGGCACGCCTGCGTAAACTGCCGTAAAATGGAAGCATCGGTATGGTCTGATAAAGATGTACTCCGGCTATTGAATGAAGAGTTGGTTATAATACAGCTTTATGTGGACGACAAGACCGCCTTGCCACAGGCAGAGCAATCTGTATCATCGTTCAGTGGCAAAAATATCCGTACCATAGGCAATAAATGGAGCGATTTTCAGGCGAGTAGATACAACGCCAATTCGCAACCCTTTTATGTGCTTTTAAACCCCGCCAACGAAGAAATTTTGGTAAACCCTATCGGAGCAGACTATGACCCGAAAAGCTATCACAGCTTTCTCCAATCGGCAATAGACCGATACAAGAGTAAGAATTAAAAGAATTAGACAACAGTAAAATTATTCAATATGAAAATGCAATTTAAAAATTTGGTAGTTCGTTCCGGGATTTTCATCATCACAGCCATTTCGCTGGCAGCTTGTGGAAATACGGATAAGGGCAAAGAAAACGCATCAGATAGAGGGAACGCTCCAATGGAGGAAGTAGCGGAAGCGGAAGCTCCGGTTTCGACAACTTCGGATATTTCCTTTAAGGATGAAAGCGGAAAAACCGTAGCCTTAAACTCATTAAAAGGTAAAGTTGTATTCATCAACTTTTGGGCTACGTGGTGTCCGCCCTGCATCCATGAAATGCCGTCCATCAACAAGCTAAAGCAGACTTATAAAGACAAGGATATTGTGTTCCTGATGGTGGACGTGGATAACAATATGGAAAAATCCGCTGCTTTTATGAAAGACAACAAGTATGATCTGCCTGTGTATGTTCCTGTGGACAATATTCCACCTGATTATTTAGGCAGTGCTATCCCGACTACGGTTATACTGGATAAAAGTGGCGATATGATAGCCCGTATGGAGGGTGGCAGGGATTATACAAGCCCCGAAATTACCAAAGCGCTGAATGAATTGGTCGAAAGCAACTAACAGATAAAAACAGGAACTATGTTGAAAAATAAAGAAGTTTCAGAAGAAAAAAAGCCATCTGGAAATAAGTTTTCACTCTTCATCAGAAAAAATGCTCAATATATCGTATTGGTAATCGCCGTTATTATACTGGTAAACCCCGATGCAAAATCATTCGTGCTTCGTCAGTTAATGGCAACAGGGCTTTTTAATGCGAGTATAGATAAAAAGGGCGATGGCACGGTAAGCCAGGCGAACACAGATTTTGATTTTGCTGATGAAAAAGGAAATATTCAAAATACCGCATCACTACGTGGCAAAGTTGTATTTATAAACTTTTGGGCTTCGTGGTGTCCGCCTTGCAGGGCTGAATTTCCCTCTATCGAAACGCTTTATACCCAATTCAAGGATAACCCTGATATATTCTTTCTGACAATCAACGAGGACAGCGACCCTGCAACTGGTAAGGCATACCTTGAAAAAGAAAAATTTTCAGTCCCGATGTATCAGTCAAATGGCAATGTTCCGGCAGAGATTTACTCCGGTGCATTGCCTACTACCGTTGTATTGGATAAGAACGGAAAAGTCAGATTGCACCACGCAGGATTTGCGAATTACGCATCAGACAAGTTCGTAAGACAGATAGAAGAGTTAATAAATGAATAACGAAACAAAAGGAATTTTAAAATGAAAAGATTACAAGCCTTGTTTATAGGGATATTGTGTTTTACATCTGTAAGCGCTTTTGCACAACAAAAAACCGATACCGTTTTTGAACCTGCAAAAGCATATAAAAAGCATTACAATGCCCTATACATTTTGAACGAAGCAGAAGATAAAAAAATTAGAGGAATGCTTCGCAATATAAATAATGTACTGAATGACCCACGACTGAAAGGCAAGCTGCACATTGAAGTTGTTGCATTTTCTGACGGCGTGGAAATGTATAAAAAAGCTAATAGCTATCAGGAAATATTGATTGCGCTAAAAGACAAGGGCGTTGTATTCGCTCAATGTTCAAAAACGATGGAGGAACGAAAAATTGAAAAAAAAGAACTGTTTGATTTCGTGAATTACGTTCCGAGCGGTAACGGGGAAATCATATTAAGGCAATATGAGGGGTGGGCGATTGTTCATCCTTAATCAAAAAATGTTTCAAACCCAAAATTCAATATTATGGAATTATCAATAGGATTTATAAACGATGTACACGGCTATCTCGAACCGCACCCCGAACTGTTTTACAACAAGAATGGAGAATATGTAAAAACAGCAGGCGGATATGCAAGGATTGCAACCATTTTCGAGAAGATAAAAAGCGAAAATGAACATGTCTTATTTTTCGATGGGGGCGACACCTTTCACGGCACTTTGCCCGTGGTATCTTCAAAGGGCGAAGCACTTATACCCATTTTAAACCAGCTCGGTCTTAGCGGAATGGTTGGGCATTGGGATTTCGCTTACACACCCGAGCATCTTGTTACGTTGGCAGAACAGCTTAATTACCCTGTACTGGCGATTAATGTTTTTAACGGGGACGGCACACTGTTCCTAAAGCCGTATTCATTTATCGAGGTTGGCAATATCAAAGTAGCTGTGATAGGAATTTGCGCCAACATCATAGATAAAACAATGCCCGATAAATTTAGCAAAGGGATCTATGTAACCGATGCGATGCAGGAAATAAACGGCTACGTGGAGGAAGTGAGAGATCAGGGAGCTGACTTGGTTATACTTTTATCCCACAACGGCTTTCCGCAGGATATTGAATCGCTGAAACACACCAACGGTATTGATATTTGCCTTAGTGCACATACGCACAACAGGCTGTATGAACCTGTAAAAGTGAATGACACTCTTATAATCCAATGCGGCTGCCACGGTTCTTTTGTGGGACACTTAAAGCTATCTGTTTCAGACCATAAAATCACACACCACGAATATGAACTTATAGAAGTGAATGAGCAAGTTGCCAGCGATAAATCTATGGAACAGATGGTAAATGATATTATGGTTTCGTACAGAAGCCTGCAAAAGCAGCTTGTCGGAAAAACGGAAACAATCTTACACCGATATTCAACATTTTCATCGTCAATGGATGATTTGCTGCTAAAAGCAATCAGCAATGCGGCAGATGTGAAGATTGCTTTTTCAAACGGTTGGCGATATGGTGCGCCTATTGATAAGGGAGATATTACCGTGTGGGATTTGTACAATATGGTTCCGATGAACCCGGTTATAACTACTGTGGATATGACAGGGCAAGAGATAATTGATATGCTTGAAGAAAACTTTGAGCGTACTTTTTCAGCCAATCCTATGCAGCAAATGGGCGGATATTGCAAAAGGCATATTGGGTTGCAAATTAAGTTCCATATCGAAAATCCCTGTGGCTACCGAATAGAAGAAATCTTGTTTGAGGGCATACATCTTAATAAGCAAAGCACCTATAAGGTTGCCTACATTACCCAACAAGGTGTTTCGGATAAATACGGTAGTAACAGAATAGATTTAGAAGTAACTACCATACAAGCCCTAATTACTTACTTGAACGAAAGTAACGTTGGTGCAAATACCAATTTTTCGGGAGAATGAACCTGTGAGAATACGGGGTTTTACTCATAATTATTTTAACATTAAGCCTAATGCTATGGAAAAACAATATGAACATTGCGTACAAAAGTTAGACCATAAGATTGAAGAACTGACAGCCGAAACGGAGAACCCGATTGTCTTAGCCCATCAGTTAATAGAACTCCTATTAGGCTGTATGGCTGAACTAAAATCTTATGTAATGGAAAATGGTTTTAAAAATTCAGACGAAGAGATATATTTCTTCAAACATATAAAACCTGTTTTCCTCTCAAAACTTATTTATTACAATGCCATCTATAAAATAGAAACTAAAAAGCCTTATGGTAATGGCAAAGCCATAAAGAAATATATAGGCAATGAGCTTGCAAAGCTGAAAAGGTTTTTCGATAACAATCTCGACTTTTATAAGTATTACAGAACCAACAACACCTACCTTGATGAAAAATATTTTATCAGGGGCAAGTATGATATAAAATTGAGCTTAGATACTTATTACTTTGAAACAGACCATAACTTTACCACATCCCACGATTATAAAGTCGCTAAAATAATAGCAAATGATCTGATACAAGTCTATTTGGAAGACCAGCTTAATTATAGCAGTAAGAAAAAGACATCGGAAAAATCACCATTAAACTGGACGGCAAGCAAAACCGCATTAACGGAACTGATATACGCTTTGTATGCACAAGGCGTGTTTGACAATGGAAATGCCGATATTAAAATAATCGCCAAAACATTTGAAACCACCTTTAATATTGATTTGGGCGACTTCTACCATACATTTATGGAATTGAAAGCACGAAAGATAAACCGCACCAAATTCATTGACAGTTTGCGGGATGCACTGCTAAAACGGATGGACGAGCAGCAAGAAGACTAGCAATAAAAATTTGATAAGAAAGAAAACGAGGACTTGCAGATCCTCGTTCACTTTTTTGTTTGCTCCCATTACAATTACAGTACCCCTCGTGGCAGATGAACACCTTTCGTCCGTACAATACTTTCAGAAACCTTTTGATTTTCTTGCTTTTTTTCGGCTTGTTCCGCAGGTTCTTCTTGCGTTTCGGGTTTTATGGATAAGTGTATTTTACGTTCAACAGAAGCCAGCTCCGTTTTGAGTTCGCTCAATCGGCTCTCTTTACTCCATGTACCGTTCAGCACTTCCTGAAGAACAGGTAAATCCTTTTGTATTTCGGCTATTTTCTTTTGCTCCTGTTCAATGTAGGCGGGTAGCTTCTCCAAAGCATTAAGGAAATTAGCAGATGCCAGCTTTTCATCTTTAGCGATGATCCCGTTGTTATACGTGTATTTGATATTGCCCTCGCCCTGTATCAGAAAACGGTTTACCCGAATATCCACGCCCTCTTTTTGTGACATTTCCGTTTTTACCAAAAGCTGAAAACCATAAAGACTGCCGATTTCCTCATAATCTCCACCTGTACGCGATTTGTCCGAAAGCTGGTTGAGCTTTGCACCGATCTGTTTTATATCTGCATTGGACGGTAAGCCGTCCAGCTTAATAAGGTTTGCAACAGTACCGTCAGGCAGTTTTTGGATGCGCCCTTCCAGGTTATTCCAATCGAGGCTCATCCGGTCGAAGCGGGATTGGGCTTTGTCCAATTCTGCCGTATAATCGTCCAACTTGTATTTGGCACTATACTTAGAACGGTTGAACGATTGCCTTTCGCTTTCCAGCCCGGCAATCTGTTTTTCTATTTTGGCTTTTTCCAAAAGGTCTGTATTCCCCATAAGGATAGCTACGTACTCCGAAAAGTTCATACCCGATTTTTCGTCCATACTGCCCTCGTCAATCGTCCGTTTGCCGAGATTGTTGGATTTTAATTGGTTTATGAATAGCTGTTTGTTGTACAGTAGGTTGAACTTATAGCTGTCCAACGATTTTTCTACTGCATAGATAATTACGTCCACTTTGTTATTATTAAAATGTTTAGCGATTTCATTGCCTTTCCGGATAGCCCGACCGTCCCTTTGGGCAAGGTCGCTCGGTCGCCACGGCGTATCCAGATGATGTACGGCAACGGCTCTTTTCTGTGCGTTTACACCTGTACCGAGCATACTCGTTGAGCCGAACAGCACACGGATTTTACCGCTGTTCATTCCATTGATAAGCTCCTTGCGTTGCTTGTCATTTTTTGCTTCCTGTATAAACCGGATTTCGTGTGCAGGTATGCCGTGGTCTTCCACGAGCTTGCGCTTAATTTCGGAGTACACATTCCATTCGTTCGGCTTGTATGTTCCCAAATCCGAGAAAACGAACTGCGTACCTTTCTGTACATTAAACTTGTTGTAATACTTGGCGATGTTTGCTGCGCAGTGCGAAGCCTTGTTATCAGGGTGGTCTTTGTAATGCGGGCTTACCATCCGCATATCGAGCGACATCTTACGGGCGTAATCCGTAGCGATGAGCATCTTGGCTTTTTCTTCTTTTTTAGATAGCGGTTCTCTGCCGAGCAATTCGCCTTTGCCAGTTTTGGCAAACTCCATCAGCTTTTCGATAAACTTCTCCTGGTCAGGCGTAGGCGGTATGTTATAGAATATCTCGTTCTTTTCGGGGCGGTCTATGCCAATCATTTCGGCTGTCCGATAATCCGTGATTTCGGAATAGAATTGAGCCAGTTCAGGCACTTTGATAAAATAGCGGAAACGCTCTTTTGCTACGATATTGTTAGCTACCGAAAATTCATAATCGGTTGTTTTCTTCGCATAGATTGCCGCCCACGCATCAAAGGATTTGATACCCTGTTTTGCCAACGCCCGTGGTCGCAGGTATTTGAAAAGCAGGTATAATTCGGTAAGCGAATTGCTGATGGTTGTTCCCGAAAGAAAGGTTGCACCCATATCCGCATCAATACGCTCCTGTATGGTACGAACGGCAAAGAGCAGGTTCATTGCCTTTTGACTGCCTTGTGGGTTGCCCAATCCCGCTACCCGTGAATGCCTTGTATTGAACATCAGGTTTTTGAATTGGTGGCTTTCGTCCACAAACAAATGGTCGATGCCCATCATCTTGAAATCAACTATATCATCTTTGCGGTTTTCAATATCGTGTTGCAGGGTTTTGAGCTTTACTTCGAGGTTTTCTTTTTGTTTTTCTGCTCCGGTAAGCATCCATTTGGTTACATCATCGCCCTGGCTTCGTAATACATCGAGGTTTTCCTCTACACTGTCCAATTCTACTTGCAGAATTTCCTTTTGTATTTCGGGCGATTGGGGTATCATTCCGAACTGGTCGTGTGTCAATATCACGCAGTCCCACTCGTTGTTTTTAATATCGCCGAAAATCCGCTTGCGTTTTTCGGGCGTAAAGTCATCAATACCGGGATAGAGAATTTTGGCGTGGGGATAGGCGGTGCGGTAGGCTTCGGCTATTTCAGGTATATTCGCTTTCAGCCCGATAATCATCGGCTTGTGGGCTAAACCCAAACGCTTCATTTCCTGTGCGCCTGTACACATTATCAACGTCTTTCCTGCACCCACTTCGTGATCGCAGATAGCGCCGTTGTTCATCTTTATCATCCAGACTGCATCCTTTTGGCTTGAATACAGGTCGTCAATCTTTAATCCCCTGCGGTCTAATCCCGGAAACTCCTGATGTGTGCCGTCATAATTCGGTCGGACAAAACAGTTAAATGTGTCGTTGTATTGGTCGGTCAGCCTTGTTTTGAACTCATCATTCTGGGCGTGAAGCCAGTCGGTAAAGGCAGTTCGGATTTCGTCAATCTTGGTGTTCGCCATTTGTATGGCTTCCATATCTCGCACCTTGACATCCTTGCCATCTACCTCTACGGTTTTTGATATATCAGGTGTGGTATTGACGAGGGCGTGTTTGAGCAGGGCAATTCCGTCATAAGTCCGATTTTGGGCTTTGACCGCATATTTGTCCCAAATATGTACGTTCTTCTGCTTGCAGGTTACGGAAAAATCATCGGCACTATCCGAATAATGCACCCGGACTTCTGCATCGAAAAGGTGTGATGCAAACCGTGCATAAATACCCGTGGGTATCCAGCGTTCGCCTAAATTAAAATCGAGTTCTTCAAATTCAATTCGTGCCGGTCGGGCTTCTTCCAAAACGCTAAGGCTTTCTTTGGCTTCGGCATCATCGGGATTGTTTTCGAGGTAGCTTCTTACTTCCGCCGCTTTTTCAACCACGTTGCCTGCAACCCAGCGTTCCGTTATTTCATATTCCTGCTCCAACGGGTTGAAGAAGATCCTGCCGTGCAATGCTTCTTTCAGCGTATCGGCAGGCATACTGCTGATTTCGGACATATAGTCCAAATCCACGCTTCCGTATTTGTTCAGCGAAGCCGCTAACGCCTCATCGGGATTGTCTGTTGCTATCGTTGCTGTAGAAAAACTTACCGGACGGCTGAATATATCCGCCTTGTGTATCACGCCGCCCACAACACGCTCCAAATAGGGCATTTCCTTACCTGCATTATCTGTCTTAATGAGCTTGATATTCTCGGCATTGTTCAGATTGCCGTATCTTTTGACAAAGGCATCGTACAATCGGTTAAGGTTTTCCCTTTCTTCCTTATGTTCAGTTTGTTGCTGGGCTTCTTTGGTGTAAAGCTGTTGGTAAACATCACGTACCCCGATATACGCTTCGGCTCTTGCTTTTTGTAAAGTGGGTAATTGCAACGGGTGGAAAATAGCCGTACTGTCTGCGGTATCTACACTTTGCAGATAGCCCACCCAGCCATTGTCCACCACAAGGCAATCGTTTCTATGGAACGATTGCAGCTCGCCACTAAACGGCGCAGGTTCGGGAATGGCATTAATAATGGTGTTAGGAATGGCTGGCTTATCAGCTTGGCCATTCTCGTCTTGTTGCGAAAATAAATCGCCGATTATTTCCTGTTTTTTTCCGTTGGATGATGTATTACCGTTGGCAGAATTGTTAGAAACAGGAGGCACATAAGGTTGTTGCATTGCAGAACTGAACAGGTCGGGCTGGCGACCGATAGGCATTCGTGTTCTTCGGGTAGTCTGCCTTTTGGTTTGCGTTGCTTTCTTTGGCGGAGCAAGAACGGCTACAGGTTCGTCCGCATTTTCAAACAGGTCGAAAATGCTTAACTGCTTTAATTCCTGTGGACTTTCCTGTATTACGGTGTGTGTTGCAAAAATCGGTGGTTCGGGCTGGATGATTTCACGCTCAACAACGGGAGGCGGAATTACTGGCGTTGGAATTTGTATCAAAGGTTCATCATTCTGTTCGCTCCTGTATAAAGATACATTCAGATACTTGCCAAAATCATCTGAAAGCATTTTTTTGAGGTCATCGGCAATGCCCTCAACGCCGTCTTTGTGTATAAAGATTAATGCAGGTTGCCCGTATGGGTCGGTATCTAATTTCCAATCGGTATGTACAATTCTTGTACTATCCTGAAATAAAGCATTGTTAGGTGTATCTTGCTCGGTTCGGTTGCTTATGCAAAACAATTCTTCCGTATCGGTCAATCCTTGCTTTGCCGTATTCTTTTGCAGGATAATCAGGTCGCTTCCGACTTCTGTACCTGCATAATCCGTGAACAGGTTATTAGGTAAGCGGACGGCTGAAACCAAATTGTTATCCTGCATTAATGCCCTGCGTATCGGCTCATTCTTTGGACTGTTTAAAATGCCTTGTGAGGTAATGAAAACCTGTAAACCGCCCTCACGGAGCATATCATTACCTTTCAAAAAGAAATAGTTATGAATGCTTCGGGCAGCTTGCTCTTTTGCAGGGTTCCTGCTACGGGAATAAGAAAGGTCGAAAACCGAAGTATCGCCAAAAGGGATGTTACTGGCAACGACATCGTAGCTGTTTTGTTCCTTTTCGGGTATTTCCTCAAAACCGCTTATGCGGATATTGCTTTCGGGATAAAGTTGCTTTAAGATTTTACCTGTCAGCAGATCCTTTTCATAGGCTGTAACTTTTACCTGTTGGTTTTCAGAAAAGGATTGTATAAACGAGCCGATACCTGCGGACGGTTCGAGGAATTTATCAATCTTCAAACCGCTATCACGCAATGCGGAAGAAACGGCATCTATAATCTGCGGTGGTGTATAGAATGCCGTGAGTACGGAGCTGCGCATACTGTCCACATAGCGTTTGTATTGCTTTTCGTCTGTGGCGTTCTCTTTTAAGACCTGATGCAGTTCCTGTGTAATGGGGAAAAGGCCGTGTTCGGTTTTTCTCCAATTATTGATGTCAATTTCATTCTCTACGGGGTTCAGAACGAATTTAAGACCGCCAAATCCGCTGTATTGCATCATTAGCAGTCTTTCGCCTGCGGAGGCTTGTCGGTTCTCCTTTTCCAGTTTAAAAGCAATCCGCAGGGCATCAATATTCTCTTGGAGATGTTGGCGTTTACTGAAGCCCATTTTCGGCTATCCATATTGCGATTGCTCCGGTTATCTCGGTATAGAGCTGGTCAAACTCTGTGGTATAAGCGAAATCATCGGTTAGTTCATATTGGGCAAAAACAGGTTCGCACAGACGGAACATTTTCAGGGCAAATGGTCGCAGTTCTTCGTCTGCCATCAGGGTATCAAACTCATTGCAGACCACTTGAAAAATGGTATCGAAACGGGAAAAGTGCAAGCCCTCAAACAGTATGTAATTGGCTATCTCGTTGCACTGTTCAATAGCATTTCCCGAACTGAAAGCACCCTCGTAAGCGTTGGCAGCCCACGAAGAACGCTGGTCTATAAATTTCTGGTCGCCTGCTTTTTCGGGGAAGCCGGAATTAAGGTGTTCTTGCAGTCGTAATCTGTAATACGACAAGTCTTTTTGCTGTGTATCCATACTATAATTTTGTTTAGAATTTTACGTAAAGCCTAAAATTATAGCGGTAGATAAGCGGGTTTGGAAATGTGGCAGGGTTTGGCTTTGAGAGGTAGTGTTTTGCTATTTGTGATGGATAACTGAAATGAAGATGTGTAAAGAATTAAGTATCGGAATATAAATTTTCGTAAAACTATTTTGTGGTTTAAATAATTTATCGTAATATTGCGATGAAATTAGATGTAAGATGGGCTTAACAAAAACAGAAATATTTACAGAACAGCAAAACAGCTTAGCAACCTCTTTAAAGGCATTGGCTCATCCTGCCCGTATAGCTATCCTGCAATACATCATTAAACAGAATGCTTGCATTTGTAATGACTTAGTTGAGGAATTAGGGTTGGCACAGGCTACGATTTCACAACATTTAAAAGAGCTTAAAAACATTGGTGTCATTAAAGGCAATATAGAGGGAACAAGTGTGTGCTATTGTATTGATGAAAATGTTTGGCAGCAGATTAAAAAGGAAATCAATAATTTCTTTATAAATAATGTAGGAGTTGATAAATGCTGTTAAGCATTTTTTTTGAATATGTTAATCGTAATAAAGCAATATAACAATTAAATAAAAAACAATGAAACTATCAAACATCAAAGAAATCTTACCAACATTAGATAATGTTGAATTTCAGTTAGAGAATGGAACATTTGTTCCCGAACATTTTCACGTTACAGAAATAGGCGTAATTACAAAACACTTTATTGATTGTGGCGGAACAATTAGAAACGAAAAAGTTGTCAATTTCCAATTATGGAATGCAAACAACTTTGAACACCGATTAAAGCCCACCAAACTATTAAACATCATCAAACTATCCGAAGAAAAATTAGGTATTGAGGATGCCGAAATAGAAGTAGAATATCAAAGCGAAACAGTTGGCAAATACGATTTGGATTTTAACGGAAACCAATTTGTTCTGAAGAACAAACAAACCGCTTGTCTGGCAAGTGATGCCTGTGGTATTCCTGCCGAAAAACAGAAAGTAAAATTATCAGAGCTGAACAATGCCTGTTGTACACCAAATTCGGGATGTTGCTAAACACTAAAAAGAAAATACGATGTATCAAAAACTAATCGAAACCATTAGCAACAAAATAGACGTTCACAGCATCAGCGAAGAACGCAAAGCCATATTACAGCCGTTGATGGATTTTGTACAGCAAAAAGTAAACAACAGGCAGGATGTGAATATCAATTTCATTTGTACCCACAATTCCCGAAGAAGCCATTTATCACAGGTTTGGGCACAGGTAGCATCAGCACATTTTAATATCCCCAATGTACACTGTTATTCGGGTGGTACGGAAGAAACGGCACTGTTCCCGAAAGTCGCAGAAACATTGACCAATAAGGGATTTAAGATTTTCAAAATTGCAGACAATAATAATCCTGTATATGCTATAAAATACAGCGATAATGCTTTGCCTGTTATCGGCTTTTCAAAAAAATACGATAGCCCTTTCAATCCTGTATCAGCATTCGTAGCCATTATGACCTGTTCACAGGCAGATGGTGGCTGTCCTTTTATTGCAGGTGCAGAAAAAAGAATACCTATCACATTTGAAGACCCTAAAATATCGGACAATACACCGGAGCAATCAAAGGTATATGCAGAGAGAAGTTTGCAGATAGCAACCGAAATGTTTTATGTCTTTTCAAAAATCAGTTAATAACCAATGCAACCAAAACTAAAATTTCTTGACCGTTACCTAACCTTATGGATATTCCTTGCAATGGCAGCAGGTATAGGATTGGGACATTTCTTTCCGGGTATCTCAAAAATTACGGACAGCCTATCCGCAGGCACTACAAATATTCCTTTGGCAATAGGTCTGATACTGATGATGTACCCGCCATTGGCGAAAGTGGATTATTCATTATTGCCCCAAGCGTTTAAGGATAAAAATGTAATTGGCATATCCTTATTGCTCAATTGGGTTATCGGTACAGTGTTGATGTTCGGATTAGCCGTTTTGTTTTTACGCAACGAACCCGATTATATGGCAGGCTTGATACTGATAGGTTTGGCAAGATGTATCGCAATGGTAATCGTATGGAGTGATTTAGCAAAAGCCAATAGAGAATATACAGCGATGTTAGTTGCGTTAAACAGTATCTTTCAGGTACTTTCTTACAGCTTCTTAGTTTGGTTATTCATCAACGTATTACCAAGCAAATTAGGCTTAGCCAATTTCAATGTAAGCGTATCAATGAAAGATGTAACAGAAAGCGTATTGATATATTTAGGCATTCCTTTCTTGTCAGGTTTCATAAGCCGTTACGCATTGGTAAAATCAAAAGGCATAGAATGGTACAATAGGAAATTTGTCCCTGCTATTTCGCCTATTACTTTATATGCTTTGTTATTTACTATCGTGCTGATGTTTAGCTTAAAAGGCGATAAAATAGTAGAGTTACCAATGGATGTGGTAAAAGTTGCCATACCGTTAGTAATCTATTTTGTACTGATGTTTTTCGTGAGCTTCTTTATCAATAAATCTTTAAACGTTCCTTACGACAAAAATGCCTCAATAGCCTTTACAGCCACAGGAAACAATTTTGAATTGGCAATAGCCGTAGCAATAGCGGTTTTTGGTATTCAATCTCCACAGGCGTTTGTAGGCGTTATAGGACCGTTGGTAGAAGTTCCTGTACTGATATTATTAGTAAGAGCAAGTTTATGGCTAAAGAAGAAATACTATTAAAGCTAATTTTAGAACGTTAAGGTATTTTAAGTGTCAAAATAGAAAGAAGCCCTCCGGATTTCAGAGGTTTTTATTTATTGTGTGTTTAATATTTGGAGCATCCTGCCGACTTCAATATCCATCCGTGAAAAGGCAAACCATTTTTTGCCCAGGTCTTTGAGCGATGCCCCGATATGGTAAAGTTCTGTTTGGTCTATTATCATAAATCGGTCGTGGGCATCGGAGAAAGTCTTAACCTCAATCGGGGCATATTGGCTGTTGTACCGTTGTACATCCAGCCGTAACTGATTGCTGATAGTTTTGGTATAGATTGTCGCCGTTACATTGTCTTTACGCTTTCCCAACAAAGTAAGTACCGTATCATCCACGTAGTTATCCAGCAGGATAATGGAGCTGCTGGCACTTCGTACAATATCCGACACAAAGGCGTAGGCATCGAAAACCTGACCGTTGTAAAAGATGCCTTTTTCGCTGTGGAGCTTGTCGCTTTCCAAAGCCTTAAAGATTTGCTCAATTTTTTGGTCGGCTTGTAATTGCTTCAATTCGATATTGTCCAAACGATGAAACAGTGAGGCGTTGCTGATAAGCATACGCCGCATTTCTACAAAAGCATCCATAATCTCAATACTGACTTTTACGGCAACATCCGAACGAAGCACCGCAGACAGCATCGCAATTCCCTGTTCGCAAAAAACGTAGGGCAGGTAACGTCTTCCGCCTCGCCCTACGTTTGAGGTTCCAATTTGGAACCTCAAAAAATCGCTTTCCTCATCAGTCAGTTGGAAACAGAACTTTTCGGGAAACCTGTCTAAATTCCGTTTTACCGCTTTGTTCAGTATTTTAGTTTCTACTTCATAAAGTGTGGCAAGGTTGCTGTCCAGCATTACCTGTTTACCACGAATGGTATAAATCAGGTTCCTGATTTCTTTGGGTATGATAGTTGGCTTATTTTCCATTACTTCTTGTAGCTTTTGTTTTTGGCAAATTCAAAAGAGGTTTTGTAATCTTTATCTAATACGATGTAAGCATCAAACTTTTTTCCTGCTTTGCTTTTCATTCCTTTGATAAGATTGGTTTTTCCTTTATTCACAAGGCTTTCAATATCAGCTACGCTGATTTGCACTTCACACACATTGCGGAACTGTACCCAATTACAATTTTCATCAGGGCATTTGACAATCTTATCACGGATAATGAGTTGCTGGTTTTTGCATTTCGGGCAAACCAATTTCGGCAGATTGTTTTGAGCAATGGAAGTTTGCAGCAGTTCATCAGTAATGGATTTCGCAAAAGTTTCCATTTCTTTTTGGAATGCACCTGCATCCGCTTCGCTGTTTTCGATTTTCTGCAATGCTAATTCCCATTCGGCGGTCATTGCCACATCAGCAATTTTTTGGTCTTTAACCAATTCGTACACCTGCAATCCTTTTTCGGTAGGTATCAAAGATTTCTTTTCCCTTTGGATATAGTTACGGGTAAATAGGGTTTCAATAATCGCTGCTCTTGTGGCAGGCGTACCGATGCCGATATTTTGCAGGGCTTTCCTTTCCTCTTCATTTTCGATTTCTTTCCCTGCGGTTTCCATAGCCGACAAAAGCCCCGCTTCGGTATAAAGCAGGGGCGGTTTGGTTTTCTTTTCGAGAACGGTAGCCTCTTTTACTTTGAGTTCATCGCCCTTTTTCAATTCGGGCAAATCCTGTATGGGTTCGGCATAGTCTTCCGAAAAATTACCTTTAATCATACGCCAGCCAGCTTCCAAAATTTTACAGCCTTTTGCCGTAAATTCATAGTGTATTGCCTGTAAGGAAACAACGGTTATTTCTTTGATACAGGCTTGCGAAATGGCTTCGAGCAATCGAAAGGCAATCATATCATACAGCGCATTTTCGTCCGCACTCAATACGGACGGGATTTTATCTGTAATCAATAATCCGTGGTGGTCGGTAACACGCAAATCGTTTACGATACGTTTATTGAAACGCCCCCATTTTATTTTGGATAAAGAAACTTTGCAGGTTTCCCTGTTTTGTAATGCCCTTACGAGGTTAGGAATTTCAGCCCACATATCTTCAGGAATGTATTTGCTTCCCGTACGTGGATAGGTAATAAACTTCTTTTCGTAAAGGCTTTGGGCAATATTCAGCGTTTTTTCGGCAGAGAGGTTCAGCTTTTTGTTGGCTTCCTTTTGCAAGCCTGTGAGGTCAAAAAGCAGGGGCGGTTGCTCGGTTACATTTTTACTTTCTACGGAGGTAACAGTTACAGTATTGCCGTTCCTTTCAATAGAACTTAATGTATCATCTGCCAACTTTTTATCCTGCCATTTGGTTGTGGAAATGCTTTTAAAATCAATTTGCTCTTTGTTGTGCAAGAGCTGTATCTGCCAGTATTTCTGAACGGAGAAATTTTTGTTGTCGAGGTAGCGTTTACAAATCAAAGCCAATGTAGGTGTTTGCACCCTGCCGAGCGAATAAATGCCGTTGCCTGCGGCTATGCTCAATGCCTGTGTAGCATTGATGCCTACGAGCCAATCGGCACGGCTTCTGCCTTGTGCTGCCTGATACAAGCCGTCAAATTCCTTTCCGTCTTTCAGACTGGCAAAGCATTGTTTAATGGCTTTTTCTGTAAGCGAGCTTATCCATAATCGTTGGAAAGGTTTGTTGCATTTGAGGTGGCTGTAAATGTACCGAAAGATGAGTTCGCCCTCCCGACCAGCATCCGTTGCCACAATAAGGCTTTCACTTTGGTTAAACAGCTTTTCAATAACTTTTAGTTGTTTCAGTGCGCCTGCATCGGTTTGATAGCCTTTGTCCTTTTTCACTTTTCGGACGGTCAGCATAAAAGGGTTTGGAAGTATCGGCAAAGATGCCTTGTCAAACCCTGAAATACCGTAATCTTCGGGCATTCCCAATCCTATCAGATGTCCGAATGCCCACGTAACAAAATAGCCGTTACCCGTAAGGTAGCCGTCCTTTTTATCGTATGCACCCACAAATCCGGCTATTTCCCTTGCTACGCTTGGTTTTTCTGCGATTATTGTTTTCATATTGATTTACACTTTTCTGCCTTTAGATTTTGCAGGGGCTTTGGGTTTGTTCTGTTGATCCTGCTGTTTTTCATTTTTTGGTCTTTGTTGTCCCGATTTCAAAGGCTCGTTGACATTTTTGGTCGCTTCGTTGGTTTTGCCCTCCGAATTGACGGCAGTCTGCGTTTTGTGGCTTTCGGCAGTTTCTACCCGTGCTTTATACTGACCAGGAAACTCAAAATTGGTTTTTCCGGTATCTTTATCAAAAGTGATATAACCCTTATATGGCTGGTCTTTTTTATCTTTCAGTTCAACATAAATAGTTTGTCCAGCTTTGAACTTGTTGTACTGCTCATCATCAAGTTCCTTACCTCTAAAGGTTTTAGGCGCTTCCTGCGGTTGGCTTTGTTCACTGCTTTGCTGATTGTTCTGTTGGTTCGTTTGCGCCTGCTGATTGTTGTTGGTTCTGTCAAACAGGAACTCAACATATCTTTTGTCCGCATTGAACTGAACATTGGCACTAAACTCATCACCCTTTTTAGAAATCATCCCCTCCAAATAAAGCGGCTTGCCATCCAATAAGGTTTGCTTTTGCTCATCGTTCAATTTCACGCCCTTAATCTCATCGGGGATTTTGATAAATTCTGTCTTTAGGGCTATCAGCTCATTGGTCAGCCTGTCCACACTGATGATGGACGGCATCAGTTCTCCTGTTTTGGAATTTACCAAATTTACCACACGCCCCATATTGCCTGTTTCGAGCAGGTTTTTCTTGTCCTCATCGGTAAATTTGTGTCCGAAAAACTCAAAGTTCAAGTTTGGCTCTTTCCTGATGCCGTGTATCGCTGCCACAACTGTTCCGTCCGGTGCGTTCTGTAAGGATAAGCGGGCATCCGTGCGTACAATAGCACCGCCGAGATTTACGCTTACAGGTACAAGGTCATTGGTTTTATAACCTCTTAGCAATGGGTCTAAAAGGTTCAATTTTTCGAGGCGTTCTTTACCTATTCCCAGATTGTTCATTGTTTCCCAATCAATCTGCTCCGGTTTAAAGCGATATTCGCTGTTGTCCGTAGTTGTCAGTGTTGTTGCCATATCATTTTTATTTTCTTGTTTTTGTTCATTTTGTTCATTTTGCGGTTCGGCTTTTACCTCGTTCTTTTTCATTTCTTTTGCACCTTCGGGCGTAGGATTATCTATCTGCTTTTGCATTTCCTGTGCCTTGTCTAAGGCTTCATCAGCCGATACTTTGAAGAATGAAAAATTGGTGGGATTTTTTATCTGCCTCCAAAAATTGGAGAAGAAGTTGGAGAACAAATCGCCGTGCTTGTCCACACGCATAAACTGGCTTTCATTTTCCTTTGTGGGGTCGGAAGTCTTTAAGTTGCCGTTTTCATCAATGCCAGTAACAGCCTGGATTTTGTTCTTTTGCTTATCCAATACCAGCAATATATCCGATAGCTGTTCGGGGATTACTTGTTTATTTTCTGTTTCTTCGCTCATAATTTGAATATTTTAAAGTTCAAATACCGAATGTATAGGTAGCGTTCGCTCGCTTGCCCGATGTGGCAGTCAAAGGCAGTGTTTGTCATCCATTGGCGTTCAGTTTGGGCAGAGGCGGATTAAAACTTTCCCTGATGAACTGATGCACGTCTGATAGTTTGTAATACAGCTTTCCGCTTATCGTGTAATACGGCAACTTGCCGATGGAGCGGTAGCGTTGCAGGGAACGATTGCTGATTTTCAGCATTTGCAGTAAATCCTGATTGTCGAGCAATTCCTCTCCGTCAATGCTGTTACGCTTCTTTTGTAAGCTGTCTATATTGTCGCCCAGCATATCGAGGCGTTCCATTAAGCGTTCCATCCACGCCAAAAATTCCATTCTGTCAATATTCATAGAAATATGCTTTTGAGGGTTCAACCTATTTTTTATCTGCCTTTAGCTTCCTGCCTTTTTCGATATAGCTTTTTCCCTTAGCCATAAGCTCTTGTACAAATTCATCGCTGCTTTGTATGGCATTGGCATTGAGCAGATCCTTGATTGCTCCAATCGTATAGAAGTATTGCCCGTAGAGTTTTGAATAAGCTATTTCGCCTTTGGTACGCATACGCCACAAAGTCTTTTCGCTAATGTGCAGGTATTGGCATACCTCGTGGTTGTTCAGCCACAGGTCATCGTAGCCTGTATCATTCAGCCTTTTGAGATAATCGGCAATCGTATTGATACGGCTGTTAAGCTGTTGCCACGCTTCTTCTTCGATAGTGATTATTTTCATTGCATTGCTATTAATGTTCACAATGCAAAATTGCTAAGGGTGGGAGAGTTTGTCTGCCAATGTCTGCCAATTGGTTTGGCGGTTTTTTGAAAATTTTTGCAATTGCATAAAACCCTTATTCAGTAAGGGTTTTGAGGCTTTTGAATTATTTATTACAGCATTTTGCTCCAATTTGCCAATGGGCAGAGATGGGCAAAAAAAAGTAGTACACGGAAATGTACTGCTTTGAAAAAATGGCTTTTGATAGTCAAAGGTCTTTATCCATATATTCTTCCAATGAAATTTTGAGTTGGTCTAAAAACGCTGTTCGGGAGCCAGCACGGGTTTTCATTCTGTGGAAAGCGTGGTGTATATCGTTTACAGGAGTTCGAAACAGGATTTGGAAAATCAAAGCCAGTTTTCGTATGCCTATATTTCCATTAGAAACAGAACTGGAAGCATACAGGGCATATATCAGTTCGATAAGTGCGTTTTGTGAATTTGTCCACGAAATGTCCTTACTGATTTCCTCATTCAGATTTAATAGAACCAGGTCTGGGTTTTCTTCGGGATTTATTTTGTTTAGTAAATAAGTATAGAGTAGTTCATTGGCAATAATATGGGCTATTTTGTTATCGTAATAAGTGGAAAAACTAAGGTCTATTTCAAAAACTCCGCTATTCAAACCATCGTGGTAATTAATTTTCCCGAGCATAAAGTAGCTGTGGTCACGGTCAGTTCTTCCAGCACGGTAATACCTGTAAAAATAAGTGTTGCAAATACTCTCTTTATATTCTGATTTGAGAGATTTTAACTCATTCTCGACAAAGCTCTGATATATTTCTCCTATATTGACAGGGCACGTTGTTTCGATGCGGAAAACTTTGTTATAGTAAATGAGCTTTCCTAAGATTTGTGGTTTGATGTTTTTGAAAAAGTCAATTTCCTGTCCTTCATTTTTAAATCCGTCTTTTAACACTTTGCCTTTTACATTTTGCATCATCTCATTTAGGAATAAGGTCATTTGGTATGCCTCTTCCGCAGTTGGCGTTAGTTCGGAGGTCAGTTTATTTTCCTGATGCCTGATTTGCGATAATATTTTACTCAACAGAATTTCCATAGCACAATCGTTTTATAATTATCACTATCTTTCTTGGAATACATCTATTATTGATAACCCAAAATTTGGAAAATATAATGAGTTAAATATCACAGGTTCCCCACAGTGGGGGGATTTTTTTGATAATTTTTGTATGGGAGGGGTGCAATAAAGGGTAAAGTACATTGTTGCTTTACCCTTTATTTTTCTATATTTGCAATATTGATTTACAAGGTAATCAGATGAAAGCGAGTGCAGTAAGCACCATTACTAAATCATTACCGATTGGATTTTCCACTCTTGTAAACTACTCTTTATTAGCCACTTTGGGCTTAATTAATCTTTTTTGTAAAAAAATTAAAAGATCAGTCAATAACCGGGTGGATATACCTTGCAAGCGCTTCGGGAAGATGGATACCATCATCTTTCTGATTGTTTTCCAGCAGGCAGGCTACAATACGTGGCAAGGCCAGTGAGCTTCCGTTGAGGGAATGCAATAAATGTGTTTTTCCCTGCTCATCTTTATAACGGATCTTCATACGGTTGGTCTGGAAACTTTCAAAGTTGGAAACTGAGCTTACTTCCAGCCAGCGTTGCTGGGCAGCGCTGTATACCTCAAAATCATAGGTCAGCGCTGAAGTGAAGCTCATGTCCCCCCCGCATAATCTTAATATGCGATAGGGCAGCTCCAGGTTTTGCAGCAGCTTTTCCACATGCAGCACCATTTGTTCCAATGCTTCGTAAGATTGTTCCGGCGTGGTTAACTGTACAATTTCCACTTTATCGAACTGGTGTACCCTGTTTAGTCCTCTGACATCCTTGCCGTAAGAACCGGCTTCTCTCCTGAAACAGGGCGTATACCCTGTCATTTTTACGGGAAGTTTATCGGTCTTTAGTATCTCGTCCCTGAAAATATTTGTCAGCGGTACCTCGGCCGTTGGGATCAGGTACAGGTTGTCGGCGATGGCATGGTACATCTGGCCTTCTTTATCCGGAAGCTGGCCGGTACCATAGGCAGAGATATCATTAACCATGTGCGGAGGCTGGTATTCAATATACCCGGCTCCGGTATTATAGTCTAGAAAGTATTGTACAAGCGCCCGCTGCAACCTCGCCCCTTTATTTACATATACAGGAAAGCCGCTACCGGTAATCTTATTACCCAGCTCAAAGTCAATAAGGTTGTACTTATGCGCCAGCTCCCAGTGTGGCAGGGCGTTTGTTCCCAGCTGAGGAATACTGCCTCCTTCCCTGACTATCTCATTTTCCTCCGGTGTTTTTCCTTCTGGTACTGAAGCGTGCGGCAGGTTAGGCAGCTTTAAAATAGTATCATGAAGACGTTCTTCTATATCAGCCAGCCTCTGCGCCAGCTCTTTTGCTGTTTCTCTGTGCGCGGCAACTTCTATTTTTTTTGCCTCCGCTTCTTCTTTTTTGCCCTGGGCCATCAGCTGCCCTATGCTTTTAGACGCGGCATTAGAGCTTGCGGCAAGCGATTCGCTCTGATACTGTACTTCCCTTTTTTCTGCATCGAGGGCAATGATATCGTCTACCAGGCTTGTATCCTTAAAATGTTTCTTCTTTAAACCTGCAATAATAAGCTCCTTTTGCTCTCTGAATAACTGTATAGGTAACATGGAAATATTAGAATTGATCAACTGTAAAAAGATATGCTACATTATATGCAGGATATCAGGGGTAGCAAAAGTATAATCTTTTTTTAAGTTGACAGACTCCTCCCGGTAATAGTTCTGTTTTACCCTGAATTTTTTTACAATAAAACTGTTCTTTTTTAAAAATAGTATTTGTTATTTCAAAAGAGAATACTACCTTTGCAATCCCAAAGCAAAAAGAAGCACTTTAAGCCTTGCGGATTAGTTCTTTAAATAACTAAATAATTGCCACTTTAGCTCAGCTGGTAGAGCAACTGATTTGTAATCAGTAGGTCGCTGGTTCGATTCCGGCAAGTGGCTCTTTAAATCAATGCTGAATTTTCAGAATTGACCTGGGTAGTTGGCCGAGTGGTTAAAGGCGACAGACTGTAAATCTGTTCTCTCACGAGTACGGAGGTTCGAATCCTTCACTGCCCACGCTTTAATTAGCACAGTGTGAAATATCGGAAAATAAAAGATTACTTTTGAGCTTTTAAATTTCACATGGAAATAAGCGGAAGTAGCTCAATTGGTAGAGCGATAGCCTTCCAAGCTATAGGTTGCGAGTTCGAGACTCGTCTTCCGCTCATCTTTGGAAACCTTAAACTGCTAATTAGCCCATGTTTGCTAATTAGCAAATTTTTGTAGTTTCTCATTGCAGAGTTCTTTAGATCACACAGAAGTCAGCGGTAAATTGCTGATCTTTTGTTGCAGGATTTGCAATGCTGTTGTAGCTCAGTGGTAGAGCACTTCCTTGGTAAGGAAGAGGTCGGCAGTTCAATCCTGCTCAACAGCTCTTTTTAAAAAGTGAAAGTATTAAGTGAAAAAGTAAAAAAATAAATGCTTGTTTTTTGGCCAATCACGATATCGCATTCACAAAAACAGGGTAAATTTTTACAATCAATAATTAACAAACACTCTTTTTAAAAAAAATAACAATGGCTAAAGAGACCTTTAAGAGGGAGAAACCCCACGTAAACATCGGTACCATCGGTCACGTAGATCATGGTAAAACTACATTAACTGCTGCTATTACTACCGTACTGGCTAATAAAGGTTTGGCAGAGAAGAGGGATTATGATGCGATCGATAATGCTCCGGAAGAAAAAGAGCGTGGTATCACTATCAATACTGCTCACGTAGAATATCAAACTGCTAACCGTCACTATGCACACGTTGACTGTCCTGGTCACGCCGATTACGTGAAAAACATGATTACCGGTGCTGCCCAGATGGACGGTGCTATCCTGGTGGTTGCCGCTACTGATGGTCCGATGCCACAAACAAAAGAGCACATCCTGCTGGCCCGCCAGGTAGGCGTTCCCCGTATGGTTGTGTTTATGAATAAAGTTGACCTGGTTGATGATCCTGAGATCCTGGAGCTGGTTGAGCTTGAAATCCGCGAACTGTTAAGCAAAAACGGATATGATGGTGACAATACTCCGGTAATCCAGGGTTCTGCACTTTCCGGTCTGAATGGTGAGCCTGCTGGTATTAAAGCTATCGAGGACCTGATGGCTGCGGTTGACGAATACATTCCATTGCCTCCGCGTCCGATCGATCAGCCATTCCTGATGTCTGTAGAAGACGTATTCACCATCACTGGTCGTGGTACAGTTGCTACAGGCCGTATCGAGCGTGGTGTGATCACTGTTGGTGACAGCGTTGAGATCGTTGGTTTTAATGATTCTCCGTTGACTTCTACATGTACCGGTGTGGAAATGTTCAAAAAATTACTGGATCGTGGTGAGGCTGGTGACAATGCTGGTATCCTGCTGCGTGGTATCGAGAAAAAAGATATCCGCCGTGGTATGGTTATCGTTGCGCCTAAATCTATTACTCCGCACACTGAATTCAAAGGCGAGGTATACGTTCTGGGTAAAGACGAGGGTGGCCGTCACACGCCGTTCTTCAACAAATACCGTCCTCAGTTCTATTTCCGTACTACCGACGTAACCGGTGAGTGCATGCTTCCGGAAGGAGTAGAGATGGTAATGCCTGGTGATAATGTAAACCTGCATGTTAAGCTGATCGCTCCGATAGCTATGGACAAAGGTCTTAAGTTCGCTATCCGCGAAGGTGGCCGTACAGTAGGTGCCGGTCAGGTTACTGAAATCATCAAATAACTGTAATATCACTTCAGTTTTATATTCAGAAGCACCCGTTCAAGGGTGCTTCTGTTTTTTATGTATACTACACGAATGGGGGGATTTTCCTCACCCCATACTTTCCAATATAAAATTAACGTTAGCTTTGTAACGTTCATTTTCGAAAATTTAATTATTATGTCTCAAAGATTTATTAAGTCAGCCTTGCTGATTACTTCATCGCTTCTGGCAGGCAGCACGTTCGCCCAGGATAAGCAGGGTGGAAATAATCACAACACGTCGATTGCTGCGGCGGTAGTGTCTGACGGGAGCTTCTCACTGAGTTTAAGAAAGCAGCAGGTAAGTCAGCAGGCGCTTGAAGCTGATCTGAACAGGGTGCTGGGTCTGTCCTCTGATTATTCTTTTGTAAAGGTGAAAGAACGCATGGATAAACGTGGAGTAAACCATGCTTCTTATCAGCAATATTTCAAAGGTATCCCGGTTGACGGTGGTATCGTGCTGGTGCATGTAAAGAACGGTCTTGTAACATCCCTGAACGGAACCATTGCTACCGGTGCTGATATCGCAATTAAGCAGGTCATATCAGAGGATATTGCACTGGCATCTGCTAAGAAAGAGCTGAACGTGGTTACCAGCTTAAAGAGCTACTCTCCGGAGCTGGTTATCGCACCTTATAATCAAAACAGGAACAGGGCCTATACGCTTGCCTATAAAGTACGGGTAGATGGTAAAACAAGTGCCGGTAAGGTGATGATGTATCATGTATATATCAATGCGGCAACAGGGAGCATACTTAAAAAGGCGCCTCTTATTGCTGAAGAAGATGTAACCGGTACCGGGCAGACTTTATACAGTGGTGAGCAAACGATCGTTTCTGATAGCTATGACGGCGGATACAGGTTACGGGATAATGGCCGTAAAATAGAGACCTACGATGTAAGCGGAGTGCAGCCGAGCTTTTGGGACGATGGTGAAACTGCCCCTTTTCCTGATGCGCCTGATGTCACCAATTCATCAGCCGATTGGGGTGAGAGGGCAACATTAATGTCAACAAGCCTTACAGAGGCCAGCGAATCTCTTTTAGCAGATCTTGGTGCAACCTCTTCTTCTACCGGTAAGTTTTTAACTGCGATGGTATCCAGGAATGATGAGCTGAGCTTGGACGATATTGAGCTTGTAAGCGGGATTGATATAAAGTATGATATCGAAGGTCCGGAAGATTTGCCAGCCATATCTCAGGGGCTATACATTCCTGCAAATGCACCGTCTTACCGTGGTATTTTTGCAAATCTTGATATAGATCTTACCTGGGGAAGCTTTGAAATGATAGATACCGCTTACTTTGATATCACTGATTTTTCGCTGGGTACACATGCCTGGGCTGATGATAAGGGAAACGCGGGAGACTATACAGTAAGTATGGAAAAAAACCCTGCTCTTGATGCTCATTGGGGCATGGGAAAGACTCATGATTACTACTTGAGTATTTTTGACCGTAACAGCTATGATGGCGCAGGTTCTGTAGTAAGGAACTACATCAATGGAACCGCACTCCTGTATGGTACGCAGAGTAATGCTGCTGCTTTACCCGACCCCTATAACGCAATGGTATATGGAATGGGAGATGGTATTGCCAACGGTCCTTTTGTAGGGCTGGATGTAATGGGGCATGAGTTTACACATATGGTTACGGAGCATAACGGAAACGGCGGTCTTAATTACGAGGGAGAGTCGGGAGCGCTTAACGAGTCCTTTTCTGATATCTTCGGAACATGTATCGAATTTTATACACGTGGCGAAGGGGGAAATTTTAATATTGGCGAAGGGGTAACGATAGTGGAGCCATTTATGATGCGTTCTATGTCGAATCCTAAGTCAGTTGGCGACCCCGACACGTATCTGGGAGAAAACTGGATACCGACCACCTCCAGCTTTGATAACGGCGGCGTTCACATTAACAGCAGCGTTCCCAACAAATGGTTCTACCTGATGTGCCAGGGCGGGGAAGGTGTAAATGATAACGATTACGCTTATAATGTAACCGCGATCGGCATGGATAAGGCAGAGCAGATCGCATACCTTACCCTGACAGAATATCTTTCTCCCACATCCAAGTTTATAGATGCGTATAACGGGTCGCTGGAAGCAGCTGCGGACCTTTACGGAGAAGATTCTCCCGAGTACAATACTGTCGAAAAAGCCTGGAGAGCTGTGGGCGTTCCTGAAAATGATCCGACATCCCTGAATAATAACTCAGTCGCAGCAAAGAGTGTAAGGGTATTTCCCAATCCAAGCACCGGTAATATAACAATCGATTCCAGGCTGGATAAAAATGCAGAGGCAGGGGTTTATAACATTGTAGGCAGCCATATGATGAGCCTCACTGTAAAACCCGGAGAAAACAGCATAGATCTCTCTTCTTTAAGCAAAGGTATCTATATGATCAAATTTGTCGCGGGCAAAGATCTGTTTGTACAGAAGATCATCCTGAGGTAATTACGAATCAAAAACTAAGGAAGACCCGGATAGATATTGCCGGGTCTTTTTTATGGCAAACAATACAAAGCCCGGGGTTGATCAACCCCGGGCTTTGTATTGAAATCAGTATAATCAAATAACCAGCATGGCATCGCCATAGCTGAAGAAGCGGTACTTCTCTTTAATTGCTACATTATAAGCTTCCATTGATAAATCATAGCCGGCAAATGCGCTTACCATGATCAGAAGGCTTGTTTTAGGAAGATGAAAATTGGTAACCAGCGAATTAGCAATCGAGAAATCGTATGGCGGATGGATAAACAGGTTGCTCCAGCCGGCCTCCGGCTTTAATAAGCCCCGGGCTGTAACAGAGCTTTCCAGGGCACGCATGGTTGTAGTGCCTATGGAGCAGATGCGCCTTTTATTTTCAATTGCTTTGTTTACCACGCTGCAGGCATATTCGTCCACTTTAAAGTATTCGGCATCCATCTTATGCTTGCTCAGATCTTCTACCTCTATTGGTCTGAAGGTACCCAGGCCGGTATGCAGCGTTATTTCCGCAAACTGTATACCCTGTATCTCAAGACGCTTGATCAGCTCCCTGCTGAAGTGGAGCCCTGCTGTAGGTGCCGCAACAGCTCCTTCATACTTTGCATAAACCGTCTGGTAACGTTCGCGGTCCTCTTCTTCAGGACGGCGCTTGATATACTTGGGTAAAGGCGTTTCACCCATGCTGTCCAATACGGCTTTGAACTCCTGCTCATTGCCGTCAAACAGGAAGCGTATGGTACGACCGCGTGATGTGGTATTATCGATTACTTCTGCTACCAACTCATCGTTATCGCCGAAATATAATTTGTTGCCTACACGTATCTTTCTTGCCGGATCTACAATAACATCCCAAAGACGGTTTTGCTTATTAAGTTCGCGCAAAAGAAACACCTCGATGCGGGCGCCGGTTTTCTCCTTACGACCATAGAGACGGGCAGGGAACACTTTGGTATTATTTACTACCATCACGTCCTTGTCATCAAAATAGTCCATAATGTCCCGGAAAACCTTATGCTCTATTTTACCGCTGTCTTTGTGTACCACCATCAGGCGGCTTTCGTCACGTTGCTTTGCAGGATGCTGTGCAATTAAATTGATCGGGAGGTCAAATTTGAACTGGGATAATTTCATATCTTACAGGATATGGTAGGGGTTATTTTAAAGTGAAAAAGTGCACAAAGGTAGGGAAGTAACTTTGTAGCAACAAATATTTCTGATATTATATATATTAGCGTAACCTTCCCTTCATAAAGATTATCACTATTGCTAAGACAAAAGAAACCGTATTTGGTTTAAGTTGCCGGTACCGGCTCGGCAGGTTCAGATACCACGGCGTTTCATCTCCTTTTTTATCAGGGAGAGCTCTCTTCCTGTTTGTCCAGCAACGGATGTATTTTCCTGGGCTCTCCGTAACAAATAAGGTATTACGTCCTCAACAGGGCCGTAAGGCAGGTATTTTGAAACATGGAACCCTGCATCTGCCAGGTTAAACGTGATGTTATCGCTCATCCCGTAGAGCTGTGAGAAATAAACATGATTATTGGAAGGAGCAATGCCTTTTTGCTGCATGATACGGGTTGCTTCCTGGCAGCTATGCTCATTGTGGGTTCCGATGAAAACCGCCAGCTTGTCGAGATGTTCCAGGCAAAAGGCTACCGCTTCATTGTAGTCATTGTCCGTACTTTGCTTGTCCGGCTGTATAGGGGAGGGATAACCTTTTTCCTCTGCGCGTTTCCGCTCTTTTTCCATATAAGCGCCGCGTACTATCTTAGCACCTAAAAGATAATTGTTTTTTGTTGCCTTTTCAAGTGATTGCTTAAGAAAAACCAGCCTGTCGTGCCTGTACATCTGGAAGGTATTAAAGACAGTTACCTTCGTTTTGTTAAACCGCTCCATCATGCTATCGGCAAGTTCATCGACCGGTTGCTGGATCCAGCTTTCTTCTGCATCTATCAATATCATCAGGTCTTTGGCTGCCGCCGCCGCACATATCGCATTGATCCTTTGCTCCACCCGCCGCCACTCAGCCGTTTCCGTATTATTCAGCGCGGCGCCCGCATGCAGCTTTTCCAGTAAGGAGAAACGGGCAAACCCGGTTATCTTTATCGGGATAAAGGGAATGTTGTTTTGGGTCGCAGCATATTCTATGGTCCTGATGAACTGAGGCACGGCCTGGTCAAACTCATCTTCTCCCTCTTTACCTTCTACACCATAGTCCAGCGCAATGCCAACATGGTAAGGTTCAAGTATTTTGGCTGTTACAGCGGTCTCTTCAATGGTTTCTCCACCGCAGAACTGCCTGTAAATAGTATTCTTAATAATGCCTTTTATTGGCAGATGCCAGCTTATCGCCAGCTTTGTAAATGTAGTGCCGATTTTCGTGAGCGCCGGCGAACTCATAGATGAGAACAGGAAGTGGGCGCGTTTTAGTTCCTTATTGTTCCGGTAACGGAATGCAATTTCTGTATTATCGAAAGATAGTGCCGGCATATATTATTTATGTATGAAGGTTGCAAAGATAAAGTGCTTTGTGATATTTCAATATAAAAACAGCCTGTAACAAAAAGTTACAGGCTGTTTTTATCGGAAGAAAGATATTCTTATTTTTTATCTTCTTTTTTGGGCTCTATTTTTTCAGGATAAAGCACCGCTGTAAAATCATTCTTGCCATCCAGTATCTTGTTAGCCATAGCTTTGATGTCCTGTACAGTAATCTTGTTGATATTATCCTCAAAATTCAGGAAGCGGTCTTTGCTCCTGTTCCATACCAGCAGCTGCTCCAGCTTGGAGGTCCAGTAGTCGTTTGTCTTAATGCCTTCTTTACGCTTTTCGATAATCGCCAGCCTTGCTTTGTCCAGGTCTTTCTGTTCAGGGCCATTTGCTTTTAAATCAGCGATCTCCTGGGCAACCTCTTTCAATATTGGCTCGACGTTTTCAGGTCCGCATGGAAAATAGCCCTGGATTGTATAGTTGCTGTAGGGGAACTCTTCCATCTGGCCATTAAAGCCTCCGCTGTACATAGCGCCCATTGCTTCGCGTACCTGCTCTATCACTTTAATGGACAGGATGTCCCCAATGAGGGTGGTTTTTATGGCAGCGTCTTCGGTATAAGGCATCTCACCTGTGGCAATTTTTAATACCAGGCTTTGCTGCTCCGTACCTTTTTTGAATTCAAGCTTATGCACGCCTGTAACAGGACGCAGCCCGTTATCTTTTAACGTTGGCTGGGTACCCTTTGCCGGAAGACTGGCAATATACTTTTCCAGTAATGGCTTGATTGTATTTTCGTCCACATTACCTACTATGAAGAAATGGAAGCCATCAGCATTACCAAACTCATTCCTGTATATCTCCAGTACACGGTCCATATTGATCCTCGCTACATCATCTGTTGTAGGGATCTGAATTGGACGCAACGGATCGTTATGGTATAACGTTTTGGTTAGCGTATCGACAAACGCTACCTGCGGGTTCTTACCCATAAACATCAGCTGCATTTTCATGGTTCCGATAAAGCCATTAAAAAGTCCTTCGTCTTTCCTGGGCTCGGTAAGCTGCAGGTAAGTGAGCTGTAACAAAGATTCGAAGTCTTTTACTGAGGAATTTCCCTTGATTTCAGCAGTGGTTTCTCCCATAGATGGCAGCAGGCCCACTGTTTTGCCGGATAAGGCGTCAGTAAGCGCAGTTGGGGTAAACTGGCCATAACCCATCGACTCGATTACATCAGGCAGGAATTTGGTATTGGATTTGTCGGCTGCGCCATAATTGCTGCTTCCGCCTTTCTTTACAGCAGTAAGCTTTATTTCATCACTCTTGAAGTCTGTCTTCTTAACGGTCACCTTTACACCGTTGCTTAGGGTATAGGTAACAATACCCAGTTCTTTGTCGCTTGTCTCACCGGTAATCTTACCAGCTACAGGTGCTTTATCCAGGAGGTTCTCTGCGACTACTTTTTCTGCATTGGCAGTCACTGTTTGTGAAAATGCCTGGCCCAGCATTGTTTTTAATTCAGCGTCAGTAGGCAGCTTCATATCCTTATTTTCCGCAGGGCCGGTAACCAGGGCAAAATAACGGCTGTTATCTTCTTTATCCAGCCATTTCTTAGCCTCGGCATTTACCTCTTCCAGGGTAATTCCCGGAAGCATGTCCTGATAGTATTTATACTCTGTTTCTATACCGGGAATAGGTTCGTTGGTAAGAAAGTTACGGACATATTCGCCAACAAGCTTACCGGATTCGGTAGTGTTACGCTCGTTATAAGCTTTTTCCATACTGCTCAGCAATTGTTTCTTTACGATATCAAGCTCGGATTTTGTAAAGCCGAAATCCCTTGCCTTTACCAGTTCTGCAACAGAAGCGTTTACTGCTGTCTGTATATCGGTGGTTGGCGCAGTTATCAGGGCAAAGCTTTCGTACCCTCTTGCCCAGCTGTTGGTATAAGCGAATGAGTAGGCGAAGGGCGGATTAGCACTTTGGGTCAACTCCTGGAAGCGTTTATTCAATATCTGGGTAAAAATGTTCTTTACCACGGTCTTGCGATAGTCGCCTACTGTGATTTCTTTCTGGTCCTTACGTGCAGAGAAGAATAACTGGAACTGGTAATTAGTCGCTTCCTTATCTGTAAGTACCATTGCTGTCGCATCTTTATAAGCCGGTACCTCAAATAGTTTGCGTTCTCTTGGATTTGCCGGGTTCTTGATCCCGCCAAAATGCTTTTCGATCAGCGCTTTTGCCTGGTCAACAGTGATGTCTCCTACTACGGCCACCGCCATCAGGTCCGGGCGGTACCAGTCGCGGTAAAAGCTGCGGATAGTTTCTGGTTTGAACGTTTTCAGTATTTCGTCCTTACCGATAGGAAGGCGATTGCCGTATTGAGAGCCTGCAAGCAGTTTTGGCAGGTATATTTTCATCATACGGTCATCAGCGCCCTTACCCAGGCGGCTTTCTTCCAGCACGACGTTGCGTTCATCATTAATATCGGCTTCGGTTAGATTGGCGTTATGCGCCCAATCCTCAATTACCTGGAAGCCGCTCTCCAGGTTACCCGGCTTATCGGTTGGAATAGGCAGTATAAACACGGTTTCATCAAAGCTGGTATAGGCATTCAGATCGGCGCCAAATTCTACCCCTATAGACTGGAGAAAGTCTACCAGTTTATTTTTAGGGTAGTTTTTCGTACCGTTGAAGTTCATATGCTCCATAAAGTGGGCAAGACCCTGCTGATCGTCATTTTCCAGTATTGAACCGGCATTGATCACCAGGCGCAGCTCTACTTTTTTCTCCGGCTTATTGTTCGGACGGATATAATAGGTAAGGCCGTTGGCCAGTTTACCTTTGGTTACTTTAGAATCAACAGGAATATTACTGTTAAGATCCTGGGCATAAAGTGTTACCGCAGAAGCAGAGAGTAACAACAAACTTAATGCCGCTTTCGAAAAGAATTTTCTGAGCATAAGGATTGGTATTTTTAGTAATCTGCGCAAAAGTAACAAACTAATTATAAAGTTTACTAACACATACAGGGGGATTTGATGATAGGATATTACCTGTAAATAATAGACAAGGCCACAGGCTAATTACCTGTGGCCTTTTTTGGGATAAAGTATCTACTATTGCTTTTTTGTAGCCGTTTTACGCGACGCGGACTTTTCCGCAGTTCCTTCGGCTTCGCCTTCTTCGTTGTCTATTTCCAGCATTTTTTCAAGCTGGCGTACTTCTTTCTTCAGTTCATAAATAACTTTATACAGCTCATCCATCTCACTGCGCGTAGCTACCGGGATACCACTCAGCATCTTTTCTGTCTGCAGCTCGATATCTTTGCGTAACTTCAGCTGTAATGCGCTCACTTCGGCCATCAGCTTACTGTAAGCTTCGCTTTCAAACAGCTCGACATATACTTTATCACTAAGGTTCAGCCACTCCTGGTACAATGCCATGATGCTGTTTATTTCAACGCCGTTTTCAATTTTGTTGGCCACATTTTCAGCAAGGCGATCCATTATGCATGAACCCTGCCGGTACATCATATACTGCAGCTCGGCATTTTTGATATTGAAAATAGCCAGCCTGTCTGCTATGTCAGACCATTCAGCTGCATTTTTGGTGTACTGGTTGGGGGTAACCATCTTCGCTATGGGAGACACTGCATTCTGAAACATCTGCTGTGCCTGCTGATAGCTGTTGAGTACATTTTCAAAAACATTCTGTCCTCCAAAAGGATTCATGCTGTTGAAGAAGTCCCGGGTATTATTATAGTTATTTCTACCTGCACCGGCAAAGCTTTTAAAACCATTGCCCCAATGCTCGGCCATTTGCTGGAAATACTGGCGGCTGTTTTCAGGAGCAAGATTGAAGAGCTTATCGGTCATTTCCTTGTAAGTCTCGTGGTTGAATACATTTTTAAACTGCTCGGCATTAAATGTTTTTTCCTGGATCGATTTCCAGAACGGTGCCCACAGCTCGTAAAACTTTCCGAAACCGGCAGCAGCATTTATGAAATTGGCATATGCATCCTGCGTGGTGCTGTTCTGCATATTTTTTTGCAACTCTGTAAATGATGTGTTTAACAGCTCATAATAGTTATTAAATAAACCATTGAAACTGTCCGCAGATTTCTTCATGTTTTCAGCGACATTGGCCGGATTGTATTGCTGCATCATATTCCACCACTGGCTGGCACTATTTGCCTGCGATACCCAGCTGTTCCAGTTATTCATAGCATTGTTCCAGTTGTTGAAGAAGTCTGCAGGTTTAAACTCTTTTATTTTTTCCCGGGTTGGTATGCTGTTTTTGATCCAGTCCTGGTTCATTTCCCAGGCCTGTTTAGCCCAGCTGATCTGGGTATTCAGCCAATCCTGGTAAAACTCACCGGTTTTTTCCATGTTTTCTTTGATTGTTTCCGCAGCGCTTTCCGCCTTTTCGCTGGCCCCGGAAAAGTTTTTCTGTTGCTCATTCAGCCAGTTTTTGTAAAATTCGCCGCCCTTATCAATCGCATCGTTTACAAAAGTATTGCCACTGGTTACGTTCTTAGTTGTTTCGATCGCTGAATCAACTAATTTCTTTTGTGCTTCCAGTACAGAATCCACAAAGTTCTTATTGTTTTGAGTAGCCATGTTAGAATATTTAAAAGGTTAACCGCAGATTTTGATGATATTTTTTGCAAAACTAAGTGGGGCAAAAATAAAGCCGGGACGATTAACGGAAGTTTACCGTTTTATGACTAATTTTTGAAATAAGAACCACATCTCAACGCCTTCGGTCCATCCTGTCTGTACATCCTTTGCAAATCGGCCGCAAAGGTAAAATTTTTTATTATAAAAAAATAAATTTTTCTGTTTCTGGCCGGAATTTGAGCAATGTAAAGCAATTTGAAGTCCTCCCCTTCGGGTGGTTTATGCAACATTAGCGGTACAGGAATTTTGTTATACACCCCTTTTGTCTCAGTTCCCTAAAATGCCGGTAAATACAGGACGGCGGGGAAAGCGGTCTTTTTGTCGATAAACCAGGGTCATTGGTCTAATAAGGAGAACAGACCTCAATACCCCGATTTACCTTTACCCCATGCAGAAAACTAAATACCGTCTTATGAAACTCCTTTCCCGATTACTGTTATTAAGCAGCGTCTGTTTTACCGCCATATCGACGCCTGCACAGACTCCTATCCCCGATGTTGTTTCCGGCGAAGTAAAGAAAAGCGCTTCCATTGCCGGTTCAATTATGGATTCATTGTCCCGCCAGCCCCTTGAATGGTGCAGCGTGGTACTGCAAAAAAACGGAACAGAAGAACAGTCAGGCATTAATGCCGACTCCGCCGGCTATTTCCGTTTCGACGAGGTTGAGCCAGGGAGCTATACCTTATCTGTTTTTTATGTAGGTTATGATAAGCTGGATAAGAAAATTACAGTACCGGTAAACGGCGGGCAGGTTGATGCGGGCACGCTTTATCTATATTCCGGTGCAGAAAAACTGGGCGAAGTGACGGTGACCGACTTCAGGAAACTGATCGAGCAGCGCCCGGACGGCATTGTCTATAACGCTGAACGCGATGCCACCAATAAAGGCAGCACGGCAGCACAATTGCTCCGTAAAGTGCCTATGGTAACAGTAGACCTTGAAGGTAATGTCCAGCTGCGGGGCAATGGTAACATAAAAGTGCTGATCAATAACAAACCCTCCACTATAATTGCTTCTTCCGTAAAAGATGCTTTGCGTCAAATTCCCGCGGATAATATCAAACAGGTAGAAGTAATCACCACGCCTGGGGCAAAATACGATGGCGAAGGTGCAGCCGGGGTGATCAATATCATAACCCGTAAAAGCCTTATCCAGGGCGTCAGCGGGAATATTTATACAGGAGGAAACTACCGGTTTATCCAGGATAAGGTAAACGGTTACGGTGGTGTAAACCTTACTTACCGGCAGGATAAGCTCGGCATCAATGCCAATGTGGGCGGTGGTCACTGGACCAACCGGTACGAGGGGGACAATACCAGGACTGATTTCCCGGGAACACCGCAACAAAGCGTATTGTCGCAGGCAGAGCGTGTAGATGGTTATGGTACATATCTGTGGGGAGAGTTTTCTGCTGATTACCAGATCGACTCATTGCAATCACTACAGGCCGGCATAAATGTGAACCCAGGTAAATGGACCAATAAGACCAACCGCAATACCCAAATGCCTGACGCCGGTATCGACTACAGGCGCCGGATCTTGAATGAGACACCGCAACGCAATTATGCTTTTAACGGCAGCTACTCACGTAAGTTCCGCAATAATCCTTTACGGACTCTGGACATTCTTTCCCAATATACTATCGGCAATAACCGGAACGATTATGAATTGCAGCAGCACGATAACGGAACAGATATTGATAATTATAAAGAACGTAACCTTAACAAAACATCCAACAGGGAATTTACAGTACAGGCAGACTATGTACAGCCCCTGAAGAAGGCAGGGCAGAAAATAGAAACCGGGTTAAAATATATAAACCGTGGCGTCGGCAGCGATTATAACCTTGCTACATGGAATACCGGCAATGCCGACTATATAACAGACCCGTCACGGAGCAACAGGCTGGATTACCGGCAGCAGGTAGCCGCAGCATATGCACAGGTAAGCACCCCGATTATAAAAAAGCTGAGCCTTGTAGCCGGTGCACGTTATGAGTATACGAATATAAAAGGTAACCTGAGAGATAATGGTGGCGCCTTCACAAGTGACTTCCACAATCTTTTGCCGATAGCGATACTCTCGCTGGATATGAAGAACTATTCCAAGCTCAAGCTGAGCTATAACCAGCGCATAGAACGACCTTCGATTGATTATGTGAACCCGTTTGTTAACTACAGCGATCAGCTGAACATACAGTATGGTAATCCTGAGCTGGAGCCGGAACGGACACATAATCTGGAATTAGGATACAGCGCAATGATCGGTCAGCGTACCATGCTTAATGTGACCGGGTTTTTCAGAAATACCGACAATGCTATAGAAGCGATCGCTACCGTCGGTGCCGACGGCATCAACAGGACAACTTATAAAAATGTTGCGACCAATAATGCCCTGGGCCTTAACCTGTTCGCCTCTTCTACATTCTTTGGCCGGTGGATGGTCAATGTTAATGGTAATCTCTACTATAAAATGATGAAGAGCGTTGTACTTGATATTACCAACAATGGTACGCAATACGACTTTAACCTTTATACCAATTTAAAGGTAAATGATAAATGGTCCGTTGAGGGTTTTGGTATGTACGCAGGCAGGCAGGTCACGCTTCAGGGAACACAAACGGGCTGGTTTTATTATAACCTGGGATTTAAAAGATCGGTGTTAAAAGGAAAAGGCGACCTGACGCTGGTAGGGGAGAATTTTTTTAATCCCAAAATAAAGATCCGGATGAATTCCGATTACCTTAATGCAAATTATTCGGGAAATTATTATGGCTATGCAGGTGGTATAAGGCTCAGCTTCAATTACCGGTTCGGGAAAATGAGCTTTCACGCGCAGAAAGAGAAAGGTATCCGAAATGATGACCTGAAGGAGGGAGGTAAAGGACAGCAGGGCGGCGGTCAGCAGGGTGGGATGTAAAAGTTCTGCCGCCCGGCTCTGTATTGTTAAAACAAAGAATCGCCCGGAAATTGTTCCGGGCGGTTCTTTGTTCCTGGTTGGTTTGTACTCAGGGCTGTTTTTTTATTTCCTGCGAGTCTGTATTAGCTTTCAGCCCCTTCCCCTCTTCAGGGAGCATTTGGGAAGTGTCGCTTTTTACTTCGTATTCGACGGGTGCCGTCCCGTTAATATTGGTCGAATCAATTGGCGTGCTTACTGCAGATTCCTCTGTTTTACTGCCACAGGAGACTAAAAGTGCTGATAGCATTATTGTTGCCGTAACATACAAAAAATGATTAATCTTCATATCCGGAAAAAGTATTTGCATTTATTACAATTTTAAAGGGAATATTGTTCAATTCCTTTAATGCTGTCGGTTTGGTATAACCCTGTATTATATGTATTGGACTTATTTGAAAAAGATTGGTTCTCCGTAGCGCTTGTATGTTTATATACAGCAATACTATGCTTGTTGTCGCATCCCTGGAAAACCCACAGCCAGGCTGTGAGCAGGGTAATTATTGTTGCCGGTTTCATAGAAAAATCGGTTTGGATTTTATAATAAGTTTAAGCTATTCTTCATCGCCTGTAAAATCCGTCATATCATCTTCATCATAACCGAAGTAGACAACCGACAGGTCCATCAGGGAAGCGTCGCAGCAGATCTCGCTTTGTAATATTTTCTCAGTAACCTGCGATAGTTGTTTATTGTTATAGGCATCCGCCAGTTCGCACAGTATGCTGTAATGCTCTATTTTAAACTGGACCATTTTCTGGATCTCGAATATGATGGCTGCATCACGGATACCAGCATCCTTTGTATCTGTACCGGCATCAAAATCACCGGTAAGCGAGATAAACTCATCGCAGCAGGATTGAAGCATGCCGCCTTTTGGCACCTTTCCGCTTATTGATCCATAAGCCTTTTCCAGATAGGCGGTCTTTTCCTGTGTTGATCGGATCATGTCATTTATTGCTGCCTTCAGCCTGACATCACTGGCCAGCCTTTTAGCTTTTTGCAGCAAGGGCATTACATGATTTTCTATCTGGTGCAATTGTTCCAGTTTATCGGAGAAGCACGAAGATATTTTTGCCTGCTTTTTGATCAGAGGCGTTAGCAGCATTTGTGATCCGGCCGGTGTGTTTGCAGAGATCCTCATAAGCCTTTTCGGTTTGGTAAAGCAGGGGAATGCTTTTAGTTTGATAAAAAAAGCGGCACATTGTGCGCTTGTTAATCATACTAATTACAAACGCTATTCCGTTTATAAGCCGTAAGCTGTTCCTGTCGTCTTATTTTAAGTCAAAAAGCCTGCAGATATTGATTCAGGAAGCGAAATACGCTACATTGCCATAGAAAGCCTGGAAAATCTTTGGGCCCTTTTGCTGCCATAAATCAGCATAGTGTGTAATTATTTCCACAATTTGCCCCATGAGCATCCCGGATCATCGCTTTTAAATCAATCTTTATATTTGCCGGTAAACTTTAGCGAAGGAACTGTGTATCTATAACTTATTACATGCGGTATACTATTTTTATAGAGGGGGAGGACAAAAAACGGATTAGGGAGATCAGTAATCATTTCCTGTCCGCCGGAGGATTTATTATCAGTGATAGCCCGGATGATGCCGCAATAAGAATCAAGCTGGATGTTAATGAGCCTCCCGAAAGGCAAATCAGTATTTACGCTGCAGAACGTAATCTGGTACTGCCTTCTGCTATTTGTCCGGATAGCCTGGTAATGTCGGCGCAGCTTCTTGCTGCAAGCAGTGGCTACGTAAGCTTTGAGCAAACGGACGCCTTCCCCCTCATGCAAAAAATGGTAAACGTTGTCGGGCATGATATCCGCAATCCCCTTAACAATATACTGCTGGCAACCGCACAATTCAGGCTAGAAACATTGCCGGATGCAGAAGAAACGGCTATGTACATCGATATTATTGAACGGAGTTGTGATCGTATCAATAATTTAATGACTGAAATCGCAGAACCGTTGAGCGGACAGGCCCTGAATACCAGTCAGGTATCGCTGAAACATCTTATGGAGCTGATTGCAGCTGAGCATAAAGCGTATCTGGAGCTGTATGGCATATCGTGGAAGCTGGATGCTCCATCAGACAGCATGCTCCAGCTGGATGCGGATAAAATGAGGATCGCTATTAACCACATTATTGAGAATGCCATTGAGAGCATGAAGGGAGGAGGAGGTATTTCCGTTACAATAGGTAGAGATGCCAGCAAAGGGGCGTATCTGTTGATCAGTGATTCCGGTTCCGGTATTAACAAGGAATTCGGTAAAAAAGTGTTTTACCCTTTTTTTACTACCAAAGAAAGGAAAAAAGGATTGGGGCTTACACTGGCTGAAAAAATTGTGACAGCCCACGGCGGATACATAGACATCAAAAGCGAGGTTGGCTCCGGCACTCATGTAACCATCAGTTTTCCCTCTTGCTGATCAGGTTTTTAATCGGGATTTCAGTGTTTCGACAGATTTTTATTTTTATAAAATGTAGCCTTTATTCTACAAAATGGGTATTTTTTTGCCCACGTATTTTTGTGTCCAGGGCATTAGTTATTTATGGTGGTAATTAATTAATTGTTACCGGGGATACCTGAATCCTTTACAGTAAAGGATTTCAATGGCTGGACACCCAGGTTGTTATCTCAGGTGTTGGATATTGGCATAATTTTTCTGTAATAAATAGTTAAAGTAGCTAACAATTCAACCATAACAACCATTATGAAAAAGATAGGCCAAAAGCTGCTTGCTGTTTCAGGGCTTGCAACTGACCAGTTTTATGGCATAGTCGACTATATTATCGGGGTACTGCTCATCACACTGCCCTGGTTTTTTGTCAATGAGTATAACATGAATGCTTTGCTTTTCATTATGTTCTGCGGCATAATCCTGATCGTGTACAGTATGTTTACAGATTATCGCTATGGCCTTATTCGCTGGATGTCGATCCGGTTGAATATCTTTTTGGATGTGTCGGCTGGTATGGGCTTTATTGCTCTTGGGTACCCGGCTTTAGCTACCGGTTACCTGGGGGTTGCCTTTGTGACCACCGGCATATTAATTATTGCCTTTGCACTGCTGTTCGAAATAGCAGGAAAAAGGATTTCCTTGATGCACGGACAAGAATTTGCGTTTTCCTAAAACTTGCATGCCCACAGCTAAAGCAACCCCTGTATTAATGCAGGGGTTTTTTATTGAGTCTTTCAAAGCCGAATATCCCTGCACGGTCATCCTTTGTACCTTTTATCATATTTCTGATAATCTGGGCAGCAATCATGCTGAAGGTAATGCCATTACCGCCATAGCCCAGGGCAAAAAACATATTTTTCCTGCCAGGGTAGCTGCCTATATAAGGTAAGCCATCATCAGTAGCGCTGAAAGTGCCGCACCAGGACATTTCAGGCCGGAAAGATTTTCCGGGGAAAAGTTCTCCGAATTTTTTTACCAGCCTTTGGGTCTTTTGCTTTAGCAGCAAATCCCTCAGGCGACTGTTCTTATAAGGAATATCCTCCCCGCCGATCATCATTCTGTTATCATCCGTAGTCCGCAGGTAACAATAGGGCCGGTGTGTTTCCCATATCAGGCAGCGGTCGCTCCACAGCTCCTTTTCATGAACCGGTTCAGAGACAGCTACGTAAGTAGAAACAAGCTTCAGGATATTTTTAGGGAGAAACATTCCGGCCTCATAGCCTGCAGCAATAACCAGGTACCTGCAGCGGATCTGCTGGTTGCCTGTTGTGGTGAGCAGGTATTCTTTTGCTGATTGCTGATAACCTGATATTTCCGTGTACGGGTACAATTTCAGTCCGTGCTTCCTGGCCTGAAGATCCAGTAACGCGCCCGTTGCCTTATAGCTGTCCATCTGTGCGGCGTATTCGTTCTTCAGAGCTGCGCTTTTATCAATTCCGTATTGTGCTTTCAGCTCCCGGGCAGAGAGAAAGGTAACGGGCAGGTTATATTTCATCCTTAGCTCATATTCCCTTTCCAGCTTTACCTGATCGCTGGTATTGCTGGCCAGGTAGAGGCTTGGCACCTTCCGGAAATCCGTGTCCAGCCTGTTTCTTCCGAAAACCACCTCTATGTCGCTGATGGACTGCAGGCTTGCCTGGTATGCGGTTACAGCCTGTTGCAGCCCGGCAACAGGTATCAGCTCCTGCAGTTGCAGGTCTATCTCATATTGCAATTGCGCGGTGCTTGCGGCAGTACTTCCTGTAGTGAGCGATCTTTTATCAAATATTGCGCAGGATATCCCTGCTTCGCATAGCTCATGAGCCACTAACGCGCCGGTGATTCCCGATCCTATAATGGCAGCTTCAATATACAGCTTATCCTCAAGCTGCGCATAATATTGATTGAGCGGATTTTTTATGATCCAGTAAGGAAGTCCTGAGTAGAGGTCCATTTAGTCTGAATATTTCTTTAAAAAGCGGATAAGGGCTTTTTCTGCCTTTTTTAATTTTTCTTCTTCGCTGCGGGCTGATTGCAGTACAGGCAGGTATGCGGATAATCCGTTATCCTCGTAATGACTGATCAAGCCGGGGTGTATATAATAATTTTTGCACACTGATCTTGTATTGCCCAGTTTCTTCGCGACTTCATCAATCGCCGTAACAATATTCCTGTTGCATCCTGCTGCTGATGTAAAAGGTTCAGCCGCGGCAAGGCTGCTCAGGAAATAAATACACCCGGACCATGTTCTTACAACTTTGCAGGACATTTGTTCTCCCATAGTATTCCGTATATAATCATTAAGATCTTCAGAACTTAGCTGACACAATGTTCTGCTGTCGTCATAATACTGGAAAAGCGTTTGCCCGGGCAGATCGTTTATCTTGTTAAGCAGTCTTGTCAGCTGCGGTTTTTTTAGCGCTATTTCCTGTATAATACCTTTCTTGCCTTTAAACTTAAAAAATGTTCCTGAACCATTAAAGCTGATATGCTTTCTTTTTAAAGTGGTAAGTCCGTAAGAGCCGTTTGATCTTTCATAAGATAAATTGCCGACCCTGATGCTTGTCTCTATCATAATACTGACCGCCAAAGCGCAAACCTTGGTCTTATCCAGGCTTCTTGTCTTTATATCACGGTTTAACCGCCTTCTCAGATAAGGGAGCTTTTCACCGAAAGACAGCAGGAGGCTGAATTTACTTTCATCCCTTAACTTTATCCATCCGGGATGATAACGATATTGTTTACGGCCTCTTGCATCATATCCTGTAGCCTGAATATGGCTGTTGGGATAAGGGCTTATCCATACATGCTCCCATGCGGGCGGTAATACCAGGCCGGCTATTCTTTTCAATACCTGGGGATCCGTTATTTTTGTACGGTTGCCGTCCTTATAATAAAATTTTTTACCGGACCTGTGTCTGCTTATACCTGCTATGCTGTCTGTATGAATATAGCGTATCCTGGCAGCTTTCAGCAGCAGCTCCAGCTCCTGGCTATTATCATTTATTTCCATAATATAGTTTAACTTCTGCGGAGTCTGCCCAAAATAAAAGACGGCCGCAATGCTGCGCCGTCGATCGTCCGTTTCCGGGATGCTGAATTATTCCTGATGCCAATGCAGCAAGGGCGTATGGTGACGCTGGCTTCAGCAAGAACAACAATATTTTATTTTGGTTCAGGTACCGGTGGTACAGTATCGTATTGTTATGCAGGTATCCGATAGCAATCGCTGTCGGATAATGCGGGCGTTAAATGTTCGGCAAGTGTAGTGATTACCCTTTGAGCATATTCGATAGCGACAGCTGATGGCGCATGGGTAAAAGGTAATAGCTTTTCCGCATATATTACCTGGTTAAACCTTACTATGGCAGCAAATGACGGTTGCTTTATCAGCTCCTTTTTGCTGTGACTGATGCCATTGATTGCGATGCCTATTTCACTGCCGAATTTTTTTGCCACCGATCTGGCCATTTGTATGGTAAGCGACATGTTCACTTCCGATTTATTGTGCATATTCACCGGCATTATATCTAACTGGCGGCTCAGCTGGTAACTGGTAACAGCTGTGATGCCTCCGTGAAAATACAAAGAAGCGTCCTCTGAATTGCCGAACAACATCTGCAGGCACCCCGTGGTAATATTTTCTGCCACGCTAATTGATTCATTGTTACGGAGGCAATGGTCTTTAATAGAATTGATCAGGTGTTTCATGTTCTTCTTTTGCATTGTTAAAAAATGGCTGCTGCTTTATTCATATCCTGATAGAATATGTATAAACTGCTAAATGCAAAAAGCAGGCCGGGCCAGGTTTGGTCATATCTCCGATCCTTTTTTATTTATTATTAAATTTAACATGCTGTAGGTTAGCTGGTTGTTTATTCCATTTTTATATTATTATGCGGAGCCGCAGCATTATAACCGGAAGCATTGGGTGAGACCGGCAACAAATTGTGGAATGAATTCAACAAAGGAGTGTGTATTGCTGTTTAGTTTAAGGGTGTTTTCCGGCTCGGGGATTTAGTGCTCTTGTAAAATTGCTCTGCTGTATTGATGAATTCACCTGTAAATCCCATTGAAACCGAGGTTTAACATAGAGAAATGTAAAAAAAGATTTATTTTGTTGATCCGAGTATGGATAGACAGCAGTAACCAATATTATGAAGAAGATTCTTATTATAGATGATGAAATTTCCGTTTGTACGTTGTTGACACGTTTTTTAGGGAAACATGGATTTAAAACCGAGAGCTCTACTTCCGGAATGCATGCCTTGCGTATGATAAAGGAGGAGCGCTTCGATATGATTTTATGCGATTACCATTTGCAGGATATCAATGGGAAAGATCTCTTTGATAAAATACAGGCTGTTTTGCCCGAAGCTATCGTGATTTTTATTACAGGTTATGCGGATGTCCGTGTTGCTGTCGACCTGATCAAGAATGGCGCTTACCACTATCTTTCCAAGCCTTTGTACCCGGATGAAATACTGGAGCTGATCAATAAGGCTTTCAGCGAAGGGCAAAGACCGGAAAAAGCGGTTACCGCAAGAGTTGCGGATGCGCCCTCTCTTTCTTCTGGTACCGGGGCGATACCCGCGCAGGGAATCCCTGAAGGATATGTTATAGGAGAGAGCCCGGCTTCCGAAAAGCTTTTCCAGCATGTGCACCTTGTGGCACCTACGGATTTCAGTGTCATTATTTATGGAGAAACGGGAACAGGGAAAGAGTCGCTGGCACATCTTATTCACCAGGGCAGTAAACGAAGCGAGGGCCCCTTTATAGCCATTGACTGCGGAAGCTTGTCAAAAGAGCTTGCTGCCAGTGAATTGTTTGGTCATGAAAAAGGCGCTTTTACAGGAGCATTGCAGGCAAAGGCGGGAGCTTTTGAGCTTGCTGATGGAGGGACAATCTTCCTGGATGAGATCAGCAATCTTTCCTATGATGTGCAGGTATATTTATTGCGGACACTCCAGGAAAAGGTGGTAAGAAGGGTAGGTGGGGTCAAAACGCAGGCGGTTAATGTACGGATCATTGTAGCTTCGAACGAAAACCTGTATGAGCTGGTAAAGAAAAGGGAATTTAGGGAAGATCTATACCACAGGCTGAACGAATTTACTTTAAGCGTGCCTTCTTTAAGAGAGCGCAAAGAGGACCTTGATCTTTTTGTGCAATCCTTTATTGAAAAAACTGCTTCAGAGCTGGGCAAGCAGATATCAGGTGTATCGGAAGCCGTGTGGGACAGGCTTTATGCTTATCACTGGCCGGGAAACATACGCGAATTGAAAAATGTAATCCGGAGGGCCTGTCTTATAACACCGCCTAACAAGGAGATCAGTACAAAGGCCCTGCCGCTTGAGCTCCTGGACCCGTTGCCTCAATCAATGTTCAGCAATACGATAAAGTCAGGTTCGGGAGAAACGGCCAATACTGATCCTGGTAATGAAACGGAAATAAGTCTCAAAGGAGCGGCTAGTCAGGCAGAGCAGAAGCGTATTATGGAAGTCTTACGCCAGGTACAGTTCAATAAAACCAAAGCGGCTGCTTTATTGAATATAGACCGGAAAACTCTTTACAATAAATTACGCTCTATGCAGATACATTAAAAAATCTGTATCTTAATATGAAGGGCAGCGGTAATCCCGCTGCCCTTTTGTGAAAATGTGCCACAGTATGGGGAACTTGCTACGCACAGGAGAAATGTGTCTATGTTTAAATGTATTGTAATCAACAGGCCGGACTGTGGTACACAATTGGACTTATCAATTGTAAACATCCGGCACTATTATGAAAAGTATAATTCTCGGCGCATTTATCCTCAGCCTGTTTTTTGCTGTAGCGCAATCGATCTCCTTAAATCCGTACAGTTCCCGCCATACCTATAAAAAAGATAAGCGAAATGGTGGGGGGAATATAGCTGATAGCAGCAGCTATGTGTTGAAGCAAACAGCGAAAGCTGAAGACGTACAGCTGGCCGTGACCAGGCTGTCCAGATAATATGGTACTGCTATGTTGCCATAATAGGTGTGGCAGCAGCTGTCCTTTTTATTTTAGTCCGTATTCATGATCCCGGGGTTACAAATTTCTTTACCGTATTTTCGAGTTCTTTGATATCAAAAGGCTTTTTCAGGAAAGTGTCTGCACATGCCTGTCTTGATAAAGTTTCAACATCGCGGTTCGCTGAGAAATATATCACAGGTATATGCTTCAGTTCCTCGTCTTCCTTAAGCGTCCTGGTGGCAACTATGCCGCCCTCGTCCGGTATCCAGTTGTCCATCAGGATAACATCCGGTCTCGCTGTCTTCACTTTGTTTATGATGTCAATACAGTTTTCCGAGGAGGTGACTATCCATCCAAGCTTCTCAAAGACAAACGTACAGATAAAGAGGATATCCTTATCATCATCGAAGATCATTAGTTTATTAGCCATAACAGATTTGTTGTCGTAAAAATAGAACTTAATTTATTATCCGGTTGACAAAAATGACAGCTTCCGATACCGGACTTAATGATGGCTTTCTGCGGATTGGGGAAATGGTTCTACCTAAATGTTTCTCCCGCTCTACACTTTTTTACCGGCTGCTTTTGTAATAAACTGAATATATCCTTTAACGCATTTGGTATGCTATTTGGACTTGTATCAAATGAAATAATCATCATACTGTTTGCAGACATTTTTAATTTAAAACCTGAATTATGAGAGACGCAATTTTGAGTATCGCCGCATTTGGCCTGGTTGTATTGGCCACATTTTCATTTGCCGGTAATGAGCATGATTATCTCGGATATTACCGGCCGGAAGAAAAAACTTTTGCAGAGCTTCAGCAGAATTTTAATATAAGCAGCGTATCACAGGTTGACAGCCCTACTATACCCAAGCCGGATACCTTACCCAAGCCGGTGCCCATACCTGTACCGGATACCCTCCCTTATAAATAATGCCATATTACCTGAACAACAGCTATTGCTGCATTGCGATTGTACCGGACTATCAGCCGGAGCAGTCGCAATGTTGATTTATATATTGCCCGGTTTTTTTCGCTTGCTGCCATCTTTTTCCGCTTAAAGATGTTGTACGTTTATAACCTTATAACTTATGGTGACAAACGGAGACAACCGGGATGCTAATGTCTTTTATAAAGAGGTGCTCAGGATCTTAACGGATTCGGGAATTGAATTTATGATTGGTGGCGCATTTGCCGTTTTTTATTACTCTGGCATATACAGGGATACCAAGGACCTGGATATCTATTGCCAGCCGGCCGATTTCCCGTCTGTACTGAAGACATTTGCAGCACATGGCTATGCAACAGAACAAACGGATGTAAGATGGCTTGGTAAAGTATTCAGCAATGACGGCTACTTTATAGATATAATATTTGATACGGTAAATAACCTGTGTAAAGTAGACGATACCTGGTTTGATCATGCTGCCGCGGCTGATTTGTTTGAGACAAAAGTTAAGATAATCCCCGCGGAAGAACTGATATGGGGTAAGCTGTACGTACAGAACCGGGAACGGTTTGACGGAGCCGATATTAACCATCTTATTCTGAAACTAAGCGGGAAGCTTGACTGGGAAAGATTATATCGCCTGGTAGATCCCCACTGGCATTTGTTGCTCAGCCAGGTTTTGATGTTCCAGTTCGTTTATCCGGCAGACTACGTATCGGTTATCCCCAAATGGCTGTTTGACGAGTTGATTGCAAGGGCAAAGGAACAATACGACCTTCCTGCTCCTGTTGAAAAAGTTTGCCGAGGGCCTTTGATTGACCAGACACAATACCAGATCGATATTAAAGACTGGAATTATAAATCTTATACGATCAAAACTGTGTAAGTTATGGAAGAGACGCAAAAAAGCGCGGATACAGTGCACATTGCAGCTATTGGCGATATCCACTTCAGCGAGTCTGATAAAGGTAAATGGAAAGATTTTTTTGAAGCGGTTTCAAAAGAAGCAGATATCCTGTTGATTGCAGGTGACCTGACCCATACAGGAGATGAAACGGAAGCAGAAATACTGGCCGGAGAGCTGCGATACTGCACGATCCCTGTTATCTGTGTGCTGGGAAACCACGATTATGAAAAGGGCAGGCATAAGCTGATAAGGCAGGTTTTGCTGGCGCATCCTATGCTTCATATACTGGACGGTGAATGTGTGGTGATTAACGGTATTGGATTTGCGGGTGTGAAGGGTTTTGGTGGCGGATTTGATAACTATATGCTGAGCATGTTCGGGGAGCCGGAGATGAAGGCCTTTGTACAGGCGGCGGTTGATGAGGCATTGAAGCTGGAACGCGCATTGGCCAGGCTTGACCAGGAGCATACGGACATTATCAAAATCGCACTGCTTCATTATGCTCCTGTAAGCGCCACTGTAAAAGGAGAGCCCCTGGACATATACCCTTTCCTGGGGTCATCAAGACTCGCAGAGCCATTATCGAGGAGAAAGGTGTCTGCTGTATTTCATGGCCATGCTCATGCTGGTACCTTACAAGGCGCCTTGGGGGACATCCCCGTATTTAATGTAGCGAAACCGGTATTACATACTAACAATAAGCAACGGTTTCATTTGTTTGAAATCAAGAAGCCAAAAGGAGCTTGATGACTGCACCGCCTGCCCTGAAAGCAGGCGGTGCAGCGTATGGGTTTCCTGCTAACGGAGCAAAGTCACATTTCCTTTGTGCTTTTCGGAGGCGCCATCTTTAAAGGTTGCATCAATGAGGTAAATATATACACCTACCGGCTGATCTTTGTTATTGAACCTGCCATCCCATCCGCGTCCATCTGTACTCATGGTTTCAAATAATTTTTGTCCCCACCTGTCAAAAATGCTCATAGTAAAGTTAGTAAGGCCCCTGGTAAGCATATTCCTTGGATAGAAATAATCATTTATTCCATCATTATTAGGTGTAAAGGAATTTGGAATATCGTTGTAGCAATCTTTTTTTACCTCGATTTCATCAGTTGTTTTACAGCCGTCCAGGTCTGCTGTTAGCCGGTATATGCCTTCCTCTGCCACCCTGATCAGGGGGCTAGTCGATCCTGTGCTCCAGAGCCATTTTACAGATGCCGGATCGCTAAGGTAGTTTTTAGATGCCAGGCCGACCGGGGTGCCGTTGGGGCAAATAAAGGTATCGGGTCCGAGGTTAACGACAGGATAGGGCTTCACGAGTATGCTGCCGCTCTGCGACAATCCTTCGCAGACAGGTTGATGCGTTGTAACGGTAAAGGTATATGCTCCGGGTGTATTATAGCTGTGGAACAGGTTGTATTCATTTTTCGTATCAAAGCCGCTTCCGTCGCCAAAATCCCAGGTGACCGCTCTTGTCGTATACAGGTAATTGATCGTAAAATTGACCCTGTCGCCATTACAGATGGCATCATTATCGAATGACAGGTCAAGAAAAGGAACCGAATCCACATATACCATGCTGTAAAAGGTATCGGTACAGGGGATATCGTCAGTGACAACCAGCATAATGTGGTAAGTACCGGCGTTTAAAAAGGAATGAGTAGGGTTAGGATCCATAGAGGTAGCGCCGTCCCCGAAATCCCAATGCCAGGATATGATATTACCTGCCGACTGGTTAGTAAAGCTTACCAGATTATCTTCAGACTGGCATATGGAATCCTTGTTCTGAGAAAAGGCCGCGCTTATGGGGTGACGTGTATTGACTGTTTTATAGGTAGAATCCTTACAGCCATTATTATTGATGGCGACCAGCCAGATGTCATAGATACCTTGGTCAGGATAAACATGTACAGGATTTTTGACAGTATCTCTTTGGCTGCCGTCATCGTAATTCCACAGGTACCTGTCGGCAGCCGAATTGTTCATCAGCCTGACTGTATCTGCGCTGCAGCCTTTGGTAAGCAAAAAGTCAAAGGCAACCACCGGTATGCTGTCTACCGTAACATTCAATGTAGCTGAGGTATCGCAGAACTCTACGGTTCTTGTGTAGACCAAGGTATAGGTGCCAGGGCCTGAGATGCCGGGATTGAAAACACCGGTAGAGCTGGCGCCGGTACCTGTCCACACGCCGCCCGGATCGGGCGAACCTCCCATAAGATCAAGCAGGTTTATGTTTTCAAAATTTGCGCACAGGTGAACATCCGTATCCACACCAGGGTTACCGGGATCGATTACATTAACACATATGGAAGTGTCATAAGAGCAGCCGAATTCATCAGTGGCGGTAAAAGTATAGCAGTTAAGGCCGCCTGAAGGGGGCAGTATTACTGCATTTCCGTCCGTAATGCTGATAACGCCGGGGCCGGCCCAGGTCTTGTTAACATATTTGGGGGCGAATGAGTAATCGGGTGGAAACAGGTTGGGATTAAAATTAATTTCCCATGAAAAAATATAGCCGTTATCTGATCCCGCGTCATCATCGATCTGTATGGTCCAGTCGCCATTCATCGGGCATCCTATCAGCGCATCAAAGCCGCCCTGGGGCTTAAAGTCTCCCGGGGTGATAGACCTTCGTGCCGGCCAGCCGGCAATTACCCAGTTTCCTGCGGCATTCTCCTGCGGCATGGTGCCCCAGGCCGCGCTTTCCGTAAAACAGTAAGTAGCTCCTGTTCCGGCAGTAAGGTCTCCGTCATCATCAATGGGGCTGCCCAGGTAAGTTCCGGTAGGGCCACCTGTATTGCCATCAAAAAGCAGTGTGCTTTGCCCGTTAGGGCAGGTGATACGGGTAATAAGATCGCCAAAAAAGGAATGTTCGATATTGAGGCAGATGCTGGCAATATCATTACTGCTTCTTATTGTATCGCAGGGAGTAAAGCAGTCGACACTAATGCTTGTTTCATAGCTTGCTCCTTCGCTGTCTTCCAGGAAAGTAGTGTCGGATACAGGTGGCGCGCACTGGTAGGTACTTGTGGAAGGTGTCGCAACACCGGTAAGCGATGCCATATCATTCAGGCAGATTTTTTCAGGGCCGGAAGTGCCTGTAAAGTCAGGCCTCGTGGAAACCTGCACCACCAAGCGGCTGTCACAATCAAGGCTGGTGCATCCTGCAGGGTCTGTAACGATGAAATCGACTACATATACACCACCTGCGGAATAGGTATGGCTTGCTGTAGTGCCGGACGCCGTAGCGCCATCACCGAATTTCCAGGTAAAGGTAGCCCCCTCTGCGCTGGTTTCGAATGTCGCGGCGCCTAAAAAGGTGACAGCCTGTCCCTGGCATATCTTGATGATCGAATCTGCCGGATCAGCAGCGGGTACAGTGCTTACAATGCTTGCAGATATATCCTGGCATTGAGCCCTGGCTTCTTTCGTATATAAAAACAGGGAAACAAAGGCAAATAGTTTTAAAAGAAAACGGGTACATGACTGGTTCATTTCTTTCAAATTTTATTTTCCAGATAAAGAGAGTTTCCACAAGATAAAAAAAATTAACATTTTTTGTTGAAAATTTTCAGAAGATGCATATTGATCGTTATTAAAAATATCTTATAAGGGAGGCATATGCATGTTTTTTTTCTGGTACGGCTTTACGCAGGTCGCAGCTTGTCCGGCAAGGCAATATTTGCGGTATGTCTTATGAAGTGCCGTACATGTAAAAGGTATGTCCGATTTCCGGACCTTTCGCAATACGCCATCGCTGGTTATAGCCCTTTATCATTTTTTCAAAATATCTTTGCGTTTTGCTTATTCCCATTATCCGGTATTTTGACACAGAAAGTATTCCTGGTTACGCCGCCATTTACACAATTAAATACACCTTATCCTGCTACTGCTTACCTCAAAGGTTTTTTAAACGGGCAGCAGCATATTGAGGCGTACCAGGCAGACCTGGGGATTGAAGTAATACTGAAACTTTTTTCGAAAGACGGGTTAACCAATATGTTCGGGGCCGTTAACCCGGCAAAGCAGCTTAGCCATAACAGCAGGCGCATATTTAACCTGCGCGCTGAATATATAAAAACGATCGGACCAGTTATTGATTTTCTTCAGGACAAGAATCCGACCTTGTCCAATTTTATATGCAGCGGTAATTATTTGCCGGAAGCATCGCGGTTCGATCAGATCGCCGATCTTGAATGGGCATTCGGCGCCATGGGTACCCGGGATAAAGCAAGGCACCTGGCTACGCTTTACCTGGAAGATATTTCGGATTTTATAAAGGAAGTAATAGACCCGCATTTTGGTTTCAGCCGTTATGCAGAGCGCCTCGGTACCTCCGCTGCCACTTTTGACGATCTGCAGGTTTCCTTAACGGAAGGAAATACCTTTACAGATAATATACTGCTGGAACTGCTTCAGGAAAAAATGCAGGCTTACTGTCCGGATCTGGTGGCCATATCCGTTCCCTTTCCCGGAAATTTATATAGCGCCTTCAGGTGCGCTCAATATATCAAGTCCGTTTTCCCCGGTGTAAAGACCTGTATGGGCGGCGGCTTTGCCAATACGGAGCTGCGCTCCCTTTCAGATACGAGGGTATTTGATTATTTTGATTTTATTACGCTTGATGACGGCGAAGCACCGATCATGCATTTGCTGGAACACATGGCCGGAAGGCGGCCGCTGGATTTTCTCAAACGTACTTTTGCAAGATTAGACGGTGCGGTGGTTTACCTCAACGGGTCCATGCTGCCTGATTATAAACAGGAGCATATAGGTACACCGGATTATAGCGGACTCCCGGTGGACCGCTATCTTTCCGTGATCGAAATTGCCAACCCCATGCACCGTTTATGGAGCGACGGCCGGTGGAATAAGCTTACACTGGCGCACGGCTGCTACTGGGGCAAGTGTTCCTTCTGCGATATCTCCCTGGATTACATAAAGACCTATGAAGCCACATCGGCAAAAGTGCTGGTTGACCGTATAGAAGAGCTGATTGCCCGGACAGGCGAGCGCGGGTTTCATTTTGTTGATGAAGCGGCCCCGCCCGCTTTAATGCGTGAAGTGGCGCTTGAAATACTCAGACGTGGTATAACAGTTGTATGGTGGACCAATATCCGTTTTGAAAAAAGCTTTACCAGGGATTTATGCCTGCTGCTGGCGGCATCGGGTTGCATTGCGGTCTCTGGAGGACTGGAAGTAGCTTCAGACCGCTTGCTGTCAATGATGCAAAAAGGTGTAACGGTTGCCCAGGTGGCCAAAGTAGCTGATAACTTTACGGAGGCGGGGATTATGGTACACGCTTACCTGATGTACGGGTTTCCTACCCAGACGGCGGCTGAAACTATTGATGCGCTGGAGGTGGTACGGCAGCTGTTCATGCTGAACATACTGCAATCCGGCTTCTGGCACCAGTTTGCAATGACGGCACATAGCCCCGTAGGAATGTATCCGGAAAAGTTTAAGGTGAAAAAAGCAAGCGAAGCGACAGGATCTTTTGCCAATAATGATATCCGGCATATTGACACGGAAGGTTGTGATCATGAGCAGTTCGGCCCGGGTCTGCGTAAGGCGTTGTTTAATTATATGCATGGTATGTGCTATGATTTCCCTTTGCAGGAATGGTTTGATTTTAAAGTTCCGAAAACGGGCATTCCGCCTTACTTTATCCGGAACGCGCTGAATAATTACAGGGAAAAAGAAATAAAGCCAAGCCAGAAGATCGTATGGCTTGGCGGCTTACCTTCTTCAGGTGTAATCAATAAAAAGATAAAAGGAAAGCCGGTTTCCTTGCTGAAGCTCAAGTTCAGTGTCAGGAAAGGGGAGTTTACAATACAAATGGATACAGCGCGGGGAACCTGGTTAAAAGGTATGCTGGAAAAAGTATCCGTAGCGTCTTCCCGCCTGTTTACCATCGGCGAGATTAGTACCGATTTTAACGCCGCAACCGGCGCTGATTTCGAAAAATTCCTGGCAAGCGAGCCCCTTGCCGTACTAAGGGAGCAGGGACTTCTTATATTATAAGCCGGTAGTGGCAAAAGAAAGCCCCGCAACAGAGATGCAGGGCTTAGCCGGGAGTATAGAATATCGATAAGCTTAGTAGTCGCACTTCGTCGTGGTCACAACAGTTATAAGTTTGCCATCTACGGTATGGGAAGTCTGGCTGCGTCCTTTTTCCTCTACCTCGATTATATCATCTTCTGTCGCATTACAGTGTGCTTTTACAGAACTGACAGTGCTGCTCAAGGTGGTATCGGTATAGGTAACCACTGTTGTTGTGCAATTATAGCAACGCTTTTTTTCGCAGGAGGTCGCCAGTAACAGGATAAATGCAGCAGCAGGTAGTAAAGATTTTTTCATCAGGCTTGAAAGTTTGGAATGTTTTAACCGGCTTCTCAGGGTTACCGGGAGAAACAAAAATAATATTTTGAGGGATATTTTTAGCTTTTTTTAAGAAATTGTCTGGAGGAACCTGCTTAATCCTCGTTTTTCGCCGCGGCCGCCCCTGCCTGCTCATCGTGAGGTGTAACAAGATACAGGAAGAGTACCCGTGAAAATCGCATTAGCCAGGGCTGCAGCACAATGCAAAAAAATGAGGCGGTTGCGATATAGTAGAAAACGCTGTTATCCTTATAGGAAAGGCCAAGTATAGGCCAGTACCAGCAGAGCGTTAGAATAAAGATGATAATAATGAATACGAAATTCATTCCCTGTCCGTAATTATGCTCGGTTTTCAGTTTATGCTTGCAAACGTCGCAATGTGTATGCATTTCCAGGCTGCTTTTTAGCGGGAATATCTTTTGCTGGACAAAGATATTTCCCTGCCTGCACCTTGGACATTTCTCAGCCAGAAGACCACTTATTATATTTTTCTTTTTTGAAGTCATGCTGATTGCCGGTTAGGGCGCAAAGTTAATACAATTGTCAGAACTGCATTCTAAAAGCAAAGAGCACCTGGAAAGATGCTCTGCAACGGTTTCTTGGTCGCGTTTATTAGAATATCAGGTGCTGCCACCCAGTTTCTGCTCATCTATTTTCCTGGTAATAAAAAGTACGGAGCATATTACTAAACCCGGAGCTATAAATATAATTCCCGCTGTTCCGCTAAGCAGGAACATGCTTGCCAGCATAACTGCTGCTGATAATAAAAGAATGATTATCTGTATAGCCTTTTTCCCGCGCATGATAACGTACTATCCGGCCAAAGATAGACGTTGCAGGGTTCCCCATATGTAGCCGTTTTACTACATGCCGGTCAATAAGCTATGAGTACCAGGACCTAATTCAGCTGGTGCATGTAGTAAAAAATTACGAACATTGAAATGAGGATACCTGCCATTTGTAAAAGGAGGGATGCAAATGAAGACTGGCGATCATCATCCGGAAAGAACTCCTTAAAAGCGTCCGGGCTGAAAAAATCCCGTATTCCCTTTGATATTTTCATATTGCGGAAGTTGATTGTTCTATGCAAATCTAAACATCCGGAAAAAGATTAAGTAGGAGAACGCCTGCTTTCAGGTAAAGTTTAGGTGACCGGCAGACAATGATCGGTAAGCACCCTGTCCGTATGGCGGTATACTGTTATCTGCTTATGCCTATCTGCTGCTATGGTTCCTTATGCTCATTTTCCGGCGCTGCTCTTTCTACAGTGATGCTGCATTCGCCAATCAATGCTGCGAGGGCGCCGACGGCAGCCAGCACCGGGGCCAGCAATGCACCCACAACGCCTAAGGTCATAGGGAAGGTCATAAGCTCTTTCCCGTTTTTATCCGTAATGGTTATTTTCCGGATATTACCTTCTTCAATGAGCTCTTTTACTTTTTTCAGCAGGTTCTCACCGTGGACTGAAAAGGTTTCTTTAAAGGACATATAAAAATGATTTGATGATTAATACTGCTACTGCAATAAAGATAAAGTTACGAAGTAAACTTGCTTCCGTACACTGTATATCCTGAGAAAAAAAACCTAAATATCTGATTGAAGTCAATTATAGCAGCTTTCTCTTAAATTATACCGATTGGTATAATTTGTTTGTATATTTGGCAATATTTTTTCACAAAAGAATAATTTACAATGAAAGATGTATTTATTGTAGCTGCGAAACGTACGCCCATAGGGGGGCTATTGGGCAGCCTGGCAGATTTTCCGGCTCCGCAGCTTGGTGCGATAGCGCTGAAAGAGGCCCGGGAAAGCGCAGATATATCGCCGGAATGGATTGACGGGATTTATATGGGGAACGTACTGAGCGCAGGTTCAGGTCAGTCACCCGCCAGGCAGGCAGCTATATTTTCCGGTATCCCTTATGATAAGGATGCCACAACAGTTAACAAGGTCTGCGCCTCCGGCATGAAGGCGGTGACGATAGGTGCACAGGAAATACAGGCTGGCTTGCACGACATTATTGCCGCAGGCGGCATGGAAAGTATGAGCAATGTGCCGCATTATGCTTCTATCCGGAAAAGCACCAAGCTTGGCAATGCCACCCTGACGGACGGGATGGTAAAAGACGGGTTGTGGGATGTTTATAACGACTTTCATATGGGCAGCGCTGCTGAGCTCGGTATTAGGAAATTCGGTTTTACCCGCGAGCAGCTGGATGCTTTCGCATTATCCTCTTATAGCAGGGCGCAGCACGCATGGGATAACAATAAATTTCATAATGAAATTATAGCGGTTCCTGTCAAAAAGGGGAGGGAAGATATCCTGTTTAGCCGTGATGAAGATATCGACAAGGTCATTCCAGGGAAAATGGCTTCGCTGAAGCCGGCTTTTGAAAAGGACGGCCTGCTTACCGCTGCCAATTCCAGCAATCTTAACGATGGGGCGGCTGCGCTGTTGCTTGCATCTGCATCTGCTGTCGCACGTTATAACCTGAAGCCGCTGGCCAGGATCGTTGCCGCTGCTGATGCGGCACAGGCCCCGGAATGGTTTACCACATCGCCTTCCCTGGCCATTCCCAAAGCTCTTGCCAATGGAGGTCTTCGTCTTGATGATATAGGTTTTTTTGAAATAAATGAAGCATATTCTTCCGTAGTTTTGTCAAATGCGGCTATACTTGGTATTGATACGGATAAAATAAACAAATATGGCGGCGCCGTGGCCATAGGTCACCCCATCGGGGCATCCGGCGCCAGGATCATAGTAACGCTCATTAATGTTCTGAAGCAGGAAAAAGGGAAGTATGGAGTAGCTGCCATCTGTAACGGCGGCGGCGGCGCTACCGCAATAGTTATTGAAAACCTGTCATAGTATCTTCTTTAACTGAACAATAAACAATTCAATATGGAAGCACGTAAAGTTGTCGTTGTCGGTTATAACCGTATCCCTTTTGCAAGGCACAATACGGCCTACGCTGAAGTAGGAAATCATGAATTGCTGACCGCGGCGCTGACAGGTCTTATAGACCGCTATGAGCTGGCAGGCCTGCGTCTCGGCGAGGTGGCGGCGGGAGCGGTTGTAAAGCACAGCTCAGAAAGTAACCTTGTACGTGAATGTGTAATGAAGACCAGGCTTGATCCGGCTACACCGGCCTGCGATCTGCAGCAGGCCTGTGATACGGGAATGGAGGCGGCTATTTACATTGCCAATAAAATTGCTTTGGGGCAGATCGATTCCGGCATAGCCGGTGGTGCCGACTCTATCAGCAATTTACCGGTTACCATCAGCGAGCGTTACCGGAAAGCATTGCTGCGTGCAAGGAGAGAGAAATCGTTTTCCGGTAAAGTAAAGCAGCTCTTCAGGTTGCGGCTAAGCGATCTGAAGCCGGTACCATACGAGGGACGGGAACCGGAAACCGGCATGGTCATGGGGGAGCATACCGAGATCACAGCCAGGTATTACGGGATAAGCAGGGAGGAGCAGGACCAGCTCGCTTTCTTAAGCCACCGGAATATGGCGAAGGCTTATGACCAGGGCTTTTTTGATGACATGATCACCCCTTTTCTCGGCCTTGAGAAAGATAATAACCTGAGAAGAGATACCAGCCTGGAAAAGCTGGCAAAGCTCAGGCCGGCTTTTGATAAAAACGGAACGCTGACCGCAGGAAACTCCACGCCTTTTACCGACGGCGCTTCCTGTATTCTGCTGGCATCCGAGCAGTGGGCTGCCGATCATGGGCTGCCGGTACTGGCATACATTACTTTTGCAGAGGTCGCTGCAATTGAATATGTGCAAAATCAGCAGAATCTTTTACTGGCGCCGGTATCCGCTGCCGGCAGGATGCTGAAAAAAGCAGGACTAAAGCTTCCTGACTTTGACTTTTACGAAATCCATGAAGCTTTTGCGGCCCAGGTGCTGGCTACTTTGAAAATATGGGAAGATGAAGAGCTGGCGAAGCGGTTCGGGCTGGAACACGCCCTGGGAAGTATTGACCGGGAAAAGCTGAATATAAAGGGCGGCAGCCTCGCAGTGGCCCATCCTTTTGCGGCGACGGGCGGGCGCGTCATCGCAACAATGGCCAAGCTGCTGTATGAAAAAGGGACAGGGAAGGGGTTCATTTCTGTCTGTGCAGCACGGGGGCAGGGTATTACCATGATCCTGGAACGGTAATCCTTGTATGAGAATAAATGCTTGAATATCATTTGCGGAATATTACTTTTGTTACCTGCTTATGAGAAATTACCTTATACCACTGTTGGCCGGAATATTGTTATTAAGCTCCTGTACGAAGGACGGACAACCGGAACGCTGCAATGTTTCCTATATGCCGCTGGATTACAGCGTGGCAGGAAATTCACTGATCCCCGTTAATACCCAGAACTTCTGGTTGTACACAGATTCGGTATTCAGCACGGCAACCGGCGTATTCGAAAAGACGAAGAGCACCCTGATCAATATTGAGGCTGTATTTAAAGTAGGCGATATCACCTATTTCGAATTCAGCGAACTGCTCCCGCCGATGACATTATCAGGAGATACCCTGCTTACCATAACGACGAAAAGCGATGGTAATTGTTACGACCTGAAGAAAATGCTGTTCCCGGTTACGGATACGGCCACAATAGGAGCCATGCAAATATTATATCCTGATAACAACGAAGTAGTAACGCCGGCGGGTAAGTTCTCCGGTAATATCATTTATTCGGACCACGATATACAGAAAATGTATTTTCATCCTGGTATAGGTCTTGTCCGGCTGGAGCTAAGATCCGCCGAAGGTAAAATGAGGCGGTCGCTGACGCTGAAAGAGTACAAGGTAAAGTAGCACTGGCTAAACTTTATTCCGTTGATACGGCAACTTTAAAGAATCCTTTCTTTAAAAACAATTTTGCCTGACTAAAATGGTCCTGGCAGATCAGTTTACCTGGATTTAACTTTGCAGGTAATGTGGATTTGTTTGCACCTTATCCGAAATTGGATACACTATCCCGGTGCGCATTGCTGACAATGCTATTTGGTATTACCGGCAATGTTGATTGTTATTGCTTCCATAACAATGGCTTACAGAGAAAGCACCGCTTGTTTTTAATTATCTTTTTCCCGGGCATACAATTTGTTTTTGAATCTTTATTCACTAACAATTAAACCGTTTAGATTATGCCAACACAAAACCGGGGAATGTCCTCAGGACGGCGGGGACAAGGAAGATCAACACAAGGAAGCAGGTACGAAGACGATTACAGCTACCGCGGACGGGAGCAAAACGACGATTACGATGACTATGATGGTCGTAGCCGGCGTGGTTTTGCATCTATGGATGATGAGCAGCAAAGGCGTATTTCATCTATGGGAGGCCGGGCTTCTCATGGCGGCCGTGGTCGCGATTATGATGATTACGACGATTATGATGACTATGATGATTATGACCAGGAGGATGATTATGACGAAGACAGGGGTGGCCGTGGCTTTGCCTCTATGGACCCCGACCAGCGCCGCCGTATCGCATCAATGGGCGGTCGCGCTTCGCACGGCGGTCGTGGTCGAGATTATGATGATTATGACGACTACGATGATTATGACCAGGAGGATGATTACGATGAAGACAGAGGTGGCCGCAGCCGGCGTGGTTTCGCGTCCATGGATTCCGAACAGCAGCGCCGTATAGCTTCTATGGGAGGCCGTGCTTCGCATGGCGGCCGTGGCCGGGACTATGATGAAGACGATGATTACAATGATGGTTCCGGGCGTCGTCGTGGCAGAGATACCGATGATAACGGCCGTGGCGGACGTGGTTTCGCGTCTATGGACCCCGAACAGCAGCGCCGTATAGCTTCTATGGGTGGCCGGGCTTCTCATGGCGGCGGCCGCGGCAGGAACGATAATGGCCGTGACGGTAATTCCGGTAACGGGAGAAGAAGCCGGAGAGGGTTCGCGGCTATGAGCAAATCTGAAGTAAGGCGCATTGCTGCTATGGGTGGCCGTGCTTCGCATGGAGGTGGCCGTGGACGCTCATAAAATCAATCTATGCAGGCAGGGCTTATCTCCTGCCTGCCTTTTTATCCGGGACCCGGGCGCTGTCGATATTACAGACAGTAAGGCCTTATATGATAATTTCAGCGTTTACAGAAATGCCTTAAGTGAGCTGGCATTATCTATTAGGCATGCTGAACGTGTTAACGCCGGTAAGCGCCAGATCCGAAAGCTGCAAAGAAAATTCAAATTGCTGCAATCTTATATCAGCATTGTAAATGCTGCTGCGAATGTCCTGGAACCATATCATGCTCACCCGCTTTATATCGTTAACAGGTTCTGGCTGTCATCAGCCTGCCAGGAAATTATCATCTATAATGGTTTCCCGGGGATCACAGATTTTTTTGAATGGTATTGTGACAGTGCGACCATAAGCAGTGAAAATGCGCAAGATTTTTTATAACCTAAAACCGTTTTTTATGTCTGAATATCATGAAGGTAAAATTACCAAGGCCATTGAAAGCAAAACGGCGAAATTGCCGTCTGATCTGTTCCTGATGGCCTCGCTGACAGCTATGGCCGCCTCGCTTACACTTAAGTGTATGTGCAAGCCCCATGCTGCTTTATTTGTCGGGCAATGGGCGGCACCATTCCTTTTGTTTGGCATCTATAACAAAATTGTAAAAACCGAAGGCTCTGAATAATCAGAGTCTTCGGTTTTTCGTTTATATCGGCCAGCCTATATAAGGTCTATTTTTTTTAACGGGACAGTTACCGGGCCGTTCAATACAGTGCCATCCGGTGCATAACGTGCTCCGTGACAGGGGCAATCCCAGCTTTTTTCAGCTGTGTTCCATTGAACAATGCATCCTGCATGCCTGCATACCGGGTCAAGCGCCGATAAGGCTCCCTGCTCATTTTTATATAAGGCTATCCTGGCTTGTTCGTATTGAACTATGGCGCCTTCTCCGCCGGCCAGGTCGGAAAGCGCGCTTATCCCGTTTTTTGAGAGCCTGTCAGCGACAAAATGTTTCAGCACATCTGCGTTTTCCTTTACAAAATTCTTAAAGCCGGCTAGGGGTTTTATCCTGGAAGGTGAAAAAAGCGCAGCATATTCGCTTTCACCGGACAGTATCAGGTCCGATAGGATTTTACCGGACAAGGTCCCGAATATCATACCATTTCCGCCAAATCCTGTAGCAACATATTCCTGGCTGTTCCCACCAGGGAAATGTCCTATATAAGGCAAGCCGTCTGTAGAATCGTAATATTGCGACGACCAGCGATAATGTATTTTTTTTACAGGATAGAACTTCTTTATATATGCTTCCAGTTCCCTGAATACGGGTTCAGTATTGATTTCGTGTCCTGTTTTATGATCATTGCCTCCGGCGACCAGCAGCTTCTTCCCGTTTGAAAGAGCGGTACGGTAATAGTGATAAGGATCCTGCAGATCGTATATAAGACCATCAGGGTATAGCTGCTCGTCTTCAAGCTCTGCGGCTATCACATAGCTCCTGTAAGGTGCAAGCCGGAAGGACATTATATTGATGCCCATAGGCGTATGTGTGGCATGTACAACGCTCTCCGCCGTATATGTCTGGCCGGGGGTATACACCAGTTGCACATTGCCGCTTTCCGTTACTTTACTTACAGGACGCTGTTCCTGGATGGTCCCGCCGGCTTCAGTAAAAGCTTTGGCCAGCGCCAGTAAATATTTTGCGGGATTAAAGCAGGCCTGTTCCTGGAACCGGACCGCTTTTGTGAACGGCATAGGACCGGGGAAACCAGTAGTGAACTTAACAGGTACGCCGGCCTTATTCGCTTCCGTTGCTATCTGCTGTAGCATTTCGTCCTCGGCGCTGTCAGCAGCATACAGGTAACCGTTGCAGATGGTAAAATCACATTCTATTGATAATTTTTGCGTATAGTCCCGGATGATAGTAATTGCCTTACGTGCGCCTTTTGCCGTTAATGACGCGGCATTGTCGCCGAAGTTTCTGCTGATTTCCGTATAAGGGGTATCCAGCATGGTATTCAGGTGCGCCGTTGTACCGGAAGATGTACCAAACCCGATATTATGCGCTTCCAGCACGAGGCAGTTCCTGCCTGATTCCTGCAGCATCAGGGCTGTTGTGATACCGGTAATCCCCGCGCCTATAATGATCACATCGAAAGAAGTATCCGTTGTTACTCTTCGCGGAATACCTGGTACCGGGCTTTCCTGCCATAAACTGAGTGTGTTGCCGTCTCTTTTCATAATAGCTCGTTTCTGATAATTTATTTTATGATCATCCAGCTGGCTATGACCCCTGCCGTGAATATAAAATGTCCTGAAAAGATCAGGAACAGGTAGCTGGGAAGCTTTATCTTCGGCGCCAATGGATGGAGCTTTAACATGCTATACCAGAAGATGGCAGCTACAAGGCCGCTTCCGCAACCCAGATAAATGAGATGGTCCCATTCCGGCCGGCCGATCAGGTACAGCCATAACAGGTAATAGACAATGGAAAAGAAAATGCCGATTAAAAAATGGAAGATATAACCGATGAGCACAACAGCTTTGTTCCCGGACACTTTTCCTGACGGCCTGGTGCTCATAGTTATGAGCGTGCCCAAAATACTGGGTACCCGGTATTCGAAACCTGTAACGTAGGTCCAGATATTGATGAATAACGTCATTAATGCCGTGCCGGCTATACCGGCCATGATTACTATCAGCCAATCCATACGCTTATTTCCTGTTTGTTTTGTCAGGGCTTTAATACCACTTTAATACAATCATCTTCCTTATCGTTAAAAATTTTATATCCCCGCACCGCATCATCCAGGGGAAGAGTATGGGTGATAATATCATTCAGCACTACCTGGCCTGAGCTTACCAGCGTTATCAGGTGATCTATATAATTGAGGACCGGCGCCTGCCCCTGCTTTATTGTAATACCTTTGTCAAATAGCCGGTGCAGCGGGAAGTTGTCATACGGAGATCCGTATACGCCCATTATGGAAACTGTTCCAGATCTTCTGACTGCCTCGAAACATGTTTCCAGCACTTTGATCGATCCTTTTTCCAGATTTACCGTTGCCTTTAGCTTATCCCAGAATGTCCGTTCCGGCTCAAAGCCCACGGCATCCACGCATACATCGGCCCCCCGTCCTCCGGTCATTTCCCTGATAGCTTCTACTACATTTGTTTCATGTGGGTTCAGCGTATCAGCATTGTTTATTTTTTTCGCTCTTTCCAGCCGGTAATCAAGCGGGTCTATGGCGATCACCCGGCTTGCTCCTTTAAGCCAGGCAGCTTTCTGTGCCATAAGCCCGACCGGCCCGCTTCCGAATACGGCCACCACTTCTCCACCCTTAAGCTGCGCCCAGTCAATCGCAGACCAGCCTGTAGGAAAAATATCGGTCAGGAAGAGGAATTGCTCGTCGCTCATGTTTTCCGGCACAATTCTGGGGCTTATATCAGCATAAGGTACGCGCACGTATTCTGCCTGTCCGCCGGAATACCCCCCGTAAAGGTCGGTGTAGCCGAAGAGCGCCGCCCCTTTCTGGTCCATCAGGTCCCCGTTAGGCCCATAGTGCTTAAAATTGGAATTTTCACATGCTGTTGAAGCTCCGTGTGTGCAAAAGAAGCAGGAGCCGCATGCTATGGGAAAAGGCACGACCACACGGTCGCCTTTCTTTAGCCGGGTAATCGCGCTGCCGGTCTCTTCAACTATGCCCATGAATTCATGTCCCATGATCATATCATTCTTTTGCGGAACGGCGCCGCTCAGGATATGCAAATCAGAACCGCATATAGCGGTTGAGGTTACTCTGAGAATGATATCTCTCGAGTCGAGTATCTCCGGGTCTGGCACATTATCGATACTGATATGTCCCGGTTTATGAAATACGGCTGCTTTCATGATCAGAAATTGTAATTAATGACTTTAGGTTTATATGCTGCTTTGCCTGCAATCGGCATAGCGATCCCGGTGCAGGCTTATGTCTCTTCATATTGGTACAGGTTCTGCTCATCAAGCGCGAAGGAACCATCTTCACATAGTACAGCTAATTGCTGTTCGATGTTTTCCTTATCGAAGCCGCGGTCCATGAGGGCCAGGGCCAGCTCATTCCTGCTGATCTTCCTTATATATTCTTCCGTATCCTGGATGTCCTTTTTGGTAATGAGCCCTATTATTTCTTGCCTGATCTTCTTATTATCCTGCATAGTGATTGTGTTTTTATCTAGAATGTTATCGTCTTTTCCTGTTCGCTTATTTCAATGGATTTGTTTTTGCTGAAAACCGAGAGAAGCATCATGAAGATGCCGGCCGCGAAATGTGGTGTGGTGACATAGCCGCCAAACTCCATCAGCCAGGGGCTGCACGCCAGTATCAGGCCCACAATAAACTCTATCATGAGGTGGTTCTTGAAATTCATAAACCTGAACACACCCAGCTCGTACTTTGTAAGCAGAGCGTAGCAGAGCACTATAGCGCCGGTGAGGTAAAGTACCATTGCCGGGATGCTTCTTGGTGAGAAGCCGAATAACCACGGGCTCAAAACCAGAAAGGCAATAAGCAGCAGGTCTAGGACAATATGAATTTTCCTGGGTATGAATTTCATGACAGCGCTTTTCTTAACCAGGACAAATAGCATGCCGCAACCTATCTCTCTTAAAATCAATCGGGTTAAGGTAATGATCGCGTGTATCTTTTTCCACACATGTTTTTTTTGTAACAGTAATTACCCACTCTGATGCTCTTTGGCTGCATAAGCTGTATCGTTTTTAAGATAACAATAACTGCTGTGGTGTGTTAGGCATGACGCACCCTGGCATAGTACTCTTGTACATGCCGGTTGTATGCTTTATTTTTTAAACAATCATTACCATAGTTATGGCGGTATCATTGATTATATTACTTGATGAATCCTGCCGTATGCAGCAGGAAGCTTTATCGGAAGCGTACATTGGCGGCATCAGCGCAGCTGTTGTCAATAATATTTCCGAGATAAAAAAATACTCTGGTCCCGAAAGCGTAATTATAATAGATACGTGCTTTACAGACAACAAGTCAGCCCGCTACGAGCAAATAAGACGTGTCGCCCGGGCCGGGGCCATATTTGTATTCTCTGGTTATGAAGATATCAGGATGTGCCAGGCAGCCATGGCTCTGTATGGTGATCCTGAACAGGTAATGCCACCGTTGATAATAAAGCAAATTCTGGAAAACAATGTGGGGCAGGCCGGGTCGGCGTTCCCATCATCTCCGGTACACATAAAAGGTAACGCTCCCTCTATGTGCGATCTCTATGAAACTGCCGCGGCTGTTGCCGCCACTGGTTTTAACCTGGTTATTTACGGGGAGACAGGGACGGGGAAGGAGGCCCTTGCCAGGCTGATACACGAATCAAGCAGACGAAAAGACAAACCTTTTATAACCCTTGACTGTGGATGTCTGAATAAGGAAACGGCCCTGAGTGAGCTCTTTGGCCATGTTAAGGGTGCGTTTACTGACGCTTCCATAGCTAAAACAGGTGCATTTGAACAGGCAGATGGCGGCACGCTTTTCCTGGATGAGCTGGCTAACCTATCACAAGAAGTACAGGTGGCTTTATTGCGTGCCGTACAGGAAAAAGAGGTGAGAAAGCTTGGAGCTGTCAACAGCATTAAATGCGATGTGCGTATAATAGCTGCTACCAATGAACATCTGGCGGGCTCCGGTTTCCGGAAGGATCTTTATTACAGGCTGAATGAAATGTCCCTGCACCTGCCCCCGTTGCGGGAAAGAGGGAATGATATTATCCAGCTTGCGGAATTTTTCCTGGATAACGTTTGCAGGGAGCTGAATATACACGGGAAAGTGCTGAGCGATTGTGCCGGCAGGAAATTGCTGGAATATCCCTGGCCGGGGAATGTACGTGAATTGAAAAATGTTATAAAACGAACCTGCCTGCTGTCCCGCGGGCAGGATCTGATAACGGCTGGTATGCTGCAGCTTGACAGCCAGGCGGCTTTTGAAGTGCCGGCTGACCAGGAAAGCGGGCTGAAAGACGCGGTGCAGCGTGCCGAATATGACCAGATAATCACGACCCTGAGAAGTGTACAGTTCAATAAACGTAAAGCGGCGGCTTTGCTGAACATTCACCGGAAGACACTTTATAATAAACTGAAAGGCATGAAAGAGCTGTTTAACTAAAGGCTCCGGATTGTCTTTTGAGAAGTGGCAGAAGCATCATTGCGATATGACCGGGCATCCGGGAGGTCTGCAGAAAAAATGGCGAATGGGTAGATAAAGTTACATGATGTGTAATTTTCTGTCCGGCCCAAAATTTACTTTATTGTAAACAGTTTGAAACTTAATTACTTCTCCAAGTGGTATCAGGTTTGCATCTTTCCTTTTTATTGTTAATCATTAAAAATTAAATTATGAAGAGGTTATTGTTCGCCATCGCAATTCTTGCCATGTTATCGCCATCGCTTTATGCACAGGATACAACCAGGAATCATAAGATGCATCACCGTAATACCGAACAGCGAAACACGCCCGGAGATCAGGATCAGAACAGGTCAAAAGATGATTCCATGAGCGACAGGAAGAAAAATAAGAAGAATAAGAAGAACCAGGAATCCGGCTACAGGAACAGCGACACGGCCAGCTATCGTCGCTAAGCATCTGTTTCCGCTTTTAAAATAGCTTATTATTTACTATTTAATCTCACAACAGCATTATGGCAAATACAAAAACCAATCCGCAATCAGGAGTAAAAAAGCAGGAGGAGCAGAAGTCTTCTGCAGGCAACCAAACCGGCAAGAACGGGGAATCCCAGGGCCCCTTGCTTCAGAAATTCTTTATAGATATGCTTAAAGATATCTACTGGGCGGAAGGCCACCTGGTAGAGAAGCTGAAAATAATGATGGACGCGGCTACCACTGATGAGCTGAGAGACGCTTTTGAAGATCATTATTATGCAACCCAAAAGCATAAGTCCAGGCTGGAGAAGGTATTCCGTTCGATCGGGGAGAATGCCGAAGCGAAAAAATGCGAAGCGATGGAAGGCCTGACAAAAGAAGCGGAAACAATTATTAAGGAAACCATAGAAGGTACCATGACCAGGGATGCAGCCCTGATAATTGCAGCACAAAAGATTGAGCATTACGAGATCGCGACCTATGGAAGCCTGGTGCAGATCGCACGTACGCTCGGATATGAAGACGAAGCTTATATACTGGAACAGACTTTATGGGAAGAAGAGGACACGGACATGTTGCTGACGGATATTGCAGAATCAGATATTAACCCTATGGCTGACGATGAAGAGGATACCGGTGAAAATACCGGGCAGGAAGTAACGATCAGCGAACCTGCTAATATTTAGTAATATATATTCTGCCGTGTTAACAGCTACTCGGTTACTCGTTTTTTCATCGGGTAAACTGAACAGGAAAGAGAAGCGAATAGCTTCTCTTTCCTGTTTTTCATAAGCGCCTCTCATCTTTTACCCTTTGCTGGTTTTTTAGCAAGTCCTCTATACCAAACCCGGCCTGGCTTATAGCTGTCTTTACTTAAAATATATTTTTTATCACCTTTAAAGAAACTATTATGAAAAGTACTTTATCCTTGTTTTTCTTCCTGCTCTTTATGACAGGAGATATTACTCATGCCCAACTATCTGCGGGCCTGGTGGCACATTATCCTTTCGGCGGGAGTGCCGACGATGTAAGCGGTTATGATAATCATGGTATTATATCAGGTTCTGTTTCCCTTACTGCTGACAGGTTCGGTGCTGTTGATTGTGCTTATGAGTTTGACGGCGACACTGCTTCTTATATACGGGTGCCGTATGATACCTCCCTTTCCTATACCGGAAACCCGATCTCCATCAGTCTCTGGTATAAAGGCGGAAGCGCTGATGACGGTGATCTGGAGTGTCTTTTCGGGCAATGGAGTGGTATGGGCTATTCTGGCCTTGCTTATTATCTCTATTTGTCTCTTTATGACGTCAACAGGGCTACATTCTGTGAACGAATATGGGAAGATCTTGCGACCACAGATACCGGGGGCATAGACTGGCACCACCTTGTTGCTATTTACGACGATGGGGACTATGCCATGTATAAAGACAATATTCTGGTTGGTACTGCTTCAGCCACACCCATTGCATCCTCGACCAATTATTTTGTAATCGGAAGAGCCTTTGAAGGGAAAATAGATGATATCAGAGTATATGATCGTGCTATAACAACAGCAGAGATCGACTCCATTTTTAACCTGCCGGGCAGCTGTGAGGTTTTAGGCCTGAACGAGCCCGTGACGACATCTTATTCCGTCTATCCTAATCCAACAACCGGAATAGTAAGGATTGAAAGCGGTAACATTGACGGAAAAACCGAAGTCAGTGTAAGTGATATAACAGGAAGAACCATATTAAGTAAATACATAGCAGAACCTGCAGGCTCTGTTGATCTAAGTAGTCAGCCCGCCGGGATCTACATTCTTAAATTACATAACGGCTCCGGGGAAAAAGCGATGCTGATTCAAAAGAAACAGTAATTCCGGTAATACCCGATAAGCGAGGCTCTAACAGGTATGGTAGAGCCTCTTACTATTTCTAACGGATACTTCCGGCATATTTAGGCTGTAATGATTTTACTACCCGGAAACCGGTATTTTTCATCTTTTTACCCTACAACAATACAGGCAGGGCCTGTCTTATTAAAACAGGTCAGGGGAAACAAGATATTTCCGTTGGCATATTGCTATGGGCTTAAATTTATTGATTGTTGTTTTGTGTATTGCTGTCTCCTGGTTGTATTTTGTATTACAGAACCTGAAGAACAAGTTATCAGGGGTAATTTCAGGATTAACGAAAGTGGTCCTGGTCTCTTTCTTCCATATAGGCAGGTACACTTCAGTACTGATATTGTTGGCATTGCTGGGCTATACCAGCCGTGCCTACGCGGAAAAGAAGCAGGTGCTTTTCCTGGGGAACAGTTATACTTATTATAATAACCTGCCGCAGATCGTAGCCGATATGGCTTTAAGCACAGGTGATACGCTTGTTTTTGAGATGTATGCTCCTGGCGGCTATACGATTAATAATCATGGTTCTGATACTGTATCTGAAAACAGGATTAAAAAGGGGGGCTGGGATTATCTTATTCTGCAGGAGCAGAGCCAGCTGCCTTCGTTTCCGGATTACCGCAGCATGGAATTACCAGAGCTCTGCGCTCTGTTCCGGTCGTATAATCCTTGCGGCCGGATTATTCTTTATATGACCTGGGGGAGAGAGAATGGCGATGCCACCAATTGTCCCATCTGGCCGCCTGTTTGCACTTACCTGGGTATGGATTCCTTGTTGCGACTGAGCTATACGCAAATGGCTGTGGAAAATAAAGCGCAATTATCACCGGTAGGCGCTGCATGGCGGTATACACGTCAGTATAATCCAGGCATAGATCTGTATGAACCTGACGAAAGCCATCCTGCTCCTGCCGGTTCTTACCTTGCGGCCTGCTGCTTTTATACAACAATATTTAAGAAAGACCCGATGTTAATTGATCACGGCTTCGGATTGAGTGATACAATAACAGGGGCGTTGAAACTGGTAGCAAAGGAAGTAGTATTTGACAGTCTTTCTTTCTGGGATCACGCGCCTACAACCCCTAATGCGGGCTTTAGCTATATTACCGGCAGTGGAGATAACCAGGCTGACTTTATTAACCAGTCCTTATTTGCAGATTCGTACCTGTGGGACTTCGGAGATGGCACGACTTCAACTGCTCAGTATCCTGTACATAATTATACAGGTAACGGCACTTATAAGGTTACTTTGCATGCCTATAACTGTGACTTGGATACCGTTTTTGAGGATACCCTGCAAACGGAGATATCCTTCTGCCCGTTTACACCAACGGTAACGCCAGAAGAATTAGTACTATGTCCTGGTGATTCAGGCACCTTGTCGACGCAGCTTTATGACGCGTACCAATGGTATGAATATCTTAATTCCATTCCCTCCGCGACCGGTCAAAGCCTGGTTGTTTCGGCAAACAATATGTATTATGTCGACGCTACGCTGGATGGCTGTACGGAACGTTCGTCGCCGGCTCAGGTATCTATTGCAAACAACGTTTCTCTTTGGTCAATCGTACCCGCAGGCAAACTTCTGGGTGAGGATTCGGCTTGTCTCGGTGATACCGTTGCCCTGACTGTTGTCTTTAATAAGCCGCCGGGAGCAAATGACAGCCTCATAGACTGGTATTTTAACGGGGAATTGATAGCAGGGTATCATAATGATACACTACCTGTGACCAGGTCTGGGATATATGACGTAACAGTGCGTCATGCCAGGTGTTCTTTACTTGACCATACTGCCCAGGCCGGATTTACATTCGTTTCCTGTAGGCCGGATACTGAAATGCCCGGTACGCTTCTGTTTACAGTGGCACCTAATCCTATACATGATATCCTGTACATATCTTCCGCAGCTTTTCTGCCTGCTACCTGCAACATCCGGTTGGTGAATCAAACCGGGCAAACTATCCATGAACAGCAAAGCATCAAGGCTGAAAAACAGCAGCTCAACATTTCCGGGTATCCAAGCGGTATCTATTTTATTTACGTTGTCCGCGCCGGCCGTATCCTGTACAGGGGAAAAGTAGTAAAGCGATAAAATATATCCTGGATTCTTCAAGCGGTACAGGCATTGACATTGCCTGCTTAAAAAATGCCTGATATTGATGAACAGGAGGTTATATGAATAGCGCCGGCCTTAATGGTGTTGAGCTGAATTGCTTCTGGTTTCCTGTTACAGACATTACATAAGTTGATATAAAGGTTTGGCCGATTACAGAGCATGTTGCCGTCCAGCCGGTAGCAGTACAGCTGCAGCCCGAAGTAGTGGAAGTTTGTAATGTCCCTACCCGGAATACCTCACATCCTGTACTGCCTCCATTGACAAACATTTGAAAGTTGGCAGAAGGAGAGGTAGGGTTGGCAGTAGGTTTTTGTAATTAGTTCTACCGGAAGGTTCCTGCATATTAGCGATATTCGTTATGCGGATTTAGAAGGGGGTAGCATACCTATGCAGCATTACCAGTTGGTGTTTGATTTTCCCCTTTCCGAATCGTCGATTAATGAAGCGGCCGGTAGGATACATCACTATACCGAAAATAATCGATGTGATTCCTATCCGCAAAAGCTCTCTGGAGTTTTTCTGATCACCAAGAATCCGGTTCGCAATAACTGAAAGGCTGAAAAAGATCGCAGCGGTTACGAGAATATTTAGAAGTGCTTTCATGACCGTCCAAAGATACCAAATATTCAAAAGCTGTTACCCAGCCGTAGCTCTGAACAGTATCGGGTAATAATCGGGAATAGTAAGGCTTTATTCCGGGAAAATAAGTGTGGAAACTTCTCTGGAAAAGGAACCTTATTGAACAAGAAAGGTGCCAAATCCTCCTTTTGTTTAAAAGTTGTAGCCCATGCTAACTCCATAGTTGATTTGAAACGGGAAAGAGTTTGTGTAGTATCTGACCCAAAAGGATGGCCCTATTTTTAATCTGCTTTTCGCAAAAGAAAAATCGTACCTGACCCCGGATATAAAACCACCGTAAACACCTGATCTGTCATCGTATTCGGCGTGAAAAGGATGCCCATTGGGCTCGCTCGATGTTGGCTCTGTCCATAAAATAGCGCTGAGATATTGATCAGTTCCATTAGCTACAGAAATACCCAAAAAACCTGCTAAGGTATGCCTGGCGTGTTTGATAAAATCATGCTGAATACCCAAATCGTAGTAATTGTACTGGTTATGGGATGTAAGTTTTCCCAAAGATTCTTTCGCAAGTCCGCTGTTTACTTCAGCGGAGAGCCACCCATTAAGCGGTGCATGAGAATACTGAACGAAAAGGCTGTTATTGGGAGTAATATATCTGGAATATTTAATCTTAAGCATATTAAACGGAGCGTTCAATTGTTGAACTACGCTAAAAAACTTATAGCCGCACAGTGCTAGTTCAATGTTGTTTTTTTGTGCGCTTACCGAAAAAGCAGGCGCCAGTGCAGCTAAAAATATCGAGATCCCTTTCATGTCTTATTCTTTTGAGGGGCTATTTTTCTGAACAGACGAAGAATGCCGGTATATAATTTGCTAATAGGTAGCTTTTTATTGGGGCATTTAAGGCGGTCCGGCTTCCAGTAAGGGGTTCAAATTTTATTAAAACGCGAAATCATTATTGAAATTATTTTTTAATAATTGATTATCATATGATTATATGTATTTGCCCTTTGAGAGATTGTAATCTTACCTTGGGCTGATAACGATTAAGTAAGGTTTTTGATTTTCGATCATACTGTTTTTTGCTTTGTCCTGCCGAAACAGCAACTGACAGGACTGAGAATGTTACACGCAAATAAAAATTAACCTTAAGTTGCAAACAAATAGGGGCACCAAAAGCAAAACACCTTTGCTTTGTGTTCCTTTGCCTATGAAGAAAATGCCAACACTAATTCTGCCAGACACTTCACTTTTATCTGTCTCGTATAGAGACCTGTTCAGGATAGGCATTTGGAGTTGATAAACATATCTTAACAAATTTTTTTAGAAAAAAGCCGCTTCAGCTCTTGACCCTCCCCTTAGGTCATAGGCTATATTTGCCGCAGGTATAAATCCAAGCGATGAACAATTATACTGTAAAAAAGCTCGCGAAGCTGGCGGGTGTAAGTGTGCGCACCTTACATCTCTATGATAAAATAGGACTCCTCAAACCGTCTGTCCGTACCGAGGCCAGGTACCGGTTGTATGGGGAAAAGGAGTTGCTTCGCTTACAACAGATCCTTTTCTACAGGGAGCTCGATTTTCCGCTGAAAGACATCTGCGTCATCCTCGACAACCCTGCATTCGATATCGTGCAGGCACTGGAAGGGCACAAAAAGGCGCTGTTGGCGAAAATGGAGCGGCTTACCACATTGGTTGGTACCATAGACAAAACATTATTAACATTAAAAAGCAAAACTATGTTACACGTTGAAGATTTATATGAAGGCATTCCACAAGAGGAGGCGGAAGCCTGGAGAGCGGAAGCCATGAACAAATGGGGCAAAGAATCTATCCTGGAAGCGGAAGATAACATGCGTAGTCTCAGCAAAGAAGAAATAGATTCACTAAAAGCCGAGCTTGGTGATATTTCTGAAAAACTGGCCGAACTTATGAACGGGGATCCGGGAATTCCGGAAGTACAGCAGCTGATTGCACGCCGCTACCAGATCATACTGCGTTTTACGGGTGGCCAGATTAAACAGGGTAAACTCGAGTATCTGAGAGGATTAGGAGAACTGTATGTGGCGGATAATCGATACACGCCAGTAAATGGGACGCCCAGTATGAAATTGGCGCGCTTCATAAAGGCGGCTACTGATATTTATATAAAATCACAGCAATAGTAATCGGAGACTGTCTCCGGATGAATGCAACCTGAACTGAAAGGGACCACAATTCATCTTGAAGACAGTCTCTTTACTGATTATTCATACAACTGTTGACAACATCAGCAGCCGATTTAAGGTGAGTCAAAAGAGCGTATGTAACAGGAATGTCGAATGGAGCATGATGGCTTACCGGCTTGCCTCTGAACTACCTGATCTGTAGGATGCCTGAGCAGTAAAGAACGGTAATCTAACCCTGTCTCTCCCCCTGTCGACGATAAACACGCCACTTTTCTCTTTTCCCATTCTATACAAACATCACCGCTGTCTCACCGATTTTTTATATCAAAGCAAGCCTCCGTCTCAATACCCCTTTTCCGGTAAAAATTTCAATTATATATATTCCGGGAGAGTAGGAGGAGGGTAATTTGAGTAATATTTGGGTTTGATCAATGGCTGTCATATCGGCTTTTATTTTTCTGCCATAGATATCATACAATGAAACTGTAACATCATTTAGCTTAACATCCTTTAACCTGACCGATATTTCCCCATTTAAAGAAGGATTAGGAAATATCACAATGTCTTCTTTGTTATGCAGCTCATTAATTGCGGAGGCAGAATCGACCGTTGTGTCTGTAATAGGCAGGTAGCGATTGGTAAGTCCTCCGATAGCTGGTCCGGAGAAATCAGTATAGTAACAAAATGTATCAAAGGTACCAGATACCGGGTTGATGATATATGACGCAAGGTAGTCGTAACCAATAGCTAATATTTCCTCTCCTTCCTGGCCGTTTATTGTTGCCAATCCATATGAAGGTGGTATTTTAATACTATAATCATTAACAATAACACTTGATTCAATGGCAGTAGCCGTGGCATTTAAAGTTATCCGGAATAACCGTTCCTGGGCAACTGTGTAAAGTTTTCCTCCGCTCCACACCAGGTCTCCATCACTTTGAACAGAAGTCCAGATTAATAGAGTATCCCCATCCTCGGAAAATATATAGTAGGGATCATACCCGATCTTTCCCAATGAAGTGAACGAACAGGTATTTAGATTCAATGCCCACAAAGAATCTTTAGCATCCGTTAGCAATATGGAGTCACTAAGGTATGTAAGAGATGGGTGATTGTTGAATGGAATTTCGCAAAGGACTGTTACTGCGCCTGTAATAGTATCGATTTCCGCTACTTTTGACTGGCCAATAGCATATAACTTCCCATTGGGTGTAAAAGTAAGATCACCGAAATTATCAATATAATCTAACGGACAAAAAGAATCACTTCTGCATAAAGATTGATTAAAGATCGAAATTTTGTCACCGGACATTGCGTAGATGTCCGGAGTTAATAAAGCCTGGCATAGACCTGAATAATGAGCTATACTGAAAGCTATTATTACTAGTATTTTTTTCATAAAGATCATTTTTGTTTGATAAATTAGCCTAATAACATTTTTACAATCATAGCGTTACCAGCGTTAGCAAAAAGGTTAATGGAAATAATTAAAGATATCTCAGTTCAAAACTATATGTATAAACGAACTTATCTAGTCAGAATTGACAATCCTGTACCGCTATTTTATAGCTATGTTCGCTTTACTAATAAACATGTCACCTACTTTGTAGGTGTTCGGCATGCGTACACTATCCTCAACAGTGCTGAAAATATTTCATACTTACACCGATGGAAGCAATATGGCTTTAGGTATTCCTAAATTTTAACTGAAACGATTATAGTCAAAATTACTCTATAAACCGCAGCCCCAATAGCGCAAGTAAAGTTGGCTGATTCAATAAAATATTCTGTATGTACCTTACCAAACCCCAGTCACTTTCATCGTTATGATACACCACCAGAAAGCTCTAGCGGTAGTATAGGGTTACAACCTTTTCCTTAATATTCATACAAATAGGTTTAAGTTTATCGACCTGCTTTTGCCAATAGATGCTTGTAGCTTTTATTTGACTATCCACAGATTCTAATTCCAAATAACTCCCGTGATCCTTAACCTTATATGGGCTGCATTTTCTGCCAAAGCTTATATAAGCAGTCACAACATTATCTACCTTTTTAAATATCAACTCCACATTCTGTGCTTCAAAAGTTCCTTGATAAGAAAACTGATAATAGTCTTCCGGTACCGGGACGCTATTAGTATTACAAGAAGTAACCCTCCTTGACTGGCCATAAGATAGAATCAACGAAAAAATAAACAAGAACGTAAGTATTACTTTTTTCATAAAACCGGGTTTTTACAAAAAATAATTTATATGAAGATAATAAATATTTCTCAATAAGTAAATAGACCTACTATTGATCACTCATGCCAAGAGCCCTAAAAATCTTTTAACCGGCATAGCTATGACCAAACTAAACATAGATATTAAAAAAAATAACAAGATTATATTTTTTCTAGAAAATTTTTTTATGACAGGGCGTATTTTCGACCTGAAATAACGTCTTGTCCGGCCGGCGATACGTAATAATTGTATCACGTTTAAAGCAATGACTTATGCGAATTATTTTTGGTTTTTTATTACTAATGTCGTTTTGCTACTTCCCGATGACAAGTAATGCGGGCTGGACATATTGCTTCTATCAAACCCCACACCCGATGTCACCTGATAGCTGGACTGCCTGGGTTCGGAGATCTTCAGTTCCCGGCACCGGAGGAGCACCTGCCACGGTTGAATTTAGAACAAAAAAGTTGGAAGGTGGAATGGTTACCTATTCAGGTTGGTCAACATTACCGGATGGTTCAGATATATTGGTCGGCATATCGTTAACCGGAGCAGGAGTAACAGGTGTCGAAATCAGGTATAGATTAGCAGTGACATCACCGGGCGATCCTGAATGGATGATCTATGAAATACCTTTCTGTTAATCCAGGATATTTAGAACCAGGAGCTGCTGCATTTATTTATGCAAGCAGCTCTTATACTTTGTACAATCACCTGATAATTTAAAATGGCCTATCTAGCGCTTCAATAAAGGCAGTCTTTCGGTTTGCTGCTACATCAATTTCGGTTCCATCTAATAATATCACTTGTCCTCCCCTGCCTTTAATATATTTATAGACGTACTTAAGATTGATAATATGAGAGTGATGTACTCTGAAAAAAGAAGTTGGCAACAACTCTTCGCAGCTTTTTAAATGAAGACTGACCAACATTTTTTTTACTTTCAGAAAGTGAATCATTGTATAGCTGCCAGATGCTTCACAGCGCAGGATATCTTCTGTATCAGCCAAAATAAAGCCATGTTGAGAAGGGAGTCTGATTCTTGTGGGTTTCCCTGAATATTCCTGTGAATCCAGATAAAGATTCATCTTTTTATTGACGCGCTTCAGGTCGATTTGTCTTTCTGCTTTCCTGATAGATTGTAGCAGATCGTCGATTTGTATTGGTTTAAGAAGGTAATCAATAGCTTGTTCACGAAAGGCTCTTACAGCATATTGACTGTATGCCGTAGTAAATATCACTTCAAAGAAAGCGGGCTTGAAGCGCGAGAGCAGATCGAAACCGTTGCTCCCAGGCATTTCAATATCCAAAAATACGATATCCGGAGATAGCCTGGTAATGCAATCATAGGCATCGCGGGGATTTGAAGCAGTAGCCACAACCTGCAGGGAAGGACAATGCTTTGTAATCAAATCTTTAAGTAGAAGTATATTTGTCGTCTTATCGTCTACTAATATTGCTTTCATCATAATGAGATTCTATATTGGGAAGATTAAAATAATTTGTGTGCCGTATTGTTTATCGCCTTTAATGTAAGACCATTGTTTTTGTAGGGTTATGCTACGACCGGTCGGATTGATCTGGTTGAGCATCAGGATCCTTTCCTCGGTAAGTGCTATACCCTTGGACTTCCTGTCACCTTCCTGTTTTGGAAAGCTGCTATTATCTGTTTGAAGAATACCCGGGCCATTATCTTTTACAGCACAAACAAGTGTGCCGTCTTCCGTGTTGATAAAAAAATCTATGCTAATAAACCCTTTATCTCCCAGGTGTTGCACTCCGTGCTTTACGGCATTTTCAACAAATGGTTGTATAACCATGTTGGGTAAGTATATATGGTTCATATCCGGCAGTGATGGAGTCTTGAATGAAAATCGGAAAGACGGTGTGAGCTGCATCTGTTCAAGCTCGAGGTAGCTTTTAAGATAAATAACTTCTTTTGTAAGCGGTATATACAAAAGCGATGCGTTTTCAAGTGTATTCCGGATCAGGCCGGAGAACCTACCAATGTAAAAATTAGCAATCTCTGGCTTGTTGGAGAGTACAAAGTGTTGGATAGAGTTAAGGCAATTGAAAATAAAATGTGGGTTGATCTGTGCTCTTAAAGCGGTATGCTTCATATCCGCCAGTTTTCTTTCAATATCATATTTTTCCCGTTCCTTTTTCCTGGCAAGGATTACCCGCCGCCGGAAAGCACCTGTTATTGCCACGACGAACAGCACTGCCGCAATTCCTTTAACCGAACTCCGCTCCCAGAATAATGGGGCAACATTGAACCTTTTTTCTATAATCCGGCTTTCATCACCAAATTTATTAAGGGCTTTGACCTGGAGTGTATAGGTACCTGCTGGTAGCGAGTTAAATTCCAAAGATTGGTCTGTGGTAGCTAACCAATCAGTATTCAAGCCGAGCAAGCGATATTCATAAGTAACCTGATTGCCGGAAGAAAAAGAAATACCAGAGAATTCAAACCTGATGTGATTTTTTTCAGGAGTCAGCTCCAAGGACGTCCCGGGGTTGCCCCAATAAGATTTGCCTGATATAACGATGTCTGTAAAGGCTATATTGCAGTAGCTATGCCGTGGTATATTGCGTTCATCAAAAACAAATAAACCTGCTGGTGTACCGGTATACACGGTATCGTTTTCAACAAGCAGGGTGTTGATTATTTCCGATTGAAGGCCTTCTCCATATCCATAGCGAGCTATAAGCGGATAATTTTTAGCAGACAAGTCGATCTTATTGATGCCTTTTGCTGTACCGATCCATAAATAACGGTCAGAAGCAAATAAGGATAGGCATACATCGCTGCTTAAATTGCTGGTCTTACTGTTAATGACAGCAACAACCTGATTGTTTTTTATACCAGCCACCCCACCTCCGCTCGACGCTACCCATAGCGTGCTGTCTGGTCCTTCAAACATCGTAGTGATCCTGTTCCCGGAAAGCGGGTAACGAATAGGACGAATATCACCGCTCTTTAAGGCATATATTGCATCCAGCGTCCCCCAATAATAAGTACCCCTCAGCGTAGATGCACAGGTTATACGGGTAAATTGCTGTAATGTATCCAATATCTTAGCCTGCGAGACTTTAACAGATAATAGGTGACCGGCTAAGGCAATAATGGCGGTATCTTTATAATGAAAATAAGTTTTTACGACGCCATCAAATAATTTTCTGCCAAACAGGTTATTTAACACAGCATTGTCTAAATGGATCACTCTATTCCCGAACCGATTAAGATAACTGATTTTTGCAGGTATTTTTTGGGGGGTGTATTTTGTCGAGCTTAGGGGCTCTCTAAGCATTTTCCAAAAATTGCCTTTGGCCGTAACAACCAAAAAACCGGTGGTTCCTTTTAGTAGTTGGACGACACCTTCATCATGATACAATCCCGCAAATGTATACCGAACAGGAGCTGAGGAACTGAACTTATATACTCCCTGCCCATCTGTTGAAAGCCAGGTATTGCCTTCCCGGTCTTTAAAAATATCATGCGCCCTGCAGTCGGGGAAGCCCATATCAACCTCGCGGCCGGTTTCTATATCAAAGAACTGTATTGTACGCTTCCGGCTTACCAACATAGCTATCCGATGATCATAGAAAACACAATGTGAATACTCACCATGATTATCAATATAATAATTTTTGCTTATACCCCCTGACGGAATGATCAGGTACCCATTTTGGGTCGTTATAATGTATGAAGTGGAATCTGCTCCGGGCTTGTTCGCAGAAATCGCAAAACAGGTATCCTTATTAGCAATCAGCTGCTGCACTTCATTACTGACTGAAAAGAAAGGGATGCCGCCAACTGCCCTGCTGAATCTTTTTAGCTGATAGCGCTTTCGGAAGCTGGAGTCAATATTATTTCTATCTGGTATCCACCAGGTTGAGTCGAAGGATGGTGCAATGACAAATATCGAATCAGCAATTGAAATCAGTATCTCCCCTTTCGTGGTTTCATAAAATCCTTTAATGTGATCGTTCCTTGTGATCTTACGTAATACTGAGTCATTATACTGGTTATATATAGTGCCCTGGTAATAGTAACAGACGGCATTTTTAAACGTAGCTATCCATATCCTGTTTTTCGAGTCTGCGAAGGTTAGAAATACCTCATTATTGGGTAACCCGTCATTGCTGGTGAAATTCCGGAAACGTTTTCCATCAAAGCGGCTAAGCCCGGTCTCTGTAGCAAACCAGATAAAACCGTCATTGTCTTGTGTAATGCCATGTACTACAGAACCCGCCAATCCGTCTTTGGTGTCATATTGATAAAATGAAAGGTCCTGGGCTCTGCTTATCGTAGGATACAAAATCAATCCGGTTATAAAGAGTAAAATTATCGCCGGCATAGTGATCAGGTAGCTTGGTGACAAATAAAAATAATGAATTTTCAAAAAATATATGCTAAATCAATCTCGGGAAAGCGTTTCATAGTTAAAAAGTCACCATTTTTTCATATTTGTGCAGAAGAAAAAAACATTTTAATAACTAGTGGTACAAGTGAAGCATGTCGATTTTACTATAATATGTTTGCGGTTGATTGTAACTACAATAAATACTATCCGCAGATACTCTGTTTTTTATACTTAAAAATATACAACCTCATAAAGCTTATACTTTTAAGCACAGTAATTTCATTTTCCATCTCCACGCAGGTTGGGGCGCAACGTTAAAGACTCTCCTTTAAGACAATTCAAAACCTCTCCTTTATCAAAGAAAAGTCTTGACGGAAAAGCAGTTCTTTGATGTTTTTCCAGTCTCGAAATTTGCAGATAAGCAATAAAGAGCCGCCCGATTTATTAACGGCCTATAGATGGCGATCTGGGTTAATGAAGTAAATGAAAATTTAAAAAGCCTATTACTACTAAGTAACCTGGCCCGTTTTAGAGAACCTGAACGGTGGAATGTCCTGTTATGCGGAAAGGTTAAGTGAGTTAGGACAAGATAGCAGCGCCTCCTCAACTACTTCATTATATAGTACCGCCACCCTACTAACTTCACGATAAGCTATGATAATGGTAAGGGATAAGTGAGGACTTGAAAAAAATCCGCTAAATTGAACGGCAACTATGGATAGAAACTACATAATGGTAAAAAAATGCGACATAAGTATGAATTTCAATAGTTTTCCCAATATGTAGAATCTATTTTTGGTAGACAATACACGATATACTTGGCCAAGGATACATTTTTATTTATACACAATTAAAACAGTCAATTATGAAAGTGATTTTCGGATTTCTTTTGGTGGCCGCTTTATGCTATGCCCCATTGAATAGCCATGCAGGCTGGACCTACTGCTATACTGAAACTCCTCATGCAGGATCACCTGGCAATTGGACGGCTATACTAAAGTGCTCTTGGATACCTATTAGTGGAGGGTCTAGCGAGGTGAAATATAGGGTGAAAATAGCAGAAGTTAATATGGGCACACTTACATATAGGTGGTCAGATTGGACTATTACGGCCGCGGGATCAGATATTATTCTCGGTATGATAACGCTTGGTGAAGGAGTAGTAGGCTACGAGCTTATGACTAAAGTAACCGATCTTTCCGGGGCAGAGTTTTGGGTACCTATTAGTGTGAGTCATTGTGATGATTAATAGCTAACAAATAGTCTATATCCTAAAATTAATTAAATATAAAAGCGACTTAGAAAGGTCGCTTTTATATTTTTTCGCAAATTGAATGAAGGTATTACTACCGGCCACAATTTAAAGATAATGACCAGATAAGGATGTTGCTCTCAGAGTTGTCAGCCCTGGATAACCGCTGGGGATTCTGGATGATGCATCACCACCTTCGGCGCCCCAACTATCATTGGAATCACAAGAAGGTGTACCGCGTTTATACCTCAATGGACTAAACCTGAAACGGAAGTGCAAGAAGCCGCCGTACTAATAATTCAGCCACTTCATTCTGTTATGATTTTTCCATCGCCGATAAAACGCCAGCTCTGATTTGCTAGTAAGCCCTTCTCTAATAAAAGAACATTACATTGTTAGATTTTTTTGGCGGTGTTTAAGCGAGCACGAAAAGATCTATTTGAAGACTTAAGGTCTGAGCTTTCTATGAGATGCTGCTTTTCTGGGTAAACGTTTCGTATTTGATTTAATATAAGAAGCGAGTAATAGGCAGAGAATGCCAAAAGGAAATACAATTAATACTTCCCTTAAGGATGATGCTGGTAGCCAATAATGATTAAAGACTTCAAACTTAAAAGGGCTAAATAATCGAAAAATATGGAGAATGCCAATCAATAGATGTAGTATACCTGATGAAATTGCCGCCGTAAAGCGCAGGCAACTGATTGAAATGGCAAGCAAATTTATCAACACCAGCATGGAATAAATCAGCATAGATAACCAACTGTCCCAAAAAGTGAAATTGAAGGTACCTACAATAAAAGAACTATGCGTTTCCAGCCGGTAGTAATGGCAAGACCAATGAGGCATCCACGAGCAAGCTATAATACCGTAAAATAAGGGAATAAAAGTTCCACAGCTTAATGCGTTTCTTTTCTTAAATGGCATTTGTATAGATTGGAGAAGATGGAATGACTGATCTGTTTTCATTTAGTTTCAGTTAATTTAATGCCGTCAACAAAACGTGGGTGCTTTTGTTGGCGGTAAATCAACCAAAAAACAGAATCTGGTTTATAAAGAGAGTTTCTACGGTATTATTCGAACAATTGATATACTGCTTTAAAACGCAAGTGCCTCAATTCCCAAGCTTCTACAACCTTTATGGCAGCCGGAGGGGCAACGAATTTCTTGTCGGCACGGCCTCTACCTTCTTGTCTGATTGGCAAAGATGATTTGAAAAACTTATAACTACAGTATTACAGCCGTTGGGCGGAAACATAAGGCAGACCCACAGCAATTCTGAAGTATGAATTCGATATTCATGAAGTAGGCTTTTGAAAATCTAAGAATGTGGTATTGAACAAAAATTGAGTTTTGAATGACTTGCACAAGAAAGGTTCCCGAATAGAGGAACCTTTTCTATGTTAGCAAAAATTTAATCTAAAAAGCAGAGTGTTAACCTCCTAAAGGTGGTTCAAGCGTTAATTCATAATTATAGGCCGAAATTTTTCTAATAGTTATCTGATAGGTACAGGCAGTGCTTGATACAATATAAAAAACAGGGGCACCGCCAGCTGCATCAACCGCACTAAGTGAAATGGAATAAGTAGGGAAGCAGCTGGATACAATGGCAAGTCCTGTGTAATCTATTCCTACAAATGTTGCCACTCCACCTGCCCCTACTGATTGTAGTGGTGCCGATGTAGATGTCGTCAATGCAGATAGGCTAATATCAGGAGCATACCCGATATAAGTGAATGTAGTTGTTCTTGCACGGGTAGCAGGTTGGCTAAATGACTTAATTGATAATGCCGTGCATAAAACGAATAGGATACTTAGTAGACGTTTCATCCGATATGATTTAAAAGTTAAAAAATACATTATGGAATTGATATACACTGGCCAGGTGTTATACCTTATTGAGCATAAAAATATTAATTGGGCTATTCGATTACAGGATAAACTTATAACTATGCCCTTTTACTTCATAAGGATGCCTAAATCCGTGATAAATTTGTCCCAAAAGGTCTTCCTAATTAAATGGTCGAACCATTTGTTAGGTTGTCAGTTTAACTAATTGATAGTCAATTGTATAATTGAAATTAATTTATTTTATCAAGCAAAGTGATTTTTAGGAAGAGAGGTATTCTATCTTATTGATTATTAATTACTTAATAAAAAAAGGTGATGAAATAATTTTCATCACCTTGCGTGATCCGGATTGGATTCGAACCAATGACCCTCAGCTTAGAAGGCTGATGCTCTATCCAGCTGAGCTACCGAACCTGGCAGAGGCGCAAAATTAAGAAAATGAGATCAGATTTTCAAACTGCTATAGGAAAATAAAATGAAATCAATGCTCTCTTTGCCCCTCCTCTGTTCATCATTTTATCGGAGTAACGTAACATTGCCGCTGAAATTACTGGCGCTGCCGTCCTTAAAGACAACATCGATCTGGTAAATATAGACGCCTACCGGTTGATCCGTGCTGTTAAGCTTACCGTCCCAACCCCTTCCGTCGGGTGAATTGGTTTCGAAGATTTTCTGACCCCAGCGGTTAAAAATGACCATGCTGAAAGAGGTAACACCTTTTGACAACAGCTGCCTGGGATAGAAATAATCGTTGTTCCCGTCATTATTGGGCGTAAAACTATTGGGAATATCGGTATAACAGTCTTTCTTCACTTCTATCTCATCAGAAGTCTTGCAGTCGTTGAGGTTTGCCGTGGCTATATATATACCCGGGTGTACTACTTTGATAGAGGCAGTAGTATCGCCGTTGCTCCAGCTCCATTTGGTGCCTGCCGGCATATCAGCCAGGTTTTGGGTAGAAAGCGTAAACGGTGCTCCGTTGAGACATAACGCCGTATCCGGACCGAGATTGACCACCGGGTAGGGTTTTACGATAATTGTATCGCGAACGGATATATCCTCGCATACCGGGTACTGAGCGGTAACAAGAATATAATAGGTGCCGGGTTGGTCATAACTATGATAGGTAACAGCATCACCATCATTAAGCCCGGTGCCATCACCAAAATCCCAGATCAGCCTCCGCGCTGAGCCAAGATAATCCAGGCTCATATTAATCCTGTCTCCCTGGCATATTTCATGCTTATCGGCAGTCATCTCCAGGTAAGGAACGGAATCGATATATACTGTTGTATACGCAGTATCGCTGCAAGGCACATCATCGGTCACGATGAGGCGCACCGTGTGGGTGCCGGCCAGCGTAAAGTTGTGCGTCGGGTTGGAAGCGGCAGATGTGCTGCCATCGCCGAAATTCCAATCCCAGGATACGATGTTGCCGATAGACGCATCTGAAAAGGTTATGGAATTTTCTCCCTGCTGGCAAACGGAATCGGCGCTCTGGGTGAACGCCGCGCTCAGCGGGTGCCTGGTATCGACAATTTTTCTCAGCGAGTCCACGCAGCCATCTGCGTCATGTACAATCAGCCTTACGGTGTATTCTCCCTGTTCGGTATAAATATGTACCGGGTTAGCCGTAGTATCATCAGGTGGTGTAGTACCGTCATCATAATGCCAGTAAAAACTACCGGGTTCGCTAAGATTGGTAAAAATAATGGTGTCGGCTGCGCAGCCTTTGTCTATATCAAATGTAAAATCAACCAGGGTATTACTGAAGGTGACGTTGACTATGGAAGAGGTAAGAGAGCACCCGAATTCAGTAGTGCCTACAACCCGGTATGCGCCTGACTCGAAAACATCAATATCGGTACCGGTTGCTCCTTCGACAGGTACTTCATCCTTATACCACTGGTAGGTGGCATAGGCAGAGGGCTCGGCAAGGCTTATTGTGTAGGATTCCGTATTGCATAACAACTTGTCTTCCGGATCTGTCAGGGTAACATCAGGCAGAGGATGTACATTTACAGACGTTGTAGCGGTACAAGTATCGCCTTCGGAGGTTTCTACCGAGTACAGTGTATACTCATTAAGACCTGCCGGGGGCACAATTGTAATGCTTGTACCGGTACCTACCACACCTTCCGGCCCGACCCAGGTATATTCAAAAGTTAATGTGGTATCGCTGTTCTGCGCAAGCAAAGTTACCGGCTGGCCTTCGCATACATCGCCACTATTGCTTGCGGTCAGCCCGCAAACGATAGAGCAGGTAGCAGCGCCGGTACCACCGGTCTGGGAGAAATGGATCGTGCCGGAGGCTGTGCTGAAATTGGTGATCAGTACCAGGTAAACTTCTCCTACTTCAGCAGAGGGCGGGGTAGAAAGCCCCGTGCCGGTTCCGCCCTCTACTCCTAGTCCAAGGGTTTCGGTATAGGACCCTGAGTAGCTGCATTGTATAGGTTCATCTCCATCCTCTACCTCGATACAGCCTGCCTCCAGGCTTTCATAGGGGCCATACATGGCAAAGTCTACATCTATACCATCGCCATCTTCGTCAAACTGCTCCAGTAATAGTTCAATAGTACCTGCTATCCCGATCTCCATGTAATACCAGACCGGACAGGGAGCGCTGCCTAAACAGCCCATGGCAACATCATCGCCGATGGTTACCCCTATATCCGTTTCATTTTCGAAAACATAAGAGCTGTCGCTGCAGAAAGGATTGGCATCGCAGGCAGATATCGCCTGTGCCGATGTTTCCGGTTGAGCGCTGAGGACAAGCAACAAAAATGCGGCTAAAAAACGGCTGTATACCGCCAGCCTTTGTGTAAATATATTCCTGGTCATAAAAACTGTTGTTGGTAGCTACTTTGCGGGATGAATTATTATCAGATATACGGTATTATCCACCCGGTAGACGACATCCTCGCTACTGCTGAACTGTAAAAAATATTTCAAAGGGTTAAACTTTTCAGGGTTGAAGGTAGTTGCGTTATCCCGCTCCAGGCCCGGATTGCATTTATTGACCAGCCCTGCCGAAGAAAGCAGCCGATAAGGCTCTCCTGAGGTAATAGGTTGTGTTCTGATTTCCACCCGGGCAAGCCTCTTTGCGTATTTTGCAATATAATTTGCGGCAATGTACTGCGGGCATTCGGGGTATACTTCTTCCGCACAGGCCTGGGCCCGTACCAGCAACTCCGCGTCAGGCCCGGCCGATTGGGAAAATGAAAAGAAATTCAGGCACATCAGGCTTATTAACATCAGGTATTTCATATTGAAAAATTCTTATTTGCAAATATATGTACAGGCTTAGTTTTTTTGGGCAATTTTTTCAGAATAATATTGTTAACCTGATCTTTGGTTGAGCGTATCTCTAATCCTGTGGCTAAAAGATCAGGGACGAAGATAGGGTATTTGTTATATGAAAATATTTATTATGAATATTCTACCAATACATGTAGGATGATTCATAGACCTTTTAACGGATACTCCAGGAGCGGGTAATCGTAAAGAAGGCATGATTCGCAACTCAGGTCTTACCTCCCGGCATGTTAGCAGGGTTAGCCTGCTTAAACAGCCGCCCTAGTTTTATCTTAAGCGCCACCCAGCCCAGAAAAGCATAAAGGACCAGCAGGATGCCCAGGTGTTGCAGGTAAGGAAAAGTGAGTGCTACGGCGCCTTTTTGTATAAGGAGGATCTTAAACGCCTGTAGGAACGGAGTAAGCGGGATGATGTTCGCAATGAACTGTACAAAGCCCGGCATGGCATTTAATGGCCAGGTAAAACCGCTGATGATAAAAGCCGGCGAGGCCAGTACCATTAATATTTGCGTAGCCTTCAGCGCATCCGGGATAAGGATGCTGATAAAGACACCCAGGAAGGAAGCGGAGCCTACAAAGAAAGCAGAGAGCAGCATAAAATTGAGTATGCCCTGCGGTACCGGCACCCTGAAAATTATATGCATGCCGTAGTAGATAGATACGATGAGCACGGAGAATACCCAGATGGGAATGACCTTGATCAGCATGGTAGGGAAGGCCCGGCGCCGCATCCGGTAATATTCCTTTGTAAAGGAGCCGCGCTGAAATTCCGCGGCAAAGCTCACTGCCATCGCCAGCAGGATCACCTGTTGCAGCACCACGGCCAGCATGGCGGGCCACATAAAAATAAGGTAGTTGCTGGTGGTATTAAAGAGGGTGATATAATTGGTTTTAAAAGGCTCGTATTGTGTAGCGGCCCTTGCCGGGCTCATCCCCATTTTCTGAAGTCCTTTCATGGCAGCGCCCGCGGAAAAAGTACCGATGGTGAGCTGTAATGCCTTGGTGGCAAAGTTGGCGGTCATCATATTCCCCGTGTTCACATACACGTTGATCTCGGGATATCTTTTCTGAAGCATCGCGGCTTCAAACTTCGAAGGGATCACCACTACAGCCGCGGCCTCATAACGGATCACTTCATCATTGATGCTGGCGGGTTCCTGCAGGTAGCGGAGCACCTTAATGCTTTTATTGTCGCTGAGCATTTCCACCAGCTGGCCGGAAAGCGGTGTATTATCACGATCGATAACGATCACCGGGGTGTTTTCCACCTTACCGCTTTTATATACCAGTCCCAGCAGGGTAGCATAGAATACAGGCGCCAGGAAAAAGACCGTACGCAGGGTAGCATTCCCAACGAACAGTTGGAACTCTCGTTTCAGCAGGCGCAAAAATTCTTTCATAAAAACTATTTCAGGATGACACTTGCATTGACCAGGATATTCCGGGCTTTATCCCTATCCCTGGGCTGTACTTTTATTTCATACACGGCATCCTGCACCTGGTAGTCCGGGTACGCCGTGGTAATATCTGCATAACGTGTCAGTTGTTTAATGTACAGGATGGTGCCCTCCAGCAATTCCTTGTTATAAACTACTTCCATTTTTACCGCCTGTCCTTTTTGATACCCGGCTATTTTACTTTCCGGAACGGTAAAACGGAAATAAGTGCTTTCCGGGATGTAACCGTTAAATAAGGCAAACCCCGCAGTGGCCAGTTCCCCGGTATTGAGGCTGATGGTTTCTATTTCCATATCATTGGTTGCAATCACATACCGTTCGGAATAGGCGATATTGGCTTCCTGTAAAGCGCCCCTGGCCTGTGATGCCTGCCCGGCGGCCATATCCACTTTTTCCACCCGGCTGCCTTTTTTTACATCATCCAGTTCGGCCACCACCGCATCATACTGGGCTTTTGCGCCCTGTAGCTTGGCATAGATCTCATCATAAGCCTGTGGGGACATGAGGCTGTCGTTATACATATTGGTGGCCCGGTCAAAAGATTTCCGGGCAAATTCATATTGCTCTTTCAGCCCCCGGTATTTGGCCTGCAGCTGTTTCATCTGGTCGGCGGTTGCGCCGCTGCGGGCCATTTTTTCCTGGGCGCTGGCGGCGCTCACGGCTCCCCGGGCCTGCGCCATTTTAGCAGAAACCTCCGGTACATCCAGCAGGGCAAGGGTATCGCCTTTTTTTACGGTTTGTCCTTCCGCAACATAGATCTTCAGGATGCGGCCGGTCACTTTTGGTGCAAAGGAAGCCACCTCTTTCTTGCTTTTACCCTCAAAGCCGGTAAGCTTTTCCTTCTTACCACCGCAGCCTGCCATAGCCAGCAGACCTATGAGGGGTATGTAAAAACTGGTTTTCATTTTTATCTGCATAAGATTTACTGATCAATATTTTTATGGCCCGTGTTTATGAGCGAAGCTGCAGCCGGCGCTTTACTGCTTATACAGCTTCGTGATATCCAGCTCCTGGGTGGACCGCATTAACTCAATGGCTGCCCTCCGCTGGTTGAAAATGGCATTCTGGTAATCGAGCTCGGCAGCTTCCAGGTCGTTCTCCGCTTCTATCAGTTGTGTGGATTTTGCCATGCCGTAACGGAATTCTTTTTCTGCCTGTACCAGGGCATTCTGTGCCAGTTCTTTTTGTTTCTTCTTTAAAGCGATCTGTGCATTGGTAATGTCGTAACCCGATTGGTTATTGGCCTGGTTGAGGGTCAGTTTGCGCAGGGCATCGTACCGCTGGTTCTGAAGCAGTTCTTTGTCGATGCGCGCCACTTCGGTGGCGTGGGCCCCTTCCCGGCCATCAAAGATCTCCCATTTAAAACCAACGCCAGCGGTCAACAGGGGAAATATATTGAGATTGGTGGGCCGCCAGTCCAGCTTGCGCCCGGGATAGCCGATATCCGGTATGGCCGGGATGATATTATCGGATGTTTTAATCCGGCTGCCGTAAAGCCCCAGGTAATAGGCGGAAGCCATCAGCTGCACTTTAGGGATCCACCAGGTTTGCGCTGCTTTTATTTTATAAGCTGCTGCGCTGATGCCGTGGTTCAGCGCCCGGATCTCCGCCCGGTCCTCGATGGACCGCTGGGGTATGGAGGGGGTTACCGGCTCCAGTATGGGTTCGATCATCCGGAGCCGTTCCTTATCAATTCCGGTTAGCATTTCCAGCTGGGTCAGTAATAATTCCTTTTTGCCTTCATATTCCGCTACTTTGGCATCCAGCGTGGCTTGCGCCAGCTCTATCTTTTTATGATCATAAGGAGTGATCAATCCATAGCCCAGGGCCTTGTCGGCGGTTTTACGGTTGGCTTCCAGTCTTTTTTTACTTTCGTCCAGTACTTTTTTCGACTGGTGCACCAATGCCAGCTGATCATAGGCCCGGGAAATGGTAGCCACTACTTCATCGCGCGTTTTTTCCAGCAGGATTTCCTCCGATTGTTTCTTTTCATTGAGGGCTTTGCCCAGGTATTTTACTTTTCCGCCGGAATACAAGAGCATTTTTGCATCAGCCCTGGCCAGACCGGAAAAGCCGGAGATATTGAGGTTGTTGTTGTACCTGCCTTCGGGAACGTTTAAAAAGGGCTGCAGGTTGATCTCCGGGGAAACAATATGTGCCGTGGCATTCATATAGCCTGCCATGCCGCTTACTTCCAGCCTGGGAAGGAAAGCATCTTTTACTTTGTGCTGGTCCAGGCTGGTAAGCCTGTTTTTTATATGCTGCATCTTAAGGTCGGCATCCCGCACCAGGGCGCTGTCCAGTAGCTCTTTAAAATCCGGCGCCGGTTGCGCCTGGCTGTTTGCGCAGGTTATAAGCAAAAGACTTAAAAGCAGCAGCATATTTTTCATTATGAAAAAATATTTATGCTAAAATAATAATATATTTCTAAACATATTATTGAACGAAAGATTTTATCAGGACCGGGTAATTGCAATCCTTATAGCATAACCAGCTTATGAGCCCGTAGCAGATGTCTTTCATGCCCCATCCCAAAATACATGAAGGGCGGAATGTGAAACGCTTCCGTGAGATGCTCGGTATCAAACAGGATGCGCTTGCCGCGGACCTGGGCGATGACTGGAACCAGCAAAAGGTATCGTTGCTGGAGCAGAAGGAAACGATTGATACCCCGCTGTTGCAAAAGGTATCTGCCGTTTTAAATATTCCCATAGAGGCGATTCAGAATTTTGATGAGGAGCAGGGGATCAATAACATTATTGCTAATACTTTTAATGAAGCTGCCTATTTTAATGGTCACTCGGCAACATTGAATATCAACCCTATTGAAGAAATAAAAAAGCTACACGAAGAAAAGATTGCATTGTTTGAAAGAATGCTGAAGGAGAAAGACGATATGATGGAGCGGTTAGAGCAGCTGATTAATAAATGATCCTGCCATAATAGATATCCCTGGTGAAAAATGGGATGATAATGCCGGAAGGCCTTTGCCTTATTAGTGGCGGTCACCTGTCATTGTTGGTATTGTCGCCAACAATAAACCGGCTGTCTTGCCGGCTTTCCGCTCCTTAATAAACCCATCTTTGCCTTGGTTATAATCATTGTTATCAACCTATTCTTTTTGAACAGCTCAAGCCCAAAGACAATAATATTTAAGCCGGCTCAATTGATAGCGTTGCGCTACCGGGTGATTACGATAACCAGGACTATCAGTATGACCATGGACAGCTGCCAGTAATAATTTGTAATAAGCAGCCCGGCTAAAAGTATGGCTGCGTCATTGGAAGAAGCATTAATTTCCCCGCCTGTAGATGAGCCGGAATATTTTATGTTTAAACCTGTCTCGTCCATAATGCTCCATTTTGTATTCCAGAGATTATCAGATTTCCACTGCATGGTCTTTCCTTCAAGATTTATACTGGCCTTTGTTCCCAGGCTCCGGTAGGTAATGTTACCGACAATTTTTTGTGATGATTCGTCAATGATTTCCATATCATGGGTAAGGAAGCTTTTTGTTTTAAAGATATACGACCTTCCGTACAGCTCGCCCTGCGCTGTCTGCGAAAAGCTGTTATCCTTTAAAGAGCCTACCTGTACATCATCCTTATAAATGGTATAAAGCTCCGAGAAAAGTTTCTTCTTCCAGGTAAGTTTTGTTTCCATAAATCAATGCTCATTTTTACTTTACTGAAAAAGTTGATTAATTAAAAATACGATAAAAGCGATAACTATTAAAGAATGCGGGATTCAATGGTTTGTGAGCCTGTATTATGGATTATTAATAACTCGTGTAAGGAGGTAACCGATCATTCTGGATGAGGATGACTCCCTGGCATTTGATGATCCACCCTGCCATCAGATAAAATAATCGTTGCATTAAGCGGCTTGTATTTCCCGGCCACGGCCTTTCATAAGTGAAGGCGCATCGGGTTAAGTGTGCTTTCTCCGGTGTTAGCCGGTAAGGCTCTTTCTGCGTGTAAGGTTATTTCCGTTTCAGCTCATGCAGCGTTTCAAAGCCCGTAGGATATAACAGGCGGTCGCCCTTGATAATTATATCATAAGATCCGCCGGCATCTGCCGGCAGCATTTTATTGCCAATACGCCTGTTGAATCTGTATATATAACGTATTTTGATAGCATCCATATCCGGGTTAGCGTGGTATTTGCCTAAATCCCAGTAACCCACCTCTTCATCCATTAAGAAAGTAACCGGTGTTTCTTTTGAATGCCGGGCATGATAGACCTTTGAGCTGTCCAGTGTTATTTCAGTTGTTCCCGTTGCGCTGTTTGAAGATGCGGTATAGTCTCCTGTATATTTTGTTTCTTCAGCAGAAGGATTGCGCGGAAAAGAAGTTATCCTGTCAAAATTGTCTTCCAGCAGCAGGTCATTATTAATATTTACGTTAGACGGTTTCGCTGTCAGCGCATCTAACGATATAAACAGCTCTGCCAGGTCTATGCGGTTCTGCCTGACCAGGGCACTGTCACTGGAGATTGCGGCAGTGCCGGAGAAATACAGGTACTTATGTGCTCTAAGGTCTTTTTCGCTGAAACCTAACCGGTACGAATTTTTGAACCTTTCTCCATAAGGAAGGCTCAGCTCAATTGCGGTGGACTGTTGTGCTGTGTATTCTTCATTGTCGAACCGGTAATACAGGGTATCGATCTTTGTTTTACAAACGGCTTCTCCAAAGAAAGCTACGGTTTGTGCTTTTGCCGAGGCAAACGACAACAGGAATAAGATCAGCAGCTTGAATTTCATGCCTTATTATTTTAATTCTGAACAGGTTTTGCCGAAGGTCGGGTATTTCTTAGCCATATTTATTTAAAATCCTAAATAGTATTGGCTGAAGCAACAACCGGTGCTGCTTTGTCTATATCCGCGGAATAAATTATAGCTATTGAAGTTATTGTTTGTGTCGGACTCTTAGAAGCAGCGCGGCTGAAGCATACTTTAAAGCGCTGAAACGAACCTAAATCTCCGATTGTAACCAATCTTAAAGGAATTTCCGAATTCACCGTTTCCTTTATTTTAAGAATTTTTAATAATTCAATAGCCGGAACGTTGCTGTAACAATGCTACATTTGAAGATCAGCAGATGAAACTCAAAAAATTAAGGTTATGAAAAGGTTGATCCGTAACGCCCTTCTGTTATCTATGGTGCTCAGTTCGTTTTCAGGTGTCCTTTTTGCGCAAACGGCGCCTCAGCCTGTTATCGGGAAATTTGATATTAATGCTATCCCGGTTTCCGGGGCTGTGCTGGGCGACTTCCCTTATATTCAATTGCCCAGGGGATTGAAGCTGCTCAACGGCGAAGCCTATACGCACCAGGAGGACTTTTTGTTTTTCCCGGTCGATGGAAAAATGCAACGCCTGGAAGGTAACGTCTGGCGGGCATTTATAGCCAATGAAGGATCTGTCGGTAATAAATGGTCTTACGATTATTTTGAGAAGAAGCTGGCAGCCGAAATAACACGGCTGGGCGGCGTAAAGATATTTGAAGGAAAAGTTTCCGGGGCAGAGCTGGACCGTATAAAAGAGGAGGCTACGTATTTTGGAGATGAAGGCTCGATAGATTATTGGAATAATAAGGTTTTAGTATACGTTATCCGCAGGCAGGATGGTCATCATATCTACTGCCAATTCAGCGGCAATTCTGCCGGTGGGCAGTTGCAGGTACTGCAGCAATGATAGGAAGGATATATTCGCAGGTGCAGCATGTTAGAATTATGCTTGCTTCAGCCTGTAAAGCTCTTACAGCTTGTCACCGTGGTTTTGATACTTTTATTCTTAAGCCAGTTTAGATCCGTCAGGTGCGGCTGTTGGTCAAATAATAAATGTTTTATATACTTCATGTCATTGATGGGTAACAGATTCTCAATGGTAAGCTGCCTTATATAGGCAAAAGACAACCTTTCAATCCGCCCTATATCCGGCAAGGCTGCAAGATTCCGGGTGCCACCTAACCGAAATCCAAGCTCGGCAAGGTTGTTCAGGGGTGTTAGGAAGTCAAGGCTTTTCAATGTCTGATTGGCGAGTGTCAGCTTTTCTATCCAATCCATAGAGCCGATAGCTTCAATATTTTTAGGCTTTTCGGCAATGGTTAACTCTTTTAATGAGGTTTGTCTTACAATATCTTTGATGGAAATGCCGGGGGCAGATATAGACAACGTTTCCAGCTGTAGAAACTCATTTATCTTTTCTACCTCTTTGCTCTTAAACAGCTCGACTGTTAAATTTTTGAGGTTAGAAAGGTGGGTGAGAAAATCCAGGGTATGGAATGCACCACAACCATTAAGCACAACCCTTAAGCCGGTATAATTGCCTACGGTTAATATCCGCTTATTAATGAGCTTCAACGTATGTTCATTTAACCGCCCCCGCGTGAACTGGATGAGGGAAACACGGGATGCCTGGGCAATACTTTCAAGGTCCTCGTCAGTAAGATCATAGTAGATATTAAGAACACCGCTCCTGCTCAAGGTGAAGTTGCCGCTATGGGCAGCAATCTCGGCAGCTACTGCCGGGCTTCGAGCAATCATTTGCTTGACAGGCTGATTCATGATTTACTTTGAAATGACTGTGGTCTTTGAAAGTTTATCTCTCCAATTTTGTGCTTCTGGATGCTAAATCACCTGGTTTATCCTGATGGTCGCATTGATAATTGCCAGTCCTTTTATACTTCCGGCGGGGAGCTCTATATCGGTATGGTGGCGGCTTTCCGAGGCAAGCATGACATGCCCTTTCTTGGCCGAGATCCGGATATACTTGGTGAAAAAATACCTGTCTCCTTTGTGCTCAATGTCTATCAGGTACATTTCTCCCCAGATGATCATAGAAATATCGTGGATTATCCTGTATAAGACAATATCGCCGGCTTTCAGTAGTGGCGACATGCTGTCTCCGGTAACAGGCACGGCGCCGTCGCACTTCGGTATGCCCGGTATCCTGATATAGTCTGCCGGTATTTGCTTTTTATTTTTCTCAAATATAGACATGGCATCAGCTGCCGAACGTATTTCATATAGCGGGACTTCTTGCTCTTCTACCAGTCGCTTCTCCGGTTTGGTTCTATGCGCAGCGGTATTCGCAGCATGCATTGTCCCTTTGCCCAGCAAAAGCCATTCGTAATTAATTTCGAATTTTTCGGCTATGGCAGCTATAAAGTCAAACTTTGGTTGTGTTCCTTTAAGGTAATTACGGACATTAGCCTCACTAATGCCTATCATGCCGGCAAACCTGGAATTGTTGCCATTTGCATAATGCTCTATCAATAACTGTATACGGGCATTTATAGCGTTCATTTTATTAAAAAAAATATAATTCGAAATTATTTTCGACTACAGATTTGTTTATTCGAAATTTATTTCGAATATTTGCATTTGTCAATTAATCAACTAAGGAGCCAAATGAACAAAAATAGAAAAAAAACAATCATACGCGACCCTGTAAGGGCATCAGCGGTAAAATGGGTCGCTAAAGAAACAGGATGTTCGACTGCGCATGTTTATGATGTGATAAGTCCTCATCCAAAATGCTCAGATGGCGCTACTGTAACAAAAATAAAAGAGCTGTATCATTACAAGTATAAGCAACTGAAGGCCTGTCTTTCCTGAGTTGGAAGTGAAGGGTTACGGTAAGTATGGTAGGCGCTATTGTCAATTCTGCAGAAAAGATTCGCCGTTTTCGTAATAAGTTTTTGGGTCTCCCCGGGTAGTAAGGAGTGCCGCGGTAGTCAACCCGGCAGGTATGGCATACGATAGCCATTGTTAATTCATTCATACTTCTAAAATCAAAAAAATGAACGTTTACCACGTAACGGGCAGTCCATGCCCGAAGCCAAACCTCATCCGGTTACTGATCGCAGCAATTATTTCCTTTTTTGGTCGGCCCCAATCCCTGTCAGCGCAGCTGAAGGCGGGTGACGAGATACCCGCCGCCATATGGAGCGCGGCGCTTAAGGTTGCCAACCATCCCGAGGGTAAAGCCACCATAAGACTGGCCGATTATAAGGATAAGCTGATCGTGCTGGATTTCTGGGCTACCTGGTGCACTGCCTGTACCCAAAAGATGCCGGAGCTGTATAAAGTTCAGCAGGAAATGAAAGACAGCGTGGCCGCACTTTTAGTAAATACCAGTATTACCAAAGACGATGCGCCAAAAGTTGAGCACTTTCTAAAGAAACGCAGCAATGCTTATAACCTTACATCGGTAGTAGAAGATACGTTGCTGATGTCGCTTTTCCCGGAACGGTCATTTCCGCACTATGCGCTGGTAAAGAACGGCAGGGTAGTGCAGGTAGCTACTGCCTACGATATGGCAGCTATCGGTCTTAGAGCAGCCATAGTCAGCGGTGGAAGCGCCGTTATACAAGCGCCTGTTTTTGCATACGACGACCGCCAGCCGCTATTTAAAGATGGTAACGGGGGGCCGCGCCCTGCATACGTTTATGGCTCCCTGCTTACCCGCTACCTGCCCGGCGTACATGGCGGCGGCTCCCGGGATACGGACGAAAAGGGCCTTGTAACAAGACTAAGCTATATCAATGTACGGATGATTGATCTCTTTCGCTTTGCTTACCCGGAGTTTTTCAGGATCAGCCGGGGCAGGACAATTTTTAAGCAGGCGGATACAAGCCTCTTCCCCGAAAGCGGAAAAGAGGAAGACATTTATTATACCTATGAAATGGAAACGCCTCCGGTACCCTACGAAAAGGCCCAAAGGTTGATGCAAGCCGATCTTGAACGGTACTTTTCGCTAAAGATAAACCGCAGCCGGCAGGCCCTGCCTTGCTGGGTGTTGAAGGCGGTAAGCCCGCAAAAGGTTATTCAGAATGCTAAAGGCCAGCCGCGCGAAACCAATATGTACGAAAAGCTGGATGTGCCTGTTTATTACAACAACGACCAGCTGGGCCACCTGCTCAAACATCTTGAGGAGGTCAATAATGAGCCATTTATTGACGAAACGGGCATCGCCGACCCGGTAACACTAAACCTGCCTGCCAACCTGCGGGATATAAAAGCCCTACAGGACAGCCTTACGGCCCAGGGCTTTAAGCTGGTGAAAGAAAGCAGGATTATTGACGTAGTAACCATTGCAGACAAGACTAACCATTAATTATACAAGAACATGAAACAACTTTTATTGCTTGGAGGCATTATTGTTTCCTTTTCCGGTTACGCGCAAACCCTGACCGGCGTTGTGCAGGATGAAGACCGGCAGCCGCTGCCTGCCGTTACCATCATCGTTAAAAGCAGCGGTATACAAACCCTTACAGACGAATGGGGAAGGTTTATGGTAGAAAATACCGATACGGCAACTGTGCTTATTGTTACCGCTGTAGGTACAGAAACGGAGGAGGTAGCCACCAGGGGCAGCACAGACCTGATCATTACCCTGCACCGCAAAGCCTCGGCATTAGACGAGGTGCAGGTAGTAGCCTACGGTATCAATACCCAACGCTACAATTTAGGATCGGTAACCAAGATCAAAGCGGAGGATATAGAAAAGCAGGCGGTAGCCAACCCGCTGGCGGCCTTGCAGGGGCGGTCGCCCGGCCTGGTGGTCAATGCTACCAGCGGCATGCCCGGTGCGGGCTATACGGTGCAGATCAGGGGACAGAACAGCATCACTACGGAGCTGGGCGCTATCCCGGCTATTGATAATCCATTGTTTATTATCGACGGCGTACCCTTTGCCCCGCAAAACAGCAATATCAATCGATTCCCTTCTATACTAGCGCCCGGCATAGGCCGCGATGTGGCCAACCCTTACGGCGGCCTTAGTCCCTTTGCCGGTATTGCCCCTTCTGATATTGAAAGCATAGAGATACTGCGCGATGCCGATGCCACCGCCATTTATGGCTCCAAAGGTGGCAACGGGGTGATCCTGATCACCACCAAAAAGGGAAAGGAGGGAAAAACCGGGCTGGATGTAAACGTGCGTACCGGTGTGTCTTATATAGGTAATACCATGCCGATGGCCAGCACCGGGGAATACTTAGCCGCAAGGCGGGAAGCCTTTAAGAATGACGGCTTAACACCCTCCAAAGACCCGGCATCAAGGGCATATGCGCCCGACCTGCTTATTTTTGATTCGGCCAGAAATATTAACTGGCAGGAAAGATTTGCGCAGGCCGCCTGGAATACCAGCATTAATACTTCGCTTAACGGCGGCAGCAAGAATACACAATTCCGGTTTGGTACCAGCTATAACCGCAGCGCCTTTACCTTTCCGGGTGATTTTTTCGATCAGCAGCTGGGTGCGCTGCTGGGGCTGCATCATAACACCAGCGACCGGAAATTTTCGTTTGACCTGTCTGCCAATTATAACTATGGTATCAATAACGCATCTTCAGCCAGGGATATGCTGCTTACCGCTACTTTGCCGCCCAACTACCCGGAGCCGGTAAACCATGATGGTACTTTGCTATGGCGGTATAAAGGTATATCTCTTGATGGCGGTGGTACCGCCTTTAATCCTTATGCCTACTTAAAAAGAAAGTACGAGGCAAAAAGCAGCATGCTCAATAGTAATGTGCTGCTCAGTTACCAGCCGGTAACGGGCCTGTACCTGAAATCCAGCTTCGGCATCAGTACCGTAGGCAGTGATGAGTATTCCGGTTACCCGCTGGCCTCGCAAAATCCTAATGACATTCCCCTTGCTACCGCCCGTTTCGGCGCTAACAGGTATACCACCTGGATCATAGAGCCGCAGGCAGAGTACAGGCGAAGCTTTGGCCGCTTAAGCAGCAGCCTGATGTTAGGCGGAACCTTTCAGCAAAACAGTAATAAAAGCGCTGAGGCTTATGGCTCCGGCTACGTAAGCGATGAGCTGATGGAATCGGTATCCGGCGCTGCGGAAAACAGCGCTTCTGACCAGTATTTCGAATACCGGTATGCTGCATTGTTCGGCAGGCTGAAACTGAACTATGCCGAAAAGTACCTGCTCAGCCTCAACTTCCGGCGCGATGGCAGCAGCCGTTTTGGCCCCGGCAGGCAGTTTGGCAATTTCGGTTCCGCAGCCGTGGGCTGGCTGTTCAGTGAAGAGAAGCTGATAAAGAATAACCTCAAATTTTTAAGCTATGGAAAGGTGAGGGCCAGCTACGGCGTGGCCGGGTCGGATGCTATTGGCGACTATAATTTTCTTTCCCGCTGGCAGCCGTCGCCCTATAGCTATAACGGCGAAGGTGGTTATTACCCGCTCAACCTGTATAACCCCGATTTTAGCTGGGCCAGCACCCAAAAACTGGAGGTTGGCCTTGAGCTGGGCTTTGTACAGGATCGTGTGCTGCTTACAGCAGCCTGGTATCGGAATCGTTCCGGTAACCAATTAGTCAATTACTCACTGCCCGCTCTTACAGGCTTTAGTACCGTGTTGCAAAACTGGGAGGCGCTGGTTCAGAATACCGGTGTAGAACTGATGATTCAGGGCACGCTTATAAAACAAAAAAAGATTAACTGGAATGCATCATTTAATATCACCTTCCCCAGGAATAAGCTGCTTTCTTTCCCCGGCCTCGAAAAATCGGCTTATGCCACCACCTACAGGGTGGGCATGCCTTTAAGCGCCCTGTATAAATACCGCTATGCCGGTGTTGACCCTGCTACCGGCCTGTTCCGGTTCTATAAAGCTGACGGAACACTGACCAATAAGCCGGAAGATGCCGTAAACGGCGATTTTAAAGACCGCAGTTATATCGGCAACACTGATCCGAAGTTTTATGGCGGGCTGATGAACAGCTTTTCATATGGCAGGCTGCAGCTGGATGTGTTTCTTGAATTCAGGAAGCAAATGGGCATAAATTATCTTGGTCAGGTGTACACACGCAGTCCGGGTACAAAGTCAAACTTTCCCGCAGCCTTGCTGGATCGCTGGCAAAAGGAAGGTGACGAAGCAGCTTTTCAGCAATACACCAGCAGCGCAGGAAGCCAGGCAGGAAGAACAGCCAGGTATTATGTGGAATCCGATGCAGTGTACAGCGATGCTTCTTTCATAAAAATAAGAACGATTTCCCTTTCCTATGATCTCCTGGTTACCAAACTGAAAAAGGCAAAAATGAATGCGCTGCGCATTTTTATAACGGGTCAGAACCTGTTTGCCATTACCGGCTACAAAGGCAATGATCCGGAAACACAGAGCTTTTACAGCGTGCCGCCGCTTAAATCTTTTACCGCTGGTGTACAACTTAAATTTTAAAACAATGAGCAACTATATAGGAATAACAACAATAATATGCATTATCGTATTGGCGGGAACTTCCTGCAAAAAGTTTGTGACGGTAGACCCACCCAACAACCAGCTGACCACGGAAACGGTGTTCAGCGATAGTACGAACGCCAGCCGCGCCATCACCGGCATTTATATGAGTATGATTGAAGCAACTTTGGGCATTGGCAGCGGAGCAATAACACTATATCCCGGTCTGTCTGCCGATGAACTGGCGGTGCCGGCAGACAATGCGACTGCCAGGGAGTTTTTTGATAATAAAATACTGCCGCTAAATGAAAGTAATTATGGACTATGGTCTGGGGCTTACGAGCTGATCTATAAAGCCAATGCCTGTATAGAAGGCATAACTAATAGCACTAACATATCCAAGCATGCAAAGAATAGCCTGATTGCTGAGGCAAAAGGATTAAGGGCTTTTTTTTACTTCAATCTTGTAAATCTGTATGGTGCCGTGCCGCTACTCACCAGTACTGATTATAACAGCAATCGGCTGGCAGCAAGAACAGAACCCGAACTAATCTATAAGCAAATCGAGGAAGATCTTCAGTTTGCCAAACAGCACCTGGAGAAAAGCGCCGGGCAGCAGAGCAAAATATCGTACTATGTAGTTAGGGCGCTGCTGGCAAAGGTCTTTCTGTACCGGCAAAAATATGAACTGGCAAAACAACAAGCCGGCGAAGTAATTGAAAGCGGCCTGTTTCAGCTGGAGGCTGCCCCCACCGATGTATTTATAGCCGGCAGCAAAGAAACGATCTGGGCGCTGATCCCGGTTTACCCTGGCAGGGAAACATGGGAAGGGTTTAGCTTTGTGCCCGGCGCTCCTGATGCTGTACCAACCTATCTTATAACAGATGCCTTGTTCAATGCCTTTGAGGTTGGCGACAAGCGCAAAGAGCAATGGATCGGCATCAACGAAATAGGCGGGGTAAAGTATCCTTATCCTTTCAAATATAGAAATGCAGAGTCCGGCGTTGGAATACCTGAACATTACACCATGTTCAGGCTTGCAGAGCAATATTTGATTAGGGCAGAGGCGGCAGCACAGCTGGGCGATCTTGCAGCGGCAATAGCAGATGTAAACCGGCTAAGACGCAGGGCCGGACTGGATGACTTATCCCCGGTTGATAAAAGTGCTGTGCTGAATGCGATAGCCGGAGAAAGACAATTGGAACTGTTCTGCGAATGGGGCAACCGCTGGTTTGACCTGAAGCGGACAGGCAAGGCCGACGAGGTGCTTGCAAAGACAAAACCCGGTTGGGAAACATTTGCAAAATTATACCCGATCCCGCAAAGAGAGCTTACAGTCAACCCTAACCTGGTGCAGAATGCGGGATATTGAAAAGACGAAATCTGTTTGGTTTTTTATCTGTCACTTTACTTTTGCGACAAAGAGGATAATTTTTTTATTTATTTTGTATTATTTTAATATTAACAACTATTTTTTATGAGAAAAATCCTTTTACCCACATTATTTACAGTAGTGTTCCTGGGAGCTTTTTACGGTTGCCAGAAAAACACGGACAGGACACCGCCGCCAAGCGTATTGGAAACGTCGTCAACCGGCAAACAGCTCGTTCCGGGTTAAATATAGAATTAGTGTATCGAATGGGGACAACAATGGAAGTTGACGGCCATCTGTTTGAATGTATAGCGAATGGCCCTCTTTGTGCCATAACGGTGGCGGGTGAAGGGTTAGCTTCTATTGCAGTTAGCCCAAACGGGGATGTAATAATAAGCATGGAAAAGGCGACTATGGATCAATCCTTACAGGGATCTTATTTAACAGTTCAACTCATATATTTACCATGCCTGGGTATTTAGAACTTAGCCAGAATATTTGCAGTACACTAAATATACCTTATCCACATATAATTCAGCCAGGACAGTATCCCTATACAGAAAGCCAGACCCATCGTGTCATAACCTTTTAATTTGATTTGTATAACTTTAGCCCGAGGAGTGTTGCTAATACCTTTTACTATTATGAGAAAATTAAGCCTGATATTACTGATGCTTTTGATCATTACATCCGCATTTAAGCCCTCTGCCAGTAAGTGGTTGATCAATCCGGTGGAAAAAGCTGTAGTCTATCGTAGTGATAGTATCCTTAATATTGTGAAGAAGCATGCGGGTGATCCTGATAATAACTACTATGTTGCGGATAGTTTATATGAAGCAGTTCTGGAGAAAATAAAGGGGTTTGACAGAATGCATTTATATAACAGCAGCGGTAAGCGGTTGTTGTTGATGCCGGATGACGCATGCGGGTCTCCGGTTCTTTCTTCTTCTTTTAGCACTGATTTAAGCTGGTACAAAGAGATTGAAAGTGATGATCTTGAGCAGCAATTAAAAATGTTTGTAGCGATTTCTCCAGTCTTACAAGCATTCAATAAAAAGTATCCAACTGCTATTCTATATTGGAACAGAACAATGGGGCAGCAAAATGATGATAATGTTTTTGCATGGGAGCGGGCATTTAAAGAGAAATTTAATAATCAAATTAATATTATTAAAGTGAATACGGATGTGAACAGGGCTTGGCGTGATGAAAAGAAGGAGCAGTATCTTGCACTGTTTGATAAAGTGCTGATAGCAACTTCTCCGAATAGGTGATAAAAATCTCCGGGCGCTACGCTGATTTCAATCTGCAAAAAAATCAGGATATTAAAAAGGGGGCTTAGCCCCCTTCTTAATTGCACCTATTTACTAACAATCCAAATGTTTTACGGTCTTTTTTGAGGTGTTTGTGCCGGTATTTGATTGTCATCCTTAAGCTGGTTTGAACCATTTACCTGGCTGGCATTGAAGCCGGAAATGCATTGATGCATGCCGGAGCTACCACAATCTCCGTCACCTGGCGCAGTGGGACCAGTGCCCAGGTAAGTAGCCTCAGCCTGCAATACCGGATCGGTAAGGCTGTAACCTGGCTGAATCTTAAACCACTTATAATCTACCAGCTTTGCTTCGGTATCGGAATTACTTGCCAGCGTAAACGACATAACTGTGATGGCGATCAGCGCGGCAGCAACGGATAAAATGTTCCTTTTAAAAAAACGTTTCATTGTTTTGTTCTTTTTTATAGAGAAAAAGATAACTTTTAAATGGGTATACGATATGGCAGATCTTATAGCCATCTTATTTTATCAGGCGGGCAATACTGCCGGGTCTCCTGCAAAAAGGCACGCCTTTCCTTTTACCCCTTTGGGGTCTTCCTTTAGCTACATGGGCTTTAAGGCTGTTTGCCAGGTAAAGGCCAAATGTCTTGTAATGCCAGGGGAACTGTAAACAGTTTTAGAGGGCCTGGTTGTTTAGCGAATGTTGTACCCGGGTTTAATTCGCAATAGCTGCATATATCTGCCGGTACAAAGATCGGGTTGTGGACGGCCCTTTTCCAAGGGGAAAATGGAAAATCTTTAGCAATTTTCAGCAAAAGCTTTCCTTATTTTTCAATCTGGCGTTAAAAAACTGGCTTATTTGGTTGCGCGCGGGTAAGGGCATAACGAAAGCCGCGTTCAGTATGATAGCCGATCTTTTGGTAAATATCCTTAACGGACTCACCCTGTGCCAGCAGCCTGTTGGCCAGTTGTAGCCGCAGGCCGGTATAGTAGCTGTGTATTGTCGTATGAAACGATTGCTGGAATTGATTGCGGAGCGTTCTTTCCGTTATGTTGAAATGCCTGGATAGGAACGACGTATTAAGTTCCGGGTTTGTATAATTGAGGTCCAGGTATCGCTTCAGCTTAAAAGGCAGCAATCTTCCTCCGCTTTCCAGCAGTGTATTGTAGTGCTCCAGCAACTCGGCCATATATAGCCGGAGCAGCCCATCCAGCGCAGCAGCATTTTTCGTAGCTCTGTTATACAGCTCCCGGATGAGCAAATGCACACGCTTGTCCATTCGAATAATAGGCATGGTTATGGACAGGACCTCGCTGCCAAGGAACCGTTGTATCTCTTCAGAGAGATTAGGAAATATCTTTGCTGTTTTGCTCATCCACTTCTTTGATATCGTAACCATCACGGAAATATGCCGGCCGGCCTGATAAGCGGACTGGTACAGGCCTGGCTGGTTTTGTGTCAGGAAGAAATGATTGCCTCGCACAGCTGCTGTTATTTGTCCTGCATTGTTTGTGAAAATGATATGGCCCTTAATCAGGAAAAACAAAAGAATGATCTTTTCCTTTATTTCAATACTAAAGCTGATGCTCCGGCCTGCATTCACTTCAATGGCCTCCACTACAAAGGGTTTTCTTGTGATGCGTTGTACGATAAAATCGACATGCTGGGCTTTAAAGTGTTTTACACTTTGGGCCGAAGGTATGGACAAACTTGCCCAATGTGGTAAACGGTCTGCCGTTTCTGATACGGGCTCCAGGTAGTGATGGAGACTGTAGGAATAGGGGATTTCCATATTGATGATTTTCGGGTTTCTTACAACATAACTCTTTCCGGGAGTGTATGACGGCTGCAATGTATGGACAAAAGAGCTGACGACTGCAATAAATAAGAAATATTATAAGTATTGTAATGCATTCCGCAAATAATTATAATTTGGTATAGCTAATTTTACGTTTGGGTGCCGGTTATTGATAGCATCCAGCCTGCACATTTTTTCATCAATAATATTGTTAAGCCGTAACCTGAATTGCTCTTTGCCGGATCTTCAGCGATAGGATTGAGGAATGCGCAGTTCTTACAGGAAATGGTATTTAGTAAGCGCATATCTGCTCCGCTTTATTAATTGCGGCATTCCCACTCCTTATAAAACCTTTAATAATATATAATTGATATATTGCCGTAATTTTGCACCTGATTATAGCATAAATATCTTTGTGGTTTTTACGTTCCCACTTGTTATTATCCTTTCTTAACTTTGCGGGCACTATGTCGAACGAATTTAATAAGGCGTTGCCGGTCGCTTTGGGAAGCGACCATGCCGGGTTCCATTATAAGGAGCAGATCAAGCAATACCTGGTCCAGAAAGGCTGGACTGTCGAAGATAAGGGTACTTATTCAGATGCTTCCACAGATTATCCCGACTATGCCCACCCCGTCGCTGCTATGGTAGAGGAAGGGCATGCTGCTGCAGGGATCCTGATTTGCGGCAGTGGTAACGGTGTATGTATGACAGCCAATAAGCATAAAGGTATACGTGCCGCGCTTTGCTGGAACGAGGAGCTGGCTATGCTGGCACGCCAGCACAATAATGCAAATGTCTTATGTATGCCGGAGCGTTTTGTTCCCTATACAACTGCGCAGAATATGGCGGAATTGTTTCTCACTACAGCCTTCGAAGGCGGCAGGCATGAGCGCAGGGTTGAGAAAATATAGCCTGTCGCATATAAGGTATATAACCGCAGTCCTGGTCAATATATATGATCCTGACTTGTTGCATTGAATGTATCATAAATTAAGCCGCTTTTGAGCCTACTTAATAAATTTCTTGAAAAGCGTGGCGGCAGTAATCCCGGCGCAGAAATGGGATTTACCGACCATATTGAAGTATTGCGCTGGCATATTGTAAGATCGCTGATAGCCATTGTGGTTTGCGCCGTCTTCGTCTTCTTTAATATTGAATTTATTTTCGACCGGATAATACTGGGGCCCGCGCATCCTGATTTTATTTCTTACCGCCTGCTTTGCGATTTTGGTAAAAGTATCCACGTGGATGCGCTGTGCATGTCGTCGCTTGATATCCAGTTCCAGAACACGGAGCTGTCGGGCCAGTTTATGATGAGCTTCTCCGTCTCGTTTATGCTGGGCTTTATCATTTCCTTTCCTTATGTCTTCTGGGAATTCTGGAAATTTGTTAAGCCGGCCCTTAAGCCGGGTGAGCTAAAACATGCTAAAGGAATTGTTTTCTGGTCTTCGCTGCTGTTTTTTATCGGTGTTGCTTTCGCCTATTTCCTTATTGCGCCCTTTACGATCAATTTCTTTGCCAACTACCAGCTGAGCCCGCAGTTTCACAATATCATCACTATCTCCAATTATTATGATACCATGAGTGATCTGATATTGGGCATGGGTATCGTATTTGAGCTGCCTATACTGGTATATTTCCTTTCGAGGGTTGGTATACTTACTCCTGCCTTTATGCGCGATAAGCGCCGGTACGCGGTGGTAGTTATCCTGGTGCTGGCTGCTGTCATTACACCACCTGACTGGTTCAGCATCTTTCTTGTTGCCATTCCGTTGGTATTGCTCTACGAAGCAGGTATCGTGATCAGCTCCCGCATTATTAAGGAAAGAAAAGCGCGACAGGAAGAAACGCTTGACTGGTAGTCAGTATCCGGCAAAAAAAATGTCAGCGGACGGCAGTTATTCTACAGAATAGTTGCCGTCGCTGTAATGATAGATATACAGCTTCTTATTTTCCAGGTACAGGAAATCATTTTCATCCGAGTACTCGGGTTCTATGTTGTAGCGTGTGAATTGTGCAGCGCTGACATCAGTTATCTGCTTATTGAAATAACGCCCATAGCGATGCAGGAGATGGCTGAGCCAGTAAACGGATTCATAGCCCCTGTACACCATTTCTCCCGGCTTCATCAGTGAATACTTTTTGTATTCATTATTGATAAAATTACCCGGGCCTGTAGTCGGATCGAAGAAAAAAGGCGTGGTAAAATAGATGTCCATATTCGCATAGTTGCCAGCCTGTGTAATACTGTAAATTGATTTCCAGCTGGGCATACCCATTACTACAAACCGGTAGCGCGGAAACTGCTCCGCCAGCAGCTTCAATAATTTCTCGGTGTAGCCCGTCTCCAGGAAGCTTACATAGAGAACATTCTTTTGGGTGCTGTCAAAGACATTTTTAAAAGTAAGCGCCGAAAGCTCGCCAGGGCATTTTATTTCCTTTGCCTTGTCATTTTCCAGCAACTTGCTGAGCTGGCGATAGCCTTCATCTTCATTCCGGTTATCTCTGTATAGGATATAGGTCGCGGCACCTGTGTATTTTTTTTTGCCGAATGCGACCAGCTGTCGTATATGTGTATGTAATGCCGGCTGTATCAATATGAAATAAGGATTATCCTTTACACCAGCATCTGCCGGGGAAAGCGCCGATACGAAATTGATCTTGTGCTCTTTGGCAAAATGTGCAACCGGTTCAATGTCTCCTGACTGAAGGGCGCCGATTATAAGATCGGAAGAGTCCATGACATGGTTGGCTATAAGATAGGCTACATTTCCTGCCGGATCAAATATATCGTGCACATATACATCCAGCCTGATGTTGCTGTTTTTTAACGTATCACAGGCCATGGCAACCCCTTCATAAAAATTGATACCGGGCAGGCTTGCTTCGGGTACATATTTTGTATAGGTAGGTTTACCGTCTTTTACCAGTTGCCCCAGGTGCAGCGGCAGGAGTATGTCTATGCGGTAAGATTCGCGTTTAGCGGTTTCAGGATAGACAGGGGCTTTTTTATCTTTTAGTTTTTTCTCCTGCTTTTCTTCTTTTTTTGCAGGATTTTCCTGTTTGGGTTTACGCGGTTTGCGCTTTTCTTCTTTCCCGAATATCTTTTTCCAGAACTGGGCCTGGACGGGTTGGGTACTTACCAGGGATAATGAGCATATAAGTATAAAAAGGCCGGTAAATCTCTTCATACCGGCAAATTTAAACCAAAACCCCCGCAAAGGCTGTGTTAATTATTTGCAGGCAGGAGTTTTATGTTTACTTTCGCCGCATGCCTGAATTGAGCTTTACAGAAGAAAACTACCTCAAAGCGATTTACAGCCTGCAGGTCCAGGGAACAGTGCCCGAGGTGTCGGTAAACGAGATTGCGGAGCGCATGAATACACGGCCGGCAACGGTTACGGATATGCTGCGTAAGTTGTCTGATAAGAAGCTGATTCACTATGAAAAGTACAAGAAAACACAGCTTACCAGGCAAGGGGCCAAGCAGGCATTGCAGATCATTCGTAAACACCGTCTCTGGGAAGTTTTCCTGTATACCAAACTTAACTTTTCCTGGGATGAGGTGCATGAGGTGGCGGAAGAGCTGGAGCATATACGCTCCTCCAAGCTTATTGAAAAGCTGGACGAGTTTCTTGGCTACCCGATGTTTGATCCGCACGGAGATCCCATTCCAAATGCAGCCGGTGAGGTGAAGCCTGCTTCAAATATGACCCTGGCCGAAACAAAAGCGGGCGATCTGCTGCAGCTGGTTGCGGTAAAAGATACTTCTACAGCATTCCTGCAGCATCTTGAGCGGTATGGTCTTCGGATAGGAGTATTAATTGAGATAAGGGAGCTGCTGCCTTTTGACAAAAGCGTTATTGTAAAGATCAATAACGGCAAAGCAGCCACTTTATCGGAGAAGATAACCTTGAATCTTCTGGTTGTACCCCAGCTATAAATTCAGATAATAAGGCTGCATTAACGCACTGAAAGCTGCGCTATACTGGTCAGGTTCCTCTCTTATTATGAGCTCGTGCGACTGCTGTTGTAATGAAACAGTATGCGAAAATATACCTACAATACGATTCGCAGGTCTGTCTTTACGTGGGTATATACGGAGGAGAGCATGTAGAGCAAGACCCGTATCCAGAGTGGTCGTCATCCATTCATCCCATTCGCTGGCGGGGAACATTACGCTCATATACCCGTTTTTTTTCAACAAGACAGCCGCATAGCCGGCCAGGTCTTTCTTGGAAAGCATAATATCGTGACGCGCAGTATTCCTGGCAATATCGCTGGCATGTAACTGATTATGAAAAAAAGGCGGGTTACAGATAATATGATCATATTGTTTATCTGCCGGATAAACCTGTAGCGCAGTCTGCCGGATACTCAGGCGGTGATGCCATGGACTTGCGGAAAAATTAAATGCTGCTTCCACAGCGGCATCAGCGTCGGTATCGATCGCATCAATTGTTGCGAGGGGTAGCTGTTGTGCCAGCATAAGGCTTAAAAGTCCTGTACCTGTACCAATATCCAGTATATCGATGTTGCCGTTGCTCTGCTTACCAATAAACGCGGCAGTCCAGGCCCCCTGGATACAGGCATCGGTCGATACCTTCATAGCGCTTCGTTGCTGTGTTATGGTAAATTGCTTAAACCGGAACCATGTATTAGCCATAAATTACCATTGTTGCCTGGCAGAAGGAACTGTTTCCGGATCTGCAAACTGCTGCCGGAGATATTTATAATGTGCGGCAATGCCGATCATTGCCGCATTGTCTGTGCAATATTCAAACTTTGGAAGATAGGTGTTCCAGTTATTCTTTCTGCCCAGTTCTTCCAATGCTTTTCTTAACCCGCTGTTGGCCGATACGCCACCGGCAATACCTATATGGGTAACATTCTTTTCCTTTGCGGCTTTTTCGAACTTCTTTATCAGGGTCTGGACAATCGTGTGCTGAACGGATGCGCACAGGTCGGCCATATTTTCACCAGGGAAGCCGGGCTGCTCTTTTCTTTGTTTCTGGATAAAGTATAATACGGATGTTTTTATGCCGCTAAAGCTGAAACTGTACCCGGGCATGTCGGATATAGGGAAAGTATACTTTAAGGGATCACCATCACGGGCATACTTATCTACCAGCGGACCGCCAGGATAGGGTAGACCGATCATTTTTGCAATCTTGTCAAATGCTTCGCCGGCAGCATCATCCAGTGTCTCGCCCAGTATTTCCATCTCCAGATGGGAATGGCACAAAACAATCTGCGTATGACCGCCGGAAACAGTAAGGCAAAGGAAGGGGAAAGGAGGTTTGGGATCATCCAGCCAATGAGCCAGCACGTGCGCCTGCATATGGTTCACGGCAATGAGCGGTACATCCAGCGCCTGGGCAAAGCTTTTGGCAAAGCCGCAACCTACCAGCAGTGAGCCGATAAGGCCGGGTGCCTGTGTAAAAGCCACAGCATCAATTTGCTTCTTATCAACGGCCGCCTGTTTTAATGCCGTATCCACTACAGGAACTATATTTTGCAGGTGTGCCCGGGAAGCCAGTTCCGGGACTACGCCGCCATATTGCTCATGCACCTTCTGCGTAGCTATAATATTGCTCAGTGCCGCCCCGTTCTTTAAAACAGCCGCCGATGTCTCATCGCAGGATGATTCGATCGCCAGTATGTGGATGTCCTTATTTTTCAATTGAAACCCTTAATTATACATTGGCTGCAAAATTAAAGATAATCTGCTTAGCTTACCTGAAGGCATTCCTTAAAAATAAAGGCCGGCAATATGCCGGCCTTTAAAAAGATTAATTGAAAATATTTAAAGCTTTTTGCTGGTCGTTTTTATAACACCGGTAACAGTCATGGGCACTTCCATGCCCTGTGTATTGATCTTCCCGGTAATGCTCTGCTTGATATCCCCCGATAATAGCTGACCACTTTCTATTTCCACGATCACTGTGCCTGATTGGGTGCCGCTGAGATCAATTTTTACATCTTTCATTCTCGGGTCGGCCTGGCCGGCAGGGTTTACTTTTATGGATGTAGATACGTCAATATTTGCTTTGCCGTCGGCAACGGATTTTAAGGTATATTTTATTTCCATAGCCATGCTGAAAGGCTGTACATCCATAGTGGTGTTCTTGATCCAGCTTTCACCTATTTTTACCGGTTTGCCGGGAAACATATCCAGTGTAGCGCCCATCATTTTTTTAATAGTAGAGTCATTGAGCTGCTGAGGCATTCCTTGCCCCTGGGGATCAGCTTCTTTCATCAAGTCTCCAAAGCCTTCTACTTTAATAATCTCTCCGCCTGGGCTGACGGTAACAGAAAAGGATTTCCCGATTGAGCTGCCTGCAGCGGCGAGCGGGTTATTGGTCGCGCTGTTGGGGTCTTTAGAGTCATAAGACATATTTTGGCCCATCATCTTGCCATCTATCTTTATATGATCCAGGGTGACGCTCATTTTACGGTTATGACCTTCTGCCGAAGTAATATCGTAGATATATTCCATCAACATATTCTGCTGCATTTCCATACCCATATTTATATTCTGGTTGTTTTCTATGGAATACAGGTATTTGGTGCCGGGTTTTAAATTAAAGGCCAGCTTAATGCCATCCTCTTCTTTTCCCCCGGTGCCGTCAGTGCCGGATTGACAGGATGTAAAGATGCCTGCTGATAAAGCAAACAGGGAGCAGGTAGCCAGTTTCTGAATCTTATTCATGTTGTCGGAATGTTATTGATGTTCAGCAAAAGTAAGGTAATTTATATACGGTTAATTAGGCGGGAATATTTTTACTTTTCTTAAAACAGCAGAATAGTGCCTGCGATTAATACCTATTTTTGCTGATATGTACCTTATAAAAGCGCCCTGGTGGATGCGGAAGCTGGCGCCGTCTGCTGAATGGGATATGCCGGCAGGCAAGGAGCAGGCTGTTTATCTTACGTTTGATGACGGGCCGCATCCTGAAGCGACGCCGTTTGTCCTGGAACAACTGGCCAGGCATAATGCACAGGCTACCTTTTTCTGTATCGGGAAAAATGTAGTGGAGTACCCTCGCATATATGAACAGATACTGGAGGAAGGGCATGCGGTGGGAAATCACACACATAATCACCTTAAGGGCTGGAATACGGGGACGAAAGAGTATATAGAAAATGTGCAAAAGGCAGCCCAGTTTGTTCAATCCGGTTTGTTCAGGCCACCTTATGGCAGGATAAAGCCTATGCAGGCCGCTGAGCTTGGTAAGCTTGGCTATCGTATTATCATGTGGAGCCTTCTTAGCGGTGATTTTGATCAAAAAATATCCTCACAACGATGCCTGGAACAAGTGGTTTTTAACCTGAGGCCGGGAAACATTGTCGTATTTCATGACAGCGCGAAAGCCTGGGAGCATATGAGCTATACCTTGCCAAGGGTATTGGAACACTGCAGAAAGCAAGGCTGGCAGTTAAAGAAACTATAGTGCGCTATGAAGATAAAAAAAATAATAAAGACCGTATTGACGGCAGTTGTGGCAGTGGCGTTTATTCTGTTCGGTACAGATCTGTGGGTGACGAAGGCTGCGGAAACAAGACTGTATACCGACCTAACAAAGGTTCCTTATAACAAGGTTGGTTTACTATTGGGTACCAGCAAATATCTCCGGGGCGGGTTTATCAACCCCTATTACCGTTATCGGATAGATGCCGCTGCCGCTTTGTTCAGGAGCGGTAAGATATCTTATATATTGGTGAGCGGTGATAATAGCGAAAAGCATTATAATGAGCCGGAGAGCATGAAGAAAGATCTTATAGCGCAAGGCATTCCGGCCAACAGGATATTCCTGGACTATGCCGGTTTCAGAACATTGGACAGTATTTTACGTTGCAGGGATGTGTTTGGTACATCTGCCATAACCATCATTTCCCAGCCATTTCATAACGAAAGAGCGTTATTTATCGCTGATCATAAAAAAATGACGGCAGTAGCTTTTAACGCAAAAGATGTATCGGCATATAATGGCATGAAAACACAGGTCCGGGAAAAATTTGCAAGAGTAAAAATGATGCTTGACCTTGCTTTGGGCAAGGAAGCAAAGTTCTATGGCGAAAAGATCGAAATAAAATAATCCTTACTTTTTACGGGTATTGATACCGGCCAGGAGGAAGAGCCAGCCCAGGATAAGGAATATTCCGCCGATTGGCGTGAGCAGCCCCAGCTTTCCCAGGCCGATATCGGCAGTCGATTTCAGGGCCACCAATAAATAAATGGATCCGGAAAAGAGCAAAATGCCGGTTACAAACATCCATGTGGCCCGCTTTATCCATTTACCTGGAAATGCCATATGAACCATGCCGGCGAAAGCTAAGGCGAAGCTATGGTAAAACTGGTATTTTACTGCAGTTTCATAGGATTCCAAAAGGGACGGGGCGAGAATGCTTCTCAGCATATGTGCGCCCATAGCGCCTATAATAACGCAGATAGCTGCGAATATAAAAGCTGCATTTAATGCCGGTTTATACATAACGGAGGTTATTTTGATTTTGTGCGGATAAAATAACTGCTGTAAAGGTTGCGGATGTGGCGGTTGTTATATCGATTTTATAATGTGCCTGTTGATAGATGTCCTTTCTTTCGTTTAACTGCTTCTGTAATATCTCTGGCAGGTTTTCATATTCTTCAGCCAGCAATGGTCTGTCGGTCGCATGTTTCAGGCGTTCTGCCAGCAGTGCTACAGTTGCTTGCAGATAGATGACAACCCCGTTTTCCAGCATGAGTTTCATATTGTCGGCATAGCAGGGTGCACCGCCGCCTGTTGCTACTACTACCATATCCTTACTTCCATGCTCACTGATTATTTTATGAAGCGTTTCTCTTTCCTTTTCTCGGAAAAATGATTCTCCTTTTTCTTTGAACACGTCGATAATAGGTTGAGCCAGTTTACGGCTGATCAGCTCGTCCATATCAAGAGCGCTAAAGCCCGGAACAGAAGAAAGCTGTTTTGCCCAATATGACTTGCCGCTACCTGATTGTCCGATAAGAAAGATTAGCATAAGCCCGGAATATGGTACAAAAATACAGGAACGCTTCTGAAAGCAGTAGCTTTGCTATGCTACATGCAAATGTAGCGTTGATAATTATGAAATTGTAGATTTCTTAATTAAAATTGTCTGCGCAAAAGAACAATTAAAAACCACATGTCCAATTCTCTGTTTGCTAACACTAATTTTCCTGAACATGAAACAAATAATACAGCATTTCGCTACCTGCTTTCTGTTACTTATCCTGTTTGTCATAAACAGGGATGCGGCTAATGCGCAGGGGTTCAGCTATGCGCTTGAGGGTGATCCTATAGATATTACCGGCTGGGAAATGGGAGAGGACAGCTATGTTGATGGAGATGAGCTGGTGCTGACAGACCCGGAGACCAACCAGACCGGTTATATATATTATGCTACGCCTTCCAGTCTCACGGCCTGTTCACAGTTTACCGTAACTTTCGATTTCCAGATCACTAACAGCTCATTTCCTACGGCAGATGGTATAGCTTTCTGGTATATATCCAACCCGCCAACCGGTTTTACTGCAGGTGGTGGGATAGGATTACCTTCTGACCCCGACGGGCTGGTGCTGATATTTGACACTTATAACAACGATGGAGTTGCCGATAACCCCCTGATCTCTTTACGGCACCTGGATGGCACCTCGGATTATGCGGAGGGGACCTCAACCGGTCAGCTGGATGACGACCTTACCGACCAGGACTGGCTGGTGGATGAAGAATGGCATACCTGTGTTCTGACCTATTATTACGGTGATATCACGGTATCATTCGACGGAGCCGCCCCGGTTATGACGGGTTCTACTTCCCTGGATGGCTTTGACGGTTATTTTGGCTTTTCTGCAGGAACGGGAGCGCTGTATGCAAAGCACAAGCTCAGGAATGTGCTGATAGAAGGCGCTCCGGTACCGCTTCCTCCGCTTGTGGAAGATATTACTTATTGTAAAGATGCGCCTGCCGGCCCATTGACGGCTACAGGGGATAATTTAAAGTGGTATACGACTGCTACAGGTGGTATGCCTTTGGCAGAGGCACCAACACCCGGTACAGCAGTTCCGGGCACTTATACCTGGTATGTGAGCCAGCAGATCGATGGTTGTGACATTGAGAGTGAGCGTGCTGCTGTTAACGTTATCGTTGCTCCACCGCCACCGCCGCCGGTAATCGATTATATTCCTGATTACTGCCAGGGTGAGGAGTTTGAGCCCTTTGCTACAGGAAGTTCCGGGGTTCTATGGTATACGACCGAAACGGGTGGAATTGGCAGCACCGACGCTCCAGTTGTGAATACAGATATTGCAGGCGTATATACCTGGTATGCCAGTCAGACAGTAGCAGGTTGTGAAAGTGTTTTAAGAACGCCTGTTGTTGTTACGGTACATGAGACGCCGGAAGCAGGTTTCGATTTCCAGATTCATTATGGCTGTATTGCAGATACGGTTGTCTTTATAAATAATACGGCCGATGCATCGGCTTTCCGGTGGAACTTCGATGACGGAACGCCGCTTAGCTATGAGGAAGATCCTGCGCACATATATACGGAACAAGGTGAATATGCGGTAAGACTTACGGCGGGTATCGGGGCCTGTACCGATTCCGTTCTCAGGCTTATCTCCATTCACCATCCGCTGGATGCCGCCTTTACTGTTTCAGCAGACACAATCTGCCAGGGGACGCAGGTCCCTTTTTCCAATACTTCAACAACAACGGTTATTAATGGTATCGATCCTTCTTTTGCCTGGGATTTCCGGGATGGCTATACCGCAGGTGAACAAAGCCCTGATCATATTTTTGATATTCCGGGTGTATACAATATTATGCTGGTCGCTACCGATTTTGTACCCTGCAATGATACAGCCTATAAGCTGATCTATGTTGATTCCAGCGCGCAAATAAGCTTTGCTATGAGCGATACCATGTTATGTACCGGAGATGGCATAGACCTTGAAGCCTTTTATACGCGGAATGGTTTCAGGGAATTGTCCTGGACATTCGGTGATAATGGCGATGAGATATATAATGCTAACCCGGCTATGCGTTCCTATGACAGGGATGGCGTCTTTGATATTACCGTCCGCGCTGCCTATCGTATCTGCCCTGAAGCTACCGCAAGCAGAAAAGTTTACGTCAAACCCCTGCCGGTGGTCAACCTGGGGCCTGACACAACCCTGTGCCTGAATGATGCGCCGCTATATCTTTCTTCCCCGGTTACTCTTTCTTCCGGCACGGTGCATTGGAGCTGGAGTACGGGAGACACCGCTTCTGTGCTGAAAATAGTACATCCTGGGATTTATCGTGTAACTGCCGACCTGGAGGGCTGTAAGGGCTCTGATGAAGTAACGATCACCAAAGATTGCTATACCGATATCCCTAATTCATTCACGCCCAATAATGATGGAGTAAATGACTATTTCTATCCCAGGCAACTGCTATCGAAGGGGATTATAAGTTTCAAAATGCAGGTATTTAACCGGTGGGGACAAATGGTGTTTGAAACTTCCGGTACCGGTGGCAGGGGATGGGATGGCCGGTTTAACGATAAGGAACAGCCGCAAGGTGTTTATATCTACATGATCGATGTGGTTATGAAGAACCTGGCAACAGAACATTATACAGGGAATGTAACCCTGCTCAGGTGATCATTAATTTTCTATAAGCTATATTTGCCTTTTGGTCGCATGAATATAGGTTTCGATGCCAAAAGGGCGTTTCTTAATTATACAGGCCTTGGAAATTACAGCCGGGAAGCCATTAATACCATGGCGGAAGAATTTCCGCTTGAGACATATTACTTATATACGACAAAAGCCCCTGATAATAACAGGACAGCTTCCCTTTTTAACAGGAGCAATATCGTCGTAAGGACGCCGGGATTTCCCTTCTTCAGATCCTTATGGAGGAGCCGGCTGATCATACGGCAATTGAAAAAAGACAGGCTGGATATTTTCCATGGATTAAGCCATGAGCTGCCTTTCGGGATCGGAAAAACAGGGATCAGATCAGTAGTAACGATACATGATCTTATCTTTTTGCGCTATCCGCAGTATTACCAGTCCGTTGACCGTAAGATCTATGAAGCAAAATACAGGTATGCCTGCAGGCATGCGGATAAAATCGTTGCGATCAGCGAGCAGACCAAAAAAGATATCCAGACCTTCTTTGGTATTGATCCTGCCAGGATCGAAGTGATCTATCAGGGATGTGACCCTTCTTTTGCACAAAAAAAGACCATTACGCAACTAGATAGCATAAAAGAAAAGTATGGGTTACCAGACAGATTTCTTCTGAATGTTGGTACTGTAGAAGAGCGGAAGAATACACTATTGATTGTTAAGGCGCTTACTATGCTGCCTGATGAACTGAAACTCGTTATTGTCGGCCGTCATACAGCTTATGCAAACGAAGTGAAGAAGTATATAGAAGAACATGGACTAGGCACCCGCGTTATCTTTCTTGAAAATGTATCCTTTAATGATCTGCCCGGAATATACCAGCTTGCCGGGATATTTGTTTACCCTTCCCGTTTTGAAGGATTTGGTATACCGGTGCTGGAAGCATTGAACTCGGGTGTTCCGGTAATTGCTGCCTCAGGCTCCTGCCTTGAAGAGGCTGGAGGAGGCGGGAGTATTTATACAGACCCTGATAATGAAAAAGCTATGGCAGCACATGTGCTTAACCTTATGGAAGATCGCACACTCCGGGAAAGTATTGTTAACAAGGGATATGAACATGCCGCAGGGTTTTCTGCCGGCATCATGGCCAATAAGTTAATGACTTTGTACCGCAGTATCACGGGTAATAAATAAGAGCCGGGCTTAGCCTGGCTCTTATTTTATTATTTGCCATAGCGGAGTGTTTTTATTTATACACCTTTACCGCGCACACATAATCCATAGCTTTTTTTACCTGCTCTGTGCGTTTTAGGCTATTCATACGGTTATTTTCAGGAAGCCGCAGGTTCGCAGCCTTGGGCAATGATTTAACCAGGTCCAGCAATGCCTGGGAATGTATGGCATAGGTAGCATCAGTTTCTTTAGCAGTAACCAGCGCAATGACATTTCCATTCTGATCAAAAACCGGGGAGCCGCTTTGACCAGGGTTGGCTGTAATATCAAGCTGATAAGAAGAAACATCCCCCTTGTATCCTTTCCGGCTGCTGATATAGCCTTCATTATATACTACTTCGTCCTGGGGAAAGCCCAGTGAGAAGACAGGTTGGGCCAGGTCAGACTGTTTTCTGGAAATAGTATATGGCAGCTGCCCTTTGCCAAAACGGAATCCATTGTCTTCTACTTTAAGGATTGCCAGGTCTTTTGATGGTTCAAAAGCAACAATATATACTTTATGGTAAGTACCTTCTGCCGTTTGTATATAGATAGAATCTGCCCCTTCCACAACATGGTAATCAGTCGCGATATATCCGTCGTTGGTTAATGCAAATCCCGAACCGCTGAAGTTGCCGGGCATTGCCGGCCGCTGTTCCTGCTCTGATTTCCTGTCAGCATTAATATTATTGATGATCCGCGACTGGGAATCTTTCAGGGCATCCAGCTTTTTTGATAAGGTTACGTACTGGGATGTTGCATTATGCTGGGACCTGTTTGTTGCCAGGTAATAGGTTGTAACGGAAGATAGCAGCGCAATAGCAGCCGCAATACCGCCTGTTTTCAGGTATTTGCGGAAATTGAGCGTTTTTGGCGTTATCTCAGGAATATCCTTACCCGCTTCCGTCCCGACTGATGCGATCAGGTCTTTCATTCTGCTGCGTTCGCCGGCGCCTTTCAGTGCTTTAAGAAAAGCTATTTGCTCATCCCAGGCAGCCTGCAGCACATCATTTACCTGCAATTGCCGGCTGATCATTTGCCACTCATCCTGACCAAGATCATTATTCATATAACGATCCGCATATTCAATTATATTTTGTAAGTTGACTTTCATGACTGCTTTCTCCACATCTGTCTTCAGGAGCTGAACTTTATTAGTTATTAGAGCCTGCAACCGTTCTGGCGTCGAAAAATATCTTCTTTAACCTGGTAAGGCATTTATATTTTTGTGTTTTGGCATTTTCGGCATTGGTATAGCTAAAATCAGCGGCGATCTGCTGCATGCTTTTGTTATCTATATAAAATGCCTTTAATAGCTGGCTACAGGGTTCGCCCAGCTTCTCCATTGATTGCCACAGCTGTATAAACTGGTGTTCTTTTTCCAGGTGCATCAGCAGATCATCTTCATAAGCATGGCCCGCGCTTTCCTCCTCTTCTTCCTGCTCATTAAAACCAATATAACCAGAGCTATATTCTATCTTCTTGAACCATAGCCTTTTACTGATAGCAAACAAGTAGGTGCTCAATTTACAGGTAAGACAGAATTCGGGAAGCTTGGCCTTTTCGAACATAACCATTAATGCTTCCTGGAAAATATCATCCGCGTCAATCTCTGTACCTCCCCGTGTAATAATCCATTTGATCAGCATCGGTCGGTAAAGCTTATATATTTCCGCCACAGCCTCCCTGTTGCCGGCGGCCAGACCCTCGAGCAATGCCGTATCTGTATTCAATGGCTTATTCACTTTGTTAATTCGTTTAGTGGAAAAAAGTAACCCAAAATTGCGACAAAAAAATTTTTTACAAAAAACGGGTTACCTTTTTCCTGTTCCTGTATAAATGGCAAATATCAATTTTTAAAAATTAAAAAAACAACAAAATGAAATTAGTTAAATTAAGCATCGTTGCTTTAGCTATGGGTCTTTTCGCTGCTTCTTGCGGTTCTAACGAAAACGCAGCTGAAACTGCTGATACAACTGCTACAGAAACTCCGGTTGAAACAACAACTCCTACTGAAGTTGCTCCTACAACTGATACAACTACTGCTCCTACAACTGATACAACTAAAGCTCCAGCTGCAACTACTGCTGCTCCTGAGACTAAATAAGAAATTATCATCAGGTAATTTATGGCAAGCCGCTGGGCGGCTTGCTATTTTTTTATACGCAGTTGTCCATATACATTAATCACAGTTTAAAAAAAACTGTACCGGGCATTACCTCCTTCTGAATAATCTGTTCTCCCGGGATAGATTTCCACAAATAAATATTGCTTTCTATTGCTGCCTGTATTATCTGGCAGGTATGTTATATTTATTTTAATTATTGTGATATGATAACAATGTCGGTTATTGTTGCTGGTATCGCTATGTCGTGCCTGTTATTATTATTCCTGGAGCAAGGCTGCTTCGGAAAATGCTGCCAGGCAAGATATCTTAAATAAACTTCGTCTCCTTCTATAATTTTCTTTTCTTTGCGGATCCATATTTTACAAGTATGATTATCAGAAGCAAAGCGCCTTTACGAATAGGGCTGGCAGGAGGAGGCACGGACGTAAGCCCGTATAGCGATCTTTATGGTGGTGCTATTCTCAATGCTACCATCTCCTTATATGCTCACGCTACCATAGAGCCATTGGAGGCGGATAAAGTAATCATACATGCCGTGGACAGGAAAGAGGAGGTATCTTATGACCTGGCCGACGTACTGCCTGTTGATGGTAACCTGGACCTGGCAAAAGGTATTTATAACCGTATTGTAAAGGACTACGGAAAGGTTCCGTCCGGGTTTAAGCTTACGACACAGGTTGATGCTCCTGCAGGTTCCGGGCTGGGTACTTCTTCCACTTTGGTCGTGGCCATCTTGGGCGCTTTCGCTGAGTGGATGAAGCTGCCACTAGGGGAATATGATGCCGCACACCTGTCTTACCAGATTGAGCGCGAAGATCTGAAAATGGCCGGGGGGAAGCAGGATCAGTATGCAGCGACGTTTGGGGGTGTTAACTTTATGGAATTCTATGCAGATGATAAGGTAATTGTTAATCCCTTGCGGATAAGGCATGAATACCTGCATGAGCTGGAGCATAACCTGCTGCTTTTTTATACCGCGACAAGCCGCAATTCTTCTGTTATCATCGAAGCGCAAAGCAAAAACGTAACGGATAAAAAGTCCGATTCCATTGATGCTATGCATCACCTGAAGGAGCAGGCGCAAATGATGAAGGAAGCCTTACTGAAGGGAAACATTGACCGTATAGGACAGATACTGGATTATGGCTTTCAGCACAAGAAGAAAATGGCGCAGGGCATCAGCAATACGCTTATTGACGATATCTACAATACGGCACTGGCCGCCGGCGCTACCGGCGGTAAAATAAGCGGTGCAGGTGGTGGCGGATTTATGACCTTTTATTGTCCCGGGGTTACGCGGTATGCTGTAACGGAGGCCCTGGAGAAATTCGGGGGTGCTGTTCACCCATATCGTTTTGTAGAACAAGGGCTTTTCTCCTGGACCAAATAATATTGTCTGTCCGGGTTAGTAGTAGAGGAGTGGACTGTTATTGTAGGAAGCAGACTTTTTAAATCCCCCTATTGTTGTAGAAGATACTTGGATGTATGCAATTGCGACTGCGCTGCTACCAATAAGGAGGAATTAGTGATATATCGGCTCTATCACTTCCTCCGTTCTTTAAAAAAATCTTTCATTAATTGCGCACATTCTTCAGCCAGCACACCGTGGCTGAGCTGTGTTTTGGGATGAAAAGGGTGCTGACCGGGTAAGCGCTCTGAAATATATTTTTTATAGCCGTTCTTTTCATCAGCTGCGCCAAAAACAATACGACCTATTTTGCTCCAATGCAGGGCACCACAGCACATCAGGCAAGGCTCCACGGTAACATATAAAGTCCCTTCCGGCAGGTACTTGCTGCCTGTTTCGCTAAATGCGGCTGTAAGTGCGATCATTTCGGCATGTGCGGTACTGTCGTTCAGCAGCTCTACCTGGTTGTATCCACGGCCTATTACCTTTTCTCCCCATACAACAATAGCTCCTACCGGCACTTCACCGGCATCGTAGGCTTTCTGTGCTTCCCGCAGCGCCATTTTCATAAAATGCTCATCGGTCATATTTTCTGTTTGAAGTAAAACGGCAACCATGATCAGGCTGTTTGTTCACATGGTTGCCGTTATTGTATCAGATGATTGTCTTATCGTTTTTGTTGCTTCAGGCGTTCTGCCTGGGCTTTCTGCATCTCTTCAAGCCTTTGCGCCCACTTGGAGGTAGTGGCAGGTTTGCTGCGGTTCTCTTTTATCTTCTGATGGATCTTTTCCTCGTTAATGATAAATTTCTGGATAACGAACTGCTGTATGATGCTCAGCAGGTTGGAGAAAGTATAGTAGAAGGTAAGGCCCGCCGCCATGCTGTTGAACCAGCCGAGGAACATGATCGGCATGATGAAAGGCATCCATTTAAGCATAGCGTTATTCATCTCGCCGCCGGCGCCGCCTGCATTGGCGGTCATATTCTTGTTATATACGGCAAGGAACAGGCTGGTTGCGGTCATCAGTAAAGTGAACAGGCTGATATGGTTACCGTAAACAGAGCTCAGCAATGGAATATGCGCATCCCAGCTGAAAATACTGTCATAGGTTGACAAATCTTCAGACCAGAGGAATTTAGATTGTCTTAACTGGATCGCTGTCGGGAAAAAATAATACATCGAAAGCAGGAACGGCATCTGCAGCAACATAGGAAGGCAACCGCCAAGGGGATTGACACCCGCGGTACGGTACAGCTTCATCTGTTCCATGCTCATCTGTTGCTGGTTGTCCCCGTATTTGGCTCTCAGCTCATCCAGCTCTGGTTTGAGCACCCGCATTTTTGCGGAAGAGAGATAGCTCTTATAAGTAAAAAAAGAGAGCAACAGGCGTATGATCAGTGTAATACAGATAATGATCACACCGAAGCTGCTGATAAACTGGCTGAGGAAATCGAACAGGGGGATGATCATCCATTTGCTGATGTATTTTACAAAGAAGAAGACACCAAAGCCCAGCTGTATCTGCTCTTCAAGGCCGATCTTATATGACTTAAGCACTTTATAGTCATTGGGACCTATGTACCAGCGAAATCCGAAAGAATAATCGCTGGAAGCGGTTACCGGTATAGCCAGGGCGCTTGTATTAGCTACAACAATACTGCTGTCGGCCGGCAGCGTACCTTTAAAGTCTCCTTTTGTAAAGGATTTATCGGCAATGATGGTAGAGTTAAAGAAGTGAGTCCGTACACCGATCCAATGCAGCTCGCGATCCATAGACTGGTTGTCGGTACGCTGGATGGTAAAGTAATCATGCTCACCATCAGCATACTGATAATGTACCTGTGCATTCAGCCGCTCATTTTTCAGATCTTTTTCTGTGTGCAGGGCCTGGGTTACCCAATTCAGTGACAATGACTTTGTAGTCGCCAGGTCCTGCTGCAGGCCGATAAGCCTCAGATTGGCAGTCATCATATAACCCCTGGCAGGCAAAGTATAGCTAAGCTCTATATTTTGTCCCGGGCCTACATTGGCTGTCATACGCAGGTGTTTGCTGCCATCTGGAAGGGTGGTTTGCTCAGGTGTAAAGAAAAGCTGGTCGGTCGATATATTTTTACCGTTTACAGGTATTACAATCGCAAACTTGTTGACTTCTCCTTTAAAGAAGGAAAGTGACTGGCCATCATAGGTCTTAAAGCTGTCTATCCCTGATTGAACCGGTGCGCCTCCCTTGGTAGAAAATTGCAGGGACAATTCCCCATTGGAGAAATTCACGGTTTGGGCAGGGCCACGGAACGCAGCAGGAAGTGTGGTGTCCACGGCCTTTTGCTGTTGTGTATCAGCTGCCGCGGCCGCTACGGCTTTAGGGAGATCTTTTTGATTAATAACTTTCGCTATCGAGTCGGCACGTTTTTGCTCCAGGTAGGCCTGCTGTTCATGATTGCTCCAGAAAAAATAACCTGCAGCCAGCGCCAGAAGCAGAATAAATCCAATGATTGAATTACGATCCATGAAATATATACACAAAATTTAGAGCGCAAAGGTAGGTAATTTTGGTTTGGGGCTTCCGGCTGATTTTCAGATCGGCAAATATTCGGCGGAAGCTGGATTAGAACGGCATAAAATAGTAGACAGCATATATTATAATACCTGATCAATCCGTGCAAGGCCCCCGATAGTGCCTGTTGCCGAAAATCAAAAGCTTCCTATATCAAAATAATTCTGCTACTTTTGTGCAGCTCAAATAAATGTGAAATACCGGTACTATAAGCATGTCCACAGCACCTGTCAATAATCCTGATAAAAAGAAAAAAAAGATCATTACGAGCCTGCTTGGCCTGATCGGCATATTAATACTGGTTAATATAGCGGCATCTCGCTTTTATTTCCAGGCAGATCTTACGCAGGACAAAAGGTATACTATTACACCGGCAACTACCACACTCCTGGAAAACCTGAAGCACCCGGTACACATTACGGTTTTCCTTGAGGGAGAAGATATGCCGGCGGGCTATAAAAGCCTGAAAGTGCGCACGGAAGAATTACTGCGCCGGTTCCGCGATATCAGTGATCAGAAAATTGATTATCGCTTTGTGGATCCTTTAGGGAAAGATACTGCCATGGCCGGGCTGATACAACGGTACAGGATGTCCGGCTTTCCTGTTACCATATCCAATGGTAAAAAAGGCACTACACAAAAGATGATCTTCCCCTGGGCGCTGATCAGTGTCAATGGCCGCGACTGGCCGCTGTTGTTGCAGGAAAGCAATTCCCCGATGGTAAGCAGGAAAACCCTGAGCCGTTCGGAATTGCTGCTGGAGTATAATATAGCCAACACAATACACCAGCTAAATAAGATCGCTCCTGACACCATTGCCTATATTGCCGGAAACGGCGAGCCCGCCGGCTATGAGATATATGCGGCGGTCACAACATTGAGCCAGTATTATGCTTTCGAAGCCATAGAGTTGAACAGTTACCCGGTATTACCTTCAAAATATAATGCGATTATCATTAATCGTCCGACGACGGCCTTTAATGAGATAGATAAGTTCAAAATAGATCAATACCTGGTAAATGGCGGCAATATATTCTGGACAATAGATGCCGTAAGCGGATCTATTGACAGTTTTTATAACGCGCCGCAGTTCAATGCGCTGCCAATTGAATTGAATCTGAATGACCTGTTCTTTAGCTATGGGTTGCGTATTAATACCAACCTGGTATCGGATATGGATAAATGTGTAGATATCCCTATGCAGGCTTCCAAAGATGGTGATGCGCCTGCATATCCATGGGTATATTTTCCCATATTGCAACCGGGAAGCGAGCATCCGGTAGTTAAAAATATGAACGAGGTGCTGGGGCGGTTTGTCAGCAGTATCGATACAGTTAATGCTGATCCGGAAATAAAAAAGACCATCCTGCTGAGCACATCAAAATATAGCAGGACCGAGGGAGCGCCCATGCCTGTAATATTATCGGCGGCAATGGAGCAGCCTGACCGCAGCAGATACAACAGCCCTAACAGGATCGTTTCCTTATTGCTGGAAGGGAAGTTCCGGTCGGCATTTGCCGGCCGTATGCCCGCTGAAGTAGCGCACTACATTGATTCGCTGGGGCTGAAGCCTGTAAAGGCGGCAGCACATCCTGGTAAAATGATTGTTGTCAGTGACGGGGATATGTTACTGAATGAGGTTTCGCAAAGGGATGGCCCCCGGGATATGGGCATGTACCGCTTCAGCGATTATCGTTTCGATAATAAAGCTTTTATGCTGAACAGCCTGGAATACCTCACGGACCCCGATAACCTGCTGGCGGCCCGGACCAAGAGTTTCGAAGCCAATATACTGGATACCAAAAGGGTAGAGCAGGAACGAGGTATGTGGCAATGGATCAATATAGGTGTGCCGGTAGCGCTGGTGTTAATAGGAGGTTCTGTATATTTGTTTATCCGGAAAAGGCGGTATGCCTGAGTCCCGTAGCATTAAACCTGGAAATCAAATTGAAGCTTAAAATACATACTAATAATCTTGTGAAACGCTATCGTAACCGTACGGTAGTGAATGAAGTGTCTTTTGAGCTGGAACAGGGCGAAATTGTAGGGCTGCTGGGGCCGAACGGCGCCGGGAAAACCACTTCGTTCTATATGGTGGTGGGATTGGTAAAACCCGATTCAGGTAATGTCTTTCTCAATGACCTTAATATTACCAAACTGCCCATGTACAAGCGAGCTAAGATGGGTATAGGATATTTACCGCAGGAGGCTTCGGTCTTCCGTAAATTATCGGTAGAGGATAACATTACCGCGGTACTGGAAATGACCAGGCTGACGCGTTCGGAACAGAAGGCAAAGCTGGAAGGATTGCTTGAAGAGTTTCGCCTAACGCATGTACGTAAAAGCCCCGGAGACGTGCTGAGTGGCGGCGAGCGCCGCCGTACCGAAATTGCGAGAGCCCTTGCTGTCGATCCCAAGTTCATCCTGCTCGATGAACCTTTTGCCGGTATTGATCCTATTGCCGTAGAAGATATCCAATCTATTGTTGCGCGGCTGCGCTATAAAAATATCGGCATCCTTATCACCGATCATAATGTACAGGAAACACTGTCTATTACAGACAGGGCCTATCTCCTGATTGATGGCAAGATATTTGCCCATGGCGTTGCCGAAGATCTTGCCACTAATGAGCAGGTAAAGAAGCTGTATCTTGGCCGCGATTTTGAACTGAGAAGGAAAGACTGGCTGCATGAAGAAGCCAGGAAGCCATGATAGCAGGGCCGCAGACCAGCTTAAATTATCCACATAAGGCATAGCTAAGCATTATTTTGGTATCTTAGCTGTGAAATATCAGTGTATATAGTATGCGTGCCAATAAACAGATCACGGCTTTATTACATCTTGTAGATGATCCCGACCTGGAAGTGTTTGATACAGTAGCTTCACAATTATTAAGTTATGGCAAACAGATAATTCCCAATCTGGAGCAGCTATGGGAAGTTACGGAAGATGAAGCAGTGCAACACCGGATCGAAGTACTGATACACAGGGCTTTATTTACCGAGCTACAGCATGAGTTTGCGGCCTGGTCAAAGGAAGATAAGCCTTCGCTGCTGCAGGGAGCTATCTTACTGGCAAAATACCGTTACCCTGAATTGAATGCCAAGCTGATACGGACACAATTCGAGCAGATGAGGCGAAATATATGGCTGGAGCTTAACCATTATCTTACCCCGCTGGAGCAGATTAACGTCATTAACAGCATACTCTATAACTATTATAAGTTACAGGGACATGAAATAACGGAACGCAGGCCCGATTACTTTTTCATAAACTACCTATTGGAAAGTAAGCACGGCAATGCTTTTTCCATAGGAATACTGTTCTTATCGCTTTGCGAGCTGCTGGATGTGCCAGTGCAGGCTGTGCCGCTGCCCAGGCAATTCGTTATGGCATATTTTGACAGCCTGTATCACTTTCTGAGCCCGGATGAGGACCCGATCCAGCAGATACAGTTTTATATCGACCCGGTAAATGGTATGGTTTATACCCAGAATGACGTTGATGTATATCTCAAGAAAATAAATGCCGGGGAGAGCGAGCAATATTTTGAGCCTATGGACAACCGTGAGATTATCTGCAGGATGATCGGGGAATTATCGCTCAGCTATGACTACACCAATGAGCCGGATAAGGCGGAAGAACTGAAACAACTGATAATGGTCATAAAAAAAGTTCCGTAGTCTTCGGAACTTTTTTATTTCGTGTGCAAATGCTTCTCTGTTAAACTGCTCTTTTGTACATGTCAATATAAATATACATCATACAGGCAAATAAAGGTAACAGCTCGATCAGCGGCATACGCTGGATGCCTATGGCATGAACGATCAGCGCAACTATGAGCAGGCTGATCCCTGCCAGCGCATACATCTTCAGCCATCTTTTAGGCCGGGACCAGATAAATGCTACTATTGCATTTAAAGGAAAAGCCCAGAGTATATTATAGTTTTCCGTACAAGCCTGGTGATTGGTACAAAGCCACATAAACAGCATAAAGCAGCCGAGCAGGCCGGTCAGCAGCAGCAGCAGGGTATTCATCGTTCCTTTCAGATAGCGGAATATATTCACATGGTAAGCAAGAATAACCAGTATAAGGATTCCGGTCATCATCCAGAACGGGCCATTGAAAGTATGTAGCGGCGCTGTATGTTTTTGGCGGATAAGGGGCGTATTGGCCTTGGCAAACATGTCATTTTTATATCCTGCTCCTTCTATCCCTTTATTCAGAAAATCCGGCAGGAACATAGAACCTTCATTGGTCATAACGCTGTCAACGCGGCTGCCCAGCAGCAGGTTGATACCGAATCGTTCCCAATGCTTGTTGATAAGATATTGGTTAAGGATGGTGCGGTAAGCTATTCTTTTGCCTCCGAGCACATCGCCATATACAAACCCTGGTCCCAGCACCCTGGGGAAGATATCCCTGATCCTTGTAGCACAGTTGTCAAACAGGAAATCGTACCTGTACGAACGGTTCTCGGGCTTAAGATTGTTTTCAAGGTAAGCGATCACTGCTTGTTTATCTTCATCTTTCAACAGAAGCACTTGCTCGTCTACAGTACGCTTCTCTTCCTGGTAAGTGCCGATGAAATCGCCGAAGGAGCTTTTATCCAGGTAATAAAGCAGCTTGCCCAATGTAAATTTGGTATAAAAATCCGGATCACTGAAATCAAAGGTCCCGTAGTTGTATACTTCGTCTTTCCCTGTAATATTATCTCTTACCCGTACGCCTATATGCCCGAACGAAGCATAGAGCTCATCGCCCGTGCCACAGGTAAGAATGCTTACCGTTACGGAAGATGCAGGCCGGGAAAGAGCAGTGTCTGTCTGGGCAAAGGTGCCAAGTGTGAAAAGAAACAGCAGACCGGTAAATAAAAAGCGCATATACGGAGTTGTTTGGAAAACAGAGCGCAAACCTACGAAATAGGCCTTCAAATCGCAAACCCGGTTTTTATCTTGTCTTATTTTCGGTAAATTGCCAAACCAAGGAATATACGATGGAAGTAAACTTTGAAGGAGGTGTTAACATCGCCCTTAAGATACCCAAAGCGAAGTATGAGCAGACCGTTGCTTTTTACCGCGATATACTCAAGCTGGAAGTGGAGGAACGCCCGATTAATAATCCTACCGTGTCCCGTACACATAAGGTTAAGTTCGGGGGGAATACGGTCTGGCTAGACTGCGTCGATAATTATACGCATGCTGAAACCTGGCTGGAGCTCACAACCAATAATGTTGAAGCGGCTACCAGGCATCTTAGCGGGCATGGGGTATATCCCTGCGATGAGATCGAGCAGATACCCGGAAATATGCACTGGATCATGGACCCTGCGGGAACTGTATTTATCCTGGGGGAAAGAGAGTAAGCGAAAAATCTATACATCAGTTACTTCTTTATCTGATGTAAGTGAGGATACATTATTTTTCCTCCAGAGAGAACAGGCTGTCTACAAACTCCAGTTTGTTGAATATCTGCAGGTCTTCCATCCTTTCTCCTACGCCGATATATTTTACCGGTATCTTGAACTGGTTCGCGATAGCCAGCACAACGCCCCCCTTGGCTGTACCATCGAGCTTGGTAATAGCCAGTGAGGTAACCTCTGTCGCAGCAGTGAAGTGCCTGGCTTGTTCCAGCGCATTCTGGCCGGTGCTGCCATCCAGTACCAGCAATACTTCATGTGGGGCATCCGGAATTTTCTTGCTGATGACGCGCTTGATCTTGCTCAGCTCCTCCATCAGGTGCGCTTTATTATGCAGCCTTCCCGCGGTATCGATAATAATAACATCGGAGTTCCTGGCCAAACCGCTCACAACCGTATCATAAGCTACCGAGCTGGGATCGCTGCCCATCTCTTTTTTGACAATAGGTACCCCTGTCCGCTCACTCCATATGGTAAGCTGGTCTACTGCTGCGGCTCTGAAAGTATCTGCCGCGCCCAGCAATACCTCTTTGCCGTGCTTTTTGAAATTATAAGCCAGCTTGCCGATCGTCGTGGTCTTACCCACACCGTTCACGCCAACTACCAATATTATGTATGGCTTTTTGTCTGCAGGAATATCAAATGTTTCAAAATCGCTGGAAGGCGCATCGGTAAGTATGGCTGCGATCTCCTCCTGGAGTATCCTGTTCAGCTCCGATGTACCCATATATTTATCTTTCGCTACCCGTTCCTCAATGCGTTTGATAATAGCGACCGTCGTATCAATACCGACATCAGCCGTTACCAATGCTTCTTCGAGGCTGTCAAGCACTTCCTCATCAACAGAGCTTTTGCCGGCAATGGCCTTTGTTATCTTGGAGAAAAAACTCTGCTTGGTTTTTTGCAATCCTTCATTCAGTGCCTCTTTTTGTTCCTGCTGCTCTTTATTCCGCTTAAATAGTTTGTCAAATAAACCCATGACAGTTAGCCTGTGTTAAGTTAATAGTAAAACTTTCTTACACCCTTTGTTTGAAGGTACATTGATTATTATCATAATACTTCCTCTGCGGGTATAGCGGGCAAAATTACTCTTTAAATACAGTAAGGAAAATTATTTTTCTGATATGCTGCATCAGCGGGTTCTATTTGATAATTTTGAGCACACCAAACAAAATTATATGGAAGAACTGATCCCCGTTACTTTATGGATTGCAGGCAGGGGCTACCGCATCCGTATAAAAAAGCAGGATGAGGCAGCGGTACGGCTTGCCGTTAAAATTGCTGACGAGCGTATCAATGAGCTGAGACACAGCTATGCCGGTAAAGACGACCAGGATTTTATCGCCATGTGCCTGCTGATGTATGCTACAGACCAGGTCACTGATGCCAATAACCTGAATCCGGTACAGCAGGAGCTGGTCAGGCAAATGGCCGGGAAAATAGATAAAGTGCTGGAATAGTTATGGTCTTTCCAGCATGGCTATATACATACAGTCGGCCTTATAGGGAATGCCGTTAATGATCTGGTGATGCTTCAGCCGTAAACCTTTCGATTCCGCGAGCTGTTCCGCAACAAGCTCATTTTCCTGTGAAAATACAGAGCAGGTGATATAGCATAGGATGCCTCCCGGTTTCAGCCGTTCGGCCGCATTGGCCGCAATGCTAAGCTGAAGCATGGAAAAATCCCCGATCGCCGCTTCGTCAAAAAAGTAAAACTGTTCCGGTGTCCTGGCCCAGGTACCGCTGCCGCTGCAGGGTACATCACAGATAATAAAATCGAAATACTTTCCCGGCATTTTCTGTTCCAGCCCGCCGGCTTCAGCGGTATTAACGCAGATCGTTTCCACCCCTTTCAGTCCCGCATTCTTTACCCGCATACGGAGGTTATGCAATATGCTTTCCCGTACATCCGTAGCATACAGGGTTATTGAGGGAAACATGTCTTTAAACAGCAATGTCTTACCACCGGCACCGCTGCATACATCCCAGGTAAGCATATGCTTCCGCCGGAATATTTCCGGGTCAATGTGCCGCATGGCGGCCTGCAGGCTGTATTGGGAGGATCTGTCCTGGACTACATAATCCCCCTCATCCAGCAGCTGGTCAATCCGGCTGCCATTGGGAACGGCCATACAGCTTTCGCCCAGTACCGGCATATGATGCAGTTCGTAAGGTATACCCGCCTGTTTCAGCCTCCTGCTGACGATTTCTTTATTCTTTCGTATACGGAGAAAAAGATCAGGCTGCTGCAGCATCGATCGCAGCCATTCTTCCCTGCTAAGCCCGTTTGAAAGCGTCAGGCTTTCTTTAACGGATAACCAGTCTGGAGGCAATACGCTCTTATTGACATCGGTCAAGATTTTATGCAAAAAAGTGTTGCTGCTGCCGGATAATGCCAGTCCGCCGGCAACTATTTCTATTGGCGGGATTTCCCGGCCTTTTATAAATGCAGCAAAGCGATAATAAATATAAACTGCCTCAGCAATAGCCTTTCTGTCGCGCGAGCCCAGACGCGCATGCTGTCTGAAATACTGCTTCAGGAATATGGCCAGGGGCGGATGCCCTTTATAGGCCGCAATGACATTTTCGATATGGTTAATGAGCAATTGCACAATCGGTACGGGAAATCCCGCAAAAGTAGGCAAAATAAAAATGAGCGGGTGTCCGTCTTCTGTATGCTGCGGCCGGTATTAAGGTTGCGTTCAGTGTCGCTACGGGATACAATTTTTTTACTACATTTGTCCCCCGGTATGATAGTTATACCACGATCATTCTGAATTTATAAAAAAATAAATCATTTTTATGGCATACGATGTAATCGTAGTAGGTAGCGGACCCGGAGGGTATGTAGCTGCCATCCGTTCTGCTCAATTGGGATTAAAGACCGCTATCGTTGAGCGTGAAAGCCTCGGCGGGATCTGTCTTAACTGGGGATGTATTCCTACCAAAGCTTTATTGAAATCTGCACAGGTTTTTGAATATATCAGCCATGCACAGGATTATGGTGTGAACGTTGAAGGCGCCAAGCACGACTTTGATGCTATTATCAAGCGCAGCCGTGGCGTAGCCGACAAAATGAGCAAGGGTATCCAGTTCCTGATGCGCAAAAATAAGATTGATGTGCTCAACGGCTTTGGAAAGCTGAATGCTAAAAAAGAGCTGGAAGTGACCGGTGCCGATGGAAAAGTGACTACGCACCAGGCCAGGCATATTGTACTTGCTACGGGCGCCCGCAGCCGTGAGCTGCCATCTCTGCCGATTGACGGTAAGAAGATCATTGGCTACCGTGAAGCTATGACATTGCCTCAGCAGCCAAAAACAATGATCGTAGTAGGCAGCGGCGCTATCGGCGTGGAATTCGCTTATTTCTACAATAGCATTGGCACCAAAGTGACCATCGTAGAGTTCATGCCCCGCATTGTACCGGTGGAAGATGAAGACATTTCCAAAGAACTGGAAAAATCGTTCAAGAAAAAAGGTATCGAGATCATGACCAGCGCTTCCGTAGAGAAAGCGGATACTTCGGGCAATGGTGTAAAAGCTACTGTTAAAACAGCTAATGGTGAAGTGACGCTGGAAGCAGATATTTTGCTGAGCGCTGCCGGTGTAGCTACCAATATAGAGAATATCGGATTGGAGGCATTGAATGTAAAAACAGAAAAAGGCAAAGTGATTGTTGATCCTTACTACAAAACAAATGTGGAAGGTATCTATGCGATTGGTGATATAGTACCCGGACAGGCCCTGGCACACGTAGCTATGAAAGAAGCTGTGATCTGTATCGAAGCAATTGCCCAGAAGGAAGGCAAGTTCAAGCATCAGCCTGAACCGCTGGATTATGGCAATGTACCCGGATGTACTTATTGTACACCCGAGATCGCTTCTGCTGGCATGACTGAAAAGCAAGCCAAAGAAGCCGGTTACGAGATCAAAGTCGGGAAATTCCCGTTGTCAGCCAGCGGTAAGGCCAGCGCAGCAGGTGCCGCCGAAGGTTTTGTAAAAGTGGTATTTGATGCAAAATATGGTGAGTGGCTGGGAACGCATATGATCGGTTACAATGTTACCGAGATCATTGCGCAGACGGTAGCTTCCCGTAAGCTGGAAACCACTTACCACGAGCAGCTGGATGTGATCTTCCCGCATCCGACTATCAGCGAGGCAGTAAAAGATGCGATCGAGGTGGCTTTAGGCGAAGCGATCCATATCTAATAATATAAGGGTTATTTAAGCGGCATTGCAATAGCGGTGCCGCTTTTTATTATTATGATTCCAATTGAATAGCCTACTTTTATCAGGTAATTGCCCTTGAAACTGAAAATATCCATACCGGAACCATGTACGCAAAACTGGGACGAAATGAAACCACAGGATTGTGGTCGTTTTTGTTCTCATTGTCAAAAGACGGTTGTTGATTTTACTGCCTTCAGCAATCAAGAGCTCGTTGAGTATTTCAAAAAGAGCACGGACGTTGTCTGTGGCCATGTATTGCAAAGCCAACTGGACATGGAGATCAGAGATTACTCCAACTTTCATATTTCAGGGAAGTGGGGAAAATATGTTGTTACAACCCTGCTGACTTTCGCTGGTCTTTCATCAAAATTATGGGCGCAGCAGGTGGTTCAACAAATGGAAATTGAAACTGCAGATAAAGATTTCAATATAAAAAAGGAAGCCGACAAAAGTCCTGAGGATAGAAATTTAATTCAAATTAAGGGTAAGGTTATCGATAGCTTAACCAGTGAGCCAATAATCGGTTGTACTGTTAAGGATAAATATTCTGATATGATGTCAATGACGGACGAGTATGGTAACTTCCAGATTGATGTCGTTTTAAAGGACATTGGTGATCCTGTATTGGTTTTCGAAGATTTCATGCATAAGATGAAAGAATGTTCCTTTAAAAAAAATACTTTTCAATTTGTTAAATTAACCAGAGATGAAAATGTTGTATTAGATGGGGCGATAATTGTCGTAAAAAAGCAAACCCTTTGGCAGCGTTTCAAAAATATATTCAGGAGCAGGGATTATTAATTATTAAGATAACAATAAAGCCGCTGCATAGCAGCGGCTTTATTGTTTGAATATTTATCATCCCGGCTATATTACAGCTCATTTCTTTTTATTCCTTTCTTCGGTCTTTTTCTCCGGCAATCTTCCGGCATCTTTTAATGCTTTATGGATGACCCATTCCATCTGGCCGTTGATGCTGCGGAATTCATCTGCAGCCCAGCGGGTCAGCGCCTCATAAAGCTGTTCGTCCAGCCTCAGTACAAAGTTTTTCTTCTCCACAGCGGTCGCGATTGTTATTGATAAATACTGCCGGCATTGATAACGGGCTGCGCATTCTTGTCGCCGCACAGCACCAGCATCAGGTTGCTGACCATTTGCGCTTTCCGCTCCTCATCCAGCTCAACGATCGATTTTTTTGACAGCTCCTGTAAGGCCATCTCCACCATGCCTACAGCACCCTCTACTATCTTGGAGCGAGCAGCTACTACCGCTGTGGCCTGCTGGCGCTGCAGCATGGCGCCGGCAATCTCTTCTGCATAGGCGAGGTGCGATATCCTCGCTTCGATCACATGAATACCCGCTATGGCGAGCCTTTCCGATATTTCTTTTTCCAGCAGCTCGCTTACCTCGTTGGCGCTGGAACGCAGCGTGATCTCTTCGCTGTTCTCATGCTCGAAATTATCATAGCTGTACGCTCCGGCCAGCTTTCTGATAGCAGCCTCGCTCTGGGTAATAACAAAGGAGCCATAATTGCCTACATCAAACAGGGCTTTATAGGTGTCGGATACCTGCCATACTACTACCGCGCCTATAAGAATGGGGTTACCATGCTTGTCATTTACTTTGATCGGCTTTGTATCCAGGTTATTGGCGCGCAGTGAAATGCCTTTTTTTACATAAAAAGGATTTACCCAGCTGAAGCCGCTGTTCTTTACCGTGCCGATATAATTACCAAACAGGATCAGGACCCGGCTATGGTTGGGCTCCAGGGCTATAAACCCGGCCATGATGATAATCGAAGCAACAATAGCAACAGCCCCGGCTACGTACATAGACACTGAACCGGCAGCCACAAACAGAAATACGGCGGCGCCCAATAAGCCGAGGGCTATAAAAAGCATTAACCAACCTGAAGGCGGACGTGTAATTTTTTCCATGATACTTAATTTTATTTTGATATTATTTTGATATCAAAAGTATTAAAAAAAGCGATACGCCAATCCAGGAACGGAAAATTTTATACAACCTTCCAGGTAACCCTGGCCACAAAGAAGTGACTATTGCGCCGGTAACACGCTCCAGATAATATTGGCCGCGTCATCGGCAACCAGCAAATAGCCTTTTGTACTGAAGGCTGCCCCTACGGGTCTTCCGTATACTTCCTCTTTTGCTGCATCTGCAATGAATCCTGTAAGGAAATCCTGCGGCTTTCCTACAGGCTTTCCCCTGGCAAAAGGGATAAATACTACTTTATAACCCGAGAGCTGTGAACGGTTCCAGGACCCATGCTGCCCTATAAATGCGCCCCCTTTATATGGGGCGGGAAATACTGAAGCATGGTCAAAAGCCAGCCCGAGCGATGCCGTATGCGAACCCAGATCGACATCGGGCGCAATAGATCTTGCCATAAGCTCTTTACCCTGGCCTTTCAGCCGCGGATCGGGATGTTGTCCCCAATAGGCATATGGCCAGCCATAAAATCCACCTTCCTTCACGCTTGTCAGGTAATCAGGCACCAGGTCGTCGCCCAGGTTATCCCGCTCATTTACTGCTGTCCACAATGTGCGGGTACCCGGCGCCCAGTCCATGCCCACGGGATTGCGCAGGCCTGATGCAAACACCCGTTCGCCGCTGCCATCAGGATTGGTCTCCAGTATACAGGCGCGGCGGATCTCATGTTCCATACCATGCTCGGCCACGTTACTGCCTGATCCGACTGAGATATACAGCTTATCCTTACTTTCATTGGTAATGATATTCCTTGTCCAGTGATTGTTATAACCACCTGCCGGCAGGTCGATGATTTTTTTTCCGGCGGCACTCATAGTTGTCTGACCTTCCTGGTAAGGGTATTGCCATACACCATCTGTATTGGCTACGTAGAACACTGAATCAATGATCAGCATGCCGAAAGGCTGGTTCAGACCGGGAAGAAATACTGTTTTTGTTTCAGCGATACCATCTCCGTCTTTATCACGGAATAGTAATATGCGATTCCCGCTTTCCTCGTCATTTACATTTTTTGAGCCGGTATAGCCAACAACTTTTTCTCCTATTTTACGGATACCAGAGCTGCCGGTACGTGCTTCACTGACGAATATGTCGCCATTGGGCGCCACATATACCCATCTAGGGCTGTTGAGATCTTCTGCAAATCTTTTTACGGTAAACCCGGGAGGTGCTTTTGGTGTTGCGCCGGCCGGCCAGCCGATCACTTTCGAGAAATTTCTTACTGACCTGGTGGCATAAGGTGCAGGTAAATGGACAATGTCTTTATTGGATAAGTTCACCGTATCCGGCTTATCCCCTGCGCCGGGTGTCTGCCCCTGACAGGCGGTCAGAAAGAACAGCGCACCTGCTATGAACATTATCATGCTTTTCATTGCATTGTCTGGATAGATGAAGAAATAACTGCAGTCTCAAGTAAACAGTTATTACAAATCAATACCGGAATGGTTGAATCGGAGGGGTAGCTGCTAGAACAGCTTTTTAACGTCGTTCTTAATGATCTTGCCCATGGCATTACGGGGCAGGGTGGTTACTGCCAGCCAGCGGCGGGGCACTTTATAAGGTGCCAGCCGTTCTTTTGTCCACGCTTTTAGCTGATCGATGTCGGTGCCGGTTAGCAGGGCAGCTGCAATGGTCTCACCCCATTCCTCATCCGGCAGGGCAACCACAGCACATTCTTTCACATCAGGATGCTCCAGTAAAAGATTCTCTATTTCCAATGCTGATATTTTATATCCGCCTGATTTAATGATATCAGAAGAATTCCTGCCCAGGATCCGGTAATTGCCTTCTTCGTCAAAAGCCGCGATATCCCCGGTTTTGAACCAGCCATTATCAAAAGATCCTGCGGTTTCTTCAGGACGCTTCCAGTATTCCCGGAAAACAGTAGCGCCCTTTACATATATCTGCCCGGGCGTTCCGGGCATTTTTATCGTTTCTCCATCATCACCTACGAGCATCACGCTTACTCCCGGCAGGGGCCTGCCCACATATCCCGGTATACGCTGTCCCTGCAGCGGATTGGAGAGCGCCATGCCTATTTCCGTCATACCATAACGCTCCAGCAGTACCTGGCCACTGATCTGCCGCCATTTTTCCAGTACCGGAACAGGCAAAGCCGCGGAGCCGCTGACCATCAGCCGGATTTTCTGCATCCCCTGCTGCCAGGTGCTTTGTTCCCCGTCAGATAGCGTTTCGAAGTATTGTATCAGCTTATGATAGATGGTGGGTACCGCCATAAATAGGGTCAGCCTCCCGGAAGCCATTATTGCAGCGACCTGTTCTGCATCAAAAGAAGGATACATCTCACAAAGCGCGCCGTTATACAACGCACAGCAGGTAATGTTGATAATACCGTGCACATGGTGCATAGGGAGTACATTAAGTATATGGTCGGAGGAATGCCATGCCCATGCCTCGCTGAGCGACCTGACCTGCGCATGCAGCTGGCTGTGCGTAATGGCTACGCCTTTCGGTTTACCGGTAGTGCCGCTGGTATAGATCAGCATTGCATTATCTGCAGGATCCACTTCAGGGAGAGAGATGGCTGCCTGTTCCAGAAAAAGCGTTTCGGCCGGTATAAGCATGCAGTTTATTTTCTGGAATGTCCCTTCAGCTTTTTCCCTGAGCTGCTGATCATAAATAAATAACGTGGCACCGGTATCCTGCAGCAGATAGGATATCTCGTCCGCTGTATGCGCTGTGTGTGCCGGCACGGCTATATGTCCGGCCAGCCAAATACCCCATTGGACCGCCACATAATTAAAGCCGGAAGGAATAAGCATCAGAACAGGCTGATTGCCGGGAAGATTGTAAGCAAGCAGATTGGCCGCTATACGCCGGGCATCCCGGTGCAGCTGTGCGTAGCTATAATAACCGCCGGCATCCCTGATCGCGATACCGGCGCTGAATTGCCTGCTATGATTTATCAGTGGGATCATGGGATACTATTGCTATTTCGCGGTTACCAGCCTTCGCCTTTTCCCGACATACGGGTATAGCCCCGGTATATCCGGAAAAGACCATAGCCGCACATAAGGCCGCATACCAGGTAGGAAAAGGTTGTACCAATAGCGATCATCTTCTGCTTTTCGGCATATATCACGCCAATACCTACCAGCAGGTATAAAACGCCCATAGCTATATGAAATATGCCGCGTACCCTGTTGAGGGATTCTTTTCTCTTGTCAGACAGGCTGCTCATAAATGAAATATAATTGAGGAACGATTGTAAAAATAAATAATGAGGTGGCAATTAAAATAAAAATCCCGCTGATTTCTGTGAAAAAGCGGGATTTTTATTTATCGGAAACTAATATTAGCCGATAGCGCAACGACGGAAATCCGTAACGGTAAGTCCTTTTTCAACGCTATCCAGGTATGCTGTAATTGTAAGCGCGTTATCTTTTACAAAAGCCTGGTTCAGCAGGGTGTTCTCTTTAAAGAATTTGCTCATTTTACCAGCTGCGATCTTTTCAGCCATGTCTGCCGGCTTACCTTCCGCAACAATCTGCTCAATAGCGATAGCCTTTTCACGCTCGATCACTTCAGGGGCAATGCTGGCTTCGTTAAGCGCCAGGGGATTCATTGCAGCGATCTGCATAGCTACATCACGGCCTGCTGCAATAGTAGCTTCGCTTTGTGGCTTATTAAGACCAACCAGTACGCCAATGCGGTAATTACCGTGGATATAAGGAACCACAGTATCAGCATTTACCTGCTCATAACGAACTATATCGATCTTTTCGCCGATTTTGGCTACCATTTCCAGCAGTTTATCATTAATTGTAGCGCCGCTCAATGGTAAGGCTTTCAGGGCTTCTATATCCTGTGGCATATTGTGTAAGGCTGCTTCAGCTATATCGTTACCAAACTGCATAAACTCCTCATTTTTGGATACAAAGTCAGTTTCAGCAGAAAGCTGTATCACAATACCATAGTTACCATCAGGATTAGCTTTAGCGATAGCAACACCTTCTTTGGCTTCGCGGTCGCTGCGGTTAGCGGCAACTTTTTGTCCTTTGGCACGGAGATAATCGATTGCTTTCTCAAAATCGCCCCCGCTTTCCATTAAAGCTTTACGGCAATCCATCATACCTGCGCCTGTAATCTGGCGCAGTTTGTTTACGTCTGCTGCTGATATGTTTGCAACGCTCATTGTCTGAATTTTTATTCGGTGTTTATAAAATATTTAAAAGAATATTATGGTAACGGGTGTGGCCCATACCTTCAAAACGGCTGCAAAGGTAATCATTTTTGTTCTATATAAAAATCGGCTGCGAGGCTTATGATCGGTCCTGGTCAAAAAAGGTGCCCGCATTGCGGGCACCCCTACAGTACCAGGCGGTTTATTGGTTGTAACAGCTGGTCTGTATTATTTTACTATTAAATGAATAAAATGAATGTCTTGTAAACACCATTACCTGGTTAATACCGGATTAATGGTCCTTCGACACACAATATACTGCCTAATTGAATACCTTGCACTCTGTATGCAGGTTCATTTGCTTCTGAAATTCTGCCATTTTTTCATGCTTCAGGTGAACTTTCCCGGATATGGCTACCGGGTTTTAGATATTCGGAAACTGGTATCCTTATCCATAGCGAAATATTTGTTTCCGGAAAATGTACAACAACAGCGTTATCCTGGATAATAAAACATCGTTAAATGCATAGCCGGGAAGTTAAAAGTTACGACCGGCCTTATATTAGTATTGTACCGGTCGGAAAAAGCGGGGGCCTGAACACAGGATAGAAAATAACAGATCCCTGATACCATGGAAAATGGAGCAGTCTGCCTGCTGATTTCAGGTCTGCTTACCGAATAAAAATTACCGGTAACCGAAAAGGAATGATGCTTCTCCCTGCCTGAAAGGAAGCGAAGTATCTTTGCATATAAACAAAAAATGATCACAACAATGGAAAAGAAAACATTACGGCGCTTCGGGTTAATTGCGGTCCTTGAAGGGATATCTTATCTTTTTTTATTATTTATAGCGATGCCTTTAAAGTATTTTGCGGAGATGCCGCTTTTTGTAAAATATGGCGGCTGGGCTCATGGGCTCCTGTTTGTTTTATATGTTCTTTTCCTGATCCAGGTATGGACCCAGTATAATTGGAAATTTGGTAAAGCGGCACTTTTCTTTCTTGCATCATTAATTCCATTTGCTCCTTTCTGGGTTGATAAAAAATTAAAGCAGGAAGCAGGCGCTTCCCACTCTTAAAGGGCTGGGCGCTGCTAATCAGATTCCAATTATCAGCCGGGCTGTCCTTCTGAATTTCCGCTGAAAAATCCTCTGTTATTCCCCGCAGGTCATTAGCTGGCCTGCGGCTTTTTATGCTACCTTATCAGCTCAACTGGTTCCTGCTTCAGGCGAAAAATGCTTTACCCCTCAACACATCTGTCTCTTTCATAAATTAAATTATATATAAAACTAATGTTTATAATTTATAATTTAAATTTTAAAAACATAATTTTATTATATAAATTAAAATTGAAAAACAGATTATTTATTAATAATATATTTACCATTTTTTCTAAAATTTCAAGGGGTACATCTACCGGCTTTATCTTATTTTCTGGAAAGAGTAGGGTATTGTCTTAATTTTTATATTTCTATATTAAATTATATTATTTTTTATTAATTTAAAAAATATATAATTTTTATACTTACCCGTTTCTTTTTGTTTCTTAAAAATCAAATTTTAATTTATAAATAATTATAATATTTAAACATATTTTATAATATTATAATTTAAAATTAGGAAAGAAGATATCTATTGCTATTGCATAAGTGAATTCGACTGTATATTCCACTTCTATTGTTTTTTATAAATAATTGAATAACAAGTATTAAATGTTATTTTTTTATATAAAAACTGACAAACTGTCTGAATAAATAAGATTTAAGTAAAATATTTTAAATAAAATTATTATTATTAGTGATTTATGGTTATTATCTAAACTTAAATGCTTATTGATTTAATTTAATTCTGATAATCTCATGAACGAATTTTTATTTTTACTATTTATAAAGAAATTTAAATGTTATGGCTTTGTTTTTCTCTGATTTTTTGGTATTTTTATCCTCCATATCAACAATTACCGGTCTTTCCTAAATAATACAAATGAAGAAAAAGCTACAGTACCTGACCCTTACTCTATTCACTATATGTTCCATTGTTTCTTTTTTATATTTTTATAATATTATATTTGTTGATGTTTTTTGGCTCAAAATACTTTGGTGGACTTTTACCCTGTCCGCCGTTTTTTTTGCTGTTTTTAAACGTTCCCTTACCTCCTGGATCCTGGTATCGATGTTGGTTGGTATCCAGGTAGGATTTGATTTTCCCGAATTAGGGCTGCGGCTCCAGGTATTAAGTAAGGTTTTTTTAAAATTGATAAAAACCATAATAGGACCCATTCTGTTTTCGACCCTTGTAGTAGGTATTGCGGGTCATTCCAATCTGAAGCAATTGGGCAGGATGGGATGGAAGTCGTTGCTATATTTTGAAATTGTCACGACAGCTGCCCTTGTCGTAGGTCTGCTGGCAATAAACCTGACCCAGGCGGGTGTCGGTGTTCACCTGCCGGAAGGTTATCATAAAGATCTGCCGCCGGTAATAAAGCAAACATGGCAGGACCATATTTTAAACATATTTCCCGAGAATATTGCCCAGGCGGTGGCCGAAGGGCAGGTACTTCAGATCGTAATTTTCAGCGTCATTTTTGGAGTTGGCCTGGCGCTTCTGCCGGAGGAGAGGAAGCGGCCGATGCTGCAATTTTCTGAGAGCCTGTCCCATGTTATGTTTAAATTTACTAATATTATTATGTATTTCGCGCCGGTCGGGGTGGGTGCTGCGATAGCCCATGCTACAGCCGAACTCGGGATCGGGATACTGCTTGCGCTGGCCAAATTGCTCTGCACCCTATACCTTGCTTTGCTGGTATTCCTGGTGCTGGTGCTGGGCACAGTTCTGCTGATCTGCAGGATACCGGTACGTAATTTTATCAGGGCTGTTTCCGAACCGGTATCAATTGCCTTTGCAACCACCAGCTCAGAGTCGGCGCTCCCGAAAGCGATGGAAAATATGCAGAAGATCGGTGTGCCGGGTAAGATTGTTTCCTTTGTTCTGCCCACGGGCTATACCTTTAATCTTGACGGGACTACCCTGTATTTATCATTGGCGGCCGTGTTTGTAGCCCAGGCGGCCGGCATACCCATGAGCATCGGTGAGCAGGTTATATTAGGTCTTACCCTCATGCTCACCAGCAAAGGAGTAGCTGGGGTACCCAGGGCTTCCCTGGTTATCCTGACGGGCGCTGCCGCCTCTTTTAATCTGCCATTGTGGCCGATTATGGCTATACTTGGTATAGACGAGTTAATGGATATGGCCCGGACTTCTGTTAATGTAATTGGTAATTGCCTGGCCAGCTGTGTGATAGCCAGATGGGAAGGGGAGCTGGATGATGCAAAGCTGCATGCAGATTTTAAGGTCGATTAAGTATTGATTTAAAAAAAATGCCACAGTCAACAACCGTGGTATTTCTTTCAAGGAATAATTCGTTACGAAAACCACTGGATATATATAAGTGTGGCGATCATCAGATAAAAGAGACTGTTGCTTATCCAGCGGAACTGCTCTTTCAGCCAGCCATTGCTGATTATCAGGGCGAGAGGTGGTAAGGTTATCAGCCATTGATTATATTCTTTGCCTACAGTTATGCCACCTGCCAATATGCTTAGCAGGCTAAATATGATGATTACCCCCCATAGCTTTTTGGGCTGGATCAGCATGCGGCTCATAAATGTCTGCAGATAGTAGGCCCCCATTACACAGGATATTAAAAAGACAGCGACTATGCTCAGAAACACTGCCGGGCGATCCAGTTGTCCCGGTAAGGCAACAGCCAAAGCAGGAATTTCCTTGATTAGAGAAAGGTTGTCGGTTAGGAACAGGATGCCCGCCAGGAAATATACAGGTGTGATAATCCCTAACATGGCGATGATCCATTCTGCAATTTTAAAAGGTCTCAATACCGTCAGTGCCAGCAGCAGCATGGGTATAGCAAAAATATAGGGGAAGTGAAGCAATATGGCCAGGCTGATAAAGCAGCCTATATTAAATAGCTTTTTTCTTGGCTCTGTAGTGGCATACAATTGTAATGTATTGCTGAGGACAATCAGGCCCAGCCAGTTACAGAAAAGTGGCGCCGACAGGTAATTCCATGAAGGATATAATGAGCTTATAAGTAAAAAAGTAACGGCAGGCAGGTAGGTAGCCTTATGGTACAGATGCTGGCTGGCGGCTATCTTATTAAGGTAAAGGGCCTGGCCGAAGCTGTTGATCAGGGCAAAAAAGGTGCAGGCAAAGGCCGAATTGCCCAATACAAAACGTAGCGCCCGCATGATACCTTTCCATGCTACCTGGTCCGGATCAATATAAGGCAGGGCCGGGTGTAACAATGCCTGAAGCTTAAAGCCTATGGCAAACAGGAATAATATAATGACCGAATAAGGGCTGAAATTTTTGAAAATGTTGAGCACGGGACGAAGTTCGCAAAAGTTTTCCTCATTTGTAACAGGGACTGGCCGGTTTCGCAGAGGCTGTTTCAGAAAAGAAATCCGTAGGCGGGGCAGAGAAATCGTGTTATCGGTATGGCCGTGTACAACTCTTTTTATATAAACCGGCGAATACTGTAATTTTAGTCTTTTGAATTAAGCACCCCGCTTACGGGGACAATATCTTACATGGATAAAGGTTTTAAAAAACTTAGCGATCTGTTTGCGGGTGATCAGGAACTTATCGTCTCTGTATTATCTATTGCGAAAAAGCAACTGCAGTCCTTTCATAAAGACCTGGCCTCTGCGGTTGAACAGGAAGACCTGGAAGCGCTGCATTTTATCGGGCACAAACTTTACGGAACGGCAGCAACAATAGGTATGGACGATCTTGCAGCTCTGGCCAAAGTGGCTGAGCACCTAAAAAAACATGATAATGTACAGGAATTGGGTAACCGTATCAGTGATGAAGTAGAAAACGCGTTGACACGGATATCACTTCAATATCCCGACGTTTAAAATTTTTTAATTTGGATTTTACAAAATTCTGTCATTACCTTTGCATCTTTCAAACAAGTAATGAGCAAAAATCTGTACATACATCATCATCATCTTATCCTACAGGGTAAGCAGGGTGTGTTATGTACTGACTAAATAGCTGAAGTCATTAACATCTGAAGGGCTTACCGATACCGGTAAGCCCTTTTTATTTTTCATAATGATCATGAACCTGAAAATTGCAATACAAAAATCCGGGAGGCTGTATGAAGACTCGGTAAAGCTGCTGAAAGAATGCGGCCTGGAAATAAGCAATGGTATGAACAAGCTGCGGGCGGAAGCCATGAATTTCCCATTGGAAATACTGTTCCTGCGTGATGACGATATACCGCAATACGTCGCAGATGGCGTTACGGATATAGGGATCGCGGGAGAAAATATAGTGCTGGAGAAGGACCGGGATGTGGAGATCATCGCTCCGCTTGGATTTGCAAAATGCAGGCTTTCTATAGCTATTCCCAATATGAGCGATAATTATCCCAGCTACCTGCAGCATAAAAGAATTGCCACCAGCTATCCGAACCTGCTGAAGAAATTCCTGGATAAAAGGAACATTATTGCCGAAATACATGAGATCAGCGGCTCTGTTGAACTGGCGCCGGGTATAGGTCTTGCTGATGCGATCTGCGACCTTGTCAGTTCGGGAAGCACGCTGTTCCTGAACGGGTTGAAAGAGACCGAAGTGATCCTGAAGTCTGAGGCCGTATTGGTAGGGCATAAAAACTTATCTCGGGAGAAAAAGGAGGTACTGCAGCAGCTTCTGTTCAGAATAAAGGCCGTTCAGCGTTCTAAAAGGAATAAATATATCCTTATGAATGTTCCGGATAAAAAAGTTGCGGAGGTGATTAAGATTTTGCCGGGTATGAAAAGCCCGACGGTTATGCCTTTGGCTGAGGCAGGGTGGAGCTCTGTTCATACGGTTATCAGGGAAGATGAATTCTGGAATATCATTGAAAGTCTCAGGAACCACGGCGCAGAAGGAATACTTGTAATACCTATAGAAAAAATGATTGTTTAAAAGAAATACTATGCTGGATATAATTAATTATCCCGATCCGGGAAATGTAGAAATGCTGATAAAGCGTCCCGGACATAGGGATGCCGAAATAATCCCCAGTATAAGAACCTTACTGTCGGATGTTAAGCGATCGGGCGATAAAGCGGTGAGAAAATACATCAGGTTGTTTGAGAAGACCGCTCCGGAGGAGCTATCGGTATCCGATGAGGAGTGGGCGTCTGCCGATCATATATTACCTGATCTGAGAATTGCTATAGACAAGGCTTTTGATAATATCTATACATTCCACAGCAACCAAAAGATCAGTGTTTCTAAAATAGAAACAGCCCCGGGTATCAGTTGCTGGAGAAAGCAGGTGCCGATAACGAAAGTAGGGCTTTATGTTCCGGGAGGTTCAGCACCGCTGTTCTCTACCTTGCTGATGCTGGGCATACCGGCCATGATAGCGGGTTGCAGGGATATTGTGGTCTGTACGCCTGCCGCCAGTAATGGCCATATTGATCCGGTTATCCTGTATGTTGCGAAAAGAATAGGATTGACAAAAGTATATAAGATAGGCGGTGCACAGGCGATTGCGGCCATGGCTTACGGAACAGAAACGGTACCTAAGGTTTACAAAATATTTGGCCCCGGCAACAGGTATGTTATGGCCGCCAAGAGTCTGCTACAGACTGAAGGTATAGCGATCGATTTACCGGCTGGGCCTTCAGAGGTGGCTATACTGGCAGACGAATCGGCTATCCCGGAATTTGTTGCCGCCGATCTTCTGGCGCAGGCGGAACATGGCCCTGACTCACAGGTGCTGCTTGTATGTACGGATCCTGTGGCCGCGGCTTCGGTCAGGGCTTGTATTGCCGCCCAGCTGGAAATCTTACCCAGGGCAGAGGTGGTCAGGCAGTCGTTGAAAGAAAGCAGGATCATACTGGTAAAGAACCTGGAAGATGGCATGCGCATCATTAACCACTACGCCCCGGAGCACCTTATAATCAATACCCGGGATCCATTGCCGGTAGCCGACCAGGTTGAAAATGCTGGCTCGGTTTTTATCGGCGGTTATTCGCCTGAGTCGGTGGGGGACTACGCTTCCGGCACTAATCATACTTTACCAACGAATGGCAGCGCAAAGGCTTATAGCGGTGTATCGCTGGATAGCTTTATGAAAAATATCACCTATCAGCAATTGACAGAAGAAGGGCTGGCGAATATTGGCCCTGCTGTAGAGCTGATGGCAATGGCAGAAGGGCTTCTGGCACATGCGAATGCCATAACAGTACGGCTTAAAAATATAAAGAACAAAAACATGCCAAATGGAAGTAAATAAGTTATTGCGCAAGAACATTAAACTGATGGATGCTTATGCCTCTGCAAGGTCAGAATACCAGGGTGATGCTTCTATATGGCTTGATGCGAACGAGAATCCTTTCGCAGATGGCTTTAACCGTTATCCCGATCCTTTGCAACGGGAACTGAAAGAACAGGTCGGCCGTATCAGAATGGTACCTGCAGGCAATATTTTCCTGGGCAACGGGAGCGATGAGGCGATCGACTTGCTGATGAGGGCATTTTGCGAGCCGGGAAAAGATAATGTGATGCTTTTTCCGCCTACTTATGGAATGTACAGGGTCACAGCTGCGGTCAACAATATACAGATAAAGGAAGTGCCTTTAAATGAACGGATGCAGCCGGATGTTGATGCAGCTATAAACGGGATCGATGCCGGTACAAAAATTTTGTTTTTCTGTTCTCCGAATAATCCCACCGGTAATCTTATAGATCGCAGCAGCATTCTTGAGCTGGCAGAGCGATTCAGGGGGCTGGTAGTTGTCGATGAAGCTTATATTGATTTCGCCGGGCCGGGCAGCAGCCTGCTGCCCCTGCTGGCAAAATACCCGAACCTGGTGATATTGCAAACCTTCTCAAAAGCCTGGGGTATGGCTGCCCTGCGGTTGGGTATGGCTTTTGCTTCAACATTCATCATTGGTGTACTTAACCGGATCAAATTGCCTTATAATATCGGCCTGGCAACCCAGCAGCTTGCTATGAAAGCGCTGGAAGATAAAGCACAGGTAGATGCATGGATAGAAATGACAATACGGTTAAGGCATGAGCTGATGAAAGGCCTGTCCTTTTTCCGATGCGTTTTGAAAATTTTTCCCTCTGACGCCAATTTTCTGCTGGTAAAGGTAAGGGATGCGGATGTACTATACGATTTCCTATTAAGTAAAAAGATTGTTGTGCGAAAGCGGAGCGGGATAGCCGGCTGCGAACATTGTCTCCGTATAACAATCGGTACACAGCAGGAGCAGGAGCTGCTCCTTGCAGCGATCAGAATATATGATGATGCAGAATTTACAAACAGCATAACATGAAAAAGAAAGCACTATTTATTGACCGTGATGGGACGCTTATCAAGGAGCCGCCGGTCACTTTCCAGGTGGATACGCTGGAACAGCTGGAATTCATGCCGGGTGTTCTGCGTAACCTGTACCGGATAAAAAGGGATATGGGATATGAGCTGGTTATGGTTACTAACCAGGACGGTCTGGGCACGGCCGCTTATCCATTTGACAACTTTAAGACTGTTCAGGATAAAATGCTGCAGGTATTCAAGGGAGAAGGCATAGTGTTCGACGCCATATTTATAGATGACTCTTTTGAGAAGGACAATAAACCTACACGAAAACCGGGAACCGGGATGCTTAAGGAATATATGGATGGCAACTATGATCTCTCTGAGTCCTGGGTGATCGGTGACAGGCAGACCGATATGCTGCTGGCAGCGAATCTCGGGGCCCAAGCAATATTATTTGATGGAACACTTGAAGATACCGGGGGCTCATATACATGCGATACAGCAGCTTGCTGGGATGATGTCTATAATATATTGAAGAATATTCAGCGAAAGGTATCTGTAGAGCGCATTACTGATGAGACGGCCATAAAAGTCAGCCTGAACCCGGATGGGGCAGGGAAAAGCGCTATTCAAACAGGGGTGCATTTCTTTGATCATATGCTCCAGCAGCTGGCGAAGCATGGGAATATGGATATTGAAATACAGGTAAAAGGCGATTTATGGATAGATGAGCATCATACCATTGAGGATACCGGCATCGTACTGGGGCAGGCTTTTAGGAAAGCTTTGCGGGACAAGCGTGGCATGGAGCGCTATGGTTTCTGCTTGCCTATGGACGATTGCCTTGCCCAGGTATCCGTTGATTTTGGCGGGCGTAGCTGGCTGGTCTGGGAAGCTGATTTTCACAGGGAGAGAATAGGCGATATGCCTACGGAAATGTTCTCCCATTTTTTTAAATCCTTTTCAGAATCTGCTGCCTGCAATCTGAATATAAAAGCTGAAGGGACAAATGAGCATCACAAGATAGAAAGTATATTTAAAGCCTTTGGCCGCGCCATCAAAATGGCTGTACATTGTTCGGAAGATAACAAACAGTTGCCCAGCACCAAGGGCGTGCTATAATATATAAAATGGAAATTGTTATTATTGATTATAATGCAGGAAATACCTGCTCTGTAGGCTTTGCCCTGGAGCGCCTGGGTATTATTCCTGTACTGACAGGAGACCCGGAGCGGATTATCCGGGCAGATAAGGTAATATTTCCCGGCGTGGGCGCCGCCGGCGCCGCCATGCAGCAGCTGAAGGTGAAGGGCATTGATAAGATTATCCCGGATCTTAAGCAGCCTGTATTGGGAATATGCCTTGGAATGCAGCTGATGTGCAGTTATTCAGAAGAGCAGGATACACAATGCCTGGGTATATTTCCGGGAACAGTCAGGAAATTCCGGGGAAATGAGAAAGTACCCCATACCGGCTGGAATAATATTGGTCATTTGAGTTCTTCCCTTTTCGGGAATATAACCGAAGGAGCCTTTATGTATTATGTACACAGCTATTATATACCGGTCAATGACCAGACAATAGCTTCAACTGAGTATATACACCCTTTTAGTGCATCATTGAATAAAAATAACTTTTACGCGGTACAGTTCCATCCTGAAAAATCGGGCGTAGCGGGCAGCCGTATCATCGATAATTTTTTGAAGCTATGATAGATATTATTCCGGCAATAGACCTGCTCGGGGGGCAATGTGTACGGCTTGTACAAGGCAATTATGATATGCAGCATGTCTATGGCAACGATCCTGTGAAGATTGCGCAGCAATTTGAGCGGGCAGGTTGCAACCGGCTGCACCTGGTGGATCTTGATGGCGCGCGGTCTGGCGCTGTGAAAAATCTGGCTGTCCTGGAAAAGATCGCTGCCGCTACAGGGATGAGCATAGATTTCAGCGGGGGAATCAGAACAGCAGCGGCATGCCGGAGTGTAATAAACGCCGGCGCTGCATTTATCGGTATCGGCAGTATGGCTGCCCGACAGCCGGAATTGGTAAAAAGCTGGATGATAAAGATAGGATTGGACAGGTTTCTGATGGGCGCTGATGTCAGGGACGGCTTTATCAGTATTGGTGGCTGGATAGAAAAAACCGCTATTGGTATTCATGACTTTATAAGAGACTATTTTGAATTTGGTATCCGTAATTTTTTCTGTACGGATATTGCGAAGGACGGTATGCTGCAGGGACCTTCCCTGCAGCTTTACCAGGAGATTATCAATGCTTTTGAAGGAATATGCCTTACCGCCAGCGGCGGTGTAACAACTATGCAGGATATACAAATGCTGGAAAGCATCGGCTGCAGCGGCGTTATTGTAGGGAAGGCATTGTACGAAGGCACTATAAAGCTGACGGAGCTATGCTGACAAGAAGAATTATCCCCTGCCTGGATATAAAAGATGGCAGAACAGTAAAAGGGATACAGTTTGAAAATATAAAGGATATGGGAGATCCCGCAGAGCTGGCCGCATTTTATGCCGGAGAAGGCGCTGACGAGCTGGTATTGCTGGATATAACGGCAACCTTTGAAAAAAGGAAAACGCTGGCTGCGCTTGTGCATGAGGTAGCGCGGAGGATCAATATCCCGTTTACCGTAGGCGGCGGCGTTTCCTCTGTTGAAGATATAAACACCTTACTACGTTGCGGCGCTGATAAGGTATCGCTGAACACGGCAGCATTTAAGCAACCTTCCCTGATCAGGCAGTCGGCAGAAAGGTTCGGAAAGCAATGTATCGTTGTAGCGGTAGATTCCCGTCAGGAGGATAATGACTGGTTTGTTTATCTCAACGGAGGAAGAGTGGCTACCGGTGTGCGCACGCTTGATTGGATAAAACAGGCAGAGCAATATGGTGCCGGCGAAATATTATTAACGGCTATTAACAGCGATGGAACACAAAGCGGGTTTGCCGTAGCACATACAAGGAATATAGCCGAATCGGTACGCATACCGGTCATTGCGAGCGGGGGAGCAGGGAACGAAATACATTTTGCTGATATACTGACTGAAGGAAAAGCAGATGCAGCGCTGGCTGCCGGTATATTTCACAGTCATAAGCTGCGCATACAGGCATTGAAAACATACTTATCTGAAAATAATATTCCGGTAAGACTATAAAAAAAATTAGATCATGGAAAATCTTCAGCCTGATTTTGATAAATACCAGGATGGTCTTGTGCCGGCAATCATACAGGATATAACGACGCGTACGGTATTGATGCTTGGTTATATGAACAGGGATGCGTTCCGGGAAACAAAGGCAACCGGTAAGGTTACCTTTTACAGCAGGTCGAAAAAGCGGCTTTGGACAAAAGGAGAAACGTCAGGTCATATTCTTAAATTTGTATCTTCCCATATTGATTGCGACCGGGACGCTCTGCTCATAATGGCCTGTCCTTCAGGACCGGTATGTCATACAGGTACGGATACCTGTTTCGGCATAGAAAACAGGTATCAATCCTTTCTCAGCGATCTGGAGTCAGTTATCGAAGCACGTATCAGTAAGCCTTCTGACGGATCTTATGTTTCCCGGCTCTATAGCAAAGGGATCAATAAGCTGGCGCAAAAAGTGGGGGAAGAAGCTGTGGAGCTGGTGATAGAAGCCAAGGATCAGGATGACGGATTGTTTAAAAGCGAAGCGGCCGATCTCTTATTTCATTACCTCATCCTGCTGCAGGCCAGGGGAATGAGGCTGAAGGACATTGAACAGGTATTACAGTCCAGGGATAAAAAGGTATCCTAATTGTAACTAATCCCCGTTCGCTAATCCTGCCGGAAAATTGACATATCCCTGCCTTATGTGCCGTAATATGCGCCAGGTGAAGGTGCAGGTTATGTTATACTTATGAATGGATCTGCTGCCACATTATCAGGAAACTGATGAGGCTTTTTATAAATAGCAATATGATCCAAAGTTTTGCGATGCCTTTGCTTGTCATAGTTGTATTTTTCCGAAGTTAGTATGTGTAAAATTATTAAGATTTTTTGTAAAATCATGCTAAATCCGGCAAGGCCAGAATGGGTATCTGGTTGATCCTTGCCAGTCGCCTGATGCTTCTTTGCCGGAAGAAAAGATCCAGGAACCCATGTTGCTGGGGAATGACAACAAGCATATCGATCTCCCGCTCCCGGGCATATTGTATAATGGTAGTGGCAAAATCCTTACCATCTATTTCTATATACTGCGGATCAAGTGGTTGTAAAGCCTCCTCCAGTTCATTCCTGTAGGTTTCGTTTATCGGGTTTTTCAGGTTATTGATATGAACTATATGCAGGGCAGCCCCTGTTACGGATTTCATTTCGCGGATTGCCTCCAGCGTTTCCGGTAAGTACCGGCTGCGATAATCACAGGCCAGGCCTATATTGTTTATTTTTGAAGAAACCGTATGTGCGGGAATAACCAGCACCGGTATTTTCAGTCCCAGGAGGGTTTCAATGAAATCGCCGTCAAAAGTGAAATAATCGCCTGTATTTTCCGGTGAGCCGATAAAAAGACACTTTACAGGGTAGTCGGCCGAAAGGCTGCTTACCATTCCGCTAAAGCTGTCCTGGGAAATTGCCGTTTTAATAGGTACCTGCGGATGATGGGTTAACACCCATTCCAGTTCCTCTGCCAGGTTTTCCTCTGCCTTCCGGAAGTTTTCATTAAAGGTATACAGGGCCAGCGCTTCTGCCATATAAGAAACCGGTAAAGTAAAGTTATGGAACAGGACCAGCTGGTATCCCGATTTTTCTGCCAGGCGGCAGGCGTATCTTAAAGCATTCCCGGCAGCGTCGGAAAAGTCGGTATGTACAAGTATTGTTGGTATCATGACAACAGATATTTTATCGTAAATATTTATACAGTAAAGAATTAAACTTTCTAATTAAAAAAAATCACCCCGAAAGATTATTCCTTATTTTTTCAAGGATATTGATCAGTTGTCCTGCTTCATTATTGGTAATATCTTTTCCTGCTGCCAGCTGCATTCCATCTATCCAGGGTTGTATCTTTTTTTTCAGGGTCTTGCCTTCTTTTGTGAGGTAGATAAGCTTGTTTCTGCGATCTTCACCTTCCTGCCGGTAGATTAGCGTTCTTTTTACAAGGTTATCAAGTACGTAAGTAACGCTTGCCTTGTCTTTGGCTGTGGCATTGGCTATTTCCTGCTGGTTGATCCCATCTTTTTTCCAGAGAAAATAAAGTATCTGCAGCATTTCAAAAGTAAGGTCAATATTGTTCTCCCGCAACCGTGCCTGCAGGTATTGCTTTACGGTCAGGTTAAACAGCGTGATCTCTTTTGTTATCTGCGAAATGATATCCGTTTTTTCCACTCCAGGCAAATTATTATGCAAAGTTAAGGACTTAACAGTATAGAATTGACTTTGTTCGTTAATAATTAAAAACCGGTGCAGGGTTAAAGGCAACTATTTGATACGGTACTTGTTTTATTTTACTGTTAATTTTGAATCACGGGCGGTAAATTGTTAAGTTATGTCAACAACAGGTGTTCAGGTGCTTAATGACCTTTTACTGATCAATAATGACCGGATAAAGGGCTATGAACAGGCCCTTAAGGAAACAAGGGATAAAGATGCCGATTTAAGGGCGTTATTCAGCGATATGATCGGGCAGACCCGGAAATTCAATGAGCAACTGAAGCGTCTTGTCGAAAAGGCCGGCGCTATGCCGGAAATGGAAACTTCGGTTTCCGGGCGGCTGCATCGTGCCTGGATTGACCTTAAAGCTGCTTTTACGGGGAAAAGCCGGAAAGGATTGCTTGCGGAATGTGAACGAGGAGAAGATGCCAGCAAAGAGGCGTATAACGAGGCGCTTCACGGCGGTAATGAGCTGACGGAAGAACAGATCGATGTATTGACGCAGCAGGCAGAGGAGCAGCAGATTAGCCATGATCGTATAAAATCCATCAGGGATATGGAGCGTAATAGGCAATAAGTCTTTGAGGCGCCGGAGAAAAGTTGAGATAATGTTAAAATGGCAGGTATAAGCTGAGACTTTGTTTTGGCTTATATTTGCTACCCTTTTTGAAATATATACGCTATTACAATTACACAAATATGGTAATTACCCCGGGTGAAATCAGCACCAAACAATTACACGCATACCTGCTGGGAAGTGTTGCTCCAAGACCTATTTGCTTTGCCAGCACCATAGGCAGCGACGGCCAGGCCAACCTGTCCCCCTTCAGCTTTTTTAATGTTTTTGGCAGCAAGCCTCCTGTTTGTGTATTTTCCCCGGCAAGAAGGGTGCGGGATAATACCGTGAAGCATACCCTGGAAAATATACAGGCCAACGGAGAAGTAGTGATCAATGTGGTTACCTATGATATGGTACAGCAGACAAGCCTTGCCAGTTGTGAATATCCCCGTGGTACAGACGAGTTCGTTAAAGCGGGTTTTACTGCAGTGCCTTCTGTAAGCGTCCGCCCGTTCAGGGTTAAAGAATCACCCGTAAATCTTGAGTGTAAGGTGCTGCAGGTGATCGAAACCGGTCAGGAAGGCGGAGCCGGCAACCTTATTATTTGTGAAGTCGTGAAAATGCATATAAATGAGGCGATATTGGGTGAGGACGGACAGATTGATCCCCATAAAATAGACCTGGTGGCCAGGATGGGAAAGGATTACTATTGCCGTGCTTCCGGAGACGCGGTATTCGAGGTACCCAAACCGAACCTGGAACTGGGTGTCGGTATAGACGCCTTGCCGGCTAATATCAGGAACAGCAGCGTGTTAAGCGGTAATGATCTGGGGCTGCTGGGTAATAGCACAGAAATACCTATCGTTGCCGAGACCTTTGAAGATGAACGGCTCAGGTACATTTTCCGGGAATACGGCGAGGATGAAACGGTACTGGCGGTCGAGCTGCACCGTTATGCCAAAGAGCTGCTGGCAAGACATGAAGTGGACAAAGCCTGGCAGGTACTGCTTGCCTGAAACTTTTCTTAACACAGGGTTAAATAAAAAAAACTTACTTTACACCGCAAAATTTCAAATAAGTAACTAATGAAGAAGATATTATGTCTTACATTGGGAATGGCTGCCATGGGCAGCTCCTTTGCTCAGAAAGCTAAAGTCCGGGAGGCCGGAAGCGCCCTGGAAGAGGCGAATAAGGCCCTGATGCTGAAAAATGATGCAGCTGCAACTGAGTCGTTGACCAAAGCTAAAGCCGCCATTGACGCGGCTATGGGGGATGCTTCTACTAAAGATAACAGCAAAACCTGGTATACCAAAGCGGCCATTTATGTCGCCATGCAGGAAACGCAGGGACTTTCGGCAGACAAGCCTTACCGCGAAGGAATGCAGGCTATGCAAAAAGCGCTTGAGCTGGATAAAAAGATAAGCTCCGAGGAGCAGTTTAACAGCATTATGGTGAACGGAGCCTTTTACTACTTCAATGATGGGGTGTCCACGATGAACAACGGCAACTATGCCGAAGGCTACAATAACTTTAAGCAGGCTGCCGATTTCCTTTATTTTGACAATGGCAAATTGCTGAAAGATAACAAGGCGGTAGATACTATGGCGGCTAAAGCCCGTTTGTTCCAGGGATATTGCGCATTTTATGCTGATAAGCTTGATGAGGCGGAAGGATTGCTGAAGACTGCTGCCGCTAACCCGGTTACCGCTTCTGAATCCAATATCTACCTGATACTTTCCCAATTGTATGGTAAGCAGAAAAAAACAGAACAGCAGCTGGCGATCATCAATGAAGGAAAAAAGAAATTCCCCAGCGATAAGAATATAACTGCTGCGGAACTCAATTACTATATTGATAATGGCAAGCAGGAGGAAATGATCTCCAAGCTGGAAGAAGCCGCTGCTGCAGATCCTTCCAACGCTTCTTTGCCCTACAACCTTGGTATCGTATATAAGGATATGGCTGCCAATCCCAATGTGAAGGATGCCGGTCAATATCTTCAGAAGGCGGAAGCCAGCTACCAGAAAGCTGCAAGCCTTGCGCCGGATAACGCTACTTATGCGTATGAGCTGGGGGCCTTTTATTTCAACCAGGCGGTTGGCTATAACAATAAGATGAATGAAGTAACCGGTACCAGCAACGAAGAGCAGAAAAAGTATGATGGCTTTAAAGCGCAGCGCGATGGTATGTTTGCAAAAGCCTTACCACATCTTGAAAAATCTGCGGGTATGTACCAGGCAAACCAGAAAAATCTTTCTGCACAGGAGATGGGCTTTTATAAACAAGGACTGGATGCATTGGTGAAGATATATGCCATGCAGGACCAGATAGATAAAATGAATGCGACCAAGGAAAAGCTGGAAGCGCTTAATTAAGCTATAAACAGGTATTGATTATCAGGGGCAGACCGGCAGGTCTGCCCTTCTTGCTGCGCAGTGCTCCCAGAAATAAGCCCACCTGGTGACCAGGCTGTAGGAATCTATGCCTTCTGTCTGTCCATGCATACGTAAATACTCATCATATAAGGAGTTGGACATCTTCCGGAAGCCGCTTTTGTACTTTCTGCTCATCTTTCTCAGTTCTTCTATATTGTTCCTGTTTGTCTGGTTCAGCTGGTCAAATATCTCTTTCGCAGCCTGCCTGTCTGTTAATTTTAGCTCTGAAAATGCGTACAGGAACAAATTGAAATGGGCTGAGTAGCGAATGGGCAGTACATTGCTTTCACTGCAGACTATATATGCCAGTAAATTAGCATCATCCTCTGCCGCAATGCCTGCCTGGTGCGCCATTTCATGCGCTATCACGAAAGGATGCATAAAAGCCGGGATAAAGCGGTTGAACTGCCCTTCTCCTGATAAGGGATTATAATAGCCCTGTATGCCCAGGTAATTCAGCATATACCCGAGAGATGTTGCCTTTATCTTCATGACCGGCAAACGATCTCCGAATTGGTTGTGATAAGCGGTATTCAAGAGCAGGTTAAGCTGCTCATCTTCCGGGAAAATAATCGTGTCCCTGCTTTCTTCGTTCAGCCTTGCCAACAACTGCATATTCAGCCGGATCAGTGTATCCTTATCCCAGCTGAAGCTGTTCATCTTCCAATTAGCAGAAAGAGCAGGACGCATATAGTTGCCTCCCCAGAGAATAAGGAAGAACAGGTACACGGTCACAGGAAAAGTCAGCAGCCTTAGCAGCTCGGTGTAAAAATCAGCCTTATTCTTCCGGAAAGTGATCGCGAAATAAATGGTTCTCAATAGCAGCAGCAGGAAGAAAAGGCTGAGTAGCAGATAGAGCATGTCCCCGATGCTGATTCCTGCCCGGTTAAATAGAAAGCTGCGCCACCGTTGAAGCGGCAAAAAAATATGCCGGGTATAGAAAAAGGTAAAATCGATGCTGTAAGCCAGGGCGAGTTGTATACCGATAATGATGATCAGCAATAAAGCAATAATAGCTATTCTTACAGGTCCTGTCAGTTTCATGGAGGCAATATAAATGCAGTTTTTGGCGTTAGGAGCCTGATTCTTATTGTCTGGCTAATTTACTTATCTTTACTTATCATGACGAATTTAGGCGCCAAGGTATTTGTTGTCGTCCTGTTATTGCTGGCATTGCCTGGCATGTGCCATGCACAGTTCATAAAAGCTGGCATCGGGATAAACGGGCTTACCTGCTCCCAGTGCTCGCGGAGCGTAGAGATCGAATTGAAAAAGCTGGATTTTGTTCAAAGCGTAGCTATGGACCTGGAGCATACGCAGGGTACAGTTATTTTCCGGGAAAAAACAAAGGTCAATATCGCAGCTATTGCAAAAGCCGTTAAAAATGCTGGCTTTTCGGTCCGGTATCTGAAAGCGGCGCTTGATATGGAACAGGTTAAGGCAGATGGTCAGTGCTTTAAATACCGTGGCGACGCCTATAATCTCCTAAAACCTTCGGAGGCGGGTATTGTTACCCTGCAGTTTATCGGTAAGGAATATATGCCGGCAAAAGAGCTGAAGCAATATAAGCTTCCCGCCAAAACAACCTGCAAAGGCACCACAGTATATTATGCCGATGTGCTTTAGCTACCGGTTGCACTGCACACCCTCTGCAGGATACAATTTGTTTATCTGTTTTTGATAATCTTTGAATTGCAGGTTAACTTTGGTATGTGCTGAAACGATACCTCTTCATATTATTCTGGCTGATACCGGGCTACGCAGGTGCCCAGGAGCTGTTCCCGTTAAGCGAGCCGGCAAGCAATATACCCAAAGGAACGCTTGGCGTCAGGTTGTTTAGCGAAACCTATAAAGAAGTAAATCAATGGCGCAACATGAGCGCTTTAAGATTAATGTATGGCATTACCCCCAGGCTGTCTGTTTACCTTACCGGCATCGGCTCCAATCATCATGGAAAAAAAATGCCTGTTGAGTTTCCTTTTCATAATACACCGGAGAGGGGAGCGCATTACCCTTATAAATTTAACGGAGCACATTTTTATAGCAAGTACAGGTTTTTTTCATCTGATGGTCCTAACAGCCATTTAAGGCTTGCTGCCTATGTGGAAGGGACTTATGTAAATACGACCCATCACGAAACGGAGCCCGACCTGATGATGGGTGACAATAGTGGACTGGGGGCCGGTTTGATCACCACCTATCTGAAAAATAAATTTGCTGTCTCCTTGACTATAGGAGGCATACTGCCTGCAAAATATAAAGGTCTTGCGCCTGATCCCATCGAAGGGCTGCCGGATGTACCTGTGAGAACACAATATGGCAAGGCGCTTCAATACAGTTTATCATTCGGGTATTTGCTCCTGCCTTCCAGGTATAAAAGCTATGACCAAACCAATGTCAATCTTTATCTTGAACTGAGAGGCAAAGCTTTCTCTGCCGCAAGGGTAGATATCTTTGCTGATGAGCCTAATGAATATTATCTCCCTCAGCCCCGCTATCCGCCCGCGCTGCAAAAAGGCTATTACCTGGATATCAGTCCGGGTATCCAGTTTATTGTTAAAAGCAACCTGCGTATAGATTGTTCCATTACTTTTAACGGCTTCGGATTTTCCTATGCGAGGCTATACCCTGTATACAATATAGGAATCCAACGGTATTTCTCCTTTTAAGTTTCACAAGGTTATTTGTTGTATTTGTATAATGCAATACCGATTGCTTATGTATCTTTTATGAGGGTATTTCGTTTTGGCACGTATTTTGATATTACATGGTTATCTCTGACGGGAATATAGCTTTAAGGAAATACAACCTTTGTTTAGCTCTCTCTTTCATAGAGCGGTTTATTGGTTACGTGCCCCTTTTGTCTAAAAGGGGCTTTTTATTTTAATGTTGTCATCGAAATGACAGCCGGAAACACCATGGCAGAAAAAAAGCAGCCAGGAATGGCTGCTTCAAAATCGTAGAAAGAAGAAATAAATAACCGATGTAAAAGTAGGGCGATATTCCGTAATAAACTACAGGTAAAACACTGGTTTTCTGTTTTTTTAAAAAAAGTTGGAAAGTAAAAGATTCGCTTTGTAAGCCGGCTTTTTGAAAACAAGAGTATAAATCAGCAAACGCAGAGGCTGGCAATGCGCCAGGTCAAGCAGAAATTAAAAAAATATACAACGTTCAAATTATTTGTAAGGAAAAGCAGTTTTTTGCATCTTCCGAAAATAATTCAAATCTTTTCATTCAGAGAAAAGCAGATCATCAAAGTTCTTATATTTTTTGAGCTGATTGCTCCGGCTTTTGCAGTGTACGAGTTATGTTAACGGCAGATTATGAATTTTAAGGAACGACAGCTTATCCCAGTATCCTCGCTGAAATTTAATTTTGCCGGATGTAACATGGAAGAAACCGCAGCCTCTAAATCCGAGCGGATCTTTCCATTCGAGAATGGCCCATTCTCCATCCTGGAATATCTGCTCGGGAATACAGATCATTTCCGCCGCGGCGAATTCACGTATAAACATTTCCTGGATTGACTGTTTCCCAATGACGGGCTCATTTGCAACCTGGTGGTTTATGGCATCATCATGGTATAAAGCGCTAAGCTTAGCGGCGTCTCCTTTATTAAAAGCATCAATCCATGCATTTATTACATCTCTTGGCTCCATTAGTAACAATTGTTAGCAATCTTAAGTTAAAAATAATGATTAAACACCGTTAGCTTACTTCCAGGGAATACTAAATATATGCAAAGGAATCATTGGACTCAAACGAAAATGTCATTTCAGGTCAATAGCTATACAGTATGCCGGCGCGCCGTATTTATCTGCCTATTTTGTGACCTCTATTCAGCATGTCGCTGAATGAAAGGAAGTCAAAAAAGGATAGTCGTCATGCATTTGGCCTGGAAACGATAGAAAATGGGTAAAGGGGTAGTATTTAAATCGTACCGGAACTTCTTTCAGGTTCTGGCAAAGAAGGCAGGCTACCTAAACAACGCCTCTCCTTATCTCTGAACAAAATGCCCATTTACCTTTTGGGGGAATGAAGGGCCAGCCCGCCTAAACCAGCACCGATGAATGCTAACACAAGGGTGGCAATTGCACCGGCTTTCCCACTGCCCGAACCAAAGACCGCGCCGGCAGAGGTGCTAAGATGTATTATACTAAGAATGATGGCTATTCCGGCAAATGACAAGGCTATGATCGCTTGTGTCCGCTTATTTCTGGAGAGGGCTGTAATGTTTGAACCTGCTTTGGCCCGCCATCCCATAATTAAACTAATGAGTGCAATTAAACCACCGGCCAGGGACTTGGCCCGCCCTGATGTAATGCCTGTAACAGTCTGCGAAGTTCCATCACCTGTTGATTGCGCAAATGCATTTACCGATATCAAAAAGGAAAGCCCGATAAGCAAACACCCTAATAAAATGAGCAGGGCATATTTTTCCATAATGGCCTTGTCTTGTAAGTTCATACTTTATTTTTTTAACAAAATTAAACGGGGTCCGACAGATAAAATTGTAAAATCGCGCCAACTTTTTAATTCGCTGATCAGGGATGGAATTCCTCAAGTGCCCGGTAATCGGCGGCCTGGTTTTGATGTATGAAAAAGGCTTTCGGATTGTACCCCGAGAATAAACGGAAGTCATGAATGAAATGGGATTGATCATAATAACCGCACTGATGGGCCATTTCAGTCAGTGATGTTGGTTGCTCTTCAAATCCTCTGATAACCTTATTGAACCGGGCAATCCTCTGGAATTGCTTAGGGCTATATCCTGCATAATGGATGAATTTTCTTTCAAAATGCCTGCGTGACAGGTAGCAATCGCTTGCCAGTTCAGGGATGGATAATGCGGTCGGGGAAAAAAGAATTTGCCTTATCGGGGCAAAAACAGGGCTGTAAGTTTCTTTGCTCTTTGCCAATCGCCTCATCATAAATTCAGAAATGAGCGTGGCACGTGTAGGATGATCCGAAGCCCCGTAAACCATTTCTTCAAGCACCTGCCCCTCCCTGCCGAGCAGTGTTCGGGTATCAACAGTTTCGTCACTGAGCGCATGGGCCGGCAGGTTAAAGACGCCCGGGATAGCATACGGAAAAAGGTAGACGCCGAACAGACAGAAATCACTCACAGTATAGAGCTTCTTAAAGTGCTGCATTTGCCCCGACAAGCAGGAGGCAGGCGTTCTGTGTCGCTCAGGCCCGGTGCTATGAAGCTCAAACTGTCCTTTACAGTAAAATATCCATTCCGGCGCGCTCTCTGCCAGTACCCTGTGATGGAATGGCTTATCTGCCGTAGCGGAACCTTCCAGTATCCAGAAAAATTGAATGTACTCGGCAAGTTTACCGGGAGGCTGGATTGTATGGTAGTTCATAGTAACCAATCTTTTTTGTTCTGCTCCCGTCTTTTGAAATTCAAAGAGAGATATAGGGAGTCATTTTTATAGAAGATCATTAAGCTCTGCAGGCATATAGATAATTTGCAGTGTGCGTCGGGGCTGATGAGACAGGGACCGGGGCGATTTGTGTAATAATAATGGAGACATGAACATTGCACCCCCGGCATTCACCTCACAGTGGTAAATCTCTTTTGTCTTTACAATTTCAGGGATATTTCTATCTCCTATAATTCCGAGGCGATGTGAGCCCGGTATAACCATTATTGCGCCGTTCCTATTGTTACATTCATCCAAGTGTATTCTCATAATCAATAATTGTGTTAGAACGGATACCGGAGGCACGGCGTGCCATATACCCGCTTCCAGGCTCCAATTGCTATAACCAGGAAGATCTGACCTGTTCTTAACCCTGAGTTTCAGGTCCTGATGCCAGTTCAGTTCCCAATTACTCCTTAATGTTTTGTCTAAAATAAAGGCATCGATCGGCTTGATCGAATTTCCCAAAATGTTGCTTCCGAAATCCATTATTTTTTCTGAGTATGCAAGCTCCTGCAGTTCCCTTATCCTTAATAAAAAATTGTCGGTACTATGGGCCTTTGTAAAATCGAAAGCGCCGCCGGTTATCAGTGCTGTAAGCAATATTTCGTTTTCCTGCAGTCCATAAAAGCTGTCATGTATCAGAAAGCCATTTTCCCTGAAGTACTTTAAACTGGTGCATTCCGTGTTGTAACCGCCGGCCATTATTAATTACTAAAGATTGATGTATCTGTAAATATAATTCATCATGGCGAGATAGCTTACCATGATAAATGAAACGTATCAAATCCGGAATATAGCGTGCGGAACAAGTTAGACCTCTTCAGCACCCCAATCCCACATTCTCATCACATAATAGTACAACCAAACCTGATAAAACCTAAGCTATTCAGCAATAGCTCAGATTCCCAGTGGGGACCAATACAATAATATTATCCAGGTCCTTGCGCCGCACTTTAACCGCATATTGGCAACTATTACCTGATAATCTGGTTTTAATCGCTATAGTATTGTAAATGTATGTGGTTTAGGAAGGTATACGTAATGCAGGAGGAACGTAAACGGTTCCCTGGAGCGCGCAATGCTGCTTTCAGCCGCTTTTGTCACAGGTTTTTCACCATTATAATAATGGTGGTCCTTATGGGCTTGCCTGCTTTTGCTTCGGACAGAGCCGACTCTGACCGGTTGAATGATACACTCTTTTTTGTAAGCGATACGCAGGCTCCTCTTTTTGTTGAAACCATTATACATCATGCGCCGTTTAACCAGGTTGCCACCGGTATGATCTTTAATGATATACTGGCCAGGAATCCCAAAAGTGTTTTTCTCCTGGGAGACCTGGTGGCTGCAGGATCGAAGCCGCGCCGGTGGTCCATGGTTGATCGTTTTATTGATAGCGTACGGAAGGGCAATGGCAGGGTGTGGGCGTGCCTGGGTAATCATGAATATATCTACAACGCAAAACTTGGCGTGGCCGCTTTCCAGAAACGTTTTCCTGATCACGATAAAACCGGTTATTATATTATCCGCGATTCTGTAGCCGTGGTATTGCTTAACTCCAATTTTTCCAGGCTTACAACCGCGGAGCAGCGAAAGCAGCGGCAGTTTTATGAAACGGCATTGAAGCAGCTGGATGAAAATGATTCTGTCAAGGCTATTATTGTCGCCTGCCATCATGCTCCATATTCCAACAGTAAAGTGGTAGGCAGTAACCTTAGGGTGCGGGACGTATTTGTGATGCCCTTCCTGAAAACAGGGAAATGCGCGCTTTTTCTTAGCGGGCACTCCCACAATTTTGAACATTTCAGAATTGAAGGGAAGACCTTTCTCGTAATTGGCGGTGGTGGCGGTGTTGCTCAGGTCCTCAATACAAAGGGTGACCGCATTGCCTGCGAAAATGAAGACTGCCATCCTTTATTTCATTACCTGATGGTAAAGCGTAATGGTGTGCGGCTGCAGGTGATTTGCCGTGAGGTAACCGCCGATCTGAAAGGCTTTAATAACGTGCTCAGCCTGGAAATCAAAACCGGTAGGTAGCCTTTTTGATTCCGCCGGAATGAACGTTTCGAAAGTTAGCTTGTTAGTGCCATGAGTGGTTGGTGGTTTTTCCTAACCCGCTGCCAGAGTAATCAGTATGCCGCAAAAAATATTTTTAATATTCCTGCTGTTGCTGTCTGTAACCGGATATGGTCAGGTCAGGTTCGATATAAAGGAGAAGTCGATGTATCTGCCTGCCTTCCATAAGTACGGCAAATTTGATCACTCGCTCTCCCTTGTACAGGTATACCTGCCCGAGGACTGGCTGGAGCAATCGGTATCAGCGCCCATGGTCGCATATACAGCCAATTTTTCGTTGCCATCTGGTTTTGCTCTTAACGGGAGCCTGAAAACACTTGTTATTGCCAATGATATAGAACTCGGCTTTAGCTGGAACCGATCGCTGACGGACAGGCTGCACCTGGGCGTAGGTTACCTGCTGGGGCTGGAGCTGGGCATGTTGCGGGCCTTTAATTATAACAATACGATCCGCGTATGGGGACATCACCCTATGCTACGGCTGGGCTACAATTTCAGGAATATTGCTTTCACCCTTCAGGGGAGGCTTAACTGGATGATGGGAATGAAGCTGGTGCTGGAAGATTATGCTACTGATAATATTACGGGATCTTTATTTAACGGCTATTCATTCGGGATATTAATGGAACAGCGATTGACCAGGAAAAATTCGATCTGCTTCGGCTTTATGACCAATTTTAATAAATTCCACATCCTTGGCTGGCCCGCATTGATGATTGTCGACCACCAATATTTTATTCCTGAAATAATTATTGGTTTCAGGCTTTGAACGTATGTGTATTCTGCCTTGTTAATATCATATAATGAGAATGTTACGTCTTTTTTTTGCTTTGGCCCAGATATTGTTTTTTACAGCCTGTATCAAGAATGATTTCAGCAGCATACCTGGTTATTCGGCATCCAATCTTGACAATACCATTGCCGTAGACACTGCTTACCGGCGATACTTTGAAGGTGTTTACCATTTGTCGCTCGGCGATGATCTTTTTGGTCAGCAGCTGGTGGCGAAATGGGCAAATGGCTATTTGTGTTTTTTTGGTGAAAACAATGGCAGGTTCATTAACCTGCAAATGGGCTATAACCCTGATGACAGCAGCTTCAGGATGGCCGGATTCTGGCATGATCCCTTCCTGGCCCGACAGGGGCAGGTACAGTTCACTCTAACAAAAGCTGACGGGGCAGAGGCCGTTTTCGCCCATACAGGTAATAACATTACTTTGCGTGGTTACCTGGAAAATGATCCCGGCCGGCCCCTGGTGCTCACTTTTGCACGTCCGTTTTCAGCAGCTGTTTTATCCCGGAGCTTTACTATTGCCGCACATCGCGGTGGCGGAAGAAATTCAGATAATATACCTTATGCTGAAAATTCGCTTAACCTCGTCAGGCACGTAGAGCAATTTGGAGCTACCGGTATTGAAATAGATATCAGGCTTACCCGGGATAAAGTGCCGATCGTATACCATGATCCTGACATCAACACGAGGCTTACGCTGAAAAGTCCTCTGGTAGGAGATATCCACCAGTTCGATGCCGGCTTCCTGCGTGCATACATCCGGCTGGTGGATGGACAATTTATCCCTACGCTGGATGAGATGCTGAAAATGGTTATTGATTCTACCACGGTGGCGGATGTGTGGCTTGACTGCAAGGATGGGGGAGAAGACAGATTTTTTGAACATGTGGTACCTGTATTAAAGAAAGCGCTGAGCTATGCAAAGGCCAGAGGAAGAAAGGTATCCATGCTGATAGGACTGCCTACGGAAGATGCCTATACAAAATTTATCGCCTTCCCGGGTCATACAGGTATACCCTCCCTATGCGAAATAAGCCTGGCGAAAGCCAAAGCGGCAGGCTCTGTTGTTTTTGCCCCGCGATGGACACTAGGTATACTAGAGGCGGAAACAAATGATGCCCATGCAAATAATATACGGGTAGTTACCTGGACGCTGGATGATCCGGATGGTATGGAGGCGGTAATTACCCAAAGCCAGTATGACGGGGCGTTAACCAATTATCCCTCCATGCTCGCCTACCATTTTTACAGCCAGGAGTAAATTACTAAATGACTTTTATGCGAAAGCCTTGTACGATCACTTGCATGCTGCTGTTTATGTACTCCCCTGCATTATATGCACAGGATGATAAACAGGATAATCCCCAGGACGGACATTTTATTGGCTCTCTGTCGAGTGGTCCTGATTATTACTTCAATAATATTAAAACTTTTACAGAGTATGTGCGGCCGGTGAACTACAGCATCTTTGCCAGGATTATGTGGAACTCCCGTTACCTGGTATCGCTGGGTATAGAAACCGGCTATAATAAATTCTACCGTGTGGACGGGTTTGATGATGATGCTCTTCGCGCATCGCTGGCAGCCATACCTCTGCACCTGGTTTTAGGAATGAGGGTTACAAAGGCCTTCTATGCCAATTTCAGCTTTGGCCCGTCCCTGCTGCTGAACGCAGCTTCTATTGAAGGATGGAAAAGCAGGTTTGTCAATAAGGTGCTCTCCTACGCTGATGGCAGCGTATGTATCGGGTACCGGAAGCGGCTTGCCAGGGACCTTAGTATAGGTGCTGAATTAAAGTTTTATTTTTCGACAAAAGCAACAGATATGAACCTGGCTTTACCCGTTGTAATAAGCTATGATTTCTAAAAGGGGTATTGCCAGCTGTAAGTTTGCTAAACAGCAGTCTTATTGAGACTAAGGAGATATTCTGAATAAGCCCCGGCGGAAGGGTTCCTCTTTGAATGAGCTTCACAGAAGAATTTAAACCCTATACAAACAATTATCCTACGGAAACTATTGATAAATTGAAAGTATGAACAACTACGGCAATCCAATTATCAGGCATAAATACACTGCAGATCCTTCTGTGCTTGTAAGTGGGGATACTGTTTATCTTTACACCGGGCATGACGAACCACCAGACGGCGTTGATGACTATGTGATGCAGGAGTGGCTCTGTTTTTCTTCTCGCAATATGGTTGATTGGGTAGAACATCCTTCTCCCTTCCAGGCAACCGGTTTCCAATGGGCCAAGGGTGATGCCTTTGCCTCTAAAATAATAGAGCACAATGGGAAGTTTTATTGGTTCGCTGCAGTCAGTCATGCAGGTAAACCCGGCAAGGCAATAGGTGTTGCAGTGTCTGATGGTCCTCTTGGACCTTTTCGTGATGCTATCGGACATGCGCTCATCACTCATGATATGCTTCCGGGTACAGGCAATGAGCAGGCTAACCTTGATCCGTCGGTATTGATCGATGACAATGGCAGTATTCATATATTTTGGGGTAAGGCACAATGCTACCATGCAAAATTGAAAAATGACATGACAGGCCTGGAAGGTGCAATCGGCGAGTTACACCTTCCGTATTTTTCAGAAGGTGCTCATGTCCACAAACGTCTGGGCACTTATTACCTTGCCTATGGTTATGGACATCCTGAAAAAGTAGGGTATGCGATGAGTTCCGATATCGAAGGCCCTTGGGAGTTTAAAGGTATTATTAATAATGTTCCTGAAAACTGTGAGACAAACAGGCCGGGGATCATTGATTTCAAGGGTAAAACTTATTTCTTTTACCATAATGGCGCATTACCCAACGGCGGTAGCCACCGGCGGGCTGTCTGTGTCGATTATCTGTATTATAATGATGATAACACTATACAGCCTGTATTGATGACAAAGCATGGAATTGCTGCTGCTAACCTTTAGAGGGGGAAATTATACTGCAAAAGAAAAACGCATTGACGATCTATGACTGTCAATGCGTTAAATAGTGCCCAGAACTGGATTCGAACCAGCACATCCTTGCGGACGCTGCGACCTGAACACAGTGCGTCTACCAATTTCGCCATCTGGGCATTCAGGAGCGCAAAGGTAAAAATAATTTTAAATAAACAACACTTTTCTATAGATAAATAAAAAGCTTATGTAATTATCGGGTGATGGGCGGGTAAATACTTTGTATTTTCGCCGCTGATCATGCGCTATTTTTTAGAAGTAAGCTACGATGGCACTGCCTTTCACGGATCCCAGCTCCAGGGCCTTACTCCAACAGTCCAGCTGGCAATAAACAAAGCTTTGTCAACATTATTGCGTAGAAATGTAGAAAGCTTTGGTGCGAGCCGTACCGATGAGGGAGTACATGCATTGGGCAATTTTTACCATTTCGATGAGGATAATGATCTGCATCCGCAGTTTAAATATAAAATGAATGCTATCCTGCCCTATACAATAGCGGTCAATAATATTTATACCAGCAGCCAGGCCAATTCCAACGCCCGGTTTGATGCTGTGAGCAGGAGATATCGTTACAAAATATACCGGGATAAGGATCCTTTTCGTCATCACAGGGCGCTGTATTTCCCTTTCAGGATCGATGAAGCAATTTTGAAAGGTACTGCTGAAGCGCTTTATGATTACGATAATTTTGAAACGTTTTCCAAACGGAACACTCAGTCAAAAACATTTCTCTGCAGGATATATAATGCCTGCTGGGAACAGCATGAAGGAGAATTACACTTTGTTGTAGAGGCCAACCGTTTTTTAAGGGGTATGGTAAGGGGGCTGGTTGGTACGCAGCTACAGGCGGCGCGTGGAAAAATGGATATAAAACGATTCAGGCAGATAATTGAAATGAGGGATTGTACATTGGCTGATTTCAGCGTAGCGGGCCATGGGCTGTATCTTGAAGCGGTCAATTATCCCGAAGGTTATCTGCAGCCTGTACATTAAACAGACACGTTATGGCAGTATATTGCAAATATATTTTACCAGCCATATTGCTTTCCTTTCTCTATCCCCGCCAGCTCGGGGCGCAGGATAAGCCTGCTTTGTCCGCCAGGCATACGGTTTATCTCGAGGTATTGGGCAGCGGAGGATATGGCTCTTTGAACTATGAGCACATTATCCCGCTTGAAGATAAATTAGGCATTCAGATCAGGGGTGGCATCAGCACGTACCGTCTTCGTGACTTTGAGCTGAAATTCAATCCGGATATTATCATTCCTGTTTCAGCAGGCATTATCTACGGGAAAAGGCACAGTTTTGAAATAGGTATAGGCCAGACATTTTCTTCTGTATCTGAAATAGATATTGAAAAGTTTGCTCCCAGACGAAAGAGCCGGCTGAGCGCCCTGGGCGTAATTGGCTACAGGATAACTTTTCCCGGGCCGGCCATTATGCTACGGCTTGCCTATACACCTATATGGGAATTTTACGATAACCTGAAGCACTGGGCCGGCCTTTCCTTCGGGTATAATTTTTAGTGGTATGAAGCAATTGATTCCGTTACTATTCTTGCTTATGTTGGTTTCCTGTGAGCGGCAAACGCTTATACAGGAAAACAGCAATGTCCTCGCATTGGGATCAGGCGGAATGGGTATCACCAATCTTTATCCCATGAACAGCTATGAATCTATCCTGCAATGTCTGAACCTGGGTGCAGATGGGACGGAGATTGATGTACAGATGACAAAAGATTCGGTGCTGGTAGCCTTTCATGATGACGATCTTTCTGCCTCAACGGAAATGGAAGGGGCAATCAACAGCTATACATGGGCGGAGCTGAACGATCTGTCTTATAATGCAGGACCCTATACGGACTTTGGCCTCGTGCGTCTGGATACACTTTTCGGAAAGCTTGATAACCTTGAGGAATACATATTTTCGTTTGACTGCAAGCTGATTGCCGCGCCGGGAAATTATGATCCCTTTATAAGGGCCTATGTGAGGCAGATAGTGGAACTGGTGGATGGTTTTGGTATGGAGGAAAATGTATTGATCGAATCCGGAGATTCTTATTTCCTGGAATATTTTAAAAGCGTAAAGAACGATTACAACTTTTATATCAATGATCCTTCTTTTGAAACGGCCATTACCACAGCCAAGGACCTGGGCCTGGCAGGTATTATAATGGATGCAGATAACATTACTGCCGGCGAAATTGATGAAGCGCACGAAAAAGGCCTTTATGTACAGGTTTGGGGAACTGATAATAAAGGCCAGAATATCGACGCGATCAATAAGGGACCTGATTATATACAGGCCAACGATATAAAGTCGCTGGTTGAGCTGCTTGACTAATAAAAGTTGGTTAAATAGGGGTAACGCTCCTCATAAAGCTCTTTTACTTTGTTGAGCAGTGTTTCCCGTAATGTGCTGATATTTTCTTTTTCGGTTGCAGAAATAAAAATAGCATGGCCATGGGTGAGATTATCCCAGCGGCGGTACAATTGTTTTAAAAGATCATGCTTCACATCTTCCTCGAGCCATTCGTCAAAAGTACGTTTTACATACTGGTCCATTTTATTGAAGATCATCAAAACCGGCTTATCAAAGGCGCCCAGCTCCTGCAGCGTATGGTTGACCACGCCTATCTGATCCTCGTACTGCGGGTGGGAGACATCCACTACATGCAGCAGGATATCCGCCTCTCTGACCTCATCGAGGGTTGACTTAAAGCTTTCTACCAGATGATGCGGCAGCTTCCTGATAAAACCTACCGTATCGCTGAGCAGAAAAGGCGTACGTTCAAAAACGACTTTACGTGTAGTGGTCTCAAGCGTTGCGAACAGCTTGTTTTCAGCAAATACTTCAGATTTGCTGAGCACCTGCATTAAGGTACTTTTTCCCACATTGGTGTAGCCGACAAGTGCAACACGGATAAACTCTCCACGCTCCTTCCGCTGTGTGGTGGATTGCTTATCTATTTCAGCGAGCCTTTTGCGCAGCAGCGCTATTTTATCTTTTACAATACGCCTGTCCGTTTCTATTTCGGTTTCTCCCGGCCCTCTGGATCCTATACCGCCGCCCTGCCTTTCCAGGTGTTTCCACATACCTTTCAGCCTGGGGAGGATATATTGATACTGGGCAAGCTCAACCTGTGTTTTGGCCTGGGCGGTCTTGGCCCTCCTGGCAAAGATGTCCAGGATAAGGTCAGAGCGGTCAATGGTTTTAACACCCAGTTCCTTTTCAATATTGCTGATCTGGGAGCCTGTCAGCTCATCGTCAAATATGACCAGCGTTATACCTTTAAGGTGTACATATTCCTTTATTTCCTGTAATTTGCCTTTGCCTACAAATGTCTTGCTGTCAGGGTGGGGCAGCTTCTGGAAAAAGCTCTTTACCGCAACAGCTCCCGCAGTCTCGGCAAGAAAGGCCAGCTCATCCAGGTATTCCATCAGTTGCGCCTCCCGCTGATCCTTCTGGATAAGGCCCACCAATACAGCTTTTTCTTCGGTGGTAATTATATTCTTGTTTTCAATCATTCAGTATACTTTCAGGTACAAAATTCCTTAAAATTACCGGCCCTGCCAAAATTGCTACCTGCTTACCCGGCGGGGAAGTTTTGAGGAGATGCGTTCCCAGGCGGCCACGCTGATCAATGGAAATACCAGGATGCACAATTCGATAAATAGCCTGTCGGTAAAGAAATAAGTGATCAAATGAATGGCAATAAGCAGGATTGCCAGTATTTTATCATATCTCTTTGTGAAAAAGCCCGCCAAGAAGAATCCTTCCAGCAGATAAACCACCTTATCTCCGATATCCGGCAAAAAAGGATGGCTGATAAAGTAGCTGTAGATATGCGCTTTAATTGTGCCGGGATTATGATACAGGTATTCTGCCAGGTTTCTCTTCATGGTGAGCGATCCGAAGTCGGCCTGGAACATAGAGCCGTTGACTACTTTCCAAAGGAAGGCAGAAAAGTATATCCAGCATACATAATACCGCAGGGCATCCCACAGGGTTTCGAAATTCCTATTTTTTGCCGCCCAGAAAGGAATGGTAATGATAAGAGCGCCCCCTAAGACATGGGAGGAGTGGGTAAGGTAGACATTAAAGATAATGCCGAGCAGCAGAAACAGGAATGAAAAGGAAAGCATCAGCCAGCGGTTGCGTGGAAAGACAATGCAGGCAAGGCAATTCAGGATCAGGGAAGTAGTATATATAATGCTGCCTGTTCTGTTCATTACCAGTATTTCAGATAAGCCGGACAGCTTGAATGCCCAGAAAGAAAGATCATAGTCAACACGGGTTAATGGCGGCTCCGCGAGCTGGAAAGGTAATATGTGGGAATAGGCGCGCCAGATAAGGATAAGCAACAGGTATAGCATCACCATACGTGTAATCACGATTCTGTGCGGAGCTGTTGCCCTTATAGTGCTCATAGTGTTCAAAGGGATAGTATAAGGTCTTTTTTTCTAGGTTTGATGCTGCCGGTATGGTCGTATTCTGTTACTACCCGGAATATATTTATGTGCCGGATACTGGTATTCGTATTTTCAGACATATAGTATTTGAGCCATAAGGGATAGGCGGTGATCTCAGACCCGGAATTGTATAGCTTATGCAGCAGGGCATCGGAAGACAGGTGTACTTTCGTTAATATATTTCTTGTTTTGTCTTCATAAGGATCTTTGTTGTTTTCCCTGCAGGCAGTATAATGCTCGATCGTGAAGTTGAACATAGCCTTTTTATGATAGTTCCATATCTCCGGCATATTATAGGGTTTGCCGTCATATTCCAGGCTATAGGTTACAAAAGTATCCGTTAGGGGCTCAGGCCTGGAATACATGCCATAAACCAGGAAAGGTGTGATCTGCAGCCCGGCGGCAGAAGTAATGATTGTCATGATCAAAGCACCGCACAGCGCAAAATAAATTACCTTATTCCTTGCTTTGGCCTGTCGTAGAAATGTATTATCGAACCACTTCATGTAAAAAACTAATATTGGTCAATATAGGTCTGCATCCATACTTCTGTGGTTGCCAGCAGCCATATTTTTATAAACTGGAATTTATTGCCCTGGTAATCGGACCACCACCTGTCAATAGTCTGGTTATTGAAGATGTCTCTTTTCTTTAGTTTGTCTATATTATCCTTAAGATATGCATCGATAGCGCCATATTTATTGAGCCAGGTTTCTATCGGCAGCCTGTAGCCCTTTTTTTTCATCGTCAGGTTGGCAGAGGTTACCAGCTTTTTTACTGCTTCCCTGGCAAGCGGCTTTGTTCGCTCTGGATTGTATCGATATGCTAAGGGTAGCTTTGAAACCCATTCTGTCAATGTATGATCAAGGAAAGGGTAACGCATTTCCACTCCGTAACGCATGCCGCAAAGATCCATACGCCATGTATGGTGGGCAAACAGGTGCAGCATATCGTGGTAAAAAAGCGCTTCTGTGTCTTTTCTGAAAACATGCTCTTCTCTTCCCAGCATGCTGGGAATATCAATTCTGATCCCGCTGCCTTTGAGCAGCTCTTCCAGCTGGTATATACGCAGGGAGGCCTGTGAATTGGCAAAATACTGCCATACGCTTTTAATGCTGAGAAAGTTTTTTGTTCGCTTCAGATAGGGGGTCAGGGGGGGAATAAACGGTGCCACGGGCGATGCCCTTCTTATCTTTCGCCATTTCCAGAAAAGAGAATGATAGCCATCGCCGCCTAAAAGGCGGTCTGCGCCGGCTCCGTTGAGTATTATCTTATAATCCTTGTTTCCCAGGTATTTTGAAGAGTTCATGAACACCTCAATGTCAGAAAACGGCTCTTCCAGGTGCCGTATATCCCCGTCAAGATTGCTCAATATTTCATCGGCATCAGCCCAGTGAACATATTGTGGTATATGCAGGTGATCTGCCATAGCTTTTGCTTGCGGGAGCTCGTCATCTCCTTGTCCCGTCCCATCCAGCGCCATAGTATAGCTGGTGAGTCCCGGAACAAATTCATGCGCAAAAGCAGTGATCAGGGTGGAATCGATCCCCCCGCTTAACAATGAGACCGTGCGCGCGTGGGTATCGGTCTGCCGTTTCACGGATTCCCTTATACGCTCTGAAAGCTCCTGGCCCGCCGCTTCAAAAGAGAGCGTTCTGTCGGTTTCACCAAAAGGAATATCCCAGTAGCGATGTAACCGGCTGTCCAGTGAATGTATATCTATCGAAAGCCAGGTCGCCGGAGGCATCTGGTATATATTTTTAAAACTGGTCGCCGGCGGGATAGGCGATTGCAGGTAGTAAACCGCTAAAAGACCCTGCAGATCCAATGTTCCTTTTATTTTACCTGAGGCAAGCAGTCCCTTTATTTCAGAAGCCCATATAATTGTGTCAGCAGATTGGTAATAATATAAAGGCTTGGTGCCATTGTGATCCCTTATAAGATAAAGCCTGCCATTCTTCAGGTCGCTGATCTCTATGGCAAACATGCCATTGAGCTGTTTCACAAAATCAATTCCCCATTTTTTATAGCAGTGCAGAATAAGCGAAGTATCATCAGGTACTTCTTTTAGCTGTAGTTTGCCGATCAGCTCTTTCCTGTTGTAGATGACACCGTCAAATGCAACCAGGATACCTGCTTCCTGGTCCTGGGCAGGGCGTTCCAGTTCGGAAGGACTGAGCCGAAGCCCCCTGTAGCCTAAGGCCAGGCGTGTTTGCAAGCCAGGCTCCGGCAGCTCGTTTGTATAAGTGTTTATTTTGTTTTCAACAGATAGCAGGGCATACCACTCATGGTCGTTGCCTCGATGTTTAAGAGCATTGCCTGCTTTTACCAGGCTGTCAGCCTGCCAGATCTTGTCTTTTAGTATAAATCCAAAAATCGCGCTCATAATCCTAAGGCTGCTTGTCGTTAATTGTGTTCCTGTATATACCGTTATTCATGATCCTGTATTCTTTCGAAAGCAGCCACAGGGCAAGCAAAGCTGTAACCGCGCCACCTGCAATAAGGGTATACAATGGTTGCAGGCTGCCTCTGCATATATAGTGTATCGTGATATTGGTAGCTCCGAAGATGGCCAGCTTCCGAGCCCAGTCTTTTGTCGGGATAAAAGTATATATGGATCTGCCAAGCGCCCGTGCCGCATGATAAAGGTAATATCCTGTCTGGCAATAAGCGGCAATAACGATGCTTATGGTAATGCCCAGGGGCCCCCATATGTTGTATAGGGGCAGCATCAGTATTATGGCCAGCGCCATATCCAGTATAGCACCTTTATTAATAACGGCCCCTTTTTGCCTGTTTTGCAGGATAAAGAAGACGGGCGAGCAAAACTGGGCGGGTATGATCAGCATGGAACAGATGAATACCGGTATTGCCGGTATGTATTTTTCTGAAAACAGCGTAACGATAATTTCGTAATGAAAGCTCATAACGTATGTTAAAGCAGCAAAAGCAACTGTTGATAATACCGCCGACGCTTTGCGGAAAATATTGATGGCATCCTCAGCGCTTCCTCCCGACTGGCTTAGCTGGATAAGCGAGGCGCTTCTGACAGACGCCAGGAATACCGGCAAAAAGGGAATATCCTGGCTGCCATTATAATAAATCGCCAATGCTTCCGCGGAGGCGATCAGGGAGATGATTAGCTTGTCTGCAGACCGGAAGGCCATCTGCGCCACATCATAGACGCCAAGATGGAGCCATAGTTTTTTTACGGCAGCAGCGGATAGCGGCTCCGCACCGGAGCTGTCTGATAGTCCCAGCTTCCGGATACCCTTTATTGCAAATAAAGTACCTGTTATAACCTTTGCTGCAACCAGCAATAACAGCCACTGCATCAGCTGTTCGAGGGAAAATACGGCTCCTTCAGCCGCGCGCCAGTGAAAATAAAGGAAGATAACCGGGTAAAGGATACTGATAAAAAGCAGCGGAATGAACTGCTGTAGCACGATCAGCATTGTATCCAGCAGGAAAGCAATGGTATAAAGCACAAAAAAAAGAACGGGTACCCATATGCTTCCGGTACCAAAATGTGTAACATTATTTTCCTGTAACAAAAAGGCGAACAGGCATCCGCACACCAGGACAAAAACAAGGTAAATAATATGATAGCGGGTATGAAGCTGCCGGAGAAACTGAAATAGCTGCTGCGGTTTATAAGTAAATGCGATAAGGGCGAAGCCACATGATGCAATTATAATACCTACATTGAGCTGTACCCAGAAGGATCCGTACCGGCCATAATCCGGGCGGCTTAGCCTATGTGAAAAGTAAATAACAACCACCAGGTTCGCAAGCGTGCTCAAAAACCTGGTGGCAAATATGTTCAGCGAATTGCTGAAAAAAGACCCTGTTATATTTTTTTCTGCCGCCAATGCTATAACCTTCACTGTTTGGGCATATGGAATTATTTAGCTTCAGGAGCTTCCCCGGCCTTCAGGACACTGACGCCAGCGCAGGCTTCTTTCCCGGTTTTCAGCTTTTGGGAGACGGCAATCAGGAAATTGCCTGAATAAGGGGCAATAAAATTCTGGGAGATAAAATGTTCTTTTTGTCCCTTGTTTTTGATCTTCTGCTCCAGCAGCTTGTTTTTATCCTTGTCAATTATAACAAGGCTGAACTGTTGGAAATCGGGGTTCGCTACAAAGTTTACCTGGTAAAGCTTGCCCTGTTCCATTTTAATGTATACGGGCGTTATAACACCGGATGCCATTGGCATAGTCTCGAATACGGCAAGATTATATCCCTGGTTTTCGTAATTGGCATCAATAGCGACCAGTGTGCTGTGTACATTGGCATCATTACAGCCGGGCTCCTGTGGCGGCGCCTGTTTTTGCTGTGCAAAAGAAGCAAATGACAGGAGCACGCCTGAGATGATTGTGGTTATATTCAATAATCGCATATAATAAAGACAGATGATTGTTGCGAAGTTAACCTTAAAAATGAATGCCTGCTGATATTTTTATCATAATCTTTTATGGAATCGGAATTTTTCCGGCATCTTGAATTTGTTTTACTTTCGTATATAAATATTAAATTATCACCGTTATGCTGAAACGCATTCTTGCCGTTTTTATATGGTGTCTGCCGCTGGTGCAGCCCTTATACGCTCAAAGAAAACCGAATTCCATGAACGATAATTACCTGGGCCGCTGGCGGGAAGCAGACTCGCTGATGGAAAAAAATATGCCTGAATCTGCTGCCAGGATAGTAACGGCGATCCTGGAGGATGCCGAAATACAGCAGGCCGCTGCGCAGATCATCAAAGCGCAGCTTTTTCTTATGAGCGTTGCCGATCAGAAAGAGGAACAGAGCGGGGTGGATAATATCAAAAAGGCGGAGGGGTGCATAGCTGCAGCTAAGGATGATATTACCCGGGCAATATGGCAAAGTATCACCGCGCAGTTATATTGGGATTACTTCCAGGCTAACCGGTATAAATTCTATAACCGTACTGCAATGGCAGAAACGGTGTCGGATGATATAGATACCTGGGATGCCGCAGCATTTACCAGGAAGGCCGGTGCGCTCTATTCCGCTTCGCTGGAGAACAGGCTGGCCCTGCAGTCTGTGCCGGTTGAAAGCTACGCGCCGGTTATGATTGAGGGTAAGAATACCCGCAAACTGCGCCCGACTGTTTACGACCTTTTGGTGTTCAGGGCTATTGCCTTTTTTGAAAATGATGAAAGGGATGTCATCAATGCTGCGGATAAATTTGAAATAGATGGCGCGCTGTGGTTTGAGGAAGCTGCCCGCTTCAGCGAGGTAAAGGTAAAAGTGAAGAATGCGGATGGTTTGCATTTTCAGGCGTTAAAACTGTACCAGGAGGTCATTGCCTTTCACGGGAAAGATAAGGATCCTTCTGCGCTCATTGATGCCGATTTGCAGAGACTGGCCTTTGTTTACAACAATTCGGTGAGCCCGGATAAAGACAGCCTTTACAAAACGGCCTTGGAGCATATAGAGCAGAAATATACTGGGAATCCTGCATCGGCCCAGGCATCTTACCTGGTAGCTGTGCAAATGATGGGTGGCGCGCCTGTACGGACCTATGGCAGAAAAGGCCCGGCTACACCGGGCAAGCGACGCGATCTGCCTGCGGTCAGGGCGAGGTTACAGGATATCGTTGCAAAGTATCCGGATACGGAAGGCGGTATCAATGCCCATAATCTTTTGCTGTCCTTACAGGAGCGAAGCCTCGATATAAAGGCGGAAGAGGTAAATATCCCGGGCGAATACATAAAGGCGTTGCTGACCTATAAGAATACCGGTGTTGTATTTATGAAGCTGTATAAGGTGCCCGGCGCTCCCGATCTTAACGGTTATAATGATAACAATGAAACGGTTCTTGAAAAGCTGTATGGCCGGCAACCGCAAAAGAGCTGGCGTCAATCTTTGCCCGCTTCGCAGGATATGGAGCAGCACAGTATCGAGGTGCCGGTTGACGCCCTGGAGAAGGGATGCTATCAGCTGTTAGTCTCTCTGGAAGAAGATATAAAGGGTAAGGATAACCTGGTCGCAGCTACGCGATTCCAGGTTTCTGATCTGAGCCTGGTAATGGAACCCGGCACACAGACCACGGGACATGTATTAAACAGGAAATCAGGGTATCCCGTGGGTAATACCCAGGCCGTGTTCTGGGCACAAAGCTATAATAACAGGAAGAACCGGTATGAGGCCAAAATTCTCGGCAATGCTGTGACCGACGCGAATGGCAAACTTGCGATACCGTACGGGAGCGGCGATTACGGGAACAGGCTCTCCGGTATTACCCTGCGGTCAGGTACAGATACTTTACAGCTGGGTGGCTACTTTAATAATTATTATTACGAAGATCAAAGAAAGGACGACACACGTACCTTCTTTTTTACGGACAGGGCAATTTACCGCCCCGGGCAAACTATATATTTCAAAGGCATTATGCTGAGGAGCGGCAGTAAAGGGAAAAAGAACGAAGTGATAGCAAATCAGGCCAGCACTGTTGACCTATATGATGCGAATGGCCAGAAGATAGCTACCCTTGAGCTGACGACAAATGGTTTCGGCTCTTTTAACGGAAAGTTTACAGCACCTGAAGGTACATTGGGCGGGCAGATGTATATACAGAACAGCTCCGGAAGCGTTTATTTCTCGGTAGAAGAATATAAACGCCCTAAGTTCTATGTTGAACTTGATACCATAAAAGCGAACTATGCCCTGGACGAGGCGATAAACATCACGGGTACTGCAAAAGCATACGCAGGAAATAACATTAGCGGCGCAAATGTAAAATACAGGGTAGTAAGAAGGGCACGGTTCCCTTACTACTGGTGCTATTACTACTGGGGAATGCCTTTGTCGCCGGAAGCAGAGATCACTAACGGAGCAGCGGTAACCAGTGAGGACGGAACATTTAATATCACATTCACCGCTGTGCCAGACAGGAATGTCGCGCCACAGTCATTGCCGGTATTTACTTATACGGTATATGCTGATGTTACGGATATCAATGGTGAGACAAGAAGCGGTAACACAAATGTAAACTGTGGCTATCGTTCATTACAGATCGCTGTTCTGGTTCCGGAGGATAGTAAACCGCAGGACCTTGATACGATCATTGTGCGTACAGAGAACCTGAATGGTGTATTTACCCCGGCTTCTGTCAGGCTTTCTGTTGCGCGGCTTAAGTTCCCTGGCTTCCTGCGTAAGCGTCTGTGGGAAATGCCGGACCAGTTTGCGCTCGGCGAACAGGAGTTCCGCAAGCTATTTCCCTTTGATGAGTATAAGGACGAAAGTAATTATATGAACTGGGAAAAGGAGCCTGTTCTTTATGAGCAGACGGTTCAGACCACCAATGAAGGGAAAGTGATCATTCCTGAAACGACCTGGTATAAAAACGGCTGGTATGTAATTGAAGTAAGCGGTAAGGATCTTCAGGGAAATGACATAACAGAAAAAAAGTATACACATGTGTGGGCACCCGGCAAAAGGGAAATAAATCAAAAAGAGCTGATCGCTTATACAGATAAGGAATATTATGAGCCTGGAGAAACAGCAGAGCTATGGGTAGCTACAGGCGCCGATAATCCGTACCTGCTGAAGAAAACAAAGCTGTCACGTACGGGTACCCTGAAGAACCTCGATAACAACCCGGTTAAAATCAGCATAGGTGAAGAAGACAGGGGGGGATTGGCGTTCTCCTGGCTGTATGTATACAACAACAGGGTTTATACGGGTACAAAAACTGTTAATGTACCCTGGAGCGATAAAGAGCTTCAGCTGGAGTGGGGAACCCATCGTGACAAGCTTCAGCCCGGCGCCGGTGATGAATGGACGCTTACGATAAAAGGGAGCAGGAAGGAAAAGGTTGCCGCGGAGCTACTGGCCGGTATGTACGATGCCTCTCTTGATGCATTCAGACCACATAGCTGGAACTGGGACAGGTTGTTCCCTTCCGTATATATGTATGATAACTGGGGTAGCAGCAATGGTTTCGGCGCAGTTTCCGGCCAGGTATTGAACCGCCCGGAGCACCCTGAATACCGGAATTACGAAAAAAGCTATGATGAGATTTTTATAAACAGGGATCAGCGTTATTCAGGCCGCCAATACGACAGGGTAAGATCTATTGGTAAAAGGGCATATGCAAAAAATACTCAGGTAGCAGGCTTGGCGAATGAGGAGGCTGTGGCCGAAGTTGCAGATGCATTGGCCGGCGCAGTTCCAGGGGTTCAAGTTACATCTAATGGCGGTACGCCAGGAGCTTCTCCTGTAATATCCTCTAGCGATCCAGAAGCAGCACCAGCTTTTGAAAAAGAACTGGCAATTCGCACCAACCTGAACGAAACAGCCTTCTTTTTCCCGCAGCTGGAAACGGATGTGGCCGGTAATGTGAAGCTGAAATTTACTATGCCGGAGGCGCTTACAGAATGGAAGCTGATGGCCTTCGCGCATACCAAAGACTGGAAAACAGGATACCTGGAAGGGAAAGTGAAAACACAAAAAGACCTGATGGTCATGCCGGGCCTTCCACGGTTTCTGCGGCAGAATGATGATATCACCATCAGTACGAAGATCAGTAACCTGAGCGGCAAAGCCCTGTCGGGAACGGCCAGGCTGGAGCTGGTAAATGCGCTTACCGGAGCGCCTGTAAATATCCCGTTCCGGTTAAAGGAAACAGAGCAGGCATTTACCGTAGCGCCGGGGCAAAGCGCCACGGCAAGCTGGACAGTTCATGTTCCGGAAAGCACATATGATCCTGTTGTGGTACGGATTACGGCAAAGGCGGGCGATTTCAGCGATGGTGAAGAAAATACCTTGCCGGTGATCACCAACAGGACACTTGTTACCGAGACTTTACCCTTGCCCGTCAGGGGCAACCAGGAAAAGAATTTTACACTGGATAAGCTGCTGAATAATGAAAGCAGTACGATCAGCAATCATGCGCTTACCGTTGAGTTTACCGGCAATCCCGCCTGGTATGCCGTTCAGGCATTACCCTACCTGATGGAATACCCCTATGAATGCGCAGAACAGACATTCAACCGCTTTTATGCTAACGCGCTTGCCGGTCATATAGTAGCGCAGTCGCCGAAGATCGAAAAGATATTTGCAACATGGAAAAATGCCGATACGGCGGCATTGCTGAGTAACCTTCAGAAAAATGAAGAGCTTAAATCAGCCTTGCTGGAAGAGACGCCATGGGTAATGGAAGCGAAGAATGAACAGGAGCAGAAGCAACGTATCGCCTCTTTATTTGAAACGCATAAACTGGCCCGCGGACTCGATAAAAGCCTGGACAAGCTGGCACAGATGCAATTGCCGGAAGGCGGGTTTCCTTGGTTTAAGGGCATGTTGGGTGATCGTTACATAACACAGTATATTGTTACCGGCCTTGCCCGCCTGCAATACCTGGGTGTGAAAAATGCAGGCGCCGCGAATAAGATAACAGATCGCGCTTTAGCATATCTCGATCGTCAGATTACCGGGGATTATAAAGAACTGTTGAAAAACAAAACCGGCCTGGAGCAGAAAAATATCGGGTACCTGCAACTGCAATACCTGTACATGCGCAGCTTTTATAAAAACAAAGCGGTACCTGCCGAAACCCGGCAAGCGTTTGATTACTACAAAAAGCAGGCTGCCCGGTACTGGCCGGAGTTCAATCCATATATGGAAGGGCAGATATCGCTCGCGCTGAACAGGCTGGGTGATGCTGCAACGGCAAAGGAGATCATCGCTTCGCTGAGAGAGACAGCCGTCAGCAGCGAAGAAATGGGTATGTACTGGAAGAATATGCCCAAAGGTTACTGGTGGTACGAAGCTCCCGTGGAAGCGCAATCGCTCCTGATAGAAGCTTTTGGAGAAATCGCGCAGGATAATAAGGCTGTCGATGCCATGAAGGTATGGCTGCTGAAGCAAAAGCAGACACAGAACTGGACCACCACAAAGGCTACAGCTGACGCCTGCTATGCCTTGCTGTTGCATGGCAGCGACTGGCTGAGCAGCGAGCCTGTGGTTACTCTCCATCTGGGTAAGGAAACGATCCGCTCTTCTGACATCAGGACCGAAGCCGGTACCGGTTACTTTAAGAAAAAATACCGGGGTGGGGAAGTGAAGAATGATATGGGCAATATAAAGGTAAGCGTTGCAATACCCGGGAATAAAAATGAGGGTGTCAGCTGGGGAGCTGTTTACTGGCAATACTTTGAGGACCTGGATAAAATAACTGCCGCAGCTTCGCCATTAAGCGTCAGGAAACAGTTATATATTGAACGAAATACAGAACGTGGACCGGTATTGACCGAAATCCGCGGGGACAATGAGCTGAAGCCTGGTGATAAGATAAAGGTCCGGTTGGAGATAAGAACAGACCGGGATATGGAGTATGTTCATCTGAAAGACATGCGTGCAGTCTGTTTCGAGCCGGTTAATGTGCTGGGAGGATATAAATACCAGGGCGGGCTGGGTTATTATGAAAATACCAAGGATGTATCAAGCAATTTTTTCTTTGATTATCTGCGCAAGGGAACCTACGTTTTTGAATACCCGGTATTTGTGACTGCCAAAGGTGATTTTTCTACGGGTATTGCTACCATTCAATGTATGTATGCACCTGAATTCAGCAGTCATAGCGAAGGAAGCAGGATCCAGGTAAAATAAAAGCAGAACAGATAAAAAAGAAAGCCCGGAATCACTTCCGGGCTTTCTTTTTTATGATTTATCAGAACAATTCCGCCAGTTCTCCGGCCAGCTCTTCAAGGTATAGCCGGTCGGTAGTATCAAAGGTAGCTGTATGTGCGCTGTCAATGTCCAGCACGGCAACTACGGTATCGTTTTTTATAACCGGCACTACAATTTCAGAACGGGACAGGCTGCTGCAGGCAATATGCCCCGGGAACTGTTCCACATCATCTACAACAATACTCTGTTGCTGCTCCCAGCATGTGCCGCAAACGCCTTTTCCTTTCCGGATCCTTGTACAGGCAATAGGTCCCTGGAAGGGGCCCAGTACAAGCTCGTTCCCCCGCACAAGGTAAAAGCCTGTCCAGAGATGATTGAATTGTTCTTTAAGCGCGGCGGCAGTATTGGAGAGGTTGGCGATGAGGTCGGTTTCCGCCCTGATCAGCGCTTTGATCTGGGAGAGTATAGAGATATATTGCTCCTTTTTTCCTCCTGTTACAATTACCAGGTTCTCTGCCATATGATTTTTTAGGGGCAAATATATTCCGTATTGCTATTATTTATCATTGATAATTATCAAGGATAAGGTTCTGATTTTAAATGTCAGCTAATCAAAGTTTTAAGCATAAGTTAATGCCCGTAAGTTTTCGGTAAACGGATTTTTGATCCAAAAAACTGATAATGAATTATTTATTTTGAGATATTCTTAAATAGATAGAAAATTACTATCAATAGATATAAATAATCTGTAAAAATTGATAATATTCTAGCAGATAAATCTTAACTTTGCTATGCATTTAGCAACACCTATCAAACTACCCTGGCCGAAATCCGGCTGTTTTTTTACCTATTGTTGTGTACCTACAATAATGTAATAAAAAATAATATGGGAATAAAATATTCTTTCTTACATAAAGAATATCAGCAAACATGAATAAACTCTGTTAACGACGTTAACTTTTATATTTAAAAAATTTACATTTTATAAATCATATAATAGGTAACTTTGTTTTGATGCTTAAACGCCCAAATCTAAATTATTATGATAAGATAAATACTTCATTTTTTCTTTAACAGCTATAAAAATAAAACAAGCAATGTCGACGAACACATTGATCATCCGTAAGGATGAAACATCCAATGACCAGATCAAATTAGATTATTTAGCCGTTAAAAGCGCAGCTATGACTTTAAGGGCTATTAATCACAAACTGCGCCAGCAGATTGTAAAATTGTTAGAAGAGAATAAGCGCATGAATGTTACGGACATTTATGTAAAACTAAGACTGGAACAATCAGTAGCATCACAGCACCTGGCTATCCTGCGCCGTGCTAACATAGTGATCACGGAACGTGACGGCAAGTTTATCCATTACACACTCAACCATGCACGTATTGCAGCTGTGGCTAAATTTGTGCAGAACCTGGTAACCAGCGACGAAGTATAAACACAGCAACAGTAAGTGCTATTACTGTTTTAAAAGCCGGGACATATGTCCCGGCTTTGTTTTTCTTTTCATAATTTTACGGCTTGTTTTTTCGTTATTTGTCTATGAGGAGTAGCAATATTTTGTTGATGTGGCTTGCCTGTATACTGGTAGTTGTTGGCGGAGCTTCGGCTTGCAAAAAATATAAAGACCCTGCAAAGCCAGATATAGATGACGGGTTAAACGGGCGGCGTTATTGCAATAATCCCTTGGCGGTAAATTTCAATTGGGGTTTCCCGGGTATCCCAGACAGCACCACATGCATATTTCCTGTAGATAAGTTTAAAGGTACCTGGCTTTTCCATGATTCGGTCTATACGACGGACGAAGTATTGCAGGAAGTGATCACAAGAACATTGGTATTCGCCGCGACAGAAGATACCTTGCTGACACACCTGGCAGTAGCAGGGTGGTGCGGCGGAACGGAACGAATGCAGGTTACAGCTAATAAATACGGGCTGGCACAGGTCGATACGCTGCTGGAATATAGGCCCGGACAGCTTATCTGCTCCGCTTCAGATACCGTAACCGGTTACTTTCAGCAATACACCGCTGCAGAAGACACCATGAAAGTAGATATGGTTTTTAATACGGCTGCCGGTATACGCTTTCACCGGGGGACGGCGGTGAAGCAATAATCCCGGGATAATAAAATATTTAATTAATGTTTACTGGAATCATAGAATCTTCAGGAATAATAACGGTAATTGAAAAAGGGGACGGCTATATTCATTATACCGTCGAAAGCCCTGTCAGCCGGGAGTTAAAGGTAGATCAGTCGGTAGCGCATGACGGTGTTTGTCTTACCGTAACTTATTGTGATGAAACTTGCCATAAGGTTACAGCTGTGGAGGAAACATTGCAAAAGACCAATCTGCGGGAGTGGCAGGCCGGCAGGCGGGTAAACCTTGAGCGTGCCATGAAGCTGGGCGACCGTCTTGATGGTCATATTGTTCAGGGACATGTGGACACGACGGGGAGCTGTACCAGCTTTACATCACAGGAAGGGAACAGGCTCTATTCCTTCCGGTTTCCTGAAGCGTTTGCGGCGCTTGTGATTGAAAAAGGATCTATCTGTATCAATGGCGTAAGTCTTACCGCGTTTAATGTAGGCAAAGACACTTTTTCGGTTACTATCATTCCCTATACTTACGGGCATACCTCATTCAGCGATTTACAGGAAGGGGAAAATGTGAACCTGGAATTTGATATACTGGGTAAATATTTTCTGCGGCAGCAGGAAGTACATGCCTTTGCCAACACCTAAAAAATACCCTGCAGCTCGCTGAGACATGATATCTCGTGCGTAGGGCGCTCGCTATGGGGTTTCTTTGCAGGGTTGAAATACACCTGGTCCATCCCGTAATTGATGCCACCTATAATATCTGCCTCCAGTGTATCGCCTATTATGATACTTTCGGGAAGAGAGGCGCCTGTTACAGAAAGCGCATAATCGAATATGCCCGCATGCGGTTTTAAGCTATTGCTGCTTTCAGAGGTGACCATATGGCTGAAATAATGATCGATTCCTGAATTACGTATTTTTTGTAATTGAGTTGTTTCAAAACCATTGGTGATGAGGTGAAGATCATAACCTTTTGCCTGGCAGTAATCCAGTGTTTCAAGCGCATAGGGCAACAGCAAACCCTGCTGCGGCAGCAGGTCCAGGTATTTGTCGCTCAACGCCCGGGCCAGCTTTTCATCCCCGATCTTAAAATCGATCAGCGTGTGCCACATACGTTTCCATCTTAGCTCTTCCCGGCGGATATAACCGTTCCTGTATCTTTCCCAGAGCCTTTCGTTATGCGCCTCATAGGTTACCCGGAATAATTCAAAGTCGGAGATACCTCTTGCCGGCAAGCCAAACTCTTCGAACAATATTGCCAGTGTGGCGCCTGAATTACGTTCAAAATCCCACAGCGTATGATCAAGATCAAAAAAAAGATGTTTATAAAGTTTCATATTGCCTGTTCCTGTCCGTTCAGTTGATCAGTTCCATCACCGTTCTGAATGCGACAAATTTATTGGAGAACCTGTCCAGCGACTTTTTCCGCATACCGGGCGCATGCTCCTCCACATAGCTCTGGTAATTCTCAATACTGTCGCAATGAAATTGTATCACAAAGGTTACACCATCGCTTTCTCCCTCATCCATAAGCCTGCATAGCCTGTAATCACTGAACAGCCCGGTACTCATCATGTCGGCAAGATGCTCTTCCTTCAGCCATTTCAGGTAATCTTTTGCGATCTCTTTTTCTGTTTTAACGGTAACGTTGTAAATGATCATGTAAATATATTATCAGAAATTTTGCGTAGGGTTATTTTAGGTCGTCCAGTATTTTCTGAAGCCCGAACATCTTATCACGCAGCCTCGCGGCTTCCATAAAGTCCAGGTCTTTTGCTGCTTTTTCCATATCTTTTTTTATCTGGGCAATGCTCTTTTCAAGCTTTGGCCGGCTAAGGTATTCTATTTCTTCTTCCGCAGCAATGGAACCTCCTGTTTCAGGCAGGGCTACAGGGCTGCTTTCATCGTAACCTTTAATGTCCAGCACCGAGGTTTGTTTGAGTATCTGTTCTATTGATTTTTTTACAGTGGTAGGCGTGATCCCGTGCTCGGCGTTATAGCTCATTTGCTTTTCCCTTCTCCTCTGCGTTTCATCAATCGTCCGTTGCATGCTCTCTGTTATTTTATCGGCATAGAAAATAACCAGCCCTTCCGCGTTACGGGCAGCCCTCCCGGCCATCTGTGTCAGCGAGCGCTCATCCCGTAAAAAACCTTCCTTGTCGGCATCTAATATAGCCACCAGGGTTACTTCCGGAAGATCAAGACCTTCCCGGAGCAGGTTTACTCCTACCAGCACATCTATATTGCCCAGTCTCAGATCCCGTAATATTTCTACCCGCTCCAGCGTATCCACTTCGCTGTGTATATAACGGGAATTGATATTGATTCTCTTCAGGTACTTATCCAGTTCCTCCGCCATCCGTTTGGTCAGCGTGGTTACCAGTATCCGGTCATTTTTCTTTACTCTTTTGTCAATTTCATCCAGCAGGTCGTCTATCTGGTTTATTGACGGTCTCACTTCTATCGGAGGGTCCAGCAGGCCGGTTGGTCTCACCACCTGCTCCACCACAACACCGCCGGTCTGCTCCAGCTCATATTTACCTGGTGTTGCGCTTACAAATACTACCTGGTTGAGCATCGATTCGAACTCATGGAAATTGAGCGGGCGGTTATCCAGCGCTGAAGGGAGCCTGAAACCAAAATCGACAAGATTCATTTTACGGGAACGGTCTCCGCCATACATACCGCTTATCTGCGGGATGGTGACATGGCTTTCGTCTATGATCAATAAGAAATCATCCGGAAAATAGTCGATCAGGCAGAAGGGGCGATCCCCGGGATTACGCCTGTCCAGGAACCTGGAGTAATTTTCAATGCCGCTGCAATAGCCCAGCTCCTGGATCATCTCCAGGTCATAGCTTACCCTTTCTTTGATACGTTGCGCCTCAATGTGCTTCCCGATGCTTTTGAAATAGCTTTCCTGGGCCGTCATCTCGTCCTGGATCTCGTGTATGATCTGCGCCATCTGGTCTTTGGGAGCAACATACATATTGGCGGGGAAAATAGCGGCGTTCTCCATACTGCTGATCCTTTTGCCGCTGGACGGCTCAAATGTTTCGATCGATTCGATCTCGTCCCCGAAAAAGGTAACCCTGAAACCCATTGTGCCGGCATCTACATAAGGCAGGTTAATGTCAACAGTATCTCCCTTAACCCTGAAAGTACCTCTCGAAAACTCTCCCTGGCTGCGCATGTACAATGAGTTCACCAGCTGATGGAGAAAAGCATTGCGTCCTATATTATCCCCGACATTTATCCTGATGATGCTGTTCTCATAAGCCGTAGGATTACCGGTGCCATAAATACAGCTTACAGAAGCAACTACCAGTATATCCCTGCGGCCGCTCAGCAGGTCGCTCGTCGTTCTTAGCCTGAGCTTTTCGAGCTCTTCATTAATGGCAAGATCTTTTTCTATATAGGTATCGCTTACCGGCAGGTAGGCTTCCGGCTGGTAATAATCATAGTAGGAGACAAAATATTCCACCAGGTTGTCCGGAAAGAATTGCCGGAATTCCCCGTATAGCTGGGCAACAAGCGTCTTGTTATGCGTAAGTACCAGCGTTGGCCGCTGGACCTTCTGAATGACATTAGCCATGGTGAATGTTTTGCCGGAACCTGTTACACCAAGCAATGTCTGGTATTTTTCACCTTCGATAATACCCTCGCTAAGCTGGCGTATCGCTTCCGGCTGATCACCTGCCGGCTTATATGGGCTTGCTATCTTAAACATAGATAAGCGAAGTTAAGAAGGATAGCGCAAAGTAAATCTGCTTAAATCACAAGCATATTGTATGAAATGGCTGTTATTGAAACTGCTCCAGCAGGCGGGCAAGTTTTTCCACATCCTGTAAGCTGATGGCATTATACAGGGAAACCCTGAACCCTCCTGTGCTACGATGTCCTTTAATACCGGTAATGCCATTTTGTAGCGCAAAGCCAATAAATTCGCTAGTCCTGTCTTCGGCATACATACGGAAGCACACATTCATTTTGCTCCGGTACGCTTTCTCTGCAATACCATAGAACAGTTTGCTGTTATCAATTGTTTCATACAGCAGCGTTGCCTTTTGCTCGTTTTCACGCTCAATTTCGGCAAGGCCTTTATTCTTTATCCATCTCAGGGTCAGCAAAGAGCAATATATGGCAAATACCGGCGGAGTATTCAGTACCGATTTGTGTTTGGCCATATCACGGTAGGAAAGTATCCCCGGCAGTATGCGCCTTTGCTCCTGTAGTAAGGATCTGTGTACGACAACGAGGGTAACACCCGCAGGTCCTATGTTCTTTTGCGCTACTGCATATATCAGCCCGAATTTACTGTAGTCAAGCCTCCTGCTGAAAATCTCCGAGCTCATATCAGCGATAAGCGGTATGTCCGTTTCCGGCAGATATGGAAACTGGGTGCCGTAAATGGTATTATTGGTAGTTATATGCAGATATCTCAATCCCTTTACATTTTCCTGCTGCCAGGAGGGGATGTAGGTATAATTATCCCCGCGGGATGAAGCAACTGTTTTTACGTTCCCGTACAATGCTGCGCTTTCCATCGCCTCAGCGGCCCAGCGGCCGCTGTCTATGTAGCCGGCCGTCTCGTTTTCGCCAAGAAAGTTCATCGGTACCATGGCAAACTGCAGGCGCCCTCCTCCCTGCAGCCAAAGCACTTCATAATCATCGTCCAGGGAAAGCAGTTCTTTTACAAGCCCGTTCGCCTCTTCCAGTATGGAAGAAAAAAGAGATCCCCGGTGCGCTATCTCCAGTATGGAAAGACCGGAATTATTATAATTTATTATGGCTTCCGAAGCCTGTTGCAGTACTGCTTCAGGAAGAGCAGCAGGGCCGGCGTCAAAATTTATCAGCATGGTTAAATCAATAAAAAAATCCCCGTAAGTATCAAACTTACGAGGATTTACGGAATGTTGTCCCGCTTATTTGAAATCAACCAGTTCTACATCAAATATCATTATAGCGTTAGCCGGTATTTTCGGGCTGGGGCTTCTTTCTCCGTAAGCCATGCCTGATGGTATGTACAGGGTTATCTTCCCGCCCTTTTTCAATAAAGCTACGCCTTCGTCCCAGCCTTTGATTACACGTCCCCGGCCAAGAGGGAAATCAAATGGCTGTACATGGTTAAACTGCGGATCCACATTGGAATCGAATTTAGAGCCATCAAGCAGCATCCCGGTATAATTGACCGTAACTGAATTGCCGGTCTGGGGACTGGTGCCTTCACCTGCCTGGTGAATGACATAATAGAGTCCTGATGCTGTTCTTTGTGCCTGGATATTTTTTTCAGCAAAGTAAGCTTTCAATGTTTCTTCGTCTTTCTGCGCCTGGATCTTGGCTTTGGCTTCTTTTTCCGCCTGGAATGCAGACTGCGTCTTTATTGCCACCATTTTTACCTCCCAGGTCACGTAATCACCAGGCTTTGCCCATTCAGGCTTGGGCTGGTGTGTCCGGGCGGAAAGCGAGTCCATCAAAATGCGGAATACAGTGCTGTCGCCGCTTTTCATCATCATTAGACCTTCATTCAGGTCGCCCTGGAAAGCAGGTTTCTGGCAAGGTTGTGTTACCGGCTCATTATTATTCATTTCCAGCGTATTGAACAGCAGGCTATCACCGATCCGGAATTTTATATTCATTTCCATAATATCACCTACCTGTGGTGTAATAGCGCCTGTTCCCTGCTTTATGTTTTTATATTGTAAGCCGCTTTCTGTTATTGTAAAACCATCTGCGGTCTTTTTCAGGGGCCTGGCCGGAATAGCGGTTCTTTTGGCCGGAGTTGCGGTCTTTGCGGTAGATTTGCGTACAGGTGCTTTTTTTGTCTGCCCGGCAGCGGCAGTTGCGATCATCAGCGCACAGCCTGCCATGATAAGGGATGTGTATTTCATTTAATGGATAAAGATTATCTGTTTTTAAATTTGAACTTATGGAATTATTTGTGCGATCAGGTCTTTAACTTTTTTTACAGTTGCTTCCAGGGAAAGGTCCGAGCTGCCGCCTGCCGCATTAAAATGGCCCCCGCCATTAAAATACGTTCTTGCAAATGTACTCACATCAATGTCCCCTTTGCTCCGGAAAGACAGCTTAACCTCATCTTTTCGTTCTGATATCATGACCGCTACCAGTATATCTTTTATACTTAGCGGATAATTTACCAGGCCTTCCGTATCTCCGGTATTTACATTGAACCTTTTCATTTCTTCCTGGCTGAGTGCAATAATACCATATTTTTGCTCAGGAAAGACCTCCATTTTTTCGCTTAATACATAACCAAGAAAACGCATACGGCCAGGGCTCCAGGTATCGTAAACTTCCTGGTGGATAAGACTGTGGTCAAGCCCGCGACGTTTAAAGTCGGCGATTATCTCGTGGACTGAAGCCGTAGTCGCGGGAAAGCGGAATGATCCGGTATCGGTCATCAGCCCGGTATACAGGCACTGGGCGATATTATTATTGATATATGATTGTCCGCCGTCAAGCATAATAAAATCATACACCATCTCACAGGTAGAGCTTTTGGCTGCATCGCTCATGCCATAGGCAAAAGCCTGCTCGTCGGGCATAAGATGATGATCGATCAGTATCTTTGGCTGGGAAGCTTTTTTTAAAGGTTCTTCCATGGTCTTGATCCGGTCAAGCCTGTTGAAGTCAAGGCAGAAAATAAGGTCGGCCTCAGCCAGTATTTTAAGGCATTGCTTTGGTTCCGATTCGTAATTAAGTACTGTTTCTATGCCCGGAAGCCACATAAGAAAATCCGGCGCTTCGGAAGGCGAAACCACAGTAACCTGGTGTCCGAATTGCAGGAGATAATGATACAATCCCAAAGTTGAGCCAAGGGCATCCCCGTCGGGCTTATGATGAGTAGTAATGAATATTTTTTTGGGTTCCTTAAGGAGTGGCAGTGCTTCTTGTATACTTCTCATATTCAGTTATATCTCCTCCGGGTTTACGAAGTAGCGCAAATGTAAAACAAAAACCTGCAAAATGCAGGCTTAGTACGGAGAGAGAGGAGCTAATCCGGTTATTTTACTGCCAGGTAACCGCCTTTGTTACTGGAGGTAACCAGTTCGGCAGACATACCGTTGGTATTAAAAGACATACGTGAACTATCCTCGTGGTCGTTGATTTTTTCGGTTATCTCCCGCGAGGGTTTGCCAAAAGTAGCTGAAGCAAAGGCCTTTAATGCTGCGCAGGAAGAGTCGTTATCTGTTTGCAGATAAATTGCGGAGATCTTGCCGTTTTCACAAATGATCGAATAGCGGCAGTTCTTCATGGTACCGATGGTGGCGTTCTCAAAATAAAAAGCCGCATTTTTATCAGCTGCAAATGCGGAATACAGCTCAAGCGTCCTGGTGGATGTACCGGGTAAGAGCACTTCCTTAAATTTTACCAGGTCTTTAATATTGATATTAACTGTTGTATTTGCCTGACCAAAAGCGCCGGAAGCTGCCAACAAAAATGCAAAGGCCACAAGAGTCCTGATCATAACCATACCTTTTAACCAGATAACGGAGCAGAAGTCTATTTATTGCCGGCGGAGAGCAGTTTTTCCATTACATAAAAGGTCGCAGGGCAAACCGTCGCATTCTTGAGCGTGAGGTTTACCTGTTTCAGCAAAACATCCTCATCGGTATACGGATACCTGGCACAATCGCGGGGGCGGTCCTCATAAATGCTGCAATAATTGTCTGTGCCCAGGAAAGGGCAGGGGTGGTTCTTTACAACGTAATCCCCATCTTCATCCAGACGCAGGTAAGTATCGATAAATGCGCTTTCTTTCATGCGCAGGCGCTTCGCGATACGTCTGATATCCGGCATTTTGAAGCGGGGAGAATAATTTTTACAGCAGTTCGCACATTCCAGGCAATTAATCTTGGAGAAGGCCTCTTCGTGTAAAGCGGGAAGCAGAGGAAGAATTTTGCTTTTATCTGCCCGTTTCAGGTAGTCGCGATAGCTTTTCTGATGCTCTACCGCTTTCCGTTCATATATTGCCGCTATCTCTTCATGCTCATTCATACAGGCCTCATTTGATACTTAAGCAGGATTAGTTTCCTCAAAGTAGCCGGTCTTTTTGTTCTTCTTTACATTATCCCAGTTGTAATACCTGCCGTTCATAGATACATATACGCCCGCGGGAAGCGTTTGCAGGAAGGCGAGAGCAGCACCCAGGTTGAAAAAGCCATCAGAACTGCCGAATTTATACGGGATCATCGCGCCGGTGATGACGATTGTTTTATCCAGTCCGGCCGCGGCAAGATAAGCTGCTGTTTCCGCCATGGTATCGGTGCCATGTGTTATCAGTATCTGCTTTTCCGGCGCCGCCGTACAGTTGTGCAGGATCAGTTCACGGTCGGTATCTGTCATTTCCAGGCTGTCAATCATCATTACCGTACGTACTTCGGTGTCGATAGTACACCTTCCCAGCTTCAGCATTTCGGGAACATGGGTTTCCTCAAAATCCAGTTTCCCGTTGATCATGTCATACTCTTTGTCAAATGTACCGCCGGTTACTAATATGCGAATGGCCATTGATTATGATGATTATATTTGAAAAAGGCCCGGTGCAGGCAGTAAAGCTGCCTGCGCCAGGCCGGAATTCATTAATTTAATGTGGAAAGAACCCTGCTGATCTGCTCCTGCAGCTGCTCTTCAGTAAGCGGCTTTTTCTCAAATATCTTACCGGTCACGTGCTCGTAGAGCTGTATGTATCTTTCAGATACTTTATTGATGAACTCATCGGTCATTTCAGGTATTGACTGGCCTTCTTTGCCCTGGAATCCTTGCTCCATCAGCCATTCGCGTACAAACTCCTTGCTGAGCTGCACCTGTGGCAATCCTTTTTCCTGGCGTTCTTCATAGCCTTCGCTATAGAAATAACGGGAAGAATCGGGTGTATGGATTTCGTCGATCAGGTATATGGTATCACCTATTTTGCCAAATTCATATTTGGTATCTACCAGTATCAGTCCGCGTTCCTTTGCCATCTGGCGTCCGCGCTCAAACAGGGCACGGGTATAATTTTCCAGCTGTACATAATCTTTCTCGGACACAATTCCCTGCCTGATGATCTCTTCACGGGAAATATCCTCATCATGACCTTCGTGTGCTTTGGTAGTCGGTGTGATAATGGGTTGAGCGAAGAAATCATTTTCTTTCAGGCCTTCAGGCAATGGCACACCACATAGCTCACGCTGGCCGGTCTTATAGGTACGCCATGCATGTCCGGTGAGATTACCTCTTATTACCATTTCCACAGCAAATGTCTCGCACTTATGTCCGATGGTTGCATTGGGAATGCTTGTGCTGTCAATCACCCAATTGGGTACAATGTCCTGGGTTGCCTCCAGAAAATGAGCAGCTATCTGGTTCAAAACCTGTCCTTTGAAAGGAATAGGGCGGGGAAGCACCACATCAAAGGCTGAGATACGGTCGCTTACCACCATTGCCAGGTACTTGTCCGAGATGGTATACACGTCGCGGACTTTTCCTTTATAAAAATTAGTCTGATTGGGGAATTGTAACATAATTAAATAATAGATTTAAGAGAAAAACCCTGCGAAATTAAGAACAAAATGCTGAAGCGTAATATTTGGTTTTTGTGTATGGCAATTACAGCCTGTTTGTATCAGCCGCCAATACATCCTGCATGGTAAAAATGCCTTTCCTGTTTTTGATAAACTCAGCCGCGAGCACGGCTCCCGAGGCAAAGCCGTCACGGGAGTGTGCCGTATGCTTTATTTCAATTTCGTCAATTTCTGATGCATAAGTGACTGTATGCGTGCCTGGAACATCTTCTTCTCTATAGGCATTGATCAGCAGTCCCCCAGGCTGGCTGTCTTTTTCTTTAACCCAGCGTTTTTTACGTTCCAGATTGTCCAGTATCTGTTCGGCGATCGTAATAGCGGTACCGCTCGGCGCGTCTTTTTTCCCGGTATGATGGGTTTCTTCTATCGCTACATCGTACTCCGGCCACTCATTCATCAGCGCTGCAAGCTGCTTGTTGATCTCGAAGAAAATATTGACGCCAATGCTGAAATTAGATGCCCATAAAAAAGCCGTATCCGCCGCCAGGCATTTTTCTTTAGCTTCCGGCAGCTTGTTGCTCCAGCCGGTAGAGCCGCATATAACCGGTAAGCCGGCTTCCAGGCACTGCATTACATTTTCAGGAGCTGATTCGGGATTGGTGAATTCAATAGCGACATCAGCGCCATATGCGGCAATATTGTGCAGCTCTGAAGCATTATCCCTGTTGATCTTCAGCACAATATTGTGCCCCCGGCTTACAGCGATCCGCTCTATGGCTTTACCCATTTTGCCATAACCTACCAGTATAATATTCATATATAATGTTTTTTATAATTATCTGCCTGCCGAAAGCAGGTTCATCATCAGGCGGATAGCGCCGGCATTACCTGCGGGTAGCTCTCTGAAAAATACCAGGGAAGTATAGATAAACTGTCCTTTCCCGTAAGGTGTATACAGGATGGCGCTTTCCAGGTCTTTTTCGCCGGTATCATGCATCGCCAGCATGGTTTTATATTCCTTGGCGTAGCTTCCGGGGAAATATATGCCACGCTCCTGTACCCAGTCTTTAAAATCATCCTGCGTGATCTTATTAGGCTGGTTGAGGAGGGGAGAGGCCGGGTCCGTAATGCTTACCTGTGCATCCTCTTCTGTTACCCGATCTCTCGAAAGGGTTATCGGGTAAGGCCCCAGCTGGTTAGAAAGCAATCCCTGGCTTGTATTGTACTGGACAATAAGCGTTCCCCCTCCTGCAACATATTGCAGGAGCACAGGCATCCATGATCCCATTTCTTTCTTTGTATTAAAAGCCCTTACACCAATTACGATCGCTTCATAGCTCTTAAGATAAGCAGCATCGCTCAACGCGGCGGGTGGGATGCTCTCTGCATTTACCCCGCTCAGGTTAAGTATCTGCTGAACGAAATCGCCGGCGCCATCTATGTAGCCCACCTTCTTAACACGGACTTCCCAGTCTTTTCTGACAGCCTTTACCCATGCTTCATTAAAATATTGCAGCTCCGGTATATGAGGGTATTGTATCAGTTCACGGCCCTTATTGTATTCGGAGCCATCAATGATGGCGGAAAAAAGGAGAAAGTTGGCGGCATTACCATTTATTTTGCCGGTCGGAACGGTTACCGGTACCAGCGTATCGCGCCCTGAAGCCAGGTGGGGAATAACTACGGCTGCCAGCTCTTCCTCGTTGTAGGTTACACGTACTTTAATATTGGTAAGATCTTTAAAAGCGTTGAGCCGAACCCAGGCTGTTTTATCAGTTCCCTTATCAAAAATGAATAATGTATGGAGCGGTTGTACAGAAACGGGCGGCACTATACGCAGGCGCTGTACCACATCGCCTCTTACAGGATCAAGCTTTTTGTAGGACAGGGGGACAGGGATCTGGAATAACTCTCCTTCTATGCGTATATCTGCAAATGCTGCCAGGTCGTTCCTGGCTTCCGCGAGGCCTTCATAGCTGCTGTTGTAGTTATAGTTGCTGACAGAAGGACGTTCGGAAAGCCAGTAGGGCTCGGTAAATGCTTCCGCATTGTTGATGGTCAGCCCGGCACGGAATGTGTATAAAGAGTCCGGAGCTAAAGCGGTTTTTATTACATCACTGCTCGCCTTCATTGTCGGCCAGCTTACTTTTTCCAGTATGGTATTATTTTTATCTCTTGCGACGATGTTAAAGGTAAAGCTGACCTCGCTGCCTTGCGTCACCTCCGGTTTATCGGTAACCAGCTCTGCCATCACTCCTGCGCACGATAATATTATCTGGTCTATCTCTTTCAGTTTCTGCTCTCTCCAGAAATTATCGGTAACGGAGGTTCTTATCTCTTTGCGGATTTTTACAAGGGCAGGCACTATTGCTGATGGATCAGTAAAATCAAAAGCCCTGATCACCGTTTTGATATGTTCTCCTATTTCAGGTTTTTGAACGCGGTTCCAGGTGATATCAATACCATCATACAGGGAGCTTACAGGAGCTTCTCCCAGCAGAAATTTGAAATATTCTGTAGTGACCCCAACTGTTTGTGGCGTCCCCGCTCCCTGGCTTTTGTGTACACTCCTGCTTCTTCCCGCCATTTCGCCATAGCCTTCTCCCAACAGCGGGTCATACTGGTTAATCGTAATTTTAAACTGGTCTTCGCTGGTGGTATTACGGTCTCCGAACCGGAAGGAATTAAAAAGGAGCCGCTTGGGTAGCCATTGGGACCCGCTCTTTTTTCCGGCATTTTTGGCTTCGGCCATTTTAAAAGCTTCCTCAGCTATGATAGCGGAAGCGGTATGCTGGCCATGTCCGCCTTCGCCGGTAGTAGGGAAGCGGCAGATGATAACATCGGGTTTGTATTTCCGGAATGTTTCCAGTACTTCTGCAGTAAGCTCCTGTTTGTTCCAGAAACGGAATGTCTCTTCCGGCGATTTGGTAAATCCGAAGTCAATTACTTTCGTGAACAGTTGCTCCGCACCATCAATCTTGCGGGCTTCCATCAGTTCGTAATTCCTGATAAGGCCAAGCGTGCTGCCCTGCTCATTCCCTAAAATGTTCTGCCCGCCATCGCCTCGTGTGAGCGACAGGTATATCGTGCGTACATGATCGTGATGAACAAGATAAGAAAGCAGCCGTGTATTTTCATCGTCGGGGTGAGCGGCTACATACATTACCGTACCCAGCACATTCAGCTGCTTCAGTTTCTGGTAGATTTCGGCGGAAGGTAGAGGGCGGTACTGCTGAGCTGAAGTATTCAAATAAGATATCAACCCAATAAAAAGAGCAAAGGCTTTCTTCATTTATTCCGAAATTATTAAACCTGCCGGGCAGTAAGGCCTGGCAGGTTTTTATTAATGATAAATTAATGGTGTGCCGGCATTATTTCATTTCCTGGGCAAGCTTTTCTGCATTGCGCTTGTATTCAGCAGCGTAAGGAGTAGCGGCCGCCAGCTCTGCCGATTTGTTGGCAGCATTCAGGGCATCAGATTTTTTGTTTTGTTTCTGATAGATGCGTGCCTTCAGCCAGTAGAGCCAGAAGGCCTGCGGGTTTTCAGCAATGGCCTTGTCTGCATATTCAGCTGCTTTATCAAGATTCCTGCCTGTTTCAAGATAATAATTTGCTGCTTGCTGGTAAGGCTTTTTCGGGTTGTTGATAGCAGTTTCAAGATAATCAGAGATCCGTTTGTCATTATCTGCTGCTACTTTGATCACTGCTTTTGTATTTTCCCAGGCAAGGGATATCTCAGCAGAATTTATGGTAATGTTATCAATGCTGATGGTAAAAGACTGAACAGTTTCGCTGGTTTTGATGACAGGTACGCTGAAAGTTGCGACATCGTCTTTTTCATTGAAACCGGATACGCCCCAGTTGCTGATACCGGTGTTGATGATCACTTTCCACTCTTTTTCTGAAGGGATCGTATACAGGGCATAAGTTCCTGCTTTTATGGCTTTCCCGTTCAGCGTTACATCCTCGCCAAAAGTGATTTTGGTCGCTCCGTTTGCGCCGGTACGCCATACTTCGCCAAAGGGAACAATGCCTCCAAAAATTTTTCTGCCGCGCATAGACGGGCGGCTGTAGTTTATTTCTATATTAGAAGTAGAGAAATCCTGCTTTAAAACCGCAGTAGGACTAGGGGCAGGCATCTTAAGTTCCTGGGCATTTACAGAAGAAATATATAAGGTACCCAACAAAACAGTAAAAAATATGCGTCTCATATTTGTATATTGCGTTTTTTGAGTGCGCAAATTACAAAAACAAATTTTGGACATCGTATTGATTTTTTAAATACCCGGAATAAATTACGGTTGCGTGATCAATCTTTGACATTGCTAAAGAAAGAAATATAAATAAATCTGCTCATGAGAATACTGAGTTTGACAATCCTTGCTGTTTTACTGTACGCAGGCACTGCCTTCGGTCAGAACCTGGTCCCGAATCCTTCATTTGAAGATTATGAAGCATGCCCTACTACCTTATCGCTTATTGATGCTCCGATGGGTATTTTGTCTGTCCTGGACTGGTATCGTCCTTCTGTAGCCTCAAGCGATTATTTTAATTCCTGTGCCACCAGCGCATCGAGCGTGTCGGTACCGGCAAATTTTGCCGGTTACCAGTTAGCGAGAACGGGTGAGGGATATGCCGGCTGGTATGGATACGGACCGGGTTACAGGGAATATGTGGAGGCTCAACTGCTGAGCCCGCTGATTGCGGGTCATGATTATTACGTAGGTTATTGGGTAAACCTGGCAACCACCTGGACCGGTTATGCCATCGACCAGATGGGTGCCGTATTCACTTCCGACTCCCTGGATGACCCTATAAATATGGGTTGTATCCTGGAAACGCCGCAGGTCGTAAGCCCGGAAGATCTTTTCTACAGTGATACTGCCGATTGGGAGCTGGTTTCCGGAACTTTTACCGCTGCCGGTGGGGAGCGGTGGGTATCTATAGGCAACTTTACCCCTGACGGGGACATAAATACTGACCCGGTGGATTGGGGCGGCGGATCAGCCTATGCTTACTATTACCTGGATGATGTCTGTGTTTTTGACCTGGACAGCGCAGCGCCGGAGAATATCGATATCCATGATACGGTAAGCTGTGACGATAATGAGCTGCTGCTGGAAGGCCGGGCAGGTATGGACAACTACCTGTGGGACGATGGCAGCACCGGTGCTACAAGAATGATATCGCTGACCGGCACTTATTGGGTACGGTCCATTGACAAGGAGAACTGCCGTATGCTGGTCGACACTTTCCATGTAAGGGTGGGGGCGCCTGTTGATCCTTTTATTATTGGCTCGGATACAGTTTTATGCTTTGCATCGGAGATCACCCTGGCCCCGGATGTTATGCCTGAATTCGGGATCTTTACCTGGAGCGACGGCAGCCATGGAACTTCTCTCAACGCGACAAGTGCCGGCACTTACTGGCTGGAAGTTAAAAATGGCTGTTACTCTTACGCAGATACGGTTACTATCGTGATTGCGCCACCTTCCTTACAACTGCTCAATAACGATACCCTGGTATGCGCGGGAACGGAAGTACCGGTAAATGCGCTCGGCACATCGCAGTACAGCTACCAGTGGATACCGGAAGAAGGTGTTTCCGATCCGTACAGCCTTAATACGATCATTACGGTTACAGAAGATGCGGAGTATATGCTGAAAGGCTCTTTCCCTGGTTGTCCGGACACCATTGTTTCTATCTCCTTCCAAACAGAACCGGTACCTGTTGTCAGCCTGCGGGAAGATACGGTAGTATGTAAAGGCGCGACAGTAAAGCTGGAACCGGTACTGGCTCCTGCTTTTGAAGACTATACCTATACCTGGAGCCCAAGCGGTGTGCTGGGCACGGAGCTGATCAATAACTACTTTGTTGCGGATACCTCCGTTACCTATTACCTGGATGTCAGCACGCCCGCCGGCTGCCATGACAGGGACAGCGTATATATTGAAGTATATCCGCCTATGTTCGCCTCCGCGATAGCCGATACCGGCTTTTGTCCCGGGGATTCGGTCATGTTGTGGGCTAATGGCGGTAAAGACTATGACTGGAATCCGGCCTATGGTCTGAGCGATCCAGGAATAGCCAGTCCTGTAGCCGCTCCGGGGACTTCTACCGCATATGAAGTTTATATAACAGACAAATATGGCTGTTCGGATACGCTTAGCGTAAATGTGGAAGTCTATCCTAATGCCGTTGTGATGCTGGAGGACAGTGTACAAATATGGCCGGGAGAATCCTATGAGCTGAATCCTCAGGGTAACGGCGCCTACTTCCGGTGGTTCCCGCCTTCAGGTCTGAGCGCAGTCAATATCGCGAATCCGATAGCTTCGCCTGAAGTGCGGACACGATATTTTGTGACGGCAAGCACGGAGCATGGCTGCATTGTTAAAGACTCTATCGATATACTGGTCAATACGGAATCGGTATTTGATATGCCGAACGCTTTTGTACCGGGCAATGGAAAGAACAACGTATTCAAGGTATCAAGGAGAGGAAATATGACGCTGAAGCATTTCCGGGTGTTTAACCGCTGGGGCAATGTGGTATTTGAAACGGCGAATATAGATGAAGGCTGGGATGGTACCTTCAATGGTACGCCACAACCTGCCGGTGTATATATCTATTCGATAGAAGCGGTAACCAATACCGGCAGACCGGTCAGCAAGCAGGGAAATGTAACGCTCATAAGATAGATTTGTAGAGCCGTTTGCTAAAAAGAGGGTGCGTCTATAAGGCGTACTCTCTTGTTAATTCAGCCGGTTGAACAATTTGTTATTTCAAATCCAGGCGTATATCCTCTATTGTTCCCCCTTCATAGTCTATATGGATATTGCTGATCCGGATTTCTTCAGGAGCTGCGGTATCAGTAAAAAGATTGGTGAAGCGATAAATTCCCGTACTGTTTGGCGGCAGCTTTTGTGCACTGAAGAGTTTCCTGCTATAACCCGAATCGGTTTTTAGCCTGGCTCCCTGTTTGTCATTAGCTACTATTTCAAATATGGCATTTTTAATGCCGTGCCGGCTTTTGTTGGAAAGCTCAATTGCTATATTGCTGGTGTCTTCTCCATCGTCTTTACTCCAACGCGATTTTTTTACGATGATATTATTATTCCTGTAAAATATGTCAGGTCTTTGCTGAGCATATAATTTGCCTGCTGCACAAAAGACAGCAACAGCAAGAATAACTGTTCCCTTCATTACGGTTTGTTTGGTTTGGTTTTGTTTGGTTTGGTTTGGTTTTGTTTGGTTTGGTTTGGTTTGGTTTGTTAGATTGAAGCGGTCAATCCTGCCGGAGGGATAAGGCTATATAGATTTCCTGCATAAAGGATTCCTATAGGATGATCTTTCTAGCAGCAAGGACGAATTTAATGTCTGCAATTAATTTTACTAACCCATATTAATGGGGTTTTAATCCAAAAGAAATGCAATCTTTGTTTAAAAACCTGGTGTACCTGCGTTTTTTACCTCTTGCCTGTATTTGGTGCTGTTCCTAGTTTTGCCCTGATATTCATTAATAACTAAATCAATTATCTTCTATGAAAAAGCTGTTCTTTACCGTAGTAATGGCCCTTGTAGGTTTTGCTGCGAATGCGAATTCAATGCTGGTTGTAAACGCAAATACAAATGGCTGTACCTTATATGGCACCTGGGTGGTAATTACAGACGGGACGTCTACCTATACGCTCACACTTGGAAATTTACCTCCGGGCGGTGTTTTTAATTTCGCTACGGTTGCCGATGCTTACGCTTATGCCGGTGTTCCTAACCCTACATCTCCCTCAGCTAACTTTGAAATGTTTGTCAATAACGGGGCAACCTCGTGTGAAATTTTCAGGGTGGGAGTGTGGCAGACTTTTATTACGTCAGTATGCAGCTGTACGGCTGCAGGATGGACAGCAAACTGTTCTGTAATCGGTGGCAATCTTTACATCAACTGTATGTAATTGCAATTGGTACTGCAATACAATAAATAAGGCGTTCATTCGAGCGCCTTATTGTTTTCCAAAGAATTCTAGTAGTCCTTCTTTAATATCTCTATTCTGGCTTCGCAGTACCTATAGAATGATTTGGATGCTTGTGTGCCATCCACAATATCCTTAATAACCTGTTTGGTAAGTGGTATCCCCTAGATTTCCAGCCGGAGAAACTCCTTTTCCAGCTCGATCATTCTTGAGCTGATCTTTAAATTGATCTCTTTGGAATTGCCATAGGCGGAACTGACGGACCGTTTTGTTTCGTCCCAGAATTGCGCTGGTATTTTATGGCTTTTACTACCTATTTTGTCATAGGCTACGGGTCGGGAATTGAGGTCAACCCGAATGAGAAGTGGCACATGGCCGGTTTTGTTGATCCGATCTTTCCTGATCATCGGAAACATAGAGATACCTCCAGTCATTTTTCAACTTTTTAAAGGTTAGAAAAAATGGTAACGGCTGGTAACGGTATGGTAACGGGAAAACTACCTTTTTATACCTTTTATTACCCACAATTACCTATTTGGCAGGAGGTGTGTAATTCCCTGTAACGCAGAACAGGCGCTCAATTGAGCGCCTGTAGCTGTTTTCTAAAGAAATTCTTAGTAGTTCTACCAGGATTCGAACCTAGACTAACTGAACCAAAATCAGTTGTGCTACCATTACACCATAGAACTGTTTCTCTGTTCTTTAGGGTTGCAAAAGTAATAGCTTGTTTTTAATTGAGCAAATTATTTTTCAGTTTTTTAAAAAATTATTGCCATACAAATTTGTATAATACGATCAGCACACAATACAGGAATGTGGCCAGGATAATACCTTTTGTGGTCTGGTACTTTTTACGGTTCAGGAAATAATAAAAGGGAATAAGATTGGCAATTAAAGAAAGCGATAACACTTTGGATGCCCTGTCAATCTTGATATAATTTTTCAGGTCAAAGAACATGCCAAGGTATTTACCGAAATTGCCATCACCCCAGAAAAAGAACAGCAGCATAATACCCAATACAGGAAATACAAGACCCGCGATAAGCCCGATCAGGGCTGAATCGGGACCTTTCTTTCTCCCGGAAAAATTAAACGGTTGCTGCGGAGCGCTGCCTGTTGATTCCATATAAGGTTTAGTTGATAATTATTATTTGCTTTTCATCGCTGATTCAATTTCTTCCGTTGTGATCGGTATGCCTTTGAAAAGGTCTTTATTGCCATTCTTTGTAAGCCAGTAATTGTTCTCAATCCTGATACCCATTTGCTCTTCTTCAATATAGATGCCGGGCTCGATCGTGAACAGCATTCCTTCTCTTACAGGTTCGTTTCGGGTACCGATATCATGTACATCCAGTCCCAGGTGGTGGCCTATGCCATGGTAAAAATATTTGCGGTAGAGCGGGTTCGCAGGATCCTGGTTTTTAGCATCCGATTTGGAAAACAGGCCAATGTTAATCAGCTGTTTTTCCATTTCCTTATTTACCTTTTCAATGTAGTCAGCATAGTTGATGCCTGGCTTCAGGATAGATTTGCAGTAATTGTGCACATTCAGGCAGGCGTCATACACCTCTTTCTGCCTTTTGCTGAATTTGCCGTTTACCGGTATGGTACGCGTAAGGTCTGCATTGTAGTTGCCATATTCCGCCCCGAAATCCATCAGCAGCAGCTCCCCGCTTTTGCATTCCTGGTTATTATCCACGTAATGCAGCGTCCTTGCACGATCGCCGCTGGCGACAATAGCCCCGTAGGCATGCCTGGTAGCCCTGTTGCGGATAAATTCATGCGTTATTTCTGCTTCTATCTCATATTCCGTCACCCCCGGCTTTACGAATTTACAAACACGTAAAAAAGCCTTGTGGGTTATATCAATCGCTGATTGTATAACGGCTACCTCTTCTTTTGTTTTTATTGCCCTTAGCTCCTTCATGATCCTTGCCGACCGTTCGTACCGGTGCAGAGGATAGCGTTTCATGAATTCATGTATGAACAGCAGGTCGGTACGGAAGGTATCGCTTCCTATACGATCATTTTCATTGGTATCAAGATAAACATTATCTGCATGATGCATCCAGAGCTGTATCTGCGCGTCAATATTATCTACATACTGAACGTTTTTAATACCCGAAATGGCCGTAGCTTCTTCTTTTCTCAGCAAATGGCCATTCCACTTTTCGAGCAGCTCGTCAGGACGCTGTATTACCAATACTTCCCTGGCCGATTTATCTGCGTTATCGGGATATAGAATGACCATGGTTTTTTCCTGTACGATTCCGGAAAGCCATACAATGTCGGAATTTGCTTTATAATTATATACGGCATCCGCATTCTCTGCTATAACAGGGTTACTGTTAAAAACAGCGATGGAACCGGGCTTCATAGCCCTGATAAACCGTTGCCTGTTCTGTATATATAAAGAAGGGTCGATAGCAATGTATTTCATAACTGTTATTTATGGATTAGCGAGCAGTTTTAAAATTAAACATTAAAACGGAAATGCATTACATCACCATCGCTGACAATGTATTCTTTTCCTTCGATGCGTAGTTTACCTTTTTCTTTGGCCGGCAATTCTCCTCCCAGGGTAATATAGTCGTCATAACCTATTACTTCGGCCTTTATAAAACCCTTTTCAAAGTCGGTATGGATAACGCCGGCAGCCTGTGGCGCTTTCCAGCCCTTATGTATTGTCCATGCGCGCACTTCCTGTACGCCTGCTGTAAAGTAGGTGATCAGGTTCAGCAACTGGTAAGCGGCGCGTATAAGCCGGTTCAGGCCGGGTTCCGTCAGGCCGTATTCCGAAAAGAAGAGCTCTTTATCCTCTTCGCTCTCCAGTTCGGTAATCTGGGCCTCTATGTTATTATTCATAATAATGACCTGGGCTCCTTCTTCCGCCGCCACTTTGCTGATCGCATCACTATATTTATTGCCGCTAAGCATGGATGCCTCATCTACATTGGCAACATAGAGCACAGGCTTTTCTGTCAGCAGGAATATATCTGCAATAGCTTCCCTGTCTTCGCCTTCCAGCCCCAGCGCCCGGATATTCTTACCCTGCTCAAGATGGGTCTTGCATTTCAGCAATATCTCCAGGACCGCTTTTTGCTTAGGGTCAGCTTTGGCCATTTTTTCTACCCTCGCTATTTTCTTTTCCACGCTTTCAAGATCTTTCAGCTGCAGCTCTGTGTCAATGATCTCCTTATCGCCAACCGGATTGATCGCGCCTTCATCCCGCAGAATATTATCATCCTCGAAGCAACGCACTACGTGAATAATGGCGTCAACCTCACGTATATTGGCCAGGAATTTATTGCCCAGGCCTTCTCCGCTGGCCGCTCCCTTTACCAGGCCCGCGATATCCACGAATTCTATGGTAGTAGGTACAATGCGCTGAGGCTGCACTATATCTGATAATTTTTTAAGACGTTCATCCGGGACATCCACCAGCCCTACATTGGGCTCAATGGTACAAAAACGGTAATTGGATGCCTGAGCTTTCGCGCTGTTGCTCACAGCATTAAAAAGAGTCGATTTTCCCACATTGGGTAATCCTACTATGCCAGCCTGTAAAGCCATAAGTTTTGTAAAATTTTCGCAAAGGTAACTATCATCAGGCAATTGTCAATTATCAACTAATCCCGCTATCTTTGCCCCGCAAAAACTATATTTAAACGTCTTTTATGCTTAAAATAGGCCTGATCAGGGAAAATAAGGTGCCGCCTGATACACGTGTGGCGCTGACGCCGAAGCAGTGCAGCGATCTGAAAGGTTTGTACCCGGAGATCAGGCTCGTCATAGAGCCGTCCCCCGACAGGTGCTTTAAAGATGAGGAATACAGGGAGGCAGGTGTGGTTTTCCAGGATGACCTTAGTGATTGCGAGGTCTTGTTCGGTATCAAGGAAGTGCCGCCGGAAAAACTGGTTCCCGGGAAAACCTATTTTTTCTTTTCACATACCAAAAAGAAGCAACCCTATAACCAGAAGCTGATGCATACCCTGATCGCTAAAGGTATCAGGATGATCGATTATGAAGCGCTCACTTATGACGACGGTCAACGTATACTTGGATTTGGTTTTTTTGCCGGTGTTGTAGGAGCGCACAACGGGCTGCTTACCTATGGCAGAAAAACAGGGAAATTCAAATTGAAACCTGCGCATCAATGCCGTGATATGGCAGATATGCTGTACCAGTACAGGGATGTTACGCTTCCTCCTGTTAAAATAGTGCTTACCGGCGCCGGTCGTGTTACGGCAGGACTTCTGGAAATTATGCATCACTGGGATGTTGAAAGCGTAGAACCCGAAGATTTCCTGGTCCAGGAATATGATTACCCTGTATATACATTGCTGAAGGGTGCTGCGTTATATGGACATAAAACCAGCGGGCAGTATTCCAGGAATGATTTCCACAATCATCCGCAGGAATATGATTGCAAGTTTCTGCCTTTTGCGAAAGCCGCGGACATTTTAATGAACGGTATATACTGGGATAAGGATATTCCACGTTTGTTTGAAAAGCAGGATGCAAAGCTGCCTGATTTCAGACTGTCGGTCATTGCTGATGTGACCTGTGATAAAGACGGATCCGTTCCGCTCAATCTTGGCGCGTCTACGATTGCAGATCCCGTTTATGGGTATAACCGTATAACAGATAAAAGGGACGATCCGTTCCGGAACACCCCGGATATTATTGATATAATGGCCGTGGATAACCTCCCTAATGAATTGCCCAGGGACGCTTCAGAACATTTTGGCGAGCATATCATCAAATATATATTGCCGGAGCTTATAAAACCTGAAAGTGTTATATTGGAGCGGGCTACCATCTGCAGAAACGGGAAGCTAACATCTTCTTTCGAATACCTGAGCGATTATGCATACCGGTAACCAATTTATTATAAACAAACTGATCTTAATATATGACCCCGCTACAAATGGTTGACCTAAAACGTCAATATCAGAAAATAAAACCGGAAGTAGATGCCGCAATAGCGGCGGTAATTGACAGTACAGCCTTTATAGCAGGTAAGGACGTTCAGTCATTTGCCGGCGAGCTGGCTGGTTACCTGGGTGTGCGGTATGTGATCCCCTGCGCTAATGGTACTGATGCTTTGCAGATAGCGCTGATGGCATTGGGGCTGAAGCCGGGTGATGAAGTGATCACACCGTCCTTCACTTATTTTGCTACGGTTGAAGTGGTAGCGCTGCTTGGCCTGAAACCTGTATTTGTTGAAGTACTGCCGGATACCTTTACCATGGATCCCGCTTCCCTGAAAGCGGCCATTACCCCTAAAACCAGGGCGATAATCCCGGTTCATCTTTACGGGCAAAGCGCACCGATGAAAGAGATACTGGATATTGCGGCAGGCTACAATATACCGGTCATTGAAGATAATGCCCAGGCAATAGGGGGCAGCTATACCTTTCCTGACGGAACCGTGAGAATGAATGGCTCCATGGGTACGATAGGAACTACCTCGTTTTTCCCTTCAAAAAACCTGGGTTGTTATGGTGACGGCGGCGCTATGTTTACAAATGACGATGTGCTTGCTGAAAAATTAAAAATGATCGCGAACCATGGTCAGAAGGTACGCTATTATCATGATATGATCGGCTGTAACAGCCGGCTTGATTCCATACAGGCTGCCATATTGCGGGTCAAACTGAAGGAGCTGGACAGCTATTGCGACGCAAGAAGGGCCGCTGCCGGTTATTACGATAACGCTTTCTCCGGTAATAAGCTGATCACGATACCATTCAGGGCGCCTTACAGCAAACATGTGTTTCACCAGTACACTTTGCAGCTTCATGAATCGATAGACCGGGACCAGGTGCACCAGAAGCTCGCTGATAAAGGTATTCCTTCAATGATATACTATCCGGTGCCCTGTCACAGGCAAAAGATGTTCCTCAGGATGGATGGTAACGCTTTTGACCTGCCGGTAACAGATTCCCTTACACCCAAAGTGATCTCCCTGCCTATCCATACGGAACTGACAGAGGAGGAGCTCAGGTTTATTACATCCGGGCTTCTTGAAGTGCTGGAAGAGTTAAAACAACCGCAAAATATCTAATATGCCAGCAATTGCTACACCGCTTAAAGATGCCTTTATATATGAACCCCGGGTTTTTCACGACGAGCGGGGGTATTTCTTTGAAAGCTTTAATGCCGAAACTTTTGCCAGGGAAACCGGCTTTACCGGTGTCTTTGTCCAGGACAACCAGGCAAGATCCGTTATCAATGTGCTTCGCGGATTGCATTTTCAGAATCCGCCGTATGCACAGACCAAGCTGATACGTGCCCTGGAAGGTACAATATGGGATGTTATTGTAGATATACGTAAGAACAGTCCTACTTACGGGCAATGGTTTGGCGTAGAGCTTTCTGCCGAAAATAAGCGGCAGCTGCTTGTGCCAAGGGGCTTTGCCCACGGCTATTCTGTATTAACGGAAACGGCGGAGGTTTTTTATAAATGCGATAACCTGTATAATAAATCCAGCGAAGGCGGTCTTGCCTATAATACCCCCGGACTGAATATTGACTGGAGAATCGATATTGATAAGGCCATTATCTCGGAGAAAGATCTTGTCTGGAAGGAGCTCGGGGAGCTTGAATCGGGTTTCTGACCTTTATCAAAGCCTTACAAAGATGATCATCTCTGTAAGGCTTTGATTTGCTATTCTTCCTGGCCGGAAGCCGGAGCTTCTGTCTCTGAAAATGCTGAATTAGCCGTTATCAGCCGTACCTCTCCCTTATTCATCTCTATCCTGCCATGGTCGGCAAAGGTCCTGAGGCGCCATAATAAAAACCAGTCGCCTGTGGGGATCTTGTTCCTGGTCATTGCCTGGTTAACGATTTTGGTTGCCTTTTGCGGCTGGGAATTGATCAGGCCAAAGAGGATATCATCATAAAAACCGATCTCTTTCCCACTGAGCTTTTTTCCGCCTTCCAATACCCGGATACCGGCATTTTCCGCAACAAGCCGCTTCCACTCATCGCCATCTGTTTCCCATTCTGAAGGGGTTATTACCCTGGATAATTTTTTTGCCTTTATGATCTCTTTGACCGGGATATTGCCAAAGCTGTCAGGATAAAACAGCTTACCCTGCTCATCGAGAAATGGTAATCCGCTGATATTGATAACCGAAACCCTGCCAATATGCTTTTTGAGATAATGAAGCAACCAGAAATAGGCAGTTACATCGGCCGGGCTGGGGGCCATCCAATACCATATAGCGAGATCTTCCTGGTTGGAAAGCCGGGTGGAAATCTCCATTAAACGCTCCAGGTCGTTGACTTCTGCCATGGGCTGACCTTCGGGAATCACGTTATTCCAAAACTCGCTCCGCACATCACTGAATGACGCAATATGCTCATCTTTAAGAAAACCCACATGCAGAATGTCCTTTAAAACGATCACTTCGCCGTTTAATGCCTCCTCCTGTTTTACAGCTTCTTCAAGCGCGCCTGCCGCCACGTCGCCTACAATCAAATGGATAATGCTCATATTATTTTTATCGCTTTGGGCCGAAATTTATAAATTCGGGCAAAAATACCTTTTCCTGGAATAAAACATGCTTTTCCTGTGAAAGGCACCTGCTGATCTGACCAATATTGCCGCTTATTGAACCGGATGGAATAAATATTATCTCATTTGAAACCAGGACATTTAAAGCTCGGAAAAAACGGTGAAGCCGCCGCGGGGAAATTCCTGCAGGAAAAAGGACATCAGCTGCTGCATATCAACTACCGGTGCGGACACAAAGAGATCGATATCATCTCCCTTGATAAAAATATACTGGTATTCACAGAAATTAAAGCAAGAAGCAGTTTCTCTTTCGGCTTTCCTGAAGATGCGGTTACACCTAAGAAGCAACAATTATTAAAAGCGGCTGCGGATCAATTTTTACTGACCTACTCCCCGCATACCCAAATAAGGTTTGATGTGATCAGTATTTTATTCAAAGGGAGAAAAGTAGCGGAAATAGTCCATTTTGAAGATGCATTCTACTGAAATTATAGCTCCTGCCTATAAGCACATAGGAGGACCGGAAAGCAGATGGCTGTTATTTTCTGTATTTTTGCATCCTTTTTCAAAATATAATAAAAGATCGTGAGCCGCAACGGAAGAGTACTGGTAGCCATGAGTGGTGGTATTGACAGCACCGTCACAGCATTGATGCTGCATCAGCAAGGATATGAGGTTATAGGTATAACCATGAAAACATGGGATTATGCTTCAGCCGGTGGGAGTCATAAGGAAACGGGATGCTGTAACCTTGACTCGTTTAATGATGCACGTATGGCTGCCGTGGAGCATGGCTTCCCACATTACGTATTGGATATAAGGGAAGAGTTCGGGGGAGCTGTTATCGAAAATTTTGTGGAGGAATATATTGCCGGCAGGACACCCAATCCTTGTGTGCTCTGCAATACGCATATCAAATGGTCGGCATTGCTGAAGAGAGCGAATTCGCTTGATTGCGAGTTCATCGCTACAGGGCATTATGTAAAGGTACGGGAGGAAAACGGAAGGTATGTACTCTCCAAAGCGAAAGACCTGACAAAAGACCAGAGCTACGTGCTGTGGGGGCTGGGACAGGAGTGCCTGAGCCGCAGCATATATCCCCTTGGCGACTACCTGAAGACAGAAGTACGCCAGCTGGCATTCGATATGGGATATACAGAGTTGTCCAAAAAGGCGGAAAGCTATGAAATATGCTTTGTTCCGGATAATGATTACCGTGGATTCCTGAAAAGGAATGTCGAAGGGCTGGAGGAAAGGGTCGCCAATGGAAATTTTGTCTTGAGCGACGGAACTGTTGTCGGCAAGCATAAAGGCTATCCTTTTTATACCATAGGGCAGCGCAAAGGGCTGGACATAGCCCTGGGCAAACCCGTATTTGTCACTAAAATAATTCCCGAAACCAATACGGTCGTATTAGGCGATGCTGAAGACCTGGATCAGAATATAATGACTGTAGGCGGGTTGAATATGGTTAAATATGCCGATATTCCCGAGGGCTTTGAAGCCACTACCAAGATCCGGTATAAAGACCCGGGAACTTTAAGTCACCTGCATAAGGACGGCGATAAGATCAATGTACATTTTTACGAAAATGTAAAGGGCATTGCCCCAGGGCAATCGGCTGTTATATATGAAGGCGACGATGTGGTTGCCGGGGGGATCATTCAATCCGGAAACCGCCTCTAAAATAATTTTGCATCTGGGAAAATTATTTTTATCTTACGTCCGTTTTTAGCCAAGCTAATCTACACAGGTCTAAGATATATATAATATATATGCGTAAATTATTACTTCCATTCATTGCGATTGCTTTAGGTTCAGGCATATTCCTGGCTTCCTGTGATAAGAGCACAGAGAGTTTGTCAGACACAACCGGCGGAAAGGATTTTATGCCGCTGGAGATCGGTAAGTATATCCTGTATGATGTCGATTCGATCTATTGGGATGATTTCCTGAGAGCTGAAATCCATAAGCATTCCCAACTGCGTTATGATGTTGTGGATACCTTCAGGGATAATGCCAACCGGCTTTCTTATGTAATCAATGTGCTGTTCCGCCCGTCGGCTCAGTTTGCCTTTAGTCCGAATGATGTAATCCATATTACACCTACGGAGAATACTATTGAGTATTATCAACGTAATCTCACTTTCATAAAGCTTACTTTCCCGGTTGACAATGGTAAAAGCTGGAATGGTAACAGCATGATACCCATTGGCGATGCTGACAATGTACAATTCGATAATGACAAGTGGAACTATACCTATTCAAAGCTGGGCGCCTCTTTTGATCCCGGTAATAATTTTTATGCCCATTCCGTTACCGTAGATGCGATTGATGACCAGTTGAACGATCCTGATGTGGACAGCACGGCTTATGCTTACAAAAATTACAGCCAGGAAGTGTATGCCTATGGTGTAGGAATGGTATATCGCCAGCGCATCTATTGGGTATTCCAGCCAAGCGCGGGTTCTGCAGGCGGCGGAAGCGGTTACCGGAAAGGATATGCAGTCACCATGAGAGCTGTGGATAACAATTGATCAAAAACGGAAAATTGATAAAGGAAGAGAGCTGGCATTGCCGGCTCTCTTCCTTTATGTTCTATACCGGTAGGCTATTGCTTCAATACCTTAAAGGAAAGTTTCCCGCGGGGGGTGGTTATTTTCAGCAGGTAAAGTCCCGGTAGCAGCATATTGGTGGGGATGCTTTTTACCAGTTGATTACCATTTGCATGACCATTGCTATAGTTCCTGCCCAGCATGTCACATATCTCCCAGGTATAATCACCGGCGGAAGCAGAGAAAGTAATGGTCAGCTCATTTTGCACCGGGTTAGGCCTGATCTGTATTTCAGGAAGCGCCGGTTTGACGGACGCAGCGCCCAGTATGTTAAAGGCTTTATGGAAGTCAGGCACTCCATGTCCTATTTTATTATCAGGATCCTCAAAATGATCAGATACTTCTTCTATGACATTCCTGATCTGCAGGGGCGTCCTGGCGGGCGCCATCTGCATAAGGCAGGCTGCCATGCCACTCAGTATCGGGGTAGCAAAAGAGGTTCCGGTGCCGGTAGTTACAGCTCCCGCGGCGTTGATGGTGGCCGCAGCTACACCCTGGGTGCATACATTGGGCTTCAACACTCCTGCGGCATTAGGGCCTTCCCCGCTGGAAGCGGCGGGTTCCTTCATATTATTTACTGAGCCTACTGTAAGCGCGCTATCTGCATCGCCCGGAGTAAGAATATGTTCCCAGGGCGTAACGCCTTCATTCCCTGCGCTTGCTACCACAAGTATGCCTTTGCTCACGGCTTTGTTTGCGGCCCTGGCCAGCAATGTGGTAACACCGTCCAGGTCTTCATAGGTATAAGAGTCCTCGGGATTGTCAAATGTATTGTACCCCAGGGAAGTATTGATAAGATCAGCGCCCATGCTGTCTGCACGTTCTGCTGCAGCGAGCCAGTTATCTTCTTCGATCAGCTGTTCGGTGGAAGCATGATCGGTTGCATATAACAGATAAGTTGCTTGGGGAGCGGTCCCCACATAGGTATCCGGGAGATAAGCGGCCAGACAGGACAACACTCTTGTTCCGTGCGCGTCTCCTGTGTAAATGTCTTCCGTGTCATAGATGAAATTATAAACATCAGCCAGCCGTCCTTCTGATCGCATGCTTTCAAAGGCAGGAACGATATCAACGCCCGGAAAGCCTACATCCAGCACCGCTATCATCATATTTTCTCCCATGTATCCCTGCTGATGAAGCCATTCTCCGTTACACAAATGTATCTGGCTCCAGGCCGCGCCATAGAACTCCTCATCAAAATCTGTTGGTTTTAAGCCTGTATCCCCTCCATGCGGTCTTTCATGCAGGCCTGAATCATAATAAGCGACTTTTTTCACTTCTGCTACAAATGCGGGCATAACTGCATCCAGTATGGCGGAGGAATCTTCCAGCAGGATAACGCATTGGTTGAACCACTTTGAAGTATTATGCAATATCCCCCCGGTAATATGCAGGATACTGTCCGTATATAGCCGGGAAACGGGGAGATCCGTACTATCTATCGCTATGCCATATTTTTCCCTTCTTGCGATCGACCTGGCAGATAGGTATGCCAGTGGCGTATCCGGCGAAAAGGTTGTTGATTGCTTATCCTTAAATCTTATCCTAAAGGCATATTGCGCCGGCTGGGCTACAGCATCCGCACCTGATATAATAAAGAGTAAGAATAATAATATCTTATTCATGACAAACAATTATGGTAGCTTCTGCTGCGGAAGATCGTCCCTGAAAGTATCTGCGCTATGTTCGGAAAGAGAGTTCATTTCAATAAAGGTAGCGTCAGTTTCTGCAATTATTTCATGCCAGGTATAAACAGGTATCTCAATTTTCGCGGGTCCTTCAACGATGCGTGATTGTTGCTCCTGGCTGTTGTCATTGCGCCAGTTAATAACAATGCGTCCGCTGCACAGGATCAGTATTTCCGGGTTTTTGGTAAGGGAAAGCCCTTTATGATAATGTCTGCCGCTTATACTTCCGGCTTTACGAAATCCAATAAGGTGCCTGCCGTAGCGTTCATGAAAATATTCATAGGTATATCCTCTGTCGTCGCTTCCTATTTTATCCAGGAAAGTAATTGTTATCATCTGTACTGTCGTTTCAGGTTGCAATACCTGTTTTGTAAAGATAAGCTATAAGGGGTATAATTTGGGGCAACAATCCTAAATTTGTACTTTCAAACAAAAATCCGGTATTGTGACTTTTGAGCAAAGTAAAAATATTAAAGCTATCACCATTACTGCGGTAATTCATACTGTGTTGCTGCTACTGTTCCTGTTGGTACGTTATACGCTGCCTGCACAGGAGCCTGCAGAGGAAATGCTGATGGAAGTAAATCTCGGTACCAGCGATAACGGTTCGGGTGACGATCAGCCTGAAATCCCGGACGACCCCGCCGCTGCTAATGAAGCCATCGCCAGTAATGCTTCTTCTGAAAATCATAATGCTGAAGAAAGGGCTATGCATACTTCTGAGGACGATGATGCTCCTGCAGTAGCCAATAATACAAGCAATACCCGGAATCGCCGGGATACCCGTAACAACAATACACCTAAGAGGAATAACACCCGTAGCAGCAATGATAATGCCAGTCATACAACGACGAAACCACAGCAGGCTAAATACGTAATGCCGGGAGGAACAGGGCGTGGCGGCAATAGTGCGGCAGGCAACAAGCCGGGTACCAGCGAAGGGATCGGGACAGGTACAGGCGATATGGGGGTTCCTGGCGGAACGCCCGGTGCCAAGAACTATTTCGGAACCTCGTACCGGCTCGGTAACCGGCAAATGGTAGCCAGGCCGGAACCGAATGCGGAATTCAACGAAGGTGGAAAGGTGGTGGTTAATGTAACGGTGAACAGGGATGGAGTCATCAAGAGCTACCGTATTACCAGCGCGGCAAATTCAAAGCTCAGGGATATTGCAGAGCGTAAGCTGAAAAGCATCCGCTTTAATAAAGCGCCTTCAGCCCCGGTAGAGCAGTTCGGGGATATTACATTCATATTTAAAGCTACCAGGAAGAATTAAAGGACAATTCAGCAAGCATCATAGCACAGCTGTAATAAATTTTTATAAAATGCTATAATAAGAACAGCCCTGCTTCATAAGCAGGGCTGTTCTTTAATCAGAAACCCATAATTAAATCCGCAGATTTATTTTGCAGGCTCTTGTACCGGGGGAGCCTGGTTGGTATCTCCCTGCGGCTGATCCGTTTTTGGTTGGTTGGGATCATAATTCTGGTTCTGGTCAGTAGCAGGTTGTGTCTGATCATTTTTTAGCTGCTGATCTTCTTCCTTCTTCTGATCATCTTTCATTTCTGTAGATTGCTCTGTTTTCTGCTCATCTTTTTTCTTGTCTTTATCCTGATCCTGAGCGAATGCCTGTGTTCCGAATGCTACGAGGCCAACTAAGGCCACTGACAAAAATGCCTTCTTCATAATTATTAATATTTATGCTTTCAGTACCCGTTTTAAAGTAACCCAAATAACGGCCCTCGAGCGATTGAATTAATAGTGGTTAAAGATCAATGATTGTAATTGCTGAATGTGGTTACTTTTAATGTCCCTGATGTATTATTAATTTCTCAGCGACATTGTACGACAAAGAAACGCCCTTGAAATGAATACTCCTGACAACGAAAAGTTAAATGAATAACAAGTCGATAACACATTAACATTTTGTCTGATTCAGCTTAACGTGCTGTTTGATCTTTGCTTGAATTTTCTTAAAGTGAAGTGAAATCAATTACGCATTTGCTCGGGAATACCATACTTCTCCATGATGATACGGTTGGTTTCCTCAAGTCCGTCTGTAGCGATGATATATTTGTTGTGATCCGTATCTTCAATAACAAATGCATCTGTATCCAGCTTAAAGGCATCGATGAGATCGCTGAAGTTCCGTATAGGCAGGCCATTGATGCTGCGGATGATTTTATTGCTGATATCATGATAGCCTACATTGGACCTGTCGGGCAATACAGAAGAAAGCATTACGATCTCTTCATGCTTTTCATTATTAAGCACACGGCCATAGTAGTAATAGCTGAGCAGGGGATTATAATACTGCCAGTAGCTTTCATTCTGGAAATAATAATAGGATGGGGTGGTAAATACAAAACCGTCCTGTACATAATATTTTGGCTTCAGGGCTATCTTCTCCACGAGCAGGGCGGAAGAGCGGCCATATTCAATAGGTACGAAAAAGGTTGTATCCATGCCGCCTCTTAGTATGGTAAGGGCAATGGTGTCATTCATATTTTTACTCTGGATAATATTCTCAAAGGATGTTTTGAAATTTATATTGGTGTATACGGCGCCATCATTCTGTACCTTCCAGCCGTCTATATCCAATACGATATCGTCAGGCTGTAGTATACCTCTCAGTACGGAGCAGAAGTGTACATCATTTACCAATATGCCTGTCAGGGTATCATCCATACCATAGCAGTCACGCAGTGCAGGGTTCTCCAGCGACTGCCATTTGACCAGTACCGGTACCGGGCCGTCATACTGGCCATCTTCTATATCCGCGAGAAAGGTCCGTATCACATTGGTCGGTATCATATAGCCGATGCTCTGGCCCGAACTGCGTCCCTGGAAAGCAATGCCGGCCAGAGCGGTATCCTTTATCACGGGCCCGCCGCTGTTGCCGGGGTTTATTGCAGCATCTATCTGTATAGCCAGGTTGTTGAAATTGTTATAGGAATAGTCGATGTTCTCTATCCTGGAAACTATACCGGAAGTAATGCTCAGGTCATTACCGCCGGTAGGGAAACCATATGCAGCGACTTTGTCGCCTACCTGCGGCAGATCACCTATCGGTAATATTGCCGCTTTATTAAAGAAGCGCTCATCATCCACTCTTAATATGGCAAGATCATATTCCGGGGCTACGAATTCTACACTGGCGGTATATTTTCTGGAATCTTTGCCTTTCCGTACCTCAATAAATTCTCCATATTCAATTACATGCGCGCAGGTAAGTATCCTGTTGCTGTCAATGATACAGCCCGATCCCGAAGATTTGGATTGTTTGGATTTTTGCCAGGGCTGGCTGAAATCGTATTCCTGGCTTGTGACAAATATCTTTACGACGGACCTTTCTATATCCTGCGCCTGTGAATAAATACCTGGCAGCGTAAAAAGGAGATAGATAAAAATTCTTTTCAGACAATTCATAATCGGTTATACTACAAGGAATGAACACTGTTGGCTATCTTGTATCCGCCCAAATTTACTTATACGAGGCTAAATGCCTGTACAATAAAACGTTATTTTGCTGATCTTGCTTACTTTTGCAGCTTTATTTATTGGTTTCAGCAGCATAGTTTACACTTACTTTCTTTATATGAACACATCTTTTGAATCTTTGGTTCAAATAATCAATGCCAGACACACAACCAAGCCGGCCGCGATGAACGGCAAAAAAATACCGGACGACCATGTGGCAGCATTACTAAAGCTGGCTGACAGGGCGCCAACGCATGCGCGTACAGAGCCATGGCGCTTCTGGGTATATACCGGTGATGCGCTTACAGGATTTGGCAATGATCATGCCGATCTTTACTGGAATCATACCCCGGAAGATAAGCGCCAGGAGGATAAAGCCAATAATCTCCGGAATATGGTAGCACAGGTATCCCACCTGGTAATTGTTGCCATGAAACGTACGCCAGTGGCAAAGATCCCTATGATGGAAGAATATGCGGCCGTAGCCGCTGCTGTCGAAAATATATTACTGGGCGCGGAGGCCGCGGGTATATCTGTGATCTGGAGCACCGGGGGCATGGCCCATCACCCTGCTATGAAAAGCTATCTTAAACTCGGAGAAGAAGACCAGGTAATGGGTTTATTGTATATGGGCTATAGTGACCAGGAACCTAAACCCACTCAGCGCAATATTCCGCTGGAAGAAAAAGTAAAATGGATGTAATCAGCAAACCGGAATAATGTATCTACGGCAGCTTGGCATACTGATAAAAAAAGACTTCCTCCTGGAATGGCGGCAGCGGCACGCTTTGTTTGGGGTGCTGTTGTATGTCGGCTGCACGGTATTTGTTATCTATATGATGACAGGGCAGCCGGAAGCACGAATATGGAACGCTTTATTCTGGATAGCGCAGCTGTTTGTTACGGTCAATACGGTCGCCAAAAGCTTTTTGCAGGAAAGCGAAGCGCGTAACCGGTATTACTTTACGCTTGTAAGGCCATCCCAGTACCTGCTGGCAAAAATGGTATATAGTGTGGTGCTGATGATGCTGATGGTGCTGCTTTCCCTTATGCTGTTCAACCTGTTGCTGGGAGGGGCGCTGCTGCGCCCCGGATTGTATGTGGCAGTGGCCTGTACAGGTGCATCCAGCTTATCGCTTTTATTTACCTTTTTATCAGCAATTGCGGCGCAGGCACGGCAGAACGCGGCCTTGATGGCTATATTGGGTTTCCCGATCGCCATACCGCTGCTGATGATGCTGAGCAGGCTTGCGGTAAGCGCCGTATCACCGGTAATACAGGAGGGCTGGCTTAGTATGCTTGTGCTGGTATTAGGCATGGATGTGCTGATCATTGGCCTGGGATTGATCCTGTTCCCTTTTTTATGGAAAGAGTAATTTGTATCGCTTCATTTATTAAATTTGCGGTCCTGTCTTCGTAGCTCAGTTGGTAGAGCAGCTGACTCTTAATCAGCGGGTCTAGGGTTCGAGTCCCTACGAGGACACACTTAAAACGCCTAAATACAAATGTATCTGGGCGTTTTCCTTTTTATCTGTCCGTACTTTTAGGCAATTACCGGTACTTGTTGTTATATAGTTGACGAATTTTATAGCGGCTTTCGAAGTAGAGAATAAAAAGCCGGCATAATGAAAAAATAATCCTTTTTAAGGGTAAAAAGCCGGATAGAGGCCATTTGTGGAGTTTCATTAAGTTGATAAAGCTCTATATTTGGCCTTTAATTTTTAAGCGCTATGATGCAAATACCAAAATTCCTTTTATGCGAAAATGAAGAAGCGGATATCGAGGGAGAATATATACTGCATACTCAACGTCCCCGTTTCCTGGCAAAAAGGATTTATGACGATCCGGAGAAGGATTTTATTATAGTAGATGAAATAGACAATATCGGCTCATTTTTTGCGCAGGATGATCAAAAGCAGGCCGCGCTTATGACCAGCCTGGACAGGTGGTATAATGCCTACCAGGACTATCTGGATGAGCAATATGGTGATGATGAAGATTAGAAAGATATCACAGAGACTTTATTGACTATTTTTACCGGCTCATCTCACAATACATAACATTGAATTACCAGGAACAGGAACAACCCCTGTTGTCCGTTCAGGCGGTCAGCAAATTAATAAATAGTAATCCTGTAGTGCAGGATATCAGCTTTCAGCAGGACAGGCTTCAGAGAATAGCTATCGCAGGCGAAACCGGTTCCGGTAAAAGTACTTTGCTGAAAATGATAGGCGGGCTGGTGCAACCAGATGCGGGCAAGATATGCTTTGGTCAGAAAAGAGTCATGGGCCCTGACTACCAGCTGGTCGCGGGAGAAGCGGGAATCGCTTACCTGTCGCAGCATTATGAGCTGCGGAATCACTACCGGATGGAAGAGCTCCTGTCTTATGCGAGCACACTTAGTAAAGAAGATGCCCGTAATATATACCGGGTATGCCGTATCGATCATTTGCTGGGAAGGAATACCTTCCAGCTGTCAGGAGGAGAGAAGCAGCGTATAGCGCTGGCAAGGCTGCTGGTAAGTTCGCCTGAGCTGTTATTACTGGATGAGCCGTTCTCTAATCTTGATCTGGTACATAAGGACATATTAAAATCAGTAATCGAAGATATCTCCGGCAGGCTCGGAATTACCTGCATCCTGGCCTCCCACGACCCGCTGGATACGCTTTCCTGGGCAGACCTGCTTATTGTGATGAAAGGAGGATGTATTGTTCAGCAAGGGGTTCCCGGGCATGTTTATTATCATCCTGTATCTGAATATGTAGCCGGCTTACTCGGGCGCTATAACATAATAGAGCCGGATCTTGCCCATGCCTTTGCCCTGGAAATGCGCGGGAATAATGCAAAAATATTGCTGAGACCCGAATCATTTACCTTATCGCCTGGTCAGCTTGCAGGAAGTATTCCTGCAGCTGTCGATAATATTTCCTTTCGCGGCACATATTACGAGCTGCATTTGCATGCCGGGGGGCAGCAGGTAGCGGTAACCGTATTGAATAATACCAGCAGGATAGGGGACATACTGTATCTGTCAATAGACAAAAGCAGGATTACCTATGCTGAAGGCTGATCACTGTAATGTGGGAAAGTGCCGGTGTAATCAAGCTTCCGGGAAGCTGCCCAGCCTGCCTATAGCTTCCGCCAGCTTATGGTCCTTTTCCGTAACCGTGTTGCCGGCATCATGCGTGCACAGCCATATCTCTACCTTGTTCCATTCATTTTTCCAGGAAGGATGATGGTCATGCTGTTCTGCAAGCATCGCTACCCGCGTCATAAAAGCAAAAGCTTCAGAGAAGTTGCCGAATTCAAAGGATCTGTAAAGCGTATCATTTACCTGTTGCCACATAAGACCGGATGTTAAAGTGTGCTATAATATAGCAGCAAAATTATCAATTAAAAGACAGTCCTGCAACCTCTCCGGGATTAGCGACCGGTAGTAGCCCGGTATATAGGGTGTTTTAAAAGATTATACAGCAGACACAGCCGGATTTCATATGGAACAAAATGATTAATTTTAGCAAAAATTACCTGGTATTTTATGTTGCACCTGGGCGTTCTGGTTACCTATCAATACCGTCTGTTAAGCGTTGCTGCTATACTGGATGTATTTGAAACGGTAAATAACTTTTACAAGACAGAAGGCAAAGAGCCTTTCTTTAATATTAATCTGTTATATGCTGGAGATAAGCCTGCAGCAGATTATTTTGACCGCTACCATCCTCTTCCCATAAATGAGGCGGGTAATCAGCATCTGATCCTGGTCCCGGCATTTGCAACAGACAGTATAAACGATACAGTAAAGAAGAATGCCGCATTTATTTCATGGCTGCAGCAGCAATATCAGGCGGGCGCTGAGATTGCCAGCTTTTGTACCGGCGCCTTTTTACTGGCCGCCTCCGGGTTGCTGAATGGCAGGCGGGCTACTACACATGTTGATGCAACCGGCTCCCTGGCTCTTAATTTTCCGGAAATACTGGTGAAATCGGACGCCGTTGTTACCAGTGATCAGAATATCTGCACCAGTGGGGGGGCCACCAGCAGCTTTCATCTTATGCTGATGCTTATAGAAAAGTACTGTGGGAAAGCTGTGGCGATATATATAGCAAAGGTGTTTGCCATTGATATGGACCGGGAACAGCAGTCCTATTTCGGCACATTCCGTCCTATAAGGGAGCATACGGATGAGCTGGTGCTGATGGCACAGCAGCGCATCAGCAATTCATACCACGAAGCGGCCACGATAGGCGAGCTGATAGGGAATATCCCTGCGAGCAGGCGTAATGTGGTCCGGAGATTCAAGCAGGCTACCGGTATAACACCTATCGAATATTTACAAAGAACGCGGATAGAGGCTGCCAAGAAAATGCTGGAGCAAACAGGTAAAAGCATTTTTGAGATTATGATCGATTCCGGATATAATGATCTGAAAGCTTTCAGGCAGGTATTCAAAAAAAGCGTGGGAATGACGCCTAAGGCATACCGGGAAAAATTTAATACAGTAAAGGTATATGCTTAGGTATTGATTGTTTGCTTGAACGGCCATTCCTTATTAATTCCCGCCTTGATAAAATACACCAGGGATCCTATGGCGATCACGGAAAGACCGGAAAGGATCATTGCCGTACCTGTTGACAGGAACAGTATACCCCACATAGCTATAGCGGCAAATACCGGTAAAGGAAAGAGCGGCATTTTGTAGGGAAATGCTGCGGAGCTTCTTGAGCGTCTCAGTAAAAGCAGGCCGATCGCCTGGCCGATGAACTGTATTAATATCCGCATTGCCAGTATCGCTTTGATCACATCCTCCAGCTTCAGAAGCAGGCTGAAAGCAAAAGCGACCCCACCCAATACCAACAGGGAGATATGCGGGAATCCTTTTGACGGGTGCAGCCGGGCGAAAAATTTAAAAAAAGCGCCATCCCTGGCTGCCGCATAAGGGATGCGGCTATATCCAAGGGTAGCAGAGAAAACAGAAGCAAATGCAACCCACAGAATAAGCACAGTAACAATTTTTGCCGCGGTATTACCCATAAGCTGCTGCATGAAAAGGCTCAATACCGCCTTGCTTTTCATGGCCTGTTCCCAGGGGATCACGCTTGTAACGCTTATATTCATCATGAGATACAGGATGGCTATACCGGTAATGGAAATAAACATGCTTTTCGGTATGTTTTTTTCAGGATGAATGATCTCCCCTCCCAGGTGGCATACATTATAATAGCCCAGGTAGCTGTAAACCGTCTTTACAGAGGCAAAGCCTATAGCGGTAACGAACGCGTAATTCAATGACAGGCCATCGTTGATATGCCGTAGCGGGTAAAGAAAATTACCGTGAGCTATACCGCCGCCGATTATCCATAGCAGGGTAATGATAACACCCAGCCAGAGCATAACGCTTATTTTTCCTATAGCTTCTATTTTGCGGTAAAGGAGCACGACGATTAAAATTACTACTGAACCGCTTATGGCTTTGGCACCCCAGGCCGAGAGCGGCACCAGATAGTCCAGGTACGCGGCAAAGCCGATGGCGGCTGAAGCGATCACCAGGGGCGCCTGTATCATCGTTTGCCATACAAAAAGAAAACTCATGTATCTGCCTGCACCGTCTTTGCCATAGGCTTCTTTAAGAAAATTATACGAGCCTCCGGCTTCGGGAAAAGCTGCTCCCAGCTCGCTCCATACCATTGCATCAATAAAGGACAAAAAAGCGCCGGCCAACCAGGCATAAAGAAAATAAGGGCCGTTCATCAGCCCTATCACCATGGGCAAGGTAATAAAAGGACCTATGCCGACCATGTCGATCATATTGATAGCTGTTGCCTGCCTGAGGCCGAGCCTTCGTTCCATATAACGGTCTTGTATAATGCGGCGCTAAGATGGCAATTTAATCCCGCTTATGCAATCGGTATTTTCTATAACCATTTTCCTTGATGTATACATTTCCGGAAAAAAGACATATATTGTAACTTGTTTTAATCCAAATTGCAATATGAGCCATATAATAAAGACAATCTTTCTGTTCACAGTAGCAGTTATTATATTTTCCGCATGTAAGAAAGGGGATAACCAAAAGCTGTTAGATGAAAATGAGTCGGTAACGGAGATCATGTCCACAAAATCGGGATCATGGTGGCTGTACGGTTCTAATGAGGGTATTGTAACACGCCGTGTTGCCACTGGCAGGGACTCTTTCAAGCTGGAACGGACCTATAATTATTATGAAACAACCGATACCACAACAGGGCATATAACACCCGAATATTTCGGGAAGAACGGTAATAATTATATTATGCTGGTGGATCTTGACGGAAATGAGACAGAATATATCAATGTGATTGTGCAGAAAGAGAATCCGCAGACAGGCGATAAATGGTCCAATACGGCAGAAAGAAAATATTCCGGTATCCCTTTTAATATCCGTACAGATGGTAAGATCGTATCAACAGGAGGAACAATGACTATTAATGGAAACACGTTTACCAATGTGACGGAGGTGGAGAATGCCCTGAAAGTAAAACTGGCGCCTGAGCTTGATATCCAGTATAAAGACTGCGGAAAAGTCAGGATGTGGTTTGCCCGGGGTGTCGGCATCATAAAAAGCGATTTTGATATTTCGATCAAGCTGGCTTTTATAAAGGCTTATTCCAGGCATTATGCAGATTCTCTCGTGGCTTATCACATAGAGCCGTAAATTAATATTTAATGAGATGTTGTCGTCCGTACTATAATGGTTTGCTGTCTTTAAAATAGTATATTCGCATAGAAAATGCCTGTTCAGGCATTTGTATTAAGAATAATTAATATTTATGCGATTGTTTCATTTCAGTGCGGTTCCGGCCCTGGTCTTACTCCTATCTTTCTTTCAGCTAAAAGCACAGCATCATCCAGAGAAAAAATATCCGAGTCTTTTATGGGAAATAACGGGTAATGGCCTTAAAAAGCCGTCTTACCTGTTCGGTACCATGCATATCAGCAACAAGATGGTCTTCCATCTCAGCGATAGCTTTTATACCGGCATCCGCAATTCCGACGTGGTAGCTATCGAGCTTAATCCTGAGCTGTGGCAAAGCGAGATTCCCAGGATCAATCAGCAAAGCCTGGCTTACCGGTATTTTAACGCCACCTACTATACCGATTTCCTGAATGAAAAATCCATGACGGAAGGCGGCTATATAGAGCCGCTTCAGCTGGTGCTGCGTATGGAGCCAGCACTAAATGACGCATTGCTTTACCGCAACCAGGCCGGTATGGACAATTTTGAAGAGGATACCTACCTTGATTTATACATTTACCAGACAGGCAAGAAACTGGGTAAGCAGGCTACCGGTGTGGAGACTTTTATCGAATCTCAGCGAATGATGATAGAAGCTTATGTGGATATGGCCAACGAAAAGAATAAGAAAAGCCAGCGGCAGGATATTAATTTTTACCAGGCTAACCAAAGCCTGCAGGATGCTTACAGGCGTGGCGATCTCGATATGCTGGATTCATTAAATAAAATCACCTCCGCTTCTGAAAGCTTTTCCGAGAAGTTCCTGTATAAGCGTAATGAGATACAGGCTAACTCCATGGATAGCATTATGAAACAGCAAAGTCTTTTTGTTGGTGTAGGGGCCGCGCACCTGCCGGGCAAACGCGGCGTTATTGAGCTGTTGCGTGCAAAAGGGTATACGCTGCGGCCGATATTTATGCAGGACAGGGATGCTGTGCAGAAGGAATACATTGACAGCCTTGTAGTACCGGTAGTATTTACAAAGCAATATGCCGCAGACAGTTTTTTAAGCATTGCCGTGCCGGGAAAGCTGAACGATATAAGTACCGGTAATGCTACAATACTGCATTATGCGGATATGGCCAACGGATCTTATTACCTGATTTCCAGGATAAAAACGAATATGCTGTTCAATGGCTTTGATGCCGCTGCAATGCTGCATACCATAGATAGTCTCCTTTATGAAAATATTCCGGGAAAAATCGTCAGCAAAAATACAATTGAACGTAATGGCTACAAAGGTTGGGATATCGTTAACCGTACCAGGAAAGGTGATATGCAGCGCTACCAGGTATTTGTCACTCCTTCGGAACTTATTGTATTCAAAATGGGCGGCAAAGGAAATTATGTGATGCGCAAAGAAGCAGGTGAATTCTTCGGATCGGTGGAAATGAAGGAAATTATCCATACCGGAAAATGGATCAGCTATACACCAAGCTACGGTGGTTTTACGGTTAAGATGCCGGGGCTGCCCAAAGAGTTTTACACACAGCAAAGCAGCGACAATCTTCCTGCATGGAAATACGAGGCTGTAGATCCGGCAAGCGGGGATATATATACCGTGTTCAAAAAAAATATTTACAGCTATGACTTTGCGGCCCCGGATACTTTTGATCTGAGCCTTATGGAAGAAAGTTATGGCAGCGCTCCCGGTGTAGACAAGCAGGTATCAAGGAAGTTCGGAAAGCTTAATGGCAGGATATTCCTGGACGCTGTATACCAGCTAAAGGATGGCGGGTATACCCAGGCCAGGTTCCTGTTGCATGGGCCGCATTATTATATGCTTGCCGTGAGGACCAAAGTTAAAAATAAGGATGCCCGTAGCTTTTTTGATTCCTTTATCCGTATGCCTTATGAATATCCGGCGCCTTCGGTATACAGCGATACGCTGCTTCAATACAAGGTAAATACCCCGGTGAAGCCGGTTATTGATGATGATGTGATGGATATGCTTTCCTATGCGAGGAAGAACAGCCCTGAGTTACGGGACAGCGCCAATTATGATAACTCGCCCGTAAATAATTATGCCAATTTTATCTCGGAAAAGACCGGCGAGGTTATTATCCTTAATGCTTATAAGTATCCGGAATACTATTACATCAAGGACAGTGCTAAATTCTGGAAGGAGGAGCTGAGATACGACAGCAGCATGGTGGTTGTGAAAAAAGAAAAGCTGGACAAAGGACCCGGCACGACAGCCTGGCTGATATACGTTGCTGATACCGCAAGTTCCAGGATAATAAAATACCAGGTAATGATGAGGGGCATGAACATACTTACTGCCTTTACCATGGTAGATACCACTGTGCCGGAGAGCAACTTCGTACGGGCATTCTATTCCAGTCTTGATTTTGTGGGTACCGCTGCCACGCCTGCTTTATTTGACAGCAAAGTAGCGGCGTTTGAAAAAGCTTATTACAGTACCGACAGCGTAGTACGCAAGCGTGCAAAAAAAGCGTTACCCAGCATTTATTTCGGGAAGGAGGGCTTTCCTGTAATCAAAAAGATGCTGGCTGATCTGGATAACAGGGATAACGATTATTATGAGGTAAAAACTAAGCTCATTAACGAGCTCGGATATATAAACGACAGCTCGGTAGCAGGCGAAGCCGCCCATACCCTGGAGAACATTTACAGGAAATCGGGCGACACTACTGTATTCCAGAACAGTGTTTTCCGGGCACTGGCGAGACAAAGAAACGGTATTGCAACAGAAATATTCAAGGACCTGATATTACAGGATCCTCCCGTTTTTGAGGATAAATATGAGTATGAGCAACTGTTCCAGCCATTTTCGGATTCGCTGAGGCTCGCCGCCCGTTTATATCCTGATCTTATGAACCTGGCTACTATCGAAGATTATAAGGAACCGGTAAGACGTCTGCTGGCAGCGCTTGTTGACAGCAATTATGTCCGGCCGCAGGTCTATGAAAACTATGTGGGAAACATTTATTTTGATGCGAAGATTGCATTGAAGAAAATACAGAATGCTCAGGAGGAAGCGATCGGGCAGGATTATAAAGAGCAGGGTAATTATGTCATGCTGGATACTTTCCCCGGTGTATTTTCCTATTATACCACCTTGCTGTTGCCCTACTATCATAGCAATCCCAACCTGCCGAGGTTCTTTGAGCGTATGCTGCAGTCTCCTGACAGGGCTGTTAAGCTGCATACTGCGCTATCAATGCTGAAAAACGACAGGAAGGTGCCGGATTCCCTTTGGAGCGACATTGCTGAAAAGGAAGAATTCAGGGAATATCTTTATACCCGGCTTAAAAAAGCAGGCCACCCTGAATTATTCCCTGAAAAATATAAAACGCCCGACAGACTGTCTTCCAGTATGATGGCCGCTTCCCTGGCCAATGTGATGGATTCGCTTACCCTGATCAGAAAAGAACCCTATATATACAATGGAAATAGCGGCAGCCTGTATTTTTATAAGTACAAGCTTAAAAACAACAGCAGCTGGTTTACTGCATTCAATGGTATAGTGCAGGATAAGAACAATGATATTACCAGTACCCGTGACCTTTTCAGGCTTACAGGCAGTATATTTTCCGATACGGAGCCTGTCTCCGAACAAATGGGCAAGGAGCTTAAAAAGATACTGATTAGCAAACAGCCGTCCGGGAGGGCCTTTTATAACAGCGATGAAGGAAGAGGTGTTGCTGCTTTCCCTTCCCAGCAATAGAAATAGTCGTTATGTGATTGGTGGAACGGCAATGGCAACAACTGTTGTCTGAGTGTGGATTATGCCGTTGCGGGGCCTTTTAATTGAATGATGACATGTAAAATAAAAAAATAGTTAGCATTTCTACATTTTGCTTATTAACTTTGCACCCGAAAAAATGACAAAAATTTTACAATTCTATTTCTCTCTCCTTTTATGAATTGGAAACACGCATTTACCTCTTCGATCGGTAAAAAGCTGGTAATGGGCATCACCGGTATTTCATTAATAGCTTTTTTAGTAGTTCACTGTTATGTTAACGCACTGATTTTCGTACCGGATGGTTACCATCGATATGAAGAAGCCGCTCATTTTTTAGGAACAAATCCGATAACCCGTACAGCAGAGATCGGTCTTTTTGTAGGAATTATCCTGCACATTGTACAGGGACTGATGCTGACCTTTCAGAACAGGTCCAAGCGTCCTGTAGCCTATGCCGCTTATGCAGGTCATAAAAACAGCAGCTGGTACAGCCGTTCAATGGGCCTTCTCGGCACACTCATCCTGTTATTTCTTGTGCTGCACCTTTATCATTTCTGGGCGCCTAACCGCTACGGACAGTTAATGACCGGAAAAGAAAAGAACCTGTATGCGGAAATGGAGAATATCTTTTCTGCTGGCTGGGTGGTGTTGGTTTACGTACTGGGCTGTATCAGCCTGGCCTGGCACCTTCTGCATGGCTTCTGGAGCGCTTTCCAGACACTTGGGCTGAGCACGGTAAAATATAAGAAGATAATTAACGGGGTGGGTGTGGCATTTTCTATAATTGTGCCATTGATATTCATTTCAATGCCGCTCTCTTTTTATTTCGAACTTTTGCCTAAAGCAGCCTCCTTCGCGGAAATAGCTGCACATTAATTTCATTATTCATCCGGCGCTTATTCCGGAACCAGTAAATAAAGTAATAAAGGTAATAACGGTCTTGCTATGATCAATTCAAAAATACCTGCGGGCGAACTGGCCCAAAAATGGACTAAATACAAGGATACCTGTAAGCTGGTAAATCCGGCCAATAAAAGGAGTCTTGAGGTTATCGTGATTGGTACCGGTCTTGCCGGTGCCTCAGCTGCTGCTTCCCTGGGTGAAATGGGTTATAAGGTAAAGGCTTTCTGCTTCCAGGATTCCCCGCGCAGAGCACACTCTATCGCTGCCCAGGGTGGGATCAATGCTGCCAAGAATTATCAGAATGATGGTGATAGCACTTACCGGCTGTTTTATGATACAATTAAAGGCGGTGACTACCGCGCGCGCGAAGGCAATGTGTACAGGCTCGCCGAAGTGAGTGCCAACATTATTGATCAGTGCGTCGCACAAGGCGTACCCTTGGCCAGGGAATATGGCGGGTTGCTGAGCAACCGTTCCTTTGGTGGTACCCAGGTACAGCGTACCTTTTATGCGGCAGGACAAACGGGCCAGCAATTGCTGATAGGAGCCTACCAGGCCCTGGAGCGCCAGGTAGCATTGGGTACAGTAAAAATGTACAGTCGCCATGAAATGCTGGACATTGTAAAAATTGATGGGAAGGCGCGTGGTATTATTGCCCGTGATCTTACTACCGGTAAATTGGAGCGTCATTTCGGACATGCTGTGCTGTTATGCAGCGGCGGCTACGGCAATGTATTTTATTTATCTACAAATGCCATGGGCAGCAATGTTACTGCAGCATGGAAAGCGCATAAAAAAGGAGCCTATTTCGGCAATCCCTGCTTCACCCAGATTCACCCGACCTGTATCCCTGTTTCGGGAGATCACCAGTCAAAGCTGACGCTCATGTCTGAATCTTTGAGGAACGATGGCCGGATATGGGTGCCCAAAAAACAGAATGATAACCGTAAACCGGCTGATATCCCCGAAGAAGAAAGGGATTATTACCTGGAAAGAAGATACCCGGCATTTGGTAACCTGGTGCCACGTGATGTGGCCAGCCGTGCTGCGAAGGAGCGTTGCGATGCCGGCTATGGTGTCGGATCATCCCGTCAGGCGGTATACCTTGACTATGCTTCGGCTATTGAGCGTTACGGTAAAATTGAATGTAACAAGCAAGGTATTGACAATCCTTCCGCACAGGATATCCGTCATCATGGAATGAACGTGGTGAAGGAAAAATACGGTAACCTTTTCGATATGTATGAAAAGATCACCGGGGAAAATCCTTATGAAGTACCTATGCGCATTTACCCTGCAGTACACTATACTATGGGTGGTATATGGGTAGATTATGAGCTGATGACCTCGGTTCCCGGCCTGTACGCCCTGGGTGAGGCCAATTTCAGTGATCACGGCGCTAACCGCCTCGGGGCATCCGCCTTGATGCAGGGTCTGGCAGACGGATACTTCGTTATCCCGTATACAATCGGTAATTACCTGGCTGACGAGATCCGTACGAAAGCTATTCCCACTGATCATCCTGAATTTGAAAAAGCTGAAAAAGAAGTAGCGGACCGCATTAACAGGCTGATGAGCATTAAAGGCGCTCAATCAGTAGAAAGCTTCCATAAGCGTCTTGGTAAAATCATGTGGGATAAATGCGGGATGGCGCGTAATGAGCAGGGGCTTAAAGAAGCCATCCAGGAGATCCGCACCCTGCGGGAAGAGTTCTGGAAGGACGTCCGTATACCTGGCGGCATCGAAGAAATGAATCCGGAGCTGGACAAGGCGAACCGTGTCGCGGATTTTATGGAGCTCGGTGAGCTGATGTGTATCGATGCCCTGAACCGTAAAGAAAGCTGTGGCGGTCACTTCAGGGAAGAGTCCCAGACAGAGGACGGGGAGGCTTTGCGCCATGACGATGAGTTTATGTATGTAGCGGCATGGGAATACAAAGGAAATGACAGCTGGGAGCTACATAAGGAATCGCTGGATTATGAGGTTGTTCATCCGAGCCAGCGTTCTTATAAATAAGGAGCAATTAGATAAACATCTTAACTAAATTATCTGATCTAATTACAATGGAACATTATAATATGAATCTGACGCTGAAAGTATGGCGCCAGAAAAATAGTCAGGATAAAGGCCGCTTTGAAACCTACCAGGTAAAAGATATCTCTTCGGAAATGTCGTTCCTGGAAATGTTTGATGTGCTCAACGAGCAGCTGATCAATGAAGGGAAAGAGCCGATAACTTTTGATCATGATTGCCGTGAAGGTATCTGTGGCGCCTGCTCCATGCATATTAACGGGCAACCACATGGCCCCTGGCACCAGACTACAACCTGTCAGCTTCACATGCGTGCTTATAAAGATGGCGATACCATTGTAGTAGAACCCTGGCGTGCCCAGGCTTTCCCTGTCATTAAGGACCTGATGGTTGACAGGACCGCTTTTGACCGTATTATACAGGCGGGTGGCTACATATCTGTGAATACGGGTAATGCGCAGGATGCCAATGCGCTTCCTATTGAGAAGAATAAGGCCGACGAAGCATTTGCTGCTGCTGCCTGTATCGGTTGTGGCGCTTGTGTTGCAGCCTGTAAAAATGCATCTGCTATGTTATTCCTTTCGGCCAAGGTGTCTCACCTGGCATTGTTGCCGCAAGGCGATGTGGAACGTAAAGACCGCGTATTAAGCATGGTGGATCAGATGGATAAGGAAGGGTTTGGCAGCTGTACGAATACACAGGCCTGCGAAGCGGAATGTCCTAAGGGAATTTCTGTGCAGAACATCAGGCGTCTTAACAGTGAATATATGCGCGCTGTATTCAGCGGTGATGAACGCAAAGAAAATTAAATCCGGATATTTGAATATTTAAGAGTTGCTATTGAAAAAATGGCAACTCTTTCTTTTTGCAGGCCAAAGAAAATGCGAATAGTGATAACGCCTATATTCTGACTGGCCATTTACCGGAAACATCGGCATTGGGGGGATGAGATGAAAGCAATTGAACGAAACGAAAAGATAGCAGATACATCCTTCTATAAGGCTTATCTTACAAATCTTACCACAGAATAGACAAAAGATGCAATGCCTCATCTTAGAACCAGCTTTAGCTAATGAGCATTGACGCTAATGGAGCGTTCCGTTTCTATGCACAGGCCTCCTGTTATAGAGAAAACTATGGGTATTTAATTACCAAAACCCGTTGTAATGAGGTAGTAGGTAAACTGATCATCATCAGCAAAAGTGAAGCAAGGTGAGCACTTGTTTATATTATAACGATTGCTCATTTTATTTCCAGTGAAAAATCTGTTGTTGCCGGCGGGTAGCACATCTGGTCATTGCAGGTCTGGTACTCTGCGCTGCCATTCAGCGTCATACCTTTTTCTGCTTTAAAATCACGGGTAAAGGTTGCAGAACCTTCAAAGAAGAAAACCTTCCCATCTATAAATTCATAGGTCTGCTCCTTGGGTCTGCGTACTTCTTGCCATTCACCCTCCCAGCTGAAATCCTCCGGCTCTTCAACTGTTATCGTGGTCGGTATAAGCGAGCCGTCGCCTCCGGCGTCAAGCGCCCAGATATGGTAACCCTTGTCCATTGTAGCATTTGCTTTCAAAGTCCAGGTATCCTTATCTTTTTTGGTTACAGAGAAATCCCAGTGTACAACGGCCTGTTTGCCATTCTGTGCATAAGAAAGGGATGGAAGCAGGCATAAAAGGATAAGCGCTTTCAGGAAAGGTTTCATAGCCGAAAAAATTTCTACAGGCAAATATAGTAGTGTCAGGCAATTACGCTTGTTGCCGAAATGCAAAATCCTGCAGCATTGCTGCAGGATTTTGCATTTCGGTTAGAAATATTATTGCGCGGGTTGCTGCGTACCTTGTTTTTGCTGCTGCGTACCTTGCTTTTGTTGCTGCTGTTGCTGTTGTTCCGGTTCACGTGGCTGCAGCTGCCCCAAAGTAAATACAGAACCTATACACAAAGCCACGATTATTGCCATGGAGTACCAGGTACCTTTTTCCATTACATCGCCCGACTGCTTTACACCCATTACCTGGGTACCGATGCTTCCGAAAGTGCCGGAAAGACCGCCGCCTTTCGGTTTCTGAACCAGGATAAAAAAGCCGAGGATCGCACAGGCAACTATAATCAATATCATCAAAACAGAAGTCATATATTAGGTTCCTTTTTGTAAAATGTCAATTTTGTGGGCAAAATAAACGCTTTTTTCAGGATTCAGCAAAATTAATTTCTGGTACATTTCAATTGCTTTTTCCTTTTTACCCTGCCGGATATACACTTCCGCCACAGATTCGCTCACCAGTCCATCCTGAGGCACTATTGAGTTGACGGCCATTTCAAATACTTTTTCGGGTATTTCATCATTCTCCTCTTCAATGGCAGCTGCCAGCTTCTGCTGCTGCCAAAGCAACTTTAATGCTTTTTTATCTTCTTCTTCCTCTTTCTCTTTTTTATTTTTGGCATTAATGAAGCTGAGCCATTCGGAGAAGCTCATCATGACCAGCAGAGACTGTTCTTTATCCTCTTCTGCTGGTTCTTCCCTGACAGGGCTTTTCTCCTTCGCCGGCAGCTCATCATTGCCGGGAATGTCAGACGAAACTTTGATCCCCTGGTGCAGGAAGTAATCGTCAGCAGATACAGGTCGCATAAGCGCTTCGTCCTTATAGCCGCCGGTCTTTGCGGGTTCTGTATGCTCCGCAGGTTCTCCGGTATAAGCAGTTGCTTCCGTGGCAATACTTTCTTCTGCAGTTACTGCATTGAAACCTGCACTGAATTCATACAGCAATACAGGGTTAATCTGGTGCAGGCGTTTAAACAGGTTATTTGCTCCCGGATCGTTTCCCCGGACACTGGAAAGCAGGTGTATAAGGGAAAAATACGGGTAAGCGTCAGCCAGTTGCTGTAAGGCGGTCTGGTCAATCTCCTTTAATAAGTGAGGCTCCTGCAGCCAATTGTTGATTCTTTCTGCTGTTATCAATTTATGCTACTTTACAGGTATAGTTAATGCTGTTTTGCAGTATCACCAGTTTACAAATGCCTTGTTGAAAATGTCGTCCGCAAGCTGGTTGCCTATTTCTTCTATCAGCCCGGTTTCTACCGCCTGCAATTGCTGGTTGGCATCAAAATCTGCAAACCTGCTGAAAGTCTGTTCAAAATCTGCCTTTTCATTTTTTTTATTGGTGAAGGATATATTGATCGAAATCGTAAGCCTGTTCTGCGACACAGTTGAAGTATTGGCCACCCCCGCGATCGTAACGTTGTAGGCGGTGATAGCACCCTTGATTACATAGTCCGCGTCATCGCTGTTAACAGGAGCCAGGCCTGTCTGTGACAATATCCTGCTGCGGATCTTCTCCGTAAGCACCGGAGCCAGGGTAGGCACCACATTTAATGCACGGTTTTCAATTGTATGCATATTCAATGTTTTTCCCTCTATAGACGCGCCGGTAAAACTATAGCAGCCCGACAGGAAAGGCAGACAGAATAACCATAAATAACGCAGGGGAAACAACGCTTTCATACAGAGAGCGAAGGTAAGAAAAATCGGTAAAGCCATCCGGATAATATGGCATGAAAACGTTATTTTTGCTTTTTCGCATTTTAAATTTACTGAACTGATTATATATGAGAACAATCATCCTGCTGATGGGGTTTACGCTGCTCATGTTCTCGGGCGTATATGTGATAACGGCGCAGCAGCCGTCACGAGAAGACCTGGAAAGAAGACGCAGCAATATCATGAATGAGATCGCGGCTACGCAGCAGCTGCTTGCAGAAACAAGAAAAGAGAAAAATGTATCTCTTACACAGCTAAGAGCGCTTAAAGCAAAGCTGGCGGCAAGGGAGCGTCTTATTGACAATATTAATATGGAAATGAGCCATATTAATAATAATATTGTCTCTTCCGACAGGCAGATAAAAGATCTCAGCAAAAACCTTGATGCACTGAAAATGCGTTATGCCCAGTCCATCCGCTATGCCTATAAAAATCAGCAATCACAGAATATGCTGGCTTTCCTGTTTTCAGCGGATGACTTTAACGACGCGCTGCGGCGATTCCAGTATATGAAGAAAAGCCGGGATTTCCGTAAGAACCAGGCAGGTAAGATACAGGCTACACAGGGGCAGCTGCAAAAGCAGATCGGGATATTAAGCTCAGAAAAAAACAAGAAAGTAGAACTGCTGAAAGTAGAAGAAGGGCAGAAGGAAGAGATCAAGGAAGAAACCCAGCAGACTGACCAGATGGTGGCTGAGCTGAAAGGGAAAGAAGGAGACCTGGCAGACCAGATACAACGCAGTAAAGTGGCCGCTAAACGGCTTGATGTGGCCATTAAAGCCGAGATACAGCGGGAAGTGGAGATAGCCCGTAAAAAGGCCCTTGAGGAAGCCCAGCGTAAAGCCGCTGCTGAAGAGGCCAGACGTAAAGCAGCTGAAGAGCTTGCCCGTAAGCAGGCTGCTGAAGAGGAAAGCAGGCGCAAGGCAGAAGCGGACAGGCAAAAAGCAATTGCTGACGCAAAGGCGCGCGATGCAGCCAATAAGACCGGGAAGCCTGCTTCAGGGCCTGCTTCCGGAAAGCCGCTTAATCCCGGCAGATCTAATAATACCGCAACCGCTACTTCGGCAAAGCCGCCGGAAACCAAACCTGTGGCAATAAATGAAACCAAACCGGATACCCGTACAGGAGCTTCAGCGCCAACGGTACCGGCTGCGAGACCAACACCTTCTGCGCCACCTTCCGAGAAGCCATCTTATAAATTAAGTCTTACGCCGGAGGTACAGGCGCTCTCTAATAACTTTGCTGCCAATCACGGACGTTTGCCATGGCCTGTGGAGAAAGGGTATATCGCCCTGCCTTTCGGCAGGTACAAGCACCCGCTGGAGCCTAAAGTCATGATGGATAATAGCGGGATAGATATCGCTTCAGGTGAAGGAGCGGGAGTCCGGTGTGTATTTGAAGGGACGGTAAGCAGGGTGGTAAATATCGGGGGCGGTTATACAATCATTGTTAACCACGGTGAGTATTTTTCCGTCTACTCCTTCCTGAAAAGCGTTTCTGTCAGGCAGGGAGATAAAGTAGGCTTTAAACAGGCTATCGGTACGGTCGGAAAGAATGATGACGGCGAAAACATGCTGCATTTCGAAATATGCAGGATCAACGCCAATAACTCGATCTCCAATGTAAACCCTGCTGAATGGATAGCACGCTGACAGCCGTAATAAGCAATATTTAAAAGGGCGGGATATTTTCCCGCCCTTTATGCTTTTAAAGCTTCATGAACTTAGCAGGTCTCAGCCGGCCTTTATTATTTGCTATCTGCAGGAGATATATACCCGGAGCAAGGTTACCCGTATTGATCGATTTATTATTCCCGAGCTTGCCTTTTTGTATTACTCTTCCAGACAGGTCCGTCACCTGGTAACTGCAGCCCTGCATATACGAATCATCAATCCTGATATGAATGTCGCTGCTTGCCGGGTTGGGGTATAGCTCCCAGGCAATACTTTGCAGTGGATTGTTAATACTGCTGGGCAACTCCCTGCCTATAAGCGGCCGTACCATCAGGGCGCCGTCGATAAGCGAGGGCTGCCATATGGCACCTACATTAAAATACCGGTGATTACCGCCAATACGGTTTTTATCCAGGGCTATCTTTAAAGAATCGCTGATGCCGCCCGCAGGCTGTATGATCCCCACATAAAAAATACCGGCATCCATCGCCACAGGTTCGTCAAACCTGAATACTGAAAGCTTGTTAACAGTATCTTCATAGGAAGGGTAATAAAAGTCCTGCTGGTACACGATCTCGTCAGCTCCGACGCCCGGATTGATCGCTTTATAAATAGCAAGGGAAAAATCCTTGCTGGCGGCAGAAGGTACCTGGCGTACAAACCGGATAGCAACGCCTCTTATGGTATCCGGGTTATACAGCGCATATTCTATAGCGATCTTACCTGGCGCGCTCGGGGCCAGATTTAAAAAGTAAGATTGTTCTGCAGTGCCGTCGTCATAAGCAAAATAGTTATCGAACACCTGGTGAAAAATAATTGTATCATTGGCCAGTGACTCTCCTGCGTATGCCGGTGCACAGCTGTACTTATTTTCGAATACAAAACGGCCTTTGGGGTTGGAAGGGCTAAAGCCTGACGTGCTGTACATGGGAAAGGTAACTGTATCTTCTGTGGCGGGAGGGATAAAAATGGTGCCGTTATCCGTTCCGAACGCAGTTCCCGTTGTTATTTCCCTGGCCGAATAACCATAATCTTCAGTGGTTCCGGTATTACCGTTATTCCTTATGAAGGCCGCATGTTGTGTGGCAAGAAATGAAGAAGGCGCTGTATTGAAGTGCCAGTAAGGCATTGCTGTAAAATCATTCAGGATAGAATACGGTTGTGTCGTAAACGCGATATCATTTACCAGCGTATCATGGATATTCCTGCCCTCATCCATGCGTATATAGTCCAGATTCCAGTGGGAATCGCTGATGCCCATTGTCGCCTTGTTGACAAAACGGAAATTAAAATCTTCATAGAAATATTCAGGCGCAGTAATTGCTATCATTACCTGTTTGAAGGTAACAGCAGTATCACCCGCCGTGCTCCATACCTTATTCCAGCTTCCGGTACTGCTATGCATATAAAGGATAAGAGAATCGGCAGCCTTTGGTGCAAATCCGTAGCCTTTAGGCTCATAAAAAAAGCTCAGATAAATGGAATCCGCTGCCACATGACCGCTCAGATCTACCGGTAATGATGTAAGGCTGTCTGCGTATACCTGGTGATAAGGGATGAGGGTGTCATAAGGAACCCCGAATTGGTCCAGGGCATCAAAAGTAGCTACGCCACGGCTGATAGCGGCCACGGCCATATTATTGTTGACAAATACCTGTTTGTCGGCCCACCTGGATGATGAAGGGTATACGTCGTTGTCTGTGAAATCCTCAAAAAAAGGTAATGACAGGGACGATGGTCTGGCTGCAGTATGGCCTTTGGTTATGTTTGATATCCGGAGATCAGGGTTTTCATAAAGCGGTCCGGTATGCTCCTGCGCTGATGTGGCTACAGCAAGCATAGTGATCAGTAAGACAGGGAATGTATGTTTCAGATAGCTCATACTTTAAGTTTTATTCCTGAGCTGTCGCAGGCACAGGTTCAGTGACAAAAATACTGCAAAAAAATACTGTGGCGGTATCGCAGCGGGTAGCATATTTAAATACCAAAAACAGGGTTAACTTTGCGGCATGCATTACCTTTCAGTAGAAAATTTATCCAAAACATATGCCGATAAGCCCCTGTTCACTGATATTTCCTTCCATGTGGAAGAAGGCGATAAAATAGCTTTTGTGGCTTTGAATGGCGCCGGAAAATCTACACTGCTTAAAATATTGTGCGGTAAAGAGATCCCTGATGAAGGAAAAGTATGGGTACATAAAGATGTTAAAGTTGTTTTGCTTGACCAGGATCCCTTCCTGAATGATAAACGTAATATTCTCGAAAATATTTTTGATCATGACCACCCGGTGCTGAACGCCATCAAGCGTTATGAGCAGCTTACGGAAGGCAATGAGGAGCCGGACCCGGTCCTTCTTGCCGAAGCTATGCGTGAAATGGATGAGCTGAATGCCTGGCATTTCGATTCCGTCGTAAAGCAGATACTGGGGAAGCTGAATATCCATAAGCTGGAGCAGAACGTAGCAACGCTTTCCGGCGGGCAAAAGAAACGTATTGCCTTGGCCAAAGTGCTTATAGATATGGACTTTGAGCACAGGCATACGCTGCTGATCATGGATGAGCCTACCAACCATCTGGATGTAGGCATGATCGAATGGCTGGAGCATTACCTCGGCCAGGATAAGGTAACCTTACTGCTGGTGACACACGATCGTTACTTCCTGGATAATGTTTGTAACGAGATAATAGAGCTGGATAACCAGCAGATATATGTTACCAAAGGTAATTATGAGCGATACATTGAGCAAAAGGCGGCAAGGCTGGAAAATGAGCAGGCAAATACAGACAAGGCCAGGAACCGCTACAGGAAAGAACTGGAATGGATGAGAAAGCAGCCCCGGGCCAGGACAACCAAATCAAAGGCGCGGCAGGAGGCTTTTTATGACTGGAAGGAAAGGGCGATGCAAAAAATAGCCCAGGCAGAGCTGGAGCTGCAGGTCAAAATGACCCGGCTGGGTGGAAAGATCCTGGAGCTGAAAAAAGTGTATAAATCCTATGGCGATAAAATAATCCTCAAAGGGTTCGATTATACTTTCAAACGTGGCGAGCGGGTAGGGGTTGTAGGTAAAAACGGTGTCGGGAAATCGACCTTTATTAATATGCTGCTGGGAAAGGAGGCCGCAGACAGTGGTAAGATCAATGTAGGAGACACCATTGTATTCGGCGATTTTTCGCAGGAAGGGCTTGTTGTAAAGGAAGATATGCGTGTAATAGAGTTTGTCAAGAATATTGCAGAGTTCTTCCCGCTGGCGGATGGTACCAAGGTAAGCGCGGCCCAGTTTCTGCAACGCTTTTTGTTTACACCGGAAAAACAATATACCTATATATCAAAATTGAGCGGCGGCGAAAAGAAACGGCTGCAACTCTTGTCCATCCTGTTCCGTAATCCCAATTTCCTTGTGCTGGATGAGCCGACAAACGATCTCGATCTGCCAACCCTGGATATTCTTGAAGAATTCCTGCTTGATTTTAAAGGCTGCGTTATTATCGTTTCACATGACCGGTATTTTATGGATAAGCTGGTAGATCATTTATTTGTTTTTGAAGGAGATGGTATCATTCGCGATTTTCCGGGCAATTATACGCAATACAGGGAAGTGGCCAAGGACGAAGAAAAAGTATTGCAAAAGGCCAGGGATACCGAAATAATACCTGATGTGGATAAAACGCCGGATACCAATACAGCTCCGGCCACTAAGCCTGTTATACGGAAGCTGAGCTTTAATGAAAAACGTGAGCTGGAAAAGCTGAATGAAGAGATCCCTGCGCTGGAAGCCGAAAAGAAAAAGCTTGAGGAAGAAATGAGCAGGGGAACATGTTCTTATGAGCAGCTGCAAAGATCAGGTGAACGTATAGCAGCAATAGCCGCGCTCCTGGAGGAGAAAGAATTGCGCTGGCTTGAATTAAGCGAGTAAGATCTAATATATAATGACGGGGAAGCCGGAAGTACAAAAACGCTTCCGGTTTCTCTTTTACGTAAGCGCCGAGGCAATAAAGACCAGCAGGTAAAATCCCAGGACAATGATCATCAGTATCCCCAGGTATTTATACATAAGCTTCTGGTAACGGAAGGCATCATTGATCAGCATCCTGTCATCATTGAGAATTCCCTTTTTCATGCAGGATGAAAATTTAAGCAGGGCGTAAACCGGGTAAAAATAGATGGCTGCTGCAACAATATAAATAAAGCCAAGGCCCGCGGTTAATCCTCCGGAATAATCTGACGACAGAGCGAACAGCGATCTTCCCATGACCATAATCAGCAAGGCTACGACCAGGAAAAGGCCTGTGACCACAAAGCCGATTATGGCAAGGAATTTTGTCCAGCGTACAGTATCCAACAGATGATACCTGGCGGTGTCGTCAAGGCCGGTACTTTCAAATATCTGTTTTTCGTAGTTTTCCATAGTAATGTTTTAAATATAACCGATCAGGATTTTGAGAAGACGAGCGATGAGCAGTTCCCGCCAAAGCCGAAGGAATTTGAGAGAACATGGTTTACCTGTGTATGCATTATCTCCTGGTTAGGTGTCCAGCCGAGGTCTTCGATTTTTTGCTGTAGCCGGAGATGGGGCCATATGGCCTGCTGCTGTATGCTCAGGACCGCATATACGGCTTCAACGGCGCCGGCCGCTCCTAAAGTATGCCCTGTAAAAGCCTTGGTTGAGCTGGCGGGAGGAACCTGTCCGCCGAAAACAGCCAAAACCGCTTTGCCTTCAGCCGCATCGTTATTATCTGTTCCGGTGCCGTGAAGGTTTATATAGGATACTTCAGCCGCTTTAATCCCGGCCTGTTTTAATGCCAGCTGCATAGCCAGTTTGTTCCCAGTCCCTTCAGGAGAAGAGGCGGTCTGATGATGCGCATCATTCGCATTGGCATAACCCGACAGAACTGCGGTTGCGTTCAATCCGGTCTGCTGTAAAGCTTTTTCATTGCCCAGCACCAGGTACGCTGCTCCCTCGCCCAGATTCAATCCCCTCCGGTTCTGGTCGAAAGGCCTGGAAGGTTCTTTGTCCAGTATCATCAGCGAGTTAAAACCGTTTAATGTAAAGCGGGAAAGGCTGTCTGCTCCGCCTGCAATCACTATATCGTACTTACCTGCCCTGATAAGTTTGGCTGCCAGCATCAGGCTGTTGGCTGATGAAGAGCAGGCCGTGCTGATAGTCGTATTCCAGCAGCCGAGGCCAAGCGCATTTACAGTCAGTGCAGTGATGGCCCCGCATTCATGAAAGCGTACGAGTTCCGGGGCGGGATGCCGGCCATCTTTAAAAGCTCTATAGTAATGTTCGGTAAGATCCATCCCGCCTACGGTATTGGCCGATACCAATGCAATCCTGAGCCCTGCGGATACGTTTGCTACAGGAGCCCATGCTTCCCGGGCAGCAATGATACTCAGCAATGCTGTTCTCGGGAGATGCTCATTTATGCGCGCAAGCGAGGCAAGTAACCGGTTATCTGCTTTTATTTCGCCTACAGGAAGCCTGTGTTTTGTCTGCAGTATCTCAGGAAAAGTAATTCCCGCTTTCCCCCTGTTCAGGGCATCAAGATTTTCACGGGTATTATTACCAATGGCAGTGATGATCCCGGTACTCAATACATATGCATTCATGCTGCTTCATATATTTTTTTTACCTGTTCTTCAGTAAAAGCGACAGGCCCCTGTTCCCGGCTTACCCACATAAGCGAGGCATCAATGCCGTTCTCCGAAGCGTCGATATGCCCGCACAGGCAGGCATCGGCGCTTCGCCGGCTTATCAGATCACTGACATGGAAAAAAGTGCCCGGAGCATAAGGCCGTTCTTCAATAAAGCACATCTGCGCTCCTTTAAATCCATGCCTGATACAAAGCTCTCCCAGCATAATATTGGGCAGCGTATATACAAACAAGGCCGGGCTGGCAATTTCCTGCCGGCTGTCTTCAAACTTTTTATCTACATCAATGCAGCCGGATGAGGTGCTGATCACCGTCCCGATTTTTGCTTTATTACTAATATCGCGGGGGATATCCAGCAGCTCTCCTGCTACAAATGCGACACGGCAGAGGGTGTCCATTTTGAAAAATTTAGCATAGCTTATCCCTGTCTGCCGATAGGCTTCTGCCGGAAGATCCTTGACTGCCGTTGTTTGCGGGAGCTCGCAGATATTTAATCCGTCGCGGTTGATAATGCCGTTTTTCCAGCGGATATAGCTTCTGATGAACAATTTATCTGATGTATATATTGCGGATTAAAATTAATTTCTCATATCCAGGAAATTAGCCAGTGTTTTTACTGACTTCTCATGGTTTTTTACAAAGGGATTGCTCAGATCCCATACATATCCTGCAAGAACGGAACATATCTGCTCCTTGACCTCTTCGCTTTTATTCTCTGCGAAGAATATTTTAAACAACGTACCGTCATACCAGCTATTGACATAGGTCCTGAAAACGCTTACTCCCTGCATGGTCGGCTCCATGTATTCTCGCTGCCAGTCGACATGCTCGCCGTTAAGCTGGCGGATCACCAGCTTAGCCGCTGTCTGGGCTGATACGGTAGCCAGGGTTACACCGGAAGAAAAGATTGGGTCCAGGAATTCTGTCACATTACCGGTAAGCACAAAGCCATTACCATAAAAGGTTTCCGTAGTGGCGCTCCAGCTTTGCAGCGTGCGGGGCTCGAATACCAGCTCCGCTTCACCGAAACGGTGGCGTAGCGCAGGTTCGTCCGCTATCATCGACCGGAACAGCTCTTCGGGCGTACCGCTATATTTGTCAAAGAAATCCGGGCTGGAAACGAATCCTACGGAGGTTATACCTGTGGCAAAAGGAATGGTCCATATCCAGCAGTTGTCATTGTGTACATATACAACTATGCGGTTAGGCTCTTCCTGTTCCAGCCTTCTCGGATCGGTCATATGTGCAAATACGGTTTTGCGGGCTGGCTGCGACGAGGGTTTATCAAGGTTGAAAAGACGCGGTATTACCCTTCCGTAACCGCTGCCGTCTACAATAAATTTCGCTTTTATAATATAGGTATCCCCCTTCTCGGGCTTTACCGTAGTAAAGCTTGTGCCATCTTCCTGTATATCAATGGCAGTGACCTCGCTCTTGTAGCTTACCGGTATCCCCATCGATTCGCAGGTATCCGCAAGCGTTTTGTCAAAATCCGCACGTGGCATCTGCCAGGCATAACGCCAGCCATCTGTATGCTGTTTTTCAAACGTAAAATCGCATATGGCCCCGTTCCTCACAAATTTAGCGCCGGATTTTACCTGGAATTGCCGCTGCTGAAGCGCGTCCATAAACCCCGCTTCCTCAAGCGCTTCAAGGCAGCGGGGCAGCAGGCTCTCGCCGATAACGAACCTGGGGAACTGTAATTTTTCCACGATCCTTACATCAAATCCTGCTTTTTTGATAATGGCTGCCGCGACAGTTCCCGAAGGGCCTGCGCCGATCACCAGTACGTCTGTTTGTATCATTGTTGTGTTTTGCATGTTGAGTAGACTGCAAAGTAAATTTATTCAGCCGGATTATGGCAGGCCTTTGTAAAACCCCACCCGGCTCAGTCCGTGCCTATTTTTTACGTAATTCGATAATGGTGTGACTGAGGCCGATAAGGTCGTGCTGCGCAACGATCTCAAACCTCGCCTTTTCCACCAGCCCGAAAAATACCTTGCTGTCATACATCTGGCTGTTGCCGTTTGCCATCGTGGTAAAATACAGGGAGGTCATCTGCAGCGCAAAGGCAGAAGTTTCGAACCGTTGCCGGTCCCAGAAGGTCTCATTGATAAAAATACGGGTGTTGCTATCCGATGCCCGGTGACATTTTTCCAGTATAAAAATGATCTCCTCGTCGGCAAAGCAGTCGAGGAACTGGCTCATCCAGATGGTGTCATAACCGGCTGGCAGCTCTTTCGAAGGATCCAGCACATTCTGCTCGTGGTAACTGACCCTGCCGTTAAATCCTGCAGCGTCAATATTCCTGGCAGCCATTTTAAGCTGCCCGGGAAGATCTACAATCCCTACTTCAACTGTCGGGCTGTATTCGAGACATTGCAAGGTCCATTTGCCCGTGTTCCCGCCTATATCGAGGATCTTTGCCGGGTGCTGCTCAAATACTATCGGCAGCGCTTCGGGAAAGGCATTGTCGGAATAATAATGATCAAATGCAAGCCAGCTTTCCTTAGCCGGCGAAGGAAAGCTGGATAGTCCCTCATACAGCGTATTCCAGTTACCCAGATTCTTTAATCCTTCCGGCTTTACATGCGCTATAGATGATTCCAGATCGGCCGAGCCTTTATAACATACGTCACGCATGAAATCGAAATTAACGCGTGTCATTTCATGATTCAGTAAAATATGGCCCGTTTTGGCAAGAAAGTACCGGTCTTCCTTACGATATACCAGCCCTATGCCCAGCCCTGCTTCCAGCAATATCCGGACACCATAATGAGACATGGATACCTTTTCCGCTGCTTCGGCAATAGTGATCCCGGTGCTCCTGGCATCCTGTACTGCATTTAATATTCCTTTGTCCCGCAACAATCTTGTAGCTTCCCATACATAAGGAGCAAAGGCGATCAGCTGCGCGCGGTCGATGGCTTCAAGGGCCCGTAATTTATCTTCTTCAAACAATGGCTTCAAAGGGACGGTCGTTTTTTCCATATTGTCATTAAAAAGCCAAAAATACAGAGTTTTGCCAGATGTATTATTAATTGATGCTGCTTAATATTATGAGTTGGATCAATTGCATTAAATTTGCAGGTTACGATTTGAACACACACAATTGATATATGTATAAGATAAAGGTCAAAGAAGATGTTTCCCTTGATGTTTCCCTGGATAACGAGGCGGTTGCTGTAAACAAGGCTGTTCTGGATTGGGATATGAAAAAGCTGCCGGGCGGCGCTTTAAGCATACTGGCGAATGGTAAGAGCTATGAAGCGCTTGTTGAGGAAATTGACCGTGCGGCAAAGAAGATCGTTCTACGGATAAACAGTAATATTTACGAGCTTTCTGTACAGGAGCCTATCGATCAGCTGCTGGCAAAGATGGGACTTGATATTTCAAAAAATCACAAAGCGGAACCTATTAAAGCGCCAATGCCGGGACTTATACTGAAAATCCTGGTGGAGCCGGGACAGCAGTTAAAGAAAGGGGACCCGGTCCTGATTCTGGAAGCCATGAAAATGGAAAATGTTTTCAAAGCGCCAGCCGATGCAGTTGTAAAAGCTATCAGAACGGAGGAAAGAAAAGCCGTGGAAAAGGGAGAAATACTAGTGGAGCTGGAATAGCCCGGGTATTTTTCTATTAACATCAGATGTGAAGCATATGAACACTTTTTTTAAATTACTTGTCTCCTTTTTATTTACCGGCAACCTGTTGTTTGCAGGAGACTATTCTTATATTTTTATCCAGGGCGATAAGCAGACCCCGTTTTATGTAAAGCTGGAAGGTCAGATGATGCCGAGGCTGGGGAAGAACTATTGTATCCTGCCTAATCTTGATGCGGGAACCATCCACCTGGAGATACTCTTCCAGCAAAATGCCTACCCGCCTCAGAAATTTACGGTGAAGGTACCGGCGGCTTCGGGCAGAGGATTGGTGCTGCAGCAGATAAATGACCAGCAGTTTGCCCTGTACGATCTGCAGACAAAGCGTCACCTGGTTGCCGGGAACAAAGAAGAGGATGATGAGCTGGATATGGCGGTAGCGGAAGATGACCAGAAAGCGCTTGCCTGGGGAAATACCACAGCGGAAGATGTAAAGTCCGTGACTACGCAGGAGCCGGAACTGCCGGAATTCAACAGTAAAAAGCAGGCCAGGAAGAAGCAGGCAAAGAAAGAATCGTCCGAAGACGGAAGGTTTATCAATGATATAGAACTTAATCGTGATGCGGTGCCTGATTTCGATGCCCGGGCAGCGGCTATGGCCGGTAAAGCAGGTGCGGCAACGGCCGGGGAAAATGTTCCCGAGGAGGAGGTAAGACCTGCAAAAAGGAAAAATAAAGCCAGGCAACCTGTAGTTGTTGATGAAGATGATTCCCTGTATGAAGGCAGCACTGTATTCTCTGATGAGGCCGCGGCAATAAAAAAAGATGTGCAGGAGACAACGAAGGGGGAGAGCGCCAGCGATACGGGCATTCCTAACAGTGATTGTCCTTCAGCCATGAGCAATGATGCGTTTGAAGATTTCGCCATCAGGCTTATGGAAAAAAGCGATGACGATGCGCAGCTGAAATATCTCAGGAAGACCCTTGCCAGGAACTGCTATACTACCGAGCAGGTGAGAATCCTCGCTAAAAATATGGAGACACAGTCGGCCCGGTTTGAGATCGTAAAGCTGCTTTACCCGAGGGTTGTCGATCAGGGCAATTACGGTGTGCTGGAAAGCCTGTTCAATACCAGCTACCTGAAAAATAAATTCAAAGAGATCATTACTCAATAGGTATTGATACTTATAGCAAATAAGGCTGTCGCCATTGGCGACAGCCTTATTTTTTTATTTGAGAGGAGACTATCTGAAGAAATTACGGATAATGTCATTGGCATTGGCGCCTACCATTAATATCAGTAGTAATACCAGCCCTATTGTTGTTGCTACTTCCAGCACTTTCTCATTTACTTTCCTGCCGGTGATCATTTCGATCAGGGTAAATACCACATAGCCGCCATCCAGACCGGGGATCGGCAGCAGGTTCATAAATGCCAGCACGATCGAGAGAAAAGCGGTTACCGACCAGAAGTGGTGCCAGTCCCATTCATTTGCGTATACTTTTGCGATAGATACAAATCCTCCAAGGCCCTTATACGCACCTGATTTTATATTGCCCAGTAATTTAAATTGCTTTACGTAAGAGGCCAGCGATTCTTTGGCAAGATTATAGCCTGCAGGGAACGATTCAAGGAATGTATATTTTTTAGTTTCCAGGTTATAGACGCCCATACGCTCCAGGTCTTCCATTTTGTCGGGCATCATAAAGGCAATGCCAACAGAGCCGCTGTCGCTTACCATGGCCGGGATCGTCATTTCTTTTCCTTTCCGGATTACGGAAAGCTGTACAGTCTTGCCTTTCAGCGTATCTATATAAGGCCGCATCTGGGCGAAATTAGTAAGACGCATGCCATTAACTGCCGTGATGCGGTCTTCAGGCTGTAGTCCTGCTTTTTCCGCATTGGAGCCTTTGGAGACTTCGCCAACAACCGGGGGCATAGAGAACGTGAAGAGCCCGGTTGATTTCTTATCAACGATCTGCCCCGGAAGATCCTCCGGCAGCGTGATTGTCTGCCGGGCACCGTTGCGCTCTATCTGCACGCTCCTGGCATAAAAAATATTCTTCCTGATCTCATCAAAATATTTGACAGGCTCGTTGTTAATTGACAGGATCTTATCGCCATCACGGAAACCCAGCTTTAAGCCCAGCGAGTCTGATATCATAATCCCGCCTTTATCATTTACCTCAGACATAGGCAGGCGCTTCTGTCCCCAGACAAAAGATATCATGGAATAAATAACAAAGGCCAGCAGCACGTTGACAATAATACCGCCCAGCATAATCAGCAGGCGCTGATACGGCTTTTTTGAACGGAATTCCCAGGGCTCCGGCGGCTTGGCCAGCTGCTCTTTATCCATACTTTCATCTACCATCCCGGCGATCTTTACATAACCTCCGAGCGGGAACCAGCCAAGGCCCCAGGTGGTTTCACCGATTTTTTTCTTAAACAGCGAGAATGGAAGAATATTGCTGAACGGGAAAAGAAAGTCAAAGAAAAGATAGAATTTCTCCACCCTGGTCTTGAAAAGCCGGGCAAAGAAAAAATGCCCGCCTTCATGGAGCACGATCAATAAAGAAAGCGCTAAAAGGAACTGAATAACTTGTATCATTGTTAATCTGAAAACTGGTGATTTGTGATGAATTAATTATACCACTGGCTTTTTTTGACAAGGCCTTCGGCAAGCTTCCGGGCTTCTTTATCCGTTTTTTCCAGGTCTTCCAGCGATGGATGCTCGATAAAGGTGATGTCGGCCAGCACCTGCTCTATTATATCGCTCATTTCCATAAAGCCTACTTTATTGTTAAGGAACGCGGTAACGACCTCCTCATTGGCCGCATTCAGGATGCAGGGCGCATTTCCGCACTTAAACATGGCATCTTTAGCCAGCGCAAGGTTCCGGAATGTTTTGGTGTCAGGATTTTCAAAATTGAATTTGCTGAAGTCTGAAAAGCTGAACCGCTTAAAATTATTGCTGATCCTTTGAGGAAAAGCCATAGCATACTGTATCGGTAATTTCATATCCGGCAATCCAAGCTGTGCTTTCAGCGATCCGTCCTTAAACTGCACGAGCGAATGAATAATGGATTGCGGGTGGATAATCACATCGATCTGCTCATTGTCCAGTCCGAACAGCCATTTTGCCTCTATCATTTCCAGACCCTTATTCATCAGGGTGGCAGAGTCGATGGTTATTTTGGCGCCCATTGCCCAGTTGGGATGCTGGAGCGCGTGATCTTTCTTCACGTTAACCAGGAAGTTAGGCTTTTTACCCAGGAAGGGGCCGCCTGAAGCGGTAAGGATTATCTTTTCCACGGTTTGCGCCTGCTCGCCAACGAGGCACTGGAACAAGGCGCTGTGCTCGCTGTCTACAGGGACAATGAGCGATTTATGCTCTGCTGCCTTGCGCATTACCATTTCCCCGGCAACTACCAGGGTTTCTTTATTAGCCAGGGCAATCTGCTTGCCTGCCTCGATCGCTGCAAGCGTAGAATGCAATCCTGCAAAGCCGACAATGGCGCCCAGTACCATATCCACCGTATCCCACTGCACCACATCATTAAGCGCTGCCGCGCCGGAAAATATTTTAACAGGGAGGTTGCTTAAAGCCGATTTTACTTTTTCATACTGCCGTTCATCTGTTACCACTACTACATTGGGCTGATATTTTTGCGCCTGGGTTATAAGCAGGTCTGCATTGCTATGGGCGCTGAGCACCTCGACAGAGAATAAATCGGGATGTTGGTCTATTACTTCCAGCGCCTGTGTTCCTATAGAGCCTGTAGCTCCCAGGATGGCCATTCTTTTTTTCATCATTCTTTTAGCTTCTTCACCCGTTATTAAAACCATTGAAATATATTCATGATCTTAATGTCAGGGTCAGCAAAGGTAACAAAATGATTCGGGAAGAAAACCGGCTTCATCCGGGTAATCATTTTGAGGATTTATTAACTGTAAATCAGGAAAACATTAATTTGCACGGGTTAACCGACCTGATTGGCCACATCCCGTTCCATATTAAAAAAAGTAATCCGCAACAAGCCGGCTGTAGCGGCAATGCTGCTGATCGGGATTACCATCCTGGTTGCCATATTTGCTTACCCGATCGCTCCCGACGGCTCGCCTGCTGCCAACAATATGGTAGTAGAGCTAAGCGCAAGGCCTGCCGGCTATCGCCAGCAGCTGCTCCTGGTGCCTAAGCAGCATATTGCCCAAAAGCCGGGTTTCCTGACGAGGCTGTTTGCCGGCACACCTGAAAAATATAATTATATCCCGGTTAACAGCTACAGGATAAAGGATAACAACCTGGAAGTCTGCCATTATATAGATGCCGGACTGGAAGATACGCTATACTTTTCTCATCGGGCGTTAGGAATACAGCAGGCCGAAATGACTGCGGCGTCCATCAAAAAGCTGCGTATCCGCGAACGTAAATTTTACCTGGGAACAGACCGTTATGGCAGGGATATTTTGTCCAGGCTGCTTATCGGGTCGCGGGTGAGCATCGCTGTGGGTATTGTTTCCGTAATTTTATCGCTGAGCATTGGTATTGTGCTTGGCGCGCTTGCCGGCTGGTACGGAGGGCTGGCAGATGATATGGTGATGTGGGTTATAAATGTCCTTTGGTCGATACCAACCCTGCTGCTTGTCTTTGCTATCACGCTTACACTTGGAAAAGGTTTCTGGGAAATATTTATTGCCATTGGCCTTACTTCATGGGTAAGCGCTGCCCGTCTTATACGCGGGCAGGTAATGCAGCTGAGGGAAATGGACTATATTACAGCGGCTAAAGCCCTGGGCTTTGGAGATGTTAGGATCATTTTCAGGCACATATTACCCAATATTGCCGGGCCGCTGATGGTAATCGCCGCGGCTAATTTTGCTACCGCAATATTAATTGAAGCCGGTCTTAGCTTTCTGGGTATAGGTGTGCAGCCGCCAACGCCTTCCTGGGGCTTGATGATCAAGGAGCACTATAACTTTCTTATAGCTGGGAACCCTTTACCGGCCTTGATTCCCGGTGTGGCCATTATGCTGCTGGTGCTTGCTTTTAATATGGTGGGTAATGCACTGAGAGACGCAATCGATGTACGTTAGCTTATAACAGAAAACAAGATGCTGAAATATATAATCTTTACTGTTCTTTTTATCGCCACTGTTCTTTTTATCGCCGGGGGGCTTGCTTACGCGCAAACCGATGGTACAGAGCAGGATTATGAAGAGGAAGAAGAAACGGTTGCTGAGACTCCTGAAGAACCGGCGCTGATGTATCCTTTGCAGGATGTCGAGCTGCCTCTTAAAAAGGAATCCAGGGGTATTACCGAACAGCAATGGCAGGCCCTGACAAATGATCCTGCATTTACCTATGATGATCCCGGCAAGGAAGAGGAAAAGGGCAGCGAAAGCCCCGGCATGCTGAGCATGATAATCCTTGCCATCGCTGAGTTTTTTGCATCCGGCGCCGGTATGATATTGCTTTGGATTGTCTTAGGCCTGGCATTGGTATTTATTATTTTCAGGGTATTGAAGATAAAAGGGAATCTTTTTTTTGCCCGGAAGGATAAAAAGATCGTAAATGAAGCAAACGTGTACGCTGATGAGTATGTGCCGGAAGACTGGCAGCAGGCTATACAGGATGCAGTGGATAATGCCGATTACAGGCTGGCGGTCAGGCATAGCTACCGTTACCTGCTGCACCTTCTTTCCGAAAAAGGTAAAATAAGCTACCAGACAGCCAAAACAAATTACCAGTATGCCTATGAGCTAGCCGGTACCGGCCTGTACCAGCCATTTCTTCACATGACCAGGCAGTATGAATATGCCTGGTATGGCGGGTTCGAACTGCAACGGCAACAATTTGATCATTATTACGGTTTACTGAAAAATATACAATCGGACCTGGGCCGGGCCTGAACCACCAATGAGAATAATATTGAACATATCGCTGTTGCTGCTGTGCTGCCTGTCGTTTGTTGCCTGTAACTTTTCAAAGAAGGATAAAACCGATTGGGCGGTCAATTTTTCGGAGGAGAATAAAAATCCCTATGGGCTTTTCCTTGCATACAGATCAGCCGGTCATTTGTTTCCCGAAGCCCGGAAAGAAAAGCTGGATGTCTCTTATAGCTTTACCAGGCTGAGCAGCCGGCTTAAAAATGACAGTGGCCGATCTTTAATAGTAGTCATAGGACAGCGGCTAAACCTGGATACGTCAGAAGCAGACTCGATCTTATCGCTGGTCAGCCAGGGAAACCAGGTATTCATTGCCGTCACCTCAATTGACGAATCGCTGATCGCAAGGCTTAAGGTCAGTAAGATATTCGGCGGGATTACGGATGATTTCAGCACCCAGTGTATCTCGCTTAAGGAAAGTGCAGCCGGAATGCGCCAGGACTTCTGCTACAGGGGATATCCCATACTGAATTACTTTAAGTCGGAAGATACGGCTAAAGACTGGTATCATACTATCGGTACCACAAAGGACGGAGACCCTAACCTGGTTGTGTATGCAATCGGCAAAGGGAAACTGTTCCTCCATGCTACACCTTTTGTCTTTACCAATTATTTCCTGCTTCAGAATAATAACCAGCAATATCTTACTGAAATATTCGGCTTTGTAAAACCCGTGAGCCATGTACTGTGGATGAACTTTAATTCGCGTGAGCTGGAAAATCCTTCGGGCTGGGGTGTGCTGTGGAATAATCCCGCAACCCGGATGTTCCTGCTGATTGCGCTGATTACCTTATTGCTGTATGTGCTGTTTGAAATGCGACGCAGGCAGAAGGTCATACCGGTAATACTGCCCAATGCAAATACCTCTGTCGCTTTCGTGGAGACAATAGGCCGCCTGTATTATAACAAGGGCAATCACAGGAATCTCGCAGAAAAAATGGTACAGCATTTCCTGGAATTTGTAAGAAGCAACTATTTTCTTAATACCAATCAGCTGGACGATGAATTTGTAAGGCTGCTCGCTGCCAAATCGGGGAGAAGCAAAGATAAGGCCGATACGCTTGTATGGCATATTAAAGAAGTTATGGATGGCCATGCGGGTATAGATGATAGTTTTTTATTTTCACTACATTCGCAAATACAGGTTTTCTACAAAAAGACATAATGGAAGACATGAACCAGGCAGAGCAGCAAAATACCGGTCCGGTCGCGGATCCGGGGTATAAAGAAATACAGATTGACAGCCGTCTTGACATACATACGGCACAGGGCATAGCGGAACGTGTGCGCACCGCGGTCGGTAACGTTATTGTAGGACAGTTCGAAATGATAGAATTATTGCTGGCTGCATTACTGGCTGACGGGCATGTGCTGATAGAGGGTGTGCCAGGGGTAGCAAAAACATTAACTGCAAAAACACTTTCCCGGCTTATTGATACCAATTTCAGCCGTATCCAGTTTACGCCGGATCTTATGCCGAGCGACGTGATCGGCACCAATGTGTTTAATCCGAAAGACGCCGCATTTATTTTCAAGCCTGGACCGGTCTTCAGCAATGTAGTGCTGATAGACGAAATTAACCGCGCGCCGGCAAAGACCCAGGCCGCCCTGTTTGAAGTAATGGAAGAAAAGCAGGTAACTGTCGATGGGGCTACCTATAAGCTGCAGCCCCCCTTTGTAGTGATAGCCACCCAGAACCCGGTAGAGCATGAAGGAACCTACCGTTTGCCGGAAGCCCAGCTGGACCGCTTTGTTTTCAAAATTAATGTTGGCTACCCGGATCTTGCAGATGAAGTGAAAATCCTCCGGCAGCATCATGATCAGAAAGGCCAGGCCGCCCTGGAAATGCTGCAACCGGTCATTTCAGCCGATGAGCTGTCCCGTTGCAAAAAAATGGTACAGGAAGTGCATGTCGATGAAAAGCTGATAGATTTTATTGCCCGCCTCACTGTAGCCACCCGTAGTGACAAGTCTTTATACCTGGGCGCATCGCCCAGGGCCTCGCTTGCTTTGCTGAATGCCTCAAAGGCAATATCCGTGCTACGCGGGAGGGATTTCGTGACGCCCGAGGATATACTGCATGTTGCTTATCCTGTATTGCGGCACCGTATCGCGCTTACGCCTGAACGTGAAATGGAAGGCGCTACGCCGGATGATGTATTAAAGGAAATTATCAGCAGGCTGGAGATTCCGAGATAGTATAGCTAAAGGTTGCATTTTTTGAGGAATTCAAATAGATTTGTCCCTCCTAAAGATGATCCGTAGCCTATTAACGAAATTGCTGATCCTGGTTATAATGTGCCTGCCTGATAGTACACAGGCGCAGAATGATCGTATTGCGCAGGCCCAGGAGCTGATGGTGAAGGGACAGGAGTATATCCGGCAAAAGAAATATGATAAGGCTGAAAAATACCTGCTCAGGAGCCTGAAAGCAGCGCCCTCCTATACGGATGCCTATAGTCTGCTTGGTCTCTTTTACTGCGAGCGTAAGCAATATGCCAAAGCGGCTGAAGTTTTTGAAAGGGCCGCCGGTACCTGCAGGCAATGCGCAGCTTCGTTCGCCCTGCCTCTTGCCGACGCTTTATGCCGTGCACAGCAGTATACACGGGCCGAAACTGTATTATCTGCCCTGGGATCACCATCAGACAGCAGCCTGCAAAAGAAATACGAGCGGCTAAATACTAATATCCGCTATGGGAAATATGCCCTTAATCATACAGGAAAGGAAGAGCCTGTAAATATGGGCATTGCGATCAATTCCCGGTACGACGAATATTTTCCTTCCATTACACCCAATGATAGCCAGCTGGTATTTACCCGCAGGACCAACGGGATAGATGAAGATTTTTATAAAGCCCACCGCGATTCCTGCGGCGGATGGTTCCTTGCGCGGGATATGGGCAGTCCGCCCAATTCCATTCAGCAGGAAGGCGCGCAATATCTTTCGGCGGATGGTCATTACCTTTTTTTTATGCGCTGTGATAACCGGAGCGTAAATGGCTGGGAAGCGGGGGGCTGCGATCTTTACTTTTCCTATACGGATGCAGACGGATGGTCTCAGCCTGTTGCTTTTGGCGCAACAATCAATACTACCGGCTATGAAGGGATGCCTTCCCTGTCAAGCGACAACAGGGAGCTTTTCTTTGTAAGCGGCAGAAGCGGGGGATATGGCGGCAAGGATATCTGGGTAACGCGTTTTGAAAACGGGTTGTGGCAGATACCCGAAAACCTGGGTCCGGAAATAAATACACCATTTGATGAAACTGCTCCTTTCATTGCTCCTGACAACAAAACCCTGTATTTTACTTCTGACGGCCATCCTGGCCTGGGCGGCAATGATATCTACCTGGCCAGGCGTAATGAAGCAGGGGTATGGGAGAAGCCGGTCAATCTGGGGCTGCCGCTTAATTCAGGCTATGAAGATGTAAGTTTTTGTATCAGCGCTGATGGCACCAAGGCGTATTTTTCCTCCGACCGTCCCGGAGGCCTGGGAGGAATGGACCTTTACGAGATTGCAGTACCTGGAGAAATGAGACCGCAGCCGGTGACCTTCGTGGAAGGTATCGTATATGACAGCCTTTCCAAAGAACGCGCTACTTATGCACAGATCGAATTTACGGATGTACTTACAGGGGAAAAGGCGTATCATTTTGTATCCAATCGTGGTGATGGCAGTTATATGGGGGCTATCAGCACAGGCCGTACCTATGCTGTAAAAGCATACCGGGTCGGCTACCAGGAGGCGGAAGATACGGTAACCTATACTTCCGTTAAAACTGCCTTTCCTGATACGCTTAACTTTGCTTTGCTGCCCCGCTCATACCGGCCACCGGAAGAATTGCCGAGGATGGTTATAGCGGATACCACCTTGCTTGTGATAAATTTTAAAAGAAATGAAATAGCGCTGAATGAGGTGATAAAACAGCAGGTGTATGCGCTGATAAGGAATATACCGGAGATGGAATTTGAGCTGTATGTGAACGGGTATACAGACAACTCAGGCAATGCCTATATTAATGAAGATATATCCTTTGCCCGCGCCCGCGCCCTGGCCGACTGTATCCGTGAAACAGGTATCCCTGAAGAAAAGCTTCATCTCCAGGGTTGGGCTGATGCTAACCCACTGGCGCCCAACGATACTGAAGAGAACCGGAATAAGAACAGAAGGGTAGAGCTGATCATGAGAAGACAGCTGCCTGAAGTGCTCAGGTAATCTTCGTTTTGGTATACCCCCATTCTTTCAGCCATTGGGCTACTTTCTCCTTATAATCGCCCTGGATAATGATCAGGCCGTCTTTTGCGCTGCCTCCGGCCCCGCATTTTGTTTTCAGTTTTTTGCCCAGCTCCGCCAGGTCATCCTCATTGCCTTCAAAGCCTTCAACCAGGGTAACGGTTTTTCCCGCACGATGTTTTTTATCGATACGTACTTTCAGCTTCTGCTGCTCATTGGCAGGCGTTACTGCCGGCTCGGTAGCTTCAGGCTGCATCATATCCGGGTTAGTGGAGTAAACAAGCCCGCTGAAAGAGTTTAGTTTGTTCTTTTTCATACGTGTTTTATTTTTATCGGAAATCAGATCAGGGAAAAAGCGATTTTTTAATTTTCCAGACAAATGATCTGTTATGCTCGAAGCTCAGGTAAGTTCTACGTTCACCGCCAAATCTTTTGAAGAAAGATTCGATGCCCGGGTTCATGCTGCCTTCAAAATCAAAGACCTTCAGGCCACTTTCCCTGGCATAACATATGGCCTGCCATATAAGCAGGCTTACGGCGCCACGATGCTTATTCTGCGCGCTGGTTGTGCTCAGCAGGTAATACATTGTTTCCCTGTCACAGACAGCCCATAAAATCGCCTGGATATTTCCCGACCTGTCCCTGGCCGTTAAGCAGACAGACGCATTATTTCTGTCTGCTGCTGCCACCAGCCTTTCTATAAACCCAGCAGGGTACCTGTATTGTTCTCCTTTCCTGCTAAACGTTTGTATATGAAGAGCGTTAAATGCTTCTACGGGCATACCGGCTCTTTCCACCACCAGGTCTCTTTCTGCTTTGCGGATATCGTTCCTTCTTTTTTCGTGTATCCTGGAAAATATTACTTCCGGTTCTTCCTGCAGGTAAACATAGTAGGTGATACGCTTTGATATATTAGCTCCCCGCGGCTGGCCCGGAAACGTTACATCTCTTCCCGGAATAGTCTGGAACTGGAGAAAATCATACTTTGGAAGCAATGAGTGCATTTTACCATATTTAGCCGGATCATCCAGCACGCCTGCATCCTGCCCATGGCGGCGTATCAGTAAAGGTTGCAAATAAGGTGTCAGCAGCGGCGGCCGGATCAGCAAAAGCGATAGTTTTTTTTCTTTCTGAAACGGCCATACTCCCAGGGTTTCATCATCTTCCAGTAGAATAACATCCCAATCCCTGCAAACAGTATCCAGCCACCATGGCTGGTAGAAAACAGGCAATCTCCGATGAAGCTCAGTCATGTCCCTGTATTTTGCTGCATTACTCATCAGGTATGGATTTGTTATTTGAAACGTATTGCTTTTACAATGCTGATGCTTCTGGCCATCAGGGAGGGCAGCGTCATCACCAGCAGGCAGAATGCCAGGGTGCCTGCATCGATCAGTAATATCTGCCACCATGTTATGGCTACCGGTGCATAGCTGACGGAATAGGTCGCCTCATCGAGCGAAACAAAATGTGTATAATGCTGCAGCAGGCAAAGCGCAACTCCTAATAATGTTCCCCCCACGATACCTTTGAAGGAAACATACAGCGACTGGTACAGGAATATCCGCTGAATGCTGCCATTGCTCATACCAAGCGCCTTTAGCGTGCCGATCATATTTGTACGTTCCAGGATAAAGATGAGCAGGCCCGTAGCGATATTGATCACGGCAACAATCGCCATTATAGCCAGTAACACCTGCGTGTTGAGATTCTGGGCTTCCAGCCAGCTGAATATATTGGGATAGATATCGTCCAGCGTTTCCCGGGTCATCGGCGGATCGAGGTAATCGCGATAGGTCTTTTCGGCTATGGCATTGGCCTCTTTATAGTTGCTTACCGAGACCTGGTATCCATTGATCGCGTTACTGTCCCAGTTACTGATACGACGTATCAGCCTGATGTCGCATAAGGCAAAGCTTTTATCAATATCTTCAACACCGGTCTGGTAAATGCCGGCGACCTGGAGCTTCCGTATTCTGGGCAGATCCTGGCCCGGATCAACAAAATATACGAGTACGGAATCGCCGCTTTTTGTCTTCAGCCGTTGAGCGGTATTTGCAGACAATATTATCTGGCTGGAGTAGGCCGGGTCCGAAAATGTGATCTTGTTACCGCTAAAGCGTACTATTCCATCACTGCTCATGGGATATCCGCTGTCGATACCTTTTAGCTTTATCCCTTCAATGATACCATTTGCATTAAGTATGGCTGGCTTTACTGCAAAAGGGAATATGGCACCGACGCCCTTTACCGAAGCTATTTTTCTTACCAGCGTATTGTCAAGGTCAATAGGTTCGGGAGTAATGATGGACGCAGGGTTGGGGTTAAAAGGGACTACATGGAAATGGCCCCAAAAGACAAACATTTTTTGCTCTATGGTATCCTTAAACCCGTTTACCAATGCCACGGCCACGATCATTACCGCCACGCTGAGCGTAGTGGCCAGGGTGGCGAGCCGGATGATAAAACGGGAAAAAGATGCTTTCCTGTTCCGGGCTATGCGCTTGGCTATGAAGTAAGAAAGATGCAATAGCTGAATTTATGACGCTGTTATCGTGATGGAAATATATTTATAATTATGTGCAAGGGTTATATATGCAACGACAAATTTAACGTAAAACTTTTCAAAAATTTATTGCAAAGTATGTTACATTTGCATCCTGTTATTTTTTTAGGTTTAATATTTTTTACTTCATTGACGCTTACGTAGATGAATAATACCTATCGTGGCCTGGTTGATCAGACCTTTCACTTCCCCCAGGAAGGATTTGACGTTGAAGAAAATTACCTTCGGTTCAACGGAGTAGATATCAAAAAGCTTATTGACAAATACGGGACTCCGTTTAAGCTGACTTACCTGCCTAAGATAGGACAACAGGTGGCGAAAGCAAAAAAGATGTTCAATGATGCCATAAAAAAGCACCGGTATGATGGCAATTATTACTATTGCTATTGCACAAAGAGCTCCCACTTTTCCTTTATTGTTGAAGAGACGCTAAAGCAGAATGTTCACCTGGAAACTTCCTTTGCTTATGATATCGAGATCATCAAGCAGCTGTATAAAAGGAGAAAGATCACCAAGGATACCTTTATTATCTGTAACGGGTTTAAAACGAAACCTTATACCCGTAATATAGCCAGGCTCATTAATGATGGCTTCAGGAACGTGATCCCGATCCTTGATAACAAGAATGAGTTCGAGGATTATAAAAGGCTGATAAGGTCAAAAGAACCTGTAAACATAGGAATCCGTATAGCGACAGAAGAAGAGCCGACCTTTGATTTCTATACCTCAAGACTGGGCATCAGGAGCAGGGACATACTCGAATTTTATGTTGATAAAATAAAAGGCAACAGTAAGTTCCAGCTGAAAATGCTCCATTTCTTTATGAATAAAGGCATTAAGGATGATGTGTATTACTGGAGCGAGCTGAATAAGGTGATCAACCTGTACTGCCAGCTAAAGAAAATATGTCCCGAGCTGGATAGCGTTAATATAGGCGGCGGTTTCCCGATCAAGCATTCGCTGGGTTTTGATTATGATTACCAGTATATGGCTAACGAGATCGTATCGACCATCAAAAAAGTATGCAAGCAGAATAAGGTACCTGTTCCCGACATTTATACCGAGTTCGGATCATTTACCGTAGGTGAGTCGGGTGCTGTTATCTACAGCGTATTGGATGAAAAAATGCAGAATGACCGGGAGATATGGTATATGATCGACAGCTCTTTCATTACAACACTGCCTGATACCTGGGGCATCGGTGAAAAATTCCTGATGCTGCCGATCAACCGTTGGGATGAAGAATACCAGGAGGTGCACCTGGGAGGACTTACCTGCGATAGTCATGATTTTTATACTTCGGAAGAGCATATCAACGCGGTTTTCCTGCCTAAAGGCAATAAGGAGAAAAACGAAGAGCCGCTGTATATAGGCTTCTTTCACACTGGCGCTTACCAGGATCAGCTGGCAGGATATGGCGGTATCAAGCACTGCATGATACCTTCGCCCAAGCATGTGGTGGTCGAATATAATAAGGAAGGTGAGCTGGAAGACTGGCTGTATGCAAAAGAGCAATCTCCGCAAAGCATGCTGAAAATATTGGGTTATATCAGGTAATAATAACTGCAAAGCCATAGAAATTTCTGTGGCTTCTTTTTGCTTATGAATAAAATACTTTTGGGAAGCATGCTGTTTTTAGCCGGGCATAATTTGTATGCCCAGTCTGCTGCACCCTTATACGAGGTTTATTTTTCTGACCCGGATAAGATGGTCGAAGATGAAAAAGGAGGCTATCACTTTACGGTTAAGGGCGGTAATGTCGTGTACATGTCAGATGAAGGATATTATAAACTGACAGACGGGAATAATAATGTCATCGAAGAAGGTGGTACGGATGAAGATAATGATACTTATCTCCGGCACGGGAACTGGAAGGAATACTATGCTTCAGGCAAGCTGAAGGCGGAAGGGGCCTATTATAAAGGTAACGCGTACGGGAGCTGGAAATTATACGACGTGGATGGTAACCTTCAACGTGTCTTTTCTATTGTGCCTTTACAGACAGCGGATGGTACAATATACTGCAAGGGCGGATCGGAACAGGTATATTATAGCAATGGAAAATTAAAGGAAGAACGTTTTTATAAGGCTGAGCCCTTCGAGGAACAGCAGACAATAGAGGTGGAGGATCCTGAAACAGAAAAGAAAGTACCCCGGACCATCACAAAACCATCGTTCAGGCCGGTTCCGTTTGGAATATGGGTCTATTATAACCAGGACGGGACGGTGGACCGGGAAGAAGAAAAGAAAGAATAGGTATAAAAAAAGCGGCTCATGCCGCTTTTTTTATTGCTTGTTCTGTTCGTTATCATTAGTGATGCGCTCCTGGATAATTAACATGGATCTGAATTCCTTGCCATCCAACGTGGTAAACATCTCTGTCACACGCCTGTGCGGGTTTTTTATATCAGTTACTTCCCGGAAATCCATGGTTTTTCCTGTAGCAGGATCCGTCGTATAGCCTTTAAGCTCGATAACTCCCTGTTCCCGGTCCAGTTTTCCTTCACTGTACATAATGCCGGTACCCATATTGTCGATCCAGGTAGAAAAGAAAATATTACGCGCATTGTCATATCCCAGTATACCTATTCCTTCGAAGGGCATACCCATCATATTGCCTTTATGTATGCTTTGCTGGTAGCGTTCTCCCAGTATCATGGCATTGGTACAGGTCGCTTCCTGCATCATGGGAGGGCCATCAGGCGTTTGCCATATGGTAATATGTTCCCTGAATTCGCCATCGCTTCTCCGGAGCAACGCCTGCATTTCCCCCGGCTTCATATATTCCATCCAGGCGGCCATGTCTTTCCCGTTTTCAGGCGATATTTCCTTTTTCTGTACAGGCTTTTGCTGTTGTTTTTGTTTCTGGGCATTTACCTGTGCAAATGACAATAATAAGCTGGTAGAAAGCAGTAATATCCTTTTCATAAAATTGTTTTCTCAAAAATAGATTTTCTTCAATTAAGAATGAAGTGTTAGCGCCAGATTTTACAGGAATAAAAAACGGGTTCCTCGCCGGGAACCCGTTTTTATCTTTTCAATGCTGATTAAGCGATGTCAATTACTTTGTTTGTGACTATTGCAGCTTCTTTCTTGGGAAGTACAAGATGAAGAATTCCATTCTCAAATGATGCTGCAATTTTATCAGTGTCGATCTTGTCGCCCAGCGTAAAGCTGCGTTTAAATGACCGTACCTTAAACTCGCTGCGGATCCATTTTTCACTTTCCTGCTTCTGCTCTTCTTTTTGTTCAAAAGCAATGGTCAGCGTTTTGTCGTTGATGTTTAATTTCAGGTCTTCTTTGTGAACACCAGGGGCAAATACTTCCAGTGTATAGCCTGTTTCCGTTTCTTTTACGTTGACAGGGGGCTGAGCATACCGGAATGATTCGTCTATGCTGTGCTCATCACGGAAAAATCTTGGTGTGGTGCCGGTAAATAAATCTTCGAATAATCCGCTGAAGCCGCGGCCGATAAACGGATTGTGATGTACTGCTTTCATTTTTTTAATTTTTGAGTTAATTTAAAAATTGATTTTTTGATTGATGATTCAGGGTTATCAAATCAATTCTTATTCCAATAGAAAAAATAAGACAAAATGTCATTTAAACAAAAATTAAAATGACATTTTGTCTCATTTTAATAGTTTGCCTGTCTGCAAAGCATTTTAAACCGGGCAGGGTGGCAGGATGGATATATTAACAAAAAAACATTTCTTTATCCGATTTCTTTTTTTGAAATTTGCCTTACTTACGATGGGTTAGTAAGTAAAGCTCGCCGCTCCGGAATTCTTCGCCGGGGCGGTTTTTTAATGTAATTTATGTCTTCCGGGGTTTTTTCCTGGCAGCAGGGAAGAGTACATTATTGAGGATAAGCCTGTAGCCGGGAGAGGTAGGGTGCAGCGACAGGTCGGTATGCGGATCCCCGATCTGGTGCTGGTAATCTTCGGGATCATGGCCACCATAGAATGTCCAGGTGCCTTTGCCGTATTCCCCGTGTATATACCGGGCCTCTTGCGCAGCTTTATTTTCTCCCATGATCAGTACGTTGCTTTTGATGACCTTTTCCCTGAAGGCGGTGGTTTGTCCCATGAAGCCTTTTATGGTTGTTGTATGGTTCTGGCATAGCATAGTAGGCACAGGGTCAAACTTTGCGGAAAATGTAAACAACGTGAAATAGTCCGTGGTTGGCGGAATTCTCCTTAAGTTCGGGTTATTGTCTATGTCAGAATATTCGTAGACAACAGGGTTGGTCTCAAGCGTGAAATCTTTAAAGGCAAAGCAGCGGTTATAATCCAGCTTCTGCTGTGCACCAGGATCCATCGGATCGCCGTCAAACGGCACTTCGCAGATATCTGTTCCTTCGGCGGCCAGCGCGATATCATAGCTGTCTGTTGCCGAGCACATGGCGAAAAGGTAGCCCCCACCGGCGACAAAATCCCTTATTTTTTTTGCAATGGCCAGTTTGAGCTGTGATACTTTGTCAAAGCCATGTTTTGCAGCCATACCTTCCTGCAGTTTCTGATCGTCGATATACCAGGCCGCATTCCGGTAAGCTCCCCAGAATTTACCATACTGCCCTGTAAAGTCCTCATGGTGCAGGTGTAGCCAGTCGTAATCAAGCAGCTTGTCATCCAGCAGCTCATCATCATAAACCTTATCATAGGGTATTTCCGCATAATCAAGCGCCATAGTCACGGCATCGTCCCAGGGCAGCTTGCCGGGAGGAGTATATATGGCTACTTTGGGTACCTTCTCCAGCTGGATGATATCCCCGTTGAAGTCGGGATCAGCTATCTTTTGTACGATTCCATCATACTGGGCATCGGCTATTACCCGGTAGCTTACGCCCCTCAGTTTACAGATGCGCTCCACTTCGTTGGTCTGCTCCATGGCAAAAGCTCCGCCATCATAGTTGAGCAGCCAGTCTACCTTAAGCCCGTTTTGCAGGGCGAGGTACGCAATGCCGTATGCCTTCAGGTGATTGGTCTGCTCTTCGGCATTCATCGGTATATATAATTTGCCGGCGCGGGCAATGGCGGCCAGCTGCAGAAAGGCTATCAGTAAGACGATCCGTTTAGACATACCTGCAAGTTAATGCTTTAAGCAATGATGCGATGATGCGGGTTGTAAAAAAATAGCTTAACGGATGCGGGGCGATAACTCGCTGCAACATACTATCTTTGTCCTGCAACATATGAGGCAGGTTTTTATCAAGCAGCTCATTATCGCCCTGTGTGGCTTTATTCTCTTTGTGCCCTTCCTGGGTAATGTCCATCTGTTTGACTGGGATGAGGCCAACTTTGCAGAGTCTGCACGGGAAATGCTGGTAACGAAAAGTTACCTGCGCGTGCAGGTTGACTTCCAGCCTTTCTGGGAAAAGCCTCCTTTGTTTATCTGGATGCAGGCTGTATTTATGAAGCTGTTCGGGATTGGAGCATTTGCTGCCCGTCTGCCCAATGCGCTGACGGGGATCGTCACCTTATGCACCTTGTTCTATGCAGGGCGCAAGGTATCGGGAGAGCGTATGGCATGGTGGTGGGTGATCTTGTATGCTGCAAGCTGGCTGCCGCATTTTTATTTTAAATCGGGCATTATAGATCCCTCTTTTAACCTGTTCATCTTTTTGTCTTTTTTCCAGGTATGGCGCATACGTACCGGCAGCCGGCAGCTATACTATTCGGTGCTTGCGGGTATCTTCCTGGGCCTGGCCACACTTACAAAAGGCCCGGTCGCTATATTAGTGGCGATGCTCTGTCTTATGGTCTATATAGCGCTTAACAAGGGGTTGTGGGGATATAAGCTTAAATATTTTCTTGTATTATCCTTAGCCTGCCTGCTTACGGTATCGCTCTGGTTTGGGACCGACATACTGCTGAATGGCTGGTGGTTTACCAATAACTTTATCGCGTACCAGGTTAAGCTGTTCTCAACGGAGGACGCGGGGCATGGCGGACCGTTCTATTATCATTTTATCGTCTTGCTGATCGGCTGTTTTCCCGCATCCGTATTTCTGTTTCAGGCCGGGAAAAAATCAACGGCGACCCTGATGAACAACCCGGACGAAAAGGACTTTACCCGCTGGATGTGGATATTGTTTGCCGTCACCCTCCTGCTTTTTTCCATAGTAAAAACCAAGATCGTACACTATTCCTCTCTTTGCTATTTTCCCCTGACCTTTATTGCAGCGCAGCAGCTCAACCGGATCAGCGAAGGAAAGGTGATCAGGAAAAAGCTGGTGACCCTACTTATGGCTTCCCTGGGTATTTTACTCGCGCTTCTCATTACTTTGCTGCCGGTAGCAGGGGTAAATAAAAACCGGCTGATACCTTATGTAAAGGATGAATTTACCCGCGCCAACCTGCAGGCCGGGGTAAACTGGAGCTACCTGGAATGCGGCTATGGTTTATTGTACCTGGCCGGCGTCATCATTGCGCTGGTATTGATAAAGCGTTCTTTCGACAGAGGAATGCTGGTGCTGGCCGCTGTACAGGTGCTGATAATACAGGCATGCATATTGCATTTTACACCCAAGATCGAGGCTTTTTCCCAGAGGGCTGCGATTGATTATTACCGGCAGTTTGCAGGGAAAGATGTATACCTGCAGCCTTTAGGTTTTAAAAGCTACGCTTACCTGTTCTATTCAGAAAAACAGCCCCTGTCGTCAAAGGCTTATTACCGGGAAGGGATCGGGTGGCTGCTGACAGGAAAAACGGATAAGCCGGTTCATTTCATCTCTAAAATTACCGCTGAAAAAGAGATATTGCGGCAGTTCCCCCAGCTGGAGAAAACCGGCTCATTAAACGGGTATGTTTTCTATCGCAGAAAAAATGGGGATTTTCAGTAATGTAAAAGGCGATGAGTGTGGCCGGTGTTGATACTTAGACGGTAAGAATTTAATAATATTCTTTCTGCGTGTGCCGCAATTTCTGCTATTAAAATTCAAACATATGGTTTATCTTCGCGCAAATTTTTTTGTATCATGAATTTACACGAGTACCAGGCCAAAGAGCTTTTGAAAAAATATAACGTTCCTACCCAGGAAGGCATCGCTGTAGAAAATGCAACTGATGCTGTGAATGCATACAATAAAATAGCGGCTGATACCAACAGCAAATTTGCTGTGATAAAAGCACAGATTCATGCGGGTGGCCGTGGTAAAGGTACCATGAAGGAAGTACCTGCGCAACATGGTGTACAGGTAATAAAAAGTGCTGACGATGTTAAGACCGTAGCAGAAAATATATTGGGCAATACACTGGTTACTATCCAGACAGGTGAGGCAGGTAAAGTGGTAAACAAGATACTGATCGCGCAGGATATGTATTATGATGGCCCCAGCGAGCGTAAGGAATTTTATCTTTCCATATTGCTGGATCGCGCTACCAAGCAGAATGTGATCATGTACAGTACTGAAGGCGGTATGGATATTGAAGAAGTAGCACACAGCACACCGGAAAAAATATTTAAGGAGTGGGTTAAGCCCGGGTATTCCCTGCAGGGCTTCCAAGCACGCAATATCGCCTTTAACCTGGGTCTAAGCGGCGAAGCGCAAAAGAATATGGTTAAGTTTGTAACCAATCTGTACAATGCGTATGTCGGGCTGGATTGCTCAATGCTGGAGATCAACCCGCTGTTTAAGTCTTCCGATGATAAGATCATTGCGGTTGACTGCAAAATGAATATTGACGACAACGCATTGATGCGTCATAAAGATGTAGAAGCGCTTCGTGATAAATCAGAAGAGGATCCTACCGAGGTTGAGGCCGGTGAGTATAACCTTAACTATGTGAAGCTGGATGGCAACGTGGGCTGTATGGTGAATGGCGCCGGTCTTGCCATGGCTACAATGGATATGATCAAGCTTGCCGGCGGAGAGCCTGCCAACTTCCTTGATGTAGGTGGTACAGCTAATGCCCAGACGGTAGAAGCGGGCTTCCGTATTATCATGAAGGACCCGAATGTAAAAGCTATCCTGATCAATATCTTTGGTGGTATCGTACGTTGCGACAGGGTGGCTGCAGGCGTTATTGAAGCATACAAAAACCTGGGCAATATCAATATACCGATCATTGTACGTTTACAGGGGACCAATGCAGAAGAAGCCAAGAAGCTGATCGAAGAAAGCGGTCTTAAAGTACAGTCTGCCATTTTGCTGAGCGAGGCGGCGCAACTGGTACAAAATGCCGTGAACAGCTAATGCTGATATTATAATTATTGAATCAGCCCGCCGGAAAGTGGGCTGATTTTTTATTAAGAGATGGAGTTACGATATTTGCAGCTACCCCAAATCAGATCATATCCATTGTTGCGATTCAAAAAATTAGATGCTTATATACTGAAGAAGTTCCTGACCACCTTCTTCTTCGCCATCATGATACTGGCGGTGATCGCCTGTGTTATTGACTATTCGCAGAAGGTAGATGATCTGGTATTGAATAAGGCGCCGCTGGGAGCTACCATCTATTACTTTATCAACTTTATCCCGCATATTATTGCGCTGCTGTTTCCGCTGTTCATCTTTATTGCTACTATATTCTTTACTTCAAAAATGGCTTATCGCTCCGAGATCATCGCTACGCTGGCCTCGGGCGTATCCTTTCAGCGGTTCTTATATCCCTATGTGGTGGGAAGCGTTATTTTAGGTGGCATATCATTGGTTTCCAATCACTGGATTGTACCATTGGCCAACCAGAATATCAATGATTTCCATGTGAAGTATATCTGGTCGAAGAAATTATCCACTGATGCCAATATTCACCTGCGCCTGTCGCCTAAATTGTATGTATTTGTAGAAAATTACAGCTATGCCACCAATTCAGGGCAGAAGTTTACTGCCGAAACCGTGGATGGGATCCTGCTTAAAGAAAAGCTGATGGCCGAGCGTATTACCTACGATTCGGTGAAAAAAGAATGGAAGCTGACCAATGTGTGGATACGGACAAATGACGGCATTAAAGAGACGCTTACCCGAAAGCCTGAGCTTATAAAAAAATATGCATTTACTCCGGCCGACCTCGATAATGATGATCGTAATAAGGAGGCGATGACCACTCCCGAGCTGATAAAGTTTTCCAATAAAGAGCTGCAAAGAGGGAGGGAGAATGTGAATTCATTTCTTTTTGAGTTGCATCGTCGTACTACGGAATCCGTCGCAGGGTTTATCCTTACGATCATTGCGGCCTGTATTTCTTCGCGGAGAATACGTGGCGGCAGCGGGCTGCACCTGGCATTAGGTATCGTTCTCAGCGCCTTTTACCTCATGTTCATGCAGTTTTCCAAAACATTCTCCATCAATAGTTCGCTCAGTCCCTTTATAGCGGCATGGATACCCAATATCATTTTCAGCGGCGTAGCGATCTATCTTTTCAGGAAGCAGGTAAAGTAAGGCAAAGCTTCAATGAACAGTATTAGTTACTTGAATTTCCAGTATCATTAAATGCAAAGAGGCAACATAGAAAAATTATATGCCGCCTCTTTACGGATTTTGAACAATATGCTAATGTAATACCTGTATCTTCCTTATTACTATGCCTTTATTTGTTTGTACACTTACAGAATACATGCCTGAGCTAAGGTCGCCTACAGGTAGTTCATAATCAGCCGCCCCGTTTGCATTACCCATATACACCGTCTTTCCGGTAACGCTGTATACAATAATATTACCCAGCCTTAACCCGTCCTTATTACCTATGATGATCTTATTGTTTGATGGATTGGGATAGAGCACCAGGTTTGCCATTGACTGATTTACCGCTGTTACACCGGTACCCATATCAACATTTATTTCAAGAGAAAAAGTATCGCTTCCACAGTCGTTTGTTACCGCCAGTACTACATTGTAAGCCGCGCTCTCTTCAAAAACATGGACTGGCGCTGTTTCTGTGGAATGGGTACCATCACCGAAATCCCAGTAATAGTTATCAACAGCCAGTGGTTCCAGCGGCTCAAATGCGACAGTTAACGTCCCGGTTGCGAAATACGGAACAAAATTGAAACCATCCACTGTCGGCAGGGGCAATACTTCGATATTTATATCATCGCTGGTAGGACATTTATTGGCGTCGAATGCGGTAAGCGTGTAATTGCCCGATTCCGTTACCAGGATGGTGGAAGTAGTAGCGCCCGTATTCCATAAATACTCATAGCCGGGTGCTTCGGGTATACCCAGGGTGACGCTCATTCCCTCGCAGAAAGTGGTATCATTGCCCAGGCTTATTGCCGGTGATACCGGATTGACGATTACGGTTACCGGCACAGGATCGCTGGTGCAGGTAGGGCTAAATACCGCCACAGCATAATAAGTGGTGGTAGCGGTAACAGAGCTGATATCATAAGTCGCCCCTGTAAAAATGGGCGTGGCGGCATCAGGATCGTCCAGCCATATGATCGTAGCGCCTGTAACAGCCGTAGCGCTTATAACAGCCGCTCCGGGACCACATATGGTATCAGCGGTAGTCGAAGTGATTGCCGGCGCGAGGCACTCAGTAGTAAAGGTGACTGGCCCGCCCCAGCTGCTGATGTCATCTGAGCAGTCTGCCCGGATATAAACATCATAAGTTGTCGATGGCGTTAACCCGGAGATTGTGTAGGGGTTGTCAGTTGTGGTGATGATGGTTTCCGAACCTGGTGTAAATCCCGTCGGGCCATAATTAATTTCCCAGGAGACAGCTTCGTCATCCTCTGTCCAGCTTACAGATGCCCCGGACGAAGTAACATCAGTTACCGTAATGTCCGTAGGCTCGGGGCAGGGAGGGGTACATGCATTCAGCAGCAAGGTAGCCGCGCAGGCAAAAAGTAGAATTACTCTCATTTTTAGATTGTGGTTTATTACTATTGAACAAAGAGAAAAATCTTAATATAGCGTATTCGTTATAATAGGGAGTTTGCTCAATTCCCTGATATTTCCTGTTGCTGGTAAAAAATTAAATTCAATCTGTAAAATAATTCTCCTCTACATAACCCGCTTATGTATGTTGAGATAAAAATGATAATTTACTGCCCTAAGATAGTGTTTTTGTATTATAACACTAATTTATTTGTTAAAATAAACAAGATGGGATGCAGGGATATGTAGGTTGGGTGAATATGAATTTTAACATTTGTTCCTGATAAGCATAGGATAAAGCTCACCTCTGGTGAGGTGCCAATAGGGCTTGCCATAGGACAAAGAGACGGAAATTTCTTGCTTAGTTAAAGCAGCATTATGTCCCGCGCCAGCGCTTACCCAAAGCAAGACCGACAAAAAAGTTGAGTTGGTAAGGATAGGCCTTCCGCTCGGCCATCAGCTCGATTTTTGAAGTATACCAGGCGGCATTACCGCCTATGGTGATGGTTTTTACAAAAGCTTTGGGCCTGTCTGGCTCAAAAATAATCGCGAACTCGGCAAAGATACCAGGCCGTACCTTTATTTCACCCAGACCTTTGCTCCATTTTGAAGCGCCCAATATAGCGGAAGGTTTAAGGAAAAGATCTGCATTGGAAGCTGTATACCGCTCCTCTGTAACCCATAGCCGCTCTTCAGGCTGATATTCGACATGGACGAGCTTTATGTAATAAGGTTTCAGCAGGGCGACAGCAGGACCTGCGGCGTACCGGACACCTACGGAAAGATTGCCATCCAGCAAAGCAGGGAAAAGCAATTGCTCTCTTCCATACCCCAGCTGCAAGGAATATACATTGTAGATTTTACCGAATACATAAGGTGTTTTTTTCCCGAGCCCTGGGAAAAAGGAAGCAGGCTGCTGCTGCCTGGTTTCTTTTTCATGCTTTATGCCGGAAAGATGCAATTCCCAAAGGGCCTTTTTCCCGGCAGTGACTTGCTTTAAATAGTATATTCCTGCGCTCCAGCCATTGGTATTAAGCCGTCCCGAAACAGAAAAGGAATGGCGGTAATTGCTGTCCAGCCCCCAGTTGCTGATATGTGTTTTCCACTGTTGCAGCTTGCTGCCCTGTTTTTTTGCAGCTTCCTTCGTCTTTTCCAGCCTTTCTTTACTGCCGCCCCATATATTCTGCTGGGCATAAGATATGCCGGAGCAGAGCAGCAGTAACAGTAAGTAGCAATGACGCATGGATAATAAGGTTGAACAGCAATAATACACGAAAATTAAATTAAAAAGCACATTTTTGTACTTATTTCATCCTATGAAACACCTGAAAAATGTATTGGTAACTATTTTTCTTTTTCTGGCCGGGATATGCTGTTATCATCATCTTATGGCACAGCAGGCCCGTTACAACAGGTTCCAGTACCATAAATATACCTGGAGAGCTCTGCATACCGGCATGTTCCATATCTATTTTCCTGCAGGTTATGACAGCCTGTGCAGATTTGCGTCTGTTCAATTGCCGGATATCGCGGCAGAAATCCGTAAAGCTTCAGGCACCGACCTTTCTAAGATACCCAATATAATTATCTATCCTTCGGCAGACCAGCTGTATGAATCCAATATCGGCATATATGACAAAGCGCAACAGACTTTCCCGACCATAAACCTGAAAGGCAGCAGGATCGCAGTAGCGTTTAACGGCTCTTATGAAGATTTCCGTAAAGAACTAAAGGAGGCCTGGGTACGTATGAGCTGGGAAGAAGTGTTTAAAGCGGATATGGAAGAGCAGCTGACCAACCGGCCGCAGCTGATGCCTTCCTGGTTCAAAGAAGGGTGTATCCGGTATTTTTCAGATGGCTGGCCTGTCAGCGCTGAAGACCGCGTTATGGATCATCTTGCCCGAGATGCCGGTAATGTGGATAGCTTTATAGCAGCTGACCCTGTACTGTATGGACAGGCTTTCTGTTATTTCCTTTCTGTCCGTTACCGTAAAGACGCAGCCCGGCAAATCGTGGCGCAGCTACGGCAGGGCAAATCCCTGAAGCGATCCGTAAGGCTTGTGACCAGGCAGGTACTGGATACGCTTAACAACCAGTGCGTAAAATTTTATCGCCAGCGGTACCGGTTTTATCCGCAGGTGCAGCAGGAAAATGTACCTGCCGACAGCCTGCTGAATAAAATAGCGGCAAATGCAGCAATTGCCTTTAAACAGTATAGCCCGGACGGTAAGCATATCGCTTTTACTGCAGATAACGGTTTAAAAAGATCAGTATATCTTATCCCGGTCAAAGGAAAAGATAGCGATCATAAAATACACCCGGTGGCCACTTACCTGTTGCCCCCCTGGATATCGGACCTCCGGAAAGATATTTATCCTTTGATATCCTGGGAAGATGACAGCCGCTATGTTCTGATAGCTATGCCGGAGAAAGGCAGGATCCGGGTCCGCAGGTATACCGCTGATGGTATATTGGCAGACAGCCGTATACTTTACGGGGTCGATGGTATCGGCTCCCTGTATAAGTGGGATACCCGTAGCTGGATAATGGCCGCATTCCGCAGGGGACAGAGCGATATTGTGCTGTACCAGGCAAATAAATCATCCTATGCACCGCTTACTACTGATCTCCGGGATAACACGGCACTGGCAATCAACACAAGCAGGTCAGCTATCGCATACCGTTCCGGCTACCCGGCCGATAGTATAACAGCTATCGATACACCGACGAGGCAATACGGTATCTATTATAAGGATATCAGCGATAATCTTAATAAGGCATCCGACACTATGCTTGCCCGGGACAGCGCCTATATTACCTGGACAATGCCTGAATATGATGCTGCCGGCAACCTTACAGCTCTGTATACTGCCAGCGGAACAGCAACAAGAACTGTGATATGTGGGAAGACTATTGGTAATTTCCCGGAAGAAGAACAGGTTCCCTGGCTCGTCGATTATACACGGCTAAAAAAGGAGCAGGACAGCATTGCTTTGCTGAAGCAAAAGCTGCAGGAGGATAATATTTCTTTGCTGGGCAGCATATTGTCGCCGGGCACAAACGCTTCGGCTGCGGAAGTGCAGCGGGACAGCGTAAGGCGTTCGCTGGCGTATACAGCAAAAAAAGTAAGGCCGTACCTGTTGCAGCTCTATAGCGGTTATTTTTCTGCAAGCATCAATAACGATTATTATATCAACCGTTACCAGCCTTATAAGGCCTACCTGGGCAGCTTTAAATTTCCTGAGGTTGGCGCTATGGTACAGGGCGGCTTCAGCGACCTGTTTGATAACCATCATTTCAATATAGGATACCGGATGCCTTCCGGGACCGATGGGAGCGATTTCTTTTTCAGGTATGAAAATATAGCAAGGAAGCTTGACTGGCATATAATGTACTTCAGGAAAGTGGAAAGCCTGCAGCCGGACCCGGATCGCAACTGGACAGATAAACAGGGACAGCCATATCCTGCATTTGCAAAGGTGAAAACTTATTATTATGAATTGGGATTTCATTACCCGCTGCATTATCATTGGTCGCTTAGCCTCGATATTGCCGCCCGTAATGATAAAACCATTTTCCCGGCGACAGACCGGCATAGCCTTAACTATGACAACCTGAAGCAATGGTGGAACATAAATACACTGGCGCTGCAGGCGAACAAGCTGCAACCTACCATACCGATGCTGTATAAAGGCTGGGAAGGAAAGATCATCCTGGATGGCATGATTTCCGGTGGTGAAAATTCCACCTTATTATATGGCGTCGTGGCAAAAGCAGCATATCACCAGCCGTTGTATAAAAAGATCACTGCCGTGCTGCAGCTGCAGGCGGGGCATAGCGGAGGTGGGCAAAGTATCCTGTACAATTTCGGCGGACTTGATAATAATATTGTGCCCCGTACCGATACAACGGTACAGCTGAGGCAGGATGCACCCTATGCTTTTCAGTCCCTGGTGACACCTTTCAGGGGCTACAAACAGAACAGCATTTTTGGCAGCAGCTTCGGGCTGGTTAATGCCGATATTTATGTACCGCTGTTTGCAGAGCTGATACCCTGGCGTACCTCGTTCGGAATGATCAATCAATTGCAGATCGGCGTATTTGGCGATATCGCCTTTGCACGCAGGACGGAGCAGATATTGTCGCCCTCACCCGGGCATCTTTATGCCTATGGGTGCAGCGCCAGAACAATGCTTGCGGGTTACGGCCTGCGGTTCGATATTGCCTGGCCGGGTAATTTTACCAGGAAGCCGGTATGGTATCTTTCTCTCTTGTTATAACAATAATGCCTTTATTATATAAAGCAACAAAGGCATTGTTAGTAATGAGGCTGTACGATCTATTATTTTCTGTCGGCTATGTGATTACCTGATAAACGGAGGCCCGTCTGGCGGCGGCATCATGCCTTCTCCCCGGCGCTCGTTCTTTTCCATATCTTTCATTGAGGCCCCGCCTTTGAAAAAACGGAGATTATAGGTAAAAGTCAGCATAAAATAGCGCTGTAATACATTGGTTTGTACATCCTGGCTGTATATTTCGCTGATCGTGCGCTGTATACTGTTGTTTTGCTTCAGCAGGTCATAGACCGAAAGCCTGATCTCTCCCTGCTGGTTACGGAATATTTTCTTGGCTACCGACATGTTCCACAGCAGGAAATTCTGGTTATAGCCGGCTGATAAGCCGGAATACAGCTGGTGATTAAGCTCTGTGTTGAATACGATACCTTTCCAGAAAATATAATTGAGCGACAGCCGTGAGCTTTGATTAAAATACTGGTTGTTGGCGGAGGTATTAAGTGTATTTCTTACATAGTTGATGTTGGAATTGCTGGATAAAGTGAAATCCAGCTTTTCGCTTATATTGCTGCTCAGCACAAGCCCCAGCCCCAGGTTCGTATTGCCTGCATAGTTCTTTTCCTCGTTGACCATACCCGGTGTGCGGGTATAGCCGGCTGTTGCATTCACATTCAGATTTGACTTCAGGAACGATACCGGGAACCCGTAAGTGGCAAAGCTGCGGATGTTGGCGTAGCCATCCATATTCACCGGCTTTGTGTACTGCGCGCCTTCCTGTAAGGTAACTCCTTCCCTTATTACCATTGGTGACTCTGCAATAATTGTGCTGTTAGCTATATAATCCTGTGTGTACTGCCCTGACAGCATGGCAAAAAAAGTACTGGCATTCTGGGTGTTTGAAGCGCTGTACCTGATAGCAAGCCTGTGCTGGTATGCCTGTACCAGGTCAGGGTTTCCGGATGACAGTTGTAACGGATTTGTATTGTTGATCACATCCTGCAGCTGGTCCACCGAAGGGGCATCTGTAGAAGTACGGTAGAAAAGCCTCAGGTTCTTCTTTGGAGAAAACCGGTACATAAACATGGCCGAAGGAAGTATATTGTTGAAATTGCGTTTCAGGTTATAGCTAAAAGGCAGCGTACGCTGATTATCAAGGTTGGCATACTGGTAATTAAGCCCTATATTGAAATTAAAACTGGAATCCGCAAACCGGTAGGTAATACCGCCTTTATTGGTGATATAGTCCGTTGTAAATTTATTGCTGAGCAGGCTGTCCAATTGATTATAGGTGCCATTCGATTGAACAAAATTATAGGTTCTCTTATCCGATTCGCTTTGCTGGTAATTAAGCCCGTACTGTATCTGCAAAAAGCTTTTCTTACTAAGCGGCTCGGTATAATTAATATTACTGTTCAGATTCCATCCGTTCTTTTTGCTGTTGGCAATCTGGTCGACCGTATCATTGCCGGCAGCGTCGTCAAAATAGTTCTCAGCATATAAAGTGCTGTTGCCATTGTTCTTATTATAGCCACCATTTGCCCAGAGGGAAAATGTTCTTCCCTGCTTCCTGAATTTATGGCGGTAAAGCAGCATTGCCGTAGCATTCAGCGCATCTTTATCCGAGGTGTAGTTGTTGGTGGTCCTGTTCAGCAAATCGGTCCCGTTAAGAAACGTAGTGCCGTTCATGGAAGAAGTGCTATTGTTATTCTGGAAAGAAATGCTGGGAACAAAGAGCAGCGAGTTGGCAGAGTCAATATTGTAATTCAGCCGCATATTGAAACGGTGATTATAATTGTCGGTAATGGCTTTGCTGGTCTCGCTATAGCTTTGCCCGGACTGTGAAGGCAGGATATAGTTCCTGTGTGTTTCCTGGTCGGACACATTATTGCTGTTATTGAAAAAGTAGCTCGCTGTAACATCGATCTTTTCTCCCCATTTATCGGAATAGTTAAGCCCTATGGCATTTGTTTTCGAAATACCGCCCTGCTGGTTTACCTGGAAGTTATTACTTGCATCGCCCCTTCCGCCACCAGGGCCGCCGCCACCGGGATTACCACCGCCTCTTCCCCCACCGCCTCTACCGCCGCTGCTCCCGGAAATACCTACCAGGTCCTGGGCGGCAAAATTCTGCAGGTTAATATTGTTAGCCTGCCCGATAAGGCTCAGCCTGCGGTTGCCTTCAAAGTAATTGATATTTCCCCCGGCATTATACCGCTCATCAGTACCATAGCCACCGTATACCTTTCCGAATATACCCTGGCGCCGGCCCGGCTTGGTAATGATATTGATAGTCTTGGATGTGTTACCGTCGTCGAAGCCGGTAAACTGTGCCTGGTCGCTTTTCTCATCGTAGACCTGTATCTTGTCAATTACTTCGGCAGGAAGGTTCCGCAGGGAAGATGTAGCATCATCGCCAAAAAAAGGTTTGCCATCCACAAGTACTTTAGCTACCTGCTCGCCTTGCGCCTGCGGACTCCCGCTGCTCATATCGATACCCGGCATTTTCCTGATCAGGTCTTCTGCTGTTGCATCCGGGTTGGTTTTATAAGAGTTGGCATTGTATTGCGTGGTGTCGTCTTTCTGCTGGACAGGCGGAGCCTTGGCTTCCACAGTTACTTCCTTTAAGGTGGTCTGCGACTCCCTGAGTTGTATAATACCGGCATTCAATGCTTCATTGGTTACATTGATGCTTTTGGCATAGCTCTCATAGCCTAAAGAGGTGGCTTCTAGCGTGTAAGCTCCTGGTAGTATGTCTGTCAGATGAAAGCTGCCGTCCATATCGGTTACAGAGCCCGAAACAATAGAATCTGTTCCTGCAGCCTTTACCGAAATAGTAGCGCCGATAATAGCCTGGTTGGTATTGTCCTTTAGAATACCTGTTATCGTGCTGCCCTGGCCATAGGCAGGTAATATGCTACCTGTAAGAAAAATGAGCGTAAGTAAATGAAATACGTTTCGCATAGGTTAAATTGGAGTGGCTTTTGGACTGGGCCGGAATAAGATAGTTTAAATTGTAAAACATGGGATAAACATAATTTTTTATTGCAGATGTGAGTGTGCTTTATCCTGCGGGTATTTAACGGAAAACGACCGGTGAAAGTTTAAGGCTGTAAGCATTGGACCAGCCATCTCATGTAGCTCATTTTCATATGAACTTTGTTGCCTAAATGATTAAATTTGCCTGATATGAGCAACAGGAAAATTAATCCGCAGGATGCCCTTGACTATCACGCGCTGGGGCGGCCTGGCAAAATAAAAGTAGTACCGACAAAAAATACAAAAACACAAAGAGACCTCTCGTTAGCATATTCTCCGGGAGTAGCGGAACCTTGCCTGGCTATAAAAAATAACCCGGACGACGTATACAAGTATACTGCAAAAGGTAACCTGGTGGCAGTGATCAGTAATGGCACCGCCGTACTGGGGCTTGGAGATATCGGTCCGGAGGCGGGCAAGCCGGTAATGGAGGGCAAGGGAGTACTTTTTAAAATATTTGCCGATATAGACGTGTTTGATATAGAGCTTAACGCAAAAGGGGTGGACGAATTTGTCCAGGTGGTGAAAGCGCTGGAGCCTACGTTCGGCGGTATTAACCTGGAAGACATCAAAGCTCCTGAATGTTTTGAGATTGAAAAGCGGCTCAGGCAGGAACTGAACATACCCGTGATGCATGACGATCAGCATGGTACTGCTATTATTTCTGCCGCGGCCCTGTTAAATGCCTTAGAGCTTGTCAACAAAAAGATCGGCGAGGTAAAGTTTGTTGTCAACGGCGCAGGAGCAGCCGCTATTGCCTGTGCCAAGCTGTATATAGGCCTTGGTGCAAAGAAGGAGAATATGCTGATGCTGGATAGCAAAGGTGTGATCAACAGCAGCCGTACAGGACTGGATGAAATGAAGCGGGAGTTTGTAGCCGATACAAGGCTGGAAACCCTTGAAGAGGCGATGCGCGGTGCCGATGTATTTATTGGGCTGAGCAAGGCCAATGTTGTAACGCAGGATATGGTACGTAGTATGGCTGAGCGGCCTGTTGTATTTGCCATGGCCAATCCCGATCCGGAAATAACCTGGGAAGAAGCGCTTGCGGCGAGACCGGATGTGATTATGGCTACGGGCCGGTCGGATTATCCTAACCAGGTCAACAATGTCCTGGGATTTCCGTTTATCTTTCGTGGCGCGCTGGATGTAAGGGCAACCCAGATAAACGAAGAAATGAAGCTTGCGGCAGTTCGTTCACTGGCAGCGCTTACCCGGCAGCCGGTCCCGGACATGGTCATGATGGCTTATGGAGAAAAAAATCTGCATTTCGGACCCCAGTATATTATACCCAAGCCGCTTGATCCGCGGCTGCTTACCATTGTCGCGCCTGCGGTAGCCAGGGCTGCTATGGAGAGTGGGGTAGCCCGCCAGCCTATCCACGACTGGGAAAAATACGAGCAGGAGCTTTCTGCCCGGTTGGGGCTGGATAATTTTATTATCAGGGTATTGAACAGCAAAGCAAGGAAGGACCCACGCAAAGTGGTATTCGCTGAAGCGGACAATGTTAAGGTGCTTAAGGCAGCGCAGATCGTGAAGGATGAAGGAATGGCCCATCCTGTATTGCTGGGAAATGAAAAGCGGATCGCGCAGCTGATCGCAGATAATAATATCGATCTGAAAGATGTCCAGGTAATTGACCCCAGAAGCGAGGAAATGATAGAGAAAAGAATACGCTTCGGCGAACTTTTCTTTGAAAAGCGCCACCGCAGAGGCTTCAACTTCTATGAAGCCAAAAAGATCATGCGCGAGCGTAATTACTTCGGATCTATGATGGTAGAAACAGGAGAAGCCGATGCCCTGATCAGCGGCCTTACCAGGAACTACCCGGACACGATAAGACCGGCGCTGGAGATAATCGGTATGGAAGCTGGTGTTAAGAAAGTAGCCGGTATGTACATTATCCTGCGCCCCCAGGGACCTTTATTTCTTGCTGATACAACCGTGAACCTGAATCCTACCGCGGAAGAGCTGGCGGATATTACTTTACTTACAGCCAAAGAAGTCCGCCAGTTCAATATAGAGCCCAGGATCGCCATGCTTTCATACTCTAATTTTGGCAGCAGCCATACACCGGAAGCAATGATGGTAAGAGATGCCTTGCAGCTGGTAAAGCAAAAAGACCCGGATCTGGTTGTCGACGGCGAGCTCCAGGCTTCTATGGCTTTTAATAAGGATGTGCTGAAAGAAAGCTTCCCGTTTTCGCCGTTGATCGAAGGAGAGGTAAATACCCTGATATTTCCCAACCTTGCCGCGGGCAATATAGCCTACAATCTCCTGATGGAAGTAGGCGGCTTCGAAGTAATAGGACCCGTATTGCTGGGTCTGAAAAAGCCCGTGCATATCCTGCAGCTGGGCAGCTCGGTAAGACAGATATGCAGTATGGTTGCTATGGCTGTAATGGATGCGCAGGTGAAGTGCGGGAATAAATAATCAATAAAGAAGAGATTGTGGCGCTGCTTACGGTAAATACACCATTTAATATTGATCTTGAATTTTCGCTGGCTGCGTTTCATAAACGTATGTTCGCCTGGTTGCTGGATCTGCTGTTCATCTTTATATACAGCTATTTTATGATGCTGTTTATTATGGGCAATATGAACAGCGACAGGTTCCGGATCGATAGCCTGGAAAAATGGACTATTGTGCTGATATTTATCCTGGTCGTTATTCCTGTATTGTTTTACCATCTTATATTCGAGCTTATTCTTAACGGAAGAAGCCCGGGAAAGCTGATCATGGGTCTGCGGGTAATGAACAGCGAAGGCGCATCGCCTACATTGTCACAATATGTGCTGCGCTGGATGCTTTGCCTGCCTAATTATTCTATGCTCTTACTGCTCAGTATAGTAAATCCTGCAATGTTTGTTCTGGTCGGCATGGGTTTAGGGATGGTTTGTCTGCCTGACATCATCAGCATTGCCTCATCTGCAAAATCCCAAAGGCTGGGTGACCTGGCGGCAGGTACTGTGGTGGTCGACATCCGTTATAAGATGAATATAGGGGAAACGATTTATATGGAGCTGGAAGATACGGGATATCAGCCCTTGTTTCCCCAGGTATTGCAGCTGAGCGATAAGGATATCAATGGTATCCGCAACCTGCTCAGCAATAAAATGAACAAGGAGCGGGAGAACTATATGCTGAGGGTGGCTTATCGCATAGAAGAGGTCTTGCAGGTTAAAATGAACGGAGAGCCATACATATTCCTGCAAACGTTGCTTAAGGATTACAACTACCTGACACAGTCCCGGTCTTAACCGGTTTGCTGTACAGATTTTTTTACTTAAAACCATTACGTTTGAATTATCTCGGACATGCAATGTTATCACTCGGCCGCCCGGGTATCCTGGCCGGTAATATGATCGGCGATTATGTCAAGGGGCTTGCCGTGCTGGATACCTTTCCTGAAGAAATAAAAAAAGGGATTGTCCTGCACCGCAAGATCGATGCCTATGCTGATAATCATCCTGCAAGCCTGCGGGCCAGGAATCTTTTCAGGCCTGATTACCGGCTTTATTCCGGCGCATTTGTGGATAGCCTGTACGATCATTTTCTGGCCAATGATCCCCATTATTTTCCTGATCATGACGCGCTGAAAAAATTTACCACAACAGTCTATAGTACGCTGGATGAGTATGAGACAGTATTGCCGGAAAAGTTTTTAAGAATGTTCGGTTATATGCGTAAGGAAGACTGGCTGTACAGCTATCGCACGATGAAAGGGATGGAGGTTGCTTTTGAGCGCCTGGTACACCGCGCCCGCTATATGGATAACAGCGAACGTGCCTATCATATTTTCGTAGCACATTATTACGAGCTGAACCAATGGTATTTTGAGCTGATCGACGATATGGTCAGATTTGTCAAAAATGAGTTAAGCAATTAGGCTACGCTGATCAGATTCGTATTTTTGCCTGGCCGCTTATTTTCTTGAATTGTAAAAAAACAACGTTGTAAACGTTTAAAATAATAATGAAAGTACCTTTTCTTAAACCTCCATATTGTTTTCTTTCCTTTTTCCTGTTCTTTCTTGCCTGCCAGACCGCCTCAGAACAGGCCGCTAATGCAAAACCGTCAATGGCGCCGCCCGATAACAGGTATGCAACGGTAAAACTGGACTTTACAGATACGACTTCTCCCGAAGGCAGGGCATTGATCAGCCGCCTGGACTCCTTTTACCGGAAGCAGGTAGCCGGCGGGTTTAACGGCAGCGTATTAATAGGCTATAAAGGAAAAGTACTCTATGAAAGATATTTTGGCGTTGCCAACAGGGAAACCGGTCTGACATTGAATAAAGCATGTCCTAGCCAGCTGGCCTCAACATCTAAAACCTTTACTGCGACAGCGATACTCTGGCTTTATCAGAACAAGTACCTTAATATTGACGACCCTGTAAAAAAATACCTTAAGGACTTTCCTTACGATGGGATCACTATAGCCATGCTGCTCAATCACCGTTCCGGCCTGCCGAATTATACCAGCATGGATATGGGCAAGTATTGGGGCAGCACTACTGCTATCATGTATAATGAGGATCTGCTGCAGATATTTGCAAAATTTAAGCCCAGGCTTAATTCAAAGCCTAACACCAGGTTTGAATATTGCAATACCAATTATGCGATGCTGGCCCGCATCATAGAGGAAGTAAGCCAGATGCCTTACAGGAAATTCATGAAGCAGTTCATTTTTGAGCCCTTGGGCATGAACAATACCTTTGTTTATGATCCGGCCGATCCAAAGCCGGAGAACCTGGCTATAAGCTATAAATATAACTGGTCCAGGGAGCCGGATATGTTTGCTGACGGTGTGTATGGCGATAAAGGAATATATAGCACGGTAGAGGACATGTACCGCTGGGATCAATCGTTTTATAACCATGTGCTGCTTGATGAAAAAACGCTGAAGCTTGCCTACTCACCTTATTCTTTTGAAAGGGCGGGTGTTAAGAATTATGGTTTTGGCTGGAGGATGATGAATTACCCGGACGGGTATAAGATTATTTACCATAACGGCTGGTGGCATGGCAATAATACGGTGTTTTACCGTTTTGTCAAGGATAACTTTACTATTATCGTGCTGGGTAATAAATATAACAACAGGATTTATTCGCAGACACAGGATATTTATTCTATAGTAAAGCAGACCTCCGGCAATATGAAGGATATGACCTGGGAAGAGGAGGGGGGAAGCCCTACTGAGTAAGATTGTAGTTTTATTACTAAAAATGCACGGATATTATCCGTGCATTTTTAGTAAATATCATTTGCAGGGAATAAACCTAAGCTTCCTTCCGTAACCTTGCCACGGGAATATTGAGCTGCTCGCGGTATTTGGCTACCGTACGCCGGGCGACATTATACCCTTTTTCCGCCAGCATCTCCATCAGCCTTTCGTCAGAAAGCGGCTTGTTCTTGTCTTCTTCCGCAATCGTATCTATCAGGAATTTTTTTACTTCCATCGTCGATACCTCTTCCCCGCTTTCTGTCACGATACCTTCGGAAAAAAAGAACTTGAGGATATAGATGCCATATTCGGTCTGGACATATTTGCTGTTAGCGACCCGCGATATTGTTGAGATATCCATCGCGGTTCTGTCGGCGATATCCTTCAGGATCATAGGTTTCAGCGTTGTCTCGTCCCCGGTGAGGAAGAAGTCGCGCTGGTAGTCAAGGATAGCATTCATGGTAATGAGCAATGTATGCTGACGTTGCTTGATAGCATCGATGAACCATTTTGCCGCGTCTATTTTCTGCTTGATGAACAATAATGCTTCCCGTTGCCTTTTATCCTTTTTCTGGTTGTTGTCATAAGACTTCAGCATTTCCCTGTAGCCTTCTGAAATTCTCAACTCCGGTGCATTCCGGGCATTGAGGGACAGCTCGAGCACACCATTGTTGTTGAAGACAAAGAAGTCGGGGATAATATACCCTCCGTTGCTTTCGGCAGAGGAGAAAGCCGCTCCCGGTTTAGGTGTGAGCTTTAATATGGCGCCGATAGCATCTTTAAACGCGCGCTCACTTATCTTCAGCCGCTGCTTTATTTTATCATAGTGCTTGCGGGTGAATTCTTCAAAGTATTTATCCAGTATGTTAATGGCTGTTCGAACACTTTCATCCTGTACCGGCAGGCGGTTTAGCTGGAGCAGCAGGCATTCCCGCAGATCGGCGGCTGCGATTCCGGGCGGATCAAATTCTCTTATCTTTTTTATCAGGAACACTACTTCCTCCGGATCCGTCATAATATTCCGGTTAAAAGCAAGGTCATCGGCAATCGCCGACGGATCGCGGCGCAGATACCCGTCATCATCTATGCTCCCGATGATCTGCTTGGCAATTTCTTCCTGCTTTTCGTCCAGCTCCAGCATGCCAAGCTGGGACGTAAGATAATCGTGGAATGTGGTTTCCACCTTTACGGGTATTGTATGCTGCTCGTCATCATCGTCATTCTCCTCTCTCAGGTGATAATCGTTTCCCGTATCATCCTCGCTCCTGAGATAGTCCGAGATGTCTATATTTTCAAAGGTGTCCTCTTCCTGGCTATCGCTGTTATCATGCTCCTCCTCCCGGTCAGCCTGCTCGTTTAAACCATAAGGATCTTCCTGTGTGTCGCTTCCGGTATCCAGGGCCGGGTTGCTTTCCAGCTCATCTTTAATCCGTTCTTCCAGGTTGGCAGTCGGTACCTGCAGCAGTTTCATAAGCTGAATCTGCTGGGGAGATAGTTTTTGAATCAGTTTTTGCTGCTGCGTCTGGCGTAACATCTTAATGCGGTCCGATTGGGACGGCAAAGATAGTTTTTTAAAAAGATTAAGAGCGTATCAATGATGAATAAACAAGAACTTTGCAGTAAAATTGCAGCCTGTAATTTTTCCGGTGACGCCAGCCGGATATTTGCTTAGTTATTTGAATATTTGATAATAAGTCCTTATCTTACCTAACCTTTCAGATTTGATTAATGATACCTAAAACGCATATATCACCATCTTTTTCTTATATACCACTGGAGGAGACGCTGGAAATAGTTCCGAAAAAGAAGCAACTATTTATAGGTATCCCTAAAGAAACGTCTTTCCAGGAAAATCGCATTGCCCTTACGCCGGAGGCCGTATCGGTACTGGTGAAAAATGGTCATGATGTGGCTGTGGAGCATAATGCCGGGGAGCAGAGTTTCTACTTTGATACTGATTATAGTGAGGCCGGTGCCCGTATTGTATATGAAAAATCGGAAGTATACAAGGCACATATGATCATCAAATCGGCTCCTATAGCCGAAGAAGAAATATGCCTGCTACAGCCCAACCAGGTCATAATTTCTCCGGTACATCTCCCGTTCCTGAAAGCAAAAATGATGGAGCAACTGGTTCAGAAGAAAATTATTGCTATTGCATTCGATTCGATCAAAGACGATTCGGGCACTTACCCTATCGTGAGATCAATGAGCGAGATCGCGGGTAGCTCCGCCATACTCACAGCTGCCAAATACCTGGGCAACGTTCACAATGGCAAAGGTATATTGCTGGGCGGAATATCAGGGGTGCCGCCTGCCAAGGTGGTCATTATAGGCGCTGGTGTGGTAGGAGAGTTCGCTACACGTACAGCCATGGGCCTGGGCGCTACGGTCAAAGTATTTGATAATTCCATTTACAGGCTGATGCGTCTTCAGAACAATATCGGTCATCGTGTATTTACCTCCGTCATTGATCCTAAAGCGCTTGCAGAAGAGCTGACCAATACAGATGTAGCTGTAGGTGCGCTAAAACCGGTAAACGGGGTGACGCCGGTGGTTGTTTCTGAAGAAATGGTCAGCTATATGAAATCCGGATCTGTCATTGTCGATGTAAGCATAGACCGTGGGGGATGTTTTGAAACGTCACGCGTTACGACACATGAGCATCCTACTTTTAAGAAATACGATGTGATCCATTATTGTGTGCCGAACATCGCCTCAGGGGTATCCCGTACCGCCTCCCGCGCTATAAGCAATGTGCTGATGCCGATCATACTTGAATGTGCAGACAGCGGCGGAATGGATTTTTTATTGCAGGCAAAGCCCGGCATCCGTAATGGCGTCTATCTGTACAAGGGATGCGTTACCAATGCGCCGATCGCACGCAGGTTCAATATGAAATATACCGACCTGGACCTGCTGATGGCTAATCCCCTTTAAGCCAAATAAAATTAATTACACCTGTATGCCCAATAACAGAACCAACAAGACAATTGCCGGCTATCACCTTTTAATGATCTTATCAGCCGTTGATTTCCGCTTTAATTATAAGGAAGACCTTATTATCCGCGAATACCTGGAGCAGGAGTTCCCGATATACGTGAACCTGGATAAGGAAATGGAAAAAATAAGCAATCTTACTCCTGATGAGTGGGAACCGCATTTTCTGAAATATATGGATGATTTCTACGATGATGCTACAGAAGAAGAGCGGCATAACCTGCTGGAATTTGCCGTAGCGCTTACCAAGGCCGACAATGTAATTACAGTGGAAGAGAACCGTTTCCTGGACATGTTATTCAATGCCTGGGATATAGAGGCCCGCGGATAATCCGGCTTATTTGGAATTATACCCCGGTTAATCGGCTGTAGGAAAATCACTTTTGTCAACCGGTATGGTACCGCGTTGGTTATTAATGCGGAACCAGGTAAAATCCTGGTTGGCCTCCAGCCCATCGCCATAGCTTACCTGGCCCTGGGAAGTGATGCGGACAAATTTTTCAGAATAAAATTTTTCCAGCTTCTGATTCCAGACAAGCTCCTCTGTTTCCAGTTTTTCGCCCCTTTTATTGACCACTACAACGCTATCCCTGACCAGGATATTTTCGGATTGGGTGTAATACCTGGCGTATCGTGCTGTAAGTGTACTCTCTATTTGCAGGTCGTTATCATAAAAGTCTACCTTTACCCCTTTCAGCATATCCATATAAGGCGGACGTGCGTTATCATTTTTGATAAACTCTCTGGTATGGAGCTTCGCTTTGGTTTTACCCTTTTGGCTGTAGATAAATGTCACATCAGTCGCCCGGTCATTTTCCCAGTCACGGTTGCTGATATCAGGCGGTAATTTGCTCAGGTCATTCTTGCAGCCTTGCATCATGTAAGCAATAAGACAAACCACAAGGATAATACCCTGTGGTTGTCGTATTTTCATAAAATGAAGAAAAAGCCTGTTCAAAATTATTTTTTGCTGGGTTATTCAAGCCGGCGTTTGCGGAACCAAAGGTCATTGAGCGAAAGGGCTACGCTGAATTTTACATAGAACTCTCTTGCCAGCCCGTTCTCAATAGTTCCCCGTTTGCCAATGTCCAGGGCTGTGTGTACCCGCCCCATCTGGTAGTTGGAATTGCTGCGTCTGAAGGGGAAGCTCATACCAATGGTCCCGCCCATATAGTTGAGCTGCTTCCCGCGCATCGATATATAATCGGTACCGTAGTATGCACCCAGGCGGTAGGTAACTGTAGAAAAATACTTGCCTTTTCCCTTATTTACCGCTAAAGGGTCAGGGGTGACTTCTCCACCCACGCCCAACCGCCAGGCGGTATTGGCTATTGAATCCTTTACGCCAAAATTGCTGAAGTTTTTCCAGTCGCTGTATACGAAGTCGGCGCCTATATCCCAATAAAATGATTTGCCGAAATGAACACCAAAGCTGTATTCCGCAGGTAATTCCAGCTTTCCCTTGGCATCATAGGATTGGTTAACAGTATCACGGGAGAGCAGGTCAATACCGTTAGGATCGTAACTGCGTGCGATCGCATACTCATCCCGGTTGATATTAAGGCTTTGGGAAAGCGTAGCGGTTGCGCCGATGTTCAGGTACTGGTCCTTTTTAAAAGATACCTGGTAAAGCACGCCGCCTTTCCAGTAAACGCCTCCCATACTGTTCCGCTTATTAAATTCGGAGTTCCTTATAATGGTAGTATCCAATTGATAGAGTGAGCTGGTGTTGATTATATTACCAAAGGCATAACCGAAGTTTGCCCCTACACTCAGCCCTTTAAATTTACCCGAAAACCCTATATAGGCATATTGCAGTCCGCCGCTGCCCTCATAGGCCCTGGCCACTTTACCTATCCCATCAATATTGGCAGTATCCGCCTGGTTATAATATACATTGGAAATTGGCGTAAAGCCGAAGCTCATCCCCGCATGCTTACCCAGCGGAAAACCAAGATTGAGATAGGAAAAGCCGGCTGTACCCGATTGAACGCTTTCATCATTCATCAATATGCTGCGCGACCTTGCCTCCAGGCCAAAATCAAGGGATGTCGCCCTGAGAAAGCTGTAGGAAGCCGGGTTAAAGCTGTTAATGCCAAAAGGATCCGTAAAGCCTGTCGCTATACCGCCCATACCTCTTAATGTGGCCTGGCGCTGCTCGCTGAGCATACCTATGCCAAAACGCGAATAAGGAGAGGTCTCTTTAGACGATCTGGCCGGAGGTGTGGTACTCTGGGCTGTTGCGGTAAATACCGAAGCGGTAAAAGCAGAAGCCAGGAAAAAGTATTGCGTCTTTATTTTAGCGCGCATTATGTCTTAAAATTAAGTTTAGTCCTTTCAACAGAAGCTGGGAGTCTGCAAATATCTGATTTTTTAACTTGCCGGCAAAAAGAGGAGCATCCCCGCCCGTTAAAAATACCTGCACCTCCTGAAACTGCTCCCTGAAATTATTGATAAGGCCATCCATTTCAGCGGCAATACCATTTAATACCCCGCTCCTTATACCTGTTTCCGTATCGTAGCCCAATAGCAAAAGCTCACCTTCAGCGGCAATTAGCGGTAACTTATCCGTATACTCATTTAATGCCTTGAACCGCATCTGTACTCCTGGAGTTATCGCGCCACCCCTGAAAGCCTTATTTTTATGAACGAAACTATAGGTAATAGCAGTCCCTGCGCTGATAACCAGGTTATTGGTGGCAGGATTGGATTGGTAGGCGGCAACTGCCAAAGCGATCCTGTCTGCTCCCAGGGTTTCCGGGCTATGGTAAGCATTCATGATAGGGAGGGGCGTACCGGAGTTCAATATCATTACTTTCATCCGCTCCTGGAGTAATGCTTTCAGTTCCGGCGGATGATTAGCGACAGAGCTGATAATTGCAGCTTCAGGCTTATCCGCTTCAACCAGGTCCATAATGGAGGTTAACGCTTCCTCTTCCCGGAAATTGTGTGCCGTTAGTAAATTTTCTTCCTGGAACAACGCTGCTTTTACCCTTGAGTTTCCCCAATCGATGCATAGGTTCATACTTACTGATTTTAATGCTTAAAATAAATTGGTTCTGGTGTTGATTCTAAATGTATCCGGAATATCAGAGTTCCGGCGAAGAAAGGTTCCTGAAGTGGCCATTCATTTTTATCCTTGCCTTTAGCTGCTCCAGCTCTTCTATTATCGGTTGCATGGTATTCAGGTGGCGCCTCAGGTATTCCAATCGCTGCATTTCGTTAAAAATACACAGGAGTTCATACTCCTGCTCTAGTGTCAGCCCGACTTTATGAGCAATGTTGTAAGCATTCCATTCCTTGTATTCAGGTGGTAGCCTGGATTCCTCATTTAACAGGTGATAAAGCCTCGAGACCTCGCTTATGATCAGCTCTGACAGGCTTTTTGAGATGGTTATGTTTTCGTTTGCAGGATAGGAGACGATAGCACCGCTGAATAGCTTGTCCGGAATCGTTTTGATGAACTCTAGCACCCTGAATACCCTGCTGCCTCTGGTCCGGATATCCATGGTGCCGTCTTTATATTTCTTTGCCATTTCCGTTATATCTACAAGAGTGCCGTATTCACTTGTTTTACCATTTAATACCGGAAGAATACCAAAAGCCTTCTGTTCTCTTATACATTCTTCTGCCATTTGTATATACCTGGGTTCGAAGATATGAAGATTCAGCGGTTCTCCGGGATATACCACAATTGCCAGCGGGAAGACCGGGATGAAATTCGTCATGATCGCAAAATAATGATTTTTGCCGGTTTTATGCATGTTGTGCACTTAATATAAAGAGGCCTTTTTCGAAGATCCGGGTGGGAACTGGTATTCCGTTAAGCAGGTATGGACTTCTTAATGCATCATTTTTAATTATCTTATAATAATAAGAAAGCAAAACAAAATTTTTCTTTTTTCAATTTCCCGTCATAACTTTGCACATGGCTGCAAAATCTAAGTTTTACGGCGAAGGTTTAACGTTTGATGACGTATTACTCGCCCCCGCTTATTCCGAAGTGCTTCCCCGCGAAGTAAATATTTCCACCCAACTTACAAAAGATATCCGTTTGAACATGCCGCTGGTGTCGGCTGCTATGGATACAGTAACAGAAGCAACGCTTGCGATTGCGCTGGCCCGTGAAGGGGGAATCGGCATGCTTCATAAGAACATGAGTATTGAAAAGCAGGCTGAGCAGGTTCGCCGTGTTAAACGTTCGGAAAGCGGCCTGATACTTGATCCTATTACCTTGTTGCCGGAAGCTCCAATCGCCGATGCCCTGAAGCTGATGAAAGATAATAAAATAGGTGGTATTCCGATCGTGGACGGTGCCCATAAACTTGTAGGCATCCTGACAAACCGCGATCTCCGTTTTGAAAAGAATACACGCAAAAAGGTCGCAGAGGTAATGACGGCCGCCAACCTGGTAACAGCTCCTAACGGAACCAATCTCCAGAAAGCGGAGAGGATCCTTCAGCAATATAAAATTGAAAAACTGCCTATCGTTGATAAAGCCGGTAAGCTGATCGGACTTATCACCTTCCGGGATATATTACAATTTAAAAGCCATCCTGATGCCTGTAAGGACAGCTATGGCCGCCTGCTCGTAGGCGCCGCGGTAGGTATCACTGCTGATATCCTTCAGCGGGTGGAGGCGTTGAGAAACTCGGGTGTTGACGTAATAACAATGGACAGTGCGCACGGTCATTCCAAAGGCGTTATTGAAGCCGTAAAGCACGTCAGGAAGAGCTTTAAGGATCTGCCCATCATTGCTGGTAATATTGCTACTGCTGCGGGAGCTAAAGCACTGGCCGATGCCGGTGCCGATGCGGTTAAAGTGGGCGTTGGTCCTGGTTCAATCTGTACTACGCGCGTGGTTACCGGTGCCGGAGCCCCTCAGCTGACAGCAGTAATGGAAGCCGCTCAGGCGCTGGCGAAGCGTGGCATACCGGTTATTGCCGACGGCGGTATCCGTTATACGGGTGATATGGTAAAGGCCCTCGTTGCCGGTGCAAGCACAGTTATGGCAGGATCTATATTTGCAGGCACGGAAGAAAGCCCGGGCGATACGATTATATATGAAGGACGCAAGTTCAAGTCTTATCGTGGTATGGGATCGATCGACGCTATGCAGGAGGGTTCTAAAGACCGCTACTTCCAGGATGCGGAAGATGATATAAAAAAGCTGGTACCCGAGGGAATCGTAGGCCGCGTGCCTTATAAAGGAACGCTGAAGGAGGTTGTGCAGCAATTCGTGGGAGGTTTAAGAGCCGGTATGGGTTATTGCGGAGCAAAAGATATCAAGACTTTACAGACAGAGGCGCAATTCATCCGTATTACAGCAGCAAGCATGGCTGAAAGCCATCCGCACGATATCGTGATTACTAAAGAAGCGCCTAATTACAGCCGGTAATTCGGTAACTTTAATATACGACAGAAAAGGCCCCCCGGGGCCTTTTCATTTTAAGCTCAGGCCGTCTGCCTGCTCCTGATAAGATACAGCTGCGCGACAATTGCCAGCAGCAGGAACATCGCTATCAGCTGGTGCAGCTCGGCGAGCGTTTCGAATATACCCCATTTGTTAGGAACAATATGTGTGCTCATCAATACAGTAAGTATGCCCAGCAGTACCTGCAGGCTTACGAGAACCAGGGGTTGCAACCGGTACCTTCTGAACACGGCCGTTATATTCTGAGCCTTCAAAGACATGTAAGCGGCGATGAATATAAGGATGCACAGCAGGTAAGCGATGCCCCGGTGCATAAAATGGATCGTGATCTTATTTTCCAGCAAGGGATGCCCGGTAGCTGAATTACCCATGCCGGCAGGTATCCAGTCACCATTGATCGTTGGCCAGGTGGCGGCCGCTGTAGCTGCCTTATTGCCGGCCATCAGCGCTCCGTATACAAGCTGTACCAGCAGTATGCAAAAGGTAGCGAAATAAAGCTTCTTCAGGCGGGGCTGATATATTTTCCCGTTTTCAGGGATCAGCAGCTGCAGCGCAAACCAGAGCACATAGCATGCCAGTATCATAGCCAGCACAAAGTGGATCGCCAGCCTGGTGGGTCTTACATAGATCGCGTCGCCTGTTAGCCCGCTGGCCACCATTATCCAGCCTACAGCGCCCTGTAAAGCGCCTAATATAAAAAGCACCACCAGCGGCATGACCATTTTCCTGTTGAAATATCCCCTGGCCAGGAAAAATATAAAAGGTATGGCGAATACAAAGCCGATAAGCCGCGCCCAGAGGCGGTGAAACCATTCCCAGAAAAAAATATGCTTGAAATCACTTAAGGTAAAATCCGCATTCAGGTATATGTACTGCGGTGAGCGCTGGTACTTTGCAAACTCGGTCATCCATTGCTCGTGGTTCAGCGGCGGTAATGTGCCGGTTACAATATTCCATTCGGTAATGGAAAGCCCTGAGCCGGTGAGCCGGGTAACGCCACCCAGCAATGTCTGGATAATGATCATGAACACGCCGGTGAGCAGCCAGTAAGCTACAGCCCGGTCTTTGCGACTGGTATCAATTGTATTCAAACCGGAATTTTTTTTGCAAAGGTAAGGCTAATGTACCGGGAGCAAAGTTATGGTGCTGCTATTCTGTAAAATTTCGGTAAGTGGTCACGGAGGTACTGATATAGCCTTAAGTCATATTTAAATATTTCATTTTTTGCATTAAAATTCAATTCGCTTACTTTTGAGCCTCTAAAAATGAAAATCTCATGCAAGTCTGGAAAGATTATCTTGAATCGAATAAGCAACGTTTCCTTGACGAATTACTGGAGCTGCTGCGTATACCATCTGTAAGCGCAGACAGCAAATATAAAGCCGACGTAGCCCGTTGTGCAGAAGCGGTAAAGCAGCATATGCTGGCTGCCGGATGCGATAATGCAGAGGTATGCCCTACAGCAGGTCATCCTATCGTCTACGGCGAAAAGATCGTTGATCCCCAGTTGCCGACTGTTTTAGTATATGGCCACTATGATGTACAGCCGCCTGATCCTTTGGATCTCTGGCATAGCGGTCCTTTTGACCCGGTGATCAAAGACGGGAAAATATATGCCCGCGGCGCCTGCGACGATAAAGGGCAGATGTTTAAGCATATCAAGGCATTCGAGGTAATGAACAGGACCAATACCCTTGCCTGCAACGTGAAGATGATGATTGAAGGAGAAGAAGAGGTCGGCTCAGATAACCTGGGCAAATTCCTTGAGCAGAATAAGGAAAAATTAAAAGCTGATATTGTACTGATCTCTGATACATCCATGATCAGCATGGAACACCCTTCTATAGAAAGCGGTCTTCGCGGGCTTGCATATATGGAGGTAGAGGTAACCGGTCCAAACCGGGACCTCCACAGCGGCGTATATGGCGGGGCAGTAGCAAATCCTATTAACCAGCTGTGTAAAATGATCGCTTCGCTGCATGATGAGAATAATCACATCACTATTCCCGGCTTCTACGACAAAGTACTGGATCTGAAAGCGGAGGAGCGTGACGACCTGAATAAGGCGCCGTTTGACCTGGAAGAATACAAAAAGGAACTGGACGTGAAAGAAGTGTGGGGTGAGTTGGGCTATACTACACTGGAACGTACCGGGACAAGGCCCACGCTGGATGTAAATGGTATCTGGGGCGGTTATACCGGGGAAGGCGCTAAAACGGTGCTGCCTTCCAAAGCATATGCGAAAATTTCCATGAGGCTGGTGCCTAACCAGATCAGCAAGGAAATTTCCAACCTGTTCACCGATCATTTCAAAAAGATAGCGCCTCCGGGTGTAACAGTGAAAGTAACCCCGCATCATGGTGGCGAACCTGTGGTTACGCCTACAGACTCCCCGGCTTACCAGGCAGCTGCCAGGGCTATTAAAGCCACGTTTGGCAAAGACCCGATACCGACCCGCGGTGGAGGCAGCATCCCGATCGTTGCCTTGTTTGAAAGTGTGCTTGGATTAAAAACCGTATTGCTGGGCTTTGGACTGGACAATGATAATATCCACTCTCCAAATGAAAAGTACGATGTTTTCAACTACTATAAAGGTATTGAGACCATCCCTTTCTTCCATAAGTTCTTTGCTGAAGGAAGGGGTTAAGAGATAAATGAACAGGTAAGAAGGATGACATTGTCATCCTTCTCTTGTTTTATGGTATAAGTCGTGTTACACTTCTTGTCATTTTTAAAATGGTCAGGGGTACTTTTCAATTGTCAAATATCTGTTTATTAATTTTTTGAAAAGGAATAAATCACTAACATTGTAGTGCTTAAAACCATTTCCGATTTATGGAAGAACATAATCCGTCCCAGCCGGGACAAGCTCCTTTTACCGGGATCAGCCGCCTGATAGCGCAAATGGAAACAGTGATCAGGGGAAAGAGACCGCAGATAGAGATGGTAGTTGCCTGCCTGCTTGCTAAGGGCCATATTTTGATGGAAGATAATCCGGGTACGGGGAAAACGGTGATGGCGCGCACCCTGGCCAATGCGATCAGCGGTTCCGGCGGAGGGAAAAGCGTGCTTTTCCGGCGTATACAGTTTACTCCTGATCTTTTGCCTATGGACCTTATAGGGGCGCATATATTCGATGAGCAGAACAAGGATTTCCTGTTTAAGAAAGGCCCGCTCTTTTGCAATATACTGCTGGCAGATGAAATTAACCGGGCATCACCCAAAGTACAAAGCGCCTTGCTGGAATGTATGGCGGAAGGCCAGATTACGGTAGGAGACGAGACAATAAAGCTGGAAAATATGTTCTTTACGATAGCTACCCAGAACCCGGTAGAAATGGAAGGGACTTACCCGCTGCCTGCTGCGCAGCTTGACCGTTTTTTCATGAAGATATATTTCGGTTATGTTGATGAAAGCACCGAGCTGGATATTTACCGTAATTATAATAACATAGCCGATAATCTCCAGCACCTGAACCAGGTGCTGGGAATGGATGACATCCTGGCGCTGCAGCAGGAAGCGGGAAATGTATTTGTTCACGAGGAAATCATAAAGGCCGTGGCCAATATCGTACGGGGTACGCGTGAGCACCCGGACATCACACTTGGCGCCAGCACACGTTCGGGAATTGCCTTTATGCGTTGCCTGAGAGCTTTTGCGCTGGTAAAGGGCCGCAGCTTCGTGATCGAGGATGATGTACAGGCAATAACCCGGCCGGTATTGGATCATCGTCTTATTTATCGTAATAAGGAAGGAAGGCTTAAAGCGCTTGATCAGATACTGCAAACGGAAATGGCCCGTCTTGCAAAACTCAAATTGTATTCCTGATAAAACTTTCAATAGCTTATTATGAAAAAGCTTCTGACCATTTGTTTATTGTGCATTGCCTTTTTGTATTGCTCCTGCGATGGTATTATTACCAATAATGGCAGGACAGTAACCGGTAACGGAGTAGTAGTGAACAGGGAATTTGCGATAAAGGATTTTAAGGACATAGATGTAAGCTCTTCCATTACGGTCGTGCTTGCCCAGGCTGATAAATTTGATGTGAAGCTCGAAGGTGAAGATAACATAGTGTCTTTATTTGACGTAAAGCTTGTAGGAGAAAAGCTGGTTATAAAGCCGAAAGGAAAATATAATCTCAGTTTTAAAAAGCCGCTGAAAGCCTACATCAGCGCTCCTGTTTTCCGGAAACTGGAAGCATCCGGCGCCTGCGCCTATACCGGTAATAGTCCGATACGCCATGACGGCGATATAGAGCTGGACCTGAGTGGCAGCTGCAATGCTGATCTTGAGCTGCATGCCCCATCCGTCTCCGCGGATATATCCGGTGCATGCCGCCTGAAGCTTAGCGGTACGGCTAAGGAATTCAGGATCGATGGTTCCGGATCCAGCGAGGCAAGATGCTTCGGGCTTATGGCAGATGTTGTAAATATCGATTTTTCCGGTGCGGGAATGGCAGAAGTGAGCGCAGCCCGGCAGCTGAAAGTGGATATAAGCGGAGCTGCAAACATACGGTATAAAGGGAATCCCGGCATCAGCCAGGAAGTAAGTGGTGCAGCGAGTATAAAAAAGGCTGATTAAATTGTATTAAAGATTATGGGCAGACTGATACGGAATACTTTGCTGCTGTGTTTATGTCTGGGGGCATCCCTCTACGGGCAGGCGCAATCGCTGGCCCAGCGTAATGCACAAAAGCGTTATTCCATCGATGCTAAGCGGACCGGTACCGACCCCACCGGTAAAGATGCTCTGCCAAGGTCGCGCGAGTTTATACGTACGGACAGCACCTATTATGTAGGATGGATGTATGAGGGACTGTATAAGGCAGAATATGCCGCAGACTATCTCGGCTATAAAAATGCTACCATACCATTGAAAAAGGCCCTGGATCTCCTGGAGCGGGATTATGCACGGGAATTAAGCGTACGTACCGCCGACCTGATGAAATATTATCCCGTGTTTCATTTCCATACAGATTATGCACAGATAGCTTATGAGCTGATGGATTGTTACAGCAACATCGATCGTCCCGATCTGGTATACGAGCTGCTGAGGCGCGCTCAGCGCTGGAATTTTCAGCGGGAATATGGCTTCCAGGTATATAATTATCTTGCATGGACCGTCCACCGGAATCGCTTCTATACTTCCTCCAGGTACACTTTTCTTAAGAACAGCATCAGTGAAAATGAAAAGCTGGCACATCTGTATCTTGATTCTGCAATGTTTAAAATCCAGCGGGATAAGAAGCTGAACGTTTTTTTTCAGCCGGAGTATGAAGAGGCTGATAAGCAGAGCGTATACCATTACCGGGCTATGCTGTACAGCTATGCATTACGTATAGATTCGGCATCGAAATATTATGAAAAGATGCGGAACTACGCCTATTTCTCTCATAATAACTTTGCCACTTTCCTTTCCATATGCGGAGATTTCCGGCAGGCGGAGCAGGAGTACAGGTTAGCATCGATGCAGGATGGCGGAGACAAAAGGCTACAGGAATGGGCATATTATTCTTCTATCCTCGATATTTACAAGGCACAGCCCGATAAGGCCATGCAATCTATGCGCGATATGATCAAAGCCGTTGGCTCTACGCCAGGCTTTGGCTGGTATAATATTGCCCTTGCGCGTGCCTGCACCTATAGCGGCGATATAGAGGAAAGTCAGCGTTATCTTACCAAGGCCGAGGGCTTCAAAGAGCTCCATATCGGTACTACCTTAGGCCAAAGTCATTATGATTTCAGCATAAACCTGGTAAAAATGATGAATGGCATCAATAAAATCCAGCAGCAGAAATTTGAGAACCGCAACTGGTGGTATAACCCTTCAGTATTAAGTACGATGGCCAGGCAGGTAAGCGAAAAATACCTGATGCAGTATATGATCGTTAACCAGTTTGCGATGAACCCCGAAAGGGATATGGTCGTGTACAAGCTGTTTTCCACCGAAAGCACGGTAAGCTGGGATGAGATATGGTATCTGATACGGGATTTCACTACGAAGTTTTTTATGGAACGGTTTGAAGAAGAGGTTCAGTCGAAGGATCAGCGCAGGCTGATAAAAAAATACTTTAACCTGTTTATAGCACGGCTGCAGATGAAAAAGGGAAATTATAGCAGGGCTAAAGAAATGCTCGAGACTATTGCCGATGATATAACCATTGACGGGGAATATGAAAAGCTGTTCGTAGCCCGGTTGTACGAAGCGCTGGCCACCTGTGCGGATGAGTCAGGTGACAGGGGAATGTACAATAGCAGTGTATATAATTTTTATATCAGTTTCCCGCAGCTCCTCCCTTACTCCGACGTTAAACCGAATCTCAGGCTTACGGTAAGGGGAAATGCTGATAAAGCAGTGCTAAACCGTCTTAAGAATTGCAATATCAATTGGATTACAGATATGGGTACAATGACGCCGGAAGCCGTAATTTCCTTTGGAAAGGAGGGAAAGAAAAGCACCGTTACTTACCAGGTCATTGACCGCAGCGGTCGTGAAATAGTGAAACGTACTACCTATACCTATATTCCCTCTGAGGATGCAGGCGTAAACCTGGCCTATCGTCTGTTCGGTATAACCCGGAAGCCTGCAGAGTCTGCAGGTAATATCTCCAATCCAACTGCCAGCCGATAGCTCAGAACCGCAGGTGCTTGACGGTAAGGCCGTTATTGATCAGTTGCATCAGCGAATCGATCCCTATCTTCAGGTGGGTTTCCGCAAATACCTTTGTTACCTTGGTATCGCTTTTGGCTGTTTTTACACCTTCCGGTATCATGGGCTGATCGGATACAAGGAGCAGGGCACCGGTCGGTATCTTGTTGGCAAAACCGGTGATGAATATAGTGGCCGTTTCCATATCTATAGCCATCGTACGCATTCTTTTAAGATATTCCTTAAAGTTATCATCATGCTCCCATACACGTCTGTTGGTGCTGTAGCAGGTGCCGGTCCAGTAGTCCCGGGCATAATCACGTATGGTTGTGGAAATGGCTTTTTGCAAGGCAAAGGAGGGCAGGGCGGGTACTTCCGGTGGAAAATAGTCGTTGCTGGTACCTTCGCCACGTATTGCGGCTATAGGCAGAATGAGGTCGCCTACCTTATTTTTTTTCTTCAGCCCGCCGCATTTGCCCAGGAACAAAACGGCCTTGGGATTTATGGCCGATAACAGGTCCATGACCGTGGCGGCGCCGGGACTGCCCATACCGAAGTTAATAATTGTAATGCCGTTGGCAGTGGCGCATTGCATTGGCTTGTCGTGGCCCGTCACAGGCACTTCATGCATATCGGCAAACATCTCAACGTACTTGTAAAAGTTACACAACAGAATATACGCTCCAAAATCTTTCAGCGCCATACCCGTATACCGGGGGAGCCAGTTCTCTACTATTTCCTGCTTTGTTTTCATCGTTATCCTGTATTTATTTTTGTCCCTATCAAAGTTAAGTTAGTTGATTTGTAACTGGTGATATATTTTTGCAATCTTTTTATCAGCTGTCACATGAAACAAAAGCTATTTATAATCCTTTTGATTTGCATGCATACGTATGCATTTTCGCAACAAACGATAACAGACACGGTATCAACAAAAGATTCGGTCCGTACCAGCAACTATGCCTCGGTTTTTAATCCTGCTGGTCCTTTATATCAATACGGGCTGAATTTTACTAAAATGATTGAAGGGCGGATTCCTGGGCTGCAATCGACAAACGGTGGAGGGCAACCCGGTTCATCTGCAGATTTAATGCTTAGAGGCTATAGCACTCTTGATGTTATTCCTTCACTCAATACCGGTTTGGCGGACAATAAGCCGCTGATTGTTCTAGATGGCTTTATCTATACAGGTGATATCGCTTCCATAGATCCACGGGATATTGATGTGGTATCAGTACTAAAGGACGCCGGAACATTATTTGAATATGCTGCTTACGGCAATGCAAATGGCGTGATTGTAATAACTACAAAGCGCGGCCATGAGAAAAAAAAGCTGCAGGTAGACGCAAGGGCCGGAATTATTACAGCAGCATTGCAGGACTACAATACCATGAATCCACAGCAGTTTTACGAAACAAGCTTTGATGCAATACGAAATGCCGCGCTTAGCCAGGGTTTTACTCCTTCTGAAGCTGCCCGGTACGCTGCCGATAACCTTATTCCTATATTGGCATATAATGCTTATAATGTTCCCGACAATCAACTGATCGATCCTAACACCGGTAAGGTAAGTTCCGGAGCTTCCTTAATACACCACGACGATTGGAAAAAGGAAGCAAGAAGAGTTGGTTTGCATCATAGCTATAACCTTTCATTTGAAAACCGGGATGATAAAACGGATTATCGCCTGTCTTCCGGGTATGCAAAGGAGCAGGGATATATGCTTAATACCGGATATGAGCGGTTCAATATACGCCTGGACGGAAATCATAAATTTAGACCATGGTTACAGGCCGGTATTAATACGTCGGGTGCTTTGTCGGCACAACAGCAACTGACAGGTGGCGGCGCTACCGGCTATAGTAATCCTGTTATGGTATCGCAGATGATGGCACCAATATATCCTGTCTATTACCGTGGTGCCGATGGTGAAAAGGAAATTGATCCGGTTACAGGAGATTATCGCTATAGTTTTGATAAGCGGGCTTTCGGGAGCGGCACGAATGCGCTGGCAATACAACGCTACAGCCAGAACGTTTTTCATACGACCAGCTTTACCCTGAGGCCCTATGTGTCGCTGAATTTTTTAAAGCACTTTTCATTCACCTCCTTTTTCAACCTGGGTTATTTCAGGACCGGACATGACGTATCCTCCTTGAAAAATTACCTGCCATTGACTAATTTCAATACAGTAGACCAGACTTCCTGGGGATTGAATTACCAGTTTCGCCAGGAGCTGAGCTGGTCAAAAAAGATAAAAGAGCATAGTTTCAGCATGAAAGCCGTGGTAGAAAACCAGCGTAACGAAGTCTATGACAAATACGATGAATTTAGCGGTGATGGATCTCATGTTCTAAGTTACCGGAATCAGAATGGTGTAAAAGCCATGGTTGTACAAGGTGTTGGGGAATATAATTTTAAGGAGCGGTATTTTGTATCCGGGGGTATAGGGCATAACGATATCAATTCCGGTACTTTACCCTATGATCTTTCATCTGTTAACTACTATGCAAATCTGGCATGGGTGCTGAGCAACGAGAACTTTTTGAAGGAACAATCTCTTATTGATCTATTGAAGATAAAAGCCAGCTATGGAAATGTACTGAAGAAAACATCTTTTTTTTACAATAATGATATTTATTCCAGTATGTCTTTTGGCAACCAGTCACGACAACTTTTTAGCATCGCCATGGATTTTGCGTTATTGCGTGGCAGGGTAAGGGGAGATATCGCTTTCTATAATCGTAATACACCGGCATCAACATTTATAAAACTATCTACAAATCCATTACCTATTCCGCTAACAGGATTTGAGCTTAACAATAAGGGAGTTGAAGCCAGCGTAGGGATAAGCCTTATAAGAAAGTATACAATCAGCTGGGATATAAATATTAATGTTGCCCATTACAGGACAACCATGGCGAAAATGCCGGAGGGAATCGACTCCTTTTACTATGGGATTGGGGTGGCTTACAAAGGAGCATCCTTTCCTAACTTTTTTCTGCCCGAAAGCGCCGGCGTAGATCCGGCTACCGGTAAAGAGCGGTGGTATTATACAGATGCCGCAGGACAAAGAATTAAGACAAGTGATTTTCACCTGGCCCAGGATGTTTACAGTATGGTAAATGCCGGTAGCGTTTCACCCATACTCTTTGGAGGTGTTCAGAATACAATATCGGCGGGTCGTTTCAGTTTTTTTATCAACCTCACTTTTGGATTGGGAGGGAAAGTTTATGATAACGTATATGCCTCGCTGATGGACACAAGAGACCTGGGGCACAGTTATGCTGCCGATCTTCTCGACCGCTGGACACCTGATAATAAGAATGCCACTATTCCAAAGGCCGAGTACGGAGCGGTATCCATTGCCAGCACCAGGTTCCTTAAAAGCGCTTCCTGCCTGAACATCCGCAGCGTCTCCGCAGGATATGACGCTATAGAAGAAAAAAGCAGGAGTAATAAAACATTAAAATCGTTAAGGGTTTACATTTCAGGGGATAATCTCTGGTTGTTCGCGGCGGGCAAAGGGTTGAATCCACAGGGAAGCTTCAACGGTATATCGGGATTTGTCTATGGCCCTGCGCGCGCTATTTTATTGGGAGTTTCTGTAGGTTTGTAACGGAATATGATCCAGATCCGATACCCGCAGCATAATTTCAGGTTAAAGACCGAAAATGGCCGGCAATACATTTTTGATATTGTCCGGAAAAGGTATGTAGTGCTGACGCCCGAAGAATGGGTACGCCAGCATGTAATCCTTTATCTTACGGAAACGCTGCGATATCCGAAAACACTTTTTTCCGTTGAGAAAGAGATAAAGATCGGTCACCTGAAAAAGCGCTATGATATAGTTATCTACGATCGCGAAATGAAGCCATGGATGCTGATCGAATGTAAGGAACCGGGCATCCCTATTGCTGATAGCACACTACAGCAGTTGTTGCGTTATTATCAGGTATTGCAATGTCCTTACTGGGTGCTGGTAAACGGAGCCGATGCCTATTGTGCTGCAATAAAAGAAAACAGGGTATCCTGGTTGGATACCCTGCCCCCGTTTGATTAATATTTATAAGCTTTACTGACCGATCGCCAGCAATTCGACTTCGAATATCAATGTGCTGTTCGGCCCTATATCGCTGCCTACCTGCCGGTCGCCATACCCCAGGTGCGGCGGGATGAAGAAACGGAATTTACTGCCGGTTGGCATAAGTTGCACCCCTTCTGTCCATCCGGCAATTACAGCATTAAGCGGGAAGGTTGCCGGCTGGTTGCGTTGTACCGAGCTGTCAAAAACTTTCCCGTTGATCAAAGTGCCGTGGTAATGACAGGTTACTTTGTGCGCTGCTGTAGGTTTCGGTCCGTCTCCTTCTTTAAGGATCTCGTACTGAAGGCCGCTTGGTAAGGCTACAATGCCCGGTTTTGATTTATTCTCTTCAAGAAAAGCTGCTCCGGCTTTTTTATTTTCTTCTGCTTTTTCCCTGTTCTTCTGAAACAGGATGTCTGCGATACCCATAGTTATTTATTTTTTGAGTTATTATGTGTTGCACTGGTAGATAGATTTTTGTCGCTGACCGGTGTGCCCTTTATAATTTGTTCGTATTCCGCGCTGTTTAAAATATCCTGAGCCTTTTTAATAGTAATATCGGTCTTGTTCAGTTCCTGATAAAAACCATTGTTATTAAACTGCATCCTGGCCAGCAACGCTTTCATTCTTGTCCTGAGATAGGCGAGGTCATTCGGATTTTCCCATACGGTTCTTGTATGGATGGCATTCTGCAGCTGGAACTTCTTCCGAAGCTCTTCCATCATTTCCGGCGTTATATTAAAACCGTTGTCAAACTGGCTATAGGTTTTTAATGCTTTGATGCGCTCGCTGTTTTTCGAATAATACTCATAAACAAAGGTGTTGAACACATCATTGTCATTCAGCAGCTCTGCCAATGCTCCTGAATAATAGGCCGGGTCATATGGCGTTACAATATCCGGCCTGATACCACCGCCGCCAAATATCTGGCGGTGACTTACCTTGGTATAGAACCGGGCGGTATCCGCCGGGTTGCCGGTATCGGCTACCATGAGGGAGCCATTGGTAAAGCGGTTGATATAATCCTGGGCATAAGCTTCTTTACCCTGTGTATAGGGACGTTGTATGCTGCGTCCTGTGGGGGTGTAGTAGCGTGCAATAGTCAGCCTTAGTGCAGAACCGTCGCTGAGATCATACTGCTCCTGTACCAGGCCTTTCCCGAATGTACGGCGGCCGATTACGATCCCCCTGTCCCAGTCCTGTATGGCGCCGGCCAGGATCTCGCTTGCTGATGCCGATCCTTCATCCACCAGTATGGCCAGCTTTCCTTTTTCAAAAGTGCCGGGGCGTTGTGCCTTATATTCTTCCCTTGGCGAACGGCGTCCCTGTGTGTAAACGACCATTTTGTCTTCCCCCAGAAACTCATCGGCTATATAGGATGCGGCTTCCAGGTAGCCTCCTGGATTTTGCCGGAGATCAAGGATCATTTGCCGCATACCCTGCTGCTCCAGGCTGCTCAGGGCTTTTTTGAACTCTTCGTGGGTAGTGGCGCTGAACCGGTTGATCCGTATATACCCGGTAAGCTTGTCGGGCATCATATAAGCAGCATCAACACTAAAAAGAGGAATGGTGCCGCGTTTAACGGACAAATTGATTGGCTTTGACTGCCCTTGCCGTAAAAGGGTCAGCTTTACTTCACTGTCTTCGCTGCCTCTTAGCCTGGAAATAATCTGCTCGCTCGTAATCGCAATACCGGCCACAAGGCTGTCATTTACCTTTACCAGCTTATCGCCGGTTTGTATGCCGGCTTTTTCGCTCGGTCCGCCGCTTACAACAGAAGTTATCTGTATTGTATCTTTTATGATGAAGAACTCTACGCCTATTCCCTGGAACTTTCCTTCCAGGTCTTCGTTCACTGCTTCCAGCTCGCTGGCGGGGATATAAGAAGTATGAGGGTCAAGGTGCTTTAGAATGCCGTTTACAGCATCTGCATATAAGGAGTCTGTATTGACGGAATCCACATAGCGGTCACTGATCAGCTCTATGATCTCCTCCAGAGGATCATTCTGGTTGATGATTGCCGAAATAGGACGTTTGTTGCTTAAAAGCTGGTTCAGGAAAAAACCGATAAGCATACCTGCAACAAGTACCAGAGAGAAGATAAACGGAGCCCAGACAGACCTGCGCCGGGATTTGTCAAAAGACATAAACTCAGTAAAAATAAGGCTTGATAAAAACGATCAGAGAGCAAAATTAGGTATAAAATCGCTCTCTTTTATAAAAGAAAAATATATCACGATATTAAAACCGAAAGAGCCTGGGGAAGTATCCTTACCCTTATTTCCTCTTTGCAGGAATGGACGTCTCCGTCAGCCTGCATTAAAGTAAGGCCCTTGTGCCTGATCGAGATGCTTTTCCCTTTGTAATGCTCTACAAATCGGCTTTTAAGCAATGTTCCATTAAATGCTTTCATTGCAATAAGGCCACCGATTAATTTAGGAAATTTCTTTATGATTACAATGTCGAACAATCCGTCCTGAAGATCGGCCACAGGTGCGATCCTGAAATTATACCCGAATTGCTGTGCATTGGCAATGGTCAGGATAAATGCTTTTTTGCTGAATTGCCTGCCATCTACTTCCAGTTCCCATTCCCACTCCTTATAGGTCCACAAATGTTTGGTTACGATCCAGCTGTATACGGCCATGCCTCTTCTGCTGCTTTTGCTGAACTTCCGCGCGACCAGGGCATCAAAGCCTACGCCCACATTGCTGGCAAAAATTATATCATTGGCCATACCGAGGTCGATCTTTTCTGATCTTCCCCTGTTGATTATCCCGATTGCTTTTGCAGGATCAAGTGGTATATTCAGCGTCCGGGCAAGACCGTTCCCGGAACCTTTCGGAATGATCGCCAGTTTTGTGTCGCTGTGCCGGAGGCCGCAGATGATATCATTTACGGAGCCGTCGCCGCCAACGGCCACTACTATCGCGACGCCATTTCCAGCCGCCTCTTTTGCAAGCACCGTTCCATGTTTGGCATATTGTGTATACGCGATCTCATAGCAGTATTTTTTATGATCAAGGTGTTTGCTGATGATATCCTGCATTGCCTTTACCCTGTCTACACCGGATCGCGGATTGATAATAAAAAGTATTTTTTCAGACATGTAGCGCAGGATATTATTTTACTGCTTTAAGGCTAAGATCCAGGCTGACTGCATGGTGGGTTATTGCGCCAACGGAAATATAATCTACGCCCGAAGCGGCATAGGACTCGATATTGCTGTAATTAATGCCGCCAGATGCTTCCGTTTCGTAGCGCCCGTTAATAAGATTAACCCCCTCTGCAAGCTTTTCGGGCGAAAAATTGTCGAGCATGATCCGGTGAACATTACCGGTAGCCAATACCTCACGGATATCGTCCAGGCTGCGTGTTTCAACTTCTATTTTCAGGTCCAGGTTATTTTCCCTGAGATAGGTATTGGTTTTTTCAATCGCTTTTCTGATACCGCCGCAATAATCAATATGATTATCTTTGAGCATGATCATGTCGTACAGGCCCATACGGTGATTATGGCCGCCGCCAAGCTTTACGGCTTCCTTTTCACAGGCCCTGAAAAGAGGGGTGGTTTTACGTGTATCCAGTATTTTTGACCGGTAATTTTTTATCTTCTCCACATAGCTCCTGGTAAGCGTGGCAATGCCGCTCATACGCTGCATACAATTAAGCACCAGCCTTTCTGCTTTTAATATGGTATGTACCGACGCTTCGACCTCAAATGCAAATTCTCCGGATAGAATACTATCGCCGTCCTTTTTATATGCAATGAATTTTACTTCCGGCTCCAGGAAGCCGAATATTTCCCGGGCCAGGGATACGCCTGCTATAATGCCGTCTTCCTTGATCTTTAAGACTGCTTTACCCTGTGCATCGGATGGTATACAAGCGAGAGTAGAGTAGTCGCCTGCCGCGATATCCTCTTCAAGCGACAGTCTTATAAATTCAGGGGTATTCACGATAGTCCAGTTGTTTATATTAGTAGAGGCCGCAAAGATAGAATTATTTTGTTTGCCAGTTTTTACACGGTTCCTGTATTATTGCAATTATTGCCTTCGGATTTTGTATTATAAATTATAACCTTTATCTTCAGGGTAATATATTAATGCATATGATGAAAAGGATATTATCCACGGCTGTTTTTTCTTTTATTTTATTGGCTGACCAGGCTGTTTTTGCGCAGGGACAGGAACGGTGGAAAGAGAGCAGCCGGCTGGCAGGGAAAGAGCCGGTCGCATTTAGCGATACCACCTGGCTGATAAGTGGCGGCCAGCAAGATGAAATGTATATGAGAAGGGGCAGCTTTATGTATAAAGGGGCTTTCAAGCGCAGTATGTTTGTCCTGGCCGACCGCAGCTACCTGGTTGTGAAGCGGGAGCCGGAAGAGATACAGATCAAGGATGAGGAAGGAATCATAAGGGTTTACAGGCCGGATAAAAGAGATACTTCCGCAGCCGATGCTGCCGGGAAAATGGCAGAGCAGCAATTGCCTGTCCGACCTGTAAGCTCAATAAATACAGAAGAGATCAGTGGAAGCTGGGAAGCATATAAGCGTGGCAGAAAGCCTGGCGCAGCTCCGGGGAAAATAAATTACAATAAGCTTATAAAGAGTGTCCTGGTCCTGGAAAAGGCAGACGAGAACGGCAATAAAGGTTTTTTGTTTAACAGCTCAGGCACAAAAAGCCCCGGGGACAATTCTTATATGGCTGCTATTCTCACTATAAACGCTCCTGAGATTATTGCAAAGGATAAGGAAGGTAATGAATTCAAGCTGACCATCTGGAAATCCACCGCGGAGGAGCTGATCCTGGAAGATCCGGATGGCATGCTCTTTTATTGCAAAAAGTTCTGATGGCTGTACTTCTTAGCTCATCAAAATACCGGTGCCGTGTATTAAGGCAGGCATTTCATAATAGCTGTCCAAAGGTCTTCTGCTGATTTATCCCAGCTGAATTTCATCTTCTGGACACGCGCGGCTTCAATAAGCCTTGCCCTCAGCCGCTCATCTTTGTAGATGAGCCCCATTTTGTCGGCGATATCTTCCGGTTTCTCGGGATCTACAAGCAAAGCAGCATCACCGCCTACTTCCGGCATTGAGGAGGTTGCCGAGGTGATGACAGGCACATCACATTGCATTGCCTCCACTATGGGAATACCAAAGCCCTCGAACAGCGAAGGGTATACCATAGCATAGGCGGCTGCAGTAACTTTCGCCAGTTCCTGTACATCCAGGTATCCTGTCCACACAACGTCATCTTTATAAGGCATCAGGTTTTTGGCTTTTGTGATCTCTTCGTATTGCCAGGCCATTCTGCCCACGACCACCAGCTTCATACCGCTTTTCTGTCTTCGCTTGAACTGTACAAATGCTTTAAGCAGGTTAATGATATTCTTCCTGGGATGAAGCGCCCCGGTAAATAGGAAGTATTCATTTCCGCCGGAATATTTATCCCTGATGCCTGCTTTTTCCTCGGCAGAAAGCGGGTGATATGCATTATGGGCGCCATTATATACTATGCTTACCTTATCCGGATTGGTACCATACCGCTCCACGATGTCTTTCTTTGTAAAAGCGGAAACAGCTACTATTTGCCGGGCTTTTGCGGCAAATAACGGTGTATATTTCAGGTAGTGCCAGCGGTCCAGGCGCGAAATGAATTGCGGATAGTGCAAAAATGCCAGGTCATGAATGGTAATGCAGGTCGGCACTTTCGTACGCAGGCATCCCAATCCTTCCGGAGAGAAGTAAATATCCGCTTTGTATTTTTTCAATAACCGGGGAATACGCCACTCTGTCCAGATATAATAAAGAAAAGGATGCCTCGCCTGGGGCGATACTACGACCGGCGTTACATTCGGACCAAAAATAAACTCCTTATCAAACGGGCGGTCAAAAAAGAAAATGAATTCGTGTTCCGGATGGTTTTTTACAATACGGGATAAAGTCTCCCTGGAAAACCATCCAATGCCCTCCAGCTTACCCTTAAGCAAAAGCCGGGTATTGACAGCAATACGCATAGTGGCGCGAAAATACGATTAAAGCTATTACCTGCAATTAAAAATGTACATCGGTAATGCTGCTCAACGGCAGGTTAGTACCACCTTTTAGCTGTATATAATTGTCGGTGAGGGACCAGACGGTAGTTTCGACCGTTTTCTGGCCATCTGTGGTCTGAAAGGTGATGGCGGTTTTTCCCTTGAACTCATTGCCAAGACGAACTGCATACATGAGCTGTTCTTTCCAGTACGGCGTTTTATCTGTAGCCGCAGGTACAACTTTGTATTGTTGTATTTCCTCTTTCAAGATTAATGTGTGTGTCATGGCCATTTATTTACTTAACCAAATTTAACAAAAAAATCATTTAAAAAACTTTTTTTGCCCAATGCTACATCTTAATGTAAGTACTTAAATCCCGTTACAGGTTTATGTTCCTATATTATTAAGGACAATAAGGTAATCCTGCTTATTTTTGCCCGCCCGTACTAAACTTTAAACGCGTATGCTTTATCTGATTCCTTTGGTAGCTGCATTTGCCGGTTGGCTGCTCCATAAAGGGCTGATCTCTTTTGTCTATAGCAAAGTTGTTCCTGCAAGCCAGGAGACGATTGCAAAACGCCTTTCGGGTTATGCGGCCTCAGCATTAAACCTGGACCAGCTCGCCGGGCACTTGGCAGACGCGGGGGAGCTATCGGCATTAAAGCCCGAGATCGAGCGGCATATTGATGTGTTTCTTAATGAAAAACTGAAGGAGAAAATGCCTATGATCGCTATGTTCGTAGGAGAAAAGACAATTGATAAGATTAAAGAAGGCCTTCTGGAAGAGATTGATCTTTTACTGCCGGTCATTCTCCGGAGATTTGCCGGCAATCTGGATACGCGTATCGATATCGGGTCGATAGTTTATAAAAAGATCAGCCAGATGGATCAGCATGATTTTGCCGGCTCTGTAAAAGCGGGTACCATTAGCTATGCAAATAAGCTGGCTCTTTTTGGTGCCCTGGCCGGATTTATTACCGGGTGGTTATGCCTGGCCTGCTTTTATCTTCTGGCTTAAAACATAAGCGCCGGTTTGCAGCCGGCGCTTATGTTTTATTGGGCAATTTATCATTTGGCCTGCATCGGGAGGCTGACCTTCACATCGTCCCATTCAAAGCTAAGCGCGTTGTTGCTCAGGTTTATGGTAAACTTCTCCTGGACGGCAGGTAGCTTTGTTACCGGAGCCTTTACTTCCAGCACATTTTTATCCTTATTCTTTTCATATTCCGAGGCTCCCCTTTGTTGAGGTACACTGTTGAATATTACCGTCCACTCTTTTTCCTGCGGGATAGTAAATATAGCATAGGTACCAGCTTTCAGCTCTTTGCCGTCTATTGTAACATCCTTGTGAAAGGTAATGTCTGTACTGGCATTAGCGCCAGTACGCCAGATTTCACCATATGGAACAAGTTTGCCGAAAATCTCCCTGCCTCTTTTGGAGGGTTGGCTGTAAGAAACTTCTGCATAATCGTTTTTGGCGGAAGTAAGCGGACTCTTTGGCGCTTCCTGCTTCTCCTGTGCAGTTACCATCATAGTTGCAGCCATGAACATGGTCAGTAGTGCTGTGATCTTTTTCATAGAATTACCTAGTTGATGAAGTTGATGAGGTGTAAATTTAAGCCTGCTGGTGCATAGTATTTGTTAAAAGAAAATTAGGTTTACCTTTGAACAGTATAATTAGCTCGTTATGGTTTTAGTAGAATGTCCGCGCGACGCCATGCAGGGATGGCCACACTTTATTCCCACAGAGAAAAAAGCAGCTTACCTGAATCAATTGCTGAAGGTAGGTTTTGATGTGCTGGATTTCGGCTCTTTTGTTTCTGCAAAAGCGATCCCGCAACTGGCTGATACAAAAGAAGTGATCCCGAAACTGGATATGACGGGGACAAAAACAAAATTACTGGCAATTATAGCCAACACCAGGGGAGCGGAAGATGCGGTACAATATGATGAAGTCAGCTACCTTGGATTTCCTTTTTCGATCTCGGAAACATTTCAGCTCAGGAATACCAATAAAACTATCGCAGAGTCCTTAAAGCAGGTGGAGGATATCCAGCAACTGTGTGTGGCAAGAGGTAAGAAGCTGGTGATCTATATATCTATGGGCTTTGGAAACCCTTATGGCGACGAATATTCGGCCGAGATCGCCATCCGGTGGTTCGACAGGCTTACCCGGATGGGTATTGACATTATTGCCATGGCCGATACAGTTGGAGTGGCCAACCCGCAAACGATAGCTTATATCTATTCAAAGCTGATCCCTGAATTTCCACAGATAGAGATAGGTGCGCATTTTCACTCTGCGCCGCAATCCTGGGAAGAAAAAATACAGACTGCCTGGGATAACGGATGTAAACGCTTTGACAGTTCCCTTAAAGGTATCGGAGGATGTCCTATGGCCGAAGATGAGCTGGTGGGAAATATTGCCACGGAAAACATTGTACGATGGGCGGCAGAAAAAAATATCCCGCTAGACCTGGATAAAGAAGCCTTTGGACTTGCTATGCGCATGGCTACCGAAATATTTATTTAAAAATATTATCAAAGACGGCCCGGTTTAACCGGGCCGTCTTTGTATTCTGTCTGCCTATTTTATAGCATCTATAATGCCTTTAAAATCTTCTGCATTCAGGGAAGCCCCGCCTATCAGCCCTCCATCCACATCCGGGCAGGCAAACAATTCAGGAGCATTGGATGGCTTACAGCTGCCACCATACAGGATTGTTGTGCTGTTTGCAGCTTCCGGGCCATATTTACCTGCAATAACAGAGCGGATATAGCTATGCATATCCTGTGCCTGCTCTGCGGTAGCATTACGGCCTGTGCCTATGGCCCAAACAGGTTCATAGGCAATTACTATATTTTTGAACTGGCTGGCATCCAGGTGAAAGAGTCCGCCTTCTACCTGTTTTCTTACATGTTCGTTCTGGCCTTCAGCATCTCTTATTTCCAATGGTTCGCCCACACAAAAGATTACTTTAAGCCCCTGGGCCAATGCTGTATCCGTCTTCTTTGCCAGCAGCGCTTCATCTTCGCCAAAATACTGGCGGCGTTCGCTGTGGCCAAGAATAACGTAGGTTACCCCGACACTCTTCAGCATTGTGGCTGATACCTCGCCTGTATAGGCTCCGGCTTGCTCCTGGTGACAATTCTGCGCCGCGAGAAAGAAGCCTGCTGTGTCTTTCATCTGTGTTGCGGCCAGGTCCAGCTGTATAAAAGGTGGGGCAATAACGATTTCCGTATTTGCGGGGAGATCCGTTACTTTTTTCAGGATATCCGTTACCAGCTGTTTCCCTTCAAAGAGGTTCTGGTTCATTTTCCAGTTTCCTGCAACAATGTTTTTTCTTGACATGTTCTGTAATTTAGGCTATTTAGTTTCGGTTATAGTTATCAGTATCTTCCCTGAAAATTCTTCTAACGCTTCATTAACATTGAAAGCATTTGCGGCTGCAAATATCGCGGTTTGTGATTTAGGTTCAAAGGCCGCGAATGTCGAAAAGCCGTAAGTCCCGCCGTTATGCCAATATATGAGGGGCGTTCTGCCGGTCATGATATGCCATGCCATTCCTATAGAAAAGCGGCAAGTATTTAATCGGCATAAACGATAGATTTTGCAGCTTATGCATTGGCGTGGATCAATGTCCTTTGCTTTTCCGTGTTATCAAAAACATGTTTTAATACCGCTATCTCTGCAGCAGATAATTCGGTGTTACGACGCGCCATCATCCTGTTGGCGGTGTCTATGGCTTTTTCCAGCTTATAGGTTGTTGCCTCATTGCCGTTGCCCCAGCTAAAAGACGGAACAAATTTCTCAGGGAAACCCGAGCCGAATATATTAGCGCTTACGCCTACGACGGTACCGGTATTAAACATCGTATTGATGCTGCATTTGGAGTGATCGCCCATCAGTAGTCCACAAAACTGCAATCCTGTCCTTACGGATTTCTGCTCATGCTCGTTCCATATTTTTACCTCGTCATAGTTATTTTTCAGGTTGGAGCAATTGGTATCAGCTCCCAGGTTGCACCATTCACCAATAACGGCGTTTCCCAGGAACCCGTCGTGTCCTTTGTTGCTGTTGGCAAAAAATACAACGTTGGATATTTCACCGCCTACTTTGCTGCCATTGCCCACAGTGGTAGGTCCGTAAACTTTACTGCCCATCTTAAGTACGGCATGTTCATTGAGCGAGAAAGGACCACGTATCATACAACCTTCCATAATCTCAGCCTCCCTGCCGATATAAACCGGGCCGGTGCTGGCATTGATAATGCATGGGTATACTTTTGCTCCCGGTTCTATAAAAATATTTTCTTTACCTATGGCGGTAACATATTCAGGCAGCTCCTGGGATTGTCGGCCCTTTGTCAGCAAGGTGAAGTCATCCGATATAGCCCGCCCGTTCCGGGTAAAGATTTCCCATACAAAATCCAGGCTGTTGAAAAAGCTGCGATAGGCTACAGGGACAAAGCTTTTTGCTGCGGTCCATAGCTCTTCAGGAGTGGAAAATGCCTGCCTGCTCCTGGCGGCGATCAGTATTTCGTCCTGTACCAGCGCTTCCTCATCACGCAGCCGGCAGATAACATCGGCAAGATCCTGTGTGGCAAAAATTGCCGCATTGACATATATATTATGATCGTTAGGTAATGGCGGGAAGGCCTGCTGCAGGTATGGCTGGGTGAGGGTGGAGGAACCACATTGTAGTAATAGCTCCCAGCGGCTGCGCATCGTCATAATACCGCAGCGTATATCGGCGACGGGTCTGGTATGTGTAAATGGCAGCAGCTGATGCCGGGCCTCGCTATCAAACAGGATAATATTCATAAATATGTGGCAGATATATGTTGCGAAGGTCGTGAAAAGTCCTTTAAAAAATACGGAAGCCGGCCATAGCCAGAAGAAGGGAAAATGAAAAGGAGCCGGTTCCGGCTCCTTTGGCTAATTCTTTGTAAATGCTATAGCAATTTCTTCAGATCGTTCATATCTACATCACCGTCGCCGTCTTTGTCAAGACCAAGCTTGGCCCCGATGGAGCTGGCCATATCCATAATACCGCCTGAGCCTGAGGCTGCGGATTGACCACCACCGGTAAGGGAAGACAACAAGCCGCCCAGATCAAATCCTCCGCTGGTATTGCCTTGTGCCTGCTGACCTTTATTCATCATCTTACCCAGTACCATCGGTATTACACTCGCGGCAATGGTGGCTGCGGCTTTGTTGCTGATCCCGAATTTTTGCATGATATTTCCCATGAAGTTATTGGATATCTGCTGTACTGCGGGATCAGAGCTATTCAGTACCTGCCCGCTTCTTGCTGATTCAAGCAGGCTGTTGATCTGCCCCGAGGACGCCAGGCTGCTCAAGCCGTTGACAATAGAGTTCTGTGCTTCCTGCATTACTGCTTCATTATGTTCATTAGGGACATCGGTGTTTTCTACCACGGCCTGCTGGCTGCTTTGCTGAATCATTTGAAATAACTGGTCAAGCATAGGATGATTTTTATTTTGTGAATAAATAGCAGTGCAAAATCTATGCCAAATATACCCAATATTTTTATGTTAATGATCCCGTTAATTTATATCGGTCTGCCAGCCGTTTTTCCATTTTTGCGCAATATTAATAGCGGTCTGGAGCATAGAAGGATCCCAGTTTTCTATATGCCAGTCGGAAAAGGAAACTTCAGAAGCCTGCAACATTTTAATTGCCACTCTGTAATCCTGAGCCGTTTCTAAAATACGGGACAGCTCCTTTTGCTGGTCATATAACAGATCATCTTCCATTACCATACCGGGAAGTGCTGTTTTTTTCCAGGGCAGGAAATTATTAGGAGAAAGAGCGGGTAACAACTGCAGATTGTGCCGTGATACAATAGCTTCCATTGTGAGAAAGTCGTTATAGAAACCCAGCCGGCTGTTTTCCGTTTCCAGTGCCGTTCCCAATTGCTCCAGTACCACAAATTTTAATTGCGGACAGAGTGGAAGCGCTGCTTCCAGAAGATTGAATACATCAGTCGGGACGCGATCGTCATGCGTATCCCGGCGGATCATTCTGCCGGCTTCTGCAGCCGATGGCTCCCAGCTTCCTCCTGAAATATGAATTTCTCTTACTCTTTCCAACGGGTAAAGCCGGACCAGTGTATCGAAATCAACGGAAAAGTTGTGTAGCTGGCAGTATAGGTTGTGAAGGTCCAGTATGATGAATCCGTTCAATGGTAGGATGAGCTCATGTAAAAAATTACCATGCCGCTTTACCTCATCCAATGAAGTGGAAAAGGCAAGGTTTTCCAGGCCTACAGGGCAGCAACATGCATCCTGGATACGACTCAGCCTGTCACGGCCTATCGCCAGCGTTTTTGCGTTTAATGGTACATTGAGGGGCGCGCCTTTATGAAAGTCTGATCCGGTCATAAAGCCAAAATGTTCCGTAATATGATCGAAGGAGAACCTGCCTGATAACGAACGTAACTGCTGTAGCCAGCGCTCCTGCTCGGGCAGCCATTTACCGGAGAACAGAGAAAAAAAGACACCATGCCCGATCAGCCTTTCTGCAGCTCCATAGAGCGTAAGTAGTTCGGTAAACCAGTCCGGTATCTCCTTTTTACTGTACAAAGCATCAAATGACCACTCAAGCGCTGCAACCCGCTCTTCCCGGAATAGCGGGATAGAGGCTGCAAGCAGGTTATTATCAAGATTGGCGGCCAACGATGGTAATACAGGTTTCATGTGTTCTGACGGGTTTTAGCCCATGCCGCAGGCAGGACAGGGATCGCTTGCCGGCGGGGTTTCGGTATTTTGCATCTTACCTTTTTCGGCTTGCGGTCTTACCTGGTCCTGGTCTTTCTTTGTGCAGGAAGCAGTTGTTGTCTGGATGGCAATGCCTACAAGCATTGCGCCTAACAGGGATTTTGAAATTTTCATACTGTTCAGGATTATGGTTAAAAATTTATGTGTTTACTATATAGACGAATGTTCCGGTAATAATGCTAGGGGCCGGATTAAAAATACCCGGATACCAGTAGATGCGGCTTATACCCATTTTCCACACGAACAATTTGCGGATAAGGTGTAAAAAACTATTTTTGCAGCGTTAAAATTTTAAAATATTTCAAAAAGCACATGAACTTCCAACTTTCCGAAGAGCAATTAGCTGTACAAAAGGCAGCCAGGGATTTTGCCCAGGCAGAGCTGTTACCCGGTGTTATCGAGCGTGATGAGCACCAGAAATTTCCAGCCGAACAGATTAAAAAACTGGGTGAGCTCGGGTTTATGGGAATGATGGTTGATCCTAAATATGGCGGTTCCGGTATGGACGCTGTATCCTATGTGCTGGCTATGGAAGAAATTTCTAAAGTAGACGCTTCCGCATCTGTCGTAATGAGTGTAAATAACTCGCTGGTATGCTGGGGCCTGGAAACATATGGAACGGAAGAGCAGAAACAAAAATACCTGGTACCCCTGGCTTCAGGACAAAAAATAGGAGCATTTCTTTTGAGTGAGCCGGAAGCCGGTTCCGATGCTACTTCTCAGCGTACAACTGCAGAGGACAAAGGAGATCATTATGTAATTAACGGTATTAAGAACTGGATCACCAACGGTAATTCGGCATCAACTTACCTGGTAATTGCACAAACGGATATTGCCAAAAAACATAAAGGCATCAATGCTTTTATTGTGGATAAAGATACACCGGGTATTACGGTAGGTGCAAAAGAGAACAAGCTGGGCATAAGGGGAAGCGATACGCATAGCATCTCTTTCCAGGATGTAAAGGTTCCTAAAGAGAACAGGATAGGGGAAGACGGTTTCGGTTTCAATTTTGCGATGAAGACTTTAGGCGGCGGCCGTATCGGTATTGCCTCCCAGGCCCTGGGAATCGCCAGCGGTGCTTTAGAGCTGGCATTAAAGTACTCGAAAGAACGCAAGGCTTTCGGAACGGAGATCATGAATCACCAGGCCGTTGCTTTCAAGCTGGCTGATATGGCAACACAGGTTGAAGCAGCCCGCCTGCTATGCCTGAAGGCGGCCTGGCTGAAAGACCAGGGGCAGGATTATACACTGGCTGGCTCTATGGCTAAGCTATATGCTTCTGAAATTGCGCAAGTAGTTACAAGCGAAGCGGTGCAGATCCATGGCGGTTATGGTTATGTAAAAGAATTCCATGTTGAACGCCTGATGCGCGATGCGAAGATCACCCAGATATATGAAGGTACCAGTGAGGTTCAGAAGATCGTGATCAGCAGGACCATTTTAAAATAATATTGGATTTTTCCCGGTCAGCTGACCGGGAAAAATTTTTTCTTATTTTGTAAAGTTTATTTGTCTTTTTGTATTATTTATTTTACTTTTGGTAAAAAATACATGACTTATGAAAAACAAACTTCTTTTCCCGTTTGCCTGCAAGATAATCGGCCTGGTGCTGTTGCCCGTATTTGCAGTATTGGTTTACCTGTGGACGAACGACCGGTTCTCTATCGCTGCATTGCAGCACCCGGTGGCAGATCCCGGAAGCCTGTCGTCAGATGATGGCAACTATACCAATGAGCTGGTTTTAGGCGGGCTGCTCCTTTCGATGATATTCGTCGCATTTTCCCGTGAAAAAATAGAGGATGAGCGTACCACGCTCATCAGGCTGCAGTCCCTGCATATGACACACTACCTGAATTATGTTATACTGGCGCTGTGGATTTTTGCTACTAATGGTCTTGGCTTTCTTTTTACGGCCGCTTATCTTCCATTTATCTTCCTTGCTATCTTCCTGCTGATTTACAATACCAGGCTGTATATTATTCCCAGGTTCCGGCATCATTAACCGAAGCATACTGATATGAAAAACAATATAAGAATAGAAAGGGCTATAGCCAATATGACCCAGGCCGAGCTTGCTAAACGCATTAAAGTATCCAGGCAGACGATTAATGCCATGGAAGCGGGAAAATATGTTCCATCTGCCGTGCTGGCGCTGAAGGTCGCACAGGTATTCGGTAAAAATGTGGAGGCCATATTCTCCCTTGACGAAAACGATTGATACAGGAAAATTCCGGCAGAATGTTATTTTTGAAGCCGGATATGGATACAATTTTTGCCGCACGAAAGAACATTTTATTTAATATAGGGGCTATTGTAGTGATTGCGGCGTTATTCGCAGCACGTTTACCTTCGATTCATGTACCTTATTTCTGGGATGAGCTTGGGGTTTATGCCCCGGGCTCTTTGCATATGAAAGATTCCGGCACTATTGGTATTTTGCCCGCGGACCTGGATCCTCTATATTCCCGGGGACATCCTTTGCTGTTTTATTTTTTCGCGGCTTCCTTTTATAAATTATTCGGTGACTCGCTGGCAAGCGGGCACATATTTGCTATATTGACCGGCTGCTTAACCTTGCTGACATTTTACTTTTTTTCAAAAAAAATACTGAACCCTGCCGCGGCGCTCCTGGCAACCCTGTTGCTTGCAGTACAGCCTGTTTTTTTTACCATGACAGGTGTCTTGTTCCCGGAGATGTTACTGACCTTGTTTGTTTTGCTGGCGGTCTGGGGCATCGTTCAGAACAGATGGTGGTTGTATGTTATTGGTGGCTCCCTGGCAATCCTGGTAAAAGAACCGGCAGTAGTTTTGCCGCTGACCGCTTTGACAGTCTTATTTATTGACTCTTTACGGCAAAGAGACTTTTTTACTAGGAAAAGATGGTGGTTATTTATCCTTGCTTGTGTGCCATACCTGGTTTTTGGCCTGTTTTTGCTTGTACAGAAAAAACAGCATGGCTGGTATTTTTTTCCTTATCATGTAGGTTTTATCAGCTTTCACCTGACTTCATTCTATTATGGATTTAAGCGGATGCTGGGCGAATTATTTATTGACCAGGGCAGGTGGCTGCTTTCCATTCCGCTTTTCCTATGCCTGGCGGGTTTCTATTTTTTCTGGAAGCAGGATGAAAAGGTCAGGAGGTATCTCCTGATAGTAGGCGTCTTTATCCTGTTTACACTGCTTTTTTCATGTGTTAATTTTTATCTTTCCAGGTATCTCCTCTTTGTTTATCCATTGGTTTTATTGTTGTTTGCCTATGCAGCGCTTACCCTGGCGGTCCGGATCAGGAAAAGCGGTTACAGGCTGGCAGTGATTATTTTGTTTACTGTAATGTCTTTTTTGTTGAGTATCAAAAGTATGGATACCGGTTCATTTAAGGATACGTACGATATGTCTTATGTACATACAGTAAAATGTGTACAGGAATGTATCGGATGGCTGGAGCAGCAATCCTGGAAGAACACGGAATTCCGGACAAATTTCCCTATCTTCCAGGGATTGGATGATAAAAGGAATGGTTATCTGGTCCAAAGCGATAAGCTGCCTTATACAACAGATATGGAGAAGAATACGAAGTATATTATCTATTTTCATCTGAAAGGAGAGCAGATACCGGGAAATATTTCGGGGAATAAAGTGATCAGGAAATTTGATAATGCACATTCTCATATTGTTGTGTATGAAACAGGGGAATGATTATATCTAGCAGAAAGAAAAATATTTTGTAAAACCAAATAAAGGGTCTACTTTTGCAGTCCCAAAAATTTTAAAGGAAAAGGAATGCCTACTATTCAACAATTAGTACGTAAAGGACGTAACGTAATTAAAGCAAAATCAAAATCCCCGGCATTGGATGATTGTCCGCAGCGCCGCGGTGTGTGTACCCGTGTATACACCACTACTCCTAAAAAGCCGAACTCAGCCTTGCGTAAAGTGGCAAAGGTGCGTTTGACCAATAAGATAGAAGTTATCGCTTATATTCCCGGTGAAGGACATAACCTCCAGGAGCACAGCATTGTGCTGATCCGTGGTGGTCGTGTTAAGGATCTGCCCGGTGTACGTTATCACATAGTGCGTGGCGCTTTGGATACTGCGGGCGTTAAAGACCGCAAGCAAAGCCGTTCTAAGTACGGTACCAAAAAGGAAAAGGCTAAGAAATAATTAAGCCGGCCCTTCAGGCAAAAAGATTTTAATAATTATTTTCAATATACTAGGCTGAGTAAAGTTTTAATTCTTGAAGAAATTCAGCCGACAGTTAAAAATTTAAAAAATGAGAAAAGCGCAAGCTAAAAAGCTCCCTTTGGCCCCGGATCCAAAGTTCAATGACAAACAGGTTACACGTTTTGTGAATACGATGATGTGGGACGGTAAAAAAACAACCGCATTCAACATATTTTACGATGCAGTGGATAAAGTGGCCCAGATGACCAGTGAAGATGGTTATGAAATCTGGAAAAAAGCGCTGCAGAATGTTACTCCTTCGGTAGAAGTGCGTAGCCGTCGTATTGGTGGTGCGACTTTCCAGATACCATCAGAGGTACGTGCTGACCGTAAGATTTCATTGAGCATGAAGTGGTTGATCCGTTACAGCCGTGAGCGTAATGGCAAAACGATGGCTGATAAGCTGGCCAATGAGATCGTTGCGGCAAGTAAGGGTGAAGGTGGTGCCTTCAAAAAGAAAGAGGATACGCACCGTATGGCTGAAGCGAATAAAGCTTTTGCACATTTCAGGGCATAATTTTCCGCTAAAATTTATAGGGAGAACCTGTACCGTATCCGGTGCAGGTTTTGTTCTTTCTCCCGGGGATAATACTGCGATTCTTAAATTTTGCTGGATAAAATAATATTTATTAACTTTGCCTCCCTTTAATAAGGGTTATACGTACGTGCAAAAATCCTTTGGTTTAAATTTATTGAATTTTTGACCTTAATCCCGATCTGAAAAGCTGGCTTTTCAGGCTGGGTTTATTGTGCTTTATACAATTGGGGTCTGTAAATGAAGAAATTATACCCTTTTCATTACAGGTCCGGGACATATAATATCGAATTATGGCAACTAAGAAAGACAACCGCCCCAAGTCCGGTTTCGACAAAATTACCATCAGCCTTGCCTCTCCGGATGGCATTCTTGACCGTTCGTACGGTGAAGTGCTGAAACCTGAAACCATTAACTATCGTACCTACAAACCCGAGCGTGATGGTCTTTTCTGCGAAAAGATCTTCGGGCCGGTAAAGGATTACGAATGTTATTGCGGTAAATATAAGCGTATCCGGTACAAGGGAATCGTGTGCGACCGTTGCGGTGTGGAGGTAACAGAGAAGAAAGTTCGTCGTGAGCGTATGGGGCACCTGAAGCTGGTGGTTCCCGTTGTTCATATCTGGTATTTCAAAAGCTTACCCAATAAAATCGGTTACCTGTTAGGTACCAGCTCCAAAAAGCTGGAAAGCATCGTTTATTATGAGCGCTATGTGGTAGTACAGGCAGGCGAGGCGGAAGAGATCATCCGCCAGAAGCTGAACATGAAGGACAGCGAAGATACTTATATGGCGCTGCTTTCCGAGGATGAGTACCTGGATATACAGGATGCGCTTTCCAAGGAAAACCAGTACCTGCCCGATGATGATCCGAATAAGTTCATTGCGAAAATGGGTGCTGAAGCCGTGCAGGATCTGCTGAGCCGTCTCAACCTGGATCAGCTTTCCTACGACCTGCGTAATGCCGCCGCTAATGAGACTTCCCAGCAGCGTAAGCAGGAGGCATTGAAACGCCTGAGCGTAGTGGAAGCGTTCCGCGACGCCAATACCCGTATTGAGAATAAGCCAGAGTGGATGGTGATGCAGTACATCCCGGTAATTCCGCCGGAATTGCGCCCCCTTGTACCACTTGATGGCGGACGTTTTGCGTCTTCAGATCTGAACGACCTTTACCGTCGTGTTATTATCCGTAACAATCGTTTAAAAAGATTGCTGGAGATCAAGGCCCCCGAAGTGATCCTTCGTAATGAAAAACGTATGCTTCAGGAAGCCGTGGATTCTCTTTTTGATAACTCCCGTAAATCCAATGCGGTTAAAGCTGAAGGTGGGCGCGCGCTTAAATCCCTTTCCGATGTTCTGAAAGGCAAGCAGGGACGTTTCCGCCAGAACCTGCTGGGTAAGCGTGTTGATTATTCAGGCCGTTCTGTAATCGTGGTAGGCCCTGAAATGCAGCTGCATGAATGCGGTATCCCTAAAGATATGGCCGCTGAGCTGTTCAAGCCGTTTATCATCCGCAAGCTGATAGAAAGAGGTATAGTAAAGACCGTAAAAAGCGCGAAAAAATTAGTAGAGCGGAAAGAGGCCGTAGTGTGGGATATCCTGGAAAACGTGCTGAAAGGCCACCCGGTTATGCTGAACCGTGCCCCAACCCTTCACCGGTTGTCAATTCAGGCATTCCAGCCTAAAATGATCGAAGGTAAGGCCATCCAGCTGCACCCGCTCGTGTGCTCTGCATTCAACGCCGACTTTGACGGTGACCAGATGGCGGTACACGTTCCGTTAAGCAATGCGGCAATCCTTGAAGCGCAACTGCTGATGCTGGCTTCGCACAATATCCTGAATCCCCAGAACGGTACGCCGATCACCCTTCCTTCACAGGACATGGTACTTGGCCTGTACTATCTTACAAAAGGTAAAAAGACAATAGGCGACGATGTAATAAAAGGCGAAGGAAAGGTCTTTTACAGTGCGGAAGAGGTAATTATTGCTCACAACGAAGGTCGTGTAGACCTCCATGCCTGGATCAAGGTAAAAGCTATTGTCCGTGGAAAAGAAGGACAGCTGGAAAATAAGCTGATTGAGACTACTGTTGGTCGCGTATTATTTAACCAGGTAGTTCCGAAAGATAACGGGTATGTAAACGCACTGCTAACCAAGAAGTCGTTACGGGAAATTATCGGGGTGATCCTGAAAAATACGAATATTCCGCAAACTGTTAAGTTCCTGGATGATATCAAGACCCTCGGTTTCCGTACGGCGTTCCGGGGAGGACTTTCCTTTAACGTGAATGACCTTACGATCCCGGATGTTAAGGAGCGTCTGATACAGGAAGCGCAGCAGGAAGTAGACGAGGTATGGGATAACTATAACATGGGTCTGATCACCAACAACGAGCGCTACAACCAGATCATTGATATCTGGTCACGTGTCGATACCCGTGTTACAGAAACGCTGATCCATGAAATGGCTACTGATAAGCAAGGCTTCAATTCAGTATATATGATGCTGGATTCCGGGGCCCGTGGTAGTAAGCAGCAGGTTAAACAGCTTGCCGGCTTAAGAGGGCTGATGGCGAAACCACGCCGTAGTGGTTCTTCAGGATCTGAGATCATTGAGAACCCGATCCTTTCAAATTTTAAAGTAGGTCTTTCGGTACTTGAGTACTTCATCTCAACCCACGGTGCCCGTAAAGGTCTTGCCGATACCGCCCTTAAAACGGCGGATGCCGGTTACCTGACCCGCCGTCTTGTAGACGTTGCCCAGGATGTGGTAATCAATGAGGAAGATTGCGGTACCCTGCGTGGACTCGCTACTTCCGCCCTGAAAGATAACGAAGAGATTGTTGAGCCGCTGTTTGACCGTATCCTCGGACGCACCTCTCTGCACGATATTTATCACCCGCATACCGATGAGCTGATCATCAAGGCCGGTGTTGAGATTGACGAAGATATTGCCAATATTATTGAAGAAGCCGGCATTGATTCCGTAGAAATCCGTTCTGTGCTTACCTGCGAAAGCAAACGCGGGGTATGTGCGAAATGCTATGGAAAGAACCTGGCCACCGGTTATATGGCGCAAAAAGGCGACGCGGTAGGTATTATTGCGGCCCAGTCAATCGGTGAGCCCGGTACGCAGCTGACACTCCGTACTTTCCACGTAGGTGGTACCGCGAGCTCAACCGCTATCGAATCACAGTTACTGGCTAAATTTGACGGTACTGTTCAGTTCGATGGTCTTCGTACAACGAAGCACACAAATGATGAGGGTGAGGAAGTAAACGTGGTAATAGGCCGTACCGGTGAAATGCGTATTATGGATGTTGAGAACGATCGCCTGCTGATCACCAACAATATTCCTTATGGTTCTACCCTTAAGGTACGCAACGGACAAAAGGTTAAGAAAGGAGACCCGATCTGTTCATGGGATCCGTTTAATGCTGTTATCATTTCTGAAATTGAAGGTAGCATCAACTTTGAAAGTGTAATTGAAGGAGTAACGTACCGCGAGGAAGCGGACGAGCAGACCGGACACCGTGAAAAAGTAGTTATCGAAACAAAAGATAAAACAAAAATACCGTCGATCCTTGTGGAAGGAAAAGAGGTGAAGACCTATAACCTTCCGGTTGGTTCGCATATATCTGTGAATCTCGGAGAGAAAGTGCGTAGCGGACAGGTGCTGGTGAAGATACCCAGGGTCATGGGACGTTCGAGGGATATCACCGGAGGTCTTCCACGGGTAACCGAGCTTTTTGAAGCCCGTAACCCGTCCAACCCTGCGGTAGTAGCTGAAATTGATGGTGTGGTAACATTTGGTAATATCAAACGTGGTAACCGCGAAATCATGGTGGAATCCAAAGAGGGCCTGGTTAAAAAATACCTGGTGCCGCTTTCCCGCCAGATCACGGTACAGGACGGAGACTTTATCAAAGCCGGTAACCCGCTCTCTGATGGCGCTATTACTCCAAGCGATATCCTGGCAATCAAAGGGCCGCACGCTGTACAGGAATACCTGGTAAATGAGATCCAGGAAGTTTATCGTCTTCAGGGCGTAAAGATCAATGATAAGCATATTGAAGTGATCGTTCGCCAGATGATGCGTAAAGTAACCATCATTGATCAGGGCGATACACGATTCCTGGAAGACGATACGGTGGATAAGAACGATTTCATGGCAGAGAATGACTGGATCTTTGATAAAAAAGTAATTATGGATGGCGGCGATTCGGAAAAGATGCAGCCGGGTCAGATAGTTACCCTTCGTGAGATACGTGAGGAGAACAGTGCTCTTCGCCGCAACGACAAAAAGCTGGTTGAGTTCCGGGACGCAAACTCCGCAACCTCCGCTCCATTGCTGCTGGGTATTACAAAAGCCTCGCTTGGCACGCACAGCTGGATATCTGCAGCATCGTTCCAGGAAACAACTAAGGTACTTTCCACTGCAGCCATTACCGGTAAATCCGATGACCTGTTAGGTCTGAAAGAAAACGTAATTACCGGTGGATTCATCCCTGCTGGTACAGGTATGCGTGATTATAATGATATGATCGTAGGCTCTAAGGAAGAGTATGAATTATTGCTGGCGAATAGGGATGTCCTGGAATTTGATGAGGAAGAATAGTAATTGATTTCACAATGTTGGAAGCCGGTGCAACTGCGCCGGCTTTTCTATTCCTGGGAGGGACAGCAGCGGTGCGAAAAAATATTCTATCCGCAATATCTATTTCATACCTGTTGATTTTATTTTTCGGCTTCTTTCGATAGCTTTAACAACTGAATGAAAAAAATATTACAACTGATATTGATCCTTCTTCCGCTTATTGTTGCTGCACAGCAGGGAAAAGAGATACGTATTGTATCAAAAGATTCTCTTCAGCGTCCGGTAAGGCTAAAGGGACAACTGGTTATTCCGCTTTGAGGAGGAGCAAACCGATATCGTTTACAGTAATTACACGGCTTGAGGTAAGGAGGCTTAAAAGCTTGTTTCGGCTATTGACCCGAAGACATTTATGTTCACACATGCTACCAGGGAAGCTTCAGGCGGTATCCTGGAAAAGATCATGAAGCATTGATACATATCGCCCTCTTATAAGCATTTATTAATTATTGATGCAATTGCGGTATGCAAGCCGTTGCAGCTTATATTTGTGGATAAGGAATTGTATGGTACGGTTCCGTTAATTATTATTATGGTAAAAAAGAAGAAAAGTCAGCATATTCCACAAAAGAAAAAGACCCGGTCACCCCTCGAAGGTAAAACGGCGGTAGGAAAACTTGATATGGCGCGCAGCGGTATGGGATTTGTAGTGGTGGAAGGATGGGAGCAGGATGTGCTGGTGCGGCAGGACGACCTGCTGACGGCGCTGAACGGCGACGAGGTGCGCGTTCAAATAACGCGCGTAAGCGGTAAAGGAAGACCGGAGGGAGCGGTTGTTGAAGTGCTGAAACGTACACAGACTGAATTCAGCGGGCGCCTGGATGTAAGCGAAAAGTTTGCCTTCCTTGTGCCGGATAAAGATAAGGTCAGGACAGACATTTTTGTGCCTTTAAAAAAGCTTAAAGGCGGTAAGAACGGAGACAGGGCCATCGTAAAGGTGACCGAGTGGAACAGCGATGCCAGGAATCCGACCGGAGAAGTGGTAGAGCTACTGACCAATGAGCGGATGAACCAGATCGCTATGAAAGAGATCCTGGTGGAAAACGGCTTTCCCTTGCGGTTTTCAGAGGAGGCGCTTGCTGTCGCGGCCGCGCTCCCCGATGTGCTGGACAAAGAGGAAATAGCGAAGCGGAAGGACTGCCGAGATCTGCTGACATTTACGATCGACCCGGTGGATGCCAAAGATTTTGATGACGCCATATCTGTAAGACCGCTAAAAGGCGGCTATTACGAAGTGGGCGTTCATATAGCCGATGTGAGCCACTATGTTCAGCCAGGTACGCAGCTTGATGCGGAAGCATACGAACGGGCTACGTCCGTATATCTTCCCGACCGGGTCCTGCCGATGTTGCCGGAGCATATATCCAATGTGCTGTGCTCCCTGCGGCCAAATGAAGACAAGTTTACCTTTTCGGCAATATTCCAGATAAACAGGCAGGGTAAAGTGAAGCAATACTGGATAGGCCGTACGGTAACCCATTCAGACAGAAGGTTTACTTACGAAGAGGCCCAGGAAATTATTGAAAGCGGGCAGGGCGATCATGCTGCCGATATTTTACTGCTTAATGAAATAGCCCGTAGCCTGCGCGCGGAAAGGTTTAAGAAAGGGGCTATTAACTTTTCTTCGCAGGAGGTGCGGTTCCAGCTCGATGATCAGGGAAAACCTGTAGGGATAGTTATAAAGGAGAGCAAAGAAGCACACCAGCTGATAGAAGAGTTTATGCTGCTGGCTAACCGGACTGTTGCGACCTATGTGGGGAAAAAGCAGGTAAATAAGCAGCCGGTGCCATTTCCGTATCGCGTACATGATGTACCTAACGAAGACAAGCTGGAAATTTTTGCCGCGTTCGCTTCCCGTTTTGGCTATAAATTCAACCTGAATGATCCGGACAAAATAGCTGAATCCTTTAACCAGATGCTGGAGGCAGTACAGGGAAAGCCCGAACAGCATGTGCTGGAGCAGCTGGGGATCCGCACAATGGCCAAGGCAATATACACTACCGATAATATCGGCCACTATGGCCTGGGCTTTGACGACTATTGCCATTTTACCTCTCCCATCAGGCGATATCCCGATGTAATGGTGCACCGTATCGTTCAACAATGTATTGATGAGGACATAAAGGTGGATAAAAAAATGGAACAGAAATGCCGCCACTGCAGCGACCAGGAAAGAAAGGCTATGGAATGTGAGCGCAGCGCCAACAAATATAAGCAGGTGGAATTCATGCAGGACTTTGTAGGCGATACTTTTGAAGCCGTGGTTAGCGGTGTTTCTGCCTTCGGGTTCTGGGCAGAAACAGTAGCGCACAAATGTGAAGGGCTTGTTTCCATCGCTGATCTGGCGGAGGTTGACGAATTCCATTTTATTGAGCATGATTATGCTTTGGTCGGGCTCCGTACCGGGAAGCGCTTCAGGATAGGCGATAAAGTAAATATACAGGTAACCGCAACCAATCTTGAAAAAAGGCAGATTGACTTTAGCTATGCTCATGGAGAACAGCAGGCGGAAATATCCAAAGCGGCGACCACGAAAAAGTCTCCGGCTAAAGCGAAGAAAGGAAAGGTATCGGAAAATACCCGGGGAAATACAAAAAGGGAACCTGCGGCGAAAAAGGCCGGTGGCAGAAAAAAATAGTCTGGGCGAAATAACTGATATTGCCGGTGCGGAAAACTGTTATAAGTGGCTGGTTAAGTTTTTAAAAAGTTTTAAAAAACTGAAAAAAATATTACATTTACAACCATTCTGAAAAATAGGAAACCAATGAGAAAACTTTTATTCGCTGTTGCCGGGTTGGCATTATTTACCGCTTCCTGCAAAAAGGAAGACCCTATTGATACATCCAAAACAAGGTACCTTATGGATGACTACTGGCGATTGACGAAGAGCATTTATATAGCGGATATATCAAATCCGCTGGATCTTGGTACTGATGTATACCCGGATATGCTGCCTTGTGAAAAGGATAATTTTATGAAATTCAATACTCCTTCAACCTTTACCATATATGACCACTATGTAAAATGCACTCCGGGTGATCCTGATGAATGGGCTTATTTCTGGCAGCTGAGCAATAACGAAACGCATCTCAAGATATTTTCTGATCCCGCTATGCCGGACGAAACAGTCTTTCTTGAAGGCGATGTTACCTATCGTTCTATAGATACTTTTATCTTCACCTATACTACCTTTAATGAGGATACCGAGGTCACTTCAAGAACGACCAATACCTATGTGAAGACTGCTAATCCCTGAAGACAGATCATTGAAATTACCGCCGGATGGAACTATAGTTTTATCCGGCTTATTTTTTACCATTCAAAACAGATATTTAAATCCCGTTTAACTACCCGCCTTTATGAATCGTATAGACAGGCTTTTGGGAATGCTGACAATGCTGCAGTCCAGGAAATATGTTCCGGCAGAGCAGCTTGCGGAAAAGTTTGGTATCAGTGTGCGGACCGTTTACCGCGACGTAAAGGCTCTCTGCGAGCAAGGGATCCCTGTGAGCTTTGAGCAACATAAGGGATATTTTGTTGTACAGGGATATTTCCTGCCACCGGTCGCTTTTACCAACGAGGAAGCCAATGCCATGCTCCTCATGGAAACGCTTATTGCCGGTTTTGCCGATAAATCCATCAAGAACCATTATACCTCGGCCCTGAACAAAGTAAAGGCGGTATTGAAATACAGCCAGAAGGAGCGCGTCGATTATCTTCATGAGAATATTAAGCTCCAGGTCCCCAAAAGGCTGGTCAATGACCTGGAGTATCTTTCAGACCTGCAAAACGCTATCTCGTCCAGGCATATAATCGCTATCGATTATAAAAATAATAAGGGAGAATTCAGCGAGCGGAAGCTGGAACCGCTTGGCCTTATATTTTATGCCTTCAGCTGGCACCTGATTGCCTGGTGTCACCTGCGAAGCGATTACCGGGATTTTAAGGTGGCCAGTATCATTAAGGTGAAGAATACAGGTGACCCATTTCTTAAAAAGGACCATATGTCGCTTAACGATTATCTGAAGCTGCTGCCGGTAGATTTTTAAGGGATAAATGTGACCGGTTTTTTAAGAACATGTTAAAGCATGTTCTTTTTTTATGCCATAGAAACGGACTGCCATAGGGTTGTCACCAGGCGGTTCTTACTTTGTCCTATCAAAACAAAAAAACAAAATCTTATGTCAATGATCAACATGTTCAGAAAAGAACTCGAACACGAGGCGGTTACCACACGCAAAATGCTGGAGCGTATTCCTGATGACAAATATGACTGGAAACCGCATCCCAAAAGCATGAACATCCGTCAGCTATCAACCCATATTGCCGAGCTGCCTACATGGATCACTATGGCGCTGACAACAGATGAGCTGGATTTCGCCGCGAACCCATACGAGCCGATACATGTCAACAATACTCAGGAGCTGATGAAGCTGTTCGAAGAATCGCTGGAAAACGGGTTTTCGGAGCTGAAGCCGGAAAATGAAAGCAAAATGGAACAGCCCTGGACATTGAGGAATGGTAATGAAATATACAGCACTACTTCGAAAGCTGAGGTATTACGTATGGCAATGAACCAGATCACCCACCACAGGGCGCAAATGGGGGTTTTCTTAAGGCTGCTGGATATTCCTATACCGGGAAGCTACGGACCAAGCGCTGATGAGATGAAATTTTAATAAGCAAAAAGGATAAGCGGCAGCAGGAGTGAGGGGTTATTTCTGCTGCCGTTTTTTATTGAACGAATCTATGAGTATCTTTATGACACCTATCCAGCTCACCGTCTGCACGACTTTTAAAATTATACGGTACCTGCTCATATTGTTACGCAACCTGTAGTATTATGGCCGAAAAAAATATATACCACCGGCTCCCGGTCAAACCCTGTTACAGCCATATAGGCGGAAAGCTGGGCGCCTTGCTGCTGGAACAGTTTATTACGAATGGCTGGCTGGAAAAGGATCGCGTAGCCGGACGTAGCTTTTATATTACCCCCGATGGTGAAAAAGCGTTCATAGCGATGGGTATAGACCTTTCCCGGATCAGGCCGGAATAAGCCATAAACGGGCCTTCTTTATTATTACTTTTGCACGGCGCGGTAATCAGCCGCACCGTATCCTATGCTTGATTTTCTAAATTGTAACCTGGAGCAGGCAGCTGTTCACGAAGTGGGTAACAAAACAAACGGCGACCAGCTGATACTATCAAAAAATGAGCTGGACATACCCGACGAAACTTTGCGGGGACTCCTGTTCAAGTTTTTTACGGCGTCCTTTACCCAGCCGGAGTATTACGCGTTCACTTTTTCCAACCTGGATTTTAAGCTGAACCCTTTATATAATTTTTCCGCGGAAGTTTTTGAAGATGCAGACAGCTTTTTCAGAAACTCAGTGAACATTGCCAGGCATCTGTTCGAGGTGTCCGTTCACCCGCAGATAAAAGCGGGCGATCTCTTCATAGCCCGGTTTTCTGGGGTGACCATAAACGGCGATACAGTGGATGCCATCGGCATATATAAATCTGAGAACCGCCAGGATTTTTTAAAGGTACGGTACGACTCGGCGACTTTCTCCGTAAACTATGAAGACGGAATCAATATAGACAAGCTGGACAAAGGTTGCCTGATTATGAATACTGCAAAGGACCAGGGTTACAGGATATGTATTGTTGATAAATCCAACCGCTCGGGTGAAGCGCAATACTGGCGGGACACCTTCCTGCAGCTGACGACAGTAGGCGACGAGTATCATTTTACCAAAGACTTCCTCGGTATTGCACGAAATTTTGTCACCGAGCAGATAGCGGAAGAATTTGAGCTGACCAAAGCGGATAAGATCGACTATCTCAACCGCTCCGTAGAATACTTCAAGACACACGACACCTTTGATAAAGCCGGGTTTGAACGTGAAGTGTTCCATGATCCCGGACTTATCGAATCGTTCCAGAATTATGAGAAAGCCTACAGCGAGCGGAACGGGCTTGAAATTAGCGACGGCTTTGCCATTTCCGCCCAGGCGGTAAAGCGGCAGGAACGGGTATTCAAAAGCGTGCTGAAGCTGGATAAGAACTTTCATATCTATATCCATGGCAATAAAGACATGATCGAGCACGGCGTGGATGCCGATGGCAGAAAATTCTATAAAATATATTACGAGCAGGAATCCTGACCCGTTTTCCTATGTGTTCTTAACGATAAATTTTGAACAACAGCCAGGCTTGTTGGTTATATTGATGCACCCCAAAATCAACATATATGGGAATCATTGAAGAAAACCACGACAGCAGGCTTAATAAAGCGGCACAGGAGGAAGATATGGAGCAGGCAGCGCGCAGAAGGACACCGCCGGATCCGGATGATCCTTTGAATGATCCTGCGACCGATCTTACCCCTGAAGACCTGGAGCTGCTGGAAGAGGCGGAGCATGACTATTCCAGCGATGAAACGGGCGCTGCTGATCTGCTGGATGACACTGATGAAGATGGTACTGCGCTTAATGAAGGACCGGATGAAGATAATGTATTTGATACAGGGGAGGACCTGGACATGCCGGATGATACCCTGAATCCCGATCATGATATTGACGAAGAGGATGATTACTGAGATGGAGTAGTATCCCCCGAAGTTGCCTGTCTATAATGCAGGCAACTTTTTTATTATAGTGCTAATACAGCCCTCATGTTGGAATTTACAGCAAAAGGAATTTATTGCAGGCAGGCCGATGTGTATATCGATCCGTGGAAACCTGTGAAAAATGCCATTATTACACACGGCCACAGCGATCATGCCAGGAGCGGCAATGAGCGCTACCTGTGCCACCACTATACGGTCAATATCCTTAAGCTGCGGCTGGGAGCGGATATACAGGTGCAGGGAATAGCGTATCAGGAGCAGATCTTTATGAATGGCGTAACCATTAGTCTTTATCCGGCAGGTCATATTATCGGCTCGGCCCAGGTACGTCTTGAATTTAAAGGGGAAATATGGGTGGTCTCCGGCGATTACAAGATCATGAAAGACGGTGTCAGTACACCTTTTGAGCCGGTACGCTGCCATCATTTTATTACCGAATCGACCTTTGGACTGCCTTTGTATCGTTTCCCGCCTGTGGCGTCCGTTTTTGAAACGGTGAACCAATGGTGGCGGCAGAACACCGCAGATAATATGAATACGATCATACTGGGCTACTCCTTAGGCAAGGCGCAAAGCATTTTGTATCATCTTGAGGATGGTCCTGTGTACCTCCATGGAGCTGTAGCTAATGTAAATGACGCGCTCGCGCTTTCTGGTTTTCATTTTAAGGGAGAACGGCTCAGCCCTGACGCAAAAAAGAATGATATTGCCGGCGCTGCAATTATCGCTCCCGTATCTGTATTAGGTTCTCCCTGGCTAAAGCGCTTTGCCCCCTACAGGATAGCCGTATGCAGCGGCTGGATGCAGCTGCGGGGCGCCAGGCGCCGCTATGGCGTGGATCGTGGCTTTGTTATATCCGACCATTGCGACTGGCAGCAATTGAATACGGCGGTTCGGGAAACCGGCGCACAGTATGTCTATACCACGCATGGCTACCAGCAGGCTTTTGCGCGGTGGCTGCGGGAGGAGCACCAGCTGGACGCCCGGGAAGTAAAAACAATGTTTGACCCTGTTGATGAAGATGAATAGCTATGAAAGCGTTTACGGAATTGTTTACCGCCATCGACCAGACAACAAAGACCAATGCCAAAGTAGATGCACTGGTACGCTATTTTGTCCATGCAAAGGAAGAGGACAAAGTGCAGGCCATCGCCATCCTTACCGGGAATACCCCGAGACGTACTATTAAGACAAGCGAGCTGAAAGAATGGGCGGCATCCCTGGCCCAGCTGCCGATGTGGCTTTTTGAAGAATCGTATTATATAGCAGGAGACCTGGCAGAAACCATAGCGCTTATTCTTCCTGAACCGGGAAGCACGATCAGCCTTACTTTGTCGGCAACTTTACAGCTGCTAAAGCAGCTTCCGGCGCTTTCTGATGAAGAAAGAAAAGCCAGGATCACCGATCACTGGATGCAGATTGACCGGGATGAAAGATTCGTTTTCAATAAGCTCATTACCGGTAATTTCAGGATGGGCGTTTCGCGCCAGCTGGTCATAAAAGCATTAGCCATTTACCTGGATATGGAAGAGAAAAGGGTAGCGCACCGGCTGATGGGAAAATGGAAGCTGGAAGAAGAGACTATGCAGACGCTGTTTTCCGAAGACCAGGACCAGCAGAAGATTTACCTGCCTTATCCCTTTTTCCTGGCATACCAGCTGGAGACTGCGCCCGATGAATTAGGCGATATCCGGGAGTGGTTTATCGAGCAGAAGTTCGATGGCATACGTGGTCAGATCATTGTACGCAACGGACAGGTATTTGTATGGAGCAGGGGAGAGGAGCTGATGACGGATAAATTTCCTGAATTTCATAACCTGGCCGGGGCATTGCCGGATGGCACCGTGCTGGACGGCGAGATCATTCCCAGGAGAGATGGCAGGCCATTGCCTTTCCAGGTAATGCAGACCAGGATCGGCCGTAAGGTGCTTACGCCAAAGACGCTTGCTGCCGCGCCCCTGGTCATGGTATGTTACGACCTGCTGGAGGCAGGCGGGCAGGATTTCCGGGACAGGCCTATGACAGAGCGCAGGGCTTTGCTGGAACGGCTTGTTGCCGAGGCAGAAGACCAGGGCGCATTGGTATTATCGCCTTTATTGTCCTTTGCTGATTGGGAATCCGTTGCCGCTTTCCGGGAAAAGGCGCGGGATAGTTTTTGCGAAGGTGTGATGCTTAAACGTAAAAGCAGTACCTATGAAACCGGCAGAAGACGCGGGAACTGGTGGAAATGGAAGACCATACCCATGACGGCGGATGGTGTATTGCTTTATGCACAGAGCGGCCACGGGCGACGGGCCAACCTGTTTACGGATTATACCTTTGCCGTATGGGACGGCGATGTGCTGGTACCTTTTACCAAGGCTTATTCAGGCCTGACCGATAAGGAGATCGTAGAACTGGATAGCTGGATCAAACGCAACACGCTTGAGAAGTTCGGACCGGTACGCAGCGTAAAGCCCGAGCTGGTTTTCGAGATCGCATTTGAAGGCATCAATGCCAGTCCACGGCATAAATCGGGGGTAGCATTGCGTTTTCCGCGTATATTGCGCTGGCGCAGGGATAAGGCGGCTGACGCTGCCAATACCAAAGCCGATCTCTTACAATTATTAGCAGCAACCGGTATATGAGTACACTGGCCGACCAATGGTTTTCGCTTAAGGGATGGACCGCCCATGATTTTCAGCAGGAATCATGGGCGGCAATTGCTGCGGGGAAGTCGGGCCTGCTGAACGCGCCAACCGGCTACGGGAAAACTATGGCTATCTGGTTCGGCGTGCTGCAGCAATATTATGACCGGCAGCAGTCGCGCAGGAAAAGAGCTAAAAAGCAATTGCATTGTCTCTGGATAACGCCCCTGAGGGCGCTATCCAAGGAGATACACGATGCTGCCAATATGGTAAGCCGTGACCTCGAGCTGGATTACGAGATCAGGCTGCGCACGGGCGATACGACGCCTGCCGACCGGAAGAAACAAAAGATATCGCCGCCCCAGGCGCTGATCACCACACCTGAAAGCGTACACATACTCCTGGCATCAAAAGGTTATGAAGCGTATTTTGAAGGACTGGAATTTGTCGTGATTGATGAATGGCATGAGCTGATGGGCAGCAAAAGGGGCGTGCTGGCAGAGCTGGCCCTCAGCAGGTTGAAAGCCATAAATCCCAGGCTGAAAATATGGGGCATATCAGCCACCATCGGTAACCTGGAGCAGGCTAAGCAGATATTGCTCGGTACGGAAGGTAAGGGTACCCTGATCAGGGCAAAGCTGTCCAAGGACATTATTATTGAGACCATCCTGCCTGATACGCTGGAGAAATTTCCCTGGGCGGGTCACCTTGGTGTAAAGCTGGCCGATAAGGTCCTGCCGATCATCAACACAGGTAAGTCCACGTTGATCTTTACCAACACGCGCTCACAGGCCGAGATATGGTACCAGCAGCTATTGCATCTGTACCCCGATCTTGCCGGCGCCATAGCCCTGCATCACGGATCTTTAAGTGAGGAGCTGCGTAACTGGGTGGAAGAAGCCCTGCACGATGGCATATTAAAAGCGGTAGTCTGCACCAGCAGCCTCGACCTGGGCGTCGATTTCAGGCCGGTAGATACGGTGATACAGGTAGGTTCGCCAAAAGGTATCGCCCGCTTTGTGCAACGTGCCGGCCGTAGCGGGCACCAGCCCGGCGCTGTCAGCCGCATTTATTTTTTACCTACACATTCGCTGGAGATCATGGAAGGCGCGTCGCTCCGCTATGCCGTACAGCAGGGTATGATGGAGCAAAGGCTGCCTTATATACGCTCTTTCGATGTGCTGGTGCAATACCTGGTCACGCTGGCTGTTTCCGACGGTTTTTATCCCGATGAGATATTCGAAGAGATCAGGCATACGCATTGCTTCAGCTCTATCACGCGGGAAGAGTTCAATGAATGCCTGCTTATGATCACACAGGGTGGGCGGACGCTTGATGCTTATGAAGAATTTCATAAAGTGGTAGTAGAGGAGGGAAAATACAAAGTGGTCAGCAGGCGTATCGCGCACCGGCATCTGCTGAGCATAGGCGCGATCGTAAGCGATGTTATGATGCAGGTGAAATTCCTTGGTGGAAAATACCTGGGCAGTATCGAAGAGTGGTTTATTTCCCGGCTGAAGCCGGGCGATCATTTCTGGTTCTCCGGCCGTAACCTGGAGCTGGTCAGGGTAAAGGATATGCAGGCCATTGTCCGGGCGGCGACCGGGAATAAAAAAGGCCAGATACCCTCCTGGATGGGCGGGCGGCTGCCTTTGTCCTCGCACCTGGGCGCGGCATTGCGGCATATTTTTAAGGAAGTGCATGCGGCCCCGCGTTACCGTTCTCCTGAAGTAAGATTCCTTATGCCTTTGTTTGAAGAGCAGGAGCTTGTTTCGGCATTGCCTGGTGAACAGGAGCTGCTGGTGGAATATATACAGACAAAGGAAGGCTACCACCTGTTTGTCTATCCCTTCGAAGGTAAGTTCGTGCATGAAGGTATGGCTGCGGTGACGGCTTACCGGCTCAGCAGCATCAAACCGGCTACCTTCAGCATTGCGACCAACGAATATGGTTTCGAGCTGCTCTGTGACGAGGAAATACCCCTGGAAGCGGCGCTGGCTAACAACCTGTTCGGGGTACAGAACCTTGTAGCCGATATCCAGCGTGGTGTCAATATTACCGAAATGGCGCGGCGCAGGTTCCGTGACATTGCCGGTATTGCCGGCCTCGTTTTCCAGGGTTATCCCGGCAGGCAGGCCAAAGCCAGGCACCTGCAGGCAAATTCCGGTTTATTCTTTTCGGTATTTGAAGATTATGATAAGGATAACCTGCTGCTGAAGGAAGCCTATGAAGAGGTGTTTGATTTCCAGCTGGAGATCGCCCGTATGCGCGACGCGTTCGAGCGCATCAGCCGGCACGAGCTTATTGTTACTTTCCCTGGCCGGCTTACGCCTTTTGCCTTCCCGGTATTTGCGGAGTCCTTCCGGGAAAAATACAGCAATGAGGACTGGCAGGCGCGGCTGGAGAAGCTGAAAAAACAGCTGGAGCGTTAGCGCTTTTCTGGGAAGCGCAGCATTATTCGGCCATACGCATTCTTAACAGCGTGGTTTCATTCAGAGGGTATAGCACATAGTCGTAGTCGAAGTCGTCTATTTTTGCATCTGATACTTTCTTTATATTATAAGTCAGCTTCCTGTCGATGATCATGGATTTATCTTTTAGATGAACTTTTGCATAATGAGATAGCTTTTCCTCTCCGTTCCAATAAATAAAATAAGCATAAGCATCATCAATTTTGAAGTCATAAATACCTCTCCGGTAATTGAAAATGCTGTTATTTACCGGCCCTAAGTTTTCAGGGAAGAAATTTGCATCTATCATTTTTGGGTCTGATAAGTCATAGATATTATCCTTAAGCGAGGTGCAGGCATAGTTTCTCCAGAAAAGCGATTTAATGTAATGATAGTTGTATTGGCTGAATACTGTTGGTAGGCTAAATGGCAGTTGTGTCTCGAATTTGTAAGTTGTAGCGTCAATGCGTTGTAATGAACATAAAAAGAAATTCTTATCGCTACCCGCAGCATACTTTTGCTCGTCAAGCAGGAAGTTGGTGATCAGCTTTCCGTCTACCATACCAAAGGAAGAAGGCCCTATGATGTCTTTGCTGTTTAGTCCGCTCCCCTCAAGCAAAGCAGTGTATTGATGCATGCCTTTGTCAAACAGATTAAGCGCATAAAAGCCGGGCAGAAGTGTATCTGAACCAGATAATGTAATATAATCATGCTGACTGATCGTATATATGCTATCGCCGGACGCATAATAGCAGAGGATTTTATTTGGTGCGGGGATAGAAAGATCTTTATAATACTCTTTATTGGTTTCGTAGGTTGTGGTATCTTTGAATTTGCACTGAAAGGCTTTGCTGATAATATTGTCAGAAAGATGAATGCTATACTGTTCTTTGTTCTCCCTCAGGGAATAAACCATAATCTTATTCTTTAGCTGGTCGAACAGCAGCAGGTTATCATTATGGGCAATGAACCTTATTCTTGAGGACAATAATGGGCCTGTCACTATTAAAGTATCGGTATCCCGAACTATCCTTTGCAGGTAATTTGCTTTTTCTTCGCTAAAGGCTTTGAGCAGGTATTTTTTAGCATTGCCATGACTTACAAAAGTAACAGTTGATAAGCCATGGCTTACAGATAAATGATCATACAGGCTGTCGGACCAGATGAAATCCTGTGTATAACGATCCAGGAAAAGAGTACTGATTACAAGGTCCGAATCATTTTTATAGGAAGAAGGTAAGATAAACTTTATATTAAAATCATTTTTGAGTTGCTCAATATATTTCAATGAGCCGATGCATCCGGTACATTCTTCCGGGTTAATAACAATAAACAGATCTTTGGATGCAGCTTTTAAGCTTAAGGGGATCAGGAGCAGGATAAATAGTCTTAGTCTCATTTTATTTACATTTAATGTGGCCAATGACCACATTTATATTATGGATGTGGAATTGTCGCTGGCGGCGCCGTTGGATGGCCACCGGTAACAACAATAGGAGCTGTCGGATCACCCGGGACTGTATAGCTTGCCAAAACCCATTCCTCCCAGGTCCATGCGGCAGGATTAACCAAAACCTTGATCTTCGTGCCGGCGGGTGGAGGGATTTGCGAATTGCCATTGTCGTCTGTCCAGCATATAGTCCCGTCGGTATAACAATCAACCACTGTTCCCCCGCAAGTTTGGTTGATATTTGCTCTTCCCGGCTTGGTATATGCATTGCCGGTAAAGCTGGTACAACATGCTGATAGTACGATTACAAGAATAGTTTTCATAAAAGATGATTTTAAAGTTAAAAATATTATTTTTATAAAAGTGAGAAACATAGTTTATATAGTCTGATTTTTTGTCAGATACTTTATCGGATAGCCAGATATTTTATCGAAAGGCGGCAGTCTTGATAGTTGATTTATTCAGCCATGAAAACGATAGGTCAATGTATTGCTATTGAAAGAGTAAATCGCCGCTGGACCCAGGACCGGCTGGCGGCTGAACTTGGCATTAAGCAAAGCCTGTTGTCAGATATTGAGAATGATAAGATCTCACCAAAATGGAACCTCATTATGCTGATCGCCGAAAAACTGGAAATGCAGGTGTCCGATTTATTGCCTGCGTATGGCAATGCTATGTATGGTCGCAACTTCAACGATAACTCAGGCGGTATCATTAATTATAGCCATGAAGGGAAAAATGATACCATGCTATGGCAAGACCTGGTAAAGGCAAAAGATGAAATCATTACTGTACAGAAGCAGTTGATTGAAGCTTTACAAAGGAATAAGCACTGATTGGGTTATCACAAAGATCAACCTGTATCACAACATACAGGTGGCCGGTGTTTACCCGGGCTCCACGAGCGATACAGCAACGAAGGCTGGCAGGCGCGGCTGGAGAAGCTGAAAAAACAGCTGGAGCGTTAGCCTTTTGCGCATGGGAAAAACGCAGTATTTTTGATGCAGGATGGAATTAAGGTTCAGGGATGAAAAGCTGGTTTTACTGCCTGAAAGGGCGCTCTATCTGCCCCAATATCGTATGCTGGTTGTGGCAGATGTACATATAGGCAAATCGGCGCATTTCCGCAAGGAAGGACTGATAATGCCCGCTGTCAGCAGCGCGGCTGACCTGGACCTGGTCGGTGCGCTATGCTATCGTTATGAGGTAAGCGATGTACTCTTTCTCGGCGATCTTTTTCACAGCAGGTTCAACAGCGAATGGTTCTTATTCGAGAATTTTCTGCATAAACATCCTGATCTGCACATTATCCTGGCAAAGGGTAATCACGATATATTGCCAGAATTTTTACTTGAAGAGTCCAATGTAGTACTGGCCGATTCCTTTGTGGCGGGCGATTTGCTGTTCACGCATCATCCGCTGGAGGCGCCTGTACCGGGAACATTGAACATTGCCGGGCATATACATCCGGGCTGCCTGCTCAGGAACAAAGGCTTCCAGAGCTACCGGCTGCCCTGTTTTTATTTCTGCGATAACGTATTGCTGTTACCTGCCTTCGGCAGCCTTACCGGCATGCACATGGTAAGGAAAACCGAAGGCGCCCGTATTTTTCCCGTGTTTAAAGATGAGGTGCTGGAGCAGCCCTGATCAAAGATTAAGCCTGCCTTCGATACCGCCGTCCATCTGTTTACCGGTGACCGCCGCTGCGGCAATTTTCAGCAGGGAGATCATCTTCCCGTTTTTTGTATCCCAGTAGTATGCCTCCGAGGGTGCTACCTTTATGATGGTCACATCCGGATCATCCTTGCCTTCGCTGAACCAGGCTTTCGCCATAGGCTGCCATTTATCCTCGATCGTTGCTTTATCGGTATATACGCTTGCCCTGCCATATACATCCAGGAAATGTGCTGATGATGGCTGGGCAAACAGCAGCTGCACATGTTCATCCTCCTTTATTGCCATATTCTTATTGCTTGCGGCAGAGCTGATAAACCATATATTACCCTCCGCATCCACTTCCCGGACGCTCATGGGTCTCGTGGAAAAGGGAGCGACAGTAAGATTGGTGCAGAACATGCAGATATCAATTTCTTTCGCGAGCTCCTTCAGCTTTGCAACAGCATCCTGATTGACGAGACTTTCGGTAGTACCCATAGTGTTGAATTTATTGATTTATTTTCCACTTTTATAATGGATAATATACCAGGTCAACAGCCTGCAGCTATTATATGTTGTGTTAATGTTGAATAGGGCTGCCAGTTATTTTTTTGGGTGCCTAGCAGCCTGAGTGGCCCAGCAGCCAGTATACGATTACAAATACGAGGATCGTTCCCAGGCAGCCACCGCCCCATTTGTATGCCGCGGCTCCGGCAAGCAATGTTTTCAGCCAGTTTTGCATATTTTTTTCTTTTTTGGTTTTACTGTTTTTCTTCCGGCACCAGGAATTCAATCAGGCTGTGCATGACCTTTATTTCAATTTCAGCAGGTACATAATCCTTTATCAGGGTATCATCAGTATGTACATCTTTTCCCTGCCAGATAATGCGCGCCATCCTGGTCTTTACCGGTTTAACCGGGAATTCGGCTTCCCCGTCTTCAAATATCGCTTCTATATATTTTTTCAGGGCCGTGCGTTTTGATTCCGGCACCAGCACCAGCTCCAGGCTGCCATCACCGGGATCAGCTTCCGGCGCCATAACCAGGTTGGCGCTTATGGACCTGATATTGAGCATCTCTATCATCAGGTATTTATCCTCGTAGGTCTTTTGCTCAGTCTCTATTATCGCATCTGCAGCTTTATATTTATCGATAATGGTCAGCAGCATTTCCCGGGCGGCTTCCATTTCCTGCTCCGGCGTCTCCTCCTGCTCGGGCTTCCGTTTGTGCATTTTGCGCATCAGCTTCGGGAAAACGCCATAGCCAAAAGCCTCCAGGAAATAAGCCTCTTCAGGTAAGCCGGTTACCCTGCCGAGATCATATTTCTGGATATGCCGTTTTTTCCAGGACCTGATCACCTGCCTGGTTGTGCCGGTAAGCCCCAGCGTTTTAGCGATATTATTGGCGGTACCCAGTGGCAGTAGCGCTATCGGCATTTTATGCTTCAGCTTGTTTTCCAGCATTTCCAGCACCACTTTCCGGACAGTACCGTCGCCTCCGGCTACTATCAGGAAATCAGAAGCCGGATCTTTCACCTGTAAAAGGTCGTTTTTTGAAGAATAGTAGTCACATTGAAACCCTGCTTTTCTTACCTCGGCCAGCAGCTGCCCCGGGGTATGATCGCCTTCTCCCGCGCTCGGGTTATGAATAAGTCTTGCCAGCTGCATGTATCTGCTCAGGTAATGATTATATCCTAATACAGAAATAACTGGATATTGTTTACTTAGAGACTGATCCAGACCGGTTCCTTGTCAAAATGCTTATCTGTAAAGAATACCCTTAGCATAGAAGGATTATCCAAGCTGCGGTACAGGTTAATATTAAAGCGGTAACGGTCGCCTATCCTTAATACCTGGTTTTTACCGTTAATGAGGATGCAGTGTGTTTCACTGATAAAAAAATTACCGGCGGGTATTTCATGTTCGATCGAGAGCCGCGCAGACTCCTGGTTGAAATGGTCCTCGATATATTCGTCAGCAAACGCGGGCTGCATGACCGGTATCTGCAGCAACAGCTGTGCGCTGGTACGCGCTACATTTTTGTTGATATACCTGTCGCATATATTGAACTCGTCTCCTGTAATGGAGTAGAAAAAGCTGCAGGTGAGTCTGGTAACCATGGCTTGGACTTTAAGCTATGAAATAACCGCTATTCCTTATAAATGTTTTCCTTTTCTGTGTTATCTTTTTGTTGGTATTTGATTACCGGATTCTGAAGCCCGGTTAAACTATTTCCGGTCAATATTGTATACGTATGTATCGTTATCTCCGATCATGAAAAAGCAGTTTTTCCGGCTCCTGGTTCGCCTCAATAACTCTTTGCTTCCCCGGTACAGCGGCAAAGACCCTGCTACGCTGAATAAATTCCAGATGGCGATACTCGGTTTCCGGTACTGGGCTTTAAAAAATTCTCTCTGATAAATTATTTTATATGAACCTGAAATTTATTTTTCTTGCGGTGGCTGCTTTTTTTATAACGACCTTACCTGGCGCTGCCCAGCTGCGGACCATCAGCTATGCCGACGGCAATCAAAAGCTGAATGGTGTGCTGAGCGCTCCCGTAAATAACACTAATAAACAGAACGGGGGTATTTTAATACTGCCTGCCTGGAAGGGCATTGATGCTTCGAGCCGGAAATATGCTATGGCATTAAGCGATTCCGGTTATTATGTGTTTATCGCGGACATATATGGAGAAGGCAATTATCCTTCGGATAGCCGCGAAGCCGGGGAACGATCCTCATTTTATAAAACGCACCGTGATCAATACCTGCATCGTATCCGGCTTGCGCTGGAACAGCTGGTTAATGCCGGCGCTGATTCCGCCAGGATAGTTATTGCCGGCTATTGTTTCGGAGGGCTCGGGGCAATAGAGGCCGCGAGGGCCAATATGCCGGTAAAAGGAATTGCATCCTTTCACGGAAGCTACGACCGGGATACTTCCGGGCCGGTTACGCTTATTAAGCCAAAAATGCTGATACTGCATGGTAACGATGATCCTTATGCCAGCGAGGAGCAGATCGCCGCTTTCAGAAAGGAGCTGACTGTGGCAAAGGCTGACTGGCAGCTGAATATTTATGCCAATGCCGTACATGCCTTTACAGATATAAATGCCGGCAGCGACAATTCGAAAGGAGCGGCTTATAATGAAACTGCAGCAAAGCGCTCCTGGGATGCTTTGCTGCAGTTCATCAGCGAATGTTTCGGTCAGCAATAAAGCGTTAAAAATAAATGCCGATGCGTAGTGCAAAATTGTTCAGCCTGGTATTGCCGTCTTTAAAAGCGCCATCATATGGCATTTTATACTTGGCAGGATTGGTGGCATCGGGTACAAAACCGTTATTGAAGAACAGGGCCAGATAGGCGCTCAGCTTTTCGGTCAGCGGATACTCGATACCGGCGCCTATATTCATCTGCAGCATCATTGGCGGGGTAGCCAGCGTTCCTTTCAGCTTTTCATTTTCACCTGACGCTTTGCTGCCGATACCGTTACTGTTGTTATAGTTTACATCGTAAGTAGCTTTACGCACGATATTCACACCGGCAGTTACACCTGCCTGACCAAATATATACAATCCGCCGACAGGATCAGTCCGCATTTTTACGTTAAGAGGGATTTCCAGAAAGGAAAGATGATAAGTAAAGTCAGCGCTGTTCACGGACGAGGGTTCAGCAGTACTTCCTCCCGAACGTTCTGCCAGGATACTGCCGCCGGTCATATTGACCTGGATGCCGCTGGCTATTGCATAGTTTTCTGTAAAGTAAAAATCCGCCAGCAGTCCATAGGTAAAGCCCAGCCGGGCACCGTTGCCCTGAACTTCGAATATATTGTCGTCGCTTTTCCCGGTAGTAGGTTTCATCCAGCTCATCGTCGGGGAAATATAAGCGCCGAGGTGAACCCTGCGTGGCTGTATCGCCTCCTGTGCTGTTGTAATTGTCGAAAGGCATATAGCCCCGGCCAGGATCAAAGCTTGTTTCATATCGCCTGTTTTTATTGTCTGCCAGTTTATAGGGCAAATCTATTTCAAAATCTTAAGAAATCTGTATTGCAGGAGCTTACCTGTTGTTGAAAAAATTATCAGTTCTTTTTAACTTCTTTCACAGGTATCCAGGAACTCTTTTGATGAGAAGCTTGTTTTAATCTTGATTTCAAAACAACAACTAAAATACATGCTATGAAAAAAGGATTGATCGTTATGGCGGTAATAGCTTTTTCTTCCGCAGTTCTGCCGTCCTGTAAAAAAGAGTATGAATGTGTATGTACCGTAAACGGTGAAGAAGTAGGCCGCTGGTCGCTCGGCAAGCAGTCAAGGGAAGATGCTGAAGACGCCTGTAATGCCAAATCGACTGGTTTTGGTGTTGTGGCTAAATGCGAGCTTGATTAGCCATAGTGATGATAACCAAAAAGACCGGGCATTCAGCCCGGTCTTTTTGGTTATCTAGCTTGTCAGTTTGCTGATTAAAGATCATCCGAATCATAAAACAGCTGCTGCGCTCTTTCCTTCGCTATCTTTTTACCGTAGGCTATTTTCGTGATTACTACGAAAAGTACCGGTACGATAAATATGGCCAGCAGGGTTGCCGCCAGCATACCGCCTAATACCGTCCAGCCGATCGTTTGCCTGGCAATAGCGCCGGCGCCGTCTGAGAATACCAGCGGTAGAATGCCCAGTATAAATGCCAGCGAGGTCATAATGATCGGTCTCAGCCTGAGCTTTACCGCATCAAGGGTAGCCGGTACTACGGCCATTCCGCTATCCACCCTTTCCTTGGCGAATTCCACGATCAGGATCGCGTTTTTGGCGGCAAGACCTATGAGCGTGATCAGACCGATCTGCGCATAAACGTTATTGGTAAGGGCTGGGATAAAGAATAGGGTAAGGATCGCCCCGAATGCCCCAATAGGTACGGCAAGCAATACAGAGAATGGTATAGACCAGCTTTCGTACAATGCGGCAAGGAAGAGGAACACAAAGATGATCGACAGCGAGAATATAATAACAGTGCTGTTGCCGGACAATATCTCCTCTCTCGTCATACCGGCAAATTCATACCCGTATCCTTCCGGCAGGTGCTTGTCTGCCAGCTCTTTCAGCACCCTGATCGCATCACCGCTGCTATAGCCCGGAGCGGCATTACCATTGATCTCTGCATTCCTGAAGATATTGAAGTGCGATACTACCGGCGCATTTTCGATCACCTTATAAGTGGCGACTGCGCTTAAGGGAACCATTGTTCCCATATTGTTCTTTACATAGAATTTGCTCAGGTCTTTTATATCGCCGCGATAGGCGGCATCTGCCTGCGCTACGACCCTGAAATTGCGTCCGTAAATGGTAAAGTCATTTACGTAAGAGCTGCCCAGGTATGTCTGCAAAGTCTGGTACACATCCGCCAGGTTAACACCCAGCTTTTTCGCCATTTCCCGGTTTACGTCCACGTTATAGGCCGGCGTTCTTGCCGTAAAGAAAGAGAATACTCCTTTAAGCTCAGGCCGCTTATTAGCTTCAGCAACAAAATTGTTGACCACATTCTCAAATTGCTTAATGTCGTCGGTGCTGGATCTTTGCTGCAATTCAAAGGTAAAGCCACCTGTCTGGCCCAGACCAGGTATTGCCGGAGGCGATATTACCAGCACACGGGCGCTTTTGATAGCGGCAAATTTTTTATTGAGCGTTTCCATAATACCGGCCAGCTGCAGCGACTTGTCTTTGCGCTGATCCCAGTCTTCCAGGGAAGTAAACACGGTACCGGCATTGGGCTTCATAGAGAAATTAATAACGTTCAGACCACCGAGACCGGCGTAGTGCTTGACTCCCTTGGTATCATCAAGGATCTTCATGATCGTATCCAGCACCGCGATGCTTCTCGTAGTGGAAGATGCGTCGGGCAGCTCATAGGTAATGAACAGCCTTCCTTCATCTTCTGTGGGGATAAAGCCCGTGGGCTTGGATTTGAACAGGAATACGGTGCCGACAATGATACACAGCAGGATGATCAGGGCATACCTGGACGCTTTAATGGTCTTACGGACGCCTAAGGTATATTTCAGGCTTATTTTCCGGAACCACTCGTTGAAGTTGTAAAAAAACTTATTAAGTCCTTTTGATTCTTTTCGTACCGTGGTTGGCCTGAGCATCAGTGAGCATAAGGCAGGTGTAAGCGACAAAGCCACGAATGCCGATATGAGCACCGATACGGCAATAGTTATTGCGAATTGCTGGTACAGCCTTCCCACAAGTCCCGGGATAAAGCCTACCGGCACGAATACCGCCGCAAGTATGAGGGCTATGGCAATTACGGGCGCCGAAATATCCCGCATCGCTTTACGGGTTGCCTCTTTGGCAGATACGCCTTCATGATCGATATAGTGCTGTACAGCTTCCACTACCACGATGGCATCATCCACCACGATACCGATGGCCAGCACGAAACCGAACATGGTCAGAGTATTGATCGTAAATCCAAGCGGGATAAAGAAGGCAAAAGTACCCAGGATGGATACCGGTATGGCCAGTATCGGGATAAGCGTCGCCCGCCAGTTCTGCAGGAAGATGAATACCACCAGCGTTACCAGGATCAGGGCTTCTACCAGCGTGTGTACCACTTCTGAAATGGAAACTTCTACTACTGATACCGATTCAAACGGAACTACATAATCAATGTCTTTCGGGAACGCTTTTTTAAGCTCTTCCATCTTTTTGGTAATGCCTTCAGCTGTTTCAAGCGCATTGCTGCCCGGAGCCTGGTATATCAGCAGATAGGAGGCACGTTTCCCGTCTACAAAAGAGTTGCTTGCATAGGAGAATTTTCCGAGCTGTACCCGGGCAACATCTTTCAGGTATACGATATTTCCCTGCTGCGGGTTATTACGTACCACGATATTCTCAAACTGTTCTGCTGAGCTCAGGCGGCTGTTGGTAAATACGGTATATTCAAAAGCCTGCGAATTCTGCTGGGGTGGGGCGCCTATGGAACCAGCTGCCATTTGCAGGTTTTGCTCCTGCAGGGCAGCCGTAACTTCCGAAGTGCTCATGCCCAGGTTGGCCAGCTTTACCGGATCGAGCCATATACGCATACTGAAATCATCGGCCCGGCTGAAGATATCGCCGACTCCTTTTACACGTAGCAAGGCATCTTTAATAAAGATATTGGTATAGTTATCCACAAACGTGATATCATGGCTGCCCTTGGGAGAATACATAGCCACCAGCATCAGGATGCTGGGATTACGTTTGCGGGTAGTGAGACCCAGGCGTTTTACCTGCTCCGGCAGCATCGGTTCGGCGATGCTTACCCTGTTCTGCACGTCCAGCGTGGCAACGTTGATATCTGTGCCCAGCTCGAAGTTAACGGTAATGGCGCTGCGGCCGTCGCTTGTACTGGTGCTGGACATATAAGTCATGCCCGGTGTACCATTGATCTGTGTCTCAATAGGAGTGGTCATGGTCTGTTCGACCGTCTGCGCATCGGCGCCGGTAAAGGTACCGGTAACCTGTACGGTCGGTGGCGTGATCTCGGGGTATTGTCCTACCGGGAGATTGATTATGGAAAGCACACCTACGATCACGATAACCAGGGAGACCACAATGGCCGTGATCGGGCGCTTGATAAAAGTTTCTGCTATCATCTTTTGAATGGGGATTTTTCAGCAAAGCTGTTCGCCTGTTTTTTAATCGGAACAGTTGTTGTTCAAATTATTTTTTTGCAGCCGGGGCCTGTATCTTAGCGCCTTCCCTTACACGCTGCAAGCCTTCGGTAACGATCTGGTCGCCGGGGCTGATGCCATCCTTCACGATCACCTGGCTACCGGTTACAGCGCCGAGAGTCACTTTGCTTTGCGTTACCGTACTGCTGTCGGTTACTTTATACACAAAGTATTCGCCCATCTGCTCGGTTACAGCCTTGTAAGGGATCAGCACAGCCCTTTCTCCGTTGTCATGGTAAACCTTTACCGTAGCGCTCATGCCGGGACGGAGGGTATTGGCTTTATTATCAAAAGCCAGCCTTACCCTGATGGTACCCGTTTGGGGGTCTACGGCACGGTCGATAGACGCGATTCTGCCCGGCTGCGGGTACTCCGACTGATCGGCCAGCAACAGGGTAAAGGTGGTATCGGCCGATTTACCTGCTTTCTTCTCCAACTCGCTGAATTTTGCCAGGTCTTTCTGATCCAGGTAGAAATCCACGGCAAGCGGATCGTTGGTTGAGATCGTGTTCAGCAAAGTAGAGCCGGGCGAAACGGCTGCACCCAGTTTTACCAGGGAAATGCCGATGGTGCCGCTGAAAGGCGCATAAATATTGGAATAATTAAGGTTGGTCTTTACACTGTTCACACCAGCCTGTGCTGCGCGCACCTGCATCTTGGCGCTTTCCAGGTCGGCCAGCGCATGGTCCAGTACCTGTTTGGCAATAGCATCCTTCTTGTCCAGCTCCAGGTAGCGGTCAGCATCCTTTTGCGCACGGTTCAGATTAGCTTTTGCTACTTCAAGGTTGGCCTGCGCCTGGTTTACATTGGCCTGGTATGCCTGCTGATCTATGCTGTACAGCAGCTGGCCTTTGGCCACATACTGACCGTCTTTGAAATGGATGCCTGTAATATAGCCTGAAACCTGTGGCCTGAGCTCGACCTCATTAAGCGCAGTAACCGTGGCAGGATACTGGTCATAATAGGCTGCAGGACCTTCGGTAACCGTTTGGGTCTCGACAGCAGCGGGTGGCATAGCCGGCGGGGTTTCCTGCTTTTTGCCTCCGCAGGAGTAAATGATCAATGCAACAGCGATCAGTAAGGGAGCAGTTTTTATAGTCTTCATATATCTTGTCGGAATAATAACAGCGTTTAAATTTTGGAATGATTTATTGAGGGTTGATACTTCCCATAGCCCGCTCTACGTCAAGCTTACTGGCAAGTAGCTGATACAAGGTATTGGTATAGTTCAGTTCGGCCGTTCTCAGGTCTGTCTGTGCGGTAATAACCTCAAGGTAGGTCTTTATGCCGGAGCGGTACTGCAGCTCTATCGTTTCAAATACCTCTTTTGCAATGGCTACATTCTCCTTGAGATTATAGTAGTCATTGAGATAACCTTTGTATATCGCCAGCGCCTGGCTTAGCTCTGCATTTACACTGTTTTTCAGCTGCTCTATGTCATAGTTGACCCTGTCGGACTGCAGGCGGGCCTGCTTCATATTCTGAACCCTGCGGAAGCCCTGGAATAAGGGAATACCAACGCGGACACCTGCATAGGAATTAGGGAAATTATTATCATACAGCTTACCGAAATCATTATTCAGGTAATTGAGATTATAGTTACCATATGCCTGTATGGTCGGTATAAACTGCCATTTGTAATAGTTATAGTTGATATCCTGCAGGTTTTTCTGCGTCTGCAGCTGCTGGTATTCTATCCTGTTATTAATGTTGAAACCCGTTGCCGTGTCAATCAATACCAGCGAGGCAAGAGCTGCAGAGTCATACTGCAGCTGTAAGGGCAGGCTGTCGGGATAGCCCATCTGCATCTTTAAATAGGCGTAGCTTGCTTTAAGTGTTTCCAGGGCTGTTTTTTTCTGTACCTCGGCATTATTGAGCGCTATGGTCGCTCTTTTATAGTCGACCTTGTCCACGATGCCACCTTCATATTGATTACGGGCATCGGTGAGGCTACGGTCAAGCCTGGTGATATTTTCATCCAGTACTTTTATCTGTTCCTGGGTAAGCAGTACATTGTAAAAGGCTTTTCCTACATTTACCACCACATCTATTTTATTGGCAACAACATTTTGTGCCGCCTGTCTGCGTACGACCTTTGCGCTGTTGCTGGCCAGCAATGCGTCGCTGCTGAATATATTCTGTGTCAGGGAAAACTGACCAGCAGAAGTATTACGAAGGCCCAGCGGGATCAGCTGGCCGTTAATGTTAGACACCTGTAGCTGGAAGGCATGCTGCACATTGTAATCAAACCTTAGCTGCGGGTACCAGTCGGCCAGCCGGCTTTTGATGCCATGTTCCGTTATCTGCTGATCCAGTACGGACTGCTGTAGTACAGGACTATGGTCAAATGCAAAGCGGACGCATTGATCCAGGTTGTAAAGCGATGTGGTGTCCTGGGCGTTTGCGCCAAGGGTAGTGAACAAAATTGCCGTAGTAACGATCAGATTGTTTATTCTCATGTGCATTTGTTAAAAAGAAGGTGATCGGATGCGTTTGCGACGCAAAATTATAGAAATTAATTAAACGTTTGTTTGATTTTTGTCAAACTATTGCAAAGCGACATTATTTTTCAATAGATCAATGCCTCCTGGAAGCTCTGCAAAGGTGCTCAGAAAGGATAATGGCAACCTAATAATTAAAATTGATAGGCTTATTGCAACTAATTACCCGGTTCATATATTTCTTTCAGGATTTTGAAAATGTAAGGATGATGCTCCTGCAGCAAATGGGGTTTCTGAAAAAAATATTCTGACAACACCGCAAAAAACTCTGCCTCATTGGTTCCGGCATAAGTATCGATATCCGACCTGCCGCTCCGTATAGCCTGTATCGACGCGTGCATATGGCTGATCCATGGCTTTAGCAGCGCTTTAGGAATCATATATTCCGGAATGCCGTCTGTAGCGCCATCCGCTTTATCAAGCAGGTGGACAAACTCGTGGATGCCTGTATTGTGAATGCCGCTATGTTCAAAACCGGCGCGTATGGCCTGTATGGACAATATCATCATCCTGTTCATAGCTCCTGTACCCACCATACCGGTTATATTTCTGCCGGTTGCTGTTGTACTGTAGTCATGATCGAAGGCATCGCTGTAAACCAGCACCTCATTCAGGTTATTATAGCGCCAGTCCTTGAAATGAAAAATGGGAATAATAGCGCTGGATGCTATGTAAAGCCTGTCCAGGTCCGTAAGCGCCAAACCTTTTACCGGTGTTATGGCAACAGAATGCAGGAAATCCTGAACCCTTTTAAGAAATACCTGTTGTTCTTCCTGGCCGAGCTTTTGGTAAAATGACACATGCTCTACCAGTAGCAGGTGCATTGCAGATCCGTCAGGCGCCTGATGCAGTGCCTGCTTTTTTCTTCTGACCAGGAGATAGACGGCAAATGCCATGAGCGCAATAAAGAATATTAATTTCATATAACTTTACCTGAACAGGCATCAAAAATCGTTGTTTTATGGGAGATAAAGACAGTGGCCTTATTGATTATAATAATATTACTATACAGCAGGCTACACAGCTGCAGCGGCAAATGAGCGGAAAAATATCGCTGCAGTATACCGGTGGCGGAATTGCAACTATTGCGGGGGCAGATATTTCCCTTAATATGTTCAGCAGCATTATCTATGCCGGTATCGTGGTGCTGGATTACAGCTCCTTGCAGCCACTGGCTTATTCGCTTATAAAAAGCGGTACCTCCTTCCCATATGTACCGGGCTACCTCGCATTCAGGGAAGTACCCGCCCTTATGCAGGCCCTGGAGCAAATGCCCCTGCACCCTGATGTTATCATGGCCGACGGGCAGGGTATAGCGCATCCCAGGAGAGTCGGTATTGCCACACATCTTGGGCTGCTCTCCGGTATACCAACACTCGGCTGCGCAAAAAAAATACTTTTTGGGAAATGGCAGGAGCCTGACCAGCTGAAAGGAAGCTACACTCCTATTACAGACAAAGAGGAAGTGATAGGCTATGCCTTACGTACTAAAAATAAAGTAAAGCCCGTATTTATTTCTCCGGGGAATAACATGAGTCTGGAAAAGAGCCTGGAGATAGCGCTGCATTGCACTGGTACGTACCGCATACCTGAACCTACAAGACGGGCGCATGACTTTGTTAACCTGTTCAGAACAGGGCAGCTGCAGGAAGGATACCATACAGTGGATGGTAACACCTTGTTCTAGGTCTCGGCAATACCGGAAGTAATGTTGATCAGTCTTTTGACCTGGTAGCGGATGCCGGCTTCGATATCATCAAGTATCTTGCCTTCCATATCAACGGTAGCGCTTACACCATAGGGATTACCTCCTGATTTAAAAGTCACCGGATCTGTATATCCAGGCGCTACAATAATGCAGCCCCAGTGCATCATCTGTGTATATAAGGACAATATAGTCGCTTCCTGTCCTCCGTGCGGGTTCGAGGCTGTAGCGGTGCAGCTTACCGTTTTATTGCTCAGCTTTCCTTCCGACCAAAGACCGCCGGTAGTATCGATGAACTGTTTAAGCTGCGCCGGTATGGCACCGTATCTTGTAGGCGTACAAAAGAAAAGCGCGTCGGCCCATTCCAGGTCGCTCAGATTTACCTCTTTGACTTTTTGCATTGCTTCCACATTATGTTTCCAGGCTTTATTGCTGCTGATCGCTTCCTCCGGGGCCGTTTCCCTTACCTTAAGAAGCCTTACTTCGGCCTCATGTTCTATGGCAGCGGCTTCCGCCCAGCGGGCAATACGGTAATTGGCGCCGGTCGCACTGTAAAAAATTATGGCAATCTTTACTTTTTTCATATCGGCTGGTTTAATGGATGATCCTGTTTATCTGATATAATTTTAATTGTTCTCTCAGCTCTTTATTTTCTTGCTGCAACCTGTTTATTTTATCCAGAAGATGTTGCAGGGCTTCTATACCTTCCAGGTTTATGTTAAGATCATAATACCATTGCCTGAACTTCTCCAGCGTCTGTAGCTGGCTATAGGGCAAACATCGTATCTCCTCTACTATTATTACCTCGATAAGCCCCGATTCTTCAAGGGAATTGATAAAAGAGAGCTCAATGTTGTATTGAATGCTGCAGTTTTCTACTGTTATATATTCCTCGGTCATGTTGTTATTTTTTATCGAGTTCCGAAAGCTGTTCAAACAATTTTTTTTGCTCTTCTGTCAGGTTTACAGGGATTTTTATCTTATAGGTAACCAGCAGGTCGCCTGTTTTTCCTTCCTGCTTATAGGCAGGAAATCCTTTGCCCTTCAGGCGTACGGCTGTCTCGTTCTGGGTTTCGGGCTTAACCTTTAGCTTGACTTTTCCGCCGAGTGTTTCCAGCTGAATTTCCCCGCCCAGTACCGCGGTATATACATCAAGGTCTGCCGTGGTATACAGGTCGTCTCCGAGCCGTCTGAATACGGGATCTTCTGCGATTATAAAAGTTATATACAGATCCCCCGCAGGCCCGTTGTTCATTCCGGGGCCCCCATATCCTTTTAACCGGATCACTTGTCCGTTCGCTATACCGGCTGGGATCGTAATCCTTACATTTTTTCCATTGACGGTGAGTGTCTGCTTATGTGTATGTGCTGCTTCCCGCAGGCTTAAATGAAGCTCCGCATTGTAGTCCTGCCCTTTAAAGCGGACATTGCCTCCTCCCTGCCTGGTGCCGAACAGCGATTCAAAAAAATCCGAAAAGCCCTCCCTGCTGAAGTTTCCACTGAAAGGCTCCTCCTGCCTGTTATAAGCCCTGTTCTGTCCGGCCTGCTCATACTGCTCTGCGTGTTTCCAGTGCTCACCATAGGCATCATATTTTTTCCTCTTTTCCGGATCGCCGAGTACATCCTGCGCCTCATTCAGCTCCTGGAACTTCTTATTGGCCTCCGGATCATCAGGGTTCAGGTCCGGGTGCAGCTTACGGGCGAGCTTACGATAGGCTTTCTTTATTTCCTCTGTGGAGGCGGCTTTGTCTACACCCAGTATTTTATAATAGTCAATAAATGCCATATTATTTTAATTGCATAGCCCCTGAGCCGCTTAATCTTGGTTAGCCCGGGCATAATTTAACAAGGAGCGGTCATGAATGTTGTATCGTTATGGCGTTTTTGCTGAAAAGGCTACTTTTGCAGGTATCTGCCTGTGGCAGGTATCATTCATATATAATTTGAATTATGTCAAAAAAAAGAGCAAAAGAATCCGGTAGGTTACAAGCGGTGACCGGAAAAAAATCAATTGAGTTTTTTGAGAAATACATCAATAATGCCGCGCCTACAGGTTTTGAATCGCAAGGACAGAAAATGTGGCTGGAATACATCAGGCCGTATATCGACGAGCATTATGTAGATAATTATGGTACCGCGGTAGGCATCATCAACCCTAAGGCCGACTATAAAGTCGTAATAGAAGCGCATGCCGATGAAATATCCTGGTTCGTAAATTATATAACCAATGACGGCCTGATCTACGTGATCCGTAACGGCGGTTCCGACCACCAGATAGCGCCTTCAAAGCGGGTAAATATCCATACTGATAAAGGAATTGTCAAAGCCGTATTCGGATGGCCTGCCATTCATACCCGCAGCGGTGAAAAGGAGGAAGCGCCAACGCTGAAGAATATTTTCCTGGATTGCGGCTGTACCTCGAAGGAAGAGGTTGAAAAGCTGGGAATCCATGTGGGCTGTGTGATCACCTATGAAGATGAGTTTATGGTATTGAACGACCGGTATTATGTGGGCAGGGCGCTGGATAACAGGGCTGGTGGCTTTATGATTGCAGAGGTCGCCAGGCTTTTGCACGAGCAGAAGCAAAAGCTTCCTTTTGGCTTGTATATTGTTAATTCGGTACAGGAAGAAATAGGCCTGCGTGGTGCGGAAATGATCGCGGATTATATTAAACCGGATGTGGCTATAGTTACGGATGTAACTCATGATACATCGACACCGATGATCAATAAGATAACCCAGGGAGATGTTGCCTGCGGCAGGGGCCCCGTGATCTCCTATGCGCCTGCCGTGCAGAATAAGCTGAACAGGCTTATTATGGAGTCGGCCGAAGAAAACGGTATAACTTTTCAGCGACAGGCTTCTTCCCGGTCAACAGGTACGGATACGGATGCATTTGCCTATTCAAACGGCGGCGTGCCTTCTGCCCTGATATCGCTGCCGCTGCGCTATATGCATACTACTGTTGAAATGATTCACAAAGATGATGTGGATAATGTAATAAGGATGATCTATCATACCTTGCTGAATATTAAAAATGGTCATGATTTCAAATATTTTAAATAGCATATTATGATGAACGAGGCTATTTTCTGGCAGCTGATCGATAAAGCAAAGGCTGCTCCCAACAGTAATTTCGAAACGCAATGTGTAACACTGACTGAGCTGCTGATTCCATATGACGAGGAAGATATTATCAGCTTTGAGCATATACTCAGGGAGAAGATAGAGGAGGCGTCCAGCTTCCCGGTAATGGCGGCTTCTTTTGTGGTATGCAGCTATATTTCTGATGATACCTATGAGGATTTCAGGGCCTGGCTGGTAGGGCAGGGCAAGGAAAATTTTTATAAGACGCTGAAAGATCCCAACGAGATATGTAAATTTCTCAATCCTGCTGCTGCCGGAAACCTGGGCGGGGAACATATGCTGTTCGTAGCTATTAACGCTTATCTTGAAAAAACAAACAGCGATGACGAGGAGGCCTTCTACGAACTGATCAGGCACCCGGACGAAAAAGAGGTGCTGCAACAGTGGCCTGAAACCAAAGAGGAGTACCGGAAAATGTTCCCGGCGCTTTTCGATAAATTCTGGAACCAGGAACGTATGGAAGAACTGCTCAAGCGGGATGAGGAAGCTTCCTGATTACCTGTAAGATCAGGTTTTGAAAAGGGACAGCCGACTGGCTGTCCCTTTTTCAGGCTATGTATTACTATATAAAAAAAGCTGCTTTCAGAGTATTACTATAATAAAAAAAAGCCGCTTTCAGACGAAAGCGGCCTGGTGACTAAACCATATGAAACCAAAAACAAACCTTATTAGCGGATTGTTACTTTAGCAGTACTTAAGATGTTACCGGAAGCATCAACCGCGTTAACCATATAAAGACCAGACGAAAGCGTCAGCTGGTTATTTTGCTTAACATCAGTGATCAATGCTACCTGGCGTCCAGACAGGTCATAAACGCTGATCGAGGAAACATCCTGGTTTTTAGTTTCGATGCTGATCCTTGAATCGGATGGGTTAGGATAGATAGTGATTACAGTTCCTTCCGCTTTTCCGAATTCTACTTTTCTTACTTCGGTAAGGCTTGACTTACCATCAAGATCTACCTGGCGGATGCGGTAGTATACTACTGCAGTTCCTTCCTGAACTTTATCAGAGAAAGTATAGTCATGGCTTTCGGTAGTAGTGCCGTTGCCTTTGATAGAGCCTACTTTTACGAAATTCCTGGCATCTGCAGAACGCTCGATATCAAAGTGACTGTTGTTCTCTTCTGATGCAGTTTTCCACTGTAACAGCGCTGTATTGTTCTGCATTGCTTTTGCAGTGAAAGATACAAAAGATACTGGCAGGGGCGCTGCGTTAACCAGGGTAACAGGTGCACCAAGAATGACAGGGTTATCCAAGGCATCATAAACATTTACAGTGAAATTGAACTCAGTTTCGGCTGAAGGATCAGGCGTTCCTGACAAGGTACCATCTGGTGCCAGGGTCATTCCCGGAGGTATGCCTACAGCTAAAGTACCCGCTCCGCCAGTTGTATGCGGATCATCCTCTGGCAGGTAGTAAGAGAAATCCGGATCACCGCCGTCTTCGCCCACGGTAACAGTGATTGTAAATGAATAAGGCTCACCAGGAATAAATTCAGCAGCATCAGCGGTAGGTGCGTTCAGCGTAACCGGGCGTACCATTACGTAAACTTCGGTAGGAGTAGAGGTTTCTGTACAACCGTTGCGGCTTGTAAAAGCATAAAAGCTCTGGCTGGCTAAAGGTGAGGAAGTAAGCGTATAGCTACCGCCGGTGAACAGGGGCTCGCCGGATGGGGTAGATGTGGCATACCATACCACATCATCGTCTGAATCAGTGGCTGTTGCGACCAGGGTTGGCAATGTTCCAACACCGGCATACATTTTTACAGTATCCGCTGTCGCTGCCGGAGCAGGAATGCGCTTGCCGATCTCGTATACTCTCAGGTCGCCTAACGCAGTAGCCAAGCCACCTATGGACACCTGTATCCTGTCAAAAGGAACCGTTGTAGGGATTACCAGCTCCTGTATATCTGATGAACCGGGTAATAACCTGAGAGATAATAAGGCTCCGCCGTCTGTCAGGGTAGTAGGGGTGTTCCCATCAAAAGTTTTGATGGTTAGCCTTGAAGATATAAGACCAACATCCAGCAATCCGCCCGGATCTTCCAGCACGACCCTTACAGAATCGCCTTCTTTAGAAAGAGAAGTGTACAAAGCGGTAATGTGTGTTGTATTCGCAGCCGCAAGTAGGGCATTCATTGTTGCATAGGTGGTTTCATCACCATCTGTGGCATTTTCCAGATCCGTTACGGCAGTTAAAGCTGTAGCTATGCCCCCTGTTGAACCGGAGAGTTCGTCTATCACAGTATTACAGCTGATATCTGTGGCTGCAGGCTTATCAAAGTATGCGGCAAATACACGAAGCGGGCTGGCTATCGCGACCCCGCTGTATGTTACCCTTACTGAAGTTGCGGAAGATGTAGGGTTTACTACAAAATCCATTTCATCTTCTCCATTCAGTAATCCCAATACACCACCTGAAGTTGTGGTACCGACAATGGAACCACCATTCTTGGCTTGAACAGTAATAGTTGTCAGAGCAGATATCACACCTACGGGCTTTCCTACTTTAACATGGATTGGATTAGTTCCAGGAGCATCTGATGCAGGAAAGGTAAACTCTTGCCATGAATTTCCGGTCAAAATAAAGTTGAGGGTAGAATAGTCTTCAAGATCACTTCCTACAGCGTTAGTCGCACCGCTGATTGTAGCAAGAACCCCGCCGTTTGTTTGACCTGTAGCGTAAACACGTTCCCATGTCTGGGCATAGGATGGGGCGCTCATGGCTGCCGTTAAAGCGAGCAAGGCGCCAAGCCTGCCTGCCTTCTTAAATTTGTTTGTAAACTTTTTCATCTGGTTTAATTTTTGGTTATTAAGATATTCAGTTTATGTATCAAAAAAATATTAATTTATTTTTTTTATATTAATAGCTTTATAAATAACGATGTAAAGTTATATGCAGATAAAAGAAAAGACCACCCCATGTTAGGGGGTGGCCTGTATTAAAAATAAGTTATGGATACGTATATTTACCTATTTATAATTCTCCTCTATGTACTTTTCGGACTACCTCGATCTTGCTGTTGACCTGTAGCTTCCGGTAGATGTTCTTAATATACCCTCTTACCGTTTCGATCTTGATGCTCAGCCTGTCCGCTATCAGCTTATAGCTGAGGCCGTCCACAATGCATTCCACTACCTGGCCTTCCCTGGCTGTTAGGAGGGAGTCGCCCCTGGTATCGTTTGTCGGAGCAAAATACTCCACTACCTTACGGGCAATTGAAGGACAGATATAACTTAAGCCCTGTCTTACTTCAATTACGGCGCGTTTCAGCTCTGACTTTTCGGTGTCTTTCAGCATATAGCCAGCGGCACCGGCGCACAGCGCTTTATAAACAATGTCGCTGTCGGCAGATGTAAACAGCATAATGATCCGTACATCCTGGAACAGGTTTTTTAGCTTTTTAATTGCCTGTATGCCATTAGCTCCAGGTAGATCAATGTCGAGTAAAATGATATCCGGCTTTTTCAGCTCTTCCTTATTTGTTTCTATTTCAGTCATGCTCCCGGCCGTCCACACATCCCGGATGTCAATCTGGGTCTCAAAATAAGTCTTAAGGGAAGTACGATAAGCTTGGCTGCCTTCGATTATGGCAAGTGTTGCAGGCTTGTAAATCTTTGTCATTAGTGCTGGTTTTTCAGGATGGCATAACAAAGCATTTAGAAAATGCATAGTTATAATTCAATGACTAATTAATATTAAAATAAAATTAAATTAAATTGGTTGTTAAATTTATTCCAATGTTAATTAATATAATTACAATAAAACTTCGGCACCTTCACTTTCCTTAATATGTCTCTTCTAAAAATTAACATATTATGAGATATCAAAGATACTCTGAAAGGGGTAAATAAATACCCCATAAACATGGCGTGTTTAAATTGATACAATTTTGTTCTACAACAAATAACAAATTTATAATAATTCTAAATAAACCCCAATCATGGGGGAAGGTATTTTCCCTCTTGTAACCTGTTTGTAAAACAAATCGGTAAATCGATCTCCCTGGCATTTTAGCACGTTTACCAGGAACGATGCGACTTCTATCTGCATGTGTTACAAAACAAGGTTGATACTATATTAATATTTAACATTTGCAGGGCTTTGCACACTCTTGCTTAACTTTGTCGCTTTTCGATATTCAGACTCTTTTGACTACAGTAAATCTTTCCGCGAATGAAAAGGCGATTTTTGAAAAGATTGCCAGCGCCGCCCGTTCGTTGGGCGTGCCGGCTTATGTTATCGGCGGATTTGTACGGGACAAAGTAATGGGCAGGAAGACAAAAGATATTGATGTGGTCTGTGTTGGCAGCGGCATCGGGCTGGCACAGAAAGTTGCGGAATCTATCAGGCCCAGGCCCCGGGTAGCTGTTTTTAAAAATTACGGTACCGCCCAGATTAAAGCCGGGGAGCTCGAAATTGAGTTTGTCGGTGCGAGAAGGGAATCCTATGCAAGCCATTCGCGTAATCCTGTTGTAGAGCCGGGAACCTTAAAGGACGACCAGGAAAGAAGGGATTTCACTATAAATGCGCTGGCAATAAGCCTTAATGAGGAGGATTATGGCCAAGTAATAGACCCCTTTGACGGCCTGTTGGATATACAGGATAAGATCATCCGTACCCCGTTATCTCCGGATGTAACCTTCAACGACGATCCACTGAGAATGATGCGGGCAATAAGATTTGCCGCGCAGCTTGGTTTTCATATAGAGACAGGTTGCCTGGAGGCTATCCGAAACTTAAGGAAAAGAATATCGATCATTTCAAAAGAGCGTATTGCGGATGAGCTGAACAAGATCTTGATGAGTCCTAAACCTTCTGTCGGTTTTGATCTTCTTTTCCGTACCGGCCTGCTCCAGATACTGATACCCCAGCTTGCTGATCTTTCTGGGACAGAATATATTGATAATAAGGGTCATAAAGATAATTTTTATCACAGCATACAAGTGGTGGATAATATCGCCCCACATACGGATAATCTATGGCTTCGCTGGGCAGCGCTGCTGCATGATGTAGGGAAGGCGCCAACCAAAAAATTTGAAAAAGGTACCGGCTGGACTTTTCACGGTCACGAAATCGTGAGCGGGAAAATGGTGCCTAAGATTTTTGGAAACCTGAAACTCCCTACTACGGATAAGATGCTGTATGTAAAAAAGATCATAGAGCTGCACCACCGGCCTGTATCCCTTACAAAGGATAATATTACCGATTCTGCCATCAGGCGCCTGCTGTTCGACGCGGGAGACGATATTGATGACCTGATGACCTTGTGCGAAGCGGATATAACATCAAAAAACAAGGAGAAAGTAAAGCGTTACCTGGAGAATTTTGAACTGGTAAGACAAAGACTGAAAGAAGTAGAGGAAAAAGACCGGATCCGGAACTGGCAACCCCCCGTAAGCGGTGAGGAGATCATGCAGGTCTTCGGTCTTTCGCCGTCAAGGGAAGTGGGGCAGATAAAGGCAGCAATACGGGAAGCGATACTGGATGGTATTATCCCCAATGAGCATGAACCAGCGAGGGCATATATGCTGGAAATAGCCGCACGACTGGGAATTTATCCTGCCTAATAAGTTACCTGACGATCACGATATTCAACAGTTCCTTTTCTCTTGTTTTTAATGCCTGGTGTGATTTGATCAGGGTGATCATCTGCGATTCATCCTTATTGGTTTCTATCTGCTTCATATTCTCGTGCAGCAGCTTGCGCAGTATTTTCAGCTCAAAATATGCAAAGGAGCTTTCCACTTCCGCTTTATAATTCTCGGCACCATAGGCAATCTCGATTTTGAATTTATCGTGCCAGTTCTGGCTTGGGGTATATGCCGTATGAAGAAGATCAGCCGCTTTCGCTCTTATTTCCTTATTGTTGTGATTAATGAAAAAAGCCGGTTGCGGCAACGTATGATTGGTTTGCCAGTACTGCCAGTAGGCTTCTGCCATCTTACGGGCAAGCGGATCTTCCAGCACGTCCGTTTCTATCGTTTCGAAAAACAGCTGCGCTACTGTTTCCTCATTATTGTAGGGTTTGTCGCCATATTCAATCAGAACATGTAACAGCTGCCATTCCTCCCGGTGATCTTTTTTTACAAGATCTGTACCAGGTACATCTTCCTGGCCCTGCATCAGCGACTGGTACATTATTTCGTCCTCGTCCTGCTGTTGCTGCTCCCGCTGTTTATGACGCTGTTCCTGCTGCACCCGGTCGCGTATGAATTTATTGACCAGGTTGATCATGCCTTCCTCCTCTATCTGGAGCCGGGTAGCACTCTCTTTGATATAATGTTGCTGCAGGGTGAAATCTTCCGCCTTGTTGATTTTTGAGATCGTTTCGGCTATTTCATTAACCAGCTGGGATTTTTTCTGCGGGTCGTTTCCTGCCTCCTTCAGACCGACTTCCAGCCTGAAGCCGATCACGTCTCTTTTGTGATTACTTACAAAATCATGGAAGGCCTGCATGCCGGATTTCTGTACAAAGCTGTCCGGGTCTTCCCCGTCGGGCAGCAGTACGAGCTTTACATTAAAGCTTTCGGCAAGCGCCATATCCAGTCCGCGCATCGCGGCTTTGATACCGGCCGCATCACCGTCGTAGAGGATCGTCAGATTCTTTGTCAGGTTGCTGATCAGCTTCAGTTGTCCTTCGGTAAGCGAGGTGCCGCTGGATGCCACTACATTAGTAATACCTGCCTGGTGCAGGGATATAACATCGGTATAACCTTCAACGAGGTAACATTCGTCCAGCCTGCTTATGCTCTGCCGCGACTGGTACAGCCCGTATAACACCTTATTCTTTACATACAGCTCGTTTTCCGGCGTATTGACATATTTGGGGGCATGCTCATTTTTCTTCAGTATACGCGCGCCGAATCCAAGAATACGTCCTGTCGCAGAAAATATCGGAAATATGACCCTGCCTTTGTAATTATCGTACGACCGGCCATCCTTTGTTTTTATAAGTCCTGCTTTTTCCAGCAATTCTGCGCTGTAGCCTTTTGATAAGGCAGCGTTTAAAAAAGCATCCCATTTATCCAGGCTATAACCCAGCCGGAACTGGCTGATGATCTCCTGCCTGAAACCCCGTTCGGCAAAATAACTGCCGCCAATCAGCTGCCCCTCTTCTTCCTGAAGCAAATTATCCTGGAAATACTGGGTGGCAAATTCATTAATGATCCTCAGGCTCTCTTCAACCTGTTGCTGTTGCTTGTATTCATCGCTGCTTTCCGTCTCGTCAAGCTCTATCTGGTAATACCTGGCCAGCCAGCGTATCGCTTCTGAAAAAGAAAATTTTTCGTATTCCTCTACGAATGTTACCACATCGCCGCCTTTCCCGCATCCGAAGCATTTAAATATTCCTTTGGCAGGATTTACATTGAAGCTCGGCGTTTTTTCGTTGTGGAAAGGGCAATTGGCAATATAATTGGTGCCGCGCTTGCGGAGTTTGAGGAACTGGCCGATGATCTCAACAATATCAGCCCTGTTGACTACCTGCTGTATCGATTCGGGGCTTATCATAAGGGAATGCGAAGTTAATCAATAATCAAACTTAGCGGAGAAATTAACGCGCTCCCTCGATTTGGCAATCACATGCCAGTTGCCGCTGTAACTGATATAAGACGGCAGAAGATTTTTTCCTACCTGCTGCAGGTCTACATGGATGACCACATCAAAATCAAAAGCCATATTATGGTAGGAAAGGGAATAATCGCGTGATACTATGGAATAATCTGATTTACGGAACCATGTGGTCAGGTTATTGATAACCACATCGTCCTTGTATCCGCCACGGGGGACCGCTGCAAACTTATAGCAGGCTTCACCGTTCTTTTCTTCATCCGATATCCTGAAGTCGTACATTTTAGCAATTTCGGGATCGAAAATAGCCGATTTGTTACCTACAAAAGGAACACCGCTGACACGGGTGCCGGGATTAAATATCAGCTGCTTCAGCTGCGCCTTCCGTTTTTCCAGGCCATCCTTTCCTTTGGTTTCTGCATTGACACCACCCTTTACAATATTATTCTCCCCACATACTTTGCCCCTGGTGAAAAAAAGAGAGGCATATAATTCAGCAGTATAGTAATTGTACTCCCCGTTTTTCTTATAAAAATCGCCTGTCACATTTTCCTCCAGCACTTTCATGGTACGGCAGCCATCACGGTATATCTGCTTGGTCTCGCTTTGAAGCGCGGCCTTTACTTTATTCCCTTTTTTGTCAAACACCTTTATATCGTTTTCCGCATTGTAAGTAGCCAGGTGCAGCGATTTAAAAGCCTTGTAAAAGGTTGTGTCGTTTTTGACCATCCTGATAAAATCTTCCACCTTAAAAGCATCATTATTGCTGATCACTACTTCGTCAATAATCACATTGGGCAGGTAGGCAGTGGTATCCTGTTCCTGGCAGATCGCGTTAACGGAACAGGCAAAACAAAAAAAAGTAAAAATTGCTGTTCTTAATTGTTTCATGATTTCATGGCTTATCCTGATAATATACACCATATTTCCGGATAGTTCAGATATTGCTATTGCTGATCCATAAGGGATTCAGCTACAGCTAGGTCTTCAGGTGTAGTTATTTTTATATTTTTTTTTCTGCCTTCAATAAGGAAAACGCTCGTGCCGGATGCTTCTACAACAGTCGCTTCATCGGTAAACTGCTCCTGGTAAGGTTGACCGAATGCTTTTAGCAGGATATCTGTTCTGAAAGTTTGCGGTGTTTGTACTGCTCTCAGGTATTGCCGGTCAATAGCTTGATGAACGCCATCTCCCGATAGCTGCCTGATGCTGTCGCTCACAGTTATTGCCGGTATGGCGCTGCCGTTTGTCAATGCATGCTCATAACACTCCAGGATCAGTTCCCGGTCAATCAATGGCCTTACACCGTCATGTACAAAAACCACATCGCTGTCAACAGCTTCCTTCAGACCATTCTGCACACTTTCATAACGGGTACTGCCTCCAGGTACAATTGTAAGGTCAATACGCTCTTCGAAAGCCTGCAATACCATGTTGCTGTAGCTGATATGTTCCATTGGTAATACAACTACAATTTTTATACCATTAATAGCTTCTGCAAAAGCTTTGACGGAATAATAAAGTACCGGCTTGCCCTTTAACGGCAAAAACTGCTTGGGTAAAGCGGTTCCCATACGCGTTCCCTGTCCGCCTGCAACAATTACGGCTACTGCCTTTTTTGTAAAATTCCCAGGTATTCCTGTTGTCGGATTCATAGCGGATGCAAATATAGGAGAAAGGCAACACTATGAATTTATTATACTGTAATGAGCAACCCGGCATTGAACAAATTCAGGGGCAATTTGTTACTTTTGCCCTGCATTGTCTCATATTTTTACCCGATGAAGATCAAGTCTTTCCTGGCCAAACCATATGCTACTGTAATTCACAAGAAAATACGCAAGTCGATGCATACGGCCGTGGCAGACCAGCAGGCTGTCTTGCAGAACCTGCTGAAACACGGAGCCGCTACCCAGTTTGGTAAAGAGCATCATCTCAGGCAGGTAAGGGACTATGAGTCATATAAAGCGGCAATCCCCATAAGGGACTATGAAGCGATAAGGCCTTATATAGACCAGATAAAAGAAGGGAAGCAAAATGTATTATGGAAAGGCCGCCCGCTGTATTTTGCCAAAACATCGGGCACTACCAGCGGGATCAAGTATATACCCATCAGCAAAGATTCTATTGCCAATCATATCAATACTGCGCGCAATGCATTGCTCTGCTATATGGCAGAGACAGGAAATACGGCATTTGCAGACGGTAAACTGATATTTCTTTCGGGGTCGCCTACGCTGGAACGGGTAGGGGGCATTCCAACCGGCCGCCTGAGCGGTATTGTAAACCATCATGTTCCCAAATATCTCCGCAGCAACCAGATGCCTTCCTATGAGACTAACTGTATAGAAGACTGGGAAGAAAAGCTTGATAAGATAGTTGCCGAGACAATAAACGAAAACATGACCCTTATCAGCGGTATTCCGCCATGGATGCAAATGTATTTCGACTGGCTGATGGAAAGAAGTAATGGCAGGAAAATAAAACAGCTGTTTCCGCAGCTGCAGGTGCTGGTGCATGGCGGTGTAAATTTTGAGCCGTACCGGCAGAAGCTTTTTGAAAGTATTGGTGAGCGTATCGATACGATCGAAACATTTCCTGCCTCAGAAGGTTTTTTTGCTTTTCAGGATACGCAGGAGCAGGAAGGTCTGCTGCTGAACACGGATTCAGGTATTTTTTATGAATTCATTCCTGCCGGGGAAATATTCAGCGATAGCCCGACCCGCCTGTCGCTGGCGGATGTGAAAACCGGCGAGAATTATGCGCTTATCATTAACAGTAATGCGGGGCTATGGGGATATAACATAGGAGATACGGTGCGCTTCATCAGCCTTGACCCCTACAGGATAGTTGTGACCGGTCGCACCAAGCATTTCATATCTGCATTCGGGGAACATGTAATTGCCGAAGAGGTGGAGCATGCGCTGATGCAGACCGCGCTGAAGCATGGTGTACAGGTAACTGAATTTACGGTAGCGCCAATGATCGAAACAACAGATGAGCTGCCTTATCATGAATGGTTTGTGGAGTTCGAAAAAGAGCCTGAGCATATGGACCTTTTTTCACTGGATGTTGATAATGCGCTGAGAGAAAAAAATATTTATTACAACGACCTCATCAGCGGCAGCATTTTACAGCCACTAAAGATCAGGTCTTTACGGAAGCATTCCTTTATCGATTATATGAAATCCATCGGCAGGCTGGGTGGACAGAATAAGACACCCCGGCTGAGCAATGACCGGAAGTTTGCCGAGGAACTGCGCGTCATTTAGCTTTCCTCCTACCTGCTTAGTATTTCTTATCTTTGTAAAGCAATGGTGCAGGAGCAGATTTCAATAGCGCAAATATTTCGCTGGCTTTCCGAGATACCCGATCCGGAGATCCCGGTATTGTCGGTGCTGGATCTGGGTATCGTGAGAAATGTAGCTTATTTCCCCGGCGATGAAGAGCATATAAGCAATGCGACCATTACCATTACCCCTACCTATAGCGGCTGTCCGGCAATGGATGTAATCGGTATGAACATACGTATGGCCCTGCTTGGAAGGGGTATAGGCAAGGTAAATATCGAGCAGCAGCTCAGCCCTGCATGGACAACGGACTGGATTACCGAAGACGGAAAGCGCAAAATGAAGGAATTCGGGATTGCCCCCCCCGAGAGAAAATCAAAGGATATCCAGGGATTATTTGAGGAGGATGTGGTAGCTTGTCCGCGCTGCGGCTCTATTCATACAGAAATGATCAGCCGTTTTGGCGCCACCTCCTGCAAGTCCATGTACCGTTGTATGGATTGCAAAGAACCTTTTGAGCATTTCAAATGCCATTAATCAGAAATATTATATGATTTATTCCTATAAAGGGTTTGTCCCGGTAGTACATCCATCTTCATTTATACATCCGCAGGCTGCCGTTACCGGTAATGTTATAATAGGTGAGCATGTATATATCGGTCCCGGCGCTGCGCTGCGCGGCGACTGGGGCGGAATTATCGTGGCGAACGGCTGCAATGTGCAGGAAAACTGTACGATCCATATGTTTCCCGGAGTCACTGTAAGGCTGGAAGAGAATGCGCATATCGGTCATGGCGCTATTATCCATGGCGCTCACATCGGCAGAAATGTGCTTGTTGGTATGAATGCCGTTATTATGGATGATGTTGAAATAGAAGAGGAGTGTATCGTCGGCGCCCTGTCGTTTATCAGTGCCAATACCCGTATTCCCCGGCGCTCGCTGGTAGTTGGTAACCCGGCCAAGGTGATCAGGGAAGTCAGTGATGATATGATTGCCTGGAAAACGAAAGGGACACAACTATATCAAAGCCTGCCCGGAGAGATGCGGCAAGGCTGGGAACCCTGTGACCCTTTAACAGAAATACCGCATGACAGGCCTTCCCAGGAATCATTATACAATACCTGGAACGCAATAAAGAATGCATAATATACTTTGTTCTAACTTTTTGTATAGGCCCGCTATCATGCGGGCTTTTTTTATACAAAGTATCCTGCAACACAACGATATATTAATTTAAAGCGGTTATAAGGAAATAAGTTCCGAAATTTGTACCGGTTATGAAGTTCTCTATTGGCGATATCGTGTTATTAAAACGGACGGGTGAGGAGGGTCGCGTTACCGCCTTTCTTAGTGAGGGGATGGTAGAGGTAGAAGCAGGTGGTACCCATTTCCCTGTGTTCCTGGATGAGGTGGAGCATCCTTATCTGAATTGGTTTACACGAGGTAAAAATATTGTTCCGGCACCCAAGGCTAAGATCGCGGCTCATGAAATCCCGGTAGAGCGGAAGGCAGATATTGTAAGGACACCGAATGGGTTTCACCTTTCATTTTTGCCGGTATTCCGTTTTGATGTGTTTGAGGATGTGGTTGAAAAACTGAAGATATATTTTATTAATGAGACGCATCACCATGTATCCCTGCTTTATGAATGTGTAACAAAGGATGGTACGCTGTTTACCCATAACACGCAGGTACAGCCATTCGCACATTTTTACCTCCATGATCTGCCCTTCGAGGCAATGAATGAGCAACCCAGGTTCCTGTGGATGCTTACGCAATCGAAGGATAGAACAAAAGCGCTTACTGTAAATGATACTTTAAGAATAAAACCGAAAAGATTGTTTGAGTACATTCTTGAGCTGCAGCGGGAAGGTAAGCCGATGTTTTCTGTGGCGCTGGCAGAAGATTTTCCCCTTGCAGTCTCCGGAGCATACAAAGCAGATTACATACCATCGCCACCGCCGCATGCTCCATTGCAGCGAGAGACCGCTAAGAAAAAACCGGTTTATGAAATAGATCTGCATGTCGAAAAACTTATAGGTAATAAGACCGGCCTGTCTAAACATGATATGCTGGTGATACAGCTGGAAGCTTTTGAAAAGGCCCTGGATATAGCTATTGATCTGCAACAACAATCTATGGTGGTTATTCATGGGGTGGGTAAAGGCAGGCTCCGGGAAGAGATACATACCATACTGCGGTCTAATATGCATGTAAGCCATTTCCTTTGTGACTGGAACCCACGCTATGGTATGGGTGCTACCGAGATATTTTTAAGATAAATATCATTAGCCGTAAAGTTATGTATGCCCGATCTGGTTCTGCCGATAGCTGTCTATGCGATCAGCACCTCCCAGTTTCCCGCTCCTTCCCTTATAAGTTCGGGAACGCCGCTTGTGCAGTCTATTACAGTCGAAGCCAGCATACTGCCGATCCCGCTGTCAATTACCAGGTCCACCTGTTTTTCAAAAATTTCATGAATAACTTCCGGGTCGGTATAATATTCCACATCATCCTCCATTGGTAATGAGGCGCTGATGAGCGGGTGCTCAAGTTTTTGTACGATTGCCTGGCATATATTATGGTCGGGAACCCGGATGCCGACAGTATCCTTTTTTGTTTTAAGCAGTTTCGGCACTTCTTTAGTGGCTTCCAATATAAAGGTATAAGGACCCGGCAATGCCCTTTTTAAAATACGGAAAACCGGTGTGCTTATATTCCGGGCATAATCGCTCAGGTGGCTCAGATCGCGGCAGATAAAGGAAAAGTTTGCATGTTTGGGCGCTATGTTCTTGATCCGGCAAATGCGCTCAATTGCTGCGGTATTGTAAATGTCGCAACCAATACCGTAGATCGTATCGGTAGGGTATATGATAACGCCGCCTGCACGGAGGCATTCTATTACTGTATTGATATTTCTTCCCTGCGGATTATCCGGGTGAATATGAAGTAACATGCGGTTAAGATTTAATGATGCAAAGAGGCCTGCTCTTCGGCCATTTCCACCTGTTTTTTTGTCGGCAGCAGTATCAGCCTTAAGGTCGTATCATTGGTAAAATAGCTAATTGCCCAATTAATGAATATAAATAGTTTATTGCGGACACTTAATATCAGCATCAGGTGCAGGAACATCCAGGTAAACCAGGCCAGCCTCCCCTGGAAGCTGAAAGACGGGAGATCAACCACTGCTTTTCGTTTACCTACTGTGGCCATAGAGCCCGGATCCTTGTATTCAAACGCTTTCCAGTCTTTATTGTGGAGGTTGCCAGCCAGGTTCTGACCCAGCAGCTTTGCCTGGTTTATAGCTACATTGGCAACCTGGGGATGCGCCCTGGGATATTTTGGCGTTTCCATATAGGCTATGTCGCCAACGGCAAATATATTATTAAAGCCCTGTACCCTGTTGTACCGGTCCACCTTCAGCCTGTTACCCCGTTGTATCATGTCCGGGGAAAAGCCATCGGGCAGATTCCCGGTTACACCGGCAGCCCATATCAGGTTTTTTGTAATAATGCTTCTGCCATCTTTCAGGTTGACGGCGGTTCCGTCATAGCTTTCCACCAGTGCTTCTGTCCACACCTTTACGCCCAGCTGTTCCAGGTATTGCTGTGATTTTACCTGTGATACTTTAGACATGGGTCCCAGCGTATTAGTACTGCCTTCCAGCAGGTAGACATTCAGCCGGCTGAAATCCATGTCGGGATAATCCTTAGGCAGGACATTTCTTTTCATTTCGGCCAGCGAGCCTGCCAGCTCTACGCCGGTTGGGCCACCACCGACAACCACTATATTCATAATCCCTTCCAGCTCCTCCGGAGCCGCCTTCAGGGCCTCTTCAAAATTAAGCAGGATACGGTTGCGCAAAGCCATCGCCTCCGTGGTGCTTTTCATGGGGAAAGACTTCTCTGCTATTTCTTTGTTGCCAAAGAAATTGGTCGTGCAGCCGGTCGCAATTACCAGGTAATCATAGACAAAATTTCCTATGCTGGTAATAACGGTATTGGTAATATGATCGACCGATAATACCTCCGCAATGCGGACATGTATGTTTTTCTTCCCCTGGAAAATCTTCCGTAGCGGAAAGGAAATGCTGCTTGGTTCAATACGGGCGGTTGCGACCTGGTAAAACAGGGGCTGGAACTGGTGAAAGTTATACTTGTCAATAAGCGTAACATCATGGTTTGTCCGGCTCAGGCGGCGGGCAAGCTGCAGCCCGGCAAAGCCGGCGCCGAGTATAACGACCTTTTTATATTGCGGTATCATGTAGCTAATGAATTAATCAATGACTATACTTGTAAAAGTAGAACAGATACGGTGATATTCTGTTATTTATTTATAATGATGGTATTATCAGAAACTCTTTCGGCAATTTGCCCTATTTTTGGCTCCCGGTCTTTGATTTAAATGTTCCTGTTTAAAACGCCGGAAATACCATAAAGTTCTAAACCTTCTTTTATCTTATGAGATTACGATCCGGCCTTATTGCGGCATTTTCTTTAACTCTCAGCATTGTTTCGGCCGACCCGGTTACCGCACAGGAAAAGTTCGATTGGAAAAATGCATCCTCAGGTGGCTATTCCTATAAATATGTAGAGAATGATCCGACCCAGTCACGGTTCTATACATTAAAAAACGGGCTTACGGTTATATTGAGCCCTTCAAAAAAGGAACCCCGTGTACAAACCTATATTGCTGTAAAAGCGGGTAGTAAAACGGATCCTGCTACCAACACGGGTCTCGCTCATTACCTGGAGCATATGCTGTTTAAAGGAACTGATAAGTTCGGTACGCTTGACTGGAGCAGGGAAAAGCCGTTGCTGGACCAGATAGACGCTTTGTATGAACGCTACAACAAGACTTCAGACGCCGATAGCCGGAAAGCAATTTACAGGCAGATCGACAGCGTTTCCGGGGTGGCTGCAAAGTTCGCTATCGCAAATGAGTATGATAAAATGATGGGAGCCATGGGAGCTAAAGGTACCAATGCCTTTACCTCTTTCGAGCAGACTGTATATACCGAGGATGTTCCCAGCAATGCTATTGATAAGTATCTTGCTGTACAGTCAGAGCGTTTCCGTTCGCCGGTATTGAGGATATTTCATACGGAGCTGGAAGCTGTGTATGAAGAAAAAAACCGCGGACTGGATAATGACGGCCGGAAGCAGTTTGAAACTATGTTTGCCTCGCTTTTCCCCAATAATAATTACGGTAAACAAACCACCATCGGCACTGTCGAGCATCTGAAAAATCCTTCGCTGCTGGAGATCAGGAAATACTTCAATACCTATTATGTACCCAACAATATGGGTATAATTATGGCTGGGGATTTTAATCCTGATGAAGTGATCCGTAAGATTGACCAGGATTTCGGTTATATGCAGGCCAAACCGGTGCCGGAGTACAGGTTTGATCCGGAAAAGCCAATCGCGGCTCCTGTTGTAAAAGATGTATTTGGTCCTACTCCTGAAAATGTGATGCTGGGGTTCCGTTTCCCCGGCGCTGCCACAAAAGATGCGCAAATGCTGGAACTGGTAGGCAATATCCTTACCAATGGATCAGCCGGTCTTATAGACCTTAACCTCGTAAAGAAGCAGAAGCTGCTGGGCGCTTATGGATTTGCCTATGTTCTGAAAGATTACAGCGTATTGCTGCTACAGGGAAATCCGGTACAGGGGCAGTCGCTGGACGATGTAAAGCAATTGCTGCTGGCAGAACTGGATAACCTTAAAAAAGGCAATTTTCCTGATGACCTTATTCCTTCTATTATCAATAACCAGAAGAAGAGGATCATTGAAGAAAATGAGAACTATTCCAGCCGCGCCAGCAATCTTATGAGCAACTTTACCGATGAGACGGACTGGAAAGATAAAGTTGCCTATGTAAATGATCTGAGCCGGATAACCAAAGCCGACATCGTTGCATTTGCCAATAAATACCTTTCAGATAATTATGTGGCCGTATACAAGCGCCAGGGAGAAGATAAAGATATTGTAAAAGTGGAAAAGCCTGCTATCACACCGGTTGCGGTAAACAGGGAAGCGCAATCTGATTTCCTGAAAAAGGTGAATGCAATGCCGGAAAATAAAATCGAACCTGTATGGCTCGATTTTAAGAAGGATATACAAAGAGCGAATTCCGGCGCCTATGAGGTATTGGCTGTTAAAAATAATGACAATGATCTCTTCCGCTTATATTATCAGTTCGAGACAGGAAGCTGGTCCAATAAACTGTTACCTATCGCAGCAGATTACCTGGAATATCTCGGTACGAAAAATAAGTCTGCCGAACAGATCAGTATGGAATTTTATAAGCTGGCCTCCAGTTTCAACGTAAGGGCGAGCGGTGAAAACACAACGATCAGCATAGACGGATTACAGGAAAATTTTAGCAAGGCAGTTGCTTTGCTGGAAGATGTATTGCGCAATTGCCAGCCTGACCAGGAAGCGCTGGAGGCCTATAAGCAAAGGCTCAAGAAATCGCGGTTGAATAAAAAGCAGGATAAAGGCTCAATCATGACGGCATTGAGGAATTATGCCATGTACGGTCCTCAGAACCCTTTTAATAATGAGCTGACAGATGCTGAGCTGGATGCCCTGAAGGCAGAAGACCTTGTCGGTCTCCTGCATGACCTGGCCGATTACCAGCACCGCATCCTCTATTACGGACCCGCTACAGCAAAAGATATTGCATCCTCCTTAAAATCGGTACACCCGGCTCCGGCTACCTTTAAGGCAATGCCTCCTGCCAAACGCTATCAGCAGCAGGATCAGCAACAGAACCAGGTTTTGTTTGCCCATTACGATATGGTACAGGCCGAAGTATTCTGGATACGTAATGCGGAACAGTATCGTACGGCGGAGCAGCCGACAATTGCCATATTCAATGAGTATTTTGGCGGGGGTATGGGGTCCATCGTGTTCCAGACCATCCGGGAATCAAAGGCGCTTGCCTATTCGACTTTCGCGGCGTTCAGCATACCGGCCCGTAAGGAATACCGCAATAGCGTAATGGCTTATGTTGGTACCCAGGCTGATAAATTTAACGAAGCCGTTGTCGGAATGAATGAATTGCTCAACGTATTGCCGGAGTCTGAAAAAGCACTGGCAAATGCTAAAGAAGGATTAAGGAAATCCCTGGCTACCGACCGTATTACACAGGACGGCATACTTTTCAGCTACCTCTCGGCAGAACGGATGGGACGTGATTACGATATCCGTAAGAATACTTATGAAGCCGTTCCGGGGTTCACCTTTGCCGATCTGAAGACTTTTCATGACAAAGAGCTGAGTAAAAAGCCCTATACCTATTGTATTGTAGCGAATGAAGAAAAATTGAAACAGGAGGATATGAACAAACTTGGAACTGTCAGGAAGCTGACGTTGCCGGAATTGTTTGGTTATTAATGACCTGTTGATAAAGAGCGGGGGCTTTTCCAGGAAAGGCCCCCATCTCGCTTAATATTGATATGTATTACCGTCAATAGACTTGCAATGATTTTTGTTACGCTCCGCGGGGCCCGTTTTAATGCTGAAGCTGGGCTTTATACCGAGGAAAAACCATTACGGAACGAGATCGAGATTGATATAGAGGTATCCCTGGAGGCCAATGCAGGGCAGCTGCCGCTTATTGATTACGCGGTTTTATATGATATTGCCAGCAATGTCGTTGCTCAACCGGCAGCGTTGCTTGAAAGCATAGCTGAAAAGATAATAACTGAAATTAAGGTACTCTATGCGGGAGCCGAAATTGATGTACGGGTGCGAAAACTCAATCCACCTATGGGCGGCCAGGTACAGTATGCGGAAGTCCGCCTGTTGCAAAAAGGCCGTTCCTGAGCTGTACCAACGCAAAATGCGGGAAGGCTGTCTTTCCTGTAGTGGCCAGCAATTTCCCAAGCTGAAAGTATTAAAATTCGTCAGTTTATTTAGGAAAAAACTGTTCGCCGCTTGCAGAAGTGAAATAGAATAGCTATTATTGTGAGTTAAAAATACACAAACCAGGCATGAATAAATATAGACATTACTTTACAGGTGCAGCATTGGCGGGCCTGTTGCTGGCAGGATTCACGTCATGTAAAAAATTTAGTGATGATGAACCATTTCCAGAGGAATATAGCCGAACCCTGTTTGTAAGCAGTAATAATCGTATCGTTTATGCCCTGGACCCGGTTTCAGGCACCCGTAAGTGGGAATTTATTACAGACGGAGCTGTAAAGGCAACTCCGGTTAAGTACAGCAATGCTTTATGGATAGCTACTGACCAAGGGACTTTATATAAGCTGGATCCGCATAAGGGTACACAGCTGGGCAAAATAACTTACCCTGCACCTATACTGGCAACACCGATAGGCTATAAGAATACCATGATCGTTCCTGTCATGAATAACAAAGTTTATGCCATGAACGTAAGTTTTGAAAATATCAACGACACTGCATGGACACATGACGTCGGCGGCACGGTAATTGCCTCACCCACAATCCATACAATAGCAGGCCGAGCTGAAGTCGGGTTGTTTATCGCAACTTTCAGTACTAATAAGGTTTATGCCCTTGATGCGGATGAAGGTACCCAGCTTTGGGTACATAACCCGCTTTCCACTGCCGGGGCTTTCTATTCTTCCCCCTGCGTGGTAAATGACAGCTTTATGTATATCGGCAACGATGATAAGAATATGTATTCCATCAAGACCTATGACGGAAGCCTGAAATGGACATTTGCTACCGGTGGCCAGGTAAGAAGCTCTCCTATAACAATTGGTGGCAATGTGCTTTTTGGCAGCAGTGATCGTTATTTTTATTCTGTTGACAGCACTACCGGCCTGTTGCGATGGAAAGTGGCGACAGAGGAACGTATCATTTCTTCTCCGGCAGTTGATAACCAATATGTTTATTTCGGTTGTTACGATTATAAGATGTATTGTGTAGATATCATTGATGGTACTGTTCATTGGTCTAAACAGACTGCAGGTCTTATTCAGTCATCTCCCGTCGTTTCCAATGGCTATGTATATTATGGATCGTTTGATAAGAACCTTTATGTTTCAGATACTTCGGATGGCGCGGTTAAGTGGTTCTTTAATGTAAACGGTCAGATGGAAACCTCGCCAATAATCGACTGGGCAAACGAAGGAGGTGTACAGGTGCCTTCTATCAGCGGGAATTATAAATACTAGGTACGCTAGGAGATAATCAATAAATAAAGTAAAAGGAGCCCGGCAACCCGGGCTCCTTTTACTTGTGGATAATAATAACCCAGAAATATAATCGGTCAACTTCAGTTAAAAGTATAACTCTGCTTCAGTTTTGTTCAGGTATTGCAGGGCTTTGCTGTCTATTGGGGTCCGGGTAGTGCACAAGGGAATATTCGATATGTCTTTCCAGGTATTAATAAAGCCTTTTATATCAAAATTGGTTTTTTTTAAATAATGAAGCGACCATAAAAACGCTGTTGTATAAAAGTATTTTTTAGGAAGATAGCGCCAACTAACTTTGGATTTATTATACCAGAAACTTCTTTGCCGTTCTTTTCCAGGTATTCTACCAGCCGGCGATTCTTTATGTAAGACGATGACTGAATCGTCGTATCCAAGCGAATATCCTGCCTGGATTATCCTATAGCTAAGATCGTACTCTTCCATCCCATAAAAAAAATCTGTAGGATATAACCCAGTTTTTGCGAAAAGTTCGCGTTTCATCAGGTGAGCTGCTCCTATGAAATAATAAGTAAAGAACCAATGCTTATCGATATATTTCTTTTGCTTTTTATGCGGAAATGCTGTTAGCTGCCGATCTTGGGTTGAGTAGTAATGAATATTTAATGTAATTACAGCTGTGTTTGATTGTATAAACTGCTCTTTGCTGAATAGGAGGCTTATCTTCCTTAAGGCATCTGTTTGTTTGAATTCCACGTCATCATCCAGTATAAGCAGGTAAGGAGCCCGGGCTTTTTCGATAAGAAAATTACGGCCACGTGCTACACCAAGGTTTTCATTATGGTTGATATATTTAACAGGAAATTCTGGATATCTATCGAGAAAACTGGTCACTTTGCTGTAATTCTTAGTCGATGCATTATTCAGTAAAAGGACTTCATAAATATGTTGCATCCAGCCCTCCTGCTTATAAAGATTGGTTAATAAGGCTAAGGTGTCTTCCGGGCGGTTGTATGTAATTATTAATATGCTCAATTGGGGCTCCATATTTCTACTATTTTCCCACCCAAACTACAAATTTTTCAGCAAACCCTGGTTCAGGAAAGATTTTATCCACTTCCCATAAAGACGGTCGCACCCCGGAATCCGCTATCTCCTGGTTAAGATCGCCGCCCTTAAGGCATATCAGCCCATTGGCGAGCTCGGTGCTTTTGCGTTTCTGGATCACAGGACGCGCCCATTGCCACAGGCTTTTCAGGGGAGCGACGGCCCTGGAAACGGCAAAGTCAAAATCTTTTTGCGGAATATCTTCAATGCGGGAATGCAACGCCTTTACATTTTTAAGACCGATAGCAGCGTATATTTCCTGAACCACTTTTATTTTCTTGCCTATTGAATCTACCAGCAGGAAATCAACCTCGGGATAGAATATAGCAAGCGGGATACCCGGAAACCCACCACCGGTGCCAATATCAACAATACGCATACCCGGATTGAAAGGGCAAACAGCCACAATACTCAAGGAATGCAATACATGCTTTTCATATAAGGCGTCGATATCTTTCCTGGAAATAACATTGATCTGTTCGTTCCAGTATTGATATAAATCTTTTAACCTGGCAAACTGATCCAGCTGCGTTTCGGTAAAATCGTCAAAATATTTCAGGATTATTTCCATGAGCGCTTATTTTTCCAGAAGATATACGGCGACAAAAATACATGATACAATGCCCATCCCAGATCGCCGGCTGGAAAGAACAATAACATTTTTTTTTCCTGTAACAACCGGTACCAAGCGGCAGCTATGATCCAGTATATAGCAGTACGAAAAACAAACAATACCATTAGCGATATAGTAAAAATATCAGGTTGTACAAGGCAACCGTCTAAGTGCCATATGGAGAAGCTGCCTGTAGGATCGCTGAACAGGGCTCCTGCAATCAGGATAATACTACTCAGCCAGAATATTCCGTGACTTAACGCATAGACGCCCAGGGAGTATTTAACAGCAGCAGGGTAGTACTTGCCGGTACTTATATGCCGGGTCTTCTGCTTCCACCAGCTTTTCCATGTTTGTTCGGGTTCAGATATGGTATGGGCTTCCGGATCAAGACACAGATCTACGGTAGCAGTATTTACCAGTTTGCTGATAAGCAGGTCATCGTCTCCGGAAGGTGTATGGCGGTAAACTGCTTTAAAGCCCTCATCATTTTCCAGCGCATTGACCAAAGATTTTTTATAAGACAAATTCCTTCCGACACCCATATAAGGTTTTCCCCGGCGCGCATAGCTGGCATATTGCATACAGGTATGTGCTGTTTCCCACCGTATAAATTTATTCAGTATACCCGGCCCGGCCTTATAAGCTCCGTAACCCAGTACTATGTCCTTGTCAGAGCCGGTCATATACTTCAGCCATTGGGGGGATGAAGGCCCGCAATCGGCGTCTGTGAGCAGCAATCGTTCATGCCGGGCAGCCTCTATTCCTTTTGCCAGTGCAAATTTTTTCCCGGGAAGATCCTTCTCCGTATCTGCCGGTAATGTCAGCACATTTAAATGACCATATTCCTGTTGCAGGCGGGACAATAATGCGCCGGTGGCATCTGTAGAACCGTCATTAACTACAAGGACTTCATATAATGAATCAGGGTAATCCTGTTCCAGCACAAGTGGCAGGAACCGCTCGAGGTTCTCAGCTTCATTCTTTGCACATATAATAACGGAGACCGGTAACAGCTGATTACGGCCCTCTTGCCGGCCGCGTTTCTTTTTAGCAACAGCGAATAACCCGGCATAAAGCAGCTGGATGGTCACAGAGCATATAAACAGACTGGCAATTACCGTGAACAATAGTTCCTGATTTTTTGGAGGACCTGATAAAAATTTAGTCCTTACAGGATATTCATCCTGTAAGGACCGGCAGCTCCGGCCCCGGGGCAAAAGCTGTAATCATTCTATTAATCATTTCGATATCCTGCTGTCAACTTCCTCTTTTACCATATCGGCAAACGCAGTTATAGTTTGCGTACCCTGGTCGCCGATCCCGTGGCGGCGGACCGCAACAGTCTTGTCGTTCACTTCCTTTTCACCAATGATCAGCATATAGGGAACTTTTTCCAGCTCGGTATCCCTGATAAGCTTCCCGATCTTCTCATTACGGTCATCTACTTCAGCACGTACATTTTTTGCTTTCAGCTCCTGGGCAACTTCATGGGCATAAGGCTGAAATTTTTCAGATATAGGCAATACCTTAACCTGGGTAGGCGTAAGCCATAGTGGCAGGTTTCCGGCGCAATGCTCCAGCAATACGGCAACAAACCGCTCGAGGGAGCCGAATGGCGCACGGTGGATCATTACCGGACGCTTACGGGTATTATCGCTGTCTACATATTCCAGTTCAAACCTTTCCGGAAGGTTGTAATCAACCTGTATAGTACCCAGCTGCCATTTACGGCCAAGGGCATCCCGTACCATAAAGTCCAGCTTAGGACCGTAAAATGCGGCTTCACCTTCTTCCTCAACGGTTACAAGTCCTTTTTCAGCAGCGGCTTCACGTATGGCGTTCTCAGCAATATCCCAGTTCTCATCCGAACCGATATATTTCGCTTTATTGCTTTTATCCCTTAATGAAACCTGGGCAGTATACTCTGTAAATCCCAAAGAGTTGAATACATAAAGCACCAGGTCGATCACTTTCTTGAATTCGTCCTTTACCTGGTCAGGGCGGCAGAAAAGGTGCGCATCATCCTGGGTAAATCCCCTTACCCTTGTCAGCCCATGCAGTTCTCCGGCCTGCTCATAGCGGTATACGGTTCCGAATTCTGCAAACCGGACAGGCAGATCCTTATATGACTTTGGCGATGTTTTATATATTTCGCAGTGGTGCGGGCAGTTCATCGGTTTTAGAAAAAATTCCTCGCCTTCGTGAGGCGTTTTTATCGACTGAAAGCTGTCGGCTCCATATTTCTCATAGTGGCCGGATGTCTTATAAAGGTTGATATTACCGATATGCGGCGTAATGACCGGCAGATAACCCGATTCGATCTGGGCCTGCTGCAGGAAATCCTGCAGGCGCTGGCGGAGCATGGCTCCCTTGGGCAGCCATAAAGGCAGGCCGCTACCTACTTTCTCCGAGAAGGCAAACAGTTCCAGCTCTTTACCCAGTTTACGGTGATCCCTTTTCTTAGCTTCTTCTACAAGGGCAAGGTATTCATCCAGCTCTTTCTGTGCAGGAAAAGAAACTCCGTAAATGCGGGTCAGCATTTTATTCTTTTCATTACCCCGCCAGTAAGCGCCGGCAATATTTGTCAGCTTTATTGCTTTAATGAAACCGGTATTTGGAATGTGCGGACCACGGCACAAATCGGTAAAGTTACCTTGCTGATAAAAGGTTATATTACCATCTTCAAGGCCATCGATCAGTTCAAGTTTATACTGGTCGCCTTTTTCGGTAAAATATTTTACAGCGTCTGCCTTAGAGACCTGGGTGCGGGTGTATTGTTCCTTTTTTGCCGCGAGCTCTTTGAATTTTTTCTCGATTTTAGCCAGGTCTTCCTCTTCGATCTTACGGTCGCCAAGGTCTATATCATAATAGAACCCTGTTTCTATCGCAGGGCCTATGCCAAATTTTGTGCCGGGGAAAATATCCTCGATCGCTTCTGCCATAAGATGTGCAGAAGAATGCCAGAAAGTCGATTTACCACCTTTGTCATCCCAGGTAAGCAATTTAAGCGTAGCGTTCGTATTGATCGGGCGGAAGGCGTCAATGATCTCGCCGTTGACCTCTGCGGCTAAAACTTTACGTGCCAGCCCTTCGCTGATGGACCTGGCAATATCCAGTGCCGATACACCATCTTCGTATTCGCGAAGAGAGCCATCGGGCAGGGTAATCTGTATCATGAAAGTAAGTATATATTTTTGAAGAATGCAAAGTTACAGAATTTCAGCTGCAATCCCGGCAGGGTGGTTGTGAGCATGGTATGTGCCGTATGCCTTTTAACAGCTCAGCTTAACCATAACGCGCCACCCACGCTGTTTCTTGCAGCGCCAGTAACGCTGCTCATTACGTTTATTTCTTCCCGCCAGCGCAATGTACCGATCAATGCCATGGCAAGCGCTTCTTTGTATTTGACCACATGTTCTTCAGGAACGATTGTTTCAATGCCGGAAAGGGAAAGCCGTTCTTTCAGCCTTTCTATGAGAAAGTGGTTGAAAGCCCCACCGCCTGTTACCAGCATTTTCGCAGGTGAAGTATTGCTGCAATATGGTGCAACCGCCTGCGCTATTTTTCCGACAATATGATTTACGGCGGTAAATAATCCGTCTTCTATTTTAGTCGTCGCTTCGAAATGTGGTAATATCTCCTCGTGGACAAAACCGTTATGCAGCGATTTCGGGGCCGGCTGGTTGTAAAAAAGAACATTATCCAGCTTTTCTTCTACTTCCGCTACCAGGTTACCTTCCCTGGCCATTTCACCCTGGTAATCGTAAGCTTTTCCAACTTTTTGTGCAAAATGGTTCAGTATCTGGTTAGCCGGGCAGATATCGAAAGCTATGGGACTTTCGCCATTGATGGTGATGTTGGCAATACCGCCGATATTGAGGCAGAAATCATAATCACCGAACAGCATTTTATCCGCTATCGGTACGATGGGGGCTCCCTGGCCGCCAAGCGCAATGTCCGTATTTCTCAGATCGCTGATTACCGGAAGCTGGGTGAGAGCAGCTATTACAGCGCCATCGCCGATCTGTGATGTCGTATGGGCCGATGGTTCATGCCACACAGTATGGCCGTGAGATGCTATAAAATGTACTTTATGTTCCAGTCCTTTATCCTGTATGAATTGTCTGACCTGCTGCGCAATATACCTGCCATAGTCAGTATGTAATCTTAAAAAATCAGGCACCGGCATATCTTTTGCAGCCTGCAGCATACAGGCCATCGCTGCATCATAAGGAATACAGTCAGCTTCTATGATCTCAAATGACCATTTGCCGCTTATTTCTGTCAGCTCGGTATAAACAATATCAAGACCATCCAGTGAGCTGCCGGACATCAGGCCAATTACATGATAAACCATTTCTTTAAATATGATTAACGCAGGGCAGCCTTTTCAGGTTGCCCTGCCGATAGGCAAAGATAACTTTTGGCTAACGGATCACAAAATGCCTTGCTAAAGTTAAAAGCGGGACTTTGCTGCCCGCAGAACTCTGTCCGGGCGTAACCGGAACCTGTATTTGGCAATTCCGTCGTATCTTGCAGGGCTCAATGAATATACGGCTTTATTATATATTTTTAGTCGCTTTTGCCTTTGCCGCATGTGTAAAAGATAAACCTGATCCTTCCGGCCCGCCTTCTGATCCAGGTCCGGGAAGACGGGTGCTGATCGTCAATGAAGGAAGCCTGGGCAACGGTAACGGTTCATTGTCGGTGTACAATATAGACAAGGACAGCATATTCAATGATGTATTCCTGCGAAAGAACAATGAGCTTATAGGCGATGTTTTGCAGAGTGCGACATTGGTGGACAACGATTTATATCTGGCTGTCAATAATTCGGATAAGATCCTTGTTGTGGATAAAAACGACTACAGCCTGAAAGAGCGTATTACGGTAAATAAGCCCAGGTATATGCTGGAGGTGGGGGAGGATAAATTGTATGCTACCAGCCTTTTTTATCCTGAAATCAATATTATAAATACCCGGACCAGGAAAGTTACAGGTAAAATACCTACGGATTTTCCGAACACCGAAGGTGTCACCCTGCTTAATGGCAAAGTCTATGTCTGTAACTGGGATACTGCCTGTAGCTATATCTATGAGATAGACCCCGCTACAGATGTCATTACCTATCGTATCAATATTCCGGGTCGCGCACCGCAGCAGGTAATGGTTGACAAAGACAACATGCTATGGGTAATAGCCGGTAATGTTTACAAAGGGAAAAAAGCTTCGCTGATACAGATAGACCCTGCCACAAGAACAATATTGAAGAGCTTTGAATTTCCGGACAAAGCAGATGTAATGAAACCCGTCTGGAACCCGACGCGGGATACGCTCTACTACCTGGCCGTTAATTATGATGGCGGTACTGACTATAATGGCGTATACCGCATGGCAATTGATGCTACAGCTTTACCAGAAACAACCTTTATACAGGCGCAGCGATTCCAGTATTTCTGGGCATTGGGACTTGATCCTGTTACAAATAAGATCTATATAGGCGATCCCAAGGGCTTTATCCAGAAAGGGAGCATTAATCTTTACAGCACAGATGGAGCCAGGTTGAAAACCCTGGAAACCGGGATCGGACCAGGCTTCTTCCTGTTTGAATAGCTACAGGATAGCTCTTATGCTCATACGCCCGGTATGGATCACAGGATTGTCGGCAGGCTTTCTGCCTTCATATTCCAGGCTTATCTCTATGCCTTTGCCAATACGTCTTTCCCAGTTCAGGTACCAGAGCCAGTTGCTGCCTTTTTGCAGGGCATCAAGCATTACAAAAGATAAAGAAGTATTTTCTTTCCCGGTATAGCTGATAACAGCATAAGTACACCGGGCCTGGATGCTGCCTGATGACGGAAAGCTGATCCTCATGTTCATATTGGCTGACCTGATAAATGCACGCTCGCCCCCGAATGCAAGGCTGTTGGTACGTTCCTCATATTTATAGCTCCCCGTTATCCTGAGCATAGAGCGTAGCAGCCAGGTCAGGGAAGGTTCTGCTGAATACAGGGAAACATGATAGGTCCTGCCATCGTTCAAAGCAGAGTTGTAGTTGCGAAAGCCGCTTTGGGCCTGTCCGTTGATGGTGAAGTTCCGGATAATGTTCCATCGTAGCTTGGCCGTATGCCTGGTCTGGCCATTGCCTTCAAGGCCGTAGGTAAGCAGCGATTTGCCGGAATTATAAGCATAGGTATAATCGACGCCCCATTTGGCATTGCTGCGGTTGAAAAAGAAGGTGTTGCTTATTGAGGTAAGATTAGCGATTACCATATCGCCTGGTATATGCTGATCGAAGGGATTAAACACCCGGAAGCCGGAAGCCGCGAGCGCCCTGTTGATAATCTGCACGGAAAGCTGGTCAGAAAAACGGCTGACAAACCGCTGCCATTTTTTCTTCGTTGTGCCGGAGAACAGATTTTCGGGATTCAGCTGTAGCGAATGATTGAGCGTAACATAATTGACCTTTACATATTCATTGGTAGGTGTAATAATGCGCACAAATCTTTTCTGGTCGGGATATAACCCTGTTTCGAACTCATTAGCCTGTTGTACACCATCGCCATTATAGTCATTCCAGTAGTATACACCCTGACCTGCAGCAACCTCTACATAAGTATATTCTCTTTTCTGCTCCTGGCCCGACCCAGCTTCGTACAGGAAAGCAGGTACCAGAAAACCTTTAGCGATATTGCCGGTATACTCCACGCGGCCCAGTATGGTTTCCCCGGCTGCCTCTTCCGATAACACGGTATCGCTTACCAGCAGACGCCGGTAAGCGCCGGTAAAGGTGATCTGGTGATCAGCCCATTTGCTGAATCCGAACTTCAGGTCGAAAGTGTGCCCGCTGTTCTTGGGAATAAAATTATGATCGCGTATGCCCTTGTCCCTGCGCAGGGTATAAGACGCTGCCAGTGAGGAGGTGGCCTCTCCCGGTGTCCTGGCGTACAGCGATATGATATCGAAGGAAAAGGCTGCAGGTACCAGCGTATCGTTCTTTGCATCTTTCAGCATATTATGTTCCAGCTCATACTTTCCTCCTACGGTTATATTGTTCAGTTTTCTGAAATCTTTCTCTATAAATGCCGAAGGCCGGAAATAATAGCTGGTTTGCACCAAACTCTTTGATTGCATCAGGTTTAGTATGACGCTACCTCTTACTGTTTTATGGTCGTAGTTTACTGTAAATACATTGCGGTTGGCATTGTAATTGCTGCCTCGTTTGTAATAAGTAAGATTATACTGTATGTTTCCCTGGTTCGTCTTTTTCAGCTGGGTGGTATAAGTAACAAGCTGTTCGTCCTGCGGGATAACGTCTGTACCGATATTCCAGTCGCGGTTAAACTCCACATTCCGGTAAGGAGCTATCGCTTTAAAGCGGCCCTGCACATATTCATACGAAAGCTGGTTGCCCCAGGTAACCGGCTGCCGGCCTGCGCTGTCCTTTTTGCCAAGGAACCTCTGTTCTGAATATACAGCTCTGCCGGCCATTCCCCAGTGCTTATCCCTATCGAGGTCAGAAAAAAGATTAGGCGCATAATTGCTTGCCGCCAGCTCTACGCTTACCTGTTTGAACGAATCGATCTGGTAGGTGGCGCCTGCTGTAAACAGCTGCTGCTTTTTAGGTGTTACCAGCAGGATCACCGGTTCATAATTTCCCTGTAATACATTGCCGACAGGCGCGACCCAGCTATAGGACCGTCCGTTGGTATTCATGCCGGAAATAATATAGTGTCCTTTCCCTTCGCCTACATAAGAAAAGCTCAGCGCATACCTGGCGCTATCCTTATTTGTCGTATAGACAAAGATCGTATCATAATAAACACCGGAAACAGTGGTATCTATAATCTTGTAAAGTATCTTGCTGGCGGCGAAAGTATCTTCGCGGATGCTGGGATAAAAAGCCTGGTCAATATTGTCGCCGATGCCGGCCAGGAATCGCTTTTGGTCCCCGGTAAATGTCTGGAGGTATGGCTGGTTCTTCGCATCCTGGTTGGAGTAGGCGTTGAAACGTATATTCCACTTTTTTCCTATCTGGAGCTCATCATATACGTATATCAGGGAGTTGAGGTAATTACGGTCCTGGTATTCAAACTCGACCTGTATCCTTTTGTCTTTTGTAACAAGCATGCGGGGCATAAAAATGATCTCGCCCGTATTATAGTTAATGATATAATCCCTGTCCTCGCCGCGTTGTAGCAGCATACCATCGATATAGACCCGTTCCGTACCGGCCAGAACGATAAAGAACTGCTCGCCATTATTACCCGTAAGTTTGTAGGGGCCCTGGTTCCCCTCCGCACCCTGGAATATATTGCGGGCAAACTGGCCTTTGGCAATGGATGCGCTGACACCTACCTTGTTCCTGATATTAGCGGGGGAAGGTACGGTACCCTGGTAAAATATGCCCTGCACCCTTTTATTAAAATTGATGAAGTAGCTGTTGGGCCTTTCCAGGTTATAATCGCCGGCTGTAAGCTTATGATGTCCTTTTTCAAAAGTAATATAGAGTTTGTCAAATTCCTGTATCTGCTGGGTATTGCCATCAGGCTGAAAAGGTATATTATTGTCGGTGATCGCCGCCTCGATCCGCACACTATCCAGTATATAGCCGTTTAGCTGGAGGTTGAAATTTGAATTGAGTACCACATCCTGGCTGTTGCCGATACTGAGACTGCGGCCATAGGAACCGTTGTATTCGATACTGTTGAAATCCACAAAACCTTTTTGTTCATCTTGTCCGGGAGAATAATTAAAGATGGTAAAGGCATAGTTACTGTCAATAAGTAACGGTGACTTCCTTGATCTTTTCTGTGTAAACAGAAAAGGCAATACCCGGTACCGGCAGGTTACGGAATCGGATCCTGGTCTTATACGCCATACCAGCAGACTGTGCTCGGAATAAAGCGTATAGCTGCTGTCCGGAACGCCTTGTATGCTGAATGTACCTTTGGCTACAGACAGGGAGTCGATAAACAAAGTGTCGGAGGCATTACAGGCTATGGTGCGTATCCTCAGGTTTGACTGAATAAGCAGGCTGTCCGTTTGTGCCGACAGGCCGACCGGCCGGAAAACGGATAGCATACAGCAGAGCAATAAAAACCTGTATAAGTATAAATAAGGCAAACGCAATTTTACATCAAACGGGAAAAGTAGTAAAATATTTTTTCAGATATATGCGTTTGTAGCTATCCTATTAAAAATGGCCACTGCCCCCGGGCAATGACCATTTTTCTATTTCTATCTCTATTAAACAAAAAACTAGCTCACTTTAAATATCCAGCCGTGGTTATCCAAAACACGGCCATAGCGGATATCGTCCAGCTGTTTCTTGATCTTTGGCGCAATGCTCCAGCTTTCTACCGGCGGCAATTCCAGCGTTTCACCGTTATAAGTAAGATCAGATATCATTGACATAGAAGCAGCTGTGCCGGAGCCAAAGGCTTCCTGGAGCTTTCCTTCTTTCTGGGCAGCTACCAGCTCATCTATGCTGATACGCCGCTCTTCTACCGGGATGCCGTTTTCCTTCAGCAGGGTAATAATGCTATCCCTCGTAACACCGGCCAGGATCGTACCCAGGCTCAGATCAGGTGTCAACACTTTACCGTCTACTATAAAGAAAACGTTCATAGTGCCGATCTCCTGCACATATTTGTGCTCGAAAGCATCCGTCCATAAGATCTGGTCGTAACCCATCTTTTTTACCTCATTGGTAGGCAGCATGCTCGCGCCGTAGTTACCGGCAGCTTTGGTAAAGCCGATACCCCCGGGTACCGCGCGTACATATTTATCCTGTACATATATGCGTACAGGTTTGCTATAGTAAGCCCCGGCAGGACTGGTAATGATCATAAACTTATATTCATGAGAAGAGCGGACACCGACAAACTCATCAGTACCTACCATAAACGGGCGTATGTAGAGGGAGGTGCCATCACCATCAGGTACCCATGCCTCATCCAGCTGTATCAGCTGGCGCATACCTTCCATAAAAAGCTCTTCCGGTACTTCCGGCATATCAAGACGGGCGGCAGATACATTCATACGGCGCCAGTTGTCATAGGGACGAAATATTACAACAGACCCATCGGGATGACGGTAGGCTTTAATGCCCTCAAAAATAGCTTGTCCATAATGGAAAAATGAAGTCGCGGGGCTCAGGCTCAGATTGCCATATGGCATAATCTCAGGGGTCTGCCACTCTCCGTTTTTATAATCACAAACCAGCATATGATCGGCATACTGTTTCCCGAATACCAGGTTGTTTTTGTCCAGTTCACTAATACGGCTGTTTTCCGTTTTGCGGATTTTTACGTTAAGTGTTGATACATTCATAAGATAAGTTACTTTTGATAGCCGGAACAGGCATTACATCAAAGGCCGAATGTTTAAAAGATGTAATTAGAATACAGGTGAGTATTTGCTTATTGCCGGCTGATGCTAACTGAAATTGCGTTGCAAAGGAACGTAAATTTTTCGGGCTTTTAATCATATATTTCTATTTTATACAATTTTATGACCATATCAGATACAACAAGCAGAAATTTTCTTACTGCTTTATTTCATGGAAATGAAATAGTAAGTGTCCAATTACCCACTTCTGTGCCGGATATGGAAAATACTTATGCCGCGATAACGACCCTGGTTATAACCAGCCCATTTACAAAAGGCGAAGCCGAGGAGGAACAACTTTATAAAATACTTTCAGCCTGCAAACTACAGCAGGAAAAATTTTCCATCTGTACGAATGATTGCTCCTGGGCGGCAATTAGGAAATATGAGAACATCCGCTCAGTGCTTTTGTTCGGTATTTCGGAAAGGCAATTGGGCATTACCGGTATTTTTGCTGAAAATCAGGTAGTGCAGTTTGATGACAGGCAATGGGTGAAAACTTTTCCACTCGGACGTTTAATTATGGATGCTGCTGCAAAAAATATGCTTTGGCAACAGGCGCTGAAGCCATTATTTTTCCAGGTATCATAAGATTATTTTGCATACAGAATGAAATAGCTTACTTTGCATACCAAAGTGCTTTTATGAACCAGGAAGTTGCCAATTCATCTTTAGAAACGTTACAGGAGATACGCAGCATGATGCAACGCTCTGCCAGGTTTTTAACCCTGAGCGGGTGGAGTGGTATCTGGGCTGGCAGTATCGCGTTGGCAGGAGCGGCCATTGCCCGGATGTGGATATTACAGGAGTCGGCATATGTAACAGCAGCAGAACGGTCGGGGCGAATTGATGCGGTTCCGGTCGATTACAGCGACTATAATATTGAATACGTTTTCCGCTTTATGATTCTCGCGCTGGGTGTTTTTATCCTGGCATTGGGCGGCGGCTATTTTTTTACGTTACGTAAGAACCAAAAGCTGGGAATCAAGGTCTGGAATCCAGCTTCCAGGAAAATGCTGGTTAATCTCGCCATCCCCCTGGCGGCAGGCGCCTTTATTTGCCTTGCATTCATATGGCACGGTCATTGGATATATGTAGCCCCCGCCTGCCTTCTTTTTTATGGCATGGCGCTGATCAACAGCAGCAAGTATACCCTTATGGATGTACGCTACCTGGGATTGCTGGAAATACTTTTAGGCTGTGCAGGTCTGTTATTCCCGGGATGGGGGTTATACCTCTGGGCTACGGGATTTGGTCTGCTGCATATCCTGTACGGAATTATCATGTGGCGTAAATACGATAATATAGATGAGAAAAGAGCTTGACCAGTTAAACAAGGTATTCGACAGCAGGATACGCATTGGTATCATGAGCATTTTAATGGTGAATGAAGATATTAGTTTCAATGATCTGAAAACGCTTATGGATGCAACCGATGGTAACCTTGCTACGCATCTGAAAACACTGGAAGAGCATAAATTTATTAAAGTGGAAAAAGGATTTATCGGCAGAAAGACCAACACAAGATATTCGATCACTCCTGCGGGTGAACGGGCCTTCCGTTCACACCTGGATGCACTTGAAAAAATAATTAAAAATGTGACCTGATATTTTTTTTCCTGTTTTACTTTGAAATAAAAAGTACTTTTAAATTCATTTTAACTACAAAAACGATAAGCATGTACTTAAAAGAAATGCGTCGACGTACTATGATCTTTCTCGCCCATGAAATAGGGCTTCCCTATTTCAGGCTTACGCGGAAACCACGTAGCTTCCCTTATTCCCTGGCTGGCATGGGGCAGATGCCGGAGGGAACAGTAGGGAAAGCACTCTACTGCTTTTTACACGATAACGGCCTCGATCTGCTGCCTTATTATGAAAAGCATGATATCAAGCATGTAGTATTGGGCTATGAAGCTACGGAAGAGGGGGAGGTGAGCCTGCAATGCTTTATGCTTGCAAATGGCCGCATAACGGTACCTGTTGTGCTTTGTGTCTTGTTTGGATTCCTGACGATGCCTGAATATTATCGTCGTTTTATAAAGGCATGGCACAGGGGGCGCCGGGTACCTGCCCTCAGCCGGATAGACTGGTTTTCCTTGCCTCCTTACCCGATATCCGAAGTCAGGAAGCGTATTGGCTTATATTGATGTACATTTATTGTATGAAAAGATACCTGTCGGCAAGGCGGCGCAGCTTTGTATTTGCGTTTAGAGGACTGAGAAGACTGCTGGGGAACGAACCGCATATCAGGATACATTTCTTCGCGACAATCCTGGTCCTGCTTGCCGGCGTAGTTGTTGAATTGGGCAAAATTGAATGGTTGCTGGTGACTGTTGCAATTGGTATCGTCTGGATAGCGGAAATATTCAATACGGTAATCGAGCATTTGTGCGACCTATATACTACCGATCGCGATGAGCGGATCAGGGTAATTAAGGATATGAGCGCCGGTGGCGTACTGGTAGCCGCTGTTATTGCAGCCGTAATTGGCTGCTTTGTATTTATACCGAGATTTTTTCTTTGATAAAATGCATGGAAATTCTTCCGGGCTGTTATTTTTGCAAAAAATATTGCATGATACAATCCCGGCTGCAGGATGATCTGATCAAAGATTTCCAGGAACAGAAACGGACGATCAATGAACAGATAAAGCTACTGGATCCCATGGCTACCTCACTGCGCAAACCCGTCGCACAACGATTACTGCATAGCGGTTTTTCTATTCTCCTGGAAATAATATGCTGGCTCCTGTTTGCAGGTACTATTACTTATGTGATCCTTATGGATAAGCTGATCCCCTTTTACGTGCTCAGCAAGCTGATACAAACAGGTAAGGGTCAGACCGGCTTTACCGACAAAGAGCTTTTTATACTCAACTGGAGTGTGAAAGGCCTGGTGATCATAATAGCGCTGTTGCTGCTGATTATTGCCAGGATGCTGGCCCGTATACGGCAAAAAAATGCCATCCTTCATATCAGCGGTAAAAATATGAAGCAGCTCGTCGAGGAAAACCTGAAAAGGAAATCGGCTATTGAGGCTATTGAACAAAGGCATATGATGGAACTGCCGGCCAGTACCGATTCCATTGTCACGCCACCATCAAAGCCCCATAATGATATCTTGCTTGAATAAAAATTCTCCCCTGAAATTTTTAATTTTTTATGTTATTTGATAAAATCCAGGAGACGGCAGCGTTTATTAAAAGCCGTATCGGGCAACAGCCTGTTGCCGGTATTATTTTAGGCAGCGGCTTAGGCAGCATGGCAGCGCTTGTCGAAAATCCAATTGTTATTCCTTATCATGAAATCCCCAATTTCCCTGTCTCTACGGTTGAGGGACATGATGGTAAGCTCATATTCGGCCTGCTTGGCGGCCGGTATATAATGATGCTGGCGGGCCGCTTTCACTATTATGAAGGATATAATATGGAGGAAGTGACTTTTCCGGTAAGGGTGATGAAAGCGGTTGGCGTTGAAACACTGCTGGTGTCCAATGCTGCCGGTGGGATGAACAGGCAATTCCGGGTAGGCGATATTATGCTGATCCACGATCATATCAATCTTTTTCCTGAACATCCTTTGAGAGGACGTAATGACATGCGGCTGGGCACAAGGTTCCCGGATATGAGCGAGCCTTATGATACCGGTCTTCTAAAGCAGGCTCAGGCTGTTGCCCGCGACCTGGATATACCGGTATGGGAGGGAGTATATGTGGGATTACAAGGACCTACTTTTGAAACCCGTGCCGAGTATTACTGGCTGCATGTTATCGGCGGAGATGCGGTAGGTATGAGCACAGTTCCGGAAGTCATAGTAGCGATACATGGAGGCATGAAAGTATTTGCTGCCAGCATTATCACCGATCTCGGCATCAGGGAAGAACTGAATGTGATTACACACGAGGAAGTACTGGCTGCTGCCGATGCTGCTGCCCCCAGGCTGGCAGCGATTATGACCGGGGTGATCAGGTCGTTGTGATGGGAATTATATAACGGGAAACGCCAGGGAATACCTGGCGTTTCCCGTTACTGTTACAGTACACGTTTTTTTACCTGTTCCAGCATGTCCAGCGTTTCTTCCATACTGTTACCTTCGGCATATATCCTTAATACAGGCTCCGTACCGCTGGCGCGCAGCATGATCCAGCCGCCGTTATCTATATGATACTTAATGCCGTCAATGGTTTCCACCCGTATTACTTTATAATTTCCAAACTCTTTATAGACACCATCTGCGGCCTCTTTTACTATCCTTTGCTTCTGCTCCTCTTTTAAATGCAGGTCGTTGCGCTCGTACACAAACCTGCCTACAACTTCGTAAATCTCTTCGCACAGCTGCTTTAGCGTTTTTCCGCTCTGTACCATAAACTCAAATAATACCAGGCCATCGAAAATTCCGTCGCGTTCCGGTATATGCCCCTTGATAGCAATACCCCCGCTCTCTTCGCCACCTACCAGGACATCTTCGTGGATCATTTTTTCGCTTATGTATTTAAAACCGATAGGTGTTATCTCTATATCGAGCCCGTACGCTGCACACATTTTTTTAATACGCTCTGTTGCTGAGAATGCCACAACCACCTTACCATTCATGTTTTTGTATTTATGCAGGTAGTGGATCAGCAGCAATATGATATGATGCGCATCAACAAAATTGCCATCCTCATCATAAAGACCTATACGGTCGGCATCCCCATCTGTTGCCAGGCCTACTTTCAGCTCCGGTGTATTGGCCATTGTTTCGGACAGCTCTTTCAGGTTCCGGTGCAAAGGTTCCGGCGCTGTTCCGTTAAAGGAAGGATTGTTTTCACAATGCAGCAATACAGCAGCAGGAAGCGTTTTACGGATCACGTTCTGGCCGGCGCCATACATAGCATCATAAGCCAGCTTAAACGGTGCGTTATTAAGCTCGTTAAAATTAAACTTTGTATGAAGATAATCAATGTATATTTTCTCCAGGTCTACATATTCCAGCAATCCCTGGCTTTCCCAATCCTGTATATGAGCTGGTGGTATTGCTGCTTCATCCGGTATCAGGGCTTCCACCGCTGCAATATCGGCAGGGCTGGAGGGGCCTCCATGGGCTCCTTTCAGCTTATAGCCATTATATTCAGGCGGGTTATGCGATGCGGTTATTACAACGCCTTGCTGCGCTTTCAGGTGCAATACGCCAAAAGATACCATTGGTGTGCTTACAAATCCTTGGGCAATATAAACCTTAACACCATTAGCGCATAATACTGAGGCTGCAGTTTCAGAAAACAATGCACCACCGAAGCGGCAGTCATGGCCGATTACCACCGCCGGCTTTTCATTTGACCGCTTCAGCCAGGTTGCCAGTCCCTGTGATACACGGGCTACGTTATATACTGTAAACTCCTTAGCGATAATGGCACGCCAGCCATCAGTGCCGAATTTGATTTTCTCCATTATTTGTTCTGTGGTTTTTTTGGTTTACAAAAATAAGATTGCAAAGAAAAGTAAAATCAATTGTACTTTTGGCCGTTATCGGAAAATATAACTTTTAATATTCACATAAGCCCGTCTGTCTGACGGCAGCAATCCGGCAGTCGGTAAAAATTACAGATGTTAATATCTTTATGGAAGCTTTTGTAAATAAAAAAGGTCGGAGGCGGGCTCCGACCTTGGAATTAGGCATTCAGGTACTAATATAAACTAGCGAACTACAGTTACATTAACGGCATTCATACCTTTACGGCCCTGTTGCATTTCAAACTCAACGGAGTCGTTTTCCTTGATTTCATCAATGAGACCGGTAGCGTGTACGAAAACATCTTCTTTGCTGGTATCACTCTTAATAAAACCAAAGCCTTTTTCGCTGTTGAAGAACTTTACAGTTCCCTGGAATTTTTGCTGTTCCACTTTAAAAAAAATTTAATGATGAATTGCGAAGGTAAGGTATTAAATCTTAATTAGTATGTCTGCACAAAAAAATGACATGCCTTTTTCCTCATACCTACTTGCCAGAGAGTATTGGATGAATATATATGATATTCAATTTTTTATATAAATAAACCGGGTTTCTTTCTTAAAGGAAGAAACCCGGTTTGTAATTTTTTAACAAAATGAAATTACTTCAGAAAAGGCATTTTCACTACCGTTGCTTTTAATCCTTTATCCCTCACCGATACATACACTTCATTGCCTTCTGCTGCGTGCTCCTTGGCAATATAGGCTATACCAATAGCTTTTCCCAGGCTAGGAGACTGTGTGCCGGAGGTAACATAACCGATCTCATTTCCACCTGCGTCCTGAATCTTGTAACCATGACGGGGAATGCCTTTATCAACCATTTCTATACCTACAAGCTTACGTTTAACGCCTTCGGCTTTTTGTTGTTCCAGTATAGCCCTGGCCGTAAAATCTTTTGTAAACTTAGTAACCCAGCCAAGGCCTGCTTCCAGCGGAGAGGTAGTGTCGTCAATATCATTACCGTAAAGGCAAAAGCCTTTTTCCAGGCGTAGCGTATCGCGTGCACCAAGACCTATAGGTTTGAGCCCGTTCGGACCGCCGATCCTGAATATTTCATCCCATATCTTATCAGCAGCTCCGTTGCTGTCTTCAAAGTAAATTTCAACTCCGCCGCTACCGGTATAACCCGTCGCGCTTATAATAACATTATCAACTCCGGCGAATTTGCCTTTTACAAACGTATAATACTTCAGGTTTTCAAGATCCATATCGGTCAGCTGTTGCATATATTCAACAGCCTTGGGACCCTGAACGGCTAGCAGGGCCGTTTTATCAGAGATATTGTGCATTTCTGCTCCTTCGGTATTGTGTTGGCTGATCCATGCCCAGTCCTTCTCGATATTAGAAGCGTTTACTACAAGCATATAGCTTTTGTTCTCTTCAAGACAATAGACAATCAGGTCGTCCACTATACCGCCATTTTCGTTAGGCAGGCAGGAATACTGGGCTTTCCCCGCAGTAAGCTTTGATGCGTCATTACTGGTAACTCGCTGGATAAGGTCCAATGCTTTTTCTCCCTTCAGGATGAATTCTCCCATGTGGCTTACGTCAAATACGCCGGCATTGTTCCTGACGGTGGCGTGCTCATCGTTAATTCCGGAATAGGAGATCGGCATGTTATAGCCTGCAAATTCAGCCATTTTAGCGCCTAACGCTATGTGCTTTGCTGTAAAGGGAGTGTTTTTCATCAGTAAGATCAGTGTTGATTTTGTTATTTTTAATTTTAAGATAAAGTGAAGGTTTCTTTAGCCGTAATATTCAACGTAAATCCTGGGCGTTTCATATAGCTTGATACAATGCAATGCGGCCCCTTCCTGTGCAATAATCGGCTCCAGTTCATTCCAGATACCGATAGCCAGGTTTTCAGCACTGGTAAATTTGCCTTTCATAAAATCGACATCCATATTCAGATTTTTATGATCGATCTTTTCAACTACAGAATCCTTAATAAGGGCGCCAAGCGTTTTAGCGTTGAATACAAAGCCCGTATGGGGATTAGGCTCGCCCTTGATAGTGACATGCATTTCATAATTATGGCCATGCCAGTTCGCATTGGCACACTTCCCGAAAGTATCCAGGTTCTCCTGTTCGGTCCAGTCGGGGTTATACAATTTGTGGGCAGCATTGAAATGTTCTACCCGGGTAAGATAAACCATGAGGTTTAGTTTAAATTTTTGCAAAGGTACTATCATAAAAAGGTTTTGCAAAAATGTACTTTTGCAGGTTATAATAAAGACAGATGAAGATATTGGTTGCTGCCGCCACTCCTTTTGAGATTGAATCTTTTGTTAACAAGCTATCGGCCAGGGACAATGATCTGCCGCATGAATTTTACATCTGCATTACCGGTATTGGTATGATGCATACCACTTATACATTAACGAAGGCCATTACGTTCTTTGGTCCTGAAATGGTAATACAGGCCGGCGTGGCCGGCGCTTTTGATCACCGGCTGCAGCTGGGCGAAGTAGTGATGGTGGAAAGGGAATACCAGGGAGACCTGGGAGTTGAAAACCGGGAAACGTACCAGGATATCTTTGAGACCGGGCTCCTACTGCCGGACCAGCTTCCTTATCAAAAATCTGCCCTGGTGAATCCTATGCACAATATTCCTTTTGGTAGCGGGCTGCGCCTGGTCAGGGGGCTTACGGTAAATACCGTAAGCGGTAGCGATGATACGATCAGGCAGAGAAGCAATAAATACTCCTGTGACGTGGAAAGCATGGAGGGCGCTGCATTTCATTATGTTTGCCTCAGCGAGCACCTGCCTTTTCTGCAGCTAAGGGCCATATCCAATTATGTTGAGCCAAGAGATAAGAGTAAATGGAAAATGAAAGAGGCGATCAAAAGCCTCAATGATTATCTGGAAACAGTGTTATTATAGCGAAAAATGGAAAAGTTCGAAGTTGTTCAGGTATTTGACAATTATTTGCAGGCACATATATTAAAGTCAAAGCTTGAAGCGGAAGGAATAACCTGCCTATTGCAGGACGAGCAGACTGTAACTATGTATTGGTTCTGGTCCAATGCTTTAGGAGGTATTAAACTGAAAGTACCTGCTGATGAGGCGGCAAGAGCCCGTTTACTCATGGCGAAAATAGAAGCGGAGGCGGTGGCTGCCAGTGAACAGCCCGGTTTTTTTGAAGAAGATGATGATATACAGCTTGCCCCTGATAACCGTATCTGCATCCATTGTGGCAGCAAAAACACAAAGAAACAGGATTATAAAAAGGTTCCTGCTTTTTTGTCTATTTTGCTGCTGGGCTTTCCCCTGATGTTCCGTTCAGATAAATGGTACTGTTTTCATTGCTACGAGGAATTTTAGCTGCTTATTCCTTCAGCCATTTATGGATGTATTGCTCACTGAGATCGGGAAAATCAACCTTACGGTCAATTTTATCGCCGTCCATAAAATAAATGGAGGGCACTGCTTTCCCCGCCAGTCTTATGAAGGCTTTTTCGCCGGCAACATGGTGCGGGATATTTTCTGTGCCCGTCTCTTCAAAAAAGTCCGTCATTAAACTTCCCAGGTCGGTTTTTCTATCTGAAAAGATGAAGTAAAAAGGAATAGTGCTATCCTTCGAATTGATCTCATGGATTATTTTGGCAGCATGCCGGCAATGAGAGCAGGTAAGGCTTAGCAGGCAGATAACATGTTTGCCTTTGCGTAGATTTTGTACTGGTTGCTGTGGCTGATTTTTCGCATAAAGCAGCTCCAGGGGCAGCTTTGAAGGATAGATGATGAAGGGAGCCGCTATTAAAAGAACCGTGATAAGGACAAAGAAATTTTCAGCTGCGGCTTTTCCTGCTGGTTGGGGTTTAGCTACCAGCAATGTGATTATTATAGCTATTAGTACTGCATTTTTTACCAATGACCACATTGGCGACATAGGCATTACATTTCCCATGCATCCGCAATCCACATTATTGCCCTGCATTGCCCAGAGCCCAACGAGGTAGCCGCTGAATGCCAGCAGCAGCAGCAGGCTTGTGGCAAGCACCCATTTTTTCCTGCCGGAAACATTGAGCAGCAGAAGCAATCCCAGCGCAGCTTCCAGGCCTATAAAAAAACGGGCGGTAAAGGCGGCTAATCCCCAGCTTACGTTGATCCTGCTGAATATAGTGTCGGTAAAATCATCGACCGGCATCGTCTTTGCATAGGCTGAAAATATAAATACAGCCCCTGCGATTGCGGATAATATGGCCAGGATTATTCTGAACGGCTTTTGATTCCTCATGACAATAATTGAAAAAATAAGCGGCACGCAAAGATACGTGCCGCCTGCCCGGATTCGTGAGTATTATTTAGGAAGATCGAATTTTCCGTCGGTTACTTTAAGATTGAAAGAATCGCTGGAAGCGCCGACCGGTTTCATCTCGAAATTAAAGGTTCCCGCATAATTGGAAGCGTCGCTGGTCAGGCTTATATTAGACGATTCGTCTATTACTTTGGCATTGTATACCCTTGTGGCGGACGGATCCTTCTGCGCATCGGTATACACTGCCGATATACCCCAGCCATTGATCGGGTAGCCTTTGGTACCTTCATATGGTGAAATTGTGAAGGTCATTAATTTATATATTTGGGGATCCCTGTCATAATTATATTTCATAGCGCTGAAACTGATGGTCCTGACACCTTCAACTGTCACATCATTAAACGTTTTGCTGTCGGCCGTAAAAAGCTCACCATTGATATAGCAGGTAAAGCCTCCCTGAAAGGGGTTTCTTGTTTTAATGGTGTCATCAGCAGGATTTGCGTTATATTCTTTCTGGCAGGAGGTAGTGGTGGCTGTCATCCAGCTGATACCGGCTAATAAAAGGGATAATTGAAGAAATCGTTTCATAATTATTGTCTTATGATTTACATTGACAGTTTCAGTACTATAAATAAATATTCCCGTAAAGATATAATTTTGGGAATTACTTTTACTATTTACGGGAAAAAAAATAAAATGGAAAATAATAAAGGCCCGGCTTTAAAAGCCGGGCCTTTATTAAACCTAAAAACAACACCTCACTATAAACTAACAAACTGGTTAAGGCCTTAACCAAGATAAGATTTCAAAGAGCCGCTGTATCGGGCCTTTTGCAGTCTTTTTATTGCCCGTTCTTTAATCTGGCGAATGCGCTCTTTGGTAAGATCGTATTTCTGGCCGATCTCTTCTATGGAAGGACCACTGTCTCCTTCTAAGCCAAAGTAAGCGGAAATTATTTCTGCCTCGCGTACGCTCAAGGATTTTAATATTCTCTGTATTTCTGCCTTCAGGGAATCTTTCATTACATCGTCATCCGTATCGCTGCTTCCTTCAAGCAGGTCGCCCATCGCAACATCCTCGGCTTCATGAACAGGGGCGTCGAGCGAGGTATGCCGGGTATTGCTGCTGAAAATATTTGCGATCTCGGTTTCGCTCATTTCCAGGATGCTCGCCAACTCTTCGGTAGAAGGTTCCCTTTCATGCTCCTGCTCAAAGGCAATATATGCTTTGTTGGCTTTGTTGTATGTGCCAATCTTGTTTTGGGGAAGGCGAACAAGCCGTCCCTGCTCAGCAAGTGCCTGCAGGATGGATTGGCGGATCCACCATACAGCATATGAGATAAATTTAAAACCTTTTGTTTCATCAAAGCGCTGCGCTGCTTTGATAAGACCGAGGTTACCCTCATTGATAAGATCGCTGAGTGATAAACCCTGGTGCTGATATTGCTTGGCTACCGAAACCACGAAACGCAGATTCGCTTTTACCAGTTTTTCCAATGCTCTTTGGTCCCCTACGTGAATTTTTTGGGCGAGGGTGGTTTCTTCTTCAGGAGTGATCATTGAGATACGGCTGATCTCCTGCAGATATTTTTCCACAGCCTGGGAATCCCGGTTGGTAATCTGGGTAGCAATTTTGAGCTGCCTCATAAAAAAGTACTATTTAAAAATTGTAATTAAAAACTTGCTTACCTGTATAAAGACAACTATTAACGGCTAAAAGTTTGAAAAAGTGCCTTTTTAAATGTTAAATGTGTCATTCTGCTAGATGCGATATTATTATCAAAATCTGTTCCACAAATCGGGAACAAAATATAATATTTATCCAAAAAATTATAATAATTAATTTGTTAATGCGTCAAAAGCTTAACAGGACTGCGTATAAATTTTTTATTTACTATCTGGAAATAATATTACTATCGGAAAAACCTATAGTATTGTATCATTTTGGCATTATGGCAGGACGGTTTTGTCATGGATAAATGTCATAGAAATAAATCGGCAATAAGATGATTTTATTACCTTTGCGCCTTCTATTAAGTATTGAAAAATATAATTCTGCAATGCAAAAAGATCTGTATCAACACCCTGATTATTACCTTCTGGATGAACTCCTCACTGATGAACATAAGCTTATCCGCGATTCTGTAAGAGCATTTGTAAAAAAGGAGATCACCCCAGTTATAGAGGATTATGCACAGCGGGCAGAATTTCCGAAACACATTATTAAGGGGCTGGGGGAGCAAGGGTGCTTCGGGCCTTTTGTCCCTCAGGAATATGGTGGTCCCGGTCTTGATTACATATCGTATGGTATTATGATGCAGGAGCTTGAAAGGGGCGATAGCGGTATCCGTTCCACAGCTTCGGTTCAGGGATCTCTTGTAATGTATCCTATCCTTACTTATGGCAGCGAAGAGCAAAAGAAAAAATATCTCCCCAAGCTGGCTACCGGAGAGCTGATGGGATGCTTTGGTCTTACCGAGCCTAATTTTGGCTCTAACCCGGCCGGCATGCTTACCAACTTTACTGATGCGGGAGACCACGTGGTTCTGAACGGATCCAAAATGTGGATATCCAACGCACCTTTTGCCGATATAGCGGTAGTGTGGGCAAGAAACCCTGAAGGCAAAATACAGGGGCTGATCGTAGAACGTGGTATGGAGGGCTTCAGCACACCAGAAACACATGGTAAATGGAGCCTGCGCGCCTCAGCTACCGGAGAGCTGGTGTTTGACAATGTAAAAGTTCCGAAAGAAAATATACTGCCCAATGTGACCGGCCTGAAAGGACCACTGGGTTGCCTGAGCAGCGCAAGGTTCGGCATCGCCTGGGGTGCGCTTGGCTGTGCCATGGATTGCTATGATACTGCTTTGCGCTATTCCCAGCAGCGGATACAGTTTGACAAGCCCATCGGCGCTTTCCAGCTTACCCAGAAGAAGCTGGCCGAAATGATCACGGAGATAACAAAAGGTCAGCTCCTGGTTTGGCGGCTTGGGGTATTACGCAGCGAAGGAAGGGCGACGCCCGAGCAGATATCCATGGCAAAGCGGAACAGCTGCGAAACGGCAATTACCATCGCGCGTGAAGCCCGCCAGATACTGGGGGGAATGGGTATTACCGGAGAATACAGCATTATGCGCCACATGATGAACCTGGAGTCGGTGATAACTTATGAAGGTACGCACGACATTCACCTGCTTATAACCGGGCAGCATGTTACCGGCTTTAATGCTTTTAAATAAGCACCTGATTATAAATTCCGGACTGGTATCTACGTAGATACCAGTCTTTTTTTATGCTGAACCTGTTGATTATCAGGTTGGTTAAAAAAATACTTTTTAGTTTTTAGCTAACTGCTACCTTTGCCAACTTAATCAACATTTCCTATCAGGTGGGATCTCATGTAAAAAAGGCTACTCTGGCCGGCATTATTATTGCCCTTGGTATCGTTTTTGGCGACATCGGTACTTCTCCACTATATACAATGAGCGCGATTGTGCGGGGCAAGGAAGTTTCAGAGCTATTAGTGATCGGCGGTGTTTCCTGCATTATCTGGACACTTACCCTGCAAACAACCGTCAAATATGTGGTGCTCACATTAAGGGCCGATAATAAAGGTGAAGGCGGAATATTTTCACTGTTCGCCCTGGTACGGCGGCATGCAAAATGGATCGTTTTTTTTGCCATGGTCGGTGGGGCCGCATTATTGGCCGATGGACTTATTACACCTCCAATTACAGTGACCTCAGCCATTGAAGGTCTTGATATGTCTCGTCATAATACCCTTATTACGGTATTGGTCATTATTGCCGGCATTTTCTTCATGCAGCAGTTCGGAACAAGGTCAATCGGCAAGCTTTTCGGCCCGATTATGGTTATCTGGTTTGTGATGATGGCCGTTTTCGGTATGATGCATCTCGGGGATAATATGCATATTTTCCGGGCTTTTAATCCTTATTACGCTATCAAGCTGCTTATTCTCTATCCGCATGGCTTCTGGCTGCTTGGCGCTGTCTTCCTCTGTACTACGGGTGCCGAGGCCCTGTATTCTGACCTGGGGCACTGTGGAAGAGCAAACATAAGGGCCTCCTGGATCTTTGTAAAGGCATGCCTGATACTGAATTACCTGGGGCAGGGGTCCTGGCTGCTCAAAAATTACGAAGGCAGGCATTTATCTGGCGACATCAATGTTTTTTTTGCGCTGGCGCCTGAAGGCCCGGTAAGAATATCGGCTATCGTTATCGCGACGCTGGCCGCTATTATCGCATCCCAGGCGCTGATATCCGGCTCTTTCTCTTTGGTAAATGAGGCGATAAAGCTGAACCTCTGGCCCAAGATGAAGATCAATTTTCCATCAACTGAGCGGGGACAACTGTTTATACCCAGCGTTAACCTGCTGCTCTGGCTGGGATGCTCTGCCGTTGTGCTGTTTTTCCAGTCGTCGGCTGCCATGGAAGGTGCCTATGGCCTGTCGATCACAATCACGATGATCATGACATCGTTGCTGCTCAGCTTTTACCTGTTCACCAAACGTGTGCCTAAATTATGGGTAGGACTGTATCTTATTGTATACCTTACTATCGAAATATCTTTTCTTGTTGCGAACCTGGATAAATTCCCATACCCCCACAATGGATTTGTGACGGTATTTATAGCCGGCGGCATCTTTGGAATCATGTTTATCTGGTTTAAGGCCCGGAAGATCAAAAACCGTTATGTGGAGTTTGTACGGCTGGAAGATTATGTGCCGATTATACAGGAGCTGAGCAACGACCGGTCTATACCCAAATATGCAACGCATGTGGTTTATATGACCAGCGCCAATAACCCTAAGGAAATAGAGCATAAGATCATTTTTTCGGTATTGTATAAAAAGCCCAAGCGGGCAGATATCTACTGGTTTGTTCACGTGGATGTAATGGATGATCCGTATACGATGGAATATGTAGTGCATACCATTATACCAAACGAAATTATCAGGATCGAATTCAGGCTTGGCTTTCGTGTTGAGCATCGTATCCAGTCGATGTTCCGGAAAGTTGTGGAAGAAATGGTTAACAATAAGGAAGTGAACGTGACCAGTCGCTATGAATCTTTAAGCAGGAATAATGTGCGTGGAGATTTCCGTTTCATTGTAATGGAAAAATTCCTTTCGAGAGATAACCAGCTGCCCTTTTACGAAAAACTGATCATGCGTGGATATTTCGTGCTCAAGAAGCTGAGCTTATCTGAAGAAAGAGGCTTCGGACTTGATCAGAGTGATGTGACTATTGAGAAATTCCCGCTCCTGATATCCCAGGTCTCTGATATTAAGCTCAAGAGAGTTGAAGACCAATAATACTGTAAAGGCATTAGTTATATATGGCCATTTATCATCAGACAGAAGCTCTTCCCGGATTTGTTAACCCCGTCCTGACCATCGGTGCTTTTGATGGTGTTCACCACGGGCATAAAGTTATTTTGTCAGAAGTCGTTCGGGCTGCCAAAGCAGTTAACGGGGAAAGCATCCTTATTACCTTTGAACCACATCCGCGTAAAATCATTCATCCCGACCAACCCCTGGGATTATTAACCGCCCCTTCCCAGAAATATGAGCTGATACTGGCCGAAGGCATTGATCATATAGTCGTGGTTCCATTTACCCGTGATTTTTCCATGCTTTCGGCACAGCAATATGTAGCGGAATTTTTACTGAAGAACTTTCAGCCTGAAATGATCATTATCGGCTACGACCATCATTTTGGTCATAGCCGCGAAGGAGATATCAACCTGCTGAAAAAGCTGGTGGCAGGCGAGGTAATTGTTGAGGAGATCCCGGCCCAGCTGATTGAAGACGCTGCAGTGAGCTCTACAAAGATCCGGAATGCCTTATTGAAAGGCAATGTAACAGAAGCGGAAGAGATGCTGGAGCGGCCATTCTCCCTTACAGGTACGGTAATTCACGGAAATAAACTGGGACGTACCATTGGCTACCCCACCGCTAACCTCAAACCCGTATACCCGGATATACTGATACCCGGCACCGGCATCTATGCCGTTATCGCAGAGCTATCGGGCCAAAAGTATAAGGCTATGATGAGTATTGGCTACAGGCCTACAGTTACGGATGAAAGGAATATCACGCTTGAGGTCAATATACTTGATTTTTCCGGGGATATATACGGGCAGGAGCTTACTGTTCATTTCATAAAATATCTCAGGGCGGAAGAAAAGTTCAATTCGCTGGACGAAATGGTACGGCAGATCGAACGTGATGAAATGCATGCCAGGGCCGTGCTTAGGGATATCCCCTGATCAAGCCGCTACTCCAATATCTTTCGGGGTAATTTAAGCCAGTTAATATTCCCCAGGTTAATGCTGAAAGTGATCATTTTTGCAAAGCTGTTTTTGCCCAGCACAGCGTCTTTATACTCTTTGTAATCCTTGCTCATGATCAGGGGAATATTTACCGTTAAATAGTCCCAGGCATAGAGCTGTATGCCCGCAGCATATAAAACGCCGGCGCCGGATGGATTTTGTTGCTTAGCGCCGGAAAAGGTGGCTATATCTGCAAAAAGCCGGACAGGCAGGTTCCAGAAAGGAAGGTCGGTCTTTATATTAAGAGCAAAAAGCCAGTCATCGCTTAGCCCGATCTGGTTGGCATATTGTAGCGTATTGATCTTAAAGCCACCTTCCTTATTGCTTATTTGCTGAGAGGTAAAGCCAGTCTGCTCATTCCTGCCCAGGTAAGTTTCATCATACAGGTAGTCATTTGCTCCTGAATAGGTTGTTGCAAGGCGGTAGCGATAGGCGTCGAAGTCATTATCGGCAAAGCTGAAGAATTTGCCTGCATACCCTCTTATATAAAGCGCTTTATTCTTTTTGAAATAATCGATACGCAGGTTCGCCTCCAGGCTTATTTTGGCAAACAGCTTTCCTGCCTGGCCCTCAAAGCTATAGGAGAAAGGATTAAACGTCCGGGAATTATCATGTGTATACCTGATCTTCCCGTAGAAATTATCATCATAACCATCTTTTGCCGGCCGGTAAAGGCTATCTGAAGGATCAAGGCTGAACTGCAGTTTGTCTTCCCGTATCCAATAGCCTTTCAGGGAAAGCGAACGCTGCACGCTGCTGCGCGGATAGGGCTTCCGGATGTTGAATATGATCTCCGGCGCTATTTTTATATAACGGGAATATATGTTATCAGGAATATTCAGACCGGTTTTTCCATAGCTGAAAGTTTTTCCCAAGATATTGAATTGCATATCATGAAGCCATCCTTTATCCATATAGGCAGTATAGCCCGCAACTGCGGTACCTGTCAACTGGCCGCTTCCAAACCCATATAATGGAGCTATAGCGTACTGGAATTTATTTTGGGGCAGGCTCAGGTTATGTAACAGGATACCGGCCATAAACCCGTCATAATAATTATATCCCGCCGCGGGTGCTATCCAGCATGGCGATTTATATCCCATGTTCAGGCCGAGGAACGGCGAAAGCTTCGGATGAAAAGTGCTGCGGCCTTTATACAGGTCGTTGTCAGTTTTGTAATCAGGTATTACTGCTGAAACCCTTGCCTGGACCCACTTGATACCCTTTTTCCTGGGAATCGGTAAATAAGCTGTTGAGGAAAAAGGAGCAGACCAGGCAGAATCTGTAAGCTGGTTGCCAACAGCATCAGTTCCGGTCATTTCCACCAGTACAGGACCATTAAACCCTGTCCTGTTCTTTACTTTGATCCTCACTGTATCGCCATCAGTACGTATGGATTTTATTTTAAAATCCACACTTTTCCTGCTATGCAATGCGTCTGTAAAAAACCAGTCCAGGTCTTTGCCGGTATTACGCCTGAATATTTTTTCAAGATCGGCCGGGTAGGGGTGTTTAAATTTCCATACTGAAAAATATTCCTTCATTGCTTTTTCAAAGTCGGAAGATCCCATATAAGCTTCCAGCCAGTTCAGCATATAGGCTGTTTTGTTGTAAACATCGCCGCTATAATTTGCCGGGGTATAAACACCGGCAACAGTATCTGCAGGCAGCAGGTCCCTGGTTGCAGCGAGCCTGGCATAGCCGAGGAAGTCGAAATCCTTATTATTCCCCTTGAGGGCAGAATCTTTTTTTACCCCGGGCTGTATTTTATGCTCATAAAAGCTGTTAATGCTCTCATCCAACCAGGCATGCTGCCGCTCGTTGCTGCCGAGTATACCATAAAACCAGTTATGTCCCACCTCGTGGGTAAGCACTACATCTACTGCCGGCTCGCTATTGAGCGGCTGTATTAATGCAATGGTTGGGTATTCCATGCCACTGCCCGAAATAAGGTCGCCTTCTACCGCCTTTACCGTTTTATACGGGTATACGCCTACCCGCGCGCTGAACTCTGCTACTGTTTTCCTGACGGTGCTTACGCTGTTTTTCCATCCTTTCTGATGCCAGGGGAAAAAGCAGGTGTATGCGGTTATTTCCTCTGCCGTATCGTTTACTCTAAAACGTTCCTTTCTTACTACCCATCTTTTATCGGCAAACCAGGCAAAGTCATGGATATTGTCTTCCCGGAAATGCACGGTTTTTAACCGTTGTGAAGAAGGTGGTATATCCCCGCGTTTGAATAAAGTATCGTCGGGCATTGGTAACCGGGAAAGGCTGTCCAGCCATGTTATCTCGCTTTGTTCCCTGATGTTTCCGGTAGCCATCAAAATATAGTTTTCCGGCAAGGTAATGGCGACATCATAACTGCCGAATTCGCTGTAAAACTCACCCTGGTCCAGGTACGGCATTGGATGCCAGCCATACCGGTCGTATACTGCAGGCTTGGGAAACCATTGTGATATCTGGTAGGACTGGCCTTCATGCCCCAGCCTGGAAAAGGTACGGGGTATTTTGACCCGGAAAGGTGTGCTGATGGTAAGCTTTTCGCCCGGTAGAAGCGGAGCCGGTAGTATCAGCCTGACCACGTCTTCGTACCGGGTTGCAACTATGTCTGCTTTTTCATTATTCACTATAAAGCTGATGCTGTCAATATATCCCCTGTCTTCTTTTTTTGAAAAATAATGATCGGTATTGCCATCTTCGACCGCCTGCTGCTCATATGCCGTACGGTCATTTTTGTAGGCATTGGGCCATAAATGAAAATAGATAAAGTTCAGTGTATCCGGCGAATTATTCTGATAATCCATTTCCAGGAAGGCATTCAGAAAATGTGTTGTGTCATTGAGCGTTACCTGGATACGCGTATCGACTTTTTGCTGCCAGTAAGCAGTATCTGCATAGCATCGTGATGAGAAAAGGCAGGTTAAGATGCAAATAAAAAGACGATAGTTAAGCACGATAAGGTTTTATATTGTTCGTTAAAAATAAGCGTAGATATGGTCAGCCGCCGGTTTTAAAAATGCCGGTATTTATTTATTATAATATTCCGCTTCGTATGCTTCATCTTTCAGCAGGTTATTACCATCTGCCGCCCTCGTAGCCAGTATGTCGCAGCGATTGTTCATGACATTGCTTGCATGTCCCTTTACCCAATGCATTCTTATATTATGCCTGCGGTACAGGCGCAGGAATTGTTGCCAAAGGTCGGGGTTTTTCTTACCGGCAAATCCTTTTTTCTCCCATCCCAGCAGCCATCCCTTTGATATGGCATTGACCACATATTCTGAATCGCTATAGATGTCAATATCCAACCCTTCCCTTGTAAGCGCCTTCAGCGCTTCGATAACGGCCATTAACTCCATCCGGTTATTGGTTGTAAGCCGGTACCCGGCAGAAAGCTCTTTCTCAGTTGTTCCCCACTTAAGTATAGCGCCATAGCCCCCGCGACCGGGATTACCTCTTGATGCGCCATCCGTATAAATTACTAAGCTCAATCCGTAAATATTTATAAAATGTCTGAAATTCTGCCCTTATCCAATCTGTCCTATCTTTGCAGCCAAAATTACAATCTTGGATCGCAAAATAAAAGTTTCCGCAGTAAGTTACCTGAATACCAAGCCGCTTCTTTATGGAATTGAACGATGCCCGCTCAACGATAGGATCGAGCTGGGCATAGAATATCCTGCTTTAATTGCCCGTCGTCTGCAGGAGGGGACAACAGATATCGGCCTGGTACCTGTAGCAGCTATACCGTTTATACCCGGAGCCCGGATCATCTCTGATTACGGGATTGCGGCAGATGGCGCTGTAGCCTCCGTATGTATCTTTAGCAAAGTACCGTTGGAACAGGTGAAGAAAGTGTACCTGGATTATCAGTCACGCACTTCTGTCCGGCTTGCCCGGCTGCTGCTGGAAAAATACTGGGAAATGGATATAGAACTGCTGCCTGCACCGGAGCATTATATAGAGCTGATCAACGGTGATACTGCAGGAGTAATAATCGGTGACCGGGCGCTGAGACACCTATCCGATTTTAAATATATTTATGATCTGTCCGCTCACTGGAAGTCATATACCGGGATGCCGTTTATTTTTGCAGCCTGGGTAGCTTACCGTGAATTACCTGAAGATTTCATCCGGCAGTTCAATGAGGCAAACGAATACGGGCTTCACCATCTCGATGAAATTATTGCTGCAAACCCATATCCTTATTATGACCTGCATACTTATTATACCGAAAATATCCGTTACAGACTCAATGAAGAAAAGCATAAAGGACTGGAACGTTTTCTTAGTGAAATAAGTTAATCTTATCTTTGATCCATTATAGATAATACATGAACATAAAGATCAGACAAATACTGGAGGCATCGTTATCTGTCAAACAGCAGGTATTGAACGATCCGCAGTTGCTGGATGCCGTAGACAAGGCTACAGAGACAATTGTCTCTGCCTTCAGAAGCGGTAACAAGGTTTTATTTTGTGGTAACGGCGGCAGCGCCGCAGACGCACAGCATCTCGCTGCGGAATTTTCAGGCCGGTTTTACAAGGACAGAACCCCTTTGCCTTCTGAAGCCTTGCATTGCAATACGTCTTACCTGACAGCCGTTGCCAATGACTATGGCTATGAATTTGTGTACAGCCGTATCATGAGAGGGATCGGGAAAAAAGGAGATGTATTGGTGGGCTTAAGCACGTCCGGCAATTCGGTAAACATCCTGGAGGCCTATAAAGTCGCCCGGGAACTGGGAGTGACAATAATATCGCTTACGGGGACAACCGGTGGCAGGATGAAAGATTTATCTGACCTGCTTATCAATATACCCAGCAGCGACACGCCAAGAATACAGGAGTGTCATATTACGATAGGGCATATTATCTGCCAGCTGGTGGAAGAAGCTCTTTACCAGTAATTCAGCAATTTTATGGAAGCTATTATACTTGCCGGCGGACTGGGGACGCGGCTCAGCAGCGTGGTAAGCGATGTACCTAAATGTATGGCGCCGGTTGCCGGAGAACCCTTTCTGGCACATATACTGCGTAACCTGGAAAACCAGATGTTCGACCATGTTATATTATCGCTTGGCTACAGGCATGAGGTAGTGATAGAATGGTTACGCAGCAGGGCTTTTCTGTTTAAAGTAAGCTGGGTCATAGAGCGGGAACCTTTAGGAACAGGAGGAGGGATCAGAAGAGCGATGGGAAAATCAAGGGAACAGGAGGTCTTTATTCTGAACGGGGACACGATGTTTGCGGTTGACCTGCGGGCCATGCGGCAGGCAAGCGATACGAAATACAAAGCCCTGGTGGCCCTCAGGCCCATGAAAAATTTTGACCGTTACGGCGCTGTACAGGTTGGCGCCGGTAACGAAATCATTGCATTCGAGGAAAAACGTTTCCAGGCAGAAGGCGTAATAAACGGGGGTGTTTACCTGCTTAACAAAAAGCTGGAAGACCTTTCTTCCTTTCCGGAAAAATTCTCTTTTGAGAAAGACTTTCTGGAGGCAGAGGTAAAAAAAGGTATGCTCAAGGGCTATATCAGCGATAGCTACTTCATCGATATCGGTATCCCCGAAGACTATTATAAGGCCCAGGAAGATTTTAGCAATAAAATATAGATATTATGGCAACAGCGCTCTTCCTTGACCGGGATGGTGTGATCAATATAGAAAAAGACGGAAGCTATATCTTTAACCGTGATGAATTTGAATTTTATGACGGTGCCAGGCAGGCGCTTGCTACAGCCAGCCTTAAATTCGATTATACTTTTGTTGTTACAAACCAGCGTGGGGTAGGGCGTGGGTATATGACGGAAGAAGACCTGAAAGATATCCATGCCTTTCTTGCAGAGGAAGTACGGGATGCCGGCGGACGAATACACAGGATCTACTATGCGACCTCGGTTGAAAGCGATCATCCTATGCGTAAGCCTAATACAGGAATGGCTGCCAGGGCGCTTGAGGATTTCCCGGATATCGATTTTTCAAAATCGGTAATGATCGGTAATAATCTGAGTGATATGCAATTTGGAAAGAGTATGGGAATGAAGACGGTATTTCTTCATACTACTTCAGAGCCGGTCCACCTTCCCCATAATCTTATTGACGAACAATTTCCTTCTCTTGAGCGCTGGGCCTCCACGCTTGATAAGAATATGTTTCACGATATTTCCTGAATAGCAAAAGCACTTATCTTTGTAAGCATATAACCTGATAAACATGAGCAAAATACTGGTAACCGGCGGCTGTGGCTATATAGGTGGGCATACGATAGTTGATCTTATTAACAATGGCTTTGACGTTGTTTCTATCGATAATCTGTCCCGGGGCTATGAACAGATGATCAATGGTGTGAATATGATTGTGGGTAAACCTGTAAAAAACTATACGGTTGACCTCTGCAGCCTGGAAGATACCCGTGCTGTTTTTGAGGAAAATCCTGAAATAGAGGGTATTATTCATTTTGCGGCTTATAAATCAGTGCCGGAGTCGGTAGAAAAACCCCTTGAGTATTTTCGTAACAACATTACCTCGCTGTTGAATATCCTGGAATGCAGCAAGGAGTATGGAATCAGGCATTTTGTATTCTCTTCCTCCTGCTCCGTTTATGGTAATGCGGAACAATTGCCGGTTACAGAGCAGACACCACTAAAAGATCCGGAATCGCCTTACGCCCGCACGAAAGTAATGGGGGAGCAGATATGTGCCGATTTTGTAAAAGCTAACCCGGGCTTTAATGTTATATTGCTCCGGTATTTCAACCCTGTTGGCGCGCATCCCAGCGCGCTTATCGGTGAGCTGAATGAAAAACCGGAAAACCTGGTGCCTGTTGTTACGCAGACAGCCATAGGAAAACGGGAATCAATGACGGTCTTTGGCGATGATTACGATACCAGGGACGGTTCCTGCATACGGGACTATATTCATGTGATGGATATCGCTCATGCCCATACCCTGGCGGTTCGCAAGTCATTGGAAGATGAGCTGGGCAGCGCCTGCGAGATATTTAACCTGGGGACAGGAGAGGGAGTGAGCGTGCTGGAGCTGATCAATGCTTTTGAGAAGGTGTCCGGTGTAAAGCTTAATTATAAAATAGGTACCCGGCGGCCCGGCGACGTGATAGCCGTATATGCCGATAATTCTAATACGCGTGCACAGCTTGGCTGGAATCCCGAATATAATATAGATGCAATGATGGAAACTGCCTGGAAATGGGAAAAGCGACTGGCAGATACCAGGAAGGCGACAACGCTGAATTAAGCGTAAGTGGAATAAATAATTTAAAGAACAGCCGGAAACAGATTCTGGCTTTTGTTTTTGATACCGGAAAGAATATGACACCTTATTATGCAGGTAAAGTAGTGGCGATAACCGGGGCTTCTTCCGGAATCGGGAAGGCGTTGGCCTTAGCTGTCCTGGCACAGGGAGGGAAGGTAGCCGTCTGTGCCCGTAATATGGATAAGCTTGAAAGTGTATATGGTGATAGTCACAGCGACCTGCTGATGATACAGGCTGATGTTTCATCCGAAGATGATTGCCGCCGGTTTATAGAGGCTGTATACAGGCAATGGGGCAGCATCGACATATTGATCAACAACGCAGGAATCAGTATGAGGGCGTTGTTCAGCGAGCTTGATCTGAATGTCCTTAAAGAACTGATGGATATTAACTTCTGGGGTACGGTTTATACCACCAAATATGCCCTGCCTTATATCATCCGGTCAAAAGGTACCATTGCTGCGGTCTCTTCCATTGCGGGTTATCGTGGCTTGCCCGCCCGCACAGGATATTCTGCTTCCAAATTTGCCCTGCAGGGTTTCCTGGAATCATTGCGTACGGAGCTGTTGTATACAGGCGCTCACATAATGCTTGCCTGCCCGGGTTTCATCGCATCCAATATCCGCAATGTGGCTTTATCGGCAGATGGCAGCATCCAGAAGGAAACGCCTCTTGATGAAAGTAAGCTGATGAGCGCGGAAACGTGCGCGGAGATCATCCTTAATAGCATCCGGAAAAGAAAACGTACTGTAATTATGACTGCGCAGGGAAAGGCGACTGTGCTGCTGAACAAGCTGTTTCCTAAATGGATGGATAAAATGGTGTTTAACCATTTTGCCAAAGAACCTGACAGCCCTTTAAAAAAATAAGTGATGAATATAGCATTCCATAAATACCAGGGAGCTGGTAACGATTTTATACTTATTGACAATCGTACGGGGAAGTACAGCCTTACAACGGAGCAGATTGCCTTTTTGTGCGACCGTCACTTCGGTATCGGCGCCGATGGCCTGATGCTGTTGCAGGATTCCCGGCATACCGATTTTGAGATGGTATACTATAATGCGGATGGTAACGAAAGCACCATGTGCGGTAACGGCGGCAGATGTATTGCCGCGTTTGCCGCAAAGCTTGGCATCGCTTCCGGCAATATGACTTTTACTGCGGTAGATGGTACGCACCAAGCTGTAATGCAGGGAGACATAGTGGACCTTCAGATGCAGGATGTGGAAGTGATCAGCTTTTATGAAGATGGCAGCGTGATCATGAATACAGGATCGCCGCATCTCATCAAATGGGTAGGGGACGTTACCAAAACGGATGTGTTTAAAGAAGGCAGGGCGGCCAGGAATGAAGGCCGCTTTCAGCCTAAGGGGATCAACGTCAACTTTGCGACGTTGAAGGACGGGGTGCTTTTAATAAGGACTTATGAAAGAGGTGTCGAAGATGAAACGCTTGCCTGCGGGACCGGCGTAACCGCTGTCGCGATTGCATCGGTTGAACGGCAGACAGGAAGCTTTAATATTAAGGTAAAAGCTCAGGGAGGGGATCTTGTAGTCGCTTTTACAAAAGATTCGGCTACATCAGCAAAGGACATCCTGCTTTCGGGGCCGGCAAAATTCGTATTCCAGGGTACTATCGAACTTTGAAATCCATATTAATTAAAAGAATGTTCCCTGGGCTTGGGAGCTACTCAAAATATTTCAAAATGAATTATTGGTTGGTAAAATCGGAACCCTTCAAATATAGCTGGGAGCAATTTGTAAAAGACGGAAGGACCTTTTGGGATGGCGTGCGTAATTACCAGGCACGCAATAACCTGGCAGCCATGTCGAAAGGCGATAAAGTATTGTTTTATCACAGCAACGAAGGACTGGCAGTTGTTGGTGTCGCTGAAGTGCTGAAAACTGCATATCCTGATCCCACTACCGATGATGAACGTTGGGTAGCAGTGGATCTGAAGCCGCTGAAACCATTGAAGCGGCCGGTAACGCTCGCTGAAATGAAGCAGCAGCCGGGCCTCGAAAACCTTTCGCTGATCCGGCAGGGAAGATTATCTGTATGCAATGTAACTGAAGCAGAATTTAAACTTATAGCAAAGATGGGCGGTGAAAAATATTAATGCTGATTTTATCTGATAAAAAAGGGGCTTTGAGGCCCCTTTTTCGTAAATGCCCCTTAAAGTGGGGCTTTTTTTAATGTATAAAACAAATAGTATTGAATGTTGTTATTGTTTCATAAACCAAAAGACCGTTTTTATGAAAAGATCTTTAATGATTGGCGCAATGTGCTTTTTTTCTGTAGGCATAAGCCAGGCCCAGGGTATTATAGTAAACGAAATATCCCAGGGACCGACAGGACAAAAGGAATTTATCGAATTGCTGGTCGTAGGTAGTGAAAGCCAGACCACAGGTACTGTGGATATCAGCGACTGGATAATCGATGACAATAACGGGGCTTTTGAAACAGCCACGAATTCGACTATAGGAGTAGCAACCGGGCACTTCCGGTTCACTTCGAACGATACTACACAGAATATGCCTATTGGCGCGCTGATAGTAATCTATAATGTCGCGGATAAGAATGCCAATTGGGATTTTATTGAGCTGGATGGTGATGGCAATGACATTGCGCATATTGAAGATGCCGGTATGACTTATTATATACCGGGCACAAGCACTTTACTACGAGCCTGCTCGGGTCTGCCCAGTATGATCTCAGAATCCTACGAATATACTTCATCCGCAATTCCACCGACAAGCGCCAACTGGTCAGGACAAATAGGACTTGCCAACGGCGGGGATGCGATACAGGTAAGACAGCCGGATGGAACATTTTATCATGGCTTCGGGTTCAGCACTCCTACGCTTACTGATACATTTACGGTATTCCCGGTATTTATGGAGGGCGCTTTGAGCGCTTTCAATACCAATAAGGGTACCGGGGCGGCTAAAGTGACCTATCTTAATTGCGGGAGCTGGTATTTTACAGGGAATTATCAAACGGGTGCCGCTACAGCGGATATCGGCACCACCGCTGAAACACCGGGACAAGCCAATAATGCCGATAATGAAGATCTTATTGCCAGCGTAGCATCCGGCGCATTCAACTATGCTGAATTGACAAGCAATTTACCATGTCCGGAAATTTTACCTGTTACATTAGTGTCCTTTACGGCTTATCTCAATGACAATAATATTGTGGAGCTTGGCTGGACGACGGCCGGTGAAAAAAATAATGACTATTTCCTTGTTGAAAAAAGCAGGGATCAGAAACAATGGGCCGCGGCAGGTAGGGTAAAGGGGGCTGGCAATACTGCAGGCATTACCAGCTATAAGCTTATTGACGATAAACCTTATGAAGGTACCTCATTCTACCGCCTTGTCCAGGTCGACTTTGATGGCAGGAAAGCCATTTCGGGAATCGCTATGATTGGCAATGCTGCCCCGGGTGAACAATTGCTCGTTTACCCCAATCCGGTAAACGGCTTGCTTACCATTGATGGAAAATATGGCAACACCATTAATAAAGTAGTCATCCATGACGTAACCGGAAGGGTAGTATACCAGCAGGGAAACCCTGTAATGCCTTTGCATATCCGCACCGATGCCTGGAACAGCGGGAGCTATTTTATATCTGTGCAGCAGGCAACAGAGGTTACCAATCTCAGAGTAGTAAAGCAGTAGCCGGCCATACGGCATTGACTATGGCTGCGCTCAGCAGCCGGGCTTTTTAATGGTAATGGTAGGCGGCAAAAAAGAAAGACCCTATTTTTGCACGGCTATTTTCCATAAAGAACCGGATCTGTATCATGAAGCAATATCTACGTTTAGCATTAGTGATTATTATTATTGGCCTGTTACCTGTTATCAGTAATGCCCAGGGATTTAAAGAAGGAAAGCTCTGGCTGAATGAAGATGGCAGCAACTATTTTAAATTCACGCTTATGTCCCAGGCATGGCTGCGGTATACCTGGTTAAATCCCGGATCGACCATCGGGGGCTATGAAAAGGATAAGTATGCAGATGTCGGTATCAGGCGGGCACGCCTGCAGGCATATGGCCAGATAGCCGATCGGGTGTTTCTCTATACACAGTTCGGCATGAATAACTTCAGCTATACTTCCGATCGTAAGGCCGGCTTCTTTATTCATGATATTACCGGTGAATATGAAGCGGTAAGACGTTACCTTTCTCTTGGCATGGGGCTGTCGGCCTGGAATGGCCTGAGCCGTTTTTCCTCACCTTCAACGGGCTCTATCCTCGGATTGGATGCTCCGTTGTTTGAACAAAGCACCAATGACGTAACAGACCAGTTCCTGAGAAAGCTGGGTGTTTATGCAAAAGGGAAAATAGGCAAGTTCGATTACCGGTTGGTCATGAGCAGTCCTATGTCGGTTCAGAAGTCAGGTGGCTATTCACCGGAGATAGGCCGTTACGCCACTTTCTCTCCGGAGCCGCCTAAAATGCAATGGCAGGGCTATTTCAAGTATGATCTGCTGGAAGAGGAAAGCAATACTACGCCCTATATGGCAGGAACTTATCTGGGACAAAAGAAAGTGTTCAATATCGGTCTGGGATTTCAATACCAACCGGAAGCAATGTGGCATAAAGCCGATAACGGGGATACAGTGAGAAGCGCGATGAAAAATTTTGCCGCTGATATTTTCTACGATGCTCCCTTAAATGGAAAAGGCGCTGCCATCAGCATATATGCCGCCTACGTTCATTTTGATTTCGGGCCAGGACATATACGTAACCAGGCGACAATGAATCCTGCGAACGGCACAAACAATACAACCATTATTAACGGGAGCGGTAATGGCTACCCGTCTTTCGGTACCGGTAGCCTGTGGTATGCCCAGGTTGGCTACAAGCCGGCAGATAACCTGATCGGCAATACGACCCTGCTGCCATATGTAAGTGTACAATATGCAGATTATGACCGTCTTTCAGGAAATATGCTGTTCTGGGACGCGGGCGTAAACTGGCTGCTGAAAGGCCACATCTCCAAAGTAACCATTGCTTACCAGAGCCGGCCATTGTTCTATGCGGATGGCAGCGATTACGAAGCCAGGGGCGGTGGAAGGAAAGGTGGGGTTGTACTGCAATACCAGGTCCTGCTGAATTAGTAGCAGTAATACTATCGTAAATATATGCTGTCTATCCATAGCGCGGTTGGCCTGTCGTCAATTTTTACTTCTATCAGCGCTTTTTCATGCTCCGCTTTCAAAATGCTGGCAGGTGTACCGCGTAGCAATATCAGGGTAACCTTGCGTCCTTTGAAATGGTTCTGACAATAAGCCGGCAACCATCAGCATCAGGAGTAATATTTCATTGGTTGATGATTTTATTGATGAGCGCCGGGAGCTGGTCTTCAACCAGTACCTGGAAAATATCTGCGGCCGCATTAAAGCCATTGGCAGCGCAGGCATTTCGCCTGATCTCACTGGTTCTCGCGATCTCCGTTCTCATCCTGTCATAAATGATAATGCAGCCTTTATGCTTGGCTTTAAAGTCCTGGGGCGCCGTAATATGGCATTCGACCATATAGTCAGCTTCGACGGTATCACGGGTCAGCTTGGCATTCAGCCTTTTTAGTGTTTCCAGCACCATATACCTGCTTCTGTCATCATTACATTTCACAGAAAATACCTGGCCTTGCGCTTTCTGAAAAAAGAGGAACAGCAGCAGGCATATTGTGAGGATGTTCAGGCCGCTCTTCATTGATTGTTAGGATTAATACATCAGGTGAAAAAACGTAGCTGTTTTATGCAGGAAATGTCGCTCAAAATAATAACAGAAATCAATAAAAAGAAATAGGGCGCTGAATATTAAATGAAGGACCTGCAAAAAGGTTAAAAAGGGTTACAAGTATCTTGTTTTCAGGGAAGGAAGCGCCTGTCCTTTTAGCTGCAGGAATATGGATAAGGAATGTCCGCCGGCGCACCTTCATTAAATGTATTAAGCCTTTGACAGGAGCCGCGGATTCAGTATTCCCTTTTAGCTGATAGCGCCAGTAAAGCAGATGCCAGTAATATTGCAGAGAAAATAATCATAACTCAAATTTAATGATTAAATCATCTGTCCTATATTAATTTTCAGTACATGAAGATGGGGGAAACATCGTTTTTTTAGCCGGGTATTTTTCGTTTTTTAATGATGATCCGGGTTGTGTTCTGCCTGCAGCATATTAAGAAACGTTCTTTGATGGATCATTTCCGCGCCAAGGCTTAATAAATGCGGATTGGGCAGCTGGCAATCGATCAGGCTGATATCCGTATTTTGGCAGAGCCATATCAACGCGGCTTTTGAGGCGTTGTCTTCTTTGCTGAACATACTTTCTCCGCAAAACACACTGCCCACCTTTACCCCATAGATCCCCCCGGCCAGCTCCTGCCGCTGATTCCACACTTCGATACTGTGTGCGACTCCGATATTATGTAATTCTTTATAGGCTTTTTTCATTTCAGCTGTTATCCAGGTTCCATCCTGGCCCGGCCGGTAAATTGCGGCACAATTGTCAATTACAGATGAGAAATCCAGGTTAATGGTAATCTGATAATGCTTGCTGCGTAGCAATCTTTTCATACTCCTGCTGACGTAAATCTTATCCGGGAAGATAACGCAACGTTCATGGGGAGAGAACCAGCATATAGGGTCTCCTTCGCTGAACCAGGGGAAAATCCCATTATGATAGGCGTTTATAAGCCTATCGCTGCTCAGGTCGCCGCCTATTGCCAGCAGCCCATCGTCTTCCGCCAGGGATGGATCGGGGAAATCAACATTGTCGTCATCCAGATAGAATATCATGATCCTGCAAGGCTTGGTTTAGTCTCTTTTTTTAAAGCTGCCCGTAAGCATGCTGACAATGGTCTATTGCTGCTTCATGCTTCACCATCGGCCGGATAACCAGGGCTGTTAATTCCGGTATCCCATTTTTATATATTGAACTCCGGGTCAAATTTCTCCGTTTGCATCATATAAGGGAAATGGAACAGGATCATCTGGGGACAATCCCGCCATATCAGCTCTTTGAGCAGCGTTTTATTCAGCTCCTGTGTTTGCTTCGTCAATTGTCTTATGCCGAAAGTGCCAAAACGCAGATGTATACTTAGGCATTACCTGCTCGCCGGTCTGAGCGCATGGTACAGACCAGCATTGTCTTCCAGGCGCGGCTCCTGCCGGAACCAGAAAATTACAGAAATAATTTAAAAACAAGGCAAGTTACGCAGCTGTTCATTCCCGGCACAAAAAATCTTCATAATGCCTGACAGTATATCTGTGCTGCGGTTTTAGGATGTATCTTTATAGTTGAAATTTACTTATGGAGAAGAAGCATCATTACACAGTTACCGTTGAATGGAAAGGAAACAGAGGCACCGGTACCTCAGGTTATACTTCCTATGGCAGGGATCACATAGTTGCCGCTCCGGGTAAGCCGGACATAGAAGCTTCCGCTGATACAGCTTTCCGTGGCGATCCGTCCCGTTATAATCCTGAAGAGCTTTTGCTGGCATCGCTTTCGGGCTGTCATATGCTGTGGTTCCTGCATCTCTGCGCAGATCATGGCGTTATTGTAACAGGCTATACAGATCATCCGGAAGGAGTAATGACGGAGGATTCAAACGGTGGCGGACGATTCAGTGAGGTAGTTTTAAATCCAGTAGTGACGGTAGCGGAAGCGCATATGGCTGACGCTTTGGAGGAACTGCATCACAAGGCTCGGAGCTTTTGCTTTATCGCAAATTCAATGAATTTCCCGGTAACGCACAATGCCGGATGGAAGACAGATTCCGGGGAAGGATAACCCGTACGGGACAATTTGAATTATCTTTGCCCCATAAATGTCTTAATAAGCACTGTGCCGGATACTATATGGAAATAACTTACGAATTAGAAAATATAGATGAAGCTGTTGCTGAATTCTGGCAGTATGCAAAAGGTTACAGGGTCTGGGCACTTACGGGAGACCTGGGGGCCGGCAAAACTACCTTTGTAGGTGCAATATGCCGTTACCTGGGAACTGATACCTCAGCCAGCAGCCCAACGTTTTCGCTGGTGAATGAATATCGCTTTCCGGGACCGGAGGGGAAAGAGATGGCTATTTTCCATGCCGACTGGTACCGGCTTGGTGATGCCGAAGAGGCAATCAGTGCGGGTATGGAAGACATGATGGAGCGAAAAGACGGCTATTGTATTATTGAATGGCCCGAACGCGCGCCGGAACTTTTGCCGGCAGATACGTTATATGTAAGCTTTACGCTGCAGTCGGATACCCGACGCCTCCTTACCCTTAGCCCACAAGAAATATCATAGCGGATTGCAAACATTTGGCTACATTCGCTCCATACTTTACGAGTGATAATACTATTCTGATAAAAACATATGTCCTTACTATCGATACGAAACCTGAAAAAAAATTATGCCACGCAAAGAGCGGTAGATGATATCAGTTTTGATATTGCACGGGGAAGCATATTTGGCCTGCTGGGACCTAATGGCGCCGGCAAAAGTACTTTGCTGCGTATGATCACGGGTATCTTTTATCCGGATGAAGGGAATATAAATTTTGAAGGAGAGCTGTTTGATCCTAAAAAGCATACAGCCGATATGGGCTATATGCCGGAAGAGCGCGGGCTATACAAAAAAATGAAGATCGGTGAGCAGGCACTGTACCTCGCACAGCTTAAGGGCCTGTCAAAGAAAGATGCAGAACAACGCAGCAAAGAGTGGTTTGCGCGGCTGGATATGGAATCGTGGTGGGGCAAAAAAGTGGAAGACCTGAGCAAGGGCATGAGCCAGAAACTCCAGTTTGTTACGACCGTGATCCACAAACCCAAGCTGCTGATCCTGGATGAACCGTTCAGCGGTCTTGATCCTGTAAATGCCAACGTATTAAAGGATGAGATATTCCGGCTTGCCCAGGAAGGAACAACCATTATTTTCAGTACGCACCGCATGGAGCAGGTAGAGGAAATATGTGATCATATCGTACTGCTGAACCTTGGAAAAAAGATACTGGATGGTACGGTAAAGCAGGTAAAGCAGGAATTTAAAGAACATATTTTCAGCATTACGCTTGACAATACGGAGAGCATGCTCCCGGAACATATAAAAGTATTGCAGCAACGGGAGAACAAGCTGGTGTTCCAGCTGCAGGATGGCGTAAGCTCTAACCAGGTATTGCAGCACTATATAAACCAGGGGAATACCATCCATGCATTCGAAGAAATATTACCTTCCCTGAATGATATATTTATCCGGCTGGTGCAGGGAACGCCGGCTGCAAGGGCCTTTCAGCAATAAAATCAATACCCGGCTTCCTGATTTAAAGGCTTATAAAATATGATGCTATATCCCCGCCGGAATGATTCCGGTATCACTATTTACTTTCCATAAGCCTATAACGACCTCTGTTAGGATGTTTTTCCTGGCAGCCTGGCATAAAGAGGGTGTCATTATCTTTCCATACCAGGTTTTGTTTATGGCTATAATACCATTCAGTAACAGCTTTTTTTAACATTTTGCGCCGTGCCGGATGGATGCCTGGATATTGCCGGTAGCTGTTATAGCCACTATCCTCCGTAATGGGAGGCTCTGCTCCTGTCAGCACAGGCACAGGGAGAGTGTCTATTATTTCTCTGAGGGCTATATAAGCAATATCCGCTACTGTGTACCACTCCTGCATATTAATGGCAACCTTTGTTTCTGTAGTATCCTCGAGGTTCAGCAGCAGCCCGGGTATTGCTTTGTCTTTTAACTTTACTACCCGCCAGAAAATATCCGAAGTATCACAATTCCCGGTAGCAGGGATACCTGCCGTATACTTAAGGCTGTCGGCCATATGCTCGTACAGACCTTTGGCGATCATCGGATCTGCTGCAGGCCGGGGTTGGGTCATGGCTACAGGAACCCGTCCTGTTTCTTTCCCCGCATGACTGGTATACCTGATATGGTAGTACCTGCCTGATTTACCAAGAGGTTCTATTTGCTGATAGGCATAGGTTCCGTTTCGTAAAGTATAGCATTTGCTGTTGGCATCGTACAGGAAGTGCCTGGCTTTAGCTGAAGCGATCAGCTGCCTGTAGGCCTGTAGGCTGATAAGACTATAATCTAACACTACATGTTGTCCGCCTTCCGCTTCATAACCCGTCAGATAGGATACCACGATCCGCTCGTCTTTCTTATTAATGAATCCGTAGCTTTCCATGCCGGCTTTTCCCACAACCGGCATCGGAATAAATCCTTTTCGCTGCAGGATTGTCACATTAGCTTTGTCTTCATGGTTGAATGCCTGCTGAAGCTCCCGTAGCGTAAGCGTTTGCGCATGGATATTCTCCGTAAGTAAAAGCAGGCCGATAAGTAGACTGCCGATTGTTTTCCTGTTCATTTTTTAATGGTCTTATCTGCATATACTCAGGACAAGTCTACTCAAAGATAGGGGCCTTGCACCGACCCTGCGAAGCAACTTAATATCCGCAGGCGGCAGGCTCAAATTCGCTTATGTCTGCGCAAAATGCGATCGGGGCAGAAAACACTAAATTGCCAGGGTAGTGAAAGCAAACCGGTCAACATCGAACAGCCCTTTATCCGTTATCTTCAGGGATGGGATGACGGGAAGTGCCAGGAACGAGAGGGTCATGAAAGGAGCGTCAAGCCTGCACCCGGCATTTTTTACTGCCTGATCCAGCATTTCATATAGCCTTGCAGTTTCTTCCGCGCTGGTGGTGGTCATAAGGCCGCCTACCGGTAGCGGCATAACCAGCATGTTCCTGCCGTCGCTGAAGCTGATACCGCCTTTATGCTCAATGATCCCATTGACTGCCATACAAATGCTGTCATCGTCAGTTCCTGCTACAACAATATTGTGGCTGTCATGAGCTACTGATGACGCCAAAGCCCCGCTTTTTACGCCAAAATTCCGTACAAAAGCCTTCGCAACAGGAGTTTTTTTATAGCGGTTCACCACACAGATCTTGATGATATCCTGTGCCGGATCTGGCATTATGTATCCTTCGTCTGTTACCGGCAGGCCGGCTGTCGAAGAGCCGGTTACGATCTGTCCGTTTAAAGCATCAATGATCCGGCAGGAAACCCGGTTGTCCGCCGGATTGGGAATCAGAAAATCTCCTGGTTGCAGGGGATCGATATTAAAGTTGTTTACCGGGATGACGGGTGGGGGTGTAAATAATGCCTGGCGGCCATCGAATACCATTGTCCCGTTTATATAGGTAGCCATTACATCGAATGACTCCAGGTCTTTTACCATTATAAAGTCCGCGGGATGTCCTTCCTGCAACAATCCTGTATCCAGCTTATAATGCAGTGCCGGCAATATACAGGCGGCATACAGTACATCAAACAGGTCTATACCATAGGCTACTGCCCGTTTAACCAGTAAATTGATGTGGCCTTTTACCAATTCATCGGGATGCTTGTCGTCGCTGCAGAACATCATCTTTTTAGGATACAGCTTCATAAGGCCGACAAGCGCATCAAAATTCCTGGCAGCGCTTCCTTCCCTGATAAGCACCAGCATGCCTTTCTGTAGCTTATCCAGTGCTTCTTCGGCAGTAAAGCATTCGTGGTCTGTGCTGATACCGGCAGCGATATATCGGCCGGCATCTTCCCCGCGCAGACCTGGCGCATGGCCATCTACGGGTTTATTGTACTTTTTTGCAACGGCTATCTTGGACATTACCAGATCATCGCCCGCAAGTACACCCGGAAAATTCATCATTTCGGCCAGGTACCTGATCTCCGGTTTCTGCAGCAGGTGATCGATATCCGCGGTATCAAGCACAGCGCCGGCAGTTTCGAAAGGCGTGGCAGGCACACAGGAGGGGGCTCCGAAATTAAATTTCAGCGGTGATTGCCCGGCATTGGCGATCATAAACTCTATTCCGGGGATACCACATACGTTGGCAATCTCATGTGGGTCGCTTACGGTAGCGACGGTTCCATGGGTTACGGCGATTTTGGCAAATTCAGCCGGCACAAGCATGGAGCTTTCAATATGGATATGCGCATCTATAAAACCGGGGAGCAGGTATTGATCTTCTGCATAATCGGTCTTTTTTATATGGAGGATCCTGCCATCCGCCACAGTTATTTCCACAGGATAAATCTCTCTGTTCAGGATATCCACCAGCTTTCCGCTAATGCGTTTCATAATTATCTATGTTATTGTCCCTGTTTCCTGTATTTGGATTTGAAGAAATTCTGAAACTCTATATACTGGCTTTTAGGCTCGTCCCGGTGAGCGATAAGATATTTCCAGAACGCCTCTACAAATACAAGCAGCAATATTGTCTCTTTCTCCGGCTGATCATATTTAAGGTCTTTGAACGTTTTGATGAGCATTTCATGTACAGGCTGCATAAAGCGTTCATGCTGTTTCATGGAGACTTCCATATCCAGGAGACGGTATTGCAGCTCCCAGAACTGGGGTTCTTCCCATACCAGCTTATAGGGCAGATCAATGACCGTAAATATGAAATCCAATGGCTCCTTGTCCTGAAAAATACCCCTGTTATGCTCAACAATTCTTTTGTAGCCGTCTTTTATGATAAATGCGAGTAACTTCTCTTTATTACCGAAATGTTTAAAAATAAGCGCTTCCGAGACACCGGCATCTTTCGCGATCAACTGTGTAGACGTATTTTCGTATCCCCGCTCGGCAAATAATTTTAGACCACTTTCTGCAATCTTTTGTTTTCTGTTCATTTAAGCTGACAACATAAGGACTAATAAAAAAAGGGAAAGAATCAATGAGATATAACCATTGAAGTGTAATAATTCATTGGTTTTAATATACATCATGATTCATTTTTAAGCTATAAAAATAAAAAAAATACCTGCTGATTTCCAAACCGGCAGGTATTTTTTCGCATCTGTCTGAATTTTTTAACTGAATGCATCTTTAATCTTGTCAAAGAAGCTTTTCTCTTTTTTCGCCTCTTCACCGGGAATAAAATTGTCGGAAGTACGCATCTTTTCTATAAACTTCTGCTCTTCATCCGTAAGGTGCTGGGGCGTCCATACTTTTACCTGTACCAGCTGGTCCCCTTTATGATAGCCGTTCAGTTCAGGGAATCCTTTGCCTTTAAGCCTGAATATTTTCCCGCTTTGTGTACCTGCCGGTATTTTTATTTTGGCTTTTCCTTCCACTGTTGGTACCTCTGCGTGTGTTCCGAATACGGCATCAGGGAAAGATATTGGTAAAACATACTGCACATCCAGTCCGTCACGGCTTAGTTCAGGATGTTTTTCCTCTTCGATAAGGATCAGCAGGTCTCCTGCAGGTCCGCCCCGCTCACCGGCATTACCCCTGCCACTCATGCTCATTTGCATGCCTTCCTGTACACCAGCCGGGATATCCATACTAACGGTTTCTTCTCCGTAAACACGTCCTTCGCCTTTACAGCTCCCACATTTTGCCGTGATAGTAACGCCTTCTCCATGACAGGCTGGGCAGGCGGTTACTGTTTGCATCTGGCCGAGGAAGGTGCTGGTTACCCTTCTTACCTGCCCGCTTCCCTGGCAGGTAGCGCAGGTCTGTACGGAATTGCTGTCTTTGGCACCGCTTCCGTTGCAGGTATTACAGCTTACATATTTTTTTACTTTGATCTTTTTATTGGTACCATTGGCTATCTCAGCATAGTTCATTTTTATTTTTACCCTGAGATTAGACCCCCTGCTGCCCCGCTGGCGGCCTCCTCCCTGGCGACCGCCTCCTCCGAAGAAGCTGCCAAACATGTCATCTCCGAAAATATCCCCGAAATTGGAGAATATATCTTCCATGCGCATACCGCCCTGCCCGCTAAAGCCGCCGCCCCCAGCACCACTCATACCGGCATGTCCGAACCGGTCATACTGCGCTTTTTTATTGGTGTCGCTAAGCACTTCATATGCTTCTGCAGCTTCTTTAAACTTTTCCTCCGCAACGGTATCTCCCGGGTTGCGGTCAGGATGGTATTGCATTGCCACCTTCCGGTAGGCTTTTTTTATTTCATCTGCCGATGCACCTTTCTGCACGCCAAGCACTTCATAATAATCTCTTTTGCTCATATCGCATATGCCGGGGATATATTATCCCGGTTATTATATTTTAATAAATATTATTTTCCAACCACCACTTTTGCATGACGTATAATTTTGTCATTCAGGTAGTAGCCTTTGCTTACTTCATCTATCACTTTACCTTTCAGCTCTTCCGTAGGTGCGGGAATTTCGGTAATGGCCTCATGCATATCCGGGTTGAAATCTTCTCCTTTGCTGGACATTTCCTGCAGGCCTTTTGAATTCAGTGTATTCTTTAACTTGCTGAATACAAGTGATATACCATCCTTTATTAAAGTGATGTCGTCGGTCTTTTCAATTTGCTGTAAAGCTCTTTCGCTGTCGTCTACAACATCCAGAAGGGATTTGATAAGGTCTTCGGATGCATTTTTCACCAGCTCTATGCGTTCTTTTGCATTTCTTTTTCTAAAGTTATCAAATTCAGCCGCGAGACGAAGATACTTATCATTGGCTTCCTTAGCCTCTGCCACTAGCTTATCATAGCGCTCGTCTGTATTTTCTTCTATTTCATCGTTTAAATGCGTTGTTCCTGCCAAACTATCATCTGAATTAAACATCATGGCAGCATCTTCTATATTTTGATCTTTTTCCGGCTGAGATTCATTCTGTAGGTCCTTTTCGTTCTGTGTCATAGGTCTTTTTTTCTTAAATAGGTTGTTTAACTTGCTCACGGTTTATATGTTCAATAATATTGCCAAAGTTGTTTTTTGCCAAAATGACACTTTGATAAAGCGTATCTTCTTATAATTGTCAATGGTCCCTTGTCAATAAAAAATGGGCCAGCTGCAACAGCTGCTCCTTTCGATGCTGTTCGATATTGATACTATCCAGGTTTCTAATTGATAGTTCAAAATATTGATTTATAGCATTTTTTGTTATGCTATCTATATTTAATTCTCTGTAAACTCCGGTTGTGTATGTAACCTTTTCTTCATCCCGCAATTTATTGTATTCAGCCAGGCGGCTGTTTTGGCCGGCGTCTGCAATAGCGCCTGCCTTAAGGGTCAGGTATGTTTTTTTATTGGAGCGGATATCTCCCCCCGGTTTCTTGCCGGTTTTTTCAATAGTTCCGAAAGTGTCCAAATAATCATCCTGTAGCTGAAAGGCGATGCCCAGGTTTTTGCCGAAATCATAAATGCGCTGTGCGTCCTCCGCCGGAGCATTGCTCAGAATTGCCCCGGCTTTTAATGCGCCAGCCAATAATACTGAGGTTTTTAAAGTTATCATTTTCAGGTAATCATCTATTGTTATATCATCTGAATTCTCAAAGTCCATATCCCATTGTTGTCCTTCGCATACTTCGATCGCCGTTGTGTTGACCAGGTTAAGGATAGCGGGTAGATATTCAGGCCGTATCATGCCCAGCAGCTTATAGGAAAAAATATTCATCACATCACCCGACAGTATACCGGATGCCAGCCCAAACTTATGGTGAACGGTTGCCCTTCCTCTTCTTAAAGGGGCCTTATCCATAATATCGTCATGAATAAGCGTAAAATTGTGGAACAGCTCAATAGCCATTGCCACATAATAGGCATCTTCGGGAATATGGTCAGAAAACAGCTCGGTGGCCATAAGGCATAAAGCCGGCCTTATGCGTTTTCCTCCAGCTTCTAGTATGTACCTGCAGGGATCATACAGGTTTTCCGGCGTATGCGGAAATGGGTTGTTTTTCGTGAAGTAATCTTCAAATAAAGAGATGGTTTGCTGAAAGGTATGCATGCTTTATTTAATGAGTGCCGCAAAACTACTATACATTCGGCATATGAAATGGCGTAAATAATATGATTATTCCGGGTTTTTCCGGGTTTTGTGATGTCCTGGCCTGGCATGATGACCATGTTTCTTCTTGTTACCTGAAGTATATACGGCATCAGGTCTTTTGACTACGTCCTTATTTTTAGGCAGCCTTAGCTGTATGATCCCTGTATCATTAAGCGGGAACGGGTTGTTTTCTTCTACAGGAATGGTAAAGCCTATTAGTTTCTGGATATTCTTCAGGTCATCTTGTTCTTCTTCATCACAAAAAGACAGGGCAGCGCCGGCAGCGCCGGCACGACCGGTCCTCCCTATGCGATGCACATAAGTTTCCGGTACTTCCGGTAGTTCGTAATTAATTACCTGTGGCAGGTCATCTATATCAATTCCCCGGGCTGCTATGTCCGTTGCTACCAATATTCTTATTTCGCCTGTCTTAAAATTATTCAGCGCTCTTTGCCGGGCGTTCTGCGATTTATTGCCATGTATAGCATCGGCTTTTATGCCGGCTTTATTCAGTTCTTTTGCGATGCGGTCTGCCCCGTGTTTAGTCCTTGAAAACACAAGCACACGGTTCCGGATCTTTTCTTTCAGGAGATAGACCAGCAGCTTTCGCTTATCGCTTTTGGCAACGAAGTAAATTTTTTGCTGAATTGTTTCTGCGGTTGAGGAAACCGGCGTTACGGTTACTTCTGCCGGGTCAGTGAGTATGGAAGTAGCCAGTTTTTGTATTTCCGGCGGCATGGTCGCAGAAAAGAACAGGGTCTGCCGGACAGGGGGAATTTTAGCGATCACTTTTTTTACATCGTTAATAAATCCCATATCCAGCATACGGTCGGCCTCATCCAGCACAAAGGTATTAATATGCGACAGCGAAAGCAGCTTCTGGCTTAACAGATCATGAAGACGTCCCGGTGTCGCTATCAGGATATCGCAGCCTCCCTTCAGCGCTTTTACCTGGTTGCCCTGCGGAACACCGCCAAAAATCACAACATGTTTCAACCGGAGGTTTTTACCGTAAGCTGTAAAGCTGTCGTTGATCTGTATAGCCAGTTCCCGTGTAGGCGTCAATATTAAAGCCTTTATATTATTATTGGTGATATACGAAGGATGGCTGAGCTTCTGGATAATAGGAATGGCGAAAGCCGCCGTCTTCCCCGTTCCGGTCTGTGCACAGCCCAAAAGGTCCCTTCCGGCTAATATGAACGGTATTGCCTGTGCCTGGATAGGCGTAGGCTGCTGATATCCCTCAGATGCCAGCGCATCCGATATGGGCTTAATAAGATTTAAATCGTTAAAGGTCATGTATACAAGCCGTCCTTTAATGGATTTCGAACGGCAGCGGCAAAGGTAGTCTTAATTTACGGGAAGCACTGCTATATGAAATGAAACAGAATAAGCTACCTGCCTTATTGATACAGGTAGCTTATTACAGTAGTGTTCCATTCTTAATTATCTGCAATCATCATCTGCCTGATATATTTTACTGGGGCGCTTCCATAGGAAAGAAACTGCTCTTGAAATTGCTTCAGGTTGAACTGATCCCCCAGTTTTTTCCTGTATGCCTCCCTGAGATCATAAATCTCTTTGTACCCTGTATAATAGCTGGTAAGCTGTACGCTGGTAACACTTACCCTTTTCCATTTGCCCTCGGCCTCAGCCTGCTGCTGGAAGGCTTCCTGTGTCAGCAAGCGGATAGCTGCGTCTTTTTGCATATTCTGCGTGTGGACGCTGTAATCAAGAATAGTATTGCATACGGTACGCAGATGCCATTTATACCACATCAGCCACATTTCAGGTGTGTTATCGCCATAGCCATTTTCCAGCATCATCTGTTCCGTATATACGGCCCATCCTTCCACCATAGCGCCATTACCAAACAGGGATTTGACAAGGCTTGGTGACTGGTTGGAATAGACAAGCTGTGTATAATGTCCTGGTATAGCCTCATGAATATTCAGTATCTGCAAAATATAATTATTGTATTCCCGCAGGTAACTTTCGGCCTTTGCTGCAGGCCAGCCTTCCAGGCTCCCTACATTATAATAGGTATTCCCGCTTTTATCGTAAGGGCCGGGAGCGTTGATCGAAGCACCGGCCACCCCGGCCATATATGCCGGTTCTTTTCGGACCACCAAAGGTTTGGCAGGATCTATATAGATAAGGTTTTTTTCTTTAATGAAGTTGATAAGTACAGGTAGTTGCTTTTCGATAGCCAACTGGAACTCTTCCGGCTTTACATGATCAATGGAAAGGGTATCGATCAGCTTCCCGATCATTTGAAGGGAATCGGCAGGCAAGGGCCTGTTGCCAAAATATTTTGGCCAGAGCTGGCGGCCAAGCCGGGCCATTTCTTCATGAAGAAATTTTTTCCTGTCATTTGCCATTGCAAATATTTCTGCTGCGGTAAACCTGGATTGAATATCATACCTGAATTGCTGCTCATACAATTCAGCGCCCAAACGGAAGCTTCTTGGCTTGTCGGGGGCCAGGTTTTTAAGCCAGGCTGCATAATTTTTTATGGCGGAAGCGGCGTTATTTGCCGCCGCAATCATTTTTTCCTGCTCTCCGGGAGCAAGCGGAAGTTTTTTTAAAGAGTCGGCAAAATCAGATTCAAATATGGACAAGCCACCGAGATTCTGATCTATAGCCAGGCTGGTAAGCTCCGGTACGGGGTTCTTTATATTGGCTTTTGCAGCTTCATAGTATGCCGGAACGGCCAGCAGCCTTTTATAAAAATTATCGACCCTGCTGCGTAGCGGCGCATAATGCTCATTAAGCATAAACGCAAAGAGATCGCTGATGTTATACTGGGACGGGTCCCATTCTTCACGTTTTGCTTCAGTTATCTGCCATTTCTTCTTTTCGAGCTCGTTTTGTATAATATTGTAATCTATACGGAACGGGGCGCTGAGCTTTTCTTTATCGAAACGCTTGAGTGAATCCAGCCAGCCATTACAGAAACGGACAATGTTTTCGGTATAAAGCTGATCCGGAACGGGGAGGATACTGTCATAGTTATGATAGCCGGCCATAGTTGCCGCTTCGGGCTCCTGTTTCCAAAGTTCGTTGATAAAACGTTCGGAAAATTGCTTGAAAGCCTCGTCGGGCTGGAGATCCCGTCTGCCGGTATTATTGCTGCTGCATGCCGGTATTATTGCCAGGCATGCCAGGTAGAAATACGACTTTAATTTCATGTTTTTAATTGAGAGATATAAAATAGAACATTTTTTTTGCCTTTGTTTGCGAAATTAATCATCTGACTGGGTTTGGAACAGGTTAGGATATGATATCGAATGAGAAAAGCAGGGTAGTAATGAACAGAACGACGAGTCCGATCAAAAAGAAATAGTCGGCAATCTTTTCCAGCCGGAAGCTCTTTTTTTTGTTACCTCTTATGGAAAGAAAAGAGAGCAGGCAGCTGGTCATGAAAAGCACAACAGCACCTGCGGTCATTTCATCAATAAATGTTTTCTGCGAGATATTAAACAGTTTCAGGGAGGTGAGCAATATAAAACAGATACCCAACAGGTTGGATGAAGCATTTAATATATGCGGGGATTTTTCATTAAACGAGCTCATACCTGGACATATCCATAAAGATATAACACTTTCCTAAACGGGAGCGATAATGTGTCATTTTGCGATCAGTACCGGTACTTTTACCAGGTGTCTCACTTTATTGACCGTTTCACCAAAAATGAAATCCTTTAAGCCCCGGTGCCCGTGGCTGCCTACTACCAGCAGATTAACGGCCTCTTCCTCGCATATCCTGGCTATTTCACGTGTCCGCCTTTTGTAGCCCAGGTGGTATTTTGCCTTGAACCCTTTATCCTCCAGGATTTTTATATAAGCTTCCATTCTTATTTTATCCTGCCTCGTTTCAAAATCCTCTGCTTCTGTCTCCATCATTTTCGAAGAGGCGCTTTCCGTAATATGGATCAGCACAAAAGTAGCGGAGGGTTCTGCCATGCTCAGCCCATAAAGGAGCACGCGCTCATCCGTTTCGGAATAGTCAAGGGCAAGCGCAATTTTGTCAAATACCATTACCGTATCCATATTGAGCTTTTTCCTGGGTGCATGGATATCCCGTGTGACTGTTCTTCTTTGTTTTATTACCGGGTAAATAACCGTCAGCAGCAGTAAGGCCAGCAATCCGGCCACACCGGCAATGATAATTATGTCAATAAATAAATTTTGGCTTGCTGAAAGCCAGTCCCTCACAGTATCCATTACAAGTCCGAGGTTCAGTACGGTAATTACAGCGGCGATAAGCCAGGCAAATATCTTTACTGTTGTGCTGATGGTAAATTTACCCATTCTTTTCCGATCGCTGACGAAGTGTATCAGCGGAATTACCGCGAATGCGAGCTGCATACTGAGCAATACCTGGCTGAATATAAGCAAAGACCCTACTTTGCTTTCGCCACTGATAAGGATTACGAGTATAGCAGGCACTATCGCGATTATACGGGTGAGCATGCGCCGGAGGGCGGGGCTGATGCGTAAACGGAGATAACCTTCCATTACGATCTGCCCGGCCAGCGTTCCGGTTACCGTGCTGCTCTGGCCGGCTGCTATAAGAGCAATGGCAAACAGCCTGGGTGCCCACTCTGAGCTGAGCAGCGGCGCCAGCAATTCGTGGGCATCTTTCAGCTCTGCAATATCCGTGTGGCCGGATTTGTGAAAAACGGCTGCGGCAAGTATCAGTATAGCGGCATTAACAAATAATGCCAGGTTAAGCGCAATAGCGCTGTCCCAGAAATTATACTTCAACGCTTTTCGTATAGATGATTCATCCCGCTGGATTTTCCGCGTCTGCACCAGGGCAGAATGCAGGTACAGGTTATGCGGCATCACGGTAGCGCCTATAATTCCGATGGCAATATATAAAGCTTCCGTATCCGGGATACGGGGTATAAAGCCTTTAACTACAGAAGGGATGCTGGGCTGGGCCAGTATCATCTCCGTGAGGAAACACATACCGATCAGCGCTATCATGCCTATGATAAACATTTCCATTTTCCTCATCCCGAGTCTCTGCAGCCACAATAAGAGAAAAGTGTCCAGCAGGCTGATAAGGACTCCCCATATAAGCGGCAGCCCGAATAATAACTGTAATCCGATAGCCATACCCAGTACTTCTGCAAGATCGCAGGCAGCTATGGCTATTTCTGCCAGCAGGTACAGGACGAAATTCATTCCACGCGGGTAGGTTTCCCGGTTACATTGGGCAAGATCTTTTCCCCAGACGATCCCGAGCCTTGCACTCAGGGTTTGCAGCAGCAGGGCCATTATATTGCTCATCAGCAATACCCATATCAGCGTATAGCCAAATTTGCTTCCTCCTGCGATATCTGTTGCCCAGTTGCCCGGATCCATATATCCTACGCTTACCAGGTAAGCGGGCCCGAAAAAAGCAAGTATCTTACGCCATTTGCTCTTTTTATCCGTAGTGCTGATGGAATTATGAACCTCTTCAAGCGAACGATGCTGATTGTTCAATACTTTATCTTTTATTTTTAGGCAAATCTAAAAAATATTTTTAATAACCATTAATGTTTGGCTAGGCCGTAATACCATATAATTAGGAATTATTTAATTGTACCTGCACCAACAAAAAGCACCGAACCATGTTAGGTCTGTATAAAATAGAGCGCATGCCTTTTGTTAATGAGCATATACCCGGTAAGGTTAATATCTATTATGAAGATTCCGGGAGCGGCCGGCCGCTGATACTGATCCACGGATGGCCTCTGTCCGGAGATATGTGGGAATACCAGGTCGCGGCGCTTACAGGGGCAGGCTTCCGCTGTATTACCTACGACAGGCGGGGATTTGGCCGGTCTGGCCGTCCTTACGAGCCATATGATTATTCCACGCTTGCAGACGATCTGCATGACCTTATCCAGCACCTTGAGCTTGAAGAAGTAACCCTGGCCGGATTTTCCATGGGAGGCGGAGAAGTGGTCCGTTACCTGAGTAAATATGGCGCTTCAAAGATATCAAAAGCCATACTGATCAGCTCTGTAGTGCCGTATTTACTCAAGACGGGCAATCACCCGGAAGGTGTGGATGCCAATATATTCGATGAGATGATTGCAGCTATATACGATGACCGCCCGGCTTTCCTTAAGGAATTCGGAAGGACATTCTATGGCGTATCGTTAATCAACAGCCTGGTAAGTGATGCGGTTTTGCAATGGACCCAGGGACTTGCAGTAAACGCTTTTCCCAAGGCTACAATAGATTGTGTGCGTTCTTTCAGCGAAACGGACTTCAGGGAAGAGTTATCATCGCTGAGTATGCCGGTACTGATAATTCACGGGGACCATGATAAGATCGTACCTGTAGAGGCCACCAGCCAGCTTGCAGCAGGCCTTATTGCCAATAATGAATTTATCATTTACCAGGGAGCTCCTCATGGCCTGTTCCTTACACATAAGGAGCGATTGAATGATGATATAATTACTTTCATGAGAAAATAGACAGGAAAATTATGAACATCCAGGAACTGAAAAATGAAATCAGTGATAAAGAACTGCGGTTGAGTCAGCTTAGATCAATGGATATGAACAAGCTTACTCCTGACATCAGAAAGCTGATCACGTCGCTGGAAAAAGAGATTGCCGACTTGAAACAACGATTGGGAGAAGAACAGTAATACTTAATTGTTAAATCAATTTCATATGACTGATAAGAAAAAAAACGCTCCTCAGAACAAGGCTCCTAAAAAGAAAGGAATGCCGGAAATCAGGGAGCAGGATCGTAATGATCCGCACAGGGGTATAACGAAAACACCGCCTCAGCATGGGAAGCTTGCTCCGGAGGAGGAGGAATTTGATGAAGATGATTTCAGGGAAGAGCCTGAGCATGATGAAGAGGAGGAGTAACCCTGATTAAAAATGCCGGAGGAAATTTCCGGCATTTTTATGTGTTGATATATTATATCGCTATTTATATCAACAATCAGCACTGGTATGTGTTGATTGTTAAAGCCTGTACTAATTTATATCAAGAAGAATGGAAGATCCAAAGCTGATTATTGTTTCTAATCGTCTGCCCGTCAGGGTCCAGATAAAAGATGAAGAATGGAAATATCATGAAAGTGAGGGTGGCCTGGCAACCGGTTTGGGAAGCATTTACCAGGAGGGTAATAATATCTGGGTAGGATGGCCCGGTGCAATTATAGAAAATGAAAAAATAAGAAATATTATAGCGCGGGATTTCGAGCGGAAAAATCTAAAGGCGGTTATGCTGACGGCAGAGGAGGTTGATCGCTTTTATGAAGGTTTTTCCAATGAAACGCTATGGCCTCTTTTCCACTATTTCCCTACTTATGCCAGCTATGCGCCGGAAGACTGGGAAGCTTATAAAACAGCCAATCAGAAATTCGCGGATGCGGTACTGGAAATAGCTAATACCGGAGATACTATCTGGATCCATGATTACCAGCTGCTCCTGGTCCCGCAGCTGATCAGGGATAAAAAAAGCGATGTGAACATCGGCTTTTTTCAGCATATCCCTTTCCCGTCTTTTGAAGTATTCAGGCTTATCCCCTGGCGTGAGCAGCTGCTGAAGGGTGTGCTTGGGGCCGATCTTATCGGTTTTCATACCTATGATGATGCCCGGCACTTTATCAGCGCTGCGACGCGCATTCTTAATATCCAGTCAATGGCTAACGAATTGCTGATCGAAGACCGGACGGTTCTTATTGACGCTTTTCCGATGGGTATTGATTATGAGAAATACAGGAATAATGTATTTGAAGATAAGACCCGTAAAAATGAGCGTAAGCTGGCGCAGCTGATAGCCGACCGTAAGCTGATGATATCGATTGACCGGCTGGATTACAGCAAAGGAATATTGCAAAGGCTGCATGCCTACAACCTATTCCTGAAAAAACACCCGGAGTCATGGGAGCATATAGTTTTTTTCCAGCTGGTAGTTCCCTCCCGGGACAAAGTACCGCAATACGCTACCTTACGGGAAGAAATAAACAGGCTGGTTTCCGATATCAATGCCCGATACGGAACGCTTACCTGGCAGCCCATCAGCTATTTTTACAGATCGTTTCCCATGGAAATGCTCTCAGCCCTGTATTCCTCAGCGGATATTGCGCTGGTAGCGCCTTTGCGCGACGGAATGAATTTGGTAAGCAAGGAGTACATTGCGAGTAAGGTGAACAGAAGAGGTGTTCTGATACTAAGCGAAATGGCAGGAGCATCCAAGGAATTATATGAGGCGATTATTGTCAATCCTAATAACCGGGAGGAAATGGCGGATGCCATCAGAGATGCCATCAGTATGCCGGAAGCAGAGCAGGAGCGACGTATGGAGATCATGCAGCAGACGGTTGCCAAATTTAATGTCCGTCACTGGATAAAGAATTTTATGGAAAGACTGAAAGAGATAAAGATAAAACAACAACAGCTTAGCACAAGAGTGATCAGCCCGCACAGAAGACAATCTATGGCTGCGCAGTATAAAGCAGCGGCAACAAGGCTTATATTCCTGGACTATGATGGTACGCTGGTACCGTTTAACCCGGACCCGCTCAGGGCAAGGCCTGATGCAGAGTTGTTGGAGCTGCTCCGGAATATTTACAGTGATCCGGCCAACAGGCTGGTATTGATCAGCGGCAGAAAGAAGGAAACGCTTGAAGAGTGGATGGGTGAGCTGCCCATTGATATAATTGCCGAACATGGAGCCTGGCTAAAAAAAGCGAATGACGGATGGCAGATTGCCGAAGATTTGAATAACGAATGGAAAAGCGAGTTCCTGCCTCAGCTGCAACAGTTTGAAATGCGCACGCCGGGATCATTTATTGAAGATAAAAGCTATTCGCTCGCCTGGCATTACCGTAAGGTTGATGAAGGTTTCGGGGAACTGCGGGCAAAAGAGCTGATCGGTAATCTTAAATATGCTGTAGTTGACATGGGGCTGCAATTACTGGAAGGTAATAAGGTAATTGAAATAAAAAGTGCCAATGTAAATAAAGGCAAAGCAGCAAAGGAATGGCTTAAAGAATATCCCGCATCCTTTACACTGGCTATCGGCGACGATTATACAGATGAGGACACTTTTAAAGCAATGCCGGAAAATGCCTATACCATTAAAGTAGGGCAGGGTATGTCTGTAGCTACTTATTACCTTAAGAACCCCCAGGAAGTAAGAGTATTGCTTCAGGAATTGTATACAACAGATATCGGAACGAATATAACAGGGGAAAGTAAAGAATCTCCTGTTATAAAAAGTTAGGCATGTCCATTTTCTTGGCAATCCGGTATGCGGCATTCATTAAGCCTACATGGCTGTAAGCCTGTGGAAAATTGCCCCATTGGCTTCCATCGTGGGGGCTTACATCTTCGCTGAGCAATCCCAGGTGGTTACCGTATTTCAGCAGCTTTTCAAATTTTTCAATAGCCTCGTCCAGCCGGCCTACGCAGGCTAAAGCCTCTACATGCCAGAAAGCCGTGATCAGGAAGGTTGACTGGGGCAACCCGAAATCATCTTCATGCTTGTAACGGAAAAACAAACCATTAGGGCCTGCCAGCTCTTTCTCAACTGCTTTAAGATGCTCCCTGGCCTTTTCAGAAGACGGATCCAGGTAGCCCATCATGATCAACTGTAAGGTGCTTGCATCCATATAGGGTTTTTCCTTAGCCTGCTGGTAAACCTTCCGGTTTTCGTCATAGCAGCCTTCGATCTGTTCAACTGCTTTGTCCAGCAATCTTCGTGCCCAGGCTTCCAGTTTCGTGTCTTTGATACGCTGTGCTATTTTTATTGCAGAGTGGCATCCTGCCCAGTGAAACAGGTAAGTATAGCAGAAGTAACCATCAATATCCCGGAATTCCCACAGGCCTGCATCAGGTTCGTCAATTACCGCCTCAATCTTTTTCAGCAGGGAGGATATCCAGGAAGAAGAGTCAGAACGTTCTTCCAGCACAAAGCGTTCGTCGGTGTATAAAGGCAGTAGCGATATCAGTACCTGCCCGTATACATCATTTTGTATGTGTTCGCTGGCCTGGTTACCGATCCGTACCGGCTGGTTGCCGAGGTATCCTTTTAGCGGGATCTCGCGCTCTGTCAGCAGCTTTTCCCCCGTGATGCTGTACAAAGGCTGGTATCTTCCCGATTCATTTACTGATATATTGGCTATGTAGTTAAAATACCGTTCCATTTCCTCAAAGTGCCCTATATTGTTGAATGCCTGTAAAATATAGTAGGCGTCCCTCAGCCAGCAAAACCGGTAGTCCCAGGTACGGCCGCTCCCGTGATGCTCGGGCAGGCTGGTCGTGCTTGCGGCAATTATTGCCCCTGTATCTTCGTACTGGTGTATTTTTAATGCCAGCGAGCTGCGTATCACTTCGTCCTGGTACATATTGCCTATGCTGGTATTTTTGACCCATTGCTGCCAGTAACCGGTCGTTTTCTGCAGAAAATCTTCTGCAGTGCTTCTAAGCGGCGCCTCCAGCGGGCTTCCATAAGTCAATACCAGATATTTTGTTTCATTCAGCACAGAGTTGCGGTCGTCAAGGATATGATTAATGGAGAAATTCGTAGTGAGCCTGATGGTATTGGCGGCGCCGAAATAATCAATATGATTGCTGGCAGGGGCTGGCTGCAGCGGTTTTTGCCCATATTCCAGCATAGGCTTACAATTTACTTTTACCCGCGGGTTACCCGACAGCGGCTCTACTTTCCTGATCATCATCAGGGGCCTGAAATAACGTTCGAACAGCTGGAACCTGGGTGCAAAATCGGTAATGCGATAGCTGCCTTCATCACAGGATATTTCCGTGCATAGAACGTTGGTATTTTCGATATAATATTGCTTTGAAGTAAATGTCCTGTTTTCAGGAAGTATGGAAAATGTTCCTCCCTTTTCATTATCCAAAAGCCCGCCGAAGATAAAACTGCTGTCAAATCTCGGCCAGCACATCCAGACTACCTCGCCTGAAGTGTTAATATGAGCAATATAAGAACAGTTGCCGATTATGCCTGTATCATAAACGTGGTTTCTATTCATTCCGGGAGCTGTTTTAGTGAACAATGCCTTTACATAACAAACTAATGCTGAAATGTTTGAACTAGATTTCTTAAAAATACTATTCCTGGGTTCCGTTCTTTTTAAAGCCTTTATTGTATAAATCGGAAAAAATCAGGTACTTCGCCTTTTAATTTATCATGAGCTATTTCTTTAACAGGATTATACCGGCATTGATTTTGTGCCTATCTTTCTCAGCCTGTGGTAATGGTCGCAGCACCTCAGAAGCGGTGAGCAATGATCCGGGTGCTGCAGATAATACAGGCAAACCGGCTAACGATATAAAAGGCGAAATCACCAAAGCTGATTTTCAAAAGATGATCGGCGATAACAAGCATGTATTAATTGATTTTTATGCTGACTGGTGCGGCCCCTGCAAACAGATGGAGCCGGCAATAGCCAACATTACACGGCAATATGAAGGCAAGGTGGTTGTGTACAGGATAAATGTAGATGAAGCGGGCGACCTGTGCGATGAAATGGGCATAGAGGCTATTCCATATCTTGTCTTTTACAAAGATGGAAAGATCAGGAATGAGCTGCAGGGCTACCAGCGGGAAGAAATAGTAAGACAAAATATAGAAACGATTTTCCAGTAGCTGCCGGTAACGGTAGTCGGCCTTCAGGCGCAAGGCTTCAGCAAACTTTTTGTCTGCAAATACTATTCACTTTTGACAGCTTCCCATAAAACGACACCGGCGGTAACAGCGATGTTTAAGGAATGCTTGGTACCCCATTGAGGAATTTCTATGCATTTGTCGCAGAGAGCCAGTGCTGCATCGCTTACCCCGCTTACCTCATTACCAAATATAAATGCGGTTTTCTTTGCCCGGTTAAAGCGGGCGTCCTGTAGCAGGGTACTTCCATGGACCTGTTCTACTGCCAGTATTTCATACCCATTGTTCCTGAGCATTTTTATTGCAACGGTTATGTCCCCTTCATATTGCCAGGCTACGGTTTCTGTAGCGCCCAGTGCTGTTTTATGGATATCCCTGTGTGGCGGCCGGGGGGTATAGCCGCAGAGGTAAATCTTTTCAATATTAAAAGCGTCTGCTGTCCGGAATACAGACCCTACATTGTGCATGCTGCGTACATCATCCAGCAAAACAACAAAAGGAGCATGATCAGCCGCCAAGGCCTCCGTTATCTCCAGGCGATTGAGCTCCTCCATGCTTTTTTTAGGGAATGTGTTATTTGTCATAGGATTGCAAAGAAAATAAAATGAATGCCAACTGAAAACATTTCTTTCCTAATTTTGTAATAATTGGCAGACCAATATGGTACTGCCGCAATGAAATAGCCAAAGATGGAACCGTATCAAAAAATTATGGCTGAGTTTAACCCATGGAAAAAAGAGCGCTTCGAAACAGATGTGCTGGATTATGAATTACAACGGCTAACGGTATGGAATGACGATGTAAATACTTTTGACTGGGTGATTGAGTCACTGGTGGAAATATGCGAGCATTCGCCTGAGCAGGCGGAGCAATGTGCTTTATTGATTCATTTTAAAGGGAAATGTGCTGTAAAGAATGGCAGCTTTGAAGAGCTGAGGCCTAAATGTGAGGCACTGATTAACAGAGGCATCAATGCTACAGTAGATAATTGATCCTTTTGAACTATAATACTGTCGCAAGCTGATACATGTATTTGTATCAGCTTTTTTCGGGATAATATTGCCGTGCAATCTCATCAAGGGTATTGTAAAACTCTTCTCCGTATTTCCTTATAAGCGGTTCTTTTAAAAACTGGTAAACGGGGACCTGCAGTGATTTTCCCAATTTACATGCTGGCTTGCACAAAGTTTCCCGGGGCTCATAATTCACTGCTTCAAACTTTTCATATTCCGTAACGCGGATGGGAAAAAGATGACAGCTGATGGGTTTTTTAAAATCAATGATACCTTCCTTGTACACATGTTCGATCGCGCATTTTACAATTCCTTTTTCATCGTAAAAACCATAAGCGCAGATGCCGCCATTAAGCGTGGGGGTCACCAGTCCATATTCATCATCGAAGGTATGTGTACCTTCCTCCTCAATCAGCTTAACAGCATTATCGCTTAGCAGGTGTCTGATCAAAGGATAAATATCCTCGATCTTATCCGCTTCCTCCTGGGTAATGGGCGCGCCCGTATCACCATCTACGCAACAGCCCCCCTTACATTTATCCAGGTTGCATACGAACTGCTTTTCAACAACCTCATCGCTGATCAGTATATTGTCTATATCTATCACTGCCTTAATGTTTGAATTCGTAGCCTATGTCTTTCCGGTAGTATTTACCTTCAAAGTTAATCTTTTCTGCATTGGCGTAGGAATGTCGCAGCGCTTCCGTAATATCACCGCCATAAGAGGTCAGGGCTATAACACGGCCCCCGTTTGTAAGGACATTGCCATTCTTTTCCAGTGTGCCTGCATGGAAGGCAATGCTATCTTTAATATCGAGAATACCGGTAATTTCTTTTCCTTTCGGATATGATCCGGGATATCCTTCCGAAACAAGCATTACTGTTGCTGCAGCTTTGGCAGAATGCTGTACCGCGACTTTATCAAGACTATGCTCATGCATTTTGATAAGCAGGTCTACCAGGTCGTTCTCCAGTCTTGGCATAACCACTTCTGTCTCCGGATCGCCCATGCGACAATTATATTCGATCACATAAGGATCTCCGTTTACATTAATGAGACCGAAGAAAATAAATCCTTCATAGGTAATATTTTCTGCTTTCAATCCTTGGATCGTCGGCTCTATGATCTGTGTCCTGACTTTATTCATAAAATCGCCATGCGCGAATGGTACAGGAGATATGGCACCCATGCCGCCTGTATTCGGACCGGTATCGCCTTCGCCGATACGCTTATAATCCTTGGCTTCCGGTAATAAGACGTAGTGGCCGCCATCGCTTAATGCAAACACGGACAATTCAATTCCTTCCAGGAACTGTTCTATTACCACTTTTTTACCGGCATCACCGAAACGCGACTCTTTGATCATAGCCGTAAATACTTCCCGGGCCTCGTTAATATCGCTTGTGATGACTACGCCTTTCCCTGCAGCCAGGCCATCGGCTTTCAGCACAATGGGTGTGGTATGCTGCTCCAGGTATTTTAATCCTTCCTCAAAAGAAGCTTCTTCAAATTCTCTGTAGGCAGCCGTGGGTATATTATGCCGCTGCATAAACTTTTTTGAAAATGCTTTGCTGCCTTCCAGCTGCGCGCCGGCCTTTGACGGTCCGGCAATAATAATATGCTTTAACGTATCGTCATTTTTGAAAAAATCATAAATGCCGGCTACCAGCGCATCCTCTCCTCCGGGAAACAATATATCTATATTATTATCGGTACAAAAGCTTTTTATTCCCTCAAAATCTGTAACACCCAGGGAAATATTAGTGCCATATTGTATTGTTCCGGCATTGCCTGGAGCAATAAAAAGCCTGCTGCAAAGCCTGCTTTGCGATAATTTCCATGCAATGGCACATTCACGTCCGCCTGACCCGAGAAGGAGTATATTCATATAAAAATTCTTTATGGTTGAAATTTCTTGCTGAGATTGCTAAAGGACGGCAAAGTTATGTATGTTTTACCGCAAAGAAAAGAGTTTGTAGTCAATTGGCTACAAACTCTTTATATAAAAATTCAATATGGATCTTATTGCAGCCAGTCTACCTGCAGGTAGTCTGATTCACCCTGTGTAAAAAAAGTCAGCAGGTAACCGACACTTCCGGCTTTAAGGTTCTGTGCCTGTATATTAAAGACTTCGTTGCCGTTGATATATCCCAGCCATCTGCTACCTACCTGTTTAAACACAATATCATTCCATCCGCCACCCCCATTTATAAACGGTGCAGTAGAAAGTGGTACAAGTTCTGCTATATCCGGTCCGTAACCATTTCCACCTTCATCATATAACGCGAAATTGCCATCGTAATCAATAGTGAAGCTATAACCATTAGCCCCGGTACTGCTATTATAACCAAAAAGAAGGCCTATATTCTTGTTCGAGGAGATCCCTGTCTGGATAGTAAAATCGTTGTACCTGTTGAAACCTATATCCTGAGAAATGTAATACGTGTCATAAAGATCATCATTATAACCCATATTGAACATTCCATCGTTTATAAAACCATAGGCGTTATTTTCATAATCTCTGAAAGTCCACCGGTTATAATCGTCATTAAACTCATCAATAAACGTAAGCTGCTGATAATCCGGTAACCGGTTATCTTTATGGCAGGAGGATAACGTGAGTAAAATAGCTGCCCCTGCGAGTACAAAAATATTCTTCATGCTATTGTTCATTTTTATTTAAGACGCCATGCAAGCCTTAAAAGTTTAATGACCGGCTAAACATTATGCCAACTTTGTGACCGCATCTGCAATACGTTGTACGCCTTCCTTCAGCTGATCCATTGAAGTGGCGAACGAGAACCTGATACAATTGTCATCGCCAAAGGCAGATCCGCTTACGCCCGTAACATGTGCCGTATTCAACAGGAACATCGCAAAATCATCTGCATTATTGATTGCCTGGTCTCCGGACGACTTGCCGAAATAGTAGGATATATCCGGGAAAGCATAAAAGGCGCCGTCAGGATAATTAATCTTAAAACCTTTTATCTGTGCTAATGCATTAATAAAGTATTGAGCTCTTTCTTTAAAGGCTTTAACCATTTCAAGCGATGGTGTGATATCGGCTGTCAGGGCTGTAATGGCTGCTCTTTCTGCGATAGAGTTGGCGCCGGATGTAAACTGGCTTTGCAGCTTTTCACAGGCTTTTGCCAGCGCGACCGGGCCGGCCAGATAGCCAAGCCGCCAGCCGGTCATGGCAAATCCTTTTGAGAAGCCATTCACAACAGCGACCCTTTCTTTCAGCTCAGGGAACTGCGCGATACTTTCATGACGGCCGCTGTAATTGATATATTCATATATTTCATCGCTGACAATGGTTATGTCAGGGTATTTTACAAATACTTCTTTCAGTGCTTTCAGCTCATCCTTGGTGTACACAGCGCCGGTAGGATTGCAGGGGGAAGAAAATATGAAGAGCTTTGTTTTCTCTGTTATAGCTGCTTCCAGCTTAGCAGGCGTTAATTTGAAATGTTCATCTATGCTGCAGGGAATGAATTTGCAGGATCCCCCGGCTAGCTGTACAAGAGCAGCGTAGGTTACCCAGAAAGGAGTGGGAATGACCGCTTCATCGCCGGGATTGATCAGGCTGAGGATAACATTTGCCAGGACCTGCTTGGCGCCGGTCGATACAATAATATTATCGGGGCTATAATCCAGGTTATTGTCCCGTTTCAGTTTCGTACATACGGCCTGCCTTAGTTCAGGGTAGCCCGCCACCGGCGGATATTTGGTATATCCTTCATTCATCGCATCAATGGCGGCATCTATAATATGCTGCGGTGTCTTGAAATCAGGCTCTCCAAGGCTCAGGTCTACAATATTTATGCCTTTTGCTTTAAGCTCCCGGCTAAGCTTAGCCATCATGATGGTTTGCGGTTCCGTTACCCTGTCAAGCAGTTGAGAAAATTGCATATTAAATTGAAAATAAATAGTTAGAGTTCCTGGAAAAGGGAAAGGCAAATGTAATAAAGATATGGTGAAAATGGGGTAATAAAAGGTAGAATACCGGAATAAAAAAGAGCCGGGAATACACCCGGCTCCTATAAGAGATATTAAAGCTACTTATTGTTTGGTCAGCTTTCTTGATGTAAGCACGCTGCCTTTATTATCTGTAATACGGATCATGTACATGCCCGCAGGAAGAGCATTGATATCTATTACTGTGGACTCACTTCCTTTAGCAATTGCCTGCTGTTTTTCCATGCGGCCCAGCATATTGAATACAGTCGCTTTTTCAGCATTCAGTGATTTATCGGTATACACTGTTACACGGTCGTTGGCAGGGTTGGGCGATAATACAACGCGTTTATCATCGAGAGATATAGCGTTGATACCCAAAGGGCCTTTTTCAACAATATGGACAACAGTATCTTCTTGACCATCTGTCCATACCCTGACTTTAAGGGTAAGGGTTCCGTCTGCTGCATCAACTGGAGCACAAACCTGCAAATAGAAAGCCGATCTTTCTCCTGCAGCTAGCGGCATACTTGTTTGTATTTCTCCGGTTGTCCATAAAGCGGGAACACCCGGTTCTCCCGGTTTGAAGGGAACACGACATATTATGTTATCACAGAAGCCCTGGAGCAGCCACCCTGATGGTAGCTCATAGGGAGTGATTACCTGCCATTTGTATACAAAAGAAGCATCTGAAATGTTTTTCAGGTGATTATCCAGCTTTAACATGTCCCAGTCAGCATACGTTGCAGGATCCGGATCATGGTTTTCCGTGCCAGTAGTACTTACGGATACTGGATTATGATCGACTGTAAAAATTTGCCCAAACGATACAGAGAAAAAAGTACCGGAAAGCAATGCGGTTGTAAAAATCTTCTTTAACATGATTTAATAAATTTTGCGTTAGTACTCCGAATGCGAATGTATGAAATATGTTGATGCTTTGGGTGGTGACTTTGTTAAAATCCGGTTTTTACATCAATATGTAGCTCTTTAATCCTCGTCACATACTCCCCAGCAAATGAAAAAATGCCGGCATATTGCCGGCATTTTTTCATTTGTAATAAAAAGAGGTTATTTCTTTACAAATTTTTGCTGAATAGAGCCAGCCTCTGTAGCGATATTCAGGAAATAAATACCTGGTACCAAGCTGGAGGTAGATATTTTAACCAGGTTTTTGCCGCTTGTCAGGCTCTCCTCTATAGGAAGTGCTACCTGTTGGCCAACAACGTTAACAACAGAGATTGTTGCTTTTGCTGCTTTTACCATATCAATATCTATAGTAAGCTCATTGTTTACAGGGTTCGGATAAACTGAGAATCCACCATTAAGAACCAGCTCTTCTATACCAGTAGCGCCACTGCGCAAATTTACATTATCTATAAATATGTTATTACCATAATCGCTGGTAGCTCTGAAAGCCAATTGTGCCCCATCAGGTACAGAAGATACATTAACGCTCTTTAATACCCAGTCACTATTGCCGGCTGGAATATAGGTAGATCCGGTGGCTGCTGCTGTTGCGAGGTCTGCTCCGTCCTGGCTCCAGACAGATGTCCAGGTATCGCCGCAATTTGTAGAGTATACAACTTCCAGCTTATCGTCACCTGAAATAGCACCTGCTTCGTTTTTATATTGTGCGTATGCTACATAAAAGTCCAGAGCCTTTAAACCGGTACCGCTCAGGTTGGCAAATGGAAGAATCATATAGCCGGCAACATCTTCAGGTAACTGATAACAAGGGTAATAAAGGAATCCGGTTGATTCATCATATCCTATGCCAGCACCGGTATACATGTACAGAGGATAGCCACCTGATTCTGCGTAAGGAACCCATTCTGTAGAAGATGCCTCAAAGTTATTAGTAATCGGGAAAGCGCCGTCAGCTTCTTTCAGAATAGTAACAACAGCTGCACTTTTATTGTTGGAAGCGAAAGCATCTGTGCCACTGTTCGGATTGCCAACCGAGTCAACTACGCCGGCCATCCCGGCGGTAGTAACGCTTATTGCAGGAAGAGTCACTTCTTCAGACTCGTTGGTTGCCAGGCTACCGGTCCAGGGCTGTGTAGACCAAGTGGAAGCTGTAGCTTCTTTATAGTATATCGTAGCTGATGTCAGCGTGGAATTACCACCGTTCTTGATGGTCACTTTTGGTGTAACAGACAAGGGAAGTCCGCAATTTAGTGCCTCTGTTCCTGGCAGCGCAACGCTTTTCGATGCCACATCCAGTGATGGGTAAGTCCTTGCCGCTTGTTTAATTGTTTTGTCTTCATTATCCTGAACCCAAACTACTAAAAAGTTTTCATTACTGAGATCCACATATGAAGGCACAGTGCCTGTAACAGTCATAGTGTGTGATTCACCGGAAGTCCATACATCTTCCATGTCCTGGCCGGAAGCGCTTGGATACATTTTGCGTACAACATGGTGGAACTCGGTTTCTCCATTAGCGCCCGGAGGGGTTGAGAAAATAAGCGTTTCTGTAAGCGCAGCGTGGAATTTAAGCTCGGCAGCTGAAATGTCTGTATTTGCGGTTACCTCAATTGTAGCGGAAAGTGTAGTGCCAGAAATACTGTACGAAGTAATTTCAATATCAAACGGAGCATCCACAGCTACAGCATCATCTATGTAAGCCTGTGTCAAATAGCCCGGGTGTCCAAGACTTCCTGGGTCTGCATCTGATGGAATCGGAGAAGCAACACCATCCATCCTGGCATAAGGAGCAAATGGAACACTATAATATGTGCTCCTTGCATCAACATCGACTTCATTTTGTTCGTAAATCGGGTAAGAGTCATAGCCACCAGGAATCGGAGCCTGGTACTTGATCAGGAGGATATTTTTTTCATTTTCACCGGAAGTGAGCAAGCTCCAAAGCCCAGGGTTAGTAGCAGCGCAAGGACCACAGTTCTCACCTGAAAACTCTTCATATAAAACCAGTCTTTGCTGGGCATTTAATGAAGCTGCAAACATGGCCAACATTGAGCCTGTGAGTAATACTTTCTTCATTTTGCGTAATTTAATTTAGTTGATAAAAAAGTAAAGTTAAAGATAATTACCTTTTCGTGACAAAAAAAATTACCACACGAAAGTGTGGCAGGTACTTTTGTAAAATAAATGACGATTTTTGGCACATGAATACTCATTATACTGAGATGCAGACCGGCTTGTCAGATGCGGAATACCAGAATGCCATCAATTACCTGATGCAGCAATTGCCCATGTTCTCCAGGACTGGGGCAACCGCGATCAGACCAGGACTGGACAACATCATTTCCTTATGTAAAGCGTTGGGCGACCCGCAGCTTAAATTTAAAAGCATACACATTGCAGGCACTAACGGTAAAGGTAGCACCAGCCATATGATCGCCTCGGCACTGCAGCATGCCGGCTATAAAGCCGGATTATATACATCGCCGCACCTGGTCGATCTCAGGGAACGGGTACGGATTGACGGCATTCCGGTCAGCAAGGATTTTGTGATCGGCTTTGTGCGGAAGACAAAAGACCTGATTGAAGATATCCGGCCCTCCTATTTTGAGCTGAATGTGGCTATGGCTTTTTCGGCTTTTGCTGCGGCAGAAGTAGATGTCGCGGTAATAGAAACAGGGCTGGGTGGGCGCCTGGACAGTACCAATATCATTACTCCTGTACTTTCCGTTATTACCAATATAAGTTATGATCATATGCAGATACTGGGCAATACGTTGCCCGAGATTGCAATGGAAAAAGCAGGGATCATTAAACCGGGGGTACCGGTGATAATAGGAGAAACACATCCCGAAACAGAAGCGCTGTTTTTTAAAGAGTCTGTTATAAAGCAATCTCCTGTATATTTTGCCGATACCATATGGGACCTTATAAAAACAGGTCAGGGTATAGATTACCAGGACTTTAAAGTTGTAAATAAGGCTGAGCAAAAGCTTTACGGGCTCCGAACGGATCTTTTAGGGGATTACCAGATCCACAATATCAAAACGGCCCTGGCAGCCTGCGCTATGCTTAACCAGTCCGGATGGCAATTGCCTGTTGAAAAAGTACTGGAGAGTCTCCGGCAGGTCAAAAGCAGGACAGGGTTACGGGGGCGGTGGGACAGGGTAAAGGATGATCCGGGAATTATCCTGGATGTTGCGCATAACCCGGCAGGGTTGAAGCTTGCCGTAGATAACCTGAAGCTGATTACACAGGAACCATCAATGGTAATTGGATTTGTCAGGGATAAAGATGTAGAAGCCGCGCTCAGCCTGCTACCCGGGAACGGGCGGTATTATTTTACAGAAGCCGCTGTACCACGTGCCTTGCCGGCCGAAGAGCTTGCTGAACTTGCGAAGAAATGCGGTCTAAACGGCAGTACCTATAAAACTGTTGCGGCTGCAGTAAATGCTGCGATGGCCAATCTGCAAAGCGGGGAAACATTACTGATAACCGGGAGCTTTTTCATAGTAGGAGAAGCAATGGCCTACCTGGATGCTATTGATACTGGAATATAACAAGATGCCGCAGGGAGAGGCGGCATCTTATTATTCATCCGTTAGGTTATAATCTGCGCTTTACTGTATCTGTCATCATTCTTTTCCACTGGCCATAAGTACCCTGCAGTATCTGTTTCCTGGCTTCTTTGACAAGGTGAAGATAAAATGCCAGGTTCTGAAGGCTTGCCAGCTGCAAGGCCAGTATTTCCTTGGCAGCGAATAAATGCCGCAGGTAGGCTTTCGTGTAGTTATTGCTGCTGAAGCAGCTGATGCCGCTATCAATAGCAGTAAAATCCTCAGCCCATTTCTTATTTTTAATATTGATAACTCCTTCAGTAGTGAAAAGCATACCGTTTCGTCCGTTCCTCGTCGGCATCACACAGTCAAACATATCCACGCCAAGAGCAATGCCTTCCAGGATATTCCATGGCGTTCCCACACCCATCAGGTAACGCGGCTTCTCCTTTGGAAGGATATCACATACCAGGCCGCACATTTCGTACATGTCTTCTTCCGGCTCACCAACAGATAAACCGCCAATGGCATTCCCATGAGCGCCGGCCTGCGCGATAAATTCGGCCGACTCTTTACGAAGATCCTTGTAAATACTTCCCTGCACTATGGGGAAAAGGCTCTGCTCATAACCGTATTTTGCTTTGGTTTCGTTTATGCGGCTAATGCACCTGGTGAGCCATTTGTGCGTCAGCTCCATAGACTTGCGGGCATAACCGTATTCGCAGGGGTAGGGCGTACACTCATCGAATGCCATAATGATATCAGCCCCTATGCTTCGCTGGATATCTATAGCTCTTTCCGGTGTGAACATATGTCTGGACCCATCTATATGGGACTGGAACATCGCGCCTTCTTCCGAAAGTTTCCTGTTGGCAGATAAGGAGAATACCTGGTAGCCGCCGCTATCCGTTAATATGGGTTTATGCCAGCCATTGAACTGGTGCAGGCCCCCTGCTTTTTCCAGTATATCTGTGCCGGGTCGAAGGTAAAGATGATACGTATTGCCCAATATTATCTGAGCCTGGATGTCGGCAGCCAGTTGCTCCTGCATAACAGCCTTTACACTTCCTGCTGTACCGACAGGCATAAAAATGGGCGTTTCAATAATCCCGTGCCCGGTATGCAGCAGGCCCGCCCGGGCGCCTGTTTCCGGGTCTGTCGCTTGTAACTCAAATTTCATGCTAAACTATCAGGTTTTTTTTCCATTTTATCCTGTCCAGCTCAAGTTCCTGTACCCAGTTGATTTCAGGTATGGAAGTCAGATGGTTGTTATAATCTTCCTGCTGCTCCTGGTAGCAGCCGTATTGCAGCAGAAAGATATAATCTGCCTGTCTTATATCCGGAAGTAATGTGTTCCCTTCTTTTTTATTGGTATATAACAGTATCCCCGCTTCTGAAAACGGGAACTGGTGATTAAATACCGGGAAATGTACTTTTTGCCCAGTCGCTGGTACCTGCTCGAACAGTGTACCGGTATTGCTGGGAGACCTGGCGGAAACATCCATGCAGATATCCAGCTCAGGCGCCCTTTTCAGGTTAAGGCAAAGCATATTGTTCAGGTACCAGCACAACCGATAGCCCTGCAGGCTGGTATGTATTGCTATAAGCCTGCTGTCAGAAAAGAAGCTCTCTTCGATTTCCGCTGTATTCAGTATTAAGGACCTTGACAAGGTAGGAATGATTCTGGATGCAAAGATTGCATTATTTTTTTATTCGGACATTGCCGGTAATACTAATTTCATTATCTTGCCTTAGTTAATATATAAAACTATTATCTATGCCTGTACCTTATATTATTCTCATAATTGCTGTTGTATTATTATTTCTTTGCTTTGTAACCGTGCAGCAGGGTACAGTTGCCGTTATTACCGTCTTTGGGAAATTCAGGCGCATATTGAGGCCGGGTTTAAGTTTCAGAATTCCCATCATTGAACGGATATTTCGCCGTATCTCCATACAGAACCGGTCAATTGAGCTGAAGTTCCAGGCAATTACCCAGGACCAGGCAAATGTAAATTTTTCGGCAATGCTGCTTTATTCAGTATTAAACCAGGAGGCCGAAACCATAAAAAATGTTGCTTTTAAATTTATGGATGAAAGGAGCCTGATGCAGGCGCTTGTACGTTCGGTGGAAGGGTCGGTGCGGGCTTTTGTGGCTACAAAAAAGCAAGCCGAAATACTGAGCCTTCGCGGCGAGATTATTCTGCATGTAAAAGAACAGTTGGATAAAGTATTGGAAGAGTGGGGATATCATTTGATCGATCTGCAGATTAATGATATAACTTTTGATGAGGCAATTATGCGGTCGATGGCACAGGTGGTGAGCTCCAATAACCTGAAAGCGGCCGCAGAAAATGAAGGGCAGGCGCTGCTGATCACGAAAACAAAAGCGGCAGAAGCCGACGGTAATGCCATAAAAATACAGGCAGAAGCGGAAAGACAAGCGGCACAGCTAAGAGGACAGGGAGTCGCTTTATTCAGGGAAGAGGTTGCCCATGGCATGGCTCTTGCGGCCAAAGAGATGGAACAGGCAAATCTCGACGCTTCTTTTATACTCTTTTCCATGTGGACAGATGCCATAAAGCACTTCGCTGAAAATGGAAAAGGCAATACTATTTTTCTTGACGGAAGCAATAGCAGCATGCAACGCACTTTGCAGGAAATGATGTCTATAGCTCAAAACTCAAAAATCGTCGACAACAAATAATAGATTTCTCCGGACGGCTCATTCATTTTCGATTATAAAATCATTTTTTCTGATAAATATATCGATAATGATTATATGATAATATTCCATGTTGATTGTTAGTATTTTTGCAAACAGGTCAATTGTTGTTATACAGTTGTTCTGGTTGCATTTTTGCATAATTAATTATCTTGGAGTTTATTTAAATATTATGGCAAAGAAAGATATCACAATATTATTTGTTGATGATGAAGAGAACAACCTTATCTCGTTCAAAGCGAATTTCAGAATAAAATACAATGTATTTATTGCCAATAGCGGGGATGAAGGCTTACGGATATTACAGGAAAAGCCTGTGGATATTGTTATTACGGATCAGCGAATGCCTAATATGACAGGGGTCGATTTTCTGAGTGAGGTTGTGGAAAAATACCCGGATCCTATGCGTATATTGCTCACCGGCTTTGCGGACATGAATGCGGTAATAGATGCGGTGAATAAAGGAAAAATATTTCATTATCTCACAAAGCCCTGGAATGAGACTGAGCTGGATGAGACTATACAACGTGCCTATAAAGTCTATCTGGAGAACAAAGAGATAAAGGCAATGAATGAAAAATTATCAGTATCTAACGATCAGCTTGAATTTTTATTAAGGCAAAAGCTGCTCTCCTGATCAGCAGTAAGCAGCTTTCGTTTAATTGCACGGATGCGGGGCTCAGATAATTGTATTGATAGAGGGCAAGGTAACTATAAACTTAGTACCGGCTCCGGTTGCCGACTCGACCTCTATTTTCCCGTTTAATTTCAAAAGCGCAGATTTAAGGTTGTATAGCCCAAAACCAAATCCTGCCTCCTGAGATCCGGACCTGTAAAAGAGATTGAATATGTCTTTTATTTCAGCCGCGGGTATGCCAATGCCATTGTCGCTGACCGTTATGACGGCAATACCATTATTAACTTTAATATCCAGCGATACCTGCTTCTCAGGACTATCTTTTTTCTGGAATTTAAAAGCATTCGAAAGGAGGTTGGTCATGATGAGCTTTAACGACATTTCATCGCTGTAAAAAGCCTGCGACTGATCAACAGTTACATCAAACCTGGTGCCGCTGGCAAGACTATAGGTGCTGTATATATCTTTTTGATCCTGGGCTATCTTTTCAAATCCAAGTTCCGTTATTTTAAGCTCGCCACGCTGCACATTATAGTAGTCATGCATATTGAGGATAAAGGTATCCAGCTTTTTTACAGACCTTTCCATTAGCGTCAGGATATCTTTTACTTCGGTAATACTTTCAAGGTCCCGTGCAAAATTAATGGCGGTAATCAGGCCGATTATCGGGCCGCGTATATCATGGCTTACGCTGTAGGCAAATTTATCCAGCTCAATATACGCTTTCTGCAGCTCTTCATTTTTTATTGAAAGCATGGAACTTGCAATATAGAATTTATTGGCCTCCTCTATACAGGACATAATATCTACATTGCTCCAGGGCTTTTTTACATAGCGGAAGATATTCCCCTTGTTAATAGCATCGATAACAGCTTCCACATCGGTATAAGCTGTTATCAGTATTCTCACAGGCAATGGGAACTGGCTCCTGATCTCATCGAAGAAAGCTACTCCTGTTTTATCCGGCATCCTTTGATCGCAGAAAATAATTCTTATATCAGGATGCTCATTCAGGATATTCAATGCATCAGTAGTATTTAATGCGGTAAAGATGTTATAGTCCATCCTGAACGCAGCTTTGAACCCCAGAAGGTTATGCGGTTCATCGTCAATATAAATGATCTTTATTTTTTCCGGCATATAAATATTGGTTTGTATGGTTAGTCGTTTGCTGTAAATATAGGGAGCTGCTTTCTTATTTAATCATTTTGCCGTTGCTGCCGTATGGGGAGTTGTAAAATGAACCGGCTTCCTTTGCCAGGTTCTGTATTAACCTGGATCTGCCCGTTATGTTTCTTCAGGGTATTATAGGCAATTGACATACCCAACCCTGTACCTTCTCCTACCTCTTTAGTTGTGAAAAATGGCTCGAATATCCTTTTCTTTATTTCCTCGGTCATACCTGTACCGTTGTCGGCTATGCTTATAAAGACATTATTATCATCACAGCTTGTTTCCAGTGTAAGCACTCCGCCCGGCTTATCGCCGAACTTTGATTGCATCGCATGGATACTGTTGGTAATAATGTTCAAAAATACCTGATTCAGCTTTCCCGGGTAGCATTCCACCAGGGGAACCGGGTTATAAGCTTTAATTACCTCAATATTATTTAAAAGATTATTGATGATAATTATCGTTGATTCGAGCCCTTCGTTGATATCCGCAACTTTGATATCATCTTCATCAATCCTTGAAAATATTCTTAAGCCTCTTACAATTTCCGCTGTCCTGGCAGCCCCTTCATTAATGCCCTTTAACAAATGGTCCAGCTCCGTTTTCAGGTAATCCAGATCTGCCTCCTCCTTGTAAGCCGCTATTTTTTTTCTCTTCTCTTCGGCAGACAGCTGCTCGTCATCACCAATAGTTTCTATTACCTTGATAGCATCCAGCAGCAAATGGATATCCCTTTTCAGTGGCGAAACATTAGCCGTTACAAAATTGATCGGGTTATTTATTTCATGGGCTATACCGGCTGTAAGCTGACCGAGAGAAGCCATTTTCTCCGATTCTACAAGTTGTGTCTGCGCCTGTTTCAGTTCATTCAGGGTTTCATTCAGCTCCGCATTCGATGATCTCAGCGCACCTGTCCGTTCACTCACTTTTAGCTCCAGCTCTGCATTCTTTTCCTCAATGATCTTCAGGTTTTCCCGGGTCATCCTTATGGCGGTAGCCTGTAATATGTTTATCTTATCCGCAAGTGCGAAGGAGAGCAGGATTACCTGTACTGCTGAACCGGAAAGCATAAGGGTTGATGTAAAAATATTATAGGGTATCAGGTTGAAATCCTTAAGTGCAAATATAATGATGGCTATCATAAATAAAGACCAGGACAGCAGGTAAAATCTTGCCTGCTTAAATCCGCGCCTTACCAGTAAAACGGAAAGGTAAAGGATGAACAGCGCCACAAGCATTTGTGTTGGCTGCAGTATTTTATAGGAAAGCGTACCCATTCCCGCCAGGGACAGGCTGATAATGATCCCGTACGATGCAAAAAACAGGTAAAATATCCTGTTTAGCTTTGGTACATATCTTGCCGTTTGCAGAAAGGTTTGCAGAAATATAATACCTGCTATGCTGACAAGGCAAGTAAGTAAGAAAATACTTTGCCTGGCCAGCCAGGGATGGTCAGGCCACAGGTATTGGAATGTATAACCCAGGAAGCTGGCCTGGGTAAGCGTAACAAGAAGTGTATGTATTACGTACCAGATATAGCTCTTATCGTCCCGGATGCTCAGCATGAGGAAGGCGTTGTACAAAAACATACAGGCCATAAGTCCAAGGTATATATAAAATACTGATTCGGTGTTGCCCTGGTATTCCATCATCAGCCTTCTCCTGCCCGCTGTTACCGGGATGATAAGCGGTGTATTCCCCTTTATTTTCAGGTAGCACACCGTACTGTCTCCAGGTTTGACATTTACTGTAAAGGTAAACCCCGGATCGGCTGTCTCCCTTTGGGAGAATGGGAAATTTGTGCCGCTTCTGCCGCACAGCCTCTGCCTGCCTATAGAGTCCGGTTGATAAAACTCAATAACGCTAAGGGCTGGCTGCTCAACATTGATGACGATATGGGAAGCGGTTGAACGATTGACGATAGGAACCTTTAGCCAGAAATAGGCATCCGAAAGGCCGAGATTCAATATGGGATTTTTATTCGGAATAAAATCATTCCTACCGGTAACCTCGTCAACGCTCAGGCCTTTATTGTCCTCCAGGTAGGTAATATTACGGCTGATAAGGTTAATGCTATTATCATTAATAACGCTGAACCTTTGCTGTGCTTCGGCCCTTGTACAGAACAGGAAAATCATCAGCCAGATAAGTGTAATTCGTTTTATATTCATAGCCCTTATGCTCCGATAGTTAAATTTAAGTGGAAATTGAATACACCCTTTGGGCCGGTTTCAGAATTTTCCTGGACCGGGTTGGCCGCGAATTCAATAATCTTGCTCAGGTAATCCGGATCCGCAGTGTGGAGGTTGTCCATATTCTTGATTAATAATATTGTAGCTACAAGATCCAGTTTCGGATAATTGAATGTCCCCTCATTACCCACCGATTTTTCAATCTCAAAGCCTGCTGCCTGACACATGGCAACAGTATAAGGGGCGCACAGGACGAATAAAGAAGACACCTCGAGTCTCTTGGCCATCGCCACGCCAAGCTTGGTCAGCAGCGTACTGAAGCCTCTGCCTGCTATGGATCTAGAGTTCCATAATCCACAGAGCTCGCCCGTAATACCTGCATCCTTGTATTTTTTCGTAAGATCGTATATCCTTTCATCAACAATGCTTACAGCATCCTCTACCGGGAGTCTTGCATGCCGGTTGGCCAGGTGTATCCGTTCTCCGCCATAGGCAACAGATCCGTCTTCCGATTCGATCAGGATTACATATACATCAGGATTATGAAACCAGCTGAGGTTGGCGGTAGTTACTTTGGTAATACCATACTCAAGTAAGACATTAAGATGACCATCGGCAAACTTCTTACAGGATTCCGGATCATCAATTGCTCTGAATGCCCTTATTCTATACATTCTTTTGCTTGTTGATTTTGGAGTGGTACGTATTCAGGGTAATAGGTTACGTATCACATAATGCGGGTATTCAGATGTAAGTTTTATCATGTATGCGTTTGAAAACCTTGCTCAGTTCCCTTCTGAGCGATCTGACGACGGTTTTGCCTGTTTTACTGAGCCTGAATATAAATACCGGCTGTTCACCTGATAATTGCGGCAACAGGCGGTTGAAGCGGACTTGTAAATCTGCCAGCGCGTCACGGAAATAAGGATTAAGATCGCTGTCTTCGCTATCTTTTAGCCTTTCTGTCATAAACACAAACTGGGCTATAGGCTGGAGGGCAACACCGGCCTTTACGGTTTCCAGCCATATCCTTTCCAGGGCGCGGCCTCCCTGTAGAAAAGATAAGGGACCGTTGTCTGGCATTGTAAGAATACCAAGAGAGGATGCGGCTGCCACAGCTTTCCGGGTCATTTTCTTCAGGGCTCCGCCACCATTGACCGTTCGCAGGAAGTCTATCGCCTCCTTGTCCGATGCAACTTTCAAAGCAAGTATTTCTGCCTGGCTGATTCCTAAAGTGGCAACATCCATCCCATCCTTTTTTAGCTCATTTTCTTCAGCTGTCCATCGTATTTCGTTAGTGAAAGTATCATAATGCCCTCTTGGGTGTATTAAGCGTAACATCTCTGTAGTGGCCAGTATCTCTCCCAGCTCATTCATTGTCTTATCTTCTGATATAATATGTAGCTTTGCTCCGTCATAACCAGTAATGCTTCCCCTGAGTTCATTATAGAAGTTGTCAGCAAGTAGTTGCCGTTCCCCGAGGTTTCGATTGGTAGTCCTTATATATATATATCTTTCCAGCCCTTCCGGGATGCCCGCGGGTGTTGCCTTGCTGAAATTTATAACAGCTATAAGCTGCGGGGAGGACGATTGCGGAAAATATTTTATATCCGTGCTGTAATTTATCGCGGCTGCTTTTATGACTATATTTTCTATAGCGGCACCAAAAGCAATATAGGATCCCAGGTCTTTATAATCGAGTAAGGAATGTGAATAGTGGCGGTCATGGAAAATAAACAGTTCTGATCCCCTGAAATAATATTTCCATGGCTGCGCATTTCCGCCAGAAGGGGCGAGCGTCGCGGCTTCGATTATCATCCGGAGCTCATCGTCGTTGGGTATCATTGCGCCGGCTGGGTCTGTCGAAGCTTTATCTGCTATTTCGCCGATTTCTTCCCAGGATAATTCCGGAGGGGCCTGGTAAGCCGCCGGTATGTCACTATTGTACTTGATTTTCTGCGTATCGCAGATCAGCTCGTCAAGGTCAATATAATACCTTCCTGATTCATGGTACTGATCCAGGAAAATGCGCCGGCATACATCAGTAGTCAGGGCGCCGCCAAGCACAACTGACGATGCCAGCTGTGGCCAGGTATTGATCGACTGCTCTACTTCCATCATCGATGCCTTCATCCTTTGGGAAAGCGTATCTGCGCCAACCATTTTTAATATGTATGGTATTTTGTCTTCATTGGTGAGGTCCTTTATTTTATCCGGGTCCAGGTCGCCGGTAAGGCCGTGAAGTATTGGCCGGTCCGGTTGCAGGTCAAACCGTTCGATATCCATCATTCCACGGTCATTGGTATCCATTACAACAGGAATGCCGAGAGATCTGGCTTTAAACCTGCTGATGATCTTAATATCCAATCCATCGCACACTTCCACCACCAGGTCGAGCTTTCCCTCCCCGGTAAAGAATTGCTCTATATTATCGGTTGTAAGACCATCATTAAAGATCTTTATATTAATAAAAGGATCGATTTCTGCAATCTCCCTCGCTGCTATAACTGTTTTGCGAAGTCCCAGGTTATGGATACCCGTTCTGATGCGGTTAAGATTGCTTAATTCGGCCGTATCAAAATCCGCCAGCCTCAACTCGCCACAGATCCGTTCCATGGCCATAGTAAGGGCAATTGACTGGCCTACGGAAAGGCCTATTATTCCAACTTTTTTTTGCCTGAGCAGAGCCTGTTCTCCCTTGGTTATTTTGTATCGGTTCCTGTTGGTTCTCACTTCAACAAACTCTTCCTCATCAAGAAGGTGAACCAGCTTGCCACTCCAGGGATAATATACCCAAACCCCATATTCATCAGTATCTTGTCCGCCAAGGTGTTCCTGTATCAGCAGGTCGTATTGTTCAGGGTGTATCTTTAGGGAAGGGTTAAGTGATTTGATCAGCTCTTTCAACTGGCCTTTAATATCGTCATGTACGGACACCCGGTTATTTGAAAAGAGGTTTTCCAGCGCTGAACGGTCTCCTGGTATACCAAGCCTGAAAAAAGTTGGTTGGTATACATCTTTTAAAGTCCCATTTTCATTTCGCGACAATTCGATTCTTTTCAAAATAAAGCCTTGTTTATTAATGTTCAGATGTAATTATTACAAAATAAATGCTTTTTTATTTCTCTCGCCACTTTCTTCTCTTGTCAATTTGCTGAAAATCTTATCAGCGGATATCCTTACTGTTTTAGATTTCCCAAATCTCTTCGTTCCGTCAACATTGATCTGGTATGTTGTGTTTATAGTGTCAGTTAAAGAAAAGCGACACTATTGTTAGTAAGTACGACCAAGAACAAAATTTATGGAGTATAAAAAATATACAGGGTACCCTTTTCCTTTAGGTGCCACCTGGGATGGAAATGGTGTGAATTTTTCCGTTTTTTCTGATAATGCTACCGGTGTAGAGGTTTGTTTGTACGATCATGCGGACGATGCGCAGCCGTCTGCCTGTATACAAATGACAGACAGGACCTATAGCGTATGGCATGTATATGTCCCGGGGATAAAGCCCTGCCAGCTTTATGGTTTCAGGGTATTTGGTCCCTACAGGCCTGAAGACGGTATGCGGTTCAATCCGAATAAGCTGCTTATTGACCCGAATGCCAAAGCTATTTCCGGTACTATTAAGTGGCATGATTCCCTGTTTGGATATGATATCGGAAATGCGGCGGCAGATCTGCTGATGAGCCAGGCAGACAGCGCTCCTTATATTCCCAAAGCAATTGTGGTAGCCGATGATTTTGATTGGGAGGATGACCGGCCGCTGAATATCCCTTACCAGAATACGATTATTTATGAAGCTCATGTGAAAGGGTTTACTTTTCTGAATCCCGAAATACCCGAAGTGATCCGGGGCACCTATGCAGCCGTTGCCCATCCCGCGTCAATAAAATATCTTAAGGAGCTTGGCATAACCGCGATAGAGCTGATGCCTGTACACCATTTCGTGACGGACAGGCATCTCGCAGAAAAAGGCCTGGTTAACTATTGGGGATATAATACCATCAACTATTTTTCTCCTGATGTGCGGTATGCGTCTTCGGTGAATTGCGGCGATCATATAAATGAGTTCAAGCAAATGGTGAAAGCATTGCATAAAGCCGGTATTGAAGTTATACTTGACGTGGTGTATAATCATACAGCAGAGGGTAATGAAATGGGACCTACGCTTTCACTGCGGGGTATTGACAACGCTTCTTATTACCGGCTCCAGGAAGATAAGCGGTACTACATGGACTATACGGGTACAGGGAATACGCTGAATACCCAGCAGCCCAATGTGCTGAGGATGATCATGGATAGCCTCCGCTACTGGATACTGGATATGCATATTGACGGCTTTCGCTTTGACCTTGCTGCCACACTTGCCCGGGAGCTGCATGAAGTGGACAGGTTGGGGGCTTTCTTTGATATTATACACCAGGATCCGGTTATTTCCCAGGTAAAGCTGATAGCGGAACCATGGGATGTGGGAGAGGGTGGTTACCAGGTGGGGAAATTCCCCCCGGGCTGGGCAGAGTGGAACGGTATGTACAGGGATTGTATCCGTGATTACTGGCGGGGCGCTGAAAGCATGCTTGCAGAGTTTGCCGGGCGGTTTACAGGTTCGGCCGATCTTTACAAGGATGACCGCTATCCTACAGCAAGCATCAACTTTGTAACAGCTCATGATGGTTTTACGCTCCGGGATCTTGTGTCCTATAATGAGAAACATAACGAGGCAAATGGAGAAGAAAACAGGGACGGAGAGAGCCATAACCGGAGCTGGAACTGCGGTGTGGAAGGAGATACGGATGATGAAAAGGTGTTGCGCCTGCGCAGGCAGCAAATGCGCAATTTCATAGCCACGCTTTTTTTATCACAAGGGGTTCCGATGCTGCTGGCAGGAGATGAAATAGGGCGCACGCAGAAAGGTAATAACAATGCATACTGCCAGGATAACGAGATAAGCTGGCTCGACTGGAAAAATGCGGATAAGGAAATGCTGGCGTTTACAAAGAAAATGATACGGTTCCGTAAGGAGCATCCTGTCTTTTGCCGGACAAGATGGTTTAAGGGTGAGCGGGTGAAGCATGGCGATGTGGAAGATATTGCCTGGTTCCTGCCGGAAGGGGTACAGATGACCGAGGAGAACTGGAACCACGATTATGCCAAGTCCCTGGCGGTTTTCCTGAACGGGAAAGGTATAAATGCACATACCTATGAAGGCGGGCTTATAACTGATGATAGCTTTTACATTATTTTCAATGCGCATCATGACCCTTTGAAATTTCGCTTTCCAGCAGAAAAATATGGAAAAAGCTGGGTGAAGATCGTGGATACGGCCACAGATCAAAAAGAAGACGGAAGTAGGAAAGCTTATAAAAGCGGTTCGGAGATTACTGTGGAAGGCCGTTCCGTTATTGTTTTACAACAAAAGAACTGACCGGAATGGATTATCCTGAAGTGAACAGGCGGGCGATCGGCGTAACTTTTAGCAACGGCCATGCTTCTGTATTGGTCTGGGCGCCTTTTGCAGAAAGGGTAGTGCTGCATAATGAATCAACCGGAACTTCCTGGCCTATGGAGCAGGAAGTTCATGGGTATTGGAAACTGGATACGGACGGAATTAAAAATGCAGACCTGTACCGTTTCTCTATAGACGGCGGAGAAAGGCTTCCGGACCCTGCTTCTGTATCTCAGCCACAAGGTGTTCATGCAGCTTCCCGGGCAATTGATCTCAGTGAATTTTTATGGACGGATGACCATTGGCGCAACCCTGACTTTGGCAGCTATATTATCTATGAGCTGCATACGGGAACATTTACCGAAGCGGGCAATTTTGATGGTATCGTACAGCAGCTTGATTACCTGGTTCAGCTGGGTATTACAGCTATAGAACTGATGCCAGTAGCACAATTTCCGGGCAGGAGGAACTGGGGATACGACGGCGTATTCCCCTTTGCGGTTCAGAATTCATACGGGGGAGCGGAAGGATTAATGCAGCTGGTGAATGAATGCCACAGGAAGGGTATTGCCGTTATACTGGATGTGGTATACAATCACCTGGGGCCCGAAGGCAATTACCTTGAAGCTTACGGGCCTTATTTTACCGATAAATATAAAACGCCATGGGGTAATGCCATTAATTTTGATGATGCTTATTGCGATCCTGTCAGGAGATTTTTCATTGAAAATGCCTTGATGTGGCTCCGTGATTTTCATATCGATGCTTTACGAATGGATGCTGTCCACGCAATCAAGGATCATAGCCCCAGGCATATTGTAGATGAACTAAACGAAGCAGTTGCCCGGTATAATGCTGCTACCGGCTCAGATAAATACCTTATACTGGAAACAGATCTTAACGACAGCCGTTTTATTAAACCTAAAGAAGCGGGCGGCTATGGAGTAAGAGCGCAATGGTGCGATGAGTTTCATCATGCTTTGCGGGTTGCCACCGGCCAGGAGCGGCATGGTTATTACACCGATTTTAACGGCCTTCCAGAACTGGCAAAAGCTATGCGGGATGGGTATGTATATACAGGCCAGTATTCCAGGCACAGGCATCGTTATTTTGGCACAGCTACCAGCGGTATAAGCGGTGATCATTTTGTCGTGTTTGACCAGAATCATGACCAGGTTGGTAACAGGATGCTGGGTGAGCGTTTATCGGTCCTGGTCAGCTTCGGGCAGCAGAAGATGATGGCAGCGGCGGTTTTGCTGTCCCCTTTTGTTCCCTTGCTGTTTATGGGCGAGGAGTGGGGAGCTACAACTCCTTTTCTTTATTTTACGGATCATTCCGATAAAGAGCTGATAGAAGCAGTAAATAACGGAAGAAAAGACGAGTTTGCCGCTTTTCAGGAAAGCGGTCTCCCGCCACCTCCCGATGAGGAAGCAACTTTTTTGAAGTCCAGGCTTAACCGGGAAGAGCTGCGGCATGTCCCACATAGTACTTTATATGATTATTATCGTTATCTCATTTGGCTGCGAAAGCAGATGCCCGCTTTGACGAATTATGAAAGGGAGTCGGTTAACGTGTTTTATGATGAAAATAAGGGCGTAATCATAACAGAACGTACTTTTAAAGAACAGCATGTTTACTGCATTTTTAATTTTTCGCAGCAGGCGCATGAAGCGCACCTGCAATATAACGTTCAGGCATTGAATGTTGTATTATGCTCTTCTGATAAGCGCTGGGGAGGAGCCCAGGATTGCGTTCTTCGGTCAGATCATCAGAGTGCAATTAAAATAGAATCTCATTCAGTAATCCTTCTAGCAAACTACCATGTACCTGCCTCTGACAACCTACCGGATACAGTTCAGTAAAGGCTTTACCTTTAAGAAACTGATACCTGTAATTCCCTATCTCTGGAAATTAGGGGTGAAGACGATTTATGCATCGCCGATCTTTGCATCGGTACCGGGGTCTCCTCATGGATATGATGGTATAGATCCTAACAGGATCAATCCGGAAATCGGGACACTGGAGGAGCTCAGGCAGATAGCGGAAGAGCTTAAGAGCAGGGGAATGGGCTGGATGCAGGATTTTGTACCGAATCATATGGCATTTACCCCGGGAAATCCCTGGCTACGCGATTTTTTGGAAAAAGGTAAAATGTCTTTTTATGACCTGTATTTCGATAAAAATCCTGACGAGCCTTTGATGATGCCCTTTCTCGGGGAAGAGCTGGATACGATATTGTCTAATGAAGAGCTGACGCTCGTTTTCAGTGAAGATCGGCTGCAATTGAGATACCTTAATAGCGAATACCCACTCAATTATACTGCCTATCATGATATCCTGAGCCATGAGCTGCTGAGCGACTTATCCTTTGGATTGCTGCTTGCAGATATAGATATTTTGTCTCAGCAGACCGGAAAGGACAAGTTCCATGAACAATGGCAGCAGGTACTGCGTGACTTAAATATAATACTGGCTGATAAGGATATATTGTCGAAGTTCCGGAATGGGCTGGAGCTTATCAGCCGTGACCAGGCTTTCCTGAAAAGGATTATTGATCTTCAGTTTTACCGGCTTTGCTACTGGAAAGAAACAGACAGACGCATCAATTACCGCAGGTTCTTTACTGTTAACGACCTTATTTGTATGAATATGCAGCATAAGGAGGTATTTGATCACTATCATCAGTTGCTTGCCTGCCTGGTTAAAGAGGATATCATACAGGCCATACGTATAGATCATATTGACGGGTTGTACGATCCGGAAGACTATCTGAACCGTCTCCGGGATCTGGCAGGGAAAGATGTGTATATAGCCGTTGAAAAAATTCTTGGAAAGGATGAGCAGCTAAACAAAAGATGGCCTGTGCAGGGTACAACGGGCTATGAATTTTTATCCTGGTGTAATAACCTGCTTACAGACCCGCGGGCCGACAGTTTGTTTAACGAAGGCTATGCTGAGATAGGCGGTGCTACCAGTGATGCGGAAAGGAGTCTCTTCAGGAGTAAAAAATATATGCTGGAAAAGCATATGCAGGGAGAACTCGATAATCTTACACGCCAGTTTACAGCCTTGCCTTGCCTGCCTTCTGTGCTTAAAGAGAATGTGGTAAAAAAGGTCATTACCTGGCTGCTGATCGTTTGCCCTGTATATCGCTACTATCCCGTGCGTTTCCCGTTGGCGGGGCAGGATAAAGAAGATTTCGAGCTGCTGATTGGTCTGGCGGGACAATATAGCGATGCCATGCCCGAAGCGTTGCAGGCAGTACGCAAAGTATTTAGCGGTAATATTGACGAGGATACCGCGGGAGAGCATCACGATCGCCTGCTTCATTTCTGGCGGAGAATGATGCAGCTGAGCGGTCCGTTGATGGCCAAAGGCCTTGAGGATACCCTGATGTATAATTACCATAAATTTATTGTTCATAATGAAGTTGGGGATAATCCTTTCGCTTCAGGAATAACCAGTGAAGATTTTCACCGTCGTATGCTGCAGCGGCAGCATGACTTTCCGATGTCGATGAATGCTACAGCTACCCATGACACCAAACGTGGAGAAGATGCAAGGGCAAGATTGCAATCATTGGCCGATAACCCGGAAGAATGGTTTAAAGAGGTGTCAACCTGGCTGTCCTATGCTAAAAATAAAAGTTATGGATTGCTCCAGAGTGACCTATACTGGATACTCCAGGTGGTCTATAGCAGCATCGATCCCGCAGAAAAAGATGAAAAGGATTTCCGGGAAAGGTTAGCCGCGTATCTTGTTAAAGCTGCCAGGGAAGCAAAGGTGTTTTCCCGCTGGAACGATCCGGATATTGATTACGAGCAGAAGCTTCTCTCTTTTGCCGCCTTTGCGGCGGACTCCAAGACCAGCCTGGGCCGGCGTATCCGAAAATATGTTGAGAGAAAGAGACCTAATAGCAGGCTTAAATCCCTGGTGCAGCTTGTGTTTAAATGTACTTGTCCTGGCGTAGCGGATATATACCAGGGAACAGAGCAATGGGACTATAGCTTTGTTGATCCTGATAACAGGAGAGAAGTGGATTTTAACAAGCTGGCTGGCAATATCGGTATAATAGCCGGCACGGATGCTTTACAGGATATGGTGAGGGACGATGCAATGATCAAGCTTTTTTTTCTATACAGGTTGTTACAGCTGCGCAAAGCGCTGCCGGATGTATTTTCGGAGGGTACCTATGAGCCATTAAGAACTTCGCCGGGATACCTGGCTTTTGCCAGGAGGTATGGAAAGAACTGGATACTGGTATTGGCGTGCATCAGCGGCAGGGGAGAAGATACAATATATTGGGAGCTGCCGGATGAAGCGCCGCTGCAATGGAGGGATATTTTCACCGGCAGCCAGTTAAGTAAAGACAAGCTGCCACAATCTTTCAACAAGCGATTGCCGGTATGTGTATGGCAGTCGGTTAGTAATACCGCTGAAAGAAACGCCGGTATATTAATGCCTTTGTTCTCTCTTCCCTCGGCTTATGGTATCGGTGATATGGGAAATGAAGCCTTTTCATTTATCAGGTTGCTTGCACGCGGGGGGCAGCGGCTATGGCAGCTACTACCTTTAAATCCTGTATCGGCTGCAGGCTGTTATTCTCCTTATGCTGCTGCATCAGCTTTTGCCGGAGAGATCAGCTATATTGATCCCATATGGTTTGCGGACGCCGGATTGCTCGATAGTGCCGCCATCTCGGAAACCTGTACCCGGACTGGTTCCGTCAATTATGAGCAGGCAAAAAGTTACCGGTACGATCTGTTGCAAAAAGCGTGGGATTGTTTTAAGAGCGGCGATTTCGTACAGTTAAAAAAAGATTTTGAAACGTTCCGGAAAGAGCAGGCATACTGGCTGGATGATTATGCTTTATATGTAGTGCTGAAAAATAAATTCGGGGAGCAACCATGGTATGCCTGGCCTGAGCGATACCGGGGACGGGACAAGTTAAGCCTGGATAGATTTAAAAGCCTGCATATTGATTTATGCCATTTTCAATGCTGGGTGCAGTTTATTTTTTTCAGGCAATGGGAGTGTTTAAAATCTTTTGCCAGGACATATAATATCGGCTTTATCGGCGATATCCCTTTTTATATGAGTACAGACTCGGCTGATGTATGGTCGCACCGGCATCTTTTTAATATTGATATATCGGGAAACGTTACCGCTGCTGCAGGTGTTCCGCCTGATTATTTCAGTGCCAGCGGCCAGTTATGGGGAATGCCTACCTATAAATGGGATGTTGTGCAGCAGGAAAATTACGCGTGGTGGCTGGAACGTTTAAGGCACAATATCTCATTGTATGATAAAGTAAGGCTGGATCATTTCAGGGCATTTTACGACTATTGGGAAATACCGGAGGGAGCGCACAATGCAGTTAAGGGTCAATGGAAAAAAGGACCGCAGGATACATTATTTGAAAAGATACTTAAGGAATTTCCGGATATGCCATTTGTTGCGGAAGACCTGGGAGAGATACACCAGGGTATTTTTGAATTTAAAGATAAATATGGACTGCCGGGAATGCGTGTGCTGCAGTTCGGCTTTGATCATTATAACGGCGCTTTGCGCGATCTGCCGCATAACTTTAATGTCAATTCCCTGGTATATACAGGCACTCACGACAATAATACACTGGTTGGCTGGTACAAGCAGTTGGATGATCTGTCAAAAGAAAATCTGGATAAATATGCGGGAATTAAAGTCACCGAGGAAAATGTAGCGGATGTCTTCTGTAGAATGGCCTATGCAAGTGTTGCCAGGACTACCATCATCCCGGTACAGGATTTGCTCTCCCTGGATATGGATGCACGGATCAATACGCCCGCGACAGTTGGAAATAACTGGCTATGGCGCCTATCCGGCGAAAATATGGCCGGTTCATTGGCCCGGAAGCTATTGGAATGGGTAAGATTTTATAATCGTTAATGGGATGAGGAAAAAATCCTGTAGTATTTTTTGGTAAAGTGGAAAATGCCTGTTACATTTGCACCCGATTTGAGACGATAATTAAAGGCTTAGTAATAAATCTTTTATTTGTCTCCGGTTCAGGGAAGTAGCGCAGTCCGGTAGCGCACCTGGTTTGGGACCAGGGGGTCGCAGGTTCGAACCCTGTCTTCCCTACGATAAAACCCGCCTCTGTGGCGGGTTTTCGTCATTTAAAGAGCAAATCCGGACATGGGTTATACTAAGCTAGGATGGGTTTGCAGATCCTTTATTAGAGCATCCAATATCTTAATCAGATAAAAGCCCCGCAATGCGGGGCTTTTATCTGATTAAAGCTTGATGAATTTATGGGATTCTGTGCCCTCAGGGGTAAGCAGATTCAAAATGTATGACCCCGGGGCCAGCTGGCTGACGTCTAGCGTGTCTGTATTTATCCTTTCCTGCTGAACAATTTTTCCATCTGCACTGATAATGGCATAACTGCTCACCTTATGCATGCTCCCACTGAGCTTTAAAGTAGTGCTTACGGGGTTTGGGGATATCGAGATATACGCTTTCTCCATTGCATCAGGTGTAGTGTCGCTTTCCACCACAGGACGGGCCATTGGTGCCGAGCAATTTGCAGGACGGCAGTAGTATTTTGTATAAGGGAAATCGTAGGCGACGGGCGCTATATATGCCGGATTGGCCGTAGGGAAATTCTGGTTGATATAATTAATGGCAGTATAGGTATTTCCGACTCCCTCATCATAATCATACAGCTTAGCCGGTCTTTTATACATATTGTCTGTAGAAAAATGATATTCCAGGTTATTAACCGATGAGTACTGGAACTCTGAGGCTTTCCACGGCCATCCGTAGCTGGTCGTATACAGCTTATTGTTGTTGAATACAGAATAGGATCCTGCCGCGCTCCTTAGCTTAACAGGCGCATGTTTGAATATCTGGAATATACTGTTGGTAATACTTATATTCTGCACAGAGGAAAAGGTATTAAAGTACCCGAAATAATTGGAAGCGGTGGCATCGATTGGAATGCTCTTTTCGTATACACAGCTGTCTATCCTGTATTTGTCCAAAAATATACAGCTGTCAAATGACAATGATGACGATGCTGATAAATTCGCAGCGTATGTCTGGCCCATGATCGCAGTTTTGATGAATCGGAAGTTTTTGGAATTCTTTTCAATCTTGAATCCGTACGAGTCCTTATTGAGGGCAGAAATAATATCCGAATTGCTGATCTGCGCGTCATAAATGCTGGATACACCAAAGGAAGCAAAGAAGCCGGCAGACAGGTTATTCCAGATAAGTGTACTGTCAATCCTGATATTTGCTGTAACCGTACCGATTTTACCCGTATTACCGTCGTCTTCGAAGTCTATACCCGCAGCCGGTGCAGAGGCCAGTCCCTGGGCGGTATTCGTTATCCGAGAATTTTTGATCAGGATATCCTGGCCGGAGCTGATAGAGATACCGTTCCTGCCGTTGTAATCCACAGTACAGTTTTTTATAGTCAATCCGGTAGGAATGAATATAGAATTGGGGCAGATTGACTTAGAGGTGCTTTCCCAGGCGATACCGTCCAGACCAAATCTCTTTATTGTCAGATTCTCCAGTACAACATTTTTACAGTTCACCATTCTTACGCCGAAATGGCTGAGGCCGATACCCGATATCCACCTGCCGCCCAGATTTATTTTATCCGGCTGGTAGGTTGTATTATTATTGGACGTTGCGTTCGGCAGGCTAAATGTATTCATGTTATTCAGGCTCCCGGGATAAAAGTTGCCATCTATTGTCATGTTTTTTAAGGTTACATTTTCCACTTCGGTCATATTAAAGATCATACCCAGTGAAGCCATGGTTTTGCCGGAGTCGGAAAAAGTGGTGGACGCATTCAACGGTTCATTTGTTGAAACGATAGCGGCTGCGTTGGCAAAGCCTCCGTATTTAAAACCTGTGCCATACCTGATAATTGTTGTCGGCGTATCACAAGCCGCCAGTTCATTACCGGTTATGGTAATATTCGTTATCCTGTTACAGGAGGTACCACAAGGATCGCTCGGTAAAGGCGCCCCGTTCAGGGAAATATTCGGATACCCGTATGCATTGATCGTTTGTTTGCCAACGATGTATGTACCCGGTGGTATGTAAAGCTTTATATTTTTTCTCCGGATCCGAACATACTCATTGAAGCTGGCAAAAGCGTTGACATTACTGCTATCGCCATCACCGACGCCTCCGAAATCCGTGACAAAATTAAGTGTAACTTCAGATGAGAAGGTAGTGGTGTCAAGACTTGCATTAGCAGTGGCAGACCACCAAAATGGTGCCGGAGGAGGGTAAGAAGGAGCCTGTGCACTGGCCTGACTGTTGTGGAATAGGACGATAAGCCATAGACAAATTAAACGTTGTTTCATGGTAATAGATTTTTAATGTTAGAAAAAATGAATGATAAATTAGTGTAGTCAAGTATTGTGTTCTACGGTTATTTATCAAAGGTATTCCTGCGGTACGCCGGAACCTGGCGTAGCACTAAATTCCTGTAACAAATATGCCTGTAATTTATATAACATAGCAGCAAAATTTTTTATCGCTCGCTTTTTCTTTTTAACGGCAACCACTGTGCGGAGTAATATTGAGCCTTCATATAAGCCGTGTTTAACAATTACTTTATTAAGTGCATAGTGAACTTTGCGTAGCTTTGGCGCCATAAATGAAGCTGCTAAAAGTATTCCTGTTCCTGAGCTTCGCTCTGACAAGCGGATTAGGTAATACGCATGCCGGCCTGCGTCATACATCTTCCGATGTTCCTCAGGTAAATGAAACGTCAAGCTTTTTTGAGGTAGGCTCTGCTGATTGGCAGTCAGGCTATCAATCTTTTGCCAGCGAATCTCCCGGAGCTTTTTCCCATAAAGGCAATTACAAGCTGGTAACAGTCGATAACGAGCCGGAAAATGATGAGCCACTAAGCGTCAAAAAAAGCAGGAAGGGCCAGCCGGCATCCCTGCTACATTCTGAGCGTTTTGCTGATACCTTCTTTGCAGCAACGCATTTATATTTCTCCGGCAGGGTCAGGTGTTGTTTGCTGCATTGCGCACCTCCCGGACACTTTTCTCCCTGTAAAAAGTATATATACTTCCAGTTATTCAGGATTTAGACATTGTCTGGTCAGAACCGGATATCGCTATCTGCCGGTTTTTGTAATCTTCTCTTCCTTCAGCCTGTAGCGGCTGAAGGATGCGCTTACGCATAACTAAAAATATCAAAAACAGTAGATCAAATAATTCATGTCATGAAGAAAATACTCATGCTTATAGCTTTGTGCGCTTTTATCATTTCAACAAGTTGCAAAAGCACAAAAAAGGAAAAGGAGGTGGAATCGAAGCTCCTTGTCACTGTACCATTAAGTACCGATACAACTATCATTAAAGATTATGTATGCCAGATACGGTCGATAAGGCATATCGAGCTCAGGGCGCAGGAACGCGGTTACCTGCAGAAAATATATGTTGATGAAGGCCAGTATGTAAAACAGGGGCAATTACTGTTTCAGATCATGCCGGCCTTATATGAGACCGAGCAACAGAAGGCGCAGGCTGAAGCTGGCTTTGCCGAAATAGAATACCTCAATGCCAAAAAGCTGGCTGATAGCAACGTTGTCGCGCCTAATGAGCTGGCAATGGCCAAAGCAAAGCTGGAAAAAGCTAAAGCGGAGCTGGCAACGGCTAAGGTACATCTTCAGTTTACAGAGATCAGGGCCCCCTTTGATGGTATCATTGATAAGCTGCAGGTAAGACAAGGGAGCCTGGTAGACGACGGCGATCTATTAACGACGCTTGCGGACAACAGTAAAATGTGGGTTTACTTTAACGTTCCTGAAGCTGAATACCTGGATTATAGCAGTAAAAAAAACGATAAACATCCACAGGTACAGCTGGTGATGGCTAATCATGAACCCTTTCCTTATACCGGGATCGTGGAAACAATCGAGGCCGACTTTGATAACGAGACCGGGAACATACCTTTCAGGGCTACTTTCTCTAATCCCGAAGGGTTATTAAGGCACGGAGAAACCGGTAATATTCAGATGGCGGTCCCGCTTAAGAATGCCCTCATCATACCACAGAAAGCAACATTTGAGATACTGGATAAAAAATATGTGTACGTTGTCGGAAGCGATAACAGGGTAAAGGCCCGTGAAATTACAGTAAGCGCAGAAATGAGCGACCTGTATGCGGTAAGCGATGGTCTGTCTGCCAGTGATAAAATACTGCTGGAGGGATTGCGCAAAGTAAAGAACAACGACAAGATATCCTACGAATACCAGGAACCTGCATCGGTGCTTGCACAGCTAAGATTACCCGCAGAGTAATTCAGAATTCTAAAAAAGAACAATAAGATGTTTAATAAATTCATTCAGAGACCGGTGCTTGCAATAGTATTGTCGCTGGTCATTATATTCATGGGTATACTTGCGATCAATACGTTGCCCGTATCCCAGTTTCCGTCTATAGCCCCGCCCATGGTGGTTGTAAATGTCGCTTACCCGGGAGCTAGCGCTGACGTCCTGGTCAACTCAGTACTTATTCCCATGGAGAAGGCCATTAACGGCGCACCTGGTATGAAGTACATGACCTCCGATGCTACCAGCGCGGGGGAAGCTACGATACAGGTGGTGTTTGACCTTGGTACGGACCCGAACCAGGCGGTGGTTAATGTGAAAAACCGGATCGAGCAGGTTACTAACAGGCTTCCGGAGCTGGTGCAGCGCGAGGGGCTTGTTGTTAGCTATACCTCGCCTAACATGCTGATGTATGTGAACCTTTACAGTAAGGATCCTAAGGCAGACGAAAAATTCCTGTACAATTTTGCCGGCGTCAACATAATCCCTGAGCTGAGCCGCCTTAAAGGGGTAGGGAGCGCAAAAATATTGGGCAGTCGCCAGTATGCTATGCGTATATGGTTGAAGCCTGACAGGATGAGGGCTTATAATGTATCTACTGACGAGGTAATGGAAGCGCTGGCACAGCAAAGCATTATCGGCTCTCCCGGGCGGCTGGGCCAGGCTACGGGGAAAAGGTCACAGTCGCTGGAATATGTGCTGACCTATAAAGGCCGGTACAATAAACCGGAAGAATATGAGCAGGTGATCGTCCGTGCCAATCCCAACGGAGAGATCCTTTATCTTAAAGATGTGGCCGATATCGAGCTGGGTAGCGAGTTTTATGATATTTACTCCAATATGGACGGACATCCTTCGGCTGCCATTACCTTAAAGCAGACTTATGGCAGTAACGCCAGTGATGTTATAAAGGAGGTAAAAGCAAAGCTGGAAGAAATCAAAGCCGGGTCTTTTCCCCCGGGAATGGATTACCAGATCAGCTATGATGTATCCAGCTTCTTGGATGCCTCCATTGAGAAGGTAATCCATACCCTTGTGGAAGCTTTTATCCTGGTCGCTATCGTGGTATTCCTGTTCCTGGGTGACTGGCGTTCGACGCTGATACCAACTTTAGCAGTTCCCGTATCGCTCATCGGCGCATTCTTCTTTATGCAGCTGTTGGGCCTTACAATTAACCTGATCACGTTGTTTGCGCTGGTTATGGCCATCGGTATTGTGGTAGATAATGCTATCGTTGTAGTGGAGGCTGTACATACGAAAATGGCAGAAGAGCATCTTTCACCCTTCAAAGCTGTAAAAAAAGTGCTGAAGGAGATCAGCGGCGCCATTATCGCTATAACGCTTTTAATGACCGCTGTATTCATACCGGTAGCTTTTATGACTGGTCCCGTGGGGATATTTTACCGGCAGTTTTCTATTACTATGGCTACCTCCATTGTTATTTCCGGTATCGTGGCGCTGACACTTACTCCTGTGCTCTGCGCGATGATATTGAAGAATAATCATGGACAACCCAGGGGGAGAACACCGGTAAACAGGCTTATAGGTGCATTCAATAGCTGGTTTGAAAAGCTTACCGGTAACTATGCAGGATTGCTTAAAGTAATCGTAAGCAGGAGAACGGTGACCTTTGGTCTGCTGTTGGCATTTTGCGCCGGCATATGGCTCACCTCTAATATGTTGCCTTCAGGCTTTATTCCTAATGAAGACCAGGGGATGATCTATGCAATTATCCAGACGCCCCCGGGCGCTACCCTGGAAAGAACTAATGATATCAGTAAGAAGCTGCAGAAAATTGCCGAACACGTGGAGGGCGTTCAATCCGTTTCGGCCCTTGCTGGATATGAGGTATTGACGGAGGGCAGGGGCTCAAATGCAGGTACCTGTCTCATTAACCTGAAAGACTGGGGACAGCGGAAGCACTCGGCTAAGAAGATCATTGAGGAGCTGGAAGAAAAGGCAAAGGCAATCCCGGGCGCCACTATTGAGTTCTTCGAACCACCGGCTGTACCAGGTTACGGAGCTGCGGGAGGTTTTTCGTTGCGGCTGCTTGATAAGACAAATTCCGGCGATTATGAAGAGTTCGGAAAAGTAAATGATGAATTTATGGCTGCATTAAAAAAGCGTAAAGAGCTGACGGGCTTATTCACATTCTTTGCTGCGAACTACCCGCAGTACGAAATTGAAATAGACAATAAGGCCGCTATGCAGAAAGGCGTTTCTATAGGAAAGGCGATGGACAATCTTTCCATACTGATAGGTAGTACCTATGAGCAGGGCTTTATACGCTTCGGTACTTTCTACAAGGTCTATGTACAATCGTCCCCTGAATATAGGGCTTTGCCGGATGACCTGCTGAAGCTGTATGTGAAAAATAACCGGGACGAAATGGTGCCCTATTCGGCATTTATGAAAATAAAGAAGAAACAGGGACTTAACGAGATCACCCGTTATAATATGTATACATCCTCCGCCATTAACGGTGCGCCTGCTCCGGGCTACAGTAGTGGCGAGGCGATACATGCGATACAGGAAGTGGCCGAGAACACCTTGCCAAGAGGGTATGGCATAGACTGGCTTGGACTCTCCAAGGACGAGGTGGGTCGGGGAAATGAAGCTTTGTATATCTTTCTGATTGTACTTGTATTTGTTTATTTTGTGCTTGCCGCGCAGTATGAAAGCTTTATAATTCCCCTCGCTGTTATCCTTTCGCTGCCAGCAGGTGTTTTCGGTGCCTTCCTTCTGCTCAAGCTGATGGGATTGTCCAATGATATCTATGCCCAGGTGGGTCTCGTGATGCTTGTTGGTCTGCTGGGTAAAAATGCCGTACTGATCGTTGAGTTTGCCGTACAGAAACATCAGCAGGGGGCTACTATCCTGGAAGCAGCCATTGAAGGGGCCAGGGTCAGGTTCCGGCCTATCTTAATGACCTCTTTTGCCTTCATCGCAGGATTGGTCCCTTTACTCTTTGCAACTGGTCCCGGCGCCCTGGGTAACCGTACGATCGGCGCATCCTCCGCAGGAGGTATGCTGCTGGGAACTGTATTTGGTGTGATTATCGTTCCCGGCCTGTATTACATATTCGGCAGGATGGCAGCCGGCCGTAAGCTGATCAGGGATGAGGACGAAATGCCACTTACAGAAGATCTGACCCAGACTAGAACTAAAAAAAGAAAGAAGTTCAAGCTTTTCCGTACCAGAGCGGAAAAGAATAAGATAACACAAAAAAATAATCAAGATGATCAAGAGCCGAATATATAAATGCTTCGGGATAGCCGGTATTTCCCTGGTTTACGGAGCCTGTAAGCTTCCCTCACTGGCCGGCAGAACGGAGAACAGGCAGGTACCGGCAGCTTATAGCAATGCCGGGTTTAGCGATACAACCAATATGGCGGGCAGGGTATGGGAAACTTTTTTCTCTGATCCCTACCTCGCCGCGCTCATTGATACCGCCCTGAAAAATAACCAGGAGCTTAATATTATGCTTCAGGAGATTGAGATCAGCAGGAATGAGATAAAAGCACGGAAAGGGGAATATATGCCTTTTGTTGGTATAAAGGCGGGGGGCGGCATTGAGAAGGTAGGCCGGTATACCAGCCAGGGCGCCGGTGACGCAGTTACCGAAATAACTCCGGGGAGAGAGATGCCGGATCCGTTGCCGGATTACCAGCTGGGATTGCAGGCTACATGGGAAATCGATATCTGGCATAAGCTGCGTAATGCCAGGAAATCCGCGGTAGCAAAGTATCTATCATCAGTTGCCGGCAAAAACTTTATGGTTACGCATCTCGTATCTGAGATCGCTGATGCTTACTATGAGCTGCTTTCCCTGGATAACCAGCTGGATATTGTAAGGAAGAATATAGAGATACAGAACAATGTCCTGAAAATTGTAAAGCTGCAAAAAGAAGCTGCCAGAGTCACAGAACTGGCCGTACGCCGGTTTGAGGCACAGGTGCTTAGTACGCAAAGCCTGGAATATGATATCCGGCAGAAGATAACCGAAACGGAAAATGAAATTAATTTTCTGCTAGGCAGGTTCCCGCAGCCGGTACTGAGGAATGACGGGAATTTTGGTAGCTGGCAACCCTTTGCAATGCAGCCCGGTATCCCGTCGCAATTGCTGGAGAACCGTCCTGATATTATACAGGCCGAGCAGAACCTGGCAGCAGCAAAGCTGGATGTGAAGGTAGCCAGGGCAAGATTTTATCCATCGTTGGGTATCTCCGCTGCAGTAGGATACCAGGCTTTTAACCCGTCCTATCTTTTCCGTACGCCGCAATCCCTGTTATATTCAATAGCTGGGGACCTCGCAGCTCCCCTGGTTAACAGGAACGCGATCAAAGCGGCTTATTATAATGCCAATGCCAGGCAGATACAGGCTGTTTACAGCTATGAGCAAACGGTGTTGAAGGCTTACCTGGAAGTGATCAACCAGATATCAAAGGTCAATAACCTTGCCCGGAGCTATGATCTGAAATCCAGGCAGACAGAGGCGTTGGTACAGTCCGTCAGTATCTCCGACAATCTCTTCAAATCGGCCAAAGCAGATTATATGGAAGTTCTGATGACGCAGCGGGACGCATTGGAAGCAAGATTTGAACTGGTGGAGACCCGGAAGCAGCAAATGAAAGCCCTGGTAAATATTTACCAGGTATTGGGTGGGGGATGGAAGTAAGCATTGGTTGCTTACCGGCGATGTTGTATTAATTTATGCCAGGAGCTTCATACGTTCCTGGCATAATGTTTCCTGCCTATTCCGGGCCATTCACCCCGTGATTACGGTTTCATATTTCAGGTCAGGCCCGCTATTTCCTGAATAGCTTTATCCCTTGAGAAAGAACATTCCATAATAATTCAGACTCACGAGCTCCTCAGCAAAGTAAATCGGCCCTTATAACAAAGCCGATCATTAATGCCTGTTCTACTTTTGTTCCAACAAAATGATGACACAAAATGAAACAGAATAATTATCAGGGAACATGGCAGCAACCGCTGCGTTCCGGGTTTAATGCGACATCCACTGCAACAGAAGTGATTAAAGGGACGGACCTTTCCGGCAAGATGGCAATAGTTACGGGCGGCTATGCCGGCATAGGCCTGGAAACCACCAGGGCGCTCGCTCAAAGCGGCGCTATGGTTATCGTACCCGCGAGGGACCAGGCAAAAGCAAAAAGGAACCTTGCGGGGATTGCAAATGTTGAGCTGGCATCAATGGACCTGATGGATCCGGATTCCATTGCCGCTTTCTCGGGGAACTTCATGGGTTCCGGCAGACCGCTTCACCTGCTTATCAATAACGCAGGTATCATGTGGGTGCCTTTACGCAGGGACAGCCGCGGCTATGAATCACAGCTTTCTACGAACCACCTGGGGCATTTTCACCTGACGGCATTGCTCTGGGAAGCTTTAAAGAAAGCCGGTGGCGCAAGAGTGATCAACGTTTCTTCCTTTGGCCACCAGATGGCTCCCTTCAATTTCGATGACCCGAATTTTGAGCACCGCTCCTATGAAACACTGGAGGGTTACGGGCAGTCAAAAACGGCCAATAACCTGTTTGCCGTTGAGCTGGACAGGCGCGCTGCGGTATATGGAATAAGGGCTTACTCCCTGCATCCGGGTTCTGTCAATGATACGGATCTCGGCCGCGAAGCGCCGATGGCGTTGTTCCGGCAAATGGGTACCCATGATGCCGAAGGACACATTTTTCCCGAGGTGGCAAAGAAACTAAAGACCATTGCGCAGGGCGCTGCTACCACGGTCTGGTGCGCAACAAGCCCGTTGCTGGATAATACCGGCGGTGTTTACTGCGAAGATGCAGATATTGCTGAGCTGGATACAGGTAATATCGAACATAAATATGAAGAGCCTTCAACATTGCGCGGCGTACGATCTTATTCCCTGGATGAGACCAACGCAAAGAAATTATGGGAACTAAGCGAGAAAATGACCGGTGTGGCATTTAACGCCTGTTAATGTCCAACAGGGATTTTTATCTTTGTAAGACGGTATATGAGCTTTCAGACAAAATATATAACGCCGGATATCAAGATTGCCTGCTATGAAGGGAAGCCCTTCAAAACAGAGGCAATGTTCGAGCACCATATGCTTGTATGGTTTATTTCAGGTGAAACAAAGATCATCCTGGCAGACAACCGATATATATTCGGCCCGGGGGACATCTTCCTGGTACCCAGGAACCAGCTGGCAACCATTATCAATTATCCTAAGGATGGGCTGCCGCATAAAACAGTGGCGATGCATCTTTCTCCTGACCGCCTGCGTAATTTTTATAGTGGGGCAGCTATACAGCCTGTTCCGGTTACGAACCGTATCCGCAGCTTCAGCGGTCACCCGCTCCTGGAAAGCTGTCTGGCTTCACTGGTTCCCTATTTTGATCTCAAGGGTATATTCCCCGAAGAGATAGCTTCACTGAAGATTGCTGAAGCCATCAGTATTCTTCGTATTGTTGATAAGGATATCGACAATGTACTGGCAAACTTTGAAGAGCCGGGGAAAGCCGATCTTATCAGCTTTATGGAGAAGAACTTTATGTTCAATATGCCCCTGGAAAAATTCAGTTACCTGACCGGTCGTAGCCTGACGACATTCAAGCGTGATTTCAAAAAATCATTTCATACGACGCCACAGAAATGGCTGATGCGGAAAAGGCTGGAACTGGCGCATTATGAAATAGCCGGAAAGCATAAAAAGCCGGTCGATGTATGCTATGAAACCGGTTTTGAGAACCTGTCCCATTTCTCCTATGCGTTCAAGAAGCATTTTGGCTACGCTCCCACAAAACTGAAACAACTCAGAGCCGGCCATACCTCATAAGGCGGTGCGGCCGGATCTTCTTAAACTTCCCCGTTACAGCTATCTTAAAAAGTTGGCGCAGGAGTGTTGGGACCAGCATCAAGAAAATCATTGATCATGGGTATCAGCCAGTCAGCCCGGTGCATCATACCTATATGCATAGTGCCGGGCAAAATAGCCAGGCGGGATTGTGGCAGCCCATGCAGGTCGCCCATTTTTCCGCCCCCTTTGGCACGGAACAGTTCAAGCGCGTGCTCGTAACGTACACCATCCGCATCGCCGATAACCATGAAGATAGGCGCCTTGATCTTTTTAGCCGCTTCTGACCAATCGTAAGGCTTCAGGTCTATACTGATGACCTTTTTAACATACTGCGGGAAAAGGGCGGGATCATTGCCAAAGCTGTCATATTGCTTTTGTATAGGCGATCCTTTAAACATATCCGCATTTATAGTAGCATACATGGCCTCAACATCCGGCCACCATCCGTCGTGCGCATAAGTACCGGATAGGATTACCAGTTTACGCACCTGTTCCGGGTGGCGGATAGCTACCTGGAAGGCTATACCTCCGCCCATACTGTATCCCAGTACATCGGCACTGTCCACGCCTAAATGTTTCAGCAGGCCGGATACGTCATCGGCCATTCCTTCATAGCTGAGCTCACGGTCTGTATCCCTGGTCCGGCCATGGCCCTGCATTTCCGCAACGATCACTTTCCGGTTCCTGGCCAGCAGCGGAATGAATTTTGACCAGTTCGTCGGTATGTTCATATAGGAGCCGTGCAGCAGCACTATCGGCGCGCCTTTTCCATAAACCTCATAATACAGCTTCAGCCCGTTTACGTCGGCATAGCCGGTCTGGCCGGGCTTTATGTGCTCGTTAAGAGCGGTGCCGGCGGGGGCGGTAGCATTTTGCTGCGTGTCCTTCTGTTGCGGCTGACAGGCCAGCACTGTTATAGCTATTGCAAGTGAAAGTCCGGCCCGGTTAATGATACGTTTAGTCATATATTACGGTTTTGATACACCGCAAAGTTCGTAACAATGCCGTACCGGCAGCAGTATGTATGCGACAATTATAGGGCTGGAAACGACAATTACGGTAAATGTTTAAATAAATAAAAATTACGCAATTTAGACTTTTAAAGGTAATTACCCCCTTACGGTCTGCCAGCTTACGGCAAAAGGTAAAAAGGCTTTTGAACAGTATGTGTCTTCTATAAAAACCTATCTGCATTTGTAAATTTTTTTTGTTATTATAGTTTGCATTGCAAACTAAATTATATCACAAACATAAAAACAGAACAATGGAAAAAAGAAAAGTGGCAGCCGGCGCGCTTGGCCTTGGCTTGCTTGTAGGGATCAATGCCGGCGCTATAACAGGAGCAGCGGCCAGAACAGGGTAATAAAACCGGTAGCTTATGCCGACAAAATCCTGCTGCACATGCACCCGGAAAAGGTGCTGAATTATCTGCCGGATCTCAGCGATGCCCAGATCGCTTATCTCTTCGGTATGCCGGAAGCCGATTACAGGAAGGTGAAACAGGCATATGATGATGAAGCAAAGGAGGCGGCGGTAAAGCTGCTGGCAGACAGGGCTTTTGCAGAGAAAGTGAAGCGGCTGCCAGTCCTGGTTTATGAAAACACTTCCCCGCTGGCTGAGCATTTCAGGAATTGTGCTGGCGCTCATTGGTATATCCAGCACGCTTTACCTGGTATACCCGAACCTGCTTTTCCTTATTCCCCTGACCCGGTTCCCGGGATTTATCTGGCTGATATTTGCCGGCTTCCTGCTTCCCCAAACAAGACGGGTAGCAGAACAGCCGGAATGCTAAGTGGCCATTCTTAAAGATACACTCCGGAACTCCGGAGTGTATCTTATCCTTTATTCATAAGATCAGCCGACCCCATAAAGTTCTGCGCTCAGTTCATAGATCACATTATTGGTATTTTCGGGATCTGTTTTGTCCGGCAGCAGCCGGAAACCTGATTTTTCAAGCAACCGTCTTGATGCCGCATTGTCCCGGTGCGTATAGGCTTCCAGTAGCTTAAATCCCAGCTCGCCGAATGCAAGTGCCGTTATAACTGCCATTGCCTCACTCATCAATCCCTGTCTGTGGAATTCCGGCAGCAGGTCGTACCCGACCTCTGCATATCTTTTGTGCCGGTCTATATTCCACAGGCATATCTTGCCGGCAAAGACATCCCAGGGATATGTACGGATGGTGTAATAATAACTACTGTCCGGCCCCGAAAGTATATTGTCAATGTATTGTTCCGCTTCTGCTATATCCGCAGGAATCTGCCTGTCGATATAGCGGTTTACAACCGGGTCCGTTCTTAACCGGAACATGTCCTCCGCGTCGGCCGTGTTCAAAGGCCTTAGTCTGATCTTACCGGTATGCAGCGGGGCTTCCATGGTGTGCTAAAGATAGGATATTATCAATAAAAGAGCTGTGCCTGGTACAGTTCCTTGCAGACAAAAGTACTATGGCCGGTGTAATTGCAGGGGAAATTTTTGGTGATGCCGAAATAAATTATTTATCTTTACAATAAAGATAATTGATCATAAAGATAATGGAGCATTTTGAAGTGGCTGATCTAAGCGATCTTGGAAGAGAAATTTCCGATGTAACGATACTGATGCATGAAGCCATGGCCCGGAGCGCAGGCCTGACAGGTGCTGACAGGAAATACTTAAGCATCATTCTCCGGCAGGGACCGCTGACGGCCGGGGAACTATCGAACCTTACGGGACTTACTACCGGCGCGGTAACCGCTATGATCGACCGGCTGGAAAGCAGGAAATTGGTAAGCCGTAAGCCGGATAAAGCCGACAGGCGGAAAGTGCTGATCCATGCAGATAAAGCCAGGGCCGGGAAATTGTTCGGGCAATTCAATCAACAGCTGAAAACAAGAATAGAAAGGCTTATTGCAACATACAGCCAGGAGGAGATCCAGCTCATAGCGGGCTATTTCAAAGCCTCAATAACGATCATGAGCGAAATAACCAGGGAGCTGAATAAAGTCCCGGGGTAAAAATGCAACAATCAAACATTTCATAAAAAACTACTGATGGCAAACGTTAACACAGAGTACCTGTCCAGGGCAGAAAGCTGGTTGTTTATAACCATTCTTGCCTATTTCCTTCTGAACGGAGCGCAGATTTTCGAAACGGCCGTGCTGGTTCCCCAGTGGACGGCTGCTCCACCGCAATCCTTCCGGTTCTTTAAAGCTCCATACGCGATAGACCTGAAAACCTTCTGGATCATTGCGCATACCATTCATGAGGTAACGTTTATCCTGGCTATTGTTTTCTGCTGGAAGATAAGCCCTGTAAGGAGCTGGCTCCTGCTCCTTTTCTTGGTACATTTTATGTTACGTGTATGGACCCTGCTTTATTTTGCTCCGGATATCATAGAATTCCAGGCCATAGCCAACGGCAAGCCTTACAATAGCGACCTGCTAATCCGGACCGGGCAATGGAAGATGCTGAATTATGTAAGGGTCGCTGTCTTTATGGCCGTATCGCTCGGGCTTATCCCTTTGCTGGTGAAGCTTGCCGGTTTGAAAAACGGCTGATCCGCATTTCCTGTATACTTCAGGGAAACCTGTTGTAGCCGGGAGATATTTTCCGGGATACAGGCCTGGACCATAAATAATATCAGCCGATCGAAATAGGTACAAAATATTACCGGGTACCGGTATTCAAGATATGTATACTTATGCTGCCTTTAGCAGGCAGGTGGAAGAGCAACCCTGCTATTCTTTTAGAACAGCAGGGTTGCTACGTGTTTTGACTATTTATAACCTGGTGTATGGCTATGCAAAACCCTACAACTCCGCTGAAATCCGTATATCCACCTTGCCGGGCCGCGGGTCCAGGTTTGCGTTATGGTTGGGCATCTTTACCTTATAGCTTTCCGGCTCAACGGTGAAGTCTGAGACCAGCGATCGCTTTGATCCCTTTACGGTCAGCACAGCCTGTACGGATACCGGCTGCTTTATCCCATGGATGGTCATGTACCCTGAAATATCAAGCGGGTAAGCACCATCGGCCTTGTAACCGTTCTTATCCGGGTTCGTGATCTTACCCTCGAAGCTCATGACCGGGTAACGGCTGCTTTCCATATAATACTCCCGGAAACGGTCCCGGATAATGGTGTTCATTTTATCAGAGGAGAAGCTCTCCGGGAACCGGAAGCTGTCTACCTGCATATGAGACTTTACCGCCCCGGTCTTAAGATCCAGCTCGATGACCGCGTGTCTGTTCTCTCCCCTTATATCCCTGATAGGTGTTTTAACGGTAAAGATGGCCACCGCATCGGTAGCAATGGTTTTCTGGGCGCAGGTGATCAGCGGAGCCCATAACAGCAGGCACAAAAACGATTTAAATAAATTCATAGAACAATATCTTTTGATTTGTATGGTCAATAAAATCTTACCGCAGCAGGTGCACGTCCCCTTTCCTGATATAGGCATTGCGTTTTGTGCCACCCGTGAATTTCAGCTCGTACATATAGGTGCCCACATCGGCGGGCTTACCGTTGTACGTACCGTCCCAGCCTGTCTGCGGCGTATAGCCCACAAATATCCGGTGGCCCCAGCGGTTGTAAATGCTCAGCACATATTCCCCCAGAGGGCAGCCGGCTTCGATAACCGGCAGGAAAACATCATTGGTGCCGTCGCCGTTAGGGGTAAAGGCTGTAGGCACATCGCTCCAGCATTCGCATTTTTCATAAGAGATGTTTATGGTGTCCGTACCGGAACAGGGCGGCTGGCTGACAACAACCCAATAGGTACCAGTGTCGGTGGCACTGATCTCCGGCGATGAAGCCCCCGTGTTCCAGTAAGCGGTAGCGCCTGAGGGCAGCTGTGCCTCCAGCGGTATATTTACAGGATCACCCCAGCAAAGGAATATATCCTCGCCCAGGTATTGACGGACATTATAGTACCAGATATTCACCGTATCTGAGGACTTGCAACCCTCTTCTGTTGTTACCTCTACCCAGTAGGTGCCCGAAGAATCAATACGCAGGGTCTCATCATCGCTTCCGCCTGACCATAGCCAGGACAGGTTACCGGGCTCTTCCTGCTCTACCGTAGGAACAAGCACAAAGGGTGGCAAGGTGCATATGATGGTATCATTGCCGAGAGAAAGCGGAGGCCCAGGCTTGCCCCTGACGATAAAGGTATCCATCAGCATACGGCAGTTCCCGGTATCGACAGATCTTACCCAATAGGTTCCGGCAAGCGCTATAGTCCTTGTAGCGCCGGTGCTGCCATCATCCCAAAGGAAGTTACTCATACCTGCACGACCTTCCAGCATCAGCTCATCATCCACACATTTTAAGGTGTCGTGTACCTGGATATTTTCCGGTGCGGCAGAATCCAGGTCCATAATGCAGACATCGTCTATATAATAGTAGCCTGCGGGCAAACCGCTTCCTATTGCTTCAATCGTTAAATCCGCGTCCGGTACAAAGTTGCCGATAATGACCCATCGTTCTCCGCCCACAGCGGTAAACTCTCCGGCCAGCGGTTGCCAGTCGGCAGTGTCGGTATACGGTGCGGCTACCGGGCTTACTACCTGTGGTGTTGCAGTGATAAAGGTAGTAGAAGCAGGGTCATTCATTGAATCCGGCGAAAAGAGCGCGCCCATCTGGTCGGTAGCAAAAGGTGCAGTATTTCCAAGAGATATCCAGAAGCTGACATGATATTTATGACCGGCAATCATTGGAGACAGCAACCTGGTCTGGATATACTCCCGGTAGCCGGGGATGCATGATACATAAGTATATCCCCCCGCATAGGCTTCACCGGTTCTCGCATACTGGTAACCAAAATCATTGGCCGGAACAGATACCAATGACGCAGTACCGGCACAGGAATGAAAGTAATCAGCAGAACCCGCTGTCGGAATGTACCAGTCGGTTACGGCTATGGTGCCCATTGGGAAGTCGATGCCTGAATACCCTGTGGGACACTCCACATAGTCTTCAAAAGAGGGATTGGGAGTTAGATTTTGGCTATATGCAATACTGGCAGACAATAAAATAGCCAATACCGCTAGGTTCAGTATCTTCATGAGCAATCTGTTTATTGTTTTGAGAAGTGTAAAAAATCATCAGGTCATATTGGTTTATTTTTGTAAGTAATCAAACTATTAATTATTTAAAGTCTCAAAATTATAAGACTGGTATGCGGCATGTACTTGGGGGGATTGATTTTGTCAGAGATCAGGCTTTTCATAGGCTGATGATTTGTGATATAACAGATAAAAAATAAATTCCATAAAAAATCAGTTTATTTGTAGCGCCGGATAAAGATAGCGGTTTAAGTCAATAAATACTTTTGTGCCTAGTTATAAAACTTAATATTTAACCACGTATCCTGCGATCGGCATAACCGGTATGAAAATGCTACTGGCAGTGCTCCCGGCGTTATCGGGAGGTACACAAATAAGGACGGTCATCGTGTTTGCACTGCTTCCGGAGGGTGTCCGGCTTTGCGCGGCATGGCTTATCCCTGCCGCTGTTTAAAAAACAGGTCTTCGGACAAAACCAGGGCCATGGCTTAATAATTGAGGACTCAGCCGGTACGTAGCCGGAAAATGAAAAATACCGCTTGTACCTGGAGTAAGTAAGATCTGAAGTGTGGTAAACATTTGTGGATATTTAATGGAAAACAGGAGGTTACAAAACATTGCAAAATCCGGTATTTATATAAATTGTACAATAGGGATATTTACCTAATTTATAGAATACAGGTAGGTATTTATACCTATTCGTTGTTGCGGTTTTCCTGTCATAAGTTGCCGGTGCGGTCTGAAAGCCTCGAGATGATTTCTACCGCTTATTCCTCTAAATTCCTGCTACAAAAAGATAAGCCCGCAGCTAGGCTAACAACCCACCATACAAGCGTCAGGCATAATTCTTTGCCGGCAATAACCACCAGCAATATACAGGACAGCAGGTAATCCGGATAACTGCCCGTGCCTAGCTGGATAGCGCAGGAGAATAAACTGACCACCAGCAGCATTGTGGCGATGTGCATGATAGCAACCACAGCGAAGGTATCCCTGGAGCCGGAAAGATGACGCATGGAGCGTCCGAGTACAATGCCTATATCCTTTAAAAAATGGCTTTCGATCGTTACGGTTTTCATACCGGTTACTGTTTTTCCTGCTTTTATGGTGTCTTATGAAATTTCACTTTGTCCAATCTAATAACAGCTCACGCGACAAGATTGGACAAAACCGGCATCATATTTTTTACAGCGGATCTGTACCTGGTAGAACGGGAAGTAATGCTAAACGGCCGCTCCCAATAAAACGCTAAAGACAGTTTTTAACCTGCTATTATGTATTCTTGATTTATTAGCTTACCTCACCCCATGCATGATGAACAGAGTGACTCAAAATGCGATCAGCAGCATCTTGACGACTTGAAGCAAAAGTCGGCAACGCTCAGGAAGAAACATGGAGTAACAGGCGCGACCTTAAAGAAACTAAACGAAGAATCTGAAGAACTACTGAAGGCCAGGAAGCCGGCAATGGCAATAGAAGAAAAAGCTACCCCTCAGAGGTAGCTTTTTTGGTAAAAGGAATATCGCAAAGCGCATAAGAATATTCATGGGGATATTCCTTTAATAACCGCGTTTTATAAAAAGCTCAGTTAAAAATCAATTGAAGTTCGAAAACTGGTTTTCTTGTTCATTTGCTTACACCTGACCACTGTCTCGTCAGCTATTATCTATCGGCATGCATACCGCTCTCAAAATTCCTGGAATACCCGAAGCCCGGCAGTTGGCCTGCGTAAGCCTGATCTATGACGGACGTGGAGATACTGCAAACTAATGGCCCGGCATCACGCTTATATGCGGGCTTTGATGAATCCTGATTCTGGATTGAGTATTTATTGCCACTGGAAGAGAACCCGGAGGGAGGAGGCACTTTTGATTTTTGTGTTCAGTCCAGTAATCTCTAAACCCCATCACTTGACATAAGGAAGGAAAACTAACTACCCTTTAGCCCATTGAGGGAAGCTGCCGGAACTGTATTCAATGCATATCTTGACCGGTTATCAATCGGGCCTTCTTTAATAAGGATAATATAAAAAAACAAGAGAAGAATGTTGTTTCACAGTGATCGGGCAAGGGTTATTAATGACCGGGAATAATTGGCGGAAAATTTGACAGGATACTGAAAAAAAATCTGCCAGCAGGTGATTGGTATAGCTTTTGATCCGTTCTTTTGTTGAACGATTGTAAAAAATCAAGTTCAGACTGTTATTGTTTAATCTTTAAAAAGGAGGTTCATCATGTCTCTTATCAGAAGGAACGGGTTGCTCCCAAGCGCGTTACCGGCAATATTTGACGACTTTTTTGGCCGGGACCTTTTTAACTGGAATGACAGTAATTTCTCATCTACCAGTACTACTATTCCCTCTGTAAATGTCCGGGAAACCGCGGATAACTTTGAAGTAGAAATGGCCGCGCCGGGTATGCGGAAGGAAGATTTCAGAATTGAACTGGATGGCAATACGCTTACCATCAGTTCACAGAAAAAAAGCGAGCAGACGTCAGGCGAAGGCAGCTATGCGCGTAAGGAATTCAGCTATCAGTCTTTTCAAAGAAGCTTTGTGCTTCCAAAAGACGTAGTGAATGATGAAGGCATTGCCGCCCGCTACGAGAACGGGCTGCTGCTGCTGACCATTCCCAAGAAGGAAGAAGCAAAACAAAAAGCTCCGAGGCAGATTGAGATCATGTAATGTAAGGAATTGTATTGCCGGTCCGGCAGAGCGGTAATACAATTCCTCTGTTTTCATGGCTATGGAAAAGCATATGGTGGTGGTCGATATAAGGACACCGGAAGGTTATGTCGCTTTTTGCAGGTTGCTGATCAGTGAAGACGAGCAGATCGCCAGGCAGGTATTCGGCAGGCTGAAAGGAACAGCCGATGACGGTATAGTCCTGCCGCTGCGTATCAGCCTGATCCGGCCACCTGGCGTGGAGGATAAGGTGATTGCCAGGCGCTATTGTACGCTTGATGAGCTTGTGTGGAATTACCGGAGCATCACTAAAGATGTTTTTAAGCACCTAAGCCTGGATAACCTGCTTTACCTGTATTAAAGCGATCCTGCTGGTAGCTGCCTGCGACCTGTCATTTGATACTATTAATATTATCTGTTTATGAAAAAGCTCTCGTTGTTATTAGCGATCGGGCTGGCTTTCGTAGCCGGTGGCTGCAACGCCCGGGCATCCGCCCGGCAATCTGGTCTTACCGGGGACACAGTCATGCCCAAGGCAAGCTGGAAGGTCAGCAGAACCTTCGATGAAAAAGGAAATTTAACCGGCTACGACTCTACCTGTACCTGGTCTTATACAGATACGACCGGAGGAACGATCCGATCCCGGGTAGGCAGTATTGCCCGTAATTTCCGCCTAAATGTTCCGGACAGTATAGTTGCATTACCGGATCAGGTACGGAAGCGGTTGTTACCTGATACATTTATGGGAAGCGGTTTCTTTAGCTCAGACCTGTTAAAAGAAAACGGCCCGTATTTCCCTGATATGCGTTCTGTTCTCCAGGAGATAGACATATTGCGGGCGGAATTTATGAACCGGTACTACGGAAGCCGATCAGGAAAGAAGAAAGAGTGATCGCTTTGCAAGTTTCAATGGAATTTTTATTGTTTAACCAAAATGTTATAAAATGGCTACGACTTTAAAAGCAAAACCACTACAGGACAGGGTAATCGTTAAACCCGTAAAAGCAGATGACAAAACAGCCGGCGGTATTATCATACCGGACACGGCAAAAGAAAAGCCGCAAAAAGGAACTATTGTTGCTTCAGGGCCGGGGAAAAAAGATGAACCCGTTTCGGTTAAAGAAGGCGACACCGTGCTGTACAGCAAATATGCAGGTACCGAGCTCCAGCTTGACGGTGAGCAGCTGCTGATACTTCGCGAATCCGATATACTGGCAGTGCTGAACTGATAATCATTTTTGTTTTTCTGTAAATTTTTTGTAATAACAATTGTAAAAGTTCAATCTGAAAAATTATGGCAAAGCAACTTTTGTTTGATATCGAAGCAAGGAACAGGATGAAAAAGGGGGTTGATACCCTGGCAAATGCGGTTAAGGTTACTTTAGGGCCTAAAGGCCGGAACGTGATCTTTGATAAGAAATTCGGCACGCCTGTAATAACCAAAGACGGTGTGAGTGTGGCTAAAGAAATCGAAATTGAAGATCCTGTTGAGAATATGGGCGCGCAGATGGTACGGGCCGTTGCATCAAAAACAGCTGATATAGCCGGTGACGGCACCACTACAGCGACAGTACTGGCCCAGGCCATATATGCCGAAGGTGTAAGGAATGTAGTAGCGGGCGCCAACCCGATGGAGCTGAAAAAAGGAGTAGACAGGGCTGTTGCCAGGGTAGTGCAGCATTTGAAGCGGCAATCCAAGGCGATAAGCGATAAAGGAGAGGAACTGCGGCAGGTTGCCACTATATCCGCCAATAACGATGAAACAATAGGAAGCCTGATTGCAAACGCTTTCGAGCGTGTCGGTAAAGAAGGCGTAATCACCGTAGAGGAAGCAAAAGGAACGGAAACGAGTGTGGAAGTGGTTGAAGGCATGCAGTTCGACCGTGGATATATATCACCTTATTTCATTACAGATTCCGGTAAGATGCAGGCCAGCCTGGACAAGCCTTTCATTTTGGTCTGCGATAAAAAGATCGCTGTAATGAAAGACCTGCTTCCCATACTCGAGCATATTGCCCAGTCGGGAAGGCCTTTGCTGATCATCGCCGAAGATGTGGAAGGCGAAGCGCTCGCAACACTCGTGGTAAACAGGCTGCGTGGTACGCTGAAAGTGGTTGCCGTGAAGGCACCGGGTTTCGGCGACCGGCGGAAGGAAATGTTGCAGGACATAGCTGTGCTTACCGGCGCTACCGTCATCAGCGAAGAACAGGGTTACAAGCTTGAAGATGTCCGGCCGGACTACCTGGGCTCGGCAGAATCGGTATCGGTGGCTAAGGAAACAACAACTATTGTTGGTGGTGCAGGAAATAAGGAGCAGATACAGTCAAGGGTCAATCAGATACGTGCGCAGATCGAAACAACCACTTCGGATTACGATAAGGAAAAGCTCCAGGAAAGACTAGCAAAACTGGCCGGCGGCGTCGCTGTGTTGTATGTCGGCGCAGCCACTGAGGTGGAGATGAAGGAGAAAAAGGACAGGGTAGATGATGCGCTCCATGCAACAAGGGCCGCTATTGAAGAAGGTATTGTACCCGGTGGCGGAACAGCTTATATGCGCGCTATTGAAGCGTTGCAGGACCTTGATCCGGAGAATGAGGAGATAAAAGCAGGAATAGGTATTGTGCGCAGAGCGCTATCCATGCCATTGAAGCAGATTGTAAGGAATGCCGGCCTGGAAGAAAATGTGGTGATCCAGAAAGTAAGCGAGCAGAAGGGAAACTATGGCTTTAATGCCCGTACAGAGCAATATGGAGATCTGCTGGAGGCAGGCATCATTGACCCGACGAAGGTGGCTCGTGTCGCGCTCGAAAATGCAGCCTCCGTAGCTGGTATGCTGCTAACTACCGAATGTGTCATAGCGGAAAAACCGGAGAAGAAAGAGATCGCATCGGTTCCGGGCACGTCAGGTATGAATGATCTCGATTATTAAGATGCTTTAGCCAACGTTTAAAAGAGGACCGCAACGGTCCTCTTTTTTGTCAGACAAGCATAAATTACCTGTTTGCCGGTATATAGATTATAAATATTGCTCCTAACTTCATGTCTGTTTAAATAACGTAACCCGTTTAATCCTGCTTGCTATTTGACGAGAAATTATTCCTTTGCTATAATTATGTATAAAAAGATCATTCTCCTGTTCCTTACTTTTATTTTAACGCGGACGCTGCCTGCCCAGTCTCCTCCGGAACTAAAGGCAGCGATACAGCAAGCGCTGGCTGAGGAAGGGCTTACAGGAGCTGTTTGGTCTATAGTGGATGGTGAAGGCAAAATTTATGCCGATGCTGCTGGTATCAGCAATATGCAAACCGGAGAACTACTAACGCCCGGGAATAAAGTGCATATAGGTTCAGTTACAAAAACACTGATCGCAACGGGGATTCTAAGACTTGCCACACAAAAAAAACTAGATATCAACGATCCGGTAAAAAAATATCTGCCGGAACTCGGGTTTGAGAATCCCTGGGATAAAACCAAACCGATCACTGTCAGGCATCTGATGGACCATACATCCGGACTGACGGATATCAGGCTATGGCAGGTATTCAGTAAAAAAGCCGGACCTGATATTCCGCTGCGGTATGCTTTTATCAAAGATACCCAAGTGCTGAAGGTTTATGCAAGACCGGGAAGCCTGTTTGCTTATTCCAATATGGGATATACCTTGCTGGCCATGATTATCGAGTCGGTGACAAAAGAAAGGTATGAGGATTACCTGGACAAGAATCTGTTACAACCGTTAGGGATGATCAACAGTACTTTTAGGTTTGTTGCCCAGACCGGGGATCAAGCTGATCCCGGCCTGGCTTATGGGCATCTTGATAATAAGACAGCTTATCCGGCATTGCCTATGTACCTGAGGCCTGCTGGTCAGTTCACGACAACAGCACACGATATGGCGTTGTTTGCCATCTTTATGATGGGCAATGGGACAATAGGGGGCACAAACTTTATCGATCAATCTTATTTGTCTGATATGGGACATCCTGAAGGTACGGTTGCCAGGCAGCATGGACTGAACGGAGGTTATGCATTGGGCGTCATGAGCAGGGACCGGTATGGATACATAGGACGCGCGCATTCAGGAAATATAGTCGGATATCATGCCATGCTCTGCTGGTTCCCGGAATATCATAAAGCCTTCTTCATTTCACATAATATGGATAGTGAAACAGCGAGTTACGAACGGTTCAATGAAATCCTGGCCAGGCATCTGAAATTGAATAAGCCCTTACGCAATGCAGGAGCTATATCTACAAAGGAATTTAGTGGCTGGAACGGCTATTATCTTCCGGTAATTCCTAAAATAGCACCTTTAGCGTATATGGATAATTTATCGGGATTCAGCAAAATAACAGTACATGACAATTTTGTAGATATTGTTCCTTTCCAGAAAGCCGCCAGAAGGCTTGAACGGATGGCTGAAGGGAATTTATTAACAGCGGTCGGGAAAGTAGATAACACGCATGTCTTTTACAGGGACAGTTTGGGTAGGGCCTATATCTCAGATGGATTTTCCACTCTGAAGAAAATAAGCGGCTATTATCTGATTGCCCATTGGGCCAGCTTCTTGTTAGGCTGTTCGGGCCTGGTGTACTTGCTTTTTGCTGGAATAGCTCAGGCAATACGTTCCAAAAAGAAGATATATTCGGATAATATCTTCGGCGCATTCCTGGCAGTCTTGCTCCTGTTGATACCTTTGCCGTTCTTTGTTTTTCAATCTTTTTCTTCGATTGGCGATCTAAGCGCAGCTAGCTGGCTTCTTTTCCTTTCCAGCTGTCTTTTACCGGCAGGGTTAACCTATTCTTTGATCCTGTACCTGAAGAGAGGCGTGAAAGGACTACAAAGCAAGCTAAACTTTGCGGCGGTAGTTTTTTCATTGCAATGGGTACTTGTTTTAATCATATCCAACATTATCCCCTTCAGGCTTTGGGTCTGAATTAGGATAGGGATTCCGCAGGGATTCGAATATCCCCTCATTTTTTAAGACAAGCTTATTTTTGTTAACCGGCGGGAGCACCAAACAATTTTCCAAAAACGTGAAAGTGGAAATTGAACAGTGATGGTTCCCCGCTAAAAATTTAAATTCAATAAAATTTATTACAATGGGTCTTGGGTTATATAATAAAATTACAACAATAATTTTTCTGTCAATGATTGTAATTTCCTGTAATCAGACGACAACGAAAGTGGTCAGAGAACAAGACAGAAAAATAAACGAGCGTACAAAAACAGAAGACCCTAACGCTATTAAGCCTAATCCACAACCGATTAGTGTAGTAATTGAAAAAATAAGCAGCGCTCAATATGACCTGGCCAGGCAACAGGCCAGTCTGAACAAAAAACCAATTGCAAAAATAACCGATATAAAAACCGTACAAAAAGAACTGGAGGGAATCGTAACATTTGAAGAATTAGATGGCTATCTGGGCATCAAAAAGATAAACTTTAGAAATGGCGTCACCACAGATGCCACTTACCAATTGGACGAGTGTAGTTTCAGCACCTACTTCCCGACAGAAGACGTACTTTTATTGGAATGTGGCCATACTACGGATAGAAGTTTCAATTTGAAAACAGGGGAAGATACTTACGAGGTCGGCAATTTGAATCACGTAACCACATCGCCCACCGGGAAATATCGGTTGAACAAGATTTTTGAGGGACAGGAATGTTTTGATCATTTTATTCAGGAGCATCAGAACGGTAATTATAAAAAGATTCTTGAGCTCAATGAAATATTCGAAAAGAATACCGGCAAATGGCTATGTGTAATAGCAAAGGAGTTTTGGATAGATGATTATACACTCTATTTTGGACTGGTAACCCAATACAAGGAGGAGTATAACGAATATGAGTTTTACAAGGTGAAAATCATTGTCTATTAATCTATTACATCGTTACAGGAAAAATGTAACCACATTATTGCTGACGGCAATCCTTTTCGGGATCTGCTATAATAAAACAGGAAAGAAAACCAGGGAAAATTCCTTAGCGAAGGAGGCTGCTGATGACGACAGTTTGCGTACAGCATCACAACAAGAAAATCAATGGCTGGTACAGATCCGTTACAATGGCTTCCCATTCGGTATTTTTCCGATACCTGATAGTACACGATTCGGAAATTTTGAAAACACCGGAATGCCTGACACCGGTTTATTGAAAAAGAGCAATTTTGACCCCAGGTGTAAAGATGCTGCAAATTTCAGGCTTAACTATAAAATCCCTTTCCCTGAAATTTCGATGCAGTGGTAATAACCTGTCAATGTGGTGAAAACGAGTTATTCGCCACATTGATAACTATTGATAAGCAAAACAAAATAATCGACAAGCTGGACATTGCTTACGACGAAGTGGCATAATGATTGAAGAAGAGGAGGGAGCGGATTTATATAAGCCTGATCTGGCACATTCGCCCATCTTCAGGGAATAGTAAACAGTTAGATAAGCTATGCATCTGTACGCAGTAAGTTGCGTGAAAGAAACTTGACAGGTTACAGCCAATTAGTCAGTCAATTGTAATAAGAAAATCTCAGGAACATTCAGAAAGGCAGGAGCGGGTATAAAAGATAAGCTATAACAGAAAAATCAAATTATCAGAGTAATTGTATTACAATTATTTTCCCGTTCACTTACAGAGATCCTGCATTCGGCTGCTTTTGCCAGGTCGCGGATAATGTGTAAGCCCAATCCCTGTTTTGTTCCTATAGAAGCTTCTTTATTGAAAAGGACATTGATCTGTTCTGCAGACAGACCTGGACCGTTATCTGTTATGCTAATCATTACTAGTCCGTTTTCTTTAATTGCCTTCCATTCCAAGCGGGAATTGGGTACATTTTTCAACGCTTTCACAGCATTAGTCGTCAGGTTATACAAGATAGTATTGATATAGTCTTTATCAGTGATGACAGAAATATTATCAGGGTTTATGTAGCAAACAGATATGGCAGAGTCTATCAAAGTATGCCTGCGGATATAATCAAATAAATCATTAACCGCAACGCTTTTTTTCTGGGGCACAAACCGTTCCATCTGGCTTTTACTCCATAGGAGCACCGTTTCCATTATTTCCAGCAGATTTTCGGCCGCATGGACTTGTTTTTGCTGCCTGAGCGCCGCGCTTTCTTCATCCAATAGCTCCGGCGCTTCCTTTTGCAGGTGGAGGAAATGAACAAGGTTCGCAACAGGGCCGCGGAGATCATGGCTAAGGATAGCAAAGAACCTGGTTTTAATCCTGTTTGCTTCATCAAGTTCCTTGTTCAGCTTAAGGAGCCGGAGATTACTTCTGCGCCGGTGCACATTCTGGTAAAACAATAGCCCTCCGATAATGAACAATAATATGGCCCCGGCAATCAAAGCGATCCTGGCCTGCCGGGCGTTGCGCAGTTCCAGCTGGTTTATCGCTAACCGTCTATCTCTTTCGTCAATTGCCCGCTTGCTTTCCAATGCCGCTATCCTGTTTTTATTTTCCTGGGAAAAAAGGGAATCGCTGAGCGCATAGCTCTCCTTGTAATAGGCCAGAGCCTTCGCCGGATTTCCCTTATGCTCCTCCAGTTCACCGAGCACCTTTAAGAAATGGTACAGATTATCCGTCTCGTCGCTTTCCCTGCTCAGCCGGACAGATTTAGATAGGTACTGCTCGGCCAATGTCATAACATCCCTGTCCGAATAAGGGATAATGCCGCCTCGCTGCACCTTGATCTGGCCCTTAAACCGGACAAGATCAAAATAGTCCACGCCGATATTACCAAAATTCGCGATAGAGACAAGATGGTTCGTTAACTGCAGTGAATCGAAAAGTGCCCTGGCCTTTAAGGAATATTCCAGTTTTAACCGGTAATCTTTCTGCAGGGTTGAAAGATTGGAGTAGGTCTCGGCAAGGCCTATCAGATCCTGGCTTTCTTCAAACATCCGTATGCTCCGGTTATAATACCTGATACTTTGCACTGTGTCTTTCTGCGCTTCAAAGATCATGGCCAGATTAGAATAGGAGTTTCCTTTGCCATCGTCCAGTCCCGCCCGCTCTGCCATATTCAAGGCTCGGAGCACATACGCTTTGGCCTTGGAGTAGTCCTCCTGGTTATAGTAGTATTTACCTATATTGTTAAGGGTAAGCACTGCATAGGAAGTGTCTTTTGTTTCCAGAACAATATTTAAAGCCTTAAAACTATATTCTATTGCCTTTACGTAGTCGGATTTATCCCCATAAAGCGCGCTCATGTTATTATATACCCCTGCAAGTCCCTTAGAGAAATTGATTTTCTTATAAATATCTATAGCCCTGTTGTAATAAAATACAGCGGAATCATCCTTACGTCTATTGTTAAAACCTTCCCCGAGGCTAGTATAAAAAGCCGCAATACCTTTATCCCATTTTATTTTCTGCGCATGGGCAAGACCTCTATGGGCATAAGATTGCGCTTCGGTCATATCATTTTTCCGGTATTGCTGCCATATCCGGTAATACAGCCTCGTTTTATTGCTATCCTCTCTGGCATAGCTGAGCTCTTTTTGCAGGGAATCGATGATCTGCTGATTCTGCGCTTTACAACGGACTACAGGTCCCGGAAATGCTGCAGTCATGATCAGGATAATGAGCCACATGGCTTCAGAATATACCCGGACCGAGACAGAGATCCTTTTAAGCACTGAAATAAGTAAAGGTCCGATATGCATCATCTAGGGTAATAAGTTTTTAAGGTTTTCTTTGTAACTGCGTCCGATAGGAATGGCGATGTTTTCCACCAATAGTTCATTGGGCGTCACCTGGCTTATAAAGTGCCGTTGAACGGCATAGCTGCGATGCACCCGCAAAAAGCTGGAAAAGGAACTATCTTTCAGGAGGTTACCCAAAGATGCCAAAACACAATGGCGCTTTTCCCTGGTAACCACCAGGGTGTAATCTTTGAGAGCTTCCAGATACAATATATCACTGCTTCTCACCTTTACCTGCCTATGCCCATCCTTTATAAAAATAGCATCTCCGTGAAGACTATGGTCCAGCAGCGCGGATTTATTACGCATCTCCAGGTAAGATTCAAGACGTTGCATAGACGCAGCAAAGCGTTCCGCATTTATGGGCTTAACCAAAAAATCCAGTGCTGCAAGCTCAAAGCTCTCTACTGCGTAATCAGGATAGGATGTAATAAAAATACAGGCATCCGCACCTATTAATTCTCTCCGGAGCTGTAAGCCGCTTATCGCTCCCATATCAATATCAAGGAGCAGGACCTGTGGTTGGGTTTCACTTATCAGTTCCAAAGCAGCGGCGGGGCAATCATATACGCCAGCAATATCCAGGAACGGATATTTTCTTGCATAAGCCAGGATGGTAAGCCTGTCTATTTCATCATCATCAATGATAATGCAGCGGTATGCCATAGGAAAAATCGGTTTGCCTATCAAATATAAATAAAAGCAGCAATATTTTAAGTTGCAGGCTTGCCGTATCATCAATAGCTTATTTAAATACGCCGTTCGTCTATTTAAACTGCCGTTCGTCTATTGGCGCTTTTTGCGGACTTTTCCTCTTAATAGCTTTGACCCAGTATTACGATAAAACAAAAAACAAAAGATTTTACGGCGAATTTACCCAATAATAAAACCGAAGCTCATGAGAACGACGATAATCAAAACAACCTTCATCGTGTTATGGATAGGCATTCTATTGACTTCCTGCAGGAAGGATAATGACGCCGTAAAAAGAGACACCTTTGATATTAACAACCTTAGGCTTGAAGATTACTGTATCTATGCCAATTTCAACACCAGGAACGGCGCTTTAAAAAACCAGGTACGCCTATTCGAATTCATACCGGGTAATAAACTTAAAGCTTACAGCGCAGAATCCGATCGGGGTTATCAGTACAGCTACGTAATTAAAAACAGCAATACACTTGATGTGGAGGGCGGGCTGTATCTGATCAGCTTTAATCAGAATGGGGGTATAACATCCATTATTCATCCCAATGACAACTATCTGTTTGATCATCCTGTCCTGATAAAAAAGCCGGCGACTGACCAGCTCGCCGGGAAAACCTTTGCCGGCAGGTATTACACACAGGAAGGAACTGACATTCATAATAAAAACCTTATTTACAAGTTCCGTTCTGACGGCAAAGTGGAAGCCGGCTTTGATATCGACAACCCGCTGCGCACCGAAAAGTATAACCTGGTTGGCAATATTGCTGCAACAACCCGGATTACGGGGATGGTGAACAGCTACGAAATCATGGTGCTGGTAAACGGAAAACTGGAAGTAAATACCAGGAATGGTGTTGCCGATCCGGTACGGACAGAATACGGAACATTTACACAACAATAAATACAACTATAAAAATGAAAACAGCAAAACTTTTATCTTATAGCTTGCTTACCCTGCTTATGCTGGGTGTGGCAACGCTCATGTCTTGCAGCAAAGACGATGACATACAACCCGAGGAAACCTTCGACATCAATAATCCCGAAGGATATTTCCTGTACTTAAAAGGAACAGATTCCGATGGATCCAACACTCTTTTTGAATTGTGGGAATTCATGCCTGGAAAAACCGTGAGAACATATCATGTAGATGGGGAAGGAACTAGTATTCCCTATACAATACTCGATAACAATACCATCGGTATAGCTGGTCTACAATTTGTTTTTAACGCGGGCTTGGTAACGAGCAATTATAGCAGGATCAAGGAGATTGTTCTAATCAAAGCACCCGAAAGCAACCAACTGAATAGAAAAACCTTTGCAGGCACTTATTATAAAGCCGATAAATCAGTACTTCACCAAAACTTCTTCTACAGGTTTGCCGATGAAGGAAACACCGTAGATGCCGGGTTTAACGTGGGTACCTCCGATCGTACAGAAGACTACACATCCATCGGCAATATTGCTGCACGGGCCGAGCTGGCCAATGGTGATAAAGAGTTAATGATACTGGTAAACGGCAAGCTGGCTGTATCCTATAGTGCAGTCGGTGTTACAGGTAAACATTACGGCACATTTACGCAACAATAAATCGGTTATTATGAAAACAAAAATCATAAAAGCAACGGTTTTCACACTGTTGATAACCGGCATATTTTCTTCCTGTAAAAAGGAAAAGAATAACCCGGATTTGGCGGATTCTGAAAAAGAGTTGAAAACGTACTCGCTCAGCAATATAGAGAATGCAGCATTTCAAAACGCTAAATGCGGTATAGATCTGGCCAACGGCCAGATGTACAGTATTGCTGACGGTGCCGTCCGGCAGGAAAACATAGATATCGCCTATGGCTATATGATGCGTCCCGAGCGTTATGAACGCTGCTTCCTGGCCATTAGCTATGCTGGATGCTTCTGCGGCGGGGCTTCCTATTTTTCCTATGGTGATCAAATCGGCTATGATGGTATTAACTATAAAGGGTACAGTTCATACAGCGTTAAGAATGAAACAAAGCTCCTTGTGGCAACCGCTGATGTTAATTTCGACAAGATTTTTTCGGAAGGGAAAAAGTCTGACATGGATGCAGTATTCCCGGATTTTCAAACAGGGCGTAGCAATGATGAAGCGGTTATATCCTCAAATGACAATCTTATACAACATCCTTATATTTTCTTTAAAACAGTAAAAGGCAAACGTGGCATTATGCGGATAAAGGGTTATGTCAAAAACACGTCAGCAGATTACCAATTACAGAGAAATCCTATAACCATTGATGTGGTCGTTGAAAAATAAGCAGTTAATAGAAAGCCATAACTGATCATGAAAATACAGCCGTTCCATCGTATCATCACGTTCCTGGCTATCCTATGCTTCATTATTGCAGCAGCGCTGCTCGTGTTTGCAATCGCCCTATAGATCCCGGCTTATTTCTTTGAACATTAAAATCAGATAAAATGAAACAATTAAAAATTATCACTGCAATGATGCTCCTGCTGGCAGCATTTGTACCGGCTATGGCCCAACCAGGCCCAGGAGATGGGACCTATTTTATAGTCAATGTTGCCACGGGTAAGGCCCTTACGACTGTGGATGGCGGAGTAAACAGCAATACCCGCTTAAGGGATTTTAAGAAAAGCGGGATGCAGAAGTGGAGGCTGAAAAAGCATGTGGCGAAGGGAAAGGGTGGAAAGGAAATTGCCAGTTACACCATTCAGAACACAGCCTCGGGCTTTTATCTGCGACCCTATTTTGTGCCAGGCAACCATGAAGCCATTGTGTCTGATAAAGATGCTAACAGCAGTTTTTCTATAAGTGCAGATGGTGAAAATTTTAGTATCAAAAGCATAAAGATGGGCGGCGATGCGCTTTACTCGAAAGGGGTAAGCGCAGGTGACGACGAGCCCTGGTTTGCAGCAGATGAAGGGGAAGAGCGCTATCGCTGGCAATTTATAGCTACAGACTAAATCTTCGATCGTCATTCCGATCCATTTTTTACACTGGTAATTTTAAAAGATCAATCATATGAAAACAAAGATCATTTTTATACTCCTGGTAACGCTTTTTGCATTTTCCTGTAAAAAGGAGGAGAACAGTTATGTTATCCCGCCGGAGAAACGGTACCTGGCTTCCGTTACGGACCAGGATGGCAAAACCGTATTGGAGGTTGAATATTACGATGACAGGAAATTCAAGAAATTTATATTCTCTGGGACTGAATACCGTTATATTTATGATGACAAAGGCAGGGTATCGTCTTGCTTTATAGGCAGTGGTGAAGTTAAATATAGTTACAACGCCCAAGGTAGGATCGTGTCTTATGCATTTGCTGGGAAAACTTATCCGGTAACCTATAACGCCGCGGAAAATTCGTACAAGTTTTCATGGACTTCAGTTGATCCGGTAACACTCTTCCTGGATGGCGCAGGCAATTGTGCCAAAGCAATCAATGGTGCCACTACCGCTAATTATTTTTATGAGAACAAGAACGGGCCGATAAAGAACGGCGGAAATATGAGTCTTGCCAATTACATAGGGTATTTCCCAATGTTTATTGCATCACAAATGTATCTGAACATCTGCGCAACTTCGATGGACGGTTGCATAGCTGGAGATGGCGGAGCTTCTACATCAATATCTTATAACAATGAATACGACAATGAAAATTTCCTGTTAAGGTCAGTTGCGACAACTATTTATCGTGATCAAAGTGGTAAGCTAGGTACTACGGTAGCAACATATACCTATCATTATATTGAATTGTAGCCAATGAAAACGAAAATTATAATAGCATGCTTTGCTTTTTTTGCCTTATCCGGGTGCAGCAAAAAAGATGGCATTACGGATACCTACATAAAGGACCTGAAACCCTATGTCATTGCCGGGAAAATCCAAAATGGAGCAGCGGAGCCGGTACCTTTCTTATTGGTACCGGAAAACGACAGCGAAGCCTCTGTTCTTGCGTTCGGTTTTAATTTTACAACGCCCTATAGTATTAACAATGGTAGCTTTCATGCTAAAAGCGAGATCGCGTTTTTGGGTACGGTAGAAATGACGGCCACTATCACAAGCTCAGGTGTCATCAATCCGGTTTTTAAAGCGTCAAATGTGGACACTCCTTATACTATATCGCATGCGTCCCTGCAAAATAAACCGCAGACCAATATATTGCAGGGAAAGACCTTTAGAAGCGGACCTGTAGGTGGATATGATTATGTAAGAATGCGGTTTAGCGATGATAGTTTAAAGTATACGTCGGCTGTTTCAGGTGGCGGTCTATGGAGCGGACAGGCAGACTATAAATCTCTTGGGAATATTGGCTGTCAGGGCCTGTCTGCGGGCACGCTAAAGTACGCGGTTTTCGCTGACGGGAAACTTGACGCCCAGTTAAAAATCAATGGGGATATCTATAACATAACGATGACCCAGGAGTAAATGTAGGATAATTCGAAGTATTATGGAACGAAAAACGACTTTGTTGATTGGCTTTTTTATTGCTGTAGCAGTAATTTCTGTTGCAGGTTTCTTTAATTCATATCTCAGATTTTTACCGGATACGGAGCGATTTCCCGCTGTTATCCACGTCCACTTTGCGGCATTTATTTCCTGGTTCTTATTGATCATTGTACAGCCTGTGCTGATCCGTGCGAAAAAGTATGAGCTGCACCGTAGAATTGGTAAACTGTCTTATTTTATTGCCCCGGTGCTTGTAGTAACAATTCTTATCCTGGTCAATGACCAGACAAACCGGATATTACATGTCTCAGAAAAGGAAGCGACGGTCTCTGCATTTATCGGTACACTGGACGCTATTTCATTTTCAGTCTACTACATTGTCGCTATGATTAATAAACGGAACCTTCGGTGGCATATCACTTTTTTAATAGCGGCAACATTGGTTGTACTCAACCCCGGCATGTCAAGATTGCTCAACTTTATAAAACCGGGACTTGGATTGCCTGCTGCCGTTTTGCTTCCTTTTATTGCTACAATAACCATCCTTTTTATTGAAAAATTGAAATATAAAAGACCTGTACTCAAAAGTCCTTATTTTATTTTTCTTTGTTGCTGGACGGTTGAAATAGGATTATTGATGACAATACCATCCACTGAATTATGGAAGGATTTCGTTTTAAACTACTATGCGGAGTGATATCCGAAAGCATGTTTTGCATTTAGCTTTAGTTTTAAACAGGAATTTGGCCGGTTTATAGAATAGCCAACCTTTGCCATATGAAAGAGAATATGAGTGGAGCCAAAAACCGACAAAGCACAAAGCAATCGTTAGCTACAGAGGGATATGATTTGAAAATGGCCGGTAAGAGGTAATATTTTACCTTCGTAAAGACACGTTAGCCCTGGTAAAGTGTCGACAGGTTTGAAAGAAAAGTTGTTTCGATCGACTAAAAATTGACTAAAAAGAAAAGCTCCCTGATAATCAGGGAACTGCGCTTTCTCTAGTGATTCCGCTGGGACTCGAACCCAGGGCCCATACATTAAAAGTGTATTGCTCTACCAACTGAGCTACGAAATCAACCCTTGCGTTCCTGCGAACGGAGTGCAAAAGTAAGGTATGCATTTTAATCTTCCAAAAAATTGAGTTAAAATGTTTTAGCTGAGCAATATAAAAAGGGAGCTGCGTATTGCCTTCTGTATATTCCTGCTGCGATGTCCTTTGCCGGTAATGTCTTCGACCAGTAATACCTCTCCTGCACCGAAGCTGCGTATTTCGCCATCAGACGTTTCGATTTCGATGCTGCCGTCCATCAGCGCTATGTATTGCCGGGCCGGGGCGTTGTGGAAATTATAATCATATTGCTCTTCCACTTTCCTGAAAATAATTCCCTTTGCAGGGACCTGCCCGGAAAGATAACCGATAGCCCCCTTGTCGGTGAGGGGTACCGAGATATCTTCGAAATGGCTCTCGCCTGATGCATCAGCGTAAATACGGGTTATCTTAAACTGCTCCATTACCGAAATATTTTTGGAACCATTGTATGGATAGCGCCAGGTCCTCAGCTGTAAGCTGGTGCCCTGCGTTTAAATTGTGTCCTTCCACATCAAATCCCTTCTTCCTGAGAATATCCAGGTAAGCCTGCGTAGCGGCCGGGTCTATGGTAGGATCGGCAGCGCCGTTGCTGGTGAAGACCGGTGTATGTTTACTATTTGCATGATCCGGCATAGAGCGGAAAGGCTGCATAGGCCGGTAAAGTATAGCGCCCGCCAGCAGGTCGGGGTATAAGCCCAGCATGCTTCCGGCTATATTCGCGCCGTTGGAATAGCCAAGGGCTATGAGCCTGCTGCTGTCAAATCCTTCCTTTGCAGCTGTGGCTCTCAGGAAGGCTGCTATTTCATGGGTCCTGAATTCAAGATCCTTTTCATCGAAAACGCCTATACCCAGCCGACGGAAGAAGCGGGGCATACCACCTTCGGAAACGTTACCGCGCAGGCTTAATATGTTTATACGATTGCCAAAGCGCTGCGCAAGAGGCAGCAGGTCGGCCTCATCACCGCCTGTTCCGTGCAGCAGCAGCAAAGTATAGGCGCCTGGCTGCGCTGTGGAACGGTATATATATTTTAATGGTTGAAAGTCCATGATTCTGATTTTTGATATAGTTAATCCAGGGACACAAGGTGCTTTTCGATCAGCTCGCGTTGCGGCTCATACTGTTCCGGCAGCTTGAGGTGTGTTCCCAGCTCTTCGAGCGGCTCGTCTACCGTAAAGCCTGGGTTGTCGGTGGCTATCTCGAACAGTACACCGCCGGGCTCGCGGAAGTACAGGGAGTGGAAGTAATTGCGGTCGATCTGCGGTGTTATGTGCAGTCCCCTTGCTTCTATTATTTCCCGCAGGGCCATTTGCGCGGCATCATCTTTAACGCGGAAAGCAATGTGATGTATGGTGCCGCCTGCACCCAGGCCTCTTTGCTCCGTTGGCAGCTCTACCAGGTCTATGATGTTTGCTGTCTGTACAGTGTCTGTGACATAACGGTATCGGTTTGCCTCCTGGGCTACCAGCTTATAGCCGAATACTTCGGTAAGCACAGCAGCTGTACCTTTAATGCTGTTCAGCGTAAGGGTGGTATTGTAAAAGCCCCTGGTAGCTACTTCAGCGCTGATCTCGTCCGTTTCATAGGGAATGCGGTTATCATTCGCCATTTCTGTGAGCTCCAATTTTAAGCCGTCCGGGTCAAGGAAAGTAAGATACCTGGTGCCGAACTTTTCAGCCGGCTTGTTATAGATCACATTATACTGCTCAAACCTTTTGATCCAGAACTCAAGACTTCCTGCAGGCACGGAATAGCCGATCTCCGTAGCCATGCCGGCCCCACGGCGTCCGACACGTACCTGTTGCCCCCATGGAAAGAAGGTGAGTATTGTTCCCGGTGTTCCGTTATAATCGCCGAAGTAGAAATGATAGGTCTGCGGATCGTCGAAGTTTACGGTTCTTTTAATAAAGCGTAAGCCCAGTACCCTGGTATAAAAATCGAAATTGCGTCTGGCATCGCCCGCAATAGCAGTAATATGATGTATGCCGAGAATTTTATTGTCCATTTTTTTATTGATTTATGATGTAAAATTCCATACTAATCATGACCTGTCCATTGAACCAGGACAAGAATTTAAACAGGGAAAGAGGGTCCGTTGTTGTCCAGGACCTGCATTATTTCCAGGCCACTGCCTACCCATAATGCCGTATGATGATGATACGCGTGTCCTGCCGGAAGAAATTGTTTAGCTTCTGCTCATTTCCTTTCTCGATACCGGAGCCCAGCAATACGATATCAAGCATGATGCGACCATGTAGCTAAAGCTTCTTCGTCGGTACAAGCGCCGGCACCTGTACATTTTTCATTGCGGTTAGCAAGCGTACCGCGGTTTTCATTATTTCGGGATGCCGGCCTATGTAGAGCATATGCAGTTGTTCCCTTCTGTTGTGTTATTGTACCTATCTTCTACTGCCAGTGCCGGCCATCTATCAATTTTACTTTTTGCTGAGCCTTGTTCTTACCTTGCTCAGGAATTCGGGGGAGAAACCGAGATAGGAGGCTATATAATGCTGGGCGACACGCTGGGGGATGGTAGGATAACGCTCCAGAAAGTCCAGGTATTTTTCAGTCGCCGTTGTAGCAATAGTCTGGAAAAGCCGTTCCTGCAGGCGGGACAGGTTACGCTGTACCAGCAGCCGGAACATTCTTTCAAACCTGGGCACTTTTCTCAGCAAAATTTCCTTGCTTTCAGGCGAGAGCATCAGCACCTCGCAGTCTTCCAGCGTCTCTATGAACATTTTGCTGGGCTTTCTTTCGTGAAAGCTGGCAATATCGCTTACCCACCAGCTTTCAATGGCAAACTGCAGGGTTACTTCGCTGCCGCTTTCATCAATATAATAGGTGCGTATACAGCCTTTGTTGATATAGCATTCAAAGTTGCATATTTCCCCTTCTGAAAGCATCAGCGTTTTCCTGGGGATCTTTTTGAATTGCAGCAAGGTATTAAGTATGGCCGCTTCTTCTTCATTGATGCCTGCCGCCTTTGCTACATATTCATTGATGGACTGGAACATAAGATTAATAATAATTGGCTATTGAAAAGTATAGGTCAGCGAGAAACCACTTTGTCCGCCTGCAGACAGGTAAGGGTTTAAGAAAAGGTTCTTTTTTTCCTGCAGCTTTTTATGAAATTCGGGCACCAATATGCCGGATGCAGCGCCTACGGCAAACCCAAGCAGGACATCCGTTTTAAAATGCTTGCCGGCTTCCATCCGGTAATAGGCTACCAGGGCAGGCGGTACAGACGCGGCAGTAAATACGGCGATCCTTTTCCAGCCCCTGATATGATGATAATCGGTAAAGACCTTTGCCAGGAAGAAAGTAGATGTGGAGCTGAAGGAAGTATGCCCGCTGAAGAAGGAATTGCTCTTTGCCTTACCGATCTTTTCCTCATCGGGGATGGCGCTGTTATAAGTGTAGGGTCGTGCCCTTCTTACCGGGAATGCAGAAAGGAAATAAACGGCGTTGTCCACCACGTGGGTAACCGTATAAAGGGACAACAGGTCCAGCCAGTCTTTGCGTATTTTGCGGTCCAGCATCAGTACTACCGGGCTTACAACGGAGATATTCAGGAAAAGGTCGGATTTGCTTTGTGCCGCAGCGGCATTTGCAGGATTTTTGAAGATCACATTCCTGTCAAAGATGTTTACATTGGCAGGATCCAGCTTTTTAAGGTCTTCAGCGGTAAAGGATGCTACTTTATCCAAGGCTTTAAAGCCGAATGAGGAAGCTGTGAGCAGGGCGGCCGAAGCCGGCAGCTCATACAAAGGTTTTACCTGGTATACTTTTCCGGAATCAGGCTGTCCGTATACGGCAAAGGATATTGAAAGGAATGCCGAGATCAATAACAGTATATATTTCATATGTTCTCTGGTGAAGCAAAGATATAGATTTCGTATCGCTGTATCCTTTTTCTGATTGCTACTGGTTAAGCAATAAAATCATAATAACGGGGGATAATAAAACTATCAATTTTTAATAAAGCAACGGTTATACAGAATCTCTAATTTCGCGTATCCAATAAGCCTGATATGAAGCTGCTGCTTGCACTGCCGTTACTCTTCCTTGTTCCCTATAATGATTATGCGCAGGATAGCCTTACCAGGCATATGTTGCGTATCTATGAGGATAACGACATTATCAAGCTGTTTGGAAAAATGTCTGACAAGGGATACACTAACGGGACAAGGATCGATTATTTTTATATCAGGCGAGGGAGGCCAGGCCTGTTTATAGACCGGTGGCTGCCCAAAGCCGGTGCAGATGCTGCCAACGTTTTCAGCTGGAGCCTGACGCAAAATATGTTTACACCAGAAAATATCAGGGCTGTGGAACCTGATATATCGGACTGGCCTTATTCGGGCGCCTTGTATGTTTCGCATTCACTGCACTCTTCAAACAGTACCAGGAACTACAATATCCAGACGGAGGTGCTGGCCGGTGTTATGGGGCGAGCTTCGCTTGTTGAGCCGGTACAGAAATTCATCCACAGGAATACCCATTCGCCTTATCCGATGGGCTGGAGCAAACAATATCCTACAGATGTATTGCTCAACCTGAATCTTGCAGTAGAGAAGCTTGTATTCCGTTGCAGGGGCTTTCTGGATGTCAGCGGCGGGGCCGCGGCTATGGCAGGTACCATGATAAACGGTATGTCTGTATACGGTCTGCTTCGTTTCGGAAAAATGGCACCGTATTACAAGGGATATATTGCCCAGTATAATACGCCGTTCGGCAGGCGCAGGAAATTACAGGCCTATGCTCTGTTAAGGCCCTCATTCGAATGGATAGGTTATAATGCAGTGCTGGAGGGAGGCGTTTTCAGCGGTAAGTCGGAATATTACCGGCATAATGCGAATACTGCGGATGTAAACCATAGCATTTCGAGAAGGCTGGATATAACGGCTGTGCTGGCTTATGGTAATGTTGGCCTTTCATTTACCCAAAGAATTATGCCCGGGCTTGTCGATGGTTTCGGCCATCAGCGCCTGGGCAATGTTTCTTTGTATATCGGCTGGTAATTTTCAGCAGTTTAACGGCGGGACAGCTCCTTCTTCTTTATTATTGAGCAGCGCTTTGATTTCCTCCGGGATATCTCCTTCCTGCTCCTCATCAATCACCACGTTTACCCTTATCGCTTTCAGTCCGTTCACACCCTGCAGCTCTTCCAGTTCCAGGAACTCAACCTCATCGGTGAGTATATTCCGGCTCTGGAGGTAATGTATATGAGAAAGATATTCTTCTACGTCTTTCGGCTGGAAATAAACAAGCGCAATTTTTCCCGGCTGTGTCAGCCGCTCGCCGGTATCCTTTACCAGTACTTTGTCAATGCGCTTTTTGATCATCTCATACCTTATGTTATACGCGCCTTCCACATCGAAGCGGTGCTCGTCGTTCCGGAAGCTGATATCGATGGTATTTGCATGGATAAAGATCAGCTGCGTGGTTTGTAGTTGCTTCGGCAGCTGTGTCTTCAGTGAATGGGTAAGCTTGGCGATCATCGCCATGGAATTAAGCTGCCACAGCCTGAGGTTTTTCAGGTACAGGGAATGATAAGGCTTACCGGGCGTAATCGACTGGCCGATATAGATATCGTATTCGATACCATCGCTCCTGTATTTTTCAAAGTAATAAGGGTAGGCCGACTGTATATCCACATTCATCTGGTCCAGCATATTGCTGATAGTCTGATTCAATGTCTGCAGCGAACTTTCCAGGGCCGACCTGTTGGCAAATGTACTTCCACCCGGGGCTATGGCTCTGAAGTAATCGTCTATAACGCCTGCGGTCCGTGGATGTGACTGCCGGAAATGCACCAGGAATGGATTGGCTTCATTTTCAAAAAACAGGTTCAGGTTGAACTCATCATCGGAAGTAATGAAGTCATTTATCTGCTTCAGCCAGTTATCCGTCTTGAATATAAGCTCGTTAGTAAGACCCAGATCACGTTCCTTACCCAGCTTCTGCAATACGTTTTTCAGAATATCCAGTTGGTGCAGCATATCGGCGCGTAATGCGTTGTTCCGTTCCTGTGTTGAATTACGGATATCGATAGCCCCATAAAGCGGGTATACGTTTTCAAAAAATATCTGCCCTATTTCCGCCTTTTTATCTTCTTTGCTTTGTAGCAGGTAATCGAATGCAACCTCGTTAAATTTCCATTCTACAGAAGGTTGCAGTAGGGTAAACTTGTTCTTGACAATGTTATCCAGCGTGATCTTGAAATCGTCGATCGTAGTCTGAAGCAGCTGTTCCAGCAGCGGAATAGCCGGCTCCAGCATGGGCAGCAGGCTTTCGGAAAGAACGTCCTTTTGCCTGGAAAATATGCTCAGCACACCTACCAGCTCTTTCTGGAAAAAAACAGGTATAACCGCCACGCCATGTATGCCTATCTTGCGCAAGCGCGCGAACATTTCATCTTCCTGCTCTTCGGGTACAGAGATATCCTTCCTGAAGATCAGCCGCGGATCACGCACATAGCTTTCTATGGAATTGATATACAGCTGCATCGGCAGGTTGAATTTCTGGCAGGTAGCAATAAGCTCGCTGTTGTGGCCTTCAAAGCAGTTGGTGACCAGCCTGTCATTTACCTTCAGCACGGGCATCAGGTTAACCTCAAGCTGGTTATTGCCCATCAATTCCTTCAGGGCCTCGGATATTTCATTATATATCGGCGTATTAGGCGAGAGATTGACGATCATATCCTTGATATTCTCAATCACCTGCTGCTCGGTAATATCCTTGATCCTTATAATGGAAAATCCTTCGAAGCGAAACTGGTCCAGTGGGAGCAATTTGCGGATCGTATTCAGCGTTTCATATTTGGACCCGGTCCCGCTGTCTTCCAAAAGATTGATCTTTTCAAAGTTTATTTCGGGCAGAACGCCTTTATAATGCACCTCAACAAACCTGGAGTCAAAATCTACCTTATAATACTTGTTCATGCCTGTGGCATCATCCATGATATGATGGATCATTTCATGCTTTGACACCAGGGACATGCCATAAAGCTTCTGCAGGATCGCCGAATAAACAACCGAGAATTTGATCGCTTCCTTTTCGGCAAGCGTATTGGTATCGATAATATTATTCTTTATGCTTCCTTTATAATCTTCCAGCAGGTTATAAAGAGCATTGGTGCCAAACAGTACCTGTGGTGTAAAAGGTACTGCCATAGCCCATACATTCTCGTCCTCGTCTACGATCGGCGCTGACAAAGTGATATAGATGAGTTCCAATATTTCCCGGTAGTCCTCAATTCTCTCTCTATCTATTGGCTGATCCCAACCGGGGCATTGCTTTATCTTATCGACGACATATTGGAGCTGCTGTTTTCTTACACCGTTGCCCGAAGCGATTTTCGCTTCAATGAAGTAGACAAATGGCTTTATGGATAATACTGCGTTTATCTCTGCAATATGCGCCTGCCTTGGGTCAACAAGATTTAGTAAATGCGCTTTCATAATTTTCTCTTTTATACTTAAGGAGATCAGAACCGGAAGCCCATAGCAAAATTCGGATACCATCCTTCTTCAGACCATGAGGCATTGACCCGGAAGACCACTAACGAAGCAGGTGCAAGATAAACACCGGCTCCGATACCATTGTGCCATTTCCCCGAAGATTCGCCGTTTTTCCACACCCGGCCAATATCGTAAAAACCAATGACGCCTAACTGCCCCTTTAACAGGTAGTTGCCAAAATCTGCAATGGCTATGCGAAGTTCCAGATTATTGTAAAAAGAATGCTCGCCGGCGAAACGATATTGTCGATAGCCAAATAAATTTCCCTGACCGCCCAGGAATAGGGACTGGTAAAAAGCTGGTTTACCAATAGTTATACCGCCTCCTAACCGGTTGGCCAACACTATGGTCTGGCGGTCGTTAAGGCTTTTATACAAGGCAACCTGAGGAATTACCTGGAAAAACGACCTGGAATAACCATTCAGACCGGTATAACCGTTGACCTGCACATTGAGAAAAGTGCCCCAGCTGGGGAGTATTTTGCTGTTGCGTTGATCCAGCGTAAACTCGGCGGAGATACCCAGGTGCATTTTATCCTTAGCTATAAAGGCGCTATCATATGTTCCCAGCAGCGGAATATTATTGATAAAACGTCCTTCATTTTCCTTGTTGTCGAAATGATAGTACTGCAGGAAGGGGCCTATGCTCAGGGACGTACCTTTTATCCCACGCCAGCGAAGCGCTGCTTCAAAGGTCATCAGGTTAAACCTGGTGCGGTAATACCGTTTGAAATTGCCGGTCCGGTCGAAAGGGGTTTCATTACCGGCGCCGAAAAAATTCTGCGTATTATCGGGCGCCTTTATATTGGCTGAAACAGTAATGTCTGTCTTGTCAAAAACTTCCAGCCATTCGGCATTATACTTTATATTGAATGCGGCAGAGCTGAATGCATGTGAAAGCATGAACTGGTGCAGGGATGTATACGGACTTTTGCGGAAACCACGCTGGTGCATATAGCGTATACCCGCGCCCAGGAACAACCCGTCATCGGGGTTTATCGCCGCGGTCAGTAAAGGTAAAGCGGTATTATAAAGGTTGACCGGGGTGAAAGCTGTATGCAGGCTATCGTTTTTCAGGTGCTTTTGCAGCCGGTGACCTTCATCGTAGTAATGCTTTTTTTCGCGGTCATACAGCTTGATTCTTTTTCTGCTGCTGACGATATTATAGGCTTTGTCCCCTTTCCCGCCGATAACCCGCAGCTTTATGCCCGATCTTTTCACATTGACCAGCACGCTGTCGTCTCCTCCTGATGTATACAGTCTCAGTTCCCTGGTCACGGAGTCGGGGTAGCATTTGGAAACAAGCGTGTCTCTGAGCTTGCCTTCTTTATTGATCTTTTGGATGGTCAGCTGTATACCTTTTCCTTCCGGCGCGTCTTCCAGTAAAAAAAACTCATTCTTATTGCTGGTCCGGATATCGGCTATCCGGTTGCTGAAACGGTAATAGTCAGCCATCGCCGCAGGCATATCGTCCCTTCTTGCTTTCAGGTCGTGCAGCAACTGGTCATGCCTGATGGGGTATATTTCTGCAGGTAGGTTCTGAAGCGCGGTTTCCAGCACCTGGTCGGTAATCCCGGACTTAAAGCTATCGGCCAGCTGCATCCAGTCATGAAAGCTTAGCTGGCTGGCTGGGTGATCGTTCAGGAAGGCTGATTTATAAAGATAATACCGGGCGCCGTTTTTTACACGATCGTTGAACCCAAAAACCCGCGGCATCAGCAGCAATCTTTTGAGGAGGGTAGGGAGCAGGCCCTGGGTAACATTCAGCACCATATCCCTGTCGCGTGGTATGGCGGTATAGTATTTATTCTTCCCTTTAGGATTGCTGTTATAAAAGCGCCACTGGTCGCCATGCCGGTCCCAGTCTGCAAACAAAACATCCAGCATACGTGCGGTTAAAAAATTACGGCCATCGTAGCTGTTGTCATTATCTTTCTGAAGATGCTCCAGCGTCTTCAGAAAATTGTCAGAGTCTCCCAACGGCTCCCGTTCTTCGAGCAGGGTGACTTTGCCGTCGAACAGCTGCTGGTACTTACCGAGATTTTTGTCGGGCGCTACCACACCTATTACCGGTTTGGAATGAGGAACCTTTACTGCCGTTGCTACCGGATCCACCAATAGCGCGGAATAAGGATGCTGTGCGCTGGTAGCCTCATCCAGCAATTCCCTCACAAATGTTCCCTGGAAAGGTTGCGGTACCACAAGATCCGGCTTTTTCTCTACGGTGCGCAGGGTATATTCCTTACCATCTTTGTTCTTTAATCTCAGGGAAGTTGACTGGAACCCGCCGCCAAGCTTATCAGGTATAAGCCCCCCGTCAATTTCGGATATCCTTAATACAGACAGCGTGGTGGCAGCAGCCCATTCCTTGCGATAATTCTTCCCGAAAATAAACTGGTAAAACCAGCTGTTATGCTCATACTGGGGATGTGCTTTTACCCGTATGCTGTCGCCGCTTATTTTTGTATACCCGGCTTCTTCCAGTGGTTTATACGGAGTGTACTGCCAGGCATAGCTGTATATTTCCTTTACCGTGTCTTCCTGCCAGGCATAGTAAGTAAGTTTGATATTGTTGCCCTGCAACTGATCTGCTACCACGTAGCCTTGTGTTTCCTGTCCAAAAAGCGAATTTTTACCCTTGATGGTATAATTACGCTTGGCCCCGCCTCCGCTTACGATCTGCAGCTGGCCGGTAGCCGGATTGTCTATCAGCTGCAGGCCATGCTCATGACCTGATACGTGCAGCATATTGGGAAATCCTTTAAACACCCCGTCTATATTTTTAATCATATCCTTATACAGCGGATGCCGGGTATCTTCAGGATGTGTAAAGGTTTTGCGGTATAAAGGATAAATGCTGCCAATGGCAGGAAGCGGTATATAGAGATTTTTACTGATGACGGTCAGCGGAAAAATATGATCCTTCCAGGAAAAGTAACCGCCATGCGTACCATAGCTCTGGAAAGGGTGGTGTGTTGCCAGCAATATTACTTTATAACGGTTCCTGTAGAATAGTTCCTGCAGGGAATAGAGCACGTCTGTTTTTGAATTACAGTCGCACTCCGCGCCTTTATTGTCTTTGTCAAAGGGAAACAGCCACCATTCGCTGTCCAGCGCAATAATAACCAGGCTGTCGGAAATGTTGATAGCTACAGGGTCAGGACAGCCATTAGGCGGCAGCAGCTTGAGCAGGGAATCATTCTGCGCTTCCAGGAAGGCCCACTGGCTTTTGATCTTTGCAAGCCCGTCAGGGCCCATCCTGTCCCAGTCGTGATTACCCGGGATAAAGTACACGGGAGCTCCGGTCGCACGTAAAGGCTCGTATTGTGAACGCAGGATGTCCTGGCCCCTTTGCTCATCACGATCTCCTGCAAGACCCATACCATGAGGGTAGATATTGTCACCCAGGTACATATAGGTTGTTTTACCGGGCAGGTTCTTTGCCGCGGCGTCCGGAATGATGGCTTTTTGCTGTTCATCCATTTCGCCGGCATCGCCTATAAAAACCATACGGGCTATAATGGAATCGGCCTGCCGGGCAGCGGCAGTTTTATAAGCAAGACAATAAAGAAGAAGAAAAAGTGTACAGTTTATTTTCATTCAATCCGGTTTTGCCATATTGGTATTATTTAACACGGTATGGTCGTACAAAGTTACGGTTGCATAGCCACGTTAAGCCGGCCGGGGCGGATATATATATCAAAAATGTTATGTCCGGCCTCGCATATTGTTCTAATCTTTGAATATTTTGCTGCTGAGCCAATGACTCAGGTAACCGCTCCCTATACCTATAAGGGCCCCGGCAGCTACGTCTGTTGGATAATGGCGCCCCAGCTTCATCCTGGAATAGCCTACGGAAGCCGCCCATGCGTAGGCAGGGACTGTTATATACCATTTTTTGTACTGTAGAGAAAGAGTGGTAGCCGTAGCGAAGGCGATGGCCGTATGACCGGAAGGGAAAGATTTTCCTTCCGAGTAGGTATATGATTTGATCTCGTTTGGATAAGATTGGGTAGGTCTTGGCCTGTTGATCATGCTCTTTAAGCCGCCTGATATAACAATAGCCGCGCCAATGCTGGCAGCAGACTCAAATCCTTTTTTTATTGCAATCTTATCTTTATAAAGAAGTCCATAGCCGAGGGTGCCGAGGGTATAGGTAGGAGCTACCCAATAAGCCGAATGGCTTGTCTGCATCCAGTAAGCCTGGCTGGAAGGGTTACTGCTGTTTATCCTGCGTAAAAGATTGATGTCGGCGTTCTGGGCGCTTGCTTGGGCACAAACCATGGTGGATACAACCAGGCAGCAGGCAAACCTTTTCATAAAAAATGGAAATTTAGTTGTGACATCAGCGTACAGCACGGTCATATGGAAATTTTAAAACAGTTCCATACTGTGTATTGCCCGCCTCATTTGAAATGTAAAGATTATTTTCTGCGTCGAATGTAATACCTTCAGGTTGTGTGAAAAGAGCAGCGTCCAAATGGAATACCTGTTCGATTTTCCAGGATTCGTCAGCTACTACCAAAAGTTTATTTACCGAAGATAATATAAACCATTTATTTTTTTGTTTATTTCTTGTTAACGCAGAGGGGGCGAATTTAACGCTCTTTTTACCGGCCAGCGCCGCAATTTCCTGCGTACCTATCGTGAAATGACTGTCATATGTCAGCGTTCCATTGTCAGTGAGCCGGAGGATATAGCCGGTGAGAGTCCCGCTTTTCTTATCCTGGCCGCAATATTTGCACAGGATGTAGATGGTACCGGTGTTTTCATCGGCATACATACTTTCATATTCTGCTTTAGGCAGCAGGTCTTTCCATTCCTTTACATTTGTTACCGCCCCGGCATTTACTTCAGTAAAAGGCATGGTAAATAAAGTCCCGTCGCTTCTCAGGATGATTACCTGCTCTTTGGCGATAGCGATATCCTCATAATCTCCTTTTTTCCCGAATTTAACCTTTACAGCCTGCTCATCGCCGGGTTTCAGCGAAAAGATATAACCTTCCTCATCCTGCTCGGCATAAAGAAGTTTTGGATCACCTTTATAAAAGGCGATACCCGATATTTCTTCCAGCTCCTGAGGCATTGTATATTTTTTCGGCTTATCCAGGTTATAGCCTGCAGGGCTTCTATAGACGACATCCTTTTTTTGCGCACAGGCAGTGAATGCCAGGCAAAGCAATAAGGACAAGGGTATTTTGTTCATATCTGGTTCTTTGTATGCAAAAGGTCATAGATCGCCGCCTGGGATTCAAGCGGCGCTTTGTCATTATGGATCGGAATATTAGCGCCTTGGGGACCGATCGCTACTGCCTTGACGTTATCACGCAGCTGTATATCTGTTATCTCTTTTATTTCCCGTCTTAAATCTGCATCAAGGACCGGGAAGCATACTTCGATACGACGATAAATATTCCTGTTCATCCAGTCGGCTGAGCCAAGGTATATTTTTTCTTCGCCGCCATGCTCAAAAATAAAGATGCGGCCGTGCTCGAGATAACGGTCAACGATCCGGGTAACGCTTATATTATCGCTCAGACCGGCTACCCCGGGTCGTAGCCGGCATATGCCTCTGATGATCATACGAACCTTAACCCCCGCGCCGGATGCTTCATAGAGCTTGCTGATCAGCACTTCTTCCTCCAGGTTGTTCATTTTTATAGTAATGGCCGCCGGTTTCGCCTGTTTTGCCTGCGCAATTTCAAAATCGATGAGGTCTGTGAATTGCTGCAGGAGGTTGAATTGCGCAATAAGCAGATGTTGTGGCTTGAATGCCTCTTCCTCCCGGGGCTTTCTTCTTTTTGCCAGGAAAAGAAAAAGCAGCTCCAGCTCCTGTAGCATATTCTTGTCTGCCGTAAGCAGTATATGGTCGGTATAAAACCTTGCTGTGCTTTCGTTGAAATTGCCTGTAGCAAACACGCCATAGTAGCGCGATCTGCCTTCTTCCTTTCTTTTAACCAGCGCAACCTTGGCGTGTACCTTCAGACCTGGGATACTGTAAATGATCTTTACGCCTGCTGCTTTCATACGTTTGGCCCAGCGTATGTTATTGGCTTCATCAAACCTGGCTTTAAGTTCTACAAATACCGTAACGCGTTTGCCGTTTTTTGCCGCATTCATCAAGGCATTGCCGATCCTGGAGTCGCCTGCTATACGATACAGCGTTATGGCAATTTCTGTTACCCGGGTATCGATGGCTGCTGCATTAAAGAAGCCCAGCAATGTATCGTAGCTTTGATAAGGTACGTGCAGCATTATGTCTTTTGACCTTATATCTGAAAAAAGGCTTGCCGCAGATCTGTCTCTGCCGATCGCCGGCCATCTTTTCAGTGAAAGCCTTTTATCGGTTACCGGAAAATCTGCCAGGTCTTTCAGATTGTGGTATTTCCCTCCGCTCATAAGGTTGGCATGCTCCAGCCGGAATGCCTTTACAATAAATGAGATATCTGTTTCCGGCATAGCCGCATCATACAAGACACGGGTTGCGATGCCGAAATCTCTTATAGCTATCTGTTTTTCGATCTGCTCGGCGATATCGCCTTTGTATTCATCCTCCAGATCCAGCTCGGCATCCCTGGTGATCTTAAAGCTATGGCATGCCAGGATCGCGGCTGAAGGAAAGATATGGTGCAGGTTTTCCCGTATAATATCATCCAGCATAATTACAGAGATAGCCGTTTCTTCCTCTATGGACAGAAAACGTCCTGCTTCTATTGCCGGGATATTGATAAGGAACTGCTGCTCACGATCGCCCGTTGCTATGCGTACAAGAAAGTATATCCTGTTATTTTCAGGAAAAAAATCCTTTGTAGCTTCCAGGTCGATTATCTGCAGGAATGCCGCGACATTGCTGAAGAAATAGCGCTCGGCATTACCCTTTAGATGTTGCGGGATATCATTGTTGTACAGGAAATTAATACCATTTTCATAAAGAGAGGGTAGTATCCCGTTGTGCAATATACTGCCGAACAGCTCCTGCTGTTTCAGTATCGTGCTGCTTACGGTTGCCGCAATATTGGCGTCCTCATGCCGGCCAAGCTGCTGTAATGCCATTATTGCAGGTATGCGCACTCTATAGAATTCGTCGAGGTTAGAGGAATAGATAGAAAGAAATTTCAGCCTTTCCAGCAACGGTACTTCTATACTGCCGGCTTCCCGGAGTACCCTTTCGTTGAAAGACAGCCAGCTGATATCGCGATTGACAAACCGAGTTTCCAAGATTAAATAATTATCAGTCAATATTAATGCTCGACGCTATGATAAATGCAAGTACGGAGGCGATAAGCCCGAACATAAAGATATTATAGGAAATACGCAGTAAGCGATATTTACGTCCCAGTACAATTCCCTGTGAGTATACATCCTTTATCAGGGAGCCGTAAAGAAAATCCTTGTCGGCCATTACCTTCAGCATTCCTTCCGTATAATCGTCAAGGGTCATTTTGTAAAAATTACCAAAGAACAGAAGGTTTACCTTTTTATTGTCGATATCCTGCTGCGTAAACCTGCCGCCTGGTATGGACGGCCGTGTGGCGAGTATGGAAAAAATTATGGTTGCTACGCTTACTCCTAGTATCAGGAATGTGGGGATAGCCAGATTGTTGTGGGCATCCAGTTTGCGCAGCAGCAAGCTGATTATGGCTGATAAAATGATCGAGTTTACAGTGATCATTATATGCGCCTTATTGTCGGCCATATCGCTTAAGCGCTGGTTATTATTCGAAGTGATACGGAACATTGTTTCAATACCTCTCTCCGGCCTGCTTTTATCTTTTTTTGTTTCGGGTATATGTTGTTCTTCTTCCTTTATACTGATCCCTTCAGTAACAGAAGCAGATGCCGGGGCCTGCTTTTGGCCTTTTTCCTTCAGGAGCGCCAGGTTCTTTTGCTTGCCATCCTCAAGCAATAGCTTTGCATAGGCGGTATGATAGCTATGTGTTTCCAGCAGCCTGATGGTGCCTTCCCGCCATGCAGCTTTTGATATCTCCGTGTTTTTCAACATCTCTACCTCCTTGCGCATCATTTTATTGGTAGCTGCAAAGTTGTCCGTACCGAGGTGGAAAAGATCAGCATCGCATACGATCTGCTCTTGCAGGTTATGTGGCGTCTGTGGCATTTTTGTAGCCAGTATACAGCCGGCGACAGCTATTATGATGTCTTCCTCAGCCTGTTGCTTCTTTAGGAAATCCGATGCGATCGCCGCGCCTTCTTTTTCATGTTGTAGAGGGTTGATAAAATATCCAATATCGTGAAACCATGCTGCAGCTGTAACAATAAAATAATCTTTGGCTGGAAGCTGGTAATGATCTGCGATCTCTTTTGCCGCGCTTACCACACGCAAAGTGTGCTCTTCGTTATGGTATATTAATCTTGAATCGGTATGGGTTTGAAAGAAGTCATGAATAAATTCTGCAACAGAGCCAAGAAGGTGATCGTAATTCATAATAAGGAATTTATGGATAGTCTGCAGTGTATACTATTCAACAAATATACCTATTGGTTCTGTAAAAGGAGTTATTATTGTAACAGCTGTAAAATTGCTTCAGGAAAAACGGCCTTCCGTGGCAGGCTGTTTATGCTATAACCAATATACCCAGGGATGTTGCTCCGTCAAAGGTCAGGGTTGTTTGCGGGTATTGTGAGCGAATGCTGGCGAGATCTATCCGAAGAGCGATTATTTCCGGGAGCTGGTATGTTTTTTTATTTTTTTCTTCGGATACGAGATAGGCGCTGATGGTATCAAGCAGGACAGTTAGATTCATCGGGTCGCGAAAATAACTCATTTTTTTCTGACAGGATAAATATATATTATAATCAGATGAGGGCGGTATAAATAATAAGGCCGGCATACACGCCGGCCTTATTATTTACTAAGTCATTCAGAGGTACCGTTACCGTACCAGGGTAATGTCGCCTTTGGTTTCGAATACCTCCCCGTCGGTACAGGTATAGACAAACCGGTACATATATACATCCTGCGCGGCTTCCGCATCAGTATTGTTGTATTTACCATTCCATCCTTTCTGCGGGTTGTTGTTGTCATACACGAGCTGGCCTTTACGGTTGAATATCTGCAGAGCCACGATCTTTTGTCCCGGGCGCAGCTTAGGTGCGAACTCGTCGTTCAGACCATCATTGTTCGGGGAGAAGGCCGTAGGAATGTAGATATCACAGCAGGGGTGAGCGGTTACAACAGCCGTATCGTAATCTTTACAGCCATATTCGTTCATAGATACCAGGCGTACTTCTGTTGTTCCCGGGATCACACCGCTTGCGGAAGGATTCATATTACCGCTGGTGTACCTGAAGTATGCCTCAGGCTCCCAGGTATACTGGTATCCGGGTTTGCCATCTGAGGTCAGTGTAACCGTATCGCCTATACATACATCCTGCTCGCTGATGCTTACAATGCTGCCTTCAGCTTTCGGGTTAACAGTGAGCGTTATGGTACGGGAATCATCCGTACATCCTTTTGAAGTAACGCCGGATACGCTGTACACTCCCGGAACAGAAGGTGCTGCATAGGTATGCTGGGTAGCGCCGGGTATATCCACGCCATCCCTTTTCCACTGGTAAGTCGTTCCCGGAGATGGGTTATCCAGCGTAAACAGTGCTTCTTCTCCTTCGCATATCTGGGTTTCCCTGGCCGATATGGTTACATCAGGCAATGGGTTGACAGTAAGGTTCAGCTGTA